>Ga0299914_10000013_pt1 | contig 125894 bp, 135 predicted proteins | sample RVTome_10_FD_201361 | JGI IMG/M metagenome (GOLD analysis project Ga0299914, IMG submission 201361) | Soil microbial communities from uranium-contaminated site in the Upper Colorado River Basin, Wyoming, United States - RVT153D57 (version 2) ... | reverse complement strand
GCGAGTCGCGCCGCCCTACCTGCTCTGGGAGGCGAGCGGCCGCATCGCCGCTCGCAGCCCCTGCCCCCTCATCGCCGTCCGCCAGGCCCGCCAGGCCCACCCCCGGTAGCCACCAACCCGAAGCGGGCGTATTTGTTCCCGCTATGCGGGAACAAATACGACCGCTTCGGGTTGCATGCGGATGGACCGGGTTCGGGTCGTACTTCGTCCCGCATACCGGGCATAACTACGACCGCACCGCGCTCGGGGGGGCGGGCGGGCGGGGGTAGCATGGCCGCGTGGAGGCGACTACCAAGATCACCGTCTCGCTGCCGGACGGCACGCCGTTGGAGCTACCCGCGGGCGCCTCGGGCGCCGAGGCCGCCGCGGCGATCGGGCCGGGGCTGGCGCGAGCGGCGCTGGCGATCCGCGTCGACGGCGAGCTGCGCGACCTCGCCGCGCCGCTGCCCGGCGGGGCGCAGATCGCGATCGTCACCGAGCGCGACCCCGAGGCGCTCGAGCTGATCCGCCACGACGCCGCCCACGTGATGGCCGAGGCGGTGCAGGAGCTCTACCCCGGCACCAAGGTGACGATCGGTCCGGCGATCGAGGAGGGCTTCTACTACGACTTCGACTTCCCGGCCGACGTCAAGGTCACCGACGCCGACCTGGAGGGGATCGAGGCGGCGATGCGCGCCCACATCGAGGCCGACGAGCCCTTCGAGCGCCGCGACGTCCCCGTCGCCGAGGCGGTCGAGATCTTCGAGGCGCAGGGCGAGGACTACAAGGTCGAGCTGATCCGCGACCTGGTCGCCGACGAAGGCGTCGAGACCGTCTCGCTCTACCGCAACGGCCCCTTCGAGGACCTCTGCCGCGGCCCGCACGGCCCCTCGACCGGGCGCATCGAGGCGGTCAAGCTCAGCTCGCTCGCCGGCGCCTACTGGCGCGGCGACGAGAGCCGGCCGATGCTGACCCGCATCTACGGCACCGCCTTCTTCTCCAGGAAGGACCTCGACGTGCACCTGGAGCGGATCGAGCAGGCCAAGGCCCGCGACCACCGCCGCCTCGGCCCCCAGCTCGGCATCTTCATGCTCCGCGAGGAGGCGCCCGGGATGCCCTTCTGGCTGCCCAACGGCACGACGCTGCTGGGCCTGATCGAGGCCGAGGTGCAGCGCCAGCTGCGCAAGCGCGGCTATGCCGAGATCAAGACCCCCGAGGTGATGGACGTCGAGCTCTGGCACCGCTCGGGGCACTGGGACAACTACCGCGAGAACATGTACTTCACCGAGTCGGGCGGGCGCGAGTACGCGCTGCGGCCGATGAACTGCCCCGGCGCCTGCCTCGTCTACGGGTCCGAGCGCCACTCCTACCGCGAGCTGCCGCTGCGCATCGCCGAGTTCGGCCGTGTCTCCCGCGCCGAGCGCGAGGGCGTTCTGCACGGCCTGCTGCGGGTGCGCGCCTTCACCCAGGACGACGCCCATATCTACTGCACGCCCGAGCAGGTGGTCGAGGAGGTGGGTGCCGTCTGCGAGGCGATCGACGAGCTCTACGAGCGCTTCGGCTTCGAGGACGTGCGGGTCGAGCTCTCGACCCGGCCGGAGAAGTCGATCGGCAGCGACGAGCAGTGGGAGCGCGCGGAGGCGGCGCTGCATGGCGCGCTGGAGCGCCAGGGCCGCGCGTACCGGCTCAACCCCGGCGACGGTGCCTTCTACGGGCCGAAGATCGACTTCCACGTCACCGACGCGCTCGGCCGCTCCTGGCAGTGCGGCACCTGCCAGGTGGACTTCTTCATGCCCGAGCGCTTCGACCTCACCTACACCGACGCGGACGACGAGCAGCGGCGCCCGGTGATAATCCACCGCGCTCTGCTCGGCTCGATGGAGCGCTTCGCCGGCATCCTGATCGAGCACCACGCCGGCCGCTTCCCGGTCTGGCTGGCGCCGGTGCAGGCGATCCTCCTGCCCGTCTCCGACCGCCACCTGGACTACGCCGAGCGGGTCGCGGCCGAGCTGGGCGAGGCGGGCGTGCGGGTCGGGATCGACCCCCGCTCGGAGTCGGTCGGCAAGAAGATCCGCGACGCCGAGCTGGGCCGCTACCCCTACATGCTCGTGGTCGGCGACCGCGAGGAGGGCGCCGGGGCCGTCGCCGTGCGCTCCCACGCGGAGGGCGAGCTGGGCGCGATGGCCGTCGCCGAGCTCGCCGCCCGCGTGCGCGCCGAGAGCGAGCCCACCTGACGCCGCGCTTGCCCGCCGCCGCCCGCTGTCTATACTGCGGTCACTTGATCGCAGGCACGCCAAACACATCGCGGCCCTGAGCCCCCGTGCCAGCCTCCCGATCCCCCGTCCGCTTGCAGTCTCACCGCAAACCTAGATAGTGCCGGTCCCGCGCAGGTTCGATCGGCGCCCACCAGAGCGCGACACGACTCGGATCAACGAGCGGATCCGCGTCCCCAAGGTGCGTCTGATCGGCGCCGACGGCGAGCAGCTCGGCATCGTCGAGACGGCCGAGGCGCTGAAGCGAGCCCAGGAGGCGGACCTCGACCTGGTCGAGGTGGCGCCCAACTCGAAACCCCCGGTCACCCGCCTGCTCGACTACTCGAAGTACAAGTACGAGCAGGAGCAGAAGCAGAAGGCCGCCCGCAAGCACCAGCAGCAGGTCAACGTGCGCGAGATCAAGCTGCGGCCGAAGATCGCCGACCACGACTACGAGACGAAGAAGGGCCACGTCGTGCGCTTCCTGCGCCACCAGGACAAGGTGAAGATCACGATCATGTTCCGCGGCCGCGAGCAGGCCCATCCGGAGCGGGGGCGGGCACTGCTCGAACGCCTCTTCGAGGACCTCGACGGGCTCGCCGTGATCGAGTCCCAGCCGCTCCAGGAAGGTCGCAACATGAGCATGATGCTGGCGCCGGGCAAAGCGGCCGGGGCTGAGAAGCCCGCGGAGGAGAAGCCGGCAGACGACGCCGCCGGGTCGGGGGTGGGGGGGGGGGGGGGGTGGCCCGGGGGGGGCCCGCCGGGCACCCCCCCCCACACCGCCGGGATGGGCCTGTATGGTGTGTTTGGTGGGGGGGTGCCCGGCGCCCTCTCGACACCAGCACACTCTGTGCACCCCCTACGCGACGATGTCCGCGATTCGCTCGGAGGCGCGGCCATCCCAGAGGGGGGGAGGATCCGGGCGCGTGGATGGCTGCTTGGCGAGGAGCTCTGGGATCCGGTCTATGGCGGTTGGGTCGAGGCCGAGCAATGTGTTGGTGCCGGCCTCGATCGTGATCGGGCGCTCGGTGTTGTCGCGCAGGGTGAAGCAGGGGACGCCGAGGTAGGTGGTCTCCTCCTGGATGCCGCCGGAGTCGGTGAGCACGGCGCCGGCGTCGGCGAGCAGGGAGAGGAAGTCGACGTAGCCGAGCGGCTCGCAGAGCTGCAGGCCGGGATGCTCGACCCCGACCGCCTCCAGGCGGGCGCGGGTGCGCGGGTGGACCGGGAAGACGACGGGCAGCTCCCGCGCCAGCGCCGCCAGCCGCGCCACCGTCTCCGCCAGCAGCGGCCCGTCGACGAGGGCGGGGCGGTGCAGGGTGACGAGGGCGTAGGCACCGGGCTCGACCCCGAGCCGCGCCGCCGCGCCGGCCGCGCGGAAGCGCCCTTCGAGCGCCACCAGGGTGTCGATCATCGTGTTGCCGACGAGGTGCATCCGCTCCCCGGCGATGCCCTCGGCGCGCAGGTTGCGGGCGGCGTCCTCGCAGTGCAGGAAGAGGAGGTCGGAGAGCCGGTCGGCGACGACTCGGTTGAGCTCCTCGGGCATCGTGCGGTCGAAGCTGCGCAAGCCGGACTCGATATGGGCGACGGGCAGCTGCATCTTCGCCGCGGTCAGCGCCGCCGCCAGGGTCGAGTTGACGTCGCCGGGGACGATCACCAGGTCGGGTCGCTCCTCCGCCAGCACCGGCTCCAGCCGCTCCATCGCCCGTGCCGTCTGCGCCGCGTGGCTGCCCGAGCCGACCGCGAGCATGTGGTCGGGCGCCGGCACGCCCAGCTCCTCCAAGAAGACGGCGGACATCAGCCGGTCGTAGTGCTGCCCGGTGTGGACGATCGCGTGCCGGCCCTCCGGCAGGCGGGCGCGCAGGGCGCCGATCACCGGCGCCGTCTTGACGAAGTTGGGCCGGGTGCCGACCACGTAGACGATCCGCATCGGGCGCCACAGTACCTGCGGGTGTCGATGGCCGATCGGCCGGCGTTGAGGGTGGTGAGGTGCGCGGGTCTGCTTCAATAGCCACCCCGTGCCCAAGATGAAGACTCACTCCGGCGCCAAGAAGCGCTTCCGCAAGACCGCGACCGGCAAGCTGCGCGGCCGGCGTGCCTACTCGAGCCACATCCTCGAGAAGAAGTCGCCGAAGCGCAAGCGGCGCATGGCGCGGCCGGTGGAGATCTCCCCATCGGACGCGAAGACGGTTCGCGCCCTGCTCGGAGGCAAGAAGTGAGCCGGGTCAAGCGCTCCGTCCACGCGCGCAAGAAGCGCCGCAAGGTGCTCAAGGAGGCGAAGGGCTATTTCGGCCGCAAGCACTCCTCCTACCGCTTCGCCAAAGAGCAGGTGCAGCGGTCGGGGATGTACGCCTACCGCGACCGCCGCAACCGCAAGCGCGAGTTCCGCCGGCTCTGGATTACCCGCATCAACGCCGCCGCGCGGCTGGAGGGGATGAGCTACTCCGAGCTGATCCACGGCCTCGGCGAGGCCGGCGTCGAGGTCAACCGCAAGATGCTCGCCGACATCGCGGTCAACGACCGCGAGGCGTTCCGCCGATTCGTCGAGCTCGCCCGGGAGGGTGCGGCCGCCTAGCCGCAGCCACACTCCACTCCCCGGGCGGGCCGCGTAGACGGCCCGCTTTTTCGTTCCAGGAGAAGAAACGACCGGACAGAACACACCACCGACCGCAGGCGAGATGATCGAGAGCCCCCACAACGAGAAGCTGAAGCTGGTGCGCAAGCTGCGCGACCGCCGCCAGCGCGAGCGCGAGGACGCCTTCGTCAGCGAGGGCGAGGACCTGCTCGAGGCAGGGCTCGCCGCCGGCGTCGAGCCGCGCTTCGCGCTGGTCGCGGCGGGCAGCGGGCTCGCCGGCGAGGAGGTCGTCCCAGAGCTGCTGGCCGGCGTCTCCGAGCTCGGCTCGGGCACGCGGGCGATCGCCGTCTGGCCGCGCCGCTGGGCCGAGCCGGGCGCCGCCCCCTGCCTCTACCTGCACGGGGTCGGCGACCCCGGCAACGTCGGCGCGATCGTGCGCACCGCCCACGCCCTGCTCGGCGGCACGGTTGCGCTCGGGCCGGGCTGCGCCGACCCCTTCTCGCCCAAGGCGGTACGGGCGAGCATGGGCTCGATCTTCGCCCAGCCGGTGGCGCGCGCCGGGCTGGCGGAGACGCCGGCGCCGCGGGCGGCCCTGCTCGCCCACGGCGGCGAGGGCCTGGGCGGCCTCGACGGGGCGGCGACGCTCTGTCTCGGCGCCGAGCGCCAGGGGCTGTCCGAGGAGGTGCTGGCCGGGTGCGAGGCGCGGGTGACGATCCCGCTGCGGCCCGGCGGCGCGGAGTCGCTCAACGTCGCGGCCGTGGCCGCGATATGCGCGGAGCGGATATCGTCGCTCGCCATGCCGGAGGCCGGGTCAGATGCTTGATCGTGTCGAGGAGATCAGGGCCGAGGCAGCGGCGGCGATCGAGGCGGCGGCCGGCACCGCCGAGCTGGAGGAGCTGCGGGTGCGGCACCTGGGCCGCAAGGCGGAGCTGACGGCGGTCCTGCGCGGTATCGCCGAGCTGCCGGCGGAGGAGCGGGGAAGGGTCGGCGCCGGCGCCAACGCCGCCCGCAAGGAGCTGGAGGCCCTGCTCGAGGCGCGGACCGTCGCGCTGGACGCCGGCGAGCTCGAGGCGCGGCTGGCGGCCGACGCGGTCGACGTGACCCTCCCCGGCGCCCCGCCGCGGGCGGTCGGGCACCCGCACCTGATCACGCGCACGACGCGGCTGATCGAGGACGTCATGGTCGGCCTCGGCTACCGCGTGATCGAGGGGCCCGAGGTCGAGCACGACTACTACAACTTCACCGCGCTCAACCACCCGCCCGGCCACCCGGCGCGGATGCTCCAGGACACCTTCTACGTGCAGTCCGCGCCCGACGTCCTGCTGCGCACCCACACCTCGCCGGTGCAGGTCCGCGGCATGGAGGCGCAGCCGCCGCCGATCTTCGTGATCGCCCCCGGCAAGGTCTACCGGCGCGACTCCGACGCGACGCACAGCCCGATGTTCCACCAGGTCGAGGGCCTCGCCGTGGGGGAGGGGATCACCCTCGCCGACCTGCAGGGGACGCTCGAGGTGATGCTGCGGGCGATCTTCGGCGGCGAGCGGGAGGCCCGCATGCGGCCGCACTTCTTCCCCTTCACCGAGCCCAGCGTCGAGTTCGACGTCTCCTGCTTCCAGTGCGGCGGCAGCGGCGAGCTTGCGGGCGGCGAGCGCTGCAACCTCTGCAAGGGGATCGGCTGGATCGAGGTCGGCGGGGCCGGCATGGTCGACCCCAACGTGCTCGGCTTCGTCGAGGCGCACGGCTACGACGCCGAGCGGGTGCAGGGCTTCGCCTTCGGCATGGGGGTCGAGCGGATCGCGATGCTGCGCCACGGCGTCCCCGACCTGCGGCGCTTCTTCGACAACGACGTGCGGGTGCTGGAGCAGTTCTCGTGAGGGCCGGACGATGAGGATTCCCTACTCCTGGCTGCGCGAGCACTGCGACCCCGGCATGCCGGCGGCCGAGCTGGCCGAGCGGCTGGCGATGACCGGCACCGAGGTGGAGCGGGTCGGCACGGTCGGCCCGCCCAGCGCCGTGGGCTTCGTCGTCGGCCGCGTGCTGAGCGCCGAGCCGCACCCCAACGCCGATCGCCTGCGCGTCTGCGCGGTCGACGCCGGCGACGGCCAGCGCACGATCGTCTGCGGTGCCCCCAACGTCGCCGCAGGGCAGACGGTGCCGGTGGCCCTGCCCGGGGCGATCCTGCCCGGCGGCCAGGAGATCGGCGAGGCGAAGCTGCGCGGCGTGCGCTCGGCCGGGATGATCTGCGCCGCCGCAGAGCTGGCGCTGGGCGAGGGCCCGCCGGGCATCCTCGTGCTCGAGGACGACGGGCTCGCCCCCGGGACGCCGCTGTCGGAGGTGCTGCCGATCGCCGAGCCGGTGCTGGAGCTGGAGGTGACGCCGAACCGGGTCGACTGCTTCGGCGTCTACGGCGTCGCCCGCGAGGTGCACGCGATCGGCGGCGCTCCGCTCGGTCCCGAGCCCTGGGCCGAGGACGCGGCGGCCGATGGCGACGGCGCGGTCGAGGACTTCGCCTCGGTGCGGGTCGAGGTGCCGGAGCTCTGCCCCCGCTTCACGGCACGCGTCTTCGCCGACCTGACGATCGGCCCCTCGCCGCTCTGGCTCCAGGCGCGCCTGGTGGCCGCCGGCCAGCGGCCGATCAACAACGTCGTCGACATCACCAACTACACGATGCTGCTCACCGCCCAGCCGCTGCACGCCTTCGACCTCGACGAGGTGCCGGACGGGGCGCTGACGGTGCGCGCCGCCGCCGCGGGCGAGAAGATGACCACGCTCGACGGCGTCGAGCGCGCGCTCGACGCCGAAACGGTTCTCGTCTGCGACCGCGACGGCCCCTCTGGCATCGCCGGGATCATGGGCGGCCAGGCCTCGGAGGTGTCGGAGAAGACGACCCGGGTCCTGCTCGAGGTCGCCAACTGGGACGGGACCAACATCCTGCGCACCTCGCGCATGCTCGGGCTGCGCTCGGAGGCATCCTCGCGCTTCGAGAAGCAGCTGCACCCGGAGCTCTGCCTGCGGGCGCAGCGGATCGCCTCGCGGCTGCTGGTCGAGCTCTGTGGGGCGAGGCTGGTGCCGGGCACGATCGACGCCGCGGCGGAGATCCCGTCGTCGCGGCGCCTCACCCTGCGCGGCGCGCGGGTCGAGGGCCTGCTCGGGATGCGGATCGCGCAGGCCGACCAGGCGGCCTACCTGGAGCGGCTCGGCTTCGGCGTCGAGGTCGCCGGGGAGGACCTCGAGGCGACCGTGCCGCCCGACCGCCACCACGACGTCACCCGCGAGGTCGACCTGATCGAGGAGGTCGCCCGGGTCCACGGCCTCGACGAGCACCTGCCCAGCACGCTGCCCGCCCTCGGCGACAGGGTCGGCGGCCTCGGCCGCGAGCAGCGCCTGCGGCGGCGGGCCGAGGACGCGATGCGGGACCTCGGCTTCGACGAGGCCGTCGGCTGGAGCTTCACCGATCCGGGCGAGGCCGCCCGCCTGCGCATCACCGCCGACGATCCCCGCGCCACCCCGGTCGCGATCGCCAACCCCCTCTCCGAGGACCAGTCCGCCATGCGCACGACCCTCCTCGGCTCCCTCCTCGACGTCGCCAAGCGCAACCGGGCCCACGGCGCCGAGCGCGTCGCCCTCTTCGAGTCCGCCCGCGTCTACCTCCCCCCCGGGGGGCCCATCGGCCCCGCCGTGGGGTTTCCGGGGGAGCGGGGGGCTCCGCTTTGGGAGCCGCATCGGGTGGCGGCGCTGGCCGTGGGGGGGCTGGCGCCGGCGTCCTGGCGCGGCGCGGGCGAGCCGGCCGACTTCTTCGCGCTCAAGGGGGTCATCGAAGCGCTCGCCGGGCAGCTCCGCGCCACGCTCTCCTTCGAGCCGGGCGGCGAGCCGTTCCTGCATCCCGGCCGCGCGGCGCTGGTCGGCGCAGGGGGCGAGCCGGCGGGCTGGCTCGGCGAGCTGCACCCGCTGGTCTGCCGCGAGTGGGACCTCGAGGCGGCGGTCGGCTTCGAGCTGGACCTGGCGGCGCTCCTCGCCGTGGCGGGGGCGGGGGAGGAGACCTTCGAGGACGTGGCCGCCTTCCCCGCGGTCAACCAGGACCTCGCCGTGGTGGTGCCCGCCGAGGTCGCGGCCGAGCGGGTGCGGGCCGCGGTGCTGGCCGGCGGCGGCGAGCTGCTGCGCGAGGCCGCCGTCTTCGACCTCTACGAGGGCGAGCAGGTCGGCGAGGGCCGCAAGAGCCTCGCCCTGCGGCTCGAGTTCCGGGCCGCCGACCGCACCCTCACCGACGAGGAGGTCGCCGCGCGCCGCGCCGCGATCGAGGCCGAGCTGGAGAGGATCGGAGGGTCGCCGCGTGGCTGAGTCGCATGCCCAACCGCTCGACGGCCCCCCCGCCGCGCGGGTGCTCGTCGCCGGCGCCTCCGGCTTCACCGGGGCGCTGGCGGCGCAGATCGTCTGGCGCCACCCGCGCCTGGAGCTGGTCGCCGTCACCGCGCGCGGCGACGCCGGCACGCGGCTCGACCGCCTCTACCCGCGCTACCGCGTGCCCCTGGAGCTGACCGAGCTGGACCTCGACCGGCTCGAGGGGATCGACGCGGCGATCGTCGCCTACCCGCACGGCGCCTCGGCGCCGGCCGTCGCCGCGCTGCGCGAGGCGGGTGCCCTCGTCGTCGACCTCTCGGCGGACTTCCGCCTGCGCGACCTCGCCCTCTACGAGAGCTGGTACGGCGAGCACGGCGCCCCGCAGCTGCTCGAGGGCGCCGTCTACGGCCTCACCGAGCTCTACCGCGAGCAACTGCGCGAGGCGAAGCTGGTCGCCACGCCGGGCTGCTACCCGACCGCGAGCGTGCTGGCGCTGGCGCCACTGGCCGAGCGCGGCCTGCTCGCCGACGTCGTCATCGACGCCAAGCAGGGCATCTCCGGCGCCGGCCGCGGTGGCGGCGACGCGATGCACTACGTCTCGATGGACGAGAACGCCTTCCCCTACAGGACCGAGGGCCACCGGCACAGGCCCGAGATCGAACAGGAGCTGGCGGCGCTGGGCAGCCCGGCGCCGGTCGTCTTCGTGCCTCACCTGCTGCCGCTCGACCAGGGCGAGCTGACCAGCTGCTACGCGCAGACGAGCGAGCCGATCGGCAAGGAGGAGCTGCGGGCGATCTACCGGGAGCGCTATGCCGAGGAGCCTTTCGTGCGCGTGGTCGACGGGCCGCCCGGGTTGCGCGACGTGCGCGACACGAACGAGTGCCACGTCTACGTCACCGTCGAGGAGCGGGGGAGGGTGCTCGCCTTCTCGGCGATCGACAACCTCTGGAAGGGCGCCTCCGGCCAGGGCGTGCAGAACCTCAACCTGATGCTGGGCCTGGACGAGACGGAGGGCCTCCAATGACGCTCCGGTGCGCCTTTTGCACCTCGGGGGTTCATAAGGCGCACCGGAAGGGGCGGGCGTGAGCGGGGGGTTCTTCAGGTCGCGCTGGGTCGAGCCGCCGGGCGGCGTCGAGGAGCTCGACACGGCGACGCTCGCGCCCGGCTTCCGGGCCGGAGCCGCCCACTGCGGGCTGAAGGGCGGCGGCAAGACCGACGTCGGCCTGCTTGCCTGCGACGTCGAGCAGGTCGACTCGGCGCTCCTGCTCACCCGCAACGCCTCCGCCGCCGCACCCGTGCGGGTCTGCCGCGAGCGCTGCGCGCGGGACTCGATCCGCGCCGCCGTGGTCAACGCCGGCAACGCCAACGCGGAGACGGGCGAGCGGGGCTACGCGGACGCCGTGGCGATGTGCGCCGCCGCCGCCGAGCACCTCGGCCTGGCGGCCGAGACGGTCGCCGTCGCCGAGACCGGCGTGATCGGCGTGCCGCTCCCGGTCGAGTCCGTGCTCGGCGGCATCGGCGCGGCGGCGAAGGAGCTCTCGCCCGCCGGCGGCACGGCTTTCTCCGAGGCGATCCTCACCACCGACCGCTGGCCGAAGCGTTGCGCGCTGCGGACCGGCGGCGTGACGCTCTCCGCCCAGGCCAAGGGCGGCGGCATGATCCAGCCGAACATGGCGACGATGCTCTGCTTCGTGCAGACCGACGCCGTCGTCCCCGACCCCGACGCCGCCCTGCGCGCGGCCAGCGACGCCTCCTTCGAGCGGATCACCGTCGACGGCCAGATGAGCACCAACGACACCGTCCTGCTGCAGGCGACCGGGACGGCGGGTGAGCCGCTGCCGGCTGGACTGCTCGAGGCGGTGCTGTTGCAGCTGGCGATCGAGGTGGTCGCCGACGGCGAGGGCTCCTCGCGGGTCGGCCGCGTCCAGGTCGACGGCGCCGCCTCTCCCGGCGAGGCCGAGCGGGTCGCCCGCGCGATCGCCAACTCGCCGCTGGTCAAGACGGCGCTCTTCGGCCGCGACCCGAACTGGGGCCGGATCGCCCAGGCCGCCGGCATGGCGCTCGCCGGCGCGGACCTCGAGGAGATCGGGCGGGATGCGATCGACGCCGCCGAGCTGGGTGGGGACGCCGCCGAGGCCGAGCTCGGCGTGCGGCTCGACCGCGGCGAGCACGCCGCCCACGTCTGGTTCTCCGACCTCGGCCACGAGTACGTGCGGATCAACGCGGAGTACACGACATGAGAGGGGACCGATGACCGAGCAGGCACCGCAGTCGCGGGCGGCCGGAGTCAGCGTCGAGACGCTGATGGAGGCGCTGCCCTACATCCGCGAGTTCCACGGTCGCACGGTGGTGATCAAGTACGGCGGCGCGGCGATGCGCGAGGAGCTGCTGCGCGAGGCCTTCGCCACCGACGTGGTGCTGCTCAAGTACGTCGGCATGAACCCGATCGTCATCCACGGCGGCGGGCCCGAGATCTCCCAATACATGGAGCGACTCGGCATCGAGGTCAAGTTCCACGAAGGGCTGCGCGTCTCCGACGCCGAGACCGTCGAGGTGGCGAAGATGGTCCTGCGCGGCAAGCTCAACTCCGAGATAGTGCGGCTGCTGGGCCGTCACGGGCAGCCCGCCGTCGGGCTGTCCGGCGAGGACGGCTCGCTGTTCGAGGTCAAGCCGGTTTCGAACGTCGAGAAGGTGGGGTTCGTCGGCTCTGTCGCGCGGGTCGACGTCGACGTCATCAACCACATCGCCGCCGACTACATCCCGGTGATCGCCTCCTCGGCCACCGACCACGACGGCCAGCCCTACAACGTCAACGCCGACGAGGCCGCCGGCAAGGTCGCGGCCGGGATCGGCGCGTACAAGGCGATCTTCCTCACCGACGTCGAGGGCTGGCGCGCCGACGCCGACGACGAGGACTCGCTGATCTCGCGGGCCACCGTGGCGGAGGTCGAGGAGCGGTTGCCCGGAATCGACGGCGGCATGCGGCCCAAGCTGCAGGCCTGCGTCGACGCGATCCGCGGCGGCGCCCAGTCCGCGCACATCATCGACGGCCGCAAGCCGCACTCGCTGCTGCTCGAGCTCTTCACCGACGCTGGCATCGGAACGATGGTGACTCCGTGAGCCTGACCGACCTCCAGGCGCTCGAGCAGCGCTACCTGATGCGCACCTACAAGCGCGCGCCGGTCGAGTTCGTGCGCGGCGAGGGGACGCTGCTCTGGGACGCCGACGGCAGGGAGTACCTCGACTTCCTCACCGGCATCTCGGTTTGCTCGGTAGGGCACTGCAACCCGGCCGTGGTCGAGGCGGTGCGCGAGCAGGCGGGGCGGCTGGTCCACGCCTCCAACCTCTTCTACACGGAGCCGATGGTGCGCCTCGCCGAGCGCCTCTCGCGCTCCAGCCTCGGCGGCCGGGTGTTCTTCTCCAACTCCGGCACCGAGGCCAACGAGTGCGCGATCAAGATCGCCCGCAAGCACGCCCACCGGCGGGGGGTCGCCGAGCCCGAGATCGTCAGCTTCGAGCGCGACTTCCACGGCCGCACCTACGGCGCCCTCGCCGCCACCCCCGGGCTCGCCGCCAACGCGGACCTGGGCCCGATGCTGCCCGGCTTCCGCTCCGTGCCGCCGAACGACGCCGCGGCGCTGCGGGCGGCGGTGGGGGAGAGCACGGCCGCGGTCCTGGTCGAGCCGATCCAGGGCGAGGCGGGCGTCTACCCGGTCGAGGACGAGGTCCTGCGCGCCGCCCGCGAAGCCTGCGACGAGACCGGCGCGCTGCTGATCCTCGACGAGATCCAGACCGGCGTCGGCCGCACCGGCTCGCTCTGGGCCTACGAGCAGACGCCGGCGCGCCCGGACGTCCTGACCAGCGCCAAGGCGCTCGGCGGCGGCATGCCGATCGGGGCGTGCGTGACGACGCCGCAGGCGGGCGAGGTGCTCGAGCCGGGCGACCACGGCTCGACCTTCGCCGGCGGGCCCGTGGTCTGCGCCGCCGCGCTCGCCGTGCTGGAGATCGTCGACGACCCGGCGCTGCTGCGCCAGGTGCGCGAGCTGGGTGCGCTGCTGCGCGACGGCCTGCTCGCGCTCGACGGCGTGCGCGAGGTGCGTGGCCGCGGCCTGATGCTCGGCGTCGGGCTCCGGGACGGCATCGACGCCGCCGCGCTCGCCGCGGGGCTGCTCGACAGCGGCCTGATCGTCAACGTCCCGGAGCCCGGCACGCTGCGCCTGCTGCCGCCGCTGACCGTCGGCTCCGAGCAGGTCGAGCGGGCCGTCGACCTGCTCGCCGCGGCGCTCGACGCTCTCAGGCGTCCTCGGCGAAGAACTGATCGGCGGCCTCCAGCAGCAGCGGCTTGATCGCCGCCCAGCGCCGCTCGACCTCCTCGCGACCGGAGACGGGGATCGCCGTCAGCAGCCCCCGGATCAGCGAGATCGAGGCGTCGAGCAGGACCGGGTACTCGGGGCTCTCGATCTGGTCGGGGAAGAGCGTCGCCGAGGTGGCGGCGAGGATGCCCTCGATCCGGCGCTCCAGCTCGCGCAGCGCCCGCGCCAGCTCGGGCTCCGACCAGGCGGCGACCCAGAGCTGCGCCGCGGCCAGCGCCGCCGGCGAGGTGAACTGGCGCCAGGCCGCGTCGAGCACCGCCTCGCGGTGCTCGGGCTCGCGCAGGGCCGAGAGGTCGATCTGGTCGAGGCTCTCCTCGGCGAGGCGCAGGGCGATCTCGGTGACCACCTCGGTCAGCAGGCTCTCCCGGGTGGGGAAGTGGTGCATCAGGGTGCTCTGCGCGACGCCGGCCCGTTCCGCCACGCGGCGCGTGGTCAGCTTCGCGTAGCCCTCCTCCACGAGGCACTCGGCGCTCGCCTCGAGGATCGCCGCGCGGCTGGCCTGCCGCTGCTCGGCGCGGGTCGGGCGACGGGGCTGCTCGGTCAACTCGTCGATCATCTGATCGACGATGCTACGGTACAGCCGACCCATCGATCAAGCGATCGATCAAGCGACGCGAGGAAAGGCAAGCCGCGTGGACGAGCAGACAGGCGGACTCGAAGCCCAGCAACCTGACCGGCGCGGGGCGCCGGGCTGAGGGACCGATGAGCGCGACCGCCGCCCGCCCCCGCCGGACCCCGACCCTGAGCGGGATCAGGATGGCGCGGGAGATGGTCTTCAGGGGGCTCTCGATCGAGAGCCAGGTGGTGAAGAGCGTCGCCGACGCGGACGCCGACATCGTCCGCTGGCGAGCCGGGCGGCGGCTGGTCTTCGTCGTCGGCAACCCCGATTACGTCGACCACCTGCTGCACTCGAACGCCGACGCGTACCACAAGTCGATGGAGTACGAGCTGCTGCGCGCGGTGCTCGGCCTCAACCTCTTCACCGACGAGGACGAGTCCTGGCGCTACCACCGGATGCTGCTCAACCCGGTGATGGCGAAGCGCCACGTGCGCGGCATGGCCGACCTGATGATCGACCCGGTCGAGCGCTTCCTCGCCGCCCTCGACGACGGCCGCGACCGGATCGAGCTGGAGATGACCGGGGCGATGACCGAGCTCACCCTGGACGTCGTCGGCGCCGCCCTCTTCGGCCATCGCTTCGGAAAAATCGCCCGCCAGATGCGCAAGGTGGTCACCAGCGGCCTGCGCTCGGCCGAGGTCGCCACCCGCCTGATGATGATCCTCGCGCCACCTGTATGGCTGACGCGGGCGATCGCCGCGGCGATCCACCGCTCCCCATACGTGCCGCCGCCGTTCGACCGCACGCAGTGGGTGATGCGCACGATCGACGAGGCGGTCTGGAGCCTGATCGACGAGCGCCGCCGCAATGCCGGCGAGGCGGGCGACCTGCTCAACCTGCTGCTCGAGGTCGAGGACGAGAACGGCAAGCTGCCGCTGCGCCGCGTCCGCGACGAGGTCACCACCTTCATGCTGGCCGGGCACGAGACGACCGCCAACGCGCTCTCCTGGATGTGGTACCTGCTGGCGCTCAACCCCGACGCCCGCGAGCGCATGCTCGAGGAGGTCGACACCGTGCTCGGCGGTCGGCGGCCCGTCGTCGAGGACCTCGAGCGGCTGCCCTGGACGACCGCCTGCGTCGAGGAGTCGCTGCGCTACTTCTCGCCAGCCTGGGCGATCCCGCGGGTGGCGATCCGCGACGACGAGATCGACGGCCACCGGATTCCGCGCGGGGCGACGGTGATCGTCCCGGTGCACGCGATCCACCACGACGCCCGCTACTGGCCCGAGCCGGAGGTCTACGACCCGAGCCGCTTCCTGGCCGAGAACGCGCGCGGCCGCCACCGCAGCGCCTACCTGCCCTTCGGCGGCGGTCGGCGGGTCTGCATCGGCACCAGCTTCGCCCTGCTCGAGTCGACGCTGATCGCGGCGATGCTGAGCCAGCGCTTCGTCTTCGACCTCGTCCCGGGCCACCCCGTCGAGCCCGAGGCGACGCTGACGCTGCGCCCGCGACGCGGGATTCGCATGGTCGCCCGGCGGCGCGACGGGGCGGTCGCTCCCAGCCTGCCTCTCGAAGCGGCCCCGCGGCCGGGCGCGCCCTAAGCTACGCGCGCAGATGAGCCGAAAGCGTCCCCCCGAGCCGCGCGCGCTGACGAGCAGCACCGCGGAGCGCCTGGCGGCGATCGTCGAGGCGGCCGAGCAGGCCGCCGCCAAGGTGATCGACGACGCCGAGGAGCAGGCGCGCCGCCAGCTCGCCGAGGCGGCGGCGAGAGCCGACCGCCTGGCCGCCGAGCGGCTGCGCGCCCTCGCCGACGAGCTCGACCCGCCCGCCGCGGCGCGCCCCGACCGGCCGCACCTGCAGCCGGTCGAGCCCGGCCCCGGCGAGGAGGGGGCGCCGGCTCCGCCGCGGCGCTCGGGCTCCTCCGGCGCGCGCCTGCTCGCCACCCAGATGGCGGTCTCGGGCAGCAGCCGGGGGGAGATCGAGCAGCGCCTGCGCAGCGGCTTCGACATCGAGGACACCAGCGAGATGCTCGACGCGATACTCGGACCGGAGGAGTAGCCATGCACGAGGACCCGACCCGGATGATGAGCCAGCCCGACCCCGAGGACCACCGACCGCACGGCAACATGCGCCTGCTCGTCGCCGGCCTGGTCGCGGTGATCGTCGGCCTGGTGATCGCGATCGTCGTCATCGCCGGCGGCGATGACGACGGCAGCCCGACCGAGGCGGTGACGACGCTGCCGACGACGGCGGAGCCGACCGACGAGACGACGGACACCGGGACCGAGCCGACGACGGCCGAGACGTCGCCGACGACGACGACGACCGAGACCACGGAACCGACGACGACGACCGAGCCGACGACCACGACGACGGCACCGCCCGGCGAAGAAGAGGACGCCGGCAGCGGCGGCGTGCCGGCCCCCTAGGCGGACCGTCAGGTGCCCGACCGCCCGGCAGAGGTCCGCACGGCCTCCTACGAGGCCGACCCCGCCGAGGTGCGGCGGGTGCTGCTGCTCTACTCCGGCGGCCTCGACACCAGCGTGATGCTGAAGTGGATCCAGGACTCCTACGGGGCGGAGGTGGTCTGCCTGACCGTCAACCTCGGCCAGCCGGGCGAGGACTACGGGGCGATCGAGGACAAGGCGAAGCGGCTCGGCGCGCTGGAGTGCCACGTCGTCGACGCCCGCGAGGAGTTCGCCCGCGAGTACGTCCTGCCCTCGATCAAGGCCAACGCCCTCTACGGCGGCGGCTACCCGCTCTTCACCGCGCTGGGCCGGCCGCTGATCGCCAAGCTCGCGGTCGAGCAGGCGCGCCGCAGCGGCTGCGACACGATCGCCCACGGCTGCACCGGCAAGGGCAACGACCAGGTGCGGATCGAGGCCACCGTGGCGACGCTGGCGCCGGAGCTGCGCACGATCGCGCCGGTGCGCTCCTGGCAGATGGGCCGCGAGGAGGAGATCGCCTACGCCCGCGAGCACGGCATCCCGGTCAAGGGCGGCACCGAGGCGGCGCCGTACTCGATCGACGACAACCTCTGGGGGCGCTCCTCGGAGGGGCGCTGGATCGAGGACCTCGGCCGGGCGCCCGAGGACGACGTCTTCCAGCTCGTCACCCCGCCCGAGCAGGCGCCCGACGAGGCCGAGACGGTCGAGGTCGAGTTCGAGGCCGGCGTGCCCGTCGCCCTGAACGGCGAGCGACTGGGGCCGGTCGAGCTGATCGAACGGGCGGCCGAGATCGGCTGCCGGCACGGCGCCGGCATCGTCGACCACATCGAGGACCGCATCGTCGGCCTCAAGGTGCGCGACATCTACGAGGCGCCGGCGGCGGCGATCCTGCTCACCGCTCACCAGGAGCTGGAGAAGCTGGTCGGCACGATCCACCAGAACCAGCTCAAGCCCGAGCTGGACCGCAGGTGGGCCTACCTCGTCTACGCGGGCCTCTGGTGGGAGCCGCTGCGCACCGATCTCGACGCCTACATGGAGGCGGTCAACGCCCAGGTCACCGGCACGATCGGGCTGCGGCTCTTCAAGGGGAGCGTGCGCGTCGTCACCCGCAGCTCGCCCAACGCCGTCTACGACGCCGACCTGGCCTCCTTCGCCGCCTCGGGCGGCCTCTTCGCGCAAACCGCCTCGCCGGGCTTCATCGAGCTCTTCTCGCTGCAGTCGCGGATGGCGCATCGGATCCGCCGGCGGGGGGAAGAGGGGTAGCGATGGCCTTCGAAAGGCTCGGCAAGGCGGCGATCCGCTTCGCCCTCAGGTACGTGCGGCGCCGCTACCGGCGCCAGATCAGGATCGGCTTGGGCCTCGCGGCGGTGGCGATGGCCGTGGCCGCCTACCTCGCCAGCCGCAACGTCCCCGAGGGCTGATTCGATGCCCCGCGCCCGCCTCGCGGCGCTGGCTTGCGCCGCCCTCGGCTTCGCGCTGTCGCTGCCGGTCCTCGCCGCCGGCGCGGAGAGCGCGGCGGAGCTACGCGCCAAGGTCGCGGACGCGCGCGAGGAAGCCGGCGCCCTGCGGTCGCGGTTGCAGGGCGCACGGCAACGGCTCGCGATCGCCGAGGGGGAAGCGGCCGCCGCGAGCGCCCGCGAGGCGCGCCTCGGCGACCTGTTGGCGACGGGCGAGGAGCGGGCGGCGCGACTGGCGGCGGCGGTGCGCCGCACCGAGGCTCGCCTGGCGGCGGAGAAGAGGCGCCTGCGCCGTGCTCGTCGCGTCCTCGCCGAGCGCCTCGTCGCGATCTACGAAAGCGGCGTGCCGAGCGCGGCCGGCGTCATCCTCGGCTCGAGCGACTTCGGCGAGCTGGCCACGCGCAGCGAATACCTCGAGCTGATCGAGAGCTCCGACGCAGAGCTCGCCGACCGGGTCGCCGAGGTGCGGCGGACGGTCGCCGCGGCGCTGGCGCGGGTCGCCGCCCTGAAGGCGCGAGTCGACGCCCACAACGAGCGCCTCTCCGTCGCCCGCTCGGAGATCGCCGCCGTGCGCGCCGAGGCGGAGGCGGCCGCGGCGCGCTCGCGCTCCCTCGCCGCCTCGCGCTCGGCCGCGCTGGCGACGCTGAGGTCGAAGATCGGCGGCTGGGTCGAGGACGTCCAGGCGGCCGAGGCGGCCAGCCGCGCCGCCGCGGAAGGCACGGTCGAGCGCTGGCTCGGCGGCCCCTACGCGATCCCCACCTACATAGTCATCTGCGAGTCGGGCGGCGACTACTCCGCCCTCAACCCGGCCTCCGGCGCCGGCGGCGCCTACCAGATCATCCCCTCGACCTGGAGGCTCTACGGCGGCAAGGGGCTGCCGCACGAAGCCCCCAAGGCCGAACAGGACCGCATAGCCGGGGAGATCTGGGCCGATTCCGGCCCCGGCGCCTGGGTCTGCGCCTGACCCGGAATACGCGCGGAACTAGCGCGAAAGTCGCTTCGAAGTGCCGCGTGCCATCTGACTCGCTTGGCATGATCGCTGCCCCGTGAGCACTCCGCCCGCCGTTCACCTGCATGCCCACAGCGAGTACTCGCTGCTCGACGGCCACTGCAAGATCGAGGCGATGGCGACGCGCGCCGCCGAGCTGGGACAGCCGGCGCTCGGGCTCACCGACCACGGTGTGATGAACGGCGCCGTCGACCTCTACAAGGCCTGCCGCAAGCACGGCATCAAGCCGATCGCCGGCTTCGAGGCCTACTTCGTCGACGACGCCGGCGCGGTCAGGGAGAAGCCCAAGTACGAGCGCAACCACCTCACCCTGCTGGCCGAGAGCGACGCCGGCTTCGCCAACCTCGTCAAGCTCACCTCGGCCGGCTTCCTGGAGGGCTTCTCGCGCGGCAAGGCCAACGTCGACATGGAGATGCTCGCCGCCCACTCCGAGGGCGTGATCGCGCTCACCGGCTGCCTGCAGTCGCGCTTCTGCCGCCGCCTGGTCGAAGAGCGCGACGACGACGCCCGCGCCCACCTCGACGACCTGATCCAGGCCTTCGGCCCCGAGCAGGTCTACTTCGAGGTGCAGAAGAACGGCATCGCCGAGCAGGACAAGGCCAACGAGGGCATCGCCCGCTTCGCCCGCGAGCTGGGCCGGCCGCTGGTCGCGACGGCCGACGTCCACTACCTGCGCCGCGAGGACTTCGACAACCACAAGGCGCTGCTCTGTGTGCAGACCAAGTCCACGCTGGAGGCGCCGAAGCTCAGCTTCGACACCAACGAGTTCTACCTCAAGGACTCCGAGGAGATGGCGACCTCCTTCGCCGAGTGGCCCGAGGCCGTGCCGACCACGCTGGAGGTCGCCGAGCGCTGCCGGGCCGAGGTCGAGCTGGGCAAGCTGCTGCTGCCGCGCTACCCGACCCCCGACGGCGAGGAGCCGGAGGCGATGCTGCGGCGGATCGCCAGCGAGGGCCTGCGGGCGCGCTACGGCGACCCGGTCCCCGCCGGGGCGCTGGAGCGGCTCGAGCTGGAGCTCGGCACGATCGAGGAGATGGGCTTCTCCTCCTACTTCCTGATCGTCTGGGACTTCGTCCGCTACGCCAAGGACAACGGGGTCGCGGTCGGCCCCGGGCGCGGCTCGGCGGCGGGCTCGATCGTCTCCTACGCGCTGACCATCACCGACATCGACCCGCTCGCCAACGACCTGCTCTTCGAGCGCTTCCTCAACCCGGGACGCAAGTCGATGCCCGACATCGACATCGACTTCTCGGTGCGCGGCCGCGAGCGGGTGATCCGCTACGTCGCCGAGAAGTACGGTCGCGAGTCGGTGGCGCAGATCATCACCTTCGGCAAGATGGCGCCGCGGGCGGCGACCCGCGACGCGGCGCGGGTGCTGGGCTTCGACTACGGCACCGGCGACCGCCTCGCCAAGCAGATCCCCGAGCCGATCCTCGGCCGCAACCCCTCCTTCGAGGACTGCCTCAAGCCCGGCCAGGAGCTGCGCAAGACCTACGACTCCGAGCCCGACGCCAAGAAGATCGTCGACGTCGCTCGGGGCCTGGAGGGGATCATCCGCAACAACTCGATCCACGCCGCCGCGGTCGTGATCGCCGACCGCCCGCTGCAGGAGATCGTGCCGCTCCAGCTCGCCGAGGACCGCAGCGCCCCCGCCGCCAACGGCAACGGGAGCGGCAAGGCCGAGCGCCAGTACAAGATCGTCACCCAGTACTCGATGGGGCCGATCGAGGAGATCGGCCTGCTGAAGATGGACTTCCTCGGCCTGCGCAACCTCGACGTGATCGAGGACGCGGCCGAGATCATCCGCCGCTCGCGCGGCGTCGAGCTCGACATCGGCGCGATCCCGATGGACGACGCCAGGACCTTCGAGATGCTCTCGCGCGGCGACGGGACCGGCGTCTTCCAGCTCGAGTCCGAGGGCATGCGCGAGGCGATGAAGAAGGTGCGGCCGACCGAGTTCGAGGACATCGTCGCGCTCGTCTCGCTCTACCGGCCCGGGGCGATGAAGTACATCCCCGACTACGCCAAGGGCAAGCGCGACCCCGCATCGGTGACCTACGCCGACGAGCGCCTGCGGCCGATCACCGAGCCGACCTACGGCTGCGTCCTCTACCAGGAGCAGCTGATGGAGATCGCCAAGCGGATGGCCGGCTTCAGCCCGGCCGAGGCCGACGACCTGCGCAAGGCGATCGGCAAGAAGAAGCGCGACCTGATGGCGACGATGAAGGCCAAGTTCCTCGAGGGCATGGAGGCCTCGGGCACGGCGGCCAGGGTCGCGGGCGACATGTGGTCGCTGATGGAGGCCGCCGCCGACTACTCCTTCAACAAGTCCCACGCCGCCTGCTACGCGCTGATCGCCTATCGCACCGCCTACCTCAAGGCCAACTACCCGGCCGAGTACATGGCCGCGGTGATCTCCTCGGTGATGAACACCAAGGACAAGGTGCCCTTCTTCGTCAACCGCTGCGAGGAGATGGGGATCGAGGTGCTGCCGCCCGACGTCAACTCCTCCGACCACGACTTCGTCGTCTCCGAGAAGGCGATCCGCTTCGGCCTCGACGCGGTGAAGAACGTCGGCCACGCGGCGGTGGAGGCGATCCTGCGTGCCCGCGAGGAGGGCCCGATCGCCTCGATCTGGGACTTCTGCGAGCGGGTCGACTCGCGCGCGGTCAACAAACGGGCGATCGAGTGCCTGGTCAAGTGCGGCGCGCTCGACTCGACCGGGGCGACCCGCAGGGGGATGCTGGAGGCGCTTCCCGCGGCTCAGTCGGCCGGCCAGAAGGCGCAGGAGGACGCGCAGCTCGGGCAGGGGTCGATCTTCGACTTCGGCGACGACGCCGGGGAGGGGGGAGGCGCGTCCCAGGCCCAGCACCGCCCGCCGGTTTCCGCCGCCGAGTTCGAGCGCGCCGAGCTGTTGGCGATGGAGAAGGAGACGCTCGGCACCTACCTCTCCTCGCACCCGCTGACCGAGGTGCGCGGGGCGCTGCGGGCGCGGGCCGACTGCAGCCTCGCCGACCTCGCCGCCAAGCAGGACGGCTCCTGGGTGACGGTGGGCGGGATCGTCACCGAGTGCAAGAAGATCCGCACCAAGAGCGGCAGCCAGATGATGTTCGCCACGCTCGACGACGTCGAGGGGCAGGTCGAGATGCTCGTCTTCAAGGCCGACCAGGCCGCGAGCGCCGCGGTCATCGCCCCGGACGCGATCGTCCTCGTGCGCGGCCGCATCGACCACAAGGAGCGCGGCGAGACGAAGCTCGTCGTGCAGGAGGCCGAGCGCTTCGAGCCCGGCGCGGAGGAGATCGCGGCGGCGCCGGCGGTGGCGAGCGTCCCGACCGGACCCTTCGAGGTCGAGATCGCAGCCGGGATGCTCAGCGAGGGCCTGGTCGAGGAGCTGAAGGGGGTGCTCGAGCACCACCGCGGCGAGTCCGAGGTGCACCTCTCGATCCACGCTCCCGGCGGCGAGGCGAAGCGGCTCCAGCTCGGCGAGCGGTACCGGGTGCGGCCCTCGGGCAGGCTGCGCAGCGAGCTCGACGACGTGCTCGGCACGACCGCCGCCGTGGCCGCCTGACCCCGGCGCCACCGCTGGGAATCGCCGCTCCCTCCTAGACTTCCCCCATGACCGCGATTCGCGAGAAGACGGGCGAGTGTCGCCAGTGCCGCTCCTTCTGCGACAAGATGGTCGAGCCGCGGGGCTGCGTGGAGATGCGCTGCCGCTACCTCTACAGCTTCGTCGACGTGCTCAGTGGCATCCAGTACGCCGGCTGCATGCAGGACGTCTTCGCCGCCAAGGTCGAGCTCGACGCCGTGCTGCGGCCCGGCGGCTTCGGCGGCGTCAAGATGACCGGCGAGGCGCTGCCGCAGTGCCAGTTCGCCGTCGAGCGCGCCTACGAGGGCGAGGGCGGCTCCTACGAGTGCGTCAACCGCCGCTTCTTCGACTGCGCCGACGGCGGCCCAGAGGCGATCAAGGCCTTCGACCTGCGCGACATCTGAGCACCTTCCGAACCCCAAACTCCGAACTGCATCAACTTCTGGGCCTGGTAGGCGCAGAAGTTGATGCAGTTCGGAGTTTGGGGGGCAGATTACGACACCGTTCCATGTAAAATTCGGCCCCATGAGCGATACAGCGGCAGTGGCGGAGGCGGAGGCGGAGGCGGAGAAAATGGTGGCGGACGTGGCAGGCGGCGGTTCAGCCGAGGGGCCGAAGTTCACCCTCGAGCTGAACCAGGACCAGAAGGACATCCGCGAGTGGGTGCACGGCTTCGCCGAGGGCGTCGTCCGTCCTGCCGCGGAGGAATGGGACGAGCGCGAGGAGACGCCCTGGCCGGTGATCCAGGAGGCCGCCAAGATCGGCCTCTACAGCTTCGAAGCGCTGGGCCAGTTCTGGGCCGACGAGACGGGTCTGACGCTGCCGATCGCCAACGAGGAGCTCTTCTGGGGCGACGCCGGCATCGGCATGGCGATCATGGGCACCTCGCTCGCCGTCGCCGCGATCTTCGGGCAGGGAACCCCCGAGCAGATGGCGGAGTGGATCCCGCGGTGCTTCGGCGACGCCGAGGACCCCAAGGTCGCCGCCTTCTGCTCCTCGGAGCCCGACGCCGGCTCCGACGTCTCGGCGATCCGCACCACCGCCAAGTACGACGAGGCAAAGGACGAGTGGGTGCTGAACGGCCAGAAGGCCTGGGCGACCAACGGCGGCATCGCCGACGTCCACGTCGTGATCGCCTCGGTCGACCGCGAGCTGGGCTCGCGCGGCCACGCCGCCTTCGTGATCCCGCCCGGGACCAAGGGCTGCGAGCAGGGCGCCAAGGTGAAGAAGCACGGCCTGCGCGCCTCCCACACCGCCGACGTCCACCTCGACGAGTGCCGCGTCCCGGGCGCCTGCCTGCTCGGCGGCAAGGAGAAGCTCGACGAGCGCCTCGCCCGCGTCCGCGAAGGCAAGAAGTCGAAATCGCAGGCGGCGATGCAGACCTTCGAGGCGAGCCGGCCCACCGTCGGCGCGCAGGCGCTCGGCATCGCCCGCGCCGCCTACGAGTACGCGCTCTCCTACGCCAAAGAGCGCCGGCAGTTCGGCAGGGCGATCGTCGAGAACCAGGCGATCGCCTTCACCCTGGCCGACATGAAGCTCGAGATCGACGCCGCCAGGCTGCTCGTCTGGCGCGCCGCCTGGATGGGGCGCAGCGGCCAGAAGTTCGAGAACGCCGAGGGCTCGATGTCGAAGCTGAAGGCCGGCGAGGTCGCCGTCTGGTCGACCGAGCGGGCGATCCAGATCCTCGGCGGCAACGGCTACACGCGAGAGTTCCCGGTCGAGCGGATGCACCGCGACGCGAAGATCTACACCATCTTCGAGGGCACCTCCGAGATCCAGCGCCTGGTCATCAGCCGCGCCATCTCGGGCGTTCACGTCAAGTAGCTGCTGCTCAAAGCCCCTGTGGTGGGGGAGCCCCGGTAGGTCGCTGAGCGAATTGATGTCGCACGCCCGCTTCGCGGGCTTGGCGACTATGTCTGAGCGCGGCTGACGCCGCGCAAGCACCGGATTGCATTTCCGCGGCCTCCGGCCACATTCGCTCAGCGACCTACCGGCGCTCCTCTCGACAGGAGTTTGCGGCACGAGCTTGAGGCGAGAGTGTCCCGAAAGAGCTCAGGAGTCAAGGCGCCGGCTTCGGCTCGGTGGAGCTTGGTGATCCCGGGCGGATGAGAAAGGGACGGTGGTTGGTCCCTCGCGGGAATGTCGCCGCAGGCGGCCGCCGCACTCGTGGTTCGAAGCGCGGCGTAGCCGCGCTCTCAAATTGTCGCTAAGCGCCGCGAGGCGCGTGCGACATCAATTCCCGCGAGGGACCAACCACCGTCCCTATCCCTTGCGCCGCTTCAGCCCGGCTTTTCGCAGCCGTTTCGCCGCTTGCACTTCCTTCTTGTCCGGGCCTTTCTTTTCCGGCCCGGGGGTCTCCAACGTCGCCGGCAGGCCCTCGAAGCGGGGCTCGGAGAGGAAGGCGGCGAGGCCCTGCTTGCCCATCTCGCCGCTGCCGAGGTTGGCGTGGCGGTCGCGGCAGGAACCGAGCGGAGCGGCGGCGTCGTTGACGTGCAGGCAGCGGAGTCGGTCGAGGCCGACCTTGGCGTCGGCTTCGTCGACGATCTCGGCGAGGTGCGTCTCGTCGGTGACGTCGTAGCCCTGCACGAAGAGGTGGCAGGAGTCGAGGCAGAGGCCGAGGCGGCCGCCGGCGCCGGCCAGCTCGATCAGCTCGGCCGTCTCGTCGAAGTCGCGGCCGAGCAGCCCTTTGTGGCCGGCGGTCTGCTCGAGCAGCAGGGGACAGCTCTCCGAATCCTCGACCGCGGCGGCGATCACCCTGGCCGCCCGCTTCATCGAGGGGCCGTGCGGCTCGCCTTTCTGCGCCCCGGGGTGGAGCACGACCCCGGCGGCGCCGATGCCGTCGCCGGTGCGCAGCGCGTGCGTGAGCGAGGCGAGCGACTTCTTGCGCAGCTCCCTGTCCTTCGTCGCGCAATTGATCAGGTAGACGGCGTGGATCACCACGGCTTCGATCGGGGAATCCGCCATCGCCGCCTTGAAGGCGGCGAAGTCCTCCGGGCCGTATCTCGTCGGCCGCCACATGCGCGGGCTCTGGTTGAAGATCTGGATCGATTCGCAGCCGAGCCCGGCGCCGCGCTCGATCGCCTTCTCCAGCCCCCCGGCTGTGGAAACATGCGCGCCGATCAACATGGTTGCCGAAGACTCTCCGATCCGCCTCAGGTTCTCTCCCTCGCCGACCGGTGCGCTGCACATCGGTGGGGCGAGGACGGCACTCTACAACTGGCTCGCCGCCCGCCATGGGGGTGGAGAGCTGGTGCTGCGGATCGAGGACACCGACCGCGACCGCTCCACGGCGGAGAACGTCGAGCAGATCCTCGACGCGCTGCGCTGGTTGGAGCTGGACTGGGACGAGGGGCCGGTTTCGCAGGCCGGAAGGGCCGAGCGGCATGCCGAGGCGCTGCGGCGCCTGCTCGATAGCGGCGCCGCCTATCGCGACTCCGCCACGGCGAAGGAGGTCGAGGCGTGGAAGGCGGAGCATGGGGCCGGGAGCGGCTACCGAGGCAAGCCGGTCGACGAGCCGGGCGCGGCGGTGCGCCTGCGCGTGCCCGACCAGGGCGAGACCGTCGTCGAGGACCTGATCCGCGGCCCGGTCGGCTTCCCCAACCGCAGCTACGACGACTTCGTCATCGCCCGCGGCGACGGCTCCGTCCTCTACAACTTCGCGGTGGCCGTCGACGACGCCGAGATGGGCGTGACGGAGGTGGTGCGCGGCGACGACCACCTCTCCAACACGCCCAAGCAGCTGCTCGTGCTCGCCGCGCTCGGCCACTCGCCGCCGCGCTACGCCCACCTGCCGCTGCTGCACGGCCCCGACGGCAAGAAGCTCTCCAAGCGCCACGGCGCCGCCTCGGTGCAGGAGCTGCGCGCGGCGGGCTACCTGCCGGCGGCGGTGCGCAACTACCTCGCCCTGCTCGGCTGGGGGACCGGCGACGACACGACGCTGATGTCGACCGAGGAGCTGGTGCGCCGCTTCCGAATCGGGGACGTGGGCAGGGCGGCGGCGATCTTCGACGAGAAGAAGCTGCGCTGGGTCAACGGCCGCTTCATGCGGGAGCTGCCCCTCGACGAGTACACCGCCGCGGTCGCGCGCCACGTCGGCCGCGACGCCGACGAGCGCCTGCGCGCCGCCTGCGAGATCGCCCAGGAGAAAGCGCAGACCCTGGACGAGGTCTGGCCGCTGATCCGCTTCCTCTTCGAGCCGCCGGTCGAGGACGAGAAGGCGTGGCGCAAGGTGATGAAGGAAGGCGCCCTGACGGCCCTGGAGGCCGCCCGCGAGGCGCTGGCGCAGGCGACGGCCTTCGACGCCGGCGCGGTCGAGGCGGCCCTCGCGCCGTTGCCGGAGCGCCTCGGCGCCAAGCCGGGCCGCGTGTACCAGCCGATTCGGGTGGCGATCACGGGAACCTCCGTCTCGCCGGGGATCTTCGAGTCGCTGGCCACGCTGGGGCGCGACGAGTCGCTCTCGCGCATCGACGCCGCGATCGGGCGCCTTCGTCTCGGTGGATAACACCGGGCCGCAATCTCATCCCAAGCGGACAAACAATCTCCAATTTCACCCCAATTTTGGGGATGCGAGGGCTAAACTGTGCGTCCTCGACTGCCGATGACGGTTGCGAAGCCCGCTTCCGCCATGCAATCGACCAAGCCAGACAGCAACGGGAAGGCCAAGCAGGACGCGACCGGTGGCAGGGGCCGCTCCGGCAAGCCGGCGCCGGGCGCCCGCCTCGCCGCCGCCTTCGAGACGGTCGAGAAGTTCCCCATCCTGCTGGAGTCCCGCGAACGCGTCATGCGGGCCACCACCGCGGAGACGGCGCGCGTCGGGGAGCTGGTCGAAGCGGTGGAGTCCGACGTCGGGCTGGCCATCGCCGTGCTGCGCGTCGCCAACCGCAGCGGCACGCCGGTCGGCGTCAGCTGCATCCCCGGGGCGATCGACGCGCTCAAGCCGTCCGGCGTCCTCGCCATCACGGGCACGGCCCCGGTCTTCGACTTCTTCGAGCCCAACGGCAGCCACGAGATACGCCCGGAGCGCTTCCGCGTGCACGCGTTGGCCACCCAGCATGCCGCCGACGAGATCGGCCGGGCGGTGGGCTGGGAGGACCGCGGCGAGCTCGCCGTGGCGGCGCTGCTGCACGACGTGGGCCGGCTCGTGATCGTCAATCTCCACCCGGGCGACCGGGGCAACCTCGACGCCGCCGCCAGGTCCCCGGAGCAGCGCCTGCGCGAGGAACGCGATCGCCTCGGCATCGACCACGCGCTGGTCGGGGGGGTCCTCGCCCGGCGCTGGAACCTGCCGCAGCGGATCGCCGTCGCGATCGAGCGCCACCACGCCGAGGACGCCGAGGGCCTGGCCGCGATGGTCGGCGCCGCCGACATGGTCGCCCACTACAGCCAGGGCGAGGCGGTCAACCCGGAGCGGCTCCGCGGCGCGGCGCGGCGCTGCGGGCTCGGCGCCGAGGCCCTGCGCGACCTGCTCTACGAGCTTCCCTACTCGCGCACCGACGCCATCCGCGTCACCGAGCCCTGCCCGCTCTCCGTCCGCGAGCTCGACGTCCTCCGCCATCTCTCGGAGGGCATGGTCTACAAGCAGATCGCCGGTGAGATGGACCTCTCCGTCTCGACCATCCGCACGCACCTGCACAACGTCTACGGCAAGATCGGCGCCGTCGACCGCGCCCAGGCGGTCCTCACCGCGCGCGACCGCGGCTGGATCTGACCCCCCGCACGGCGGCTCTACTCGATCAGCGACTCGCGCAGGGCGATGGCGACGGCATGGGTCCTGTTGCGGGCGCCGAGCCGCGCCAGGGCGTGCTTGGTATGCGTCTTGACCGTCTCTTCGCTGAGGTCGAGCTCACGGGCGGCGACGGCGGTCGATTCGCCGTTGGCGAGGAGCTGGAGGATTTCGCGCTGGCGCCGGGTCAGCTTGCCGCGGCGGCCGCGCGGCGGCACCGCCGGGTCGACGAAGCGCTCCTGCGCGGCGGCCGCGCGCACGGCGCGTCGCAGTTCCTCGGGGCTGGCGGTGCGGGAGACGAAGGCGCTGGCGCCGGCCTGCAGGGCGGCGCTCGCCAGGTGAGGCTCGGCGCGCTCGCCGTGGGCGACGATCGCGATGCTGGGCTCCGCCCGCAGCATCGCCCTGATCGCCGTGCCCCCATCCGGGTCCGGAGCGCGCCCGTCCGCCCAGGGGCGCATGTCGAGCACGGCGACGTCGACGCTGCCGATGTCCTCGACGTGTTCGACCGCCTCGCGGCGGGTGGCGATCTCCTCGACGTCGAACTCCTCGCCGAGCGCTTCGCGCACCCCGAGCCGGACGATCGGATGACCGTCGACGACCAGGCACTGGGGGCGTTCGCTCAGGACTGCTTCCGATCTCGTTGTTCGCTGACGATTCCATCGTCAGCCCTGGAGCCCGACGCCTCGATCCTAGCCGAGCCCGGTCCGGGCGGTGCGGTAGAAAGGGCAGGTGATCTCGATCACCTCGAAGTCGCGCTACGCGGTCGTCGCCATGGCCGAGCTGGCGCGCGCGGGGGAGCGGCCGGTGCCGATCAAGGAGCTGGCCGAGCGCCGCGAGATCCCCGAGCAGTTCCTCGAGCAGCTCTTCTCCACCCTGCGCCGCGCCGGCCTGCTGACCAGCCACCGCGGCATGAAAGGCGGCTACACCCTCTCCCGCCCGGCCGAGGAGATCGACGTGCTCGAGGTCGTGCAGGCGCTCGACGGCAAGGTCGGCCAGGAGGCCGACGAGGCCGGCGGCATCTGGGCCGAGGGCGTCACCGCCCTGCGCAAGGTCTTCGGCCAGACGACGATCGCCGAAGTCGCCCGCCGCGAGGCCGAGGCCGCAGGCTCGGGGATGTACTTCATCTAGAGCCGTTCGCATGAGAAGTGGGATTTGGCTTACTAGAGCGGTTTTCCATCCCGCCTAACCCCGCTGAAACCCGTCAAATCGTTGTCTGACTGGCGAACGACTGGCGAACGGGGGCGACTCTTTTTGAGGCGTCGTGGGTCCTGGTTACGCTGACCTGTATGACCGATGATCTTCCGCTCGACCCATTCCCGTTTGACCCCGAGGGGCCGAACGCTGGAAATCGAGGGCGCATCCTCTTCACGCAACTGGTCCGCGCCTTTGCTGATGCCACACACGACAACGATCTTCATACAGCGGCGTCAGCACTCATGAACGGAGTCGATTCGATGGGGGACGACGACCTTCGCTCTGTCGTCAAGTTTGCGGTTGGGCTGGTAGCTGCGCAGGAGCTTGGGCTAGGCGACGCCGACTAGTCGCCTGCAACGCGGCGGTCAGGCGGCGTCGGCGTGCTGGCTGCCCGCGACCAGGGCGCGGCCGTACTCGGTCAGCTCGCCGCCGCCTTTACCCTGGTGACCGCCCCCGGTGAGGATGCCGCGGTCTTGGGCAGCCCGCCTGCGCTTTGACACCGTGTCGGGGGAGAGCCCGAGCCGGTGCGCGGCGACCTGGAGGTAGGCTCGCGCACCATCGCGGTAGGCGTCGGCGTAGGCGGCTGCCGCCTCAGCGAGCTGAGCGTCCGTCGCAGCATGGGGCCGGCGCGCGATGATCTGCTCGGGCTCGACGTTGAAGTCGCGCAGTGCGTCACGGATCGACCACGGGGCGTTGGGCGCCGGCTCTGATTCGAGCCGGTCGATCATCTCGACGGCGGCCGATAGCGCCTCACCGGCGGAGATCGACCGCACCAGATCGCTCCGCGCCCCGCCCGGCGGGACCGCAGACTCGCGGTACTCGCCCGGGTCGGCGGTCGGCTCGAAGGGAATCAACCGGACCTCGCCGACAATCAGCCGCCCGTCCTGGGGGGCGATCCGGTGCGCCGCAACCCACCCCTGATCGAGCCGGACCTCGATCCAGATCGTGTCCTCAGACGGCCCGAGCTGGCAGTCGGGGCCGCAACCGCAGGTCCGCCGCTGATGGAACGTGAGGCGAGCTTTGCCGACTTCCGGCCAGGAAGTGGCGAGGCGGGAATCGTCCTCGATGCTTGGCACGGTGGATGACTCAGCACACATAACGCAAGATTACGAATCGGAGGCGACGGCATCGGCACTGCGTGTGCACCGCGTAGCCCACCGGCTCACGCAGCAGCAGCTTGCTGACCGCGCTGGCATCACGCGGATCACCGTCAGCGCCCTAGAGCGCGAGCAGTGCGAGCCGCGCCTCGCCACTGCCCGCGCCCTCGCCGCGGCTCTCGGGGGTGTCGATATCGCGGACCTCTTCCCCGACGCGGGCGGCGGCAAGGGGGCGATTGCGCGATGAGCGCTTCGACCGCCCAAGTCCCGCCTCAGACCGGAGAAACCGAAGCCGATTCGGCACCTGTTTCCACCTGTACCTGCGGGCGCGACCGCGCCAGCTATTCGCACCGGCTGGGCCGGATGGCCTGCGCGCGTTGCTTTTTTGGGTCGATCCCGGCCAGTGAGCGCGAGGCTGCCGACCGGGGATGGGCTCGCCGCGACCTCGCCGGCCAGGTCCGCGCCGTCGCCAAGCGGCTGCCCTGGGGAGACACCCGCGCCGTACACCTGCGCGACCTCGCCCTCGACCTCGACCTGGCCGGGAGCGATAGCGCCGCTGCGCCGGTTATTGACGACCTGCGGAGAGCAGGCGTCGCGCTGGAGGTGCGGACCTGATGGCGCGGATCGACGTACAGCCGGGGCCGGAGCTGCTGGAGGCGATTCGGAATGGCGATCGCGCAGACAAGGCCGAGGTTACTTCGGCAGGCAGCCGGGCACCTCGACGCCCTACGCGGTCTCGCATCCGAGGCCGGACGGCTCCGCAGCTTGGCGAGCTGGGTGGAGCAAGCTCGCGTCGCCGAAGCCCGGAGCAAGCGCTGGCCCTCGCAGGGAGTCTCGCCCAACGTTGTGAGCCTCGGTCGGCAGGGCGCGAGCATGCCACCGGACCAGGTGCTCGACGGACTCGCCCGGCACCTGGGGGCCGCGGAGCAGGGGGAGGAGGAGTGATGGGCATGAGAGAGGCCCATGTACCCGGGGAACCCCCCCTTGAGGCCTCTCCGGTTGCCCGCGCTGGGGGGCCTCTCAAAGGTTATGCAATGCCGAAACGGCCAATTTCTGGGGCGTTTTTGGCCCTCCAGAGCGCTTTGGGGCCGATTCATGGGTAACGGGACTACAGCCCCCAAGGGGCTCGGCACCGCAGGCAGGGCCTTGTGGCGCAAGATCGCCTCCTCCCTCCCGGACGGCTGGGAATTGGAGGAGCGCGAGGAAGCGATCCTGCGGCTCGCAGCTCGGCAGGCCGACGACCTCTCCCGGCTGGAGTCTGCGATATCGAAGGATGGCGCGATGGCGCTCGGCAGCGCCGGCCAACCGGTCGTCAATCCGGCGATTATCGAGGCCCGGCAGTCCCGGCTAGCGATCGGTCGCCTGCTCGGCCAGCTCGCCCTCCCCGATGACGACGCCGCCGGGGGCTCCAGTGCGAGCGCGTCAGAGACCGGCCGCAAGGCCGCCAACGCACGCTGGAGCCGCGAGCGCCGCAAGGAAGAGATGATCGCTCGGAAGCGAGGGGCGACGGAAAATGGCTAGGCGACGCCCAGTGCCGCCACCGCCCGTCGCGGACGAGGGTCCCCTCGAATGGCGGCTGACCTGGCTCTTCCGATTCGGTTGCCCCGACCCCGCCGCCACAGACGCGGCCCCGGCCTCCCCAGCGTTCGCCGAGGCGACTGCTTTGCGGGAGGAGGTCGCGGCTCGCCGTGACCGTCTGACCGGCTCCCTCGCAGACCGCGTGGCCGGGCTCGAAGCGATCCTGGCCGACGTCGGCCGCTTGGAGGTCGCCGAGTGCAAAATCGCCTGCCTGGCCGCAACGCGGGGAACGCCCAATGGCTAGGCGCGTGCGGTCGTCACCCGAGCCCGATCCTGCGCAGGCCGTCGATGCCGCCCACCTGGAGCGGATCGCGCGCCAGGTCGCAAACAAACTGCGAGCCGCGGGGCTCGGCCTCGACTCGGGCGGGCAGGCTCTCCTCGCCGAGCGCTTCGAGGCCGCCCTGGCGCAGGCCGAGAGCATCGCCGACCCCGGCGCGCGGATCGACTTCCTGCTCGCCTTCGCCGACGAGATCGCGCCGGGCATGACACCGGAGGCGCGCCGCTGGACGCTGCCAGATACGGCCTATTGGCGCGAGGCCCTGGGGAGGCCTGCACCGTGACTAGCCGGTTTTTTGAGGGCGCCGGGACATCGCCCTCGGTACTGGCCCGCGCAAAAACGCCGCTGATCGAGGCCGTGGCAATGACCGCCCCGATGCTTACGATTCGTAAGCTGTGCCCGTCGCCAGCATCCGCCGAGAGATCGACCGCCAGCTCGCCGTCGACCGCGACCGGGGCGCGAGCCCTTGGCATTCTCGGCCTGCGGGTCCGCGCCGTCGCCGGAGCCCAGCGGGCGACTCTCGATCAGGCCGAGGGCGCGGCTCCGGCGCTTCGAGCGTCCCTGGTCGACTTGGCGGCCGTCGCGGAGGCGGTTGCGGCCGACCTCCCGGCCTCCCCAGCTAGGGGCTGACGGCTCACTCTTCGCAGAGTTCGAGCCCGCGATCAAGCAGCGGGCCTATGCTGACCCTAAGTGTGAAATCAGGGTCGAATTGGTCGGGAGCGGCCCGCCAGATCGGGTCGATCTCCTGACTTCCACGGGCGAGCGCGTGGCCGTTGACCCCGTAGACCTCACTATCGGGCGCGGTGAAGGTCACAGCGTCTGCCTCGCAGCCAACGATCCCCCGATCCACGGTGAGCGGCCATTCCTCGCCGTACTCAGCCCGCGTCACTTCGACCGTGTTTCCGGTGGCCGGCGTTTCTTCCGCGCAGCCAACCATCCCCAGCGCCAAGATCGCAATGAGCGGTATCCGTCGCCACATGGTCCGCGACCGTACCAGTCGGCACCGCGTCGCCGTGAGCCACGCACTGAGAGCCCGCCTGCGGCCCTGCGGAGGGTCGTCGGGGGGGATTCGTCGCGCTGCGCCGCGCCTGAAAGCAAACGACCCGCCGAAGCGGGCCGCCTGCCAAAGAGACTGCGACCACGCAGCCCGGCCGTTAGACCGATCCCGCGCTCAGCGTCAGCAGCGCCCTTGACTAGATGGTCGAAGCGTAGCACCGATTTCAGCGCCCCCGGCAGGACTCGAACCTGCGGCCTCGTCTCTAGTCAAGAGCGCGCTCTATCCACTGAGCTACGGGGGCGTCGCCGCCCGAGGGCGACGCCGGCAGCCTACTCGCCGTTTCGGTCCGAGCAGGGAGCCCGGCCGGAATGAGCCCGCGATACTTCCGCACCATTGTTGCCGATCCGCCCTGGCCGATCCGCTGGGAGGGCGGCACCGGCGGCCGTCGACGTCGGCCCACCTCTCTCGGCTACAAGACGATGGCCCTTGAGGAGATCGCGGCGCTGCAGGTCGGCGACCTGGCCGACCCGAGCGGCTGCCACCTGTTCCTCTGGGTGACGCCGGCGCTGCACCGGGAGGGTGAGGGTGCCCGCGTGGTGCGCGCCTGGGGCTTTGAGCCGGTGGACGAGCTGATCTGGGAGAAGCCGAACATCGGCATGGGGCGCTTCCCCCGCCACTGCCATGAGCCGTTGCTGATCGCCCGCCGGGGCGAGATCGCCTTCGCCGGCCCGCGCAACGTTCGCTCTGTACAGCGCTGGGCGCAGCCGCACGCATCGCACAACGGCGGCAAGGTTCATTCGGCCAAGCCCGACGCCGCTCTCGACTTGATCGAGCAGGTCAGTCCCGGCCCCTACCTGGAGCTGTTCGCCCGCCGCGCCCGCTTCGGCTGGGAGTACTCGGGGGACGAGTCGCTGGCGACGATTGAGATGGCGGGGTTGGCGGCGTGAGTTGCTCGACTGGCGTAGTCGAGGTACCGTCGACCCGACATAAAGCGGGGCCGGCGTGCGCTAACACCCGGCCCCTGGCGACCGGCTCAGTTCCCACCGAGGCCGGACGCGAGGGGGAGGGTACCCGTGCCGGCGGCCTTGCGAAAGCGGCCCCCGGCGGCGCTTGCACGCCAACCGAGGGCCTGACCAAAGGAGACATAGCTCCAATGGCTGATTCCAACCCTACGGGCCCCGGTGCGACCGTGGCCCTGACGATGCAATCCCACCACGTCAGCTTTCTCAAGGGCGTGCTGGAGACCTGTAAGCGCGGTGTAGAAGGCGACCTAGCGAGCGCCGGTTCGCACCCAAATCGCGAGCGAGCCGAACGGGAAGCCGCTGCCTACGGGCACCTGCTGCGCTCTCTGGACTCACGCGCGATCGTCCCCGATGTCAACGTGATCGAAGTGGTCGAAAGGCTGGCCGAGTCCGTCGATACCGAGAACGACTACGACCGGGCAGTGCGCGAGCACCGGGCGCTCTGCGGGTTGCTTGGCCAGCTTCAGGAAGGGTGGCGGCGATGATCGACCTCGCCGCCCGCTTCGGAGATAACCTCGCCCGCCGCCGCAAGCGAGCCGACCTCTCCCAGGAGGAATTGAGCTATCTCGCCTCACTGCACCGAACCGAGATCAGCCAGCTTGAGCGCGGTTTGCGCCTTTGCCGCATCGACACGCTGGTCAAGCTGGCGGCCTCTCTCGAAGTCTCTGCCGACGATCTGCTCGCCGGGCTCGCCTGGTCCCCCGGCAACTACCGGCCGGGCGGGTTCGTAGAGCGAGGCGAGAGCTGATGGTCCGGGGGATCAGTTCGGCCGCAATGGGCTGGGAGCCCGGCGGCACGCGCCTCGGGCAATTCACTAGAGGAGGAGAGGGCTGATGGACGACCCGATGGCGCAACTGCGGAGGATGCGGGACTTGGAGCGGCGCGTTCGGAGCCTTGTGGCGGGGCGCAATGCGCAGATTCTCGCGGCCATCGAACTGGGCTATTCAGAGCGCCAGATCGCCGTGGCGGCGGGGGTCTCCAAGTCCAGGGTTCACGAAATCAAGAAAGGGAGATCTGATGGCTGAGGGGATCAGGAAGCTTCACTCCAAGGGTTGCGGCGCTCGCGAGGGCGGGCGCTGCAACTGCAAGGCCGGCTATGAGGCCGCGGTCTACCTGTCGCGGGAGGGTCGGAAGGTCCGCAAGACCTTCAAGCGCGAAGCCGAGGCGAAGTCCTGGCGGGCCGATGCGCTGGCTCTGCGAGCGCGAGGCGGGCTGCGCGTGACCAAGCCGACCACTATTGAGCAGGCGTGGGAGAAGTGGCACGAGGGCGCGAAGGCGGGCACCGTGACCAATCGCTCCGGCGACCCCTACAAGCCCTCAGCCCTGCGCTCCTACGAGCGGGCGATGCGGCTGCGGGTGCTGCCGAGGTTTGGCGGCGTGAAACTGGCAGAGTTGCACCGGCCCGACCTCCAAGAGTTCGCGGACGGCTTGCTCTCCGAGGGCCTGAACCCCTCCACGATCCAAGTCACCCTGCTGCCGCTTCGAGCGATCTTCCGTCGCGCGCTCTCTCGCGGCGAGCTGGTCGCGAACCCCTGCAACGGCCTACAGCTCGCCGCCGTCCGCGGTCGACGCGAGCGCTACGCCCCGCCGGCCGAAGCCGAAGCTCTGATCGAGGCGCTTCCCGTCACCGACCGGCCGATCTGGGCGACGGCGATGTACGGGGGCTGCGCCGCGGCGAGCTACAGGCCCTTCGAGCCGAAGACGTAGACCTCGCCAACGGCGTTATCCGGGTCGAGTTCGGCTGGGAGTACCGCGACGGCCAGATCGCCTTGAAGTCGAACGCGGGGCGGCGCAAGGTGCCGATCAGCGCCATCCTGCGCGACTTCCTGGCCGAGCACCTGGCCCGTGTAGAGCGCAGCGGCTCTGACCGCATCTTCGGCTTCGTCTCCGGCTCGAGCCCCTTCGATCCCTCCAAGCTGACCAAGCGCGCCGACAAGGCGTGGGAGAAGGCGGGGCTGGAGCGCATTACGCTGCACGAGTGCCGCCACACTTTCGCCTCCCTGATGATCGCCGCCGGCGTCAACGCGAAGGCGCTACAGACGTTCATGGGGCACGCCAACGTCTCGATCACCCTCGACCGCTACGGCCACCTGATGCCCGGCTCCGAGGCCGAGGCAGCCAGCCTGCTCGACACCTACATGACGGCGCAGCGGGAGAGCGCCGAGGAAGCCGCTCGCGCGGCTGGCGGGGAGCTGACTGGCGAACCAACTGGCGAACGGGTGGCGAACCAAGACCAGAAACCGCTCTAGAATGCCGGTTCCTGTGACCGGCTCGGGGATGTACTTCATATAGCCGGTGTCGCAGCGGTATTGGGATTCCGCTTGTTTAAGCGGAGCCGAGTCCGGCTGAATCCGGTTATTCCCGGTCCCACTGGCGCACGACTGGCGCACCGGTGGCGCACAGAACCGATCTTCGTCCGCTCCCGCCGAGGCGTTCGCCACCCGGCTACCATTTGAGACGTGACGACCCGCGAGAAAGCTCATGCCGTCCTGGACCACCTGCCCGAAGATCGGGTGGACGCGGCGTTGGCGGCGCTTGAGGCCGTGGAAAGCCGCGATACCTCCGTGGAGGCGATCCTCGCCCGCCACGGCGAGGAGCGCCTGAGCCCGGAGGAGTTCGACCGGCACTTCGGGTCGTTGCCGACCGACGCCGAGGGCTGATCGTGGAGCAGGCCAGGCCGGAGCCGGTCTTCCCGGTCGGCTTCGATGAGGACGCCCTCGCCGAGGACCTTGAGCGCCTGTCCAAGGGCGCAGAAGAAGCCCTGGACGCTTTCCGCAAGGAGCTACAGCGCGAAGGCGGCCTCCCGCAGTCGCGGCTCAAGGCGTGTCACGACGAGGCCAGGACCGGACAATGCTCGGCGGCTGCGTCAAGACATACATCCCTTGGCCAGACGGCCACTTCGGAGCGGTCTTCGTCGCCGTGAAGCACCCGAAACGTCCCCTCGCGCTACGCGCGTTCGCCTTCGGGGTCAGGCATCATCCCCCGGACTCGCACGCCGAGACGGTCTACGAGATCGCTGATCGGCGGCTCAGCAAGCAGGATTCGTAAGCCGAGGAGGGAGTTGACCGCCCGCGTCCCCGGAGGAAGGGCCTATTGGGCCGACGTGCCCGAGCTGCAATGGCCGCTTTGGACTTCCATCGTCAGAACGGGGCGAACGGTGGATTCCGTCTGAGTTGGGCATCGTGCCTGGCGTGACCGATCAGCAAGCGCTAGGAGGCGGGACAGCTCGTCGGCCGCAGCGATCTGCGAAACACGGCCTGGGCCGCTGTCGGGCTGAGCGCATTACGCTTCACGAGTGCCGCCACACCTTCGCCTCTTTGATGATCGCCGCCGGGGTCAACGCGAAAGCCCCGCAGAGCTTCATGGGGCACGCCAACATCTCGATCGGGCTGGACCGCTACGGCCACCTGATGCCGGGGGGCGAGGGCGAGGCAGCCAACCTGCTCGACGCCTGCTCGGGATGTACTTGATCTGATGCGAATCGGGGCGACCGCGGCGGCGGTGGTGGGGGAGACGCCGATGGTGGCGCTCTCCCGCCTCGGCGAGGGGCTGGCGGGCGAGGTCTGCGCCAAGCTGGAGTACTTCAACCCGGGCGGCTCGGTCAAGGACCGGATCGGCGTGGCGATGATCGACGCCGCCGAGGCCGAGGGGCTGATCGAGCCGGGGAAGTCGGTGATCGTGGAGCCGACGAGCGGCAACACCGGCATCGCCCTGGCGATGGTCTGCGCCGCGCGCGGCTACGAGCTGATCCTCACCCTTCCCGAGGGGATGAGCCGCGAGCGGGCGAAGCTGCTGCGTGCCTACGGCGCCGAGGTGCGCGAGACCCCGTCGCTGGGCGGGATGACCGAGGCGGTCGAGCTGGCCGAGGAGATCCGCGAGCAGCGCAAGGGGTTCATGCCGCAGCAGTTCGCCAACCCGGCCAACCCGGAGATCCACCGCCGCACGACCGCGGAGGAGATCTGGCGCGACGCGGGCGGCGAGGTCGGCGCCTTCGTCGCCGGGGTGGGCACCGGCGGCACGATCACCGGCGTGGGGAGGATGCTGCGCGAGCGCAGCCCGGAGACGCCTGTCGTCGCGGTGGAGCCGGCGAGCTCGCCGGTGCTCGCCGGCGGTCGGCCGGGGCCGCACAAGATCCAGGGGATCGGGGCCGGCTTCGTGCCGGAGGTGCTCGACCGCTCGGTGATCGACGAGGTGCTCGCCGTCTCCGACGAGGAGGCGCTCGACACGGCCCGTCTCGCCGCCCAGCGCGAGGGCGTGCTCGCCGGCATCTCCGCCGGCGCCAACATCCACGCCGCGCTGCGGGTGGCGGCGCGGCCCGAGATGGAGGGCAGGCGGGTGGTGACGATCGTCTGCGACTCGGGCGAGCGCTACGTGTCCCTACCCTTCTTCTCACCATGAGCCGCTGGAAGGCACTGGTCGCCGAGGTGCGCGCCGACGTGCGCGCGGCGCGCGAGCGCGACCCCGCCGCGCAGGACGTCTCGAGCTTCGAGATCCTCAGCGGCTGGGCCGGCGTGCAGGCGCTGCTCGCCCACCGCGTGGCGCACGCGCTGAGCGAGGCGGGCGTGCCGCTCGCGCCGCGGCTGCTGGCCTACGCGACCCGCTCGGTGACCGGGGTCGAGATCCACCCGGCGGCGCGGGTCGGCCGCGAGCTCTTCATCGACCACGGCTCCGGCGTGGTGATCGGCGAGACCGCCGAGATCGGCGAGCGCGTCACCCTCTACCAGGGCGTGACCCTGGGCGGCACCGGCTTCCAGCGTGGCAAGCGCCACCCGACCCTGGGCGACAACGTCACGGTCGGCTCAGGCGCCAAGCTGCTCGGCCCGATCGCGGTCGGCGACGGCGCCAAGATCGGCGCCAACACCGTCGTCATCGAGGACGTGCCGCCGGGCGCCACCGTGGTCGGCAACCCCGGCCACCCCGTGAAGGTCGACGGCCGGCGGGTCGAGGGGCCCGACGCGGACTGGATCCACCTGCCCGACCCGATCGCCGAGGCGATCAAGACGCTCTCGCAGCGGATCGCCGCGCTCGAGCGCCGTCTCGCCGAGCTCGACGGCGGCGAGCGCCCCGACCCGGCGTCGACCGAGCTGCGCGAGCGCACCGGCCGCTCCTCCGCCGGCGGCTGAGCGGCCGCAGGCCCCCCCGGGGAGGACCGCGGGCGTGGCTATGCTCGGCGGGTGAGCGTGCAGGCCGAGTCGGAGATGCCCGTGGACGCCGGCGGGGCGCCGGTCGAGCCCGGCGCGGACCGCGCCGAGCGGCTGCTCGCCGACCTCAACGAGCCCCAGCGCCAGGCCGTCCGCCACGGCGAGGGCCCGCTGCTGGTGGTGGCCGGGGCCGGCTCGGGCAAGACCCGGGTGCTCACCCACCGCATCGCCTACCTGCTCGCCACCGGCGCCGCCCGCCCGGGCGAGATCCTCGCGATCACCTTCACCAACAAGGCCGCGAGCGAGATGCGCGACCGGGTCGGGGCGCTGATCGGCCGCTCGGTGCGGGCGATGTGGGTCACCACCTTCCACTCCGCCTGCGCGCGGATGCTGCGCGCCGACGCCGAGAAGCTCGGCTACTCGCGCAGCTTCACGATCTACGACGAGTCCGACTCGCTGCGGATGCTCAAGCGCTGCATGGTCGAGCTGGGGGTCGACCCGAAGCGCTACCCGCCGCGCGCGATCCGCGCCCAGATATCCACCGCCAAGAACAAGCTGGTCGACGCCGAGACCTACGCCCAGGCCCAGGGCAGCGTCTTCGAGGAAACCGCCGCCGCCGTCTACGAGCTCTACGAGAAGCGGATGCTCGAAGCCAACGCGATGGACTTCGACGACCTCCTGGTCCGCACGGTCAACCTCCTGGAGACCTCCGAGGAGGCCCGGGAGCGCTGGCGGCGCACCTTCCGTCATGTCCTCGTCGACGAGTACCAGGACACCAACCACGCCCAGTACCGGCTCCTGCAGCTGCTCACCTCCGAGCACGGCAACCTGATGGTGGTCGGCGACGAGGACCAGTGCCTCGTCGAGGGCACGATGGTCACGATGGGAGATGGCTCGGAAAGGCCGATCGAGCAGGTGCGAGCTGGAGATCGGGTTCTCTCTTGTCACGGCTCGGGCGTTTTCAGGCCCAGTACGGTGAGGGCAGCCTTCAAGGCCGAGCATGACCATGGCGTCAGGATTTCGCTGGCATCCGGGCGAGAGCTGGTAAGCACTCTCGAACACACACACTTTGCCGGCTATGCGGACGGGGCCATGCGGCAACGCGCCGACGCGGCATGGGTGTTCCCGACGCATCGGAACGAGCCGGATGCTCGAGTTGCCGAGGCGAGCCCTGTGCTGACGCTCTGCGCGGAGCGATCTGGCAGGCATCTCTCGCACGCGGTGTCGCTTGCTGGGCGAGATCCAGACGTCGCCAGGCAGGTGCGGGATCTGGGGTTCGAGGTTTCCTTTGGGCCAGCTGCCAAAGGCTGGAGATCGGCGCGCCATTTCAAGGCCTATGACGAGGCTTTGGCCTCGGCCGAGCAACTGGAGCAGGTCCTGGATGTCTCGACCCGTCGCGTTGCACGGCTTGGGGCTCGACGGGACGGGCAGGTCGATTCGCTTCCCTTGATTCCGGCGTCCTCCATTCGTCCCGGCATGGTCATGCTTGCCGAGGACGGGGAATATGACGCCGTGGTTCGCAGCGACCGTGTCCTCCTGGATCGGCCGGTCTACGACCTCAACGTCGCGAGGACGCACAACTTCATCGCCAACGGTTTGGTGACTCACAATTCCATCTATGGATTCCGCGGGGCTGAGATAAGGAATGTGCTCGATTTCGGGCGGGACTTCCCGGATGCCGAGATCGTCAAGCTCGAGCAGAACTACCGCTCGACCCAGACGATCCTCTCCGCCGCCAACGCGGTGGTCGAGCGCAACCGCGAGCGGCGGCCGAAGAAGCTCTGGACCGAGATCGCCGGCGGCGAGCCGGTGAGGCTCTCCGAGCTGTCCGACGAGCAGGAGGAGGCGCGCTGGGTGGCGGGTGAGATCGAGCGCCTCTCCGAGGAGGAGGGCGTGCTTCGCGAGGACGTCGCGGTCTTCTACCGGACCAACGCGATGAGCCGGGTGCTGGAGGACACGCTCAACCGCTTCGACCTGCCCTACCAGGTGATCGGCGGGACCAAGTTCTACGAGCGGGCCGAGATCAAGGACGCGGTCGCCTACCTGAGCCTGCTGGCCAACCCGTCCGACCAGGTTTCCTTCTCCCGCATCGTCAACTCGCCCCGGCGCGGCATCGGCGCCACCAGCCAGGGGCGGCTGGCGTCCCACGCCAACACGACGGGCCTGACGATCTGGGAGGTCGCCGAACGGGCCGAGGAGGTGCCGGAGCTGGGCGGAGCGGCGATCAGGGCCGTCTCCCGCTTCCACGAGACGATGGCCGGGCTGCGCGAGCGGGCGGAGGAGGAAGGCTCGGTCGCGGCGCTGCTCGAGGCGGTGCTGAGCGAGACGGGCTACCTGGAAGCGCTGGCCGCCGAGCGCACGATCGAGGCGGAAGGCCGCGCCGAGAACCTCGAGGCGCTCCTCGCCGGCGCCGGCGAGTTCGACCTCGAGCGGGAGACGGAGGGGGAGAGCGAGGTCACACCGTTGGAGGAGTACCTGCAGCAGATCTCGCTCTACACACAGCAGGACGAGCTGCGCTCCGAAGAATCGCTGATCACGCTGATGACCCTGCACAACGCCAAGGGGCTGGAGTACGAGACGGTCTTCCTCGTCGGCTGCGAGGACGGCGCCTTCCCCCACATGAAAGCCCTGGAAGAGGGGGGCGAGGAGGAGGAGCGTCGCCTCTGCTACGTGGGCATCACCCGCGCCCGCAAGCGCCTCTACCTAACCTGGGCGCGCGAACGCAGGCTCTTCGGCCGGGCCGAGCGCAACCTCCCCTCGCGCTTCGTCGACGAGCTGCCGGGGGAGCTGACCGAGCGCCACTCGAGCGCTCCGGGCGCGGCGGGCGGCCTGGGCTGGGAGACGACCCCCGCCGACGCGGCGACGCCGGTCGACCCCGGCCCGGCGCTGGAGCTGCGCAGCGGCGACGACGTCGTCCACGCCAGCTTCGGCGAGGGCGTCGTCACCGCGGTCGAGGCGGACGGGATCGTCGTCGTGCGCTTCGCCGGCGACGGCGCCGAGCGCAAGCTGATGGCCGACTACGCGCCGATCCGGAGGAGGTAGGCGGATGGCGGCGCGGAGGATCGACGGCAAGGCGGTGGCCGCGGCGGTGCGCGAGCGGGTCGCCGGCGAGGTGGCCGCCTACGAGCGCGAGCGCGGCCGCACGCCGGCGCTCGCCACCGTCCTCGTCGGCGAGGACCCGGCCTCGCAGGTCTACGTGCGCAACAAGCGCCGCGCCTGCGAGGAGGCGGGGATCCGCTCGCTCCACCACGGCCTGCCCGCGCAGACGAGCGAGAGCGAGCTGCTCGAGCTGGTCACCGAGCTGGGCCTGGACCGCGACGTCGACGGCATCCTCGTGCAGCTGCCCGTGCCCGACCACATCGACCCCGACCGGGTCGTCGCGGCGATCGACCCCGGCAAGGACGTCGACGGCCTGACGCCGGTCAACGCCGGCCTGCTCGCCCACGGCATGCCGGGCCTGGTGTCCTGCACGCCGGCCGGCGTGATGGAGCTGCTGCGCCACGAGGGCGTCGAGCTGGAGGGGGCGGAGGCGGTCGTCGTCGGCCGCTCGAAGCTGGTCGGCGTGCCGGTGGCGCGGCTGCTGCTCGCCGCCGACGCGACGGTGACCGCTTGCCACTCGCGCACTCGCGACCTGCCCGCCGTCTGCCGCCGCGCCGACGTGCTCGTCGCCGCCGCCGGCGTGCCGCGCCTGCTCGGCGCCGACGCCGTCAAGCCGGGCGCCGTCGTGATCGACGTTGGCGTCAACCGCACCGACGCCGGCCTCGTCGGCGACGTCGACTACGAGGCGGCGGCCGGGGTCGCGACGGCGATAACCCCCGTGCCGGGCGGGGTGGGCCCGATGACGATCGCGATGCTGCTCGTCAACACGGTGGCCGCCGCTCGCGCGCGGGTGTAGTGTCGGGCCGACACGACCGACACGGAGGGACGCGCAGATGGAACTTGACAAGTTGAGCCCGGGCGAGAAGATCGCGGGAGTCTCCGCGGTTCTGCTCTTCGTCTTCACCTTCTTCGACTGGTTCGGCGTCGAGGTATCCGGTGTCAACGGCTTCTCGGGGACCGTGCCCGACGCGGGCGGCAGCGCCTGGGACGCGCTCGACGTGATCCCGATCGTCCTGGTCGTCGCGATCGTCGCCGCGCTGGTGATGGTCGGCCTGCGCCTCGCCGACTCCGCGGCGGAGCCGGTGGTGCCGATGAGCACCGTGGTCACGATGCTCGGCGCGATCTCGGTGCTGCTGATCCTCTACCGGATCGTCGACCCGCCCAGCTTCGACAGCTTCGGCGGCGTCAGCGTCGACGCGACGCTCAAGGTCGGCATCTTCCTCGGCCTTCTCTCCGCGGCCGGGATCGCCTACGGCGGCTACAGCACGATGAGGGAGGAAGGGATCACCTTCGGCGACACCGCGGACCGGTTGTCCGGCGGCGGCGACTCGGACGCTGGGGCGCCTCCGCCTCCGGCCTCGCAGCCGCCGTCCTCGTCGACCCCACCGCCACCTCCTCCATCCGACCCGCCTCCGCCTCCACCCCCGCCTCCACCCCCGCCTCCACCCCCGCCGTCGAGGCCCAACGTTTGAGGGGCATGCGCAGGGGGTGAAGCGTCCTGTGCTTTTTCGGCGCTTCGATCGCGGGCGGTCGTTGTCGTTTCACCGGAAAAGTTAAGCGGAGCCCCCTGCCCATGCCCCTACAATCCCGCGCGTGATCGAGCGGGAGCAGGTACTGCATGTAGCGAAGCTGGCGCGGCTGGGGCTCTCGGAGGAGGAGGTCGAGACCATGGCCGGGGAGCTGTCGGGGATCCTCGAGCACGTCGACCGGATCGCCGAGCTCGACCTGGAAGGGGTGGAGCCCACCTCGCACGTGGTCGAGCTGGAGAACGTGCTGCGGGCCGATGAGCCGCGCCCGAGCTGGCCTCGGGACACCGTGCTGGAACAGGCGCCCGACCCCGACGATGGCGCCTTTCGGGTCCCCTCGCCCCAGGCCGAGGCGTGATGGGCGAGCTGCTGGAGCTGACCGTGGCCGGAGCCGCGGCACGGATCGCCGCGGGGGACGTCTCGCCCGACGAGTACTTCGGCGCGTGGCGGAACGCGGCGGCTGGAGACGACCTGAACGCCTACCTGTGGCGGGCCGACGAGAGGGAAGGGGGGGCGGAAGGACCGCTGGGCGGAATCCCGGTTGCGATCAAGGACCTCTTCTGCACCGAGGGCGTCGAAACCACCGCCGGCTCGCGGATTCTCGAGGGGCACCGACCCCTCTACACCGCGCACGCCGTATGGCGGCTCCTCGGCGCCGGGGCGGAGCTGCTCGGCAAGACCAACATGGACGAGTTCGCGATGGGCTCCTCCAACGAGAACTCGGCCTTCGGGCCGGTGCTCAACCCCTGGGACCGCGGGCGCGTCCCCGGCGGCTCCTCCGGCGGCTCGGCGGCGGTCGTCGCCGGCGGCCTGGCGCCCTGCGCGATCGGCACCGACACCGGCGGCTCGATCCGTCAGCCGGCCGCGCTCTGCGGCATCGTCGGCCTCAAGCCGACCTACGGGGCGATCTCCCGCTACGGGATGATCGCCTTCGCCTCCTCGCTCGACCAGTGCGGGCCGCTGACCCGCGACGTCACCGACGCGGCGCTGCTGCTGGCGGCGCTGCAGGGCCGCGATCCCTGCGACTCGACCTCGGTCGGGATCGCCGGCGGTGTCGCGCCGCCGGGCGGGGAGGATCTGAAGGGCCTGCGCTTCGCCGTCCCCACCGAGCTCGCCCACGACGCGATCGACCCGGGTGTGCGCGAGGTCTTCGAGACGACCCTGGCGAGGATCGAGCGGCTCGGTGGCGAGATCGCCGAGGCGCCGCTTCCGCATGCCGAGCACGGTATCTCCGCCTACTACGTGATTGCCCCCGCCGAGGCCTCGGCCAACCTGGCCCGCTACGACGGCGTCCGCTACGGCCTGCGCGAGGAGGCCGGTGGCGACCTGATCGAGATGTACGAGACGACCCGGGCCCGTGGCTTCGGCCCCGAGGTGAAGCGCCGCGTCATGCTCGGCACCTACGCGCTCTCCTCCGGCTACTACGACGCCTACTACGGCCAGGCGCAGAAGGTCCGCACCAAGATCGCCGCCGACTTCGCCGCCGCCTTCGCCGAGTTCGACTTCGTCGTCACGCCGACCTCGCCCTCGGTCGCCTTCGGGCTCGGCGAGAAGACCGACGATCCGCTGGCGATGTACATGAACGACTTCTTCACCGTGCCGATGAGCCTCGCCGGCATCCCGGCGATCTCGATCCCGGCCGGGCTCGCCGAGCCGCCGGGGGGCGGGCCGCAGCTGCCGGTCGGCTTCCAGATCGCCGCCCCCGCCTTCGCCGAGCAGAAGCTGCTCGACGCCGCCTACGTGCTGGAGCAGGCGGTCGGCTTCGACCCCCGCCCCAGCCCCAGCCCTTCCGGTGCGCCTTATGCACCCATGGGGGACATAAGGCGCACCGGAAGCGGAGGAGGCGGAGGAGGAGGCGATGGCTGAGCTCGAGACGGTGATCGGGTTGGAGATTCATGTGCAGCTGGCGACCAGGACGAAGATGTTCTGCGGCTGCGAGCTCTCCTTCGGCGAGGAGCCCAACCTCCACACCTGCCCGGTTTGCCTCGCCCATCCGGGCGTGCTGCCGGTGACCAACGAGGAGGCGATCCGGCACGCGCTGAAGATCGCCGCCGCCCTGGAGTGCGAGGTGGCGTCGCGCTCGATCTTCCACCGCAAGAACTACTTCTATCCCGACAGCCCCAAGGCCTACCAGATCAGCCAGTACGACATCCCGATCGCGAGCGGCGGCCGCCTCGGCGACGTGCGCATCCACCGCGCCCACCTCGAGGAGGACGCGGCGAAGATGGTCCACGTCGGCGACTCGGGCCGCATCCACGGCTCCGGCGCCTCGCTGGTCGACTTCAACCGCGGCGGCACGCCGCTGGTCGAGATCGTCACCGAGCCGGACCTGCGCGGCGCCGCCGAGGCGGCGGCCTGGGCGCGCCTGCTGCGCGAGACGGTTCGCCAGCTCGGCGTCTCCGACGTCAACATGGAGGAGGGCAGCCTGCGCGTCGACGCCAACGTCTCGGTGCGCCCGGCCGGCAGCGAGGAGCTCGGCACCAAGACCGAGCTGAAGAACATGAACAGCTTCCGCTTCCTCGAGCGCGGCATCGAAGCCGAGCTGGCGCGCCAGCGCGAGCTGGTCGAGGCGGGGGGGACCGTGGTCCAGGAAACCCTCCACTTCCACCCCGAGGACGGCACCCTGCACCCGCTGCGCTCCAAGGAGGAGGCGCACGACTACCGTTACTTCCCCGAGCCCGACCTGGTGCCGATCGCGCCGACCGAGGCGATGCTGCGCGAGGCCCGCGAGTCGCTGCCGGAGCTGCCCCTGGCGCGGAGCGCGCGTTACCGCGAGGAGCTGGGCCTGGCGGAGGACGTCGCCACCCTGCTCGCGGCGGACCCCGAGACCGCCGGCTACTTCGAGCGGGTTGCCGCCGAGGCAGGTGAGGTCGAGCCGCGCGCCCTCGCCAACTGGGTGACCGGCGAGCTTGCCGCGGCCCTGCGCCAGGACGGGGAGGAGGCGAGCGCGGCGGAGTCGAGGGTCGAGCCCGCGGCGCTTGCGACGCTGGTTTCCATGGTCCAGGAGAAGAAGATCTCCCATGGCAGCGGCAAGACCGTGCTGGCGGCGCTGGTCGCCGAGGGCGGCGACCCGGAGGCGATCGTCGAGCGCGAGGGCCTCGCCCAGATCTCCGACTCGGGCGAGCTGGAGTCGATCGTCGCCGCCGCGATCGAGGCCAACCCCGACGCCGCCGAGCAGGTCCGTGCCGGCAACCAGAAGGCGATCGGCGCGATCGTCGGTGCAGCAATGAAGCAAACGAGAGGAAGAGCGGACGGCGGAGAAGTCACCCGCCTGATCCGCGAGCAACTCGGGCTTTAGGTTCGAGGGGCCGGCAAGTGCTTTCTAGCACTTTGTAACAAATTGTTACAAAGTGCTAAGTTGGAGCCATGGCCTGGAACGTCGTCATCGCCGGTGGGGGGTTCGGGGGCGCGATGGCGGCGCGGGAGCTGGAGCGGATCATGCCGCGGCAGTCGACTCGCCTGGTCCTCGTCAACGACGTCAACTTCCTCCTCTACACGCCCTTCCTGCCCGAGGCCGCGGCGGGGACGCTGGAGCCGCGGCACGTGGTCACGCCGCTGCGCGACATCCTCCGGCGCACCTACCTGCGGCTCGGCTCGGTCGCCGGGCACGACCCGGCGGCGAAGACGGTCGAGCTGCGCACGCGCGAGGGCGAGAGCGAGCGGCTGCCCTACGACCAGCTGCTGGTCGCGCTCGGCTCGGTCTCCCGGGTGCTGCCGGTGCCGGGGCTATCCGAGCACGCGATCGGGTTCAAGAGCCTCGCCGACGCGATCTGGCTGCGCAACCACGTGATCGAGTCGCTCGAGGCGGCCAACGCCAGCGAGGACGCCGCCCGCCGCGAGGAGCTGCTCACCTTCGTCTTCGTCGGCGGCGGCTACGCCGGCCTGGAGGCGCTCGCCGAGCTGCAGGACTTCGCCGCCGACGCGATCGAGAGCTACCCGCGCGCCCGCCTGCACGGCATGCGCTGGGTCCTGGTCGAGGCCGCCGACCGCGTCCTGCCCGAGATCGACGCCGGCCTCGCCGAGTACGCCGTGCGCGAGCTGCGCGGGCGCGGCATCGACGTCCGCCTCGGCACCACCCTGGAGGAGGTCGGCGCCGAGAGTGCCCGCCTCTCGACCGGCGAGACGCTGCCCACCCGCACCGTCGTCTGGACGGCCGGCGTGGCGCCGCACCCGAGCCTGCGCGACCTCTCCCTGCCGCTCGACGAGCGCGGGCGCGTCCCGGTCGACGAGCGGCTGCGGGTGCGCGGCATGAACTCCGTCTGGGCGATCGGCGACTGCGCCGCGGCGCCCGACCCGCGCGGCGGCCTCTGCCCGCCGACGGCGCAGCACGCGGTGCGCCAGGGCCCGGTCGCCGCCCGCAACATCGCCGCCGAGCTGGGGGTCGGCGAGGCGCGCCCCTTCGCCTACCGCGGCAGCGCCGCCTTCGTCAACCTCGGCCGCTACAAGGCGGTGGGCAGGATCGGCGGCCGCACCTTCCGCGGCTTCCCGGCCTGGTGGCTGGCCCGCACCTACCACATGAGCCAGATCCCGGGGGCGGCCCGCAAGGCCCGCGCCGTGATCGACTGGACGGCCAGCCTGCCCTTCCGCCGCGATCTCTCCGAGGTCGGCTCGATCGGCCACCCCCAGCCGTTGCGGTCGTATCTGTCCCCGGATAGCGGGACGAACTACGACCGCACGTCATGATTGAAGCGTGGGATTCGAGTACCTCGTCATCGCCTTCTTCTTCGGCCTCGCCACGGCCATCGTCGGCCGGGCCAAGGGCAGCTCCTTCTGGCTCTGGCTGCTGATCGGCACGGTCCTCCCGCCCCTCGGCCTGATCGCCGTCGTCCTCTACCGCTCCGAGAAGGACGAACCCGAACGCCAGTGCCCCTCCTGTGGCAAGGCCCTCAAGCTCTACGTCCAGGTCTGCCCCCGCTGCGGCACCGACCTGTACCTGCCGGACCCCGCGGCGGTGCGACACCCCGGCGTGCGTTAGGGCTCCCAGCTAGCGCAGCCAGGTGCGCACGATCGCGTTGGCGAAGCCGAGGCCGTAGCGGACGACGGCGGGCTTCTTCGAGTGCCCGTGGAGCCGCCGCTCGACCGTGATCGGCACCTCCTTGGCGGGGATGCCCCGCTTGATCGCCTCGATCATGAACTCGGAGGTGTGGAACTGCTCCTGGCGCAGGACGAGCTGGGGCAGCACGGCGGTGCGCACGGCGCGGTAGCCGTTGGAGCAGTCGCTGACCCTGGTGCGGGTGATGAAGGAGACGAGGCGGTTGAAGAAGACGATGCCCAGCTCGCGGGCGAAGGCGTTGCGGTCGGCCTGGCCGAGCACGCGGGAGCCGTGGGCCAGGTCGACCTCGCCGGCGAGCACCGGCTCGACGAGGCGCTCCATCTCGGACGGCAGGTGCTGGCCGTCGGCGTCGAGCGTGACCACGACCCTGGCCCCCGATTCGACCATCAACCGGTAGCCGGTGCGCAGCGCCGCGCCGCCGCCGCGGTTGATCACGTGCCGGGCGACGACGGCGCCGTGCGCCGCCGCGACGTCGCCGGTGCCGTCGCGGGAGCCGTCGTCGACGACCAGCACCGCGGTCGGCACGCCGCAGGCCTCGGCGGGCATGCGGTCGAGCACGTGGCCGACGTTCTCGGCCTCGTTGTAGGCGGGGACGACGACGGCGATCCGGTCGCGGAAGCGCTCGGGCAGCTTCGCCTGGCGGAACTCCTCCCAGGCGAGGCCCTCGAGCGCCGCGGAGAGCTGGCGCGCGTTGCGGGCCGCCTGCGACAGCGCCCGCAGGATCAGCCCGAAGAGGACGAAGATGGCGAACACGGACAGGCCGAGGATGCGGCCGCCGCCGCCCTCCTCGAAGGCGAAGGCGGAGAGCAGCGCGTCGGTGATTTCGGTGCCCGAGACGACCGCCAGGCCCAGCCCGGCGCCGAGCAGGAGCAGGACGTCGGCGTTGCGCAGGGTGCGGCGGCGGGCGACCGCGTAGGCGACGAAGGCGAGGCCGACGAGCAGCCCGGCGCTGCGCAGCGCGGTCAGCTCTGAGGGGAGGATGCCTGCGTACGGGGCCATCGCCGGCTGGACAATAGGGCGGCGCTGGCCCGCGTGAGGGCCGCGGCGGCGAGCGGAAAGACCAGTGTCATCAGCACCTCGTTGCGGCGCGGCGCGGCGAGGGAGACGACGCCGACGGCGGTGACGAGGGCGATCGGCGTGGCCGTCGCGACCAGCACCCACCAGCGCCGCCGCCAGGCGAGCACGCCGAGGCCGGCGAGGGCGAGCGCGACGATCAGGGTCTGCGCGATCCGTCCCGCGGTCGAGCTCAGCGCCTCGCCGACGCCGCCGCTCCACATGCGCCAGCCCTTGCGGGCGCTCATCGCCGCGTAGCCGAGCGGGTCCTCGCCGAAGTAGCGGTCGAAGTTCTCCCTGCCGATCCTGCCCAGCGCCTGGTCGCGCGGCAGCTGCGGGTAGCGGGTTCTCGCGACACGGTCGAAGAGCGGCGTCGGGTCGACGGCGTCGAGCGCCGCCGAGCCGGGCTCCAGGTCACGGTCGAGGTAGCGGCGCACGAGCAGCGCCTTGGCCCGCTGGTACTCGCCGTCGGCCGGCAGCAGCGTGCCCACGTAGAGGGCCTTGCCGGCGCCGGTCGAGATCGGCACCGCCCGATCCAGCACGACCGCGTTCCGCACCGTCCACGGCAGCACCGCCAGCAGCAGGCCGGCGGCCATCGCCAGCGCCGCCACCCCGCCACCCCGCCAGCCGAGCTCCCGCCCGACCCGCACCAGCCCCAGCACCACGAACGCGCCCCCCACCAGCAGGTACTCGGGCCGGATCAGCGCCGTCACCCCGAAGAGGAGCCCGGGGAGCAGCCACCGCCATCCCTCGCGCACCGATCCGCGCTTGGCGGTGCCCCCCGCGTCCGCCGCCCAGAGGAAGGTCAGCACGGCCGCGGGCAGCGTGAAGATCGCCGGCGGCTCGCTGAACAGCGCCCCGGTCGAGTGGATGAACGGCGGGTAGACCGCCACCGCGAACGCCGCCAGCAGGCCGGTGGGGCGGCAGTTGACCCGTTTGCCGAGCAGGTAGACGACGACGATCGCGGCAAGGCCGCAGAGCAGCTCGACGATACGAGCCGTGCCTTCGCGGGCGCCGCCGGTGGCGTGGAAGGCGGCGGCGTAGAGAAGCGGGGCGCCCGGAGACCAGTCGCTGGCGTCGCGGAAGCCGGCGCCCCCGTAGCTGCCTTCCTCGTAGAGCGTCTTGGCGAGGGCGAAGTAGGCACGGGAGTCGTCGCCGGGGGCGGGAAGCGGCTCGACGACCCGGTAGGCGCGCAGCCCGAAGCCGACGACCAGGATCGCCACCAGCAAGAGCAGCGTCGTGCGCCCATGGCGCTCCCCGAGTCCCCGTGCCCAGGCGGTAGGCGATGCCATCGCGGCAGGCTACCCCGACGTGCGCATCCGACCTCGACCCCGGCGGGGCGGGGTCAAGGTCGGATGCGCGATCGCAGCCACGCCCCGGCATGGGTCGCGCCGACCCCGGCCAAGGCGGCGACCAGGGGCATCGTCACCAGAACCCGTCGGGGCGATGCGACCAGCAGGGCGCAGACGGCGGTGACGGCGAGCAGGATCGTCGCCAGCAGCAGCGCCTCCCAGCGCCGCTGGGAGGCGAGCGCGGCCAAACCACCGAGGCCGAGCGCGACGAGCGCCCAGTGGAACAGCTGCCAGCCGGGCTCCTGCATGACCTCACGCTGTCCGTGCGTCCAGGCGCGCCAGACCTTCGTGGTCACGAATCCGGCGTACTCGAGCGGTTCTTCGCTGACGCCGTCCCAGAGCTGCTCCCGTCCCATCCGCGCCAGCGCCCTGTCGGTTTCGACGCCGGGGTGCCGAGCCTCGGCCAGCCGCGCCAGGATCTCCTCCAGCCGCAGCCGTTCGACCGCCCGCGGCCCGAACAGCTGCGGGTTCCGCGCCACCACCTCCGCCCCGACCCTTTCCGGATCCCCGTCCGAGGGCAGGTAGGTGCCCGCGAAGAGCACCTGGCCTCCGCCGGTGGAGACCGGCACGAACCTGTCCAATGCCACCGCGTTGCGCACGGTCCAGGGGGCCACGACGATGGCGACCCCCACGAGAAGGATCGCTGCATCGATAGTGGCCCGCCCCCTCTCGTTTCGCCACCCGATCCCAAGGATCACCAAGCTCACCAGCAAGGCAATGCCCAGGTACTCCGGCCGGACCAACGACAGCGCTCCGAGCAAAGCGCCTGGAAGCAGCCATCTGACGCGCGGGTGGCGTGGGGCAGGGGGGTCGAGGACGTACACCTCGCCCGCAGGCCCCCCTGCTCCACGACAGGACCCGCGCGCCAAGCCCGTTTGCCTCGCATCCGATGCCCAGAGCACTGCCAGCACGGCGCCACCGAGCAGCGTCGCCGCCAGCGGCTCGCCCATCAGCATGCCCTGGTACTCGAGCAGCGCGGGGTAGATCGCGACGGCGGCCGCCCCGATCAGGCCAGCTGTCGGGCCTGAGAGCCGCCGTCCGATCAGGTAGGCGAAGAGTACGGCCAGCGTCCCGACCAGCGCCAGCGCGAGCCGCGCCGTCCGTTCGTGGACCCCGCCGGTCGCCGCGTAGACCCCGGCGACGAGGAGCGGCAGCCCCGGCGAGTAGTTGCTGGCGGGTTGGGTGGCGCCCGGTCCCAGCGCGAAGCCCTCGCCGCGCTCCAGGTTCGCGGCGATCGTGGCGTAGGCGGCGGCGTCGAAGACCGGCGGCCGCCCGTCCCACGCCTCGCCCACCCGCAGGCCGAGCGCCAGCGCCAGGATCGCGGCGAGGGCGAGGAGCGAGGCGCGTCCATCCCGCCCCTTGTCGACTTGACCCACGTATACGGTGGTCAACTCGACACCCAGTGGATTTGTCCCACGGGATTCGTCCGGTGGCTCATGGCCGGATGCTATGGCGCGACGGGTCGCGTCGAGCTGGGTCAGGTACCCTCCCGCGACCTATGCGCGTTCTCATCCTCGGGGGCGACGGCTACCTGGGCTGGCCGACAGCGCTTCGCTTCTCGGCTCGCGGGCACGAGGTGGCGGTCGTCGACAACTTCTCGCGCCGTCGCTGGCACGCCGAGCACGGCAGCGGCTCGCTGACCCCGATCCGCGAGCTGGACGAGCGCATCGACGCCTGGCGCGAGGTTTCCGGCGAGCAGATCCGCCGCTACGTCGGCGCCGTCGAGGACGGCGACTTCCTCGACGAGGTCGTCGCCGAGGCCCGCCCCGACGCGGTCGTCCACTACGGCGAGCAGCCCTCGGCGCCCTACTCGATGATGTCGCGCGAGCGCGCCGTCGAGACACAGCACACCAACGTGATCGGCACGCTCAACCTGCTCTTCAGCCTGCGCGACCACGTGCCCGAGTGCCACCTGGTCAAGCTCGGCACGATGGGGGAGTACGGCCAGCCCAACATCGACATCGAGGAGGGCTACATCGAGATCGAGCACAAGGGCCGCCGCGACACCCTTCCCTTCCCGAAGCTGCCCGGCTCGCTCTACCACTGCTCGAAGGTCCACGACTCGACCAACCTCCACTTCGCCTGCCGCACCTGGGGCCTGCGCGCCACCGACCTCAACCAGGGCGTCGTCTACGGGGTCGAGACCGCCGAGACGGCGCGCGACGAGCGCCTGATCACGCGCTTCGACTACGACGAGATCTTCGGCACGGTGCTCAACCGCTTCTGCGTCCAGGCCGTGATCGGCCACTCGCTGACCGTCTACGGCTCAGGCGGCCAGACCCGCGGCTTCCTCAACATCCGCGACACCCTGCAGTGCGTCGAGCTGGCCGTCGCCAACCCCGCCGAGCGCGGCGAGTTCCGCGTCTTCAACCAGTTCACCGAGCAGTTCTCGGTGCTGGAGCTGGCCCAGCTGGTCAAGCACGCCGGCGAGCACCTCGGCTACTCGGTGGAGATCCAGCACTGCGAGAACCCCCGCGTCGAGAAGGAAGAGCACTACTACAACGCGGTCCATACCAAGCTGCTCGACCTCGGCCTCGAGCCCACCCTGCTCGGCGAGGAGCTGGTCGAGTCGATGATCCACGCGATCGAGCGCCACAAGGACCACGTGATCGAGTCCTCGATCGACCCCCGCACCCGCTGGAACCCCGGCGCGCCGGTGCGGCTCTAATTCGCCTGCAAGCCGGGCAGGGTACCGCTGGTAGCATCGCCTCACGATGAGAGCCGCCGACGCGCTGATGGAATCGCTCCGGGCCGAGGGCGTGGAGCACGTCTTCGGCATCCCTGGCGGGGCCAACCTGCCCACCTACGACGCGCTGGTCGACGCCGAGTTCCGCCACATCCAGGTGCGCCACGAGCAGGGGGGAGGGCACGCGGCGGAGGGCTACGCCAAGGCCTCCGGCAAGGTCGGGGTCGCCTTCGCGACCTCGGGGCCGGGCGCGACCAACCTCGTCACCGCGATCGCCGACGCGATGCTGGACTCGGTGCCGACCGTCTTCGTCACCGGCCAGGTGCGGACCGAGCTGATCGGCACCGACGGCTTCCAGGAGGCCGACATCCTCGGCGCCACGCTGCCCTTCGTCAAGCACTCCTTCGCGGTCACCGACCCGCGCCAGATCCCCGAGTACGTGCACGAGGCCTTCCACGTCGCCTCGACCGGCCGGCCGGGGCCGGTGCTGCTCGACATCCCGCAGGACCTCTCGCGCGCCGAGATCGAGTACGCGCCGCGCACCCAGCCGGTCGAGCTGCCCGGCTACCGCCCGCCGAGCGCGCCGAACGTCAAGCAGGTGCGGATCGCCGCCAAGGCGATCGCCAACGCCCGCAAGCCGGTCCTCTACACGGGCGGAGGCGTCGTCAACGCCAACGCCGCCGAGGAGCTGCGCGAGCTGGCCGCCTGCGACCGCTTTCCGGTCACCTCGACCGTGATGGGGCTGGGCGCCTACCCGGCCTCCGGCGAGCGCTGGCTCGGCATGCTCGGCATGCACGGCACCCGCGCCGCCAACTACGCGATGGACGAGGCCGACCTGATCGTCGCCATCGGCGCCCGCTTCGACGACCGCATCACCGGCAAGCTCTCCGAGTTCGCGCCGCGCGCCAAGTTCGTCCACATCGACGTCGACCCGGCGGAGATCTCCAAGAACGTCCCCGCGCACATCCCGATCGTCGGCGACGCCAAGCTGGTCCTGCCGGAGCTGATCCGCGAGTACCGCGCCCTGCAGACCGACTCCTCCCGCCTCGACGCCTGGTGGAAGCGGATCGAGGCCTGGCAGGAGGAGTACCCGCTGCGCTACGAGGAGGGCGAGGGGGGCGAGATCAAGCCGCAGTACATGGTCGAGGCGATGCACCGGGCCACCGGGGGGGACGCGATCGTCACCTCCGACGTCGGTCAGCACCAGATGTGGGCCGCCCAGTACTACGGCTTCGAGAGGCCGCGGCGCTGGATCAACTCCGGCGGCCTGGGCACGATGGGCTTCGGCCTGCCGGCGGCGGTCGGGGCCAAGGTGGCCTGCCCCGACGACACCGTGGTCTGCCTGGCCGGCGACGGCAGCCTGATCATGAACTGCCAGGAGCTGGCCACCTGCGTCGCCGAAGAGATCCCGGTCAAGGTCTTCCTCATGAACAACGGCTACATGGGCATGGTCCGCCAGTGGCAGGAGCTGTTCTGGGACCGCCGCTACAGCGCCGTCGAGATGGGCCCCAGCCCGGACTGGGTGAAGCTCGCCGAGGCCTTCGGCGCGACCGGCCTGCGCTGCGAGGACTCGGCCGACCTGGAGGCGACGATGGCCAAGGCGCTGGAGGCCGACGGCCCGGTGCTGCTCGACGTTCGCGTCTCCCCGGAGGAGAACTGCTTCCCGATGATCCCCGCCGGCGCGGCGGCCAGGGACATGGTCGGGTAGTGATGGAGGCTGGGACTCCCCAAGTCGTCAAGCTCGAGGACCTGCGCGTCCCCGGTCAGCTCAGCGGGCGCAAGCACATCCTCTCGATCCTGGTCGAGAACAAACCCGGCGTGCTGGCGCGGGCCGCCGGGCTCTTCTCGCGGCGCGGCTTCAACATCGACACGCTCGCCGTCGGGCCGACCGACGATCCGAGCATCTCACGCATCACCCTCACCCTCGACGGCGCCGTGCACCCGATCGACCAGGTGACCAAGCAGCTGCACAAGCTGGTCAACGTGCTGAAGATCCGCGACATGGAGCCGGAGGAGACGGTCGCGCGCGAGATGGCGATGTTCAAAGTCTCCTCGGCGGTCGAGAACCGCGCCGAGATCATCCAGTTCGCCGAGATCTTCCGCGCCAAGATCGTCGACGTCTCGCGCCGCACGCTGACGATCGAGGTGACCGGCTCGGCCGAGAAGATCGAGGCCTTCGAGCGGATGATCCGCCCCCACGGGCTCATAGAGATGGTGCGGACAGGCGAGATCGCCATCGCCCGCGGCTCAGATTGAAAACGACGGCCCCAGACGTCGCCATGCGGCGTCCTCGGGCGCCCGAATAGCGTTGCTATTCGGGCTTCCTGCGTCCTTGCCTGGCGACGTCTGGACCTCGTCGTTTCCTAATCTGACGGCGACGATCGAGCGCGCTCTCTCCCGAGGGAAAAGAGCCGTTGCAAGCGCTACGGCGCGAGTTGACGGCATCGATCCCTGCTCAGCCGTATTCGCCTCACGACTGGCGTCTGACCGCTGGTTCTGCTGGGAGCATCCGGATCGGGGGTTTGCGCTGGCGGCGCTCGGAGGGGCGTACGAGGCGCGCTCACGTGGTTCGGATCGGTTCAGGGACGTCGCCCGCGACTGCCTTGGGGTCGAGGTCGTGGCCGACGAGCCGCCGGGCCTGCCCGCTGGCGCCGGGGCCGTCTGGGTCGGCGGCTTCGCCTTCGACCCGAACGGCGGCTCGACCTCGCCCTGGTCCTCGCTGCCGCCCGCCTCGATGGTGTTGCCCGAGCTCTCGGTCTGCCGCAGCGGCGAAGAGACGCACCTGACGGTCAATGCCGTCGTTCGGCCCAGCGACGATGCCGGCGATGTGGAGAGGGCGATGCGCGCCCGCATCGCCGCCCTGCACGAGGAGCCGCTGCCGCTGCTCGACCCGCATCCGAGCGGCCGGGTCGAGATCGAGAGCGTGCGGCCGCCCGGCGAGTTCGAGCGGACGATCGCGGCCGCCACCGAGCGGATCTGCGCCGGCGAGCTCGCCAAGGTCGTGCTCGCCCGCGAGGTGCTAGTCAGCGCGGCCGCCGCCCACGATCCGGCGGCCATCTTCGGCGCCATGCGCGCGCAGTTCCCGGCCTGCTTCTGCTTCTGTTGCGGGACGCCGGAGGCAGCGTTCCTCGGCGCCAGCCCGGAGCTGCTGCTGCGCCGCTCGGGCGCGACGGTTTCCACGGTCGCCCTCGCCGGTTCGATCAGGCGCAGCTCCGACCCGGCGGTCGACGACCACCTGGCCGAGCAGCTGCTGCGCAGCGACAAGGACCGCCGCGAGCACGCGATCGTCGCCGAGCGCATCGCCCGCGCCCTGCGGCCGCACGCGGTCTGGGTCGAGGCCGCGGCCGAGCCGGAGGTGATCAAGGTCGCCAACATCCAGCATCTGGCGACGCCGATCCTGGCTCAGCTCGCCGAGTCGCGCTCGGCGGTGGAGCTGGCGGGGGCCCTGCACCCGACGCCGGCTGTCGGCGGCGAGCCGGCGCCGGCCGCCGCCGCGGCGATCGCCGCCCTGGAGCGCATGGACCGCGGCTGGTACGCCGGCCCGGTTGGCTGGATGGACGCGGCCGAGGACGGCGAGCTCTGCGTCGCCCTGCGCAGCGCCCTGCTGCGCGACCGCGAGGCGCGCCTCTACGCCGGCGCCGGCGTCGTCGCCGGCTCCGACCCAGCCGCCGAGCTGGCCGAGACCGAGGTCAAGCTCGGCGCCCTGTTGCCGCTCTTGGCCGAGTGAGGCGGGTGCCCCCGTGGCGGGGCTCCGGCCGGGCGCGCGGCGCCCGCCGGCCGTGCAGGACGCGGCCCACCGGGCCGTGGCGGACGAAGGCGCCATAGGCGGGGAAGACCAGCGCCAGGGTGGCGGCGACGAGGATCGCGAGGCGGAGGGAGCTTGGCATCGCCAGCTCGAAGAGGCCGATCGCGATCGCCGCCATCAACGGGAAGTGGCTGAGGTAGATCCAGTAGGAGGCGTCGGCCCAGTAGCGCAGCCGCGGGCTCGGCGAGCGCAGGAAGCGCCGCGAGAGGCCGAGCAGGCCGAAGGCCAGCGACCAGGTCGTGACCGAGAGCAGCAGCAGGGCGAGGAGGTGGAACCATCGGCTGGTGCCGATCGCGGCCTCGCTCTGCGTTAGGTAGAGGGCGAGCGCCGGCGGCAGCGCCAGGCCGGCGAGAGCGGCGTAGCGCCCCGGCGCCGCCTCGATCTTCTCGCGCAGCCCCCCGATCGAGCAGAGCCCCCAGCCGCAGGCGAAGAAGACCGCGTAGTAGGCGAGCAGGTCGAGCTGGGGCAGGAAGCTTTCGGAGGGGGTGCCGGCGGTCCAGGTCGGCTGCCGGTAGAGCAGCACGGCGCAGGGGATCGCGAGCGCCAGCGGCGCGATCGGGTGCGGGAGCAGGCGCGCGCCGGCGCCGGCGAGCAGGGCGCGGGCGCGCGGCAGGGCGAGCAGGAGGCGCCGAGCCAGCAGCGCCGCCGGGTAGAGCAGCGCCAGGTACCAGAGGAACCAGACGAAGGAGGGATGGAGGTGGGCGAAGGCGGCGATGCCCTGCGCGCCCGGCCGGTACTCGACAACCGCGATCGACCGCAGGAGCAGCGTCAGCACGGGCGCCACGACGAGCACGCAGACGACCAGCGGCACGCCGATCCGCACGGCGCGGTTGCGCAGCAGCTCCGCGGTCCCCCGCCCGGCGAGCAGGTGGGCGGCGAAGAACCCGGCGACGAGGAAGAAGAGCGGCAGGCGGAAGACGTGGATCAGCCAGAAGAGCGTCGCCTCGACGTCGTTCCAGCCCTGCTTCAGGCCCGTCACCGCCAGCGCGTGGGCGGGGAGGATGAGCAGCATCGTCAGCGCCCGCAGGCCGTCGAGGTGATGGAGCCGCTCGCGTTTCACGGTAAGGCGCCCACCGCCCTCCCGACCGCATCGGCGAGGCGGCGGTGCAACTCGACGTTGGTGCGGCGGTCGACCGTCACCTCGATCAGGCCGGTCCCCGCCCGCAGCGCCCCGGGCAGCTCGCCGAGCCGCTTGACGCGCCGGTGCGGCAGCCCGAAGAGCGCCGCCGCGCCGCCCGCGTCGACCCCGCGCGGGGTGCCGAGCAGGGCCTCGAACTCCGCCTCGGCCAGCGCCTCCGCCTGCGGCAGGAAGCCGAAGATGCCGCCGCCGCCGTTGTCGACGACGACGACGCGGATCGGCGTGGACACGTCGCGCAGGGCGGCGAGCCCGCCGATGTCGTGCAGCAGGCCCAGGTCGCCGCTGACGATCGTCGTCGGCCGGCCGCTGGCGCGCGCGGCGCCGATCCCCGAGGAGACGAGGCCGTCGATGCCGTTGGCGCCGCGGTTGCAGAGGAAGAGCGCGTCGGTCGCGCACGGAGACAGGTATGCCTCCTGGTCGCGGATCGGCATGCTGGAGGCGGTGTAGACGAGGTCGCCGTCGCGGTGCGCCTCGCCGAGCGCCAGGTGCAGGCCCGGCTCGGTGATCTCCGCCGGCCCCTCGAGCTCGTCGCGCAGCGCCTGCCGCGCCGTCCGCTCGGCCTCGAGCCACCGTCGCGGCGCGGGCCGCTCCTCGCCCTCGAGCCGTGTCGCCCAGCCGGCCGCCAGGGCGACAGGGTCGGCACGCAACAGCGCCGCCGCCCGGTTGCTCGGCTCGTTCCAGCCGCCGCGCGGGTCGACGACGACCTGCTCGGCGCCGCAGCCCGCCAGCCACTCGCGCAGCGGCTTGCTCGTCGGCATCTCGCCGATGCGCAGGACCAGGTCCGGGCGCACCGAGTCGCGGAAGCCCGCATCGCGCAGCAGCAGGTCGTAGGTCGAGACGACGTGGGAGCGGTCGTGGGGGCCGCAGCGCAGCTGCGAGGTCGGCTCGGCGAGGATCGGGAAGCCGGCGGCGCGGGCGAGGTGGGCGAGCGGCTCGCGCAGCTCGGGGTCGGGCTGGCGGCCGGCGACGACGACGCCGGCACGGGCGCCGGCGATGTGGCCGGCGACCTCGTCGAGCAGGAATGGCGAGGGCTCGAGGTCGATCGCGGTGACCGCGGTCAGCGGCCGCGCCCCGCGGCCCTCCAGGGCGAGCGGCTCGGTGGCGGCGACCGCTCCCTCGACCGGCAGCGGCGCCAGCGGCTCGCGCCAGGGCAGGTTGATGTGGACCGGGCCGGGCCGCGGCTCTCCCTTCGATGCGGCAAGCGCCCGGCAGGCGACCGAGCGGTAGTGGAGCAGCCCCTCGTCGCTCGCCTCGTGCGTGCCGACTTCGCAGAACCAGCGCACCGAGGAGCCGTAGAGCTTCAGCTGGTCGATCGTCTGCCCGGCGCCGGTCCCGCGCAGCTCCGGCGGCCGGTCGGCGGTCAGCGCGATCAGCGGGATCGCCGACTCGTCGGCCTCGCAGATCGCCGGGTGGTAGTTGGCGGCGGCGGTGCCGGAGGTGCAGAGCATCGCCACCGGCGCGCCTCCCGCCTGGGCGGCTCCGAGCGCGAAGAAGGCCGCCGAGCGCTCGTCGACGATCACCGTCGCCTCGATCTCCGGCTGGCGCCAGAGGGCGAGGGCGAGCGGGGTCGAGCGCGAGCCCGGGGAGATCGCCGCGTGCCGCACCCCGCCGCGCGCCAGCTCCTCCACGAATGCCGAGGCAAGCGCCGTGTTGGCGTTGGTCGGGTCCACGCGCGGAAGCCTATGGCCCCTCATGCGTCCATATGACGCATGAGGGGCCAACCGCGCTAGATCCGGTGCGCCTCCAGGGCGGCCTCGTCGATCTCGACGCCGAGCCCCGGCCCGCCGGGGGAGTGGAGCAGGCCGTCGCGCAGCTCGCACTCCACCGCGGCGACGGTGGAGGCGAAGAGGCGCTGCGTGGCGAGCCCGTGGGCGAGCCGCTCGCCCGGGCCGCTAGCTCCGTCCAAAGTCTGCGCCACCTGCGCGGCGGCGGCGATGCCGACCGGGCCGTCGAGGGCGCTGGCGAGGAAGGCCGGCAGCAGCTCGGCGATCTCGATCGCCTGCTCGGGCCCGCCGACCTTGGCGAGCTTGACGCCGGTCAGGGCGCAGGCGCCCAGCTCGACGGCGCGGCTTGCGTCTGCGCGGCTGGCGACACTCTCGTCGCCGGCGATCGGGATCGCCGTCTCGCGCGCCACCGCGGCGGACTGCTCGAGCGTGGCCACGGGCTGCTCGGCCAGCTCGACGTCGTAGGGCTCCAGGGCGGCCAGGGTGCGCGTCGCCCTCGCCACGTCCCAGACCGCGTTGGCGTCGACCCGGATGCGGGCGTCCCGCCCGAGCGCCTCGCGCACCGCCCGCACCTGACCGACGTCGTCGTCGACCCCCAGCTTCAGCTTGAAGGTCGAGAAGCCCTCGCCCGCCCAGGCCAGCGCGTCGGCGGCGACCGCGGCCGGCTCGCCGGCGACCAGGGTAGCGTTGCACTCGACCGGCTGGACCTCGCCGGCCCCGGTCAACCCTTCCGCGGAGGCCCGGCGCCCGCGCAGGTCGAGCAGCGCCGTCAGCGCCGCGCAGCGCGCCGGCGCGGAGAGCGCGACGGTCCCTCCGCGCAGCGTCGGCTCGTCGAGGGCGTCTCGCCCGCCCAGGCCCTCCAGCTCGGCGACCAGGCGCTCCAGCGTCGGCCCGCCGCGCAGCGAGAGCGGCACGGCTTCGCCCAGCCCGACCAGCCCGTCGTCCGAGCGCAGCCGCAGCAGCGCCATCTCGCGCCGCTCCAGCGTCCCGCGCGCGGTCACGTACGGCTCCCGGAAGGGCAGCGCGTAGGGGACCACCTCGACCGACGCGATTCGCACTCCCACAGCATCCCACCCTCCCACCCCGACCAGCCGCACCGCCGAACTGCATCGACTTCTGCTCCTCGCAGGGGCAGAAGTCGATGCAGTTCGGCTTCAGGCGGCGAGGAGGAGGCCGGCGGAGACGAGCAGGCTGAAGGCGGCGAGCAGGGTGCCGGTGGCGGCCAGGGCGCCGTTGAGGGCGGGGCCGTCGCTGCGGCTGGAGAGGGTCCGCATCGGGCCGACCGCGAGCGGCAGTGCCAGCAGGCCGGCCAGCGGCAGCAAACCGCCGCCGCCGGCGAGCAGGGCGATGGGCAGCACGGCGAAGGCGCCCAGCACCAGCGCCCGGTACAGGCCGACGGCCTGGCGGCGGCCGATCCGCACCGCCAGGGTCATCTTGCCGGCGCGCCGGTCGGTCTCGACGTCGCGCACGTTGTTGACGAGGAGGATCGCGGTGGCGAGGAACCCGATCGAGGCCGAGAGCCCCAGCGGCAGCGCCGCAAGCTCCTCCAGCTGCACGTAGTAGGAGCCGTTGACGGCGACCAGGCCGAAGAAGAGGAAGACGAAGACCTCGCCCAGCCCGGCGTAGCCGTAGGGCCGCGGTCCGCCGGTGTAGAGGACGCCGGCGGCGATCGAGACGGCGCCGATCGCCAGGATGACCACGCCCGCCACCGCCGTCAGGTAGAGGCCGCAGGCGACGGCGACCCCGAACGCCACCCAGGTCGCGCGCAGCACCCGCCGCGGCGTGACGAGCCCGGCCGAGGTGACCCGCACCGGGCCCAGCCGATCCGCGGTGTCGGCGCCGCGTTTGGCGTCGGAGTAGTCGTTGGCCAGATTCGTGCCGATCTGGATGAAGACCGAGCCGACCAGGGCGGCCACGAACGCCCCGGCCCGAGGAAGCTCCCCGGCCCGTTCGACCGCCGCCGCGGTGCCGACCAGCACTGGAGCGACTGCCGCCGGCAAGGTGCGCACCCTTGCCGCCATCAACCAGATCCTCATGGCCGGCGCGGGAACCGGGAGAAGTCCGGCCGCCGCTTCTCCTTGAAGGCCTCGCGGCCCTCGCGCGCCTCCTCGCTGCCGTAGAAGAGCAGGTTGGCGTCGTGGGCCAGCTGCTGGATCCCGGCGTAGCCGTCCTCGTGGGCGTGGAAGCTCGACTTGACCAGGCGCAGCGCGAAGGGTGAGAGGGCCAGCATCTCGCGGCACCAGGCGACCGTCTCCCGCTCCAGCTCCTCGAGCGGCACCACCGCGTTGACGAGGCCCATCGCCAGCGCCTCGGAGGCGTCGTACTGGCGGCAGAGCAGCCACAGCTCCTTGGCCCGCTTGGTGCCGACGAGGTCGCGCAGCAGCGAGGCGCCGAAGCCGCCGTCCCAGGAGCCGACCCGCGGCCCCGTCTGGCCGAAGACCGCGTTGTCGGCGGCGATCGTCAGGTCGCAGCAGACGTGGAGGACGTGGCCGCCGCCGATCGCGTAGCCGGCCACCATCGCGACGACCGGCTTCGGCAGGCGCCGCATCTGGATCTGCAAGTCGGTGACGTGGAAGCGGCCCAGCGTGGCCCCCTCGGCGACGTAGCCGCTGTCGCCGCGCACGCCCTGGTCGCCTCCGGAGCAGAAGGCCCGCCCCCCCTCGCCGGTGAGGATCACCGCGCCCACCCCGGTGTCCTCGCGTGCCAGCTCCAGCGCGGCGCCGATCTCGACCAGCGTCTGGGGCCGGAAGGCGTTGAGCACGTCGGGCCGGTCGATCGCGATCTTGGCGATCCCCTCCGCGATCTCGTAGCGGACGTCCTCGTACTCGGCGGCGGCGCGCCACTCGACCGGCGCGTAGAGATCCTGCTCTGGCGGGGCTTCCCTGTGGCGTTTGGGCATGATGGGCACGATATCCCGCCGATGAAACTCGACGACTGGCTGGCCCAGAGATCGCAGAGCTGCCCCGAGCGCACCGCCCTCCTCGCCGACGGGACCGAGGTCACCTACGCCGAGCTGGAGGCGGAGGCCACCTGGGTGGCGCGCCGGCTCGCCGCCCACGGCGTGCGGCGCGGCTCGACCGCGGCGATGACGATGCACGCCCGGCGCGAGCAGGTCGTCCTCGTCCACGCCCTGATGAAGGCGGGCGCGGTGCTGCTGCCGCTCAGCCCGCGCCTCTCCGCCGAGGAGCGGGCGGCCGCGATTGCCGCCGAGGAAGCGTCGGTCGACCTCGACGATGCCGGCGAGCTGACCCAGACCGAGGCCGACCTGCCGCTGCTCGGCGAGCACGACATGGACGAGCTCGCCTGCAAGGCGATGACGAGCGGCAGCACCGGCGCCCCCGATCCGGTCGGGCTCACCTACGGCAACTTCCTCTGGAGCGGGGTCGCCTCGGCGTTCAACATCGGCGTCGACCCGGAGGACCGCTGGCTCTGCTGCCTGCCGCTCAGCCACATCTCCGGCCTGAGCATCGCGATGCGCTCGGTGATCTACGGGACGACCGCGGTCATCCACGACGGCTTCGACGCCGACCGCGTCGCCGACTCGCTCGAGCGCGACGGCATCACCGTCGTCTCCCTCGTGGCGACGATGCTGACCCGGCTGCTCGAGGCCGGGGCCGACCTCTCGGGTCCGCGCGCGATCCTGATCGGCGGCGGACCCGTCCCCGAGGAGGCGCTCGCGGAGGCGCTCGGGCGCGGCGCCACCGTCGTGCAGACCTACGGCCTCACCGAGGCCTGCTCGCAGGTGACGACGCTCGCCCCCGCCGACGCGCGGCGCAAGCTCGGCTCCGCCGGCCGGCCGCTGCTCACCACCCACCTGCGCATCCAGGACGGCGAGATCCTCGTCCAGGGCCCGACCGTGGCCCCGGGCCGCGCCGACGCCGACGGCTGGCTGCACACCGGCGACCTCGGCCGCATCGACGAGGAGGGGTTCCTCTACGTCGAGGACCGCATCGACGACATGATCGTCAGCGGCGGCGAGAACGTCGTCCCGGCCGAAGTCGAGAAAGTCCTGCTGCGCCACCCGTCGGTCGTCGACGCCGCGGTGGTCGGCCGCGAGGACCCGGAGTGGCAGCAGGCGGTGACGGCGGTGGTCGTGCTCGAGGACGGCTCGGCGGCGACGCCCGACGAGCTGCGCCGCCACTGCGCCGCCTCGCTCGCCGGCTTCAAGGTGCCCAAGCGCGTCGAGCTGGCCGCGGCGCTGCCGCGCACGCCCTCCGGGAAGCTGATGCGGCGCGCCCTCCGATAGCCTGCGCGCAGATGGCCGACGGCGCCCGCAAGGACATCTTCCACGAGGAGGACGCCGACCTCTCGCTGCTCGGCGGCAAGAGGGTCGCGATCCTCGGCTACGGCTCCCAGGGCCACGCCCACGCGCTCAACCTGAAGGACTCGGGGGTCGAGGTGGTCGTCGGCCTGCGCCCCGACTCGGCCAGCCGCGCCAAGGCGGAGGCGGCCGGCCTGGAGGTCCTCGACGTCGCCGAAGCGGCCAGCCGCGGCGACGTGGTGATGATCCTGCTCCCCGACGAGCGGCAGGCCGAGGTCTGGGAGGCCGAGATCGCCGACGGCATCGCGCCCGGCAACCTGCTCCTCTTCGCCCATGGCTTCGCGATCCACTTCGAGCAGATCGTCCCCCCGGCCGGGGTCGACGTCGGCATGGTCGCGCCCAAGGGCCCCGGCCACCTGGTCCGCCGCCAGTACGAGGAAGGCAACGGCGTCCCCTGCCTGATGGCGGTCCACCAGGACGCCACCGGCAACGCCCACGGCCTTGTCCTCGCCTACGCCGCCGGCATCGGCGGCGCCCGCGCCGCGGTGATCGAGACGACCTTCAAGGACGAGTGCGAGACCGACCTCTTCGGCGAGCAGGCGGTCCTCTGCGGCGGCGCCAGCGAGCTGGTCCGGGCCGGCTACGAGACGCTGGTCGAGGCTGGCTACGACCCGCGCCTCGCCTACTTCGAGTGCCTGCACGAGCTGAAGCTGATCGCCGACCTGATGTACGAGAAGGGGATCCAGGGGATGCGCTACTCGATCTCCAACACCGCCGAGTACGGCGACATGACCCGCGGCAAGCGCGTCGTCGGCGAGGAGTCCCGCGCCGCGATGAAGCAGATCCTCGCCGAGATCCAGTCCGGCGAGTTCGCCCGCGAGTGGATCGCCGAGAACCGCGCCGGCGGCGAGAACCTCTCCCGCCTGCGCGAGGAGGGCGCCGGCCACCGGGTCGAGAAGGTCGGCAAGGAGATGCGCGACCTGATGCCCTGGGTCGACCAGGAGTTCTGAGCCCGCCCGAGAGGGGCACCCGCCGCGCCAGGTGGTACACAAAGCCTGTGCTGCGCGAGCTGCGGATCGAGAACCTGCTGCTGATCGAGCGGGCGGAGCTGCGACTGGGGGAGGGGCTCAACGCGATCACCGGCGAGACGGGCGCCGGGAAGACCGTGCTGGCCCACTCGCTCGATCTGCTGATGGGCGGCAAGGCGCGGTCGGGGATCGTGCGGCCGGGGGCGGGGGAGGCGTGGGTCGAGGGGGCCTTCGACCTGCCGGCTGGGCTGCTCGCCGAGCCCGAGATGGCCGAGGTCGCCGCGCGGCTGCCCGCCGGGGCCGACGGGGTGACCCTCGGGCGACGGGTTTCGGCCGGGGGGCGGACCAGCGCGTTCGTCGGCGGCCGCGCCGCGTCGGCCGCGGACCTGCGACTGCTCGGCGGCCGGCTGCTCGCCTTCTACGGCCAGCACGAGCACCGCCGGCTGACGATCTCCTCGGCGCAGATGGAGGTGCTCGACGGGTTCGCCGGCGACGCGCACCTGAAGCTGCGGCGGCGCTACCGCGAGGCGCACCGGGAGTGCCAGCGGCTGGCGGCCGAGCTGGCGGAGCTGCACGAGCGCGACGGCGAGCGCGAGCGCAACCTCGATCTCCACCGCTACGAGCTCGCCGAGATCGAGGCCGCGGCGCCCGACCCGGCCGAGCAGGCCGAGCTGGTGGAGGAGCGCGAGCGCCTGCGCCACGTCGAGGGCCTGCGCGAGGCTGCCGGCGGGGCTCACGCGGCGGCGCTCGGCGCGGAGGAGGATGGCGGCGCGGTCGCGGCGCTGGCTCGGGCGGAGGGGCTGCTGCAGGGCGTCGCGGGGGTCGACGCCGGTCTCGACGCGCTCTCGGCCCGGGTCGCCGCGCTCGCCATAGAGCTGGGCGACGTCGCCGGCGAGCTGCGCGACTACCTGGAGGGGCTCGACGCCGACCCCGGCCGGCTGGCCGCCGTCGAGGAGCGGCTCGAGGCGCTGGACCGCGTCTGCCGCAAGCACGGCGGCAGCGTCGAGTCGGCGCTCGCGCACGCCGAGCGCTGCCGTGCCGAGATCGCCCGCCTGGAGGGCGCCGAGGAGCGCGGCGCCGAGGCCGTGGCGGCCCTGGCCGAGGCCGAGGCGGGCCGGGCCGAGCTGGCCGGACGGCTCGGCGAGGCCAGGGCCGGGGCGGCGCGCCCGCTCGAGCGCGAGGTGGCGGCCGAGCTGGAGCGCCTGGCGATGCCGGGCGCCCGGCTCGAGGTCGCGCTCGAGCCTCACCCGGACGGGTTCGGCCCGGGCGGCGCCGAGACGGTCGAGCTGCGGCTGGCGCCGAACCCGGGCCTGGAGCCGGCGCCCCTGCGCGAGGCCGCCTCGGGCGGCGAGCTCTCCCGCGTGATGCTGGCGCTGAGCGGCTTCGGCGCCGGCGAGGGCGCCGCGACCCTCGTCTTCGACGAGATCGACGCCGGGGTGGGAGGCAAGACCGCCCGCGCCGTCGGCGAGCGGCTGCGCGCGATCGGCGCGGGACGGCAGGTGCTCTGCATCACCCACCTGCCCCAGGTCGCCTCGCTCGCCGGCACCCACTTCACGCTGGAGAAGGACCTCGACGGCAAGCGCGCGACCGCCGAGGTGCGCCGCCTCGCCGGCGAGGAGGTCGTCGGGGAGATCCGTCGCATGCTCGGCGGCGAGAGCTCCGACGAGGCGGCCACCCGCCACGCCCGCGAGCTGCTCGCCGCCGCCTGAGCCACCCGGGACGTGTCGCTCCCGCGGTGCCCTTTCGACCTCTCCGAAGCGGCACCTGGCGGAATCGCGGGTAGGCTGGCGGGGTGGCAACAGCAGCCAGTCGCCGTCGTCTCCCTGCGCTGCTCTCGCGCCGCAACGGCGGCGCCCCCGACGCGGCGCTGGAAGGGACGGCGCGCCTCGGCCGGCGCACCAAGAACCTGGCGAAGCGGCTGGCCCCTGGAGACATCGCCGTGATCGACCACCTGAACGTGGACCGGATCGCCGCCGAGGAGCTGGTCGCGACCGGCGTCCGCGCGGTGGTCAACGCGGCGCCCTCCTCCAACGGCCGCTATCCGAACGCCGGGCCGCTGCTGCTCGCCCGGGCGGGGGTGATCCTCCTCGACGTCGAGGGCGCCGACCCCTTCGAGCTGCTCGCCGACGGCGACCGGGTGCGGATCGAGGGAGACGCCGTGTTACTGGCCGGCCGGGAGGCGATGCGCGGGCGCGTGCTCGGCGTCGCCGAGCTGGAGTGCCAGCTCGAAGCCCAGCGCGAGCGCGTTGACGAGGCGCTGGCCGAGTTCGCCGAGAACACCGTCGCCCACGTGCGCCAGGAGACCGACCTGTTGACCGGCAGCGTCGAGTTCCCGCCGACGCGGGCGAGCTTCCGCGACCGCCACGTCCTCATCGTCGTCCGTGGCGAGCACCACCGCCACGACCTGAAGGCGCTGCGCGCCTACATCCGCGACGTGCGACCGCTTGTCGTCGCCGTCGACGGCGGCGCCGAGGCCGTGCTCGACGCCGGCATGAAGCCCGACCTGATCCTCGGCGACATGGACTCGGCCGGCGACGCGGCGTTGCGCTGCGGCGCCGAGCTGATCGTCCACGCCTATCCGGACGGCAGCGCTCCGGGGCGCCAGCGCCTGCTCGCTATGGGCCTCGACCACACCGTGCTGCCCGCCGCCGGCACCAGCGAGGACGTGGCGATGCTGATGGCCTACGAGAAGGGGGCGGCGCTGATCGTCAGCGTCGGCGCCCACTTCAACCTGATCGAGTTCCTCGACCGCAAGCGGGGCGGCATGTCCTCGACCTTCCTCACCCGCCTGCGGATCGGCGAGAAGCTGGTCGACGCCAAGGGCGTCAGTCGCCTCTACAACCCCAGCTCGCCCTTCGGGCCGATCGCGCTCTTCCTCGCCGCCTTCGCGATCCTGCTGGCCATCGTCGTCGTCACCTCCTCGGCGATCGGCGACATCGCCGACCTCTTCTGGCTCAAGGTCAAGATCTGGCTCGGCCTCTGACGTGCCGGTGATCTGCCGTCACTATGGGTGGCTAATCACCGGCACGTCGGTGGGTGGCTAGCCTTTCGGCGGGCCGATGGGGTACAGCGCTCGATATCACGCGACCTCGCTCGTCGCCGTCTTCCTTGCCCTGGCGGTCGGGATCCTGATCGGGGCCGCCTTCGGCGGCGACGCGCTCACCGACACCAGGCGGGACCTCGAGCGCAGCCTCACCGGCAACCTCCAGGATGCGCGCGAGCGCGCCGACGAGCTTGGCGTCGAGCTGGCCCGCTCCAACGAGTTCGCCAGCCGGGTCTACCCCGCCCTCGTCCGCGATCGCCTTGCCGGGCGGCGGATCGGCCTGCTCGCCATCGGCGACCTGCCCGACGACGTCTCGGCCGCGGTCGAGGAGGCGTTGGCGCCGACCGGGGCTCGGCTGGTCGGCGTCGGAGTCGTCCGCGAGCCGGTCGACATGCGGGCGCTCGCCGGCGACCTGGCGAGGACGCGCTTCGCCGCGCTCCGCCGCGACGAAGAGGCGCTGGCCGCGTTCGGGGTGGGCGTCGGGCGCCAGATCGTGCTCGGCGGCAGCCTGCTCAAACGGGTGCGGGGACACCTCTTCTCGCGGGCCAGCGGCAACTTCGGCAACCTCGACGGGCTGATCGTCGTTCGCGACGTGCCGGAGGACATGGGCCCGCTCCAGCGCGCCCGGGCCTCGACGCTCGAAGCGGCGCTGGTGGGCGGCCTCGAGGCGACCCGCGGTCCAGCGGTCGGCGTCGAGACCTCGGGCGCCGAACCCTCCTCGGTGTCCTTCTTCAACGGCAACGACCTGGTCAGCGTCGACGACGTCGACCTGCCGGCGGGCCGCGTGGCGACGGTCTTCGCCCTGCTCGGCGCCGAGGGCAGCTTCGGCATCAAGAGCACCGCCGACCGGCTGCTGCCCGACCTGCTGCCGCCGGCGGAGCCGAGCGGGCAGTGACCTGGGCGGGCCTCCCGGTCGCGATCGCCGTCGCGCTGCTGGTCGTGCCGGCGGGGGTGCGGGGGCTCCTCGACGCCGGCCTGGTGCGGGAGAGCTATCGCGGCGCCCGGCTCGCCTTCCCGCTCGGCGCCGTGCTGGCGACGGCGGCGCTGGTGGCCCTGGCGCCGCTCGCCTTCCTCGACGACCGCGCCGACCTCGACCTGCTGGCGCCCGAGCTGCGCCGCTGGATGCCCTACCTGCTCGGCATCGCCTTCCTCGGCTTCCTCGACGACTCGCTCGGGCGCGGCGAGGCGACGGGCTCGCCGCGCGGCTGGCGCGGGCACTGGGCGGCGCTGCGCCGCGGGCGGCTCTCGACCGGCGCGATCAAGGCGATCGGGGCGCTGGCGCTGGCCGCCTACGTCATCTCGGGCCGTGGCCTGGAGTCCTGGCGCTACCTGGCCGACGTCGCCTTGCTGATCCTCGCCACCAACGCCTTCAACCTGCTCGACCTGCGGCCGGGGCGGGCGGAGAAGGGGCTGGCGCTGCTCGGCGCCGGCCTCTGCCTGGGGGCTTGGACGCTGGCGCCGCTGGAGCTGCTCGGCGTCTTCGCCGGCGCGATCCTCGTCGGCGCCCGGTTCACCCTGCGCGAGCAGGCGATGCTGGGCGACACGGGGGCCAACCTGATCGGCGCCGTGGCGGGGGTCTGGCTGCTGACGACCCTGGGGGCGGACGCGCGGCTGGTCGCGCTCGCCGCCGTCGCCGCGCTGACCGTGTACGGGGAGCTGCGCTCGATCTCGGCCGCGATCGAGTCGGTTCCGCCCCTGCGCTGGCTAGACTCGCTCGGCAGAGCATGAGTCTGAGTCGTCCTTCCCAGGGAGATACCCGCTTCATCTTCGTCACCGGCGGGGTTGTCTCGGCTCTCGGCAAGGGGATCGCCGCCGCCTCGATCGGCCGCCTGCTCGTCTCGCGCGGTTTCCGGGTGCAGCTGCAGAAGTTCGACCCGTACATCAACGTCGACCCGGGCACGATGAGCCCCTTCCAGCACGGTGAGGTCTTCGTCACCGAGGACGGCGCCGAGACCGACCTCGACCTTGGCCACTACGAGCGCTTCACCGACGAGAACACCTCGCGCGCCTCCAACGTCACCGCCGGCGCCGTCTACAACTCGGTGGTCAACCGCGAGCGCCGCGGCGACTACCTCGGCGCCACGGTGCAGGTGATCCCGCACATCACCAACGAGATCAAGAACCGGATCCGCATCGTCGCCGAGTCGCAGTCGGTCGACTTCGTGATCACCGAGATCGGCGGCACGGTCGGCGACATCGAGTCGCTCCCGTTCCTCGAGTCGATCCGCCAGCTCTACACCGACCTCGGTCCCAAGGGGGCGATGTTCGTGCACCTGACGCTGGTCCCCTACGTGGGCCACGCCGGCGAGCTGAAGACGAAGCCGACCCAGCACTCGGTCAACGAGCTGCGCCGCATCGGCATCCAGCCGCACGCGCTGGTCTGCCGCTCCGAGGGGCGGCTCGACCGCGAGATCCGCGAGAAGATCGCCCTCTTCGCCAGCCTGCCCGTCGACGCGGTGATCTCCGCCAACGACGTCGACAACATCTACAAGGTGCCGCTCGTCTTCCGCGCCGAGGGCGTCGACGACCTGGTCCTCGACCACTTCGGCATGGAGGGCCCGCCACCGGAGCTGAGCGAATGGGAGGCGATGGTGAGGCGGGCCGAAGCGGCCGACGGGAAGGTGCGGGTCGCCCTCGTCGGCAAGTACGTGCAGCTAGCCGACGCCTACAAGTCGGTGATCGAGGCGCTCGAGCACGGCGGCATCCACCACGGCGTCGAGGTCGAGGTCGAGCTGGTCGACTCCGAGGACTTCGACCCCGAACGGCTGCGGGACGCCGACGGCATCCTCATCCCGGGCGGCTTCGGCGAGCGCGGCATCGAGGGCAAGGTGGCGGCGGCGCGGATCGCCCGCGAGCGCTCGATCCCCTACCTGGGCATCTGCCTCGGCATGCAGATCGCGGTGGTCGAGTTCGCCCGCGGCGTCGCCGGCATGGAGGGCGCCAACTCGGCCGAGTTCGACCCCGAGACCCCCTTCCCGGTGGTCGACCTGCTGCCCGAGCAGAAGGAGGTTTCCGAGATGGGCGGCACGATGCGGCTCGGCGCCGACCCGGTGAAGCTGCACGAGGGCACGCGGGCGCGCGAGATCTTCGCCGAGGCGGTCATCTACAAGCGCCACCGCCACCGCTACGAGGTCAACAACCAGCTGCGCCGGCGGCTCGAGGACGAGGGCCTGGTCTGCGGCGGCACCTCGCCGGACGAGCGCCTGGTCGAGATGGTCGAGCTGCCCGACCACCCCTTCTTCGTCGCCTCCCAGTTCCACCCGGAGTTCAACTCGCGCCCCAACCGGCCCGAGCCGCTCTTCCGCGAGTTCGTCGGCGCCGCCGCGCGCCACGCCGGCGAGCGGCCGGTCGACGGCGCCGAGCTGCCCGAATCGAAGAGTTCTTCGGTGGCCCACTAGCCTTCCCCGCGTGGGAAGGCTCGAGGAGACATTCGTCAGGCTCTGTGAGATCCGCAGCCCGACGGGAGAGGAGCGCGAGGTCGCGGACACGATCGCCGCCGAGCTGCGCGCGCTCGGCCTGGAGCTGAGCGAGGACGACGCGGCGGGGCCGGCGGAGGCGGGGGCCGGCAACCTGCTGGCGCGGTTGCCGGGGCGAAGCGAGGAGTGGGTGATGTTCTGCGCCCACGTCGACACGGTCCCGCACGCGGGGCAGATCGAGGTGGTCGAGTCCGACGGCGTCTTCCGCAGCGCCGGCGACACCATCCTGGGCGCCGACAACAAGGCGGCGGTGGCGGTCTTCATGGAGCTGGTCGCGCGCCACGCCGGGGCGGACGAACCGCCGCCGGTCGGGATCGAGCTGCTGCTGACCGTCGCCGAGGAGCAGGGCCTGCGGGGGGCGAAGGCGTTCGACGCCTCCGCCCTGCGCTCGGGGCGCGGCTTCGTCCTCGACCACGCCAGCGCGATCGGCGAGGCGATCGTCAGCTCGCCCACGCAGCAGAGCGTGCGGGCGGACTTCCGCGGGGTGGAGGCGCACGCCGGCATCCGCCCCGAGGACGGCAGCAACGCGATCGCCGCCGCGGCGGCGGCGATCTCACGCATGGAGCTGGGCCGCCTCGACGAGGAGACGACCGCCAACGTCGGCGTCGTTCGCGGCGGCACTTCGGGCAACGTCGTCCCCGGCCACTGCGAGATCGTCGCCGAGGCGCGCAGCCTCGACGCGAGCCGGGCGGCGGAGGTGGCGGGAGCGCTGAGCGACGCCTGCACCTGGGGCGCCAGCGAGCACGGCTGCGACGCCGACGTCCGCGTCGAGGAGCTCTTCCGCGGCTACCGGATCCCGCCCTCCTCGCCGGCGCTCGCGCTCGCCGAGGCGGGGCTGCGGCGGGCCGGGATCGAGCCGGTGCGAACCGCGACGGGCGGCGGCAGCGACGCCAACGCGCTGATCGTGGCCGGGTTCGAGTGCGTCCTGCTCGCCAACGGCACCGAGGCCAACCACACCTCGGACGAGGCGGTCAGCGCGCGCAACCTCGCGACGATGCTCGAGGTCTGCGAGGCGATCGTCGCCGAGGCCGCCGCGGGCGCGTGAGCGGTCGGCTGAAGCTGCGCCGCGGCGTCGTCGTCGGCGAGGACCCGCTGACGGTCGAGGTCGGCGGCGAGCCGCGGGCGGCCTGGGCCGACACGGCGCTGCTGGGGGAGATGCGTGAGGGCGACGAGGTGGTCGTCAACGTCGAGGCGCTGGACCTGAGCCTCGGCTCCGGCGGCTTCGACGTCGTCCACGTCAACCTCACCCGCGGCCTCGTGGGCGGCGGCGCCCCGGCGGGAGAGCACGTGATGAAGCTCAACTACACCTCACTCCAGCACGCCGTCGCCCCCCTCGAGCTTCCGGTGCGCCTTTTGGACCGTGAGGGTCCAAAAGGCGCACCGGAGCGGAGCGAGGGGGCGATGCCGGTGCTGGTGCTGCCGCTTCACGGACACCTGGCGCCCGCAGCCTGGGCGGCGGGGCAGGGGGCGCCGGGCGCCAAGGTGGGCTACGTGCAGACCGCGGGCGGCGCGCTGCCGGGCTCGCTGGGCCGGGACGTCGCCGAGCTGCGCGAGCGCGGCCTGCTCTGCGATCACGTAACGGCGGGCCCTGCCCATGGCGGTGAGCGCGAGGCGATCTCTGTCGCCGGCGCCCTCGACGCGGCCGCCGCCGGCCTCGGCTGGGACGCGGCGATCGCCGGCCCGGGCCCGGGCATCGTCGGCTCCGAAACCCGCCTCGGGCACGGCGGCGTCGTCGCCCTCGACACGGCCCACGCCTCCCTCGCCCTCGGCCTGCCGACCCTTCTCTCCCCGCGCCTCTCCTCCGCCGACCCGCGTGAGCGCCACAGGCCGGTGAGCCACCACACCCTCACCGTCATGGGAATGCTGCTCGCCCCGGTGGCGATCCCCGTGCCGTCGGGCAACCCGGTCGTCACGGCGCGCCTCGCCGGTGCGGCCGCCTGGCGCCACCGCCTAACCGAAGCCCCCGCGGATCTCGCCGGCTACGAGTCCGCGCGGCTCCCCGCTCGGACCATGGGCCGCACCATCGCCGAGGACCCCCTCTTCTTCGCCGCCCCCCTCGCATCGGGGTCCGCCCTTGCCGCAGCTCGCGCGGGTCGCGCGGGCTGAGGGCCGAGAACGGAGGCGAAGCCCTCGTCCGCAGGGCCCTCGGCCCGCCGGAGGACCCCGCGCGCCCGCTACGCATGGTCTCTTGCCGACCAAGGGTTGCACCGACCAGGCGAGAACCCTCCGGCCATGGCCGTAGCCACCGCGCCGCAAACCGAGTCCCGCTTCGAGTCCCTCGTCCTCGACTTCCTCTCCTACTTGGAGCTGGAGCGCGGCCTGTCCCGCAACACGCTCGACGCCTACCGCACCGACCTGCTCCAGTACGGCGAGTTCCTCGCGGCGCACGGCGTCGATGCGCTCGAGGCCGGTCCCGCCGACATCGGCGAGTTCCTCGCCGAGCTGGCGACCGGCGACGGTGAGGACCGGCCGGCCTGCTCCTCGGCGACGGTGCACCGCAAGGCCGCCTGCCTGCGCTCCTTCTACAAGCAGCTGCGCCGCGACGAGCTGATCGGAGACGACCCGACGGCGGCGCTGAGCACGCCGCGGCGGGCCAAGAAGCTGCCCCAGGTGCTCAACTACGCCGAGGTGCAGAGGCTGCTGGCGGCGCCGCGCGGGGCGGAGCCGACGGCGCAGCGCGACCGGGCCCTGCTCGAGGCGATGTACGCCTGCGGGCTGCGCGCCTCGGAGACGATCGGCCTCGACATCGGCGACGTCGACCTCGACGAGGGCTTCTTGCGGGCGCGCGGCAAGGGCGGCAAGGAACGCCTCGTGCCGCTGGGCAGCAAGGCGATCGCGGCGATCTCCGCCTACCGGCGCGGCGCCAGGCCAGTGCTCGTCGGCGAGCGCGACGAGCCCAAGCTCTTCGTCAACTTCCGCGGCGGACCGCTCAGCCGCCAGGGCCTCTACAAGATCGTCAAGCGCAACGCCCGCGCCGCCGGGCTCGGCGGCCGCCTGAGCCCGCACACGCTGCGCCACAGCTTCGCCACCCACCTGCTGGCGGGGGGCTGCGACCTGCGCGCCGTGCAGGAGATGCTCGGCCACGCCGACATCGCCACCACGCAGATGTACACCCACCTCTCCGGCGAGCACCTCAAGGAGGCCTACTTCAAGGCCCACCCCCGCGCCACCGCCCCCTGACCCCACCAGCGGTCGTATTTCTTCCCGCATAGCGGGGATAGATGCGACCGCAACACGACGATCCGCAGCACACCCGCTTGGTGTCGTATTTCGTCCCGGATAGCGGGAAGAAATACGACCGCTATGGGGTAGAACTCGGGGAATGCCCGAGCTGCCGGAGGTGGAGACGGTTTGCCGGCAGCTCGATCCGGAGCTGGCGGGGCGGCGAATCGCGGCGCTGGAGGTGCTCGATCCGCGCTGGTGCCGGCCGGGCGCCCCCGCCGACCTCGAGGGGGCCGTGGCGGGAGCCCGGATCGAGGGCCTGGATCGGCGTGGCAAGTACCTTCTGCTGGGGCTCGTCGGAGGGCGGACCCTGGTCATGCACCTGCGCATGACCGGCAACCTGATTCTGGTCGAGGGGGAGAGCAAGCTCGACCCCTCGGCCGGTAGGCGCCTCTACGCGAACGAGCGCTCGACCTCCGAGCGCCACCTACGCGCGCGCCTCCGCCTCGACGACGGACGTGAGGTCTGGTTCGTCGATCCGCGCCGCTTCGGCGAGGCGTTCCTGGTCGACGACGACGACCTCGAGGGGCGCTTCTCCCGGCTCGGCGTCGAGCCGCTCTCGGCGGAGTTCACCCCGCAGGCGCTCGCCGAGATGGCGGCGGGCCGCACCGTGCCGCTCAAGTCGTTCCTGCTCGACCAGTCCGGCGTCGCCGGGGTCGGCAACATCTACGCCGACGAGGCGCTTTTCCGGGCGCGTCTGCACCCGCTCTCGCCGGCGGGATCGATGAAGCCCGAGCACCACGAGGCGCTGCGTGACGCCGTGGTCGCGGCGCTGGAGGCGGGCATCGACGGCGGCGGGTCCTCGATCGACGACTACCGCGACGGGCGGGGGGAGCGCGGCGCGATGCAGGACGAGTTCCTCGTCCACACTCGCGAGGGCGAGCCCTGTCCGGAGTGCGGCGGCGCGATCACCCGCATCGTCGTCTCCGGCCGCTCCACCTACTACTGCCCGAGCTGCCAGGTGCGGCTGCGGCGGCGGCCCCGCCGACGGCGCAAGCGGTCGTAGCTCTTCCCGTATACCGGAGCGAACTACGACCGCTAGGAGCCAGGCCGTCCGGCCCGTCGTTCACCGTAGGCCGGCCATGGCCGGGAAGACGCTGAAGACCGAGGCGGTGGTGTTGCGCAGCATCCGCTACGGCGAGGCCGATCGCATCCTCCATCTCTACTCGCGCAACCGCGGCCGGGTAGGAGCGATCGCCAAGGGGGCGCGGCGACCCAGGTCGCGCTTCGGCGGCCGGCTCGAGCCCTTCTTCCGCCTCGACCTCGTCCTGCACGAAGGCCGCGGCGAGCTGCTCACCGTCACCGGCGTCGCCACTCTCGACGGCTATCCGCGGCTGCGTGGCTCCGGCCAGGCGCTCGACGCGGGCGCACGCGCCTGCGACGCGATGCTGCGGCTGCTCGACTCGGCCGAGCCCAACCCACCCGCCTACAACCTGCTCTGCCGGTACCTGGGGCTGCTCGACGATCCCGCCGCGGAGGAGGCGGCGGGCCTGGCGACGGCCCTCTCCTTCCGGCTCAAGCTGGCGTTGGCGGCCGGCTTCGCCCCGGAGCTGGCCTCCTGTGCCAAGTGCGGCGAGGCCGAGCGCCTGGCCGGCTTCTCGGGGGCCGCCGGGGGGGTGGTCTGCGCCAGCTGCGAAGCGGGGTCCTTCCCGCTCTCCGCGGAGGCGCACCGCTTCATGGCCGTGGCGATCGGCAGCCCCCTGGCGGAGACGCCTGCCGCCGCCGAGCCGGCCCTGCGCCAGGCCGAGCGCGCGGTGCAAGAGACGCTGGAGCACCACGCCCACGTGCAACTCCGCCCGGCGGCCTAGGGCGTCCCGCCGGACGTGTCGCAGACCGCGCGCCTCTTTTGACCTCCCGGGGACGGCAGGTCCCCGGGACACTCCGCTCCACCTATGATCGGCCCGTGCCGGTGACGAGGACCTTCGAGGACCGCGTGCGCGCCTACGAGGAGGAGTTCCTGGCCGAGGCGGCGACGCGCTCCTACCCGGCGCGGCGGCGGGAGCAGGAGCCCGACAGCCCCCTGCGCACGCCCTTCCAGCGCGACCGCGACCGCATCGTCCACAGCAAGGCCTTTCGCCGGCTCAAGCACAAGACGCAGGTCTTCGTCGCCCCCGAGGGGGACCATTACCGGACCCGCCTCACGCACACGCTGGAGGCCTGCGGGATCGCCCGCACGGTCGCCCGGGCGCTGGAGCTCAACGAGGACCTGACCGAGGCGATCGGGCTCGGCCACGACCTCGGCCACCCGCCCTTCGGCCACGCCGGGGAGGAGGCGCTCGACGCCGCCCTGGGCGAGCGGGACGCCCAGGGCTTCCGGCACAACGAGCACTCGCTACGCGTGGTCGAGGTGCTGGAGCGGGACGGCCGCGGGCTCAACCTCACCGAGCAGGTCCGCGACGGCATCCTCAACCACACCGGCTCGCGCAAGCCGGCGACGCTGGAGGGCCGCATCGTCAAGCTCGTCGACCGCGTCGCCTACATCAACCACGACATCGACGACGCGCTGCGGGCGGGCGTGCTGCACGGCGAGGACCTGCCGACCGACGAGATCGAGCTGCTCGGGACGACGGGCGCGGCGCGGATCGACACGCTGGTGCGGGACATCGCCGCCCGCTCGCGCGAGGCCGGCGACATCGTGCAGAGCGAGGAGGTCGGCGGGGCGATGCTGCGCCTGCGCAAGTTCATGTTCGAGCGCGTCTACCTGGGGCCGCTGGCCCGCGCCGAGCACGAGCGCGTGCACCGGGTCATGCGGCTGCTCTTCGACCACTACATGGAGCGCCCCGAGGAGACGCCGGAGCTGGAGCAGGGCGCGGGCCAGGCCCAGCGCGTCGCCGACTACCTGGCGGGGATGACCGATCGCTACTGCATCGCCAAGTTCGCCGAGCTGACGATTCCCGAGGAGGCGCGGTTCTGAACGGGTGGCGTGGCGCTACGGTGGCGGCGTGGCGCTGATCTCGAGCGAGAGCCTGGAGCGGGTCAAGCAGTCGGCCGACATCGTCGAGGTGATCTCGGCGCACACCGACCTGCGCCGCCAGGGCGCCCGCTGGGTCGGGCTCTGCCCCTTCCACGAGGAGCGCACGCCGTCCTTCTCGGTCGACGCGCAGGAGAAGCTCTACCACTGCTTCGGCTGCGGAGTGGGCGGCGACACGATCAAGTTCGTCGAGGAGAAGGAGGGACTCGACTTCGCCGAGGCGGTCGAGTGGCTGGCCGAGCGCTACGGGGTGGAGCTGGAGCGCGAGCGCGAGGACCCGCAGGCGGAGGCGCGGCGCCGGCAGCGGCGCCGGCTGGGCGAGCTGCTCGACCGCACGGCGGGCTTTTACGCCGCCTACCTCTGGGAGTCCGAGGAGGCGGCGAAGGCGCGCGAGTACCTGGCCGGCCGCGGCCTGGCCGAGGAGACGCTGCGGCGCTTCGCCGTCGGCTACGCGCCGAGCGCCTGGGACAAGGTGCTGCTGCGCGGCCAGCGAGCCGGGTTCGAAGCCGAGGAGCTGCACGGGGTCGGGCTGGTGCAGCGGGGCCGGGGGGGAGGCGAGTACGACCGCTTCCGCTCCCGGATCATGTTCCCGATCCGCGACCGCCGCGGGCGCACGCTCGGCTTCGGCGGCCGGGCGATGCGCTCCGACCAGGGCGCCAAGTACGTCAACACGGCCGAGACCGACTTCTTCCACAAGAGCCGCATGCTCTACGGCATCGACCTGGCCAAGGCGGCGATCGCGAAGGCGGGCCGCGCCGTCGTCGTCGAGGGTTACACCGACGTGCTCGCCCTGCACCAGGCCGGGGTCGAGGAGGCGGTTGGCGTCATGGGCACGGCGATCACCGAGGAGCAGGTCGCCTCGCTCTCGGGGATGGTCGAGGAGGTGGTGCTGGCGCTCGACGCCGACGCCGCCGGGCAGGAGGCGATGCTGCGCGCCCAGCGCGTCGCGACCGGGCGCAGGATGCGGCTGGGCGTGGCGGCGATGCCGCCCGGCGAGGACCCGGCCGAGATGCTGGCCGGCGAGGGAGGTGCGGAGCGCTTCGGGTCCCTGCTCGAGGCCGCCGTCGAGCTGACCGCCTTCCAGGTCGGGCTGGTCCTGGAGCGCACCGACGCCGCCTCGCCGGCCGAGCGCGACCGCGCCCTCGCCGAGGTGGCGCCGGTCCTGGCCGGGATGGGGGAGAGCGCCAGCCGCGACGACCTGGTGCGCCGGGTGGCCGAGCGGCTGGACCTGGAGCCGGCGATGGTGCTGGGCCGCGTCGTCGCGGCGCGGCCGGCCAGCGGCGGCTCCGCGGGGCCGACTCGGTCGCCCGGCGGCGGCTCTGGCGGCGCGGCGCGGCGCCCGGCGGAGCTGACCTCGCGCGAGCGTCGCGAGCGGGCGCTGCTGGCGATGTGCATCGCTCTGCCGGAGCAGGGCCGCGAATACCTCGGCCGGCTCACCGACGAGCACCTCTCCGCGGCCGGCGCTCGCGCGGCCGCCTGGCTGCGCGAGCACCCGGAGGACCCCGCCTCCGACCTGCCCCACGACGACGACGAGCTGGCCAGCCTGATCGCCGAGCTCGTCATCGTCGCCCACGAGGAGCCCGCCTCGGCCGAGGCGATGGAGCTCAACTACCTGCTGCTCGAGCAGCGCCGCCTCGAGGCCGAGATCGCCAGGGCCGGCGAGGCCGGCGAGTACGAGCGCCGCGCCGCCCTCAGCCGCGACCGCGCCGCCCTCGTCGAGCGCATCGCCCGGACGGAGCGGCCGGGTAGCTGAGCGAAGGCACGAACACGGGCTTGGCCAGACGTGCCGGTGATTGACCGCCCACATGGGTGGTCAATCACCGGCACGTCTGAGGGAGAGGCTCGTCGTGCGGCGGGCGCTAGAGTTGTGCTGCCGTCGGGTCCTTCCGGGCGGCCGATCGGTCCGGGGTAGCTCAATCGGCAGAGCACGCGGCTGTTAACCGCGGGGTTGTGGGTTCGAGTCCCACCCCCGGAGTTCAGGCCGGCGCGCGGGCGCGCGCCAGGCGCTCGACCAGCTCGGCGGCCCGTGCGGCGCCGTCGTTCCGGGCGGCCCAGGCGGCGAGTTCCGCCGCTCGGGAGGCGAAGGCGCCGTCTCCGAGCAGCCGCTGGGCCGCCCAGCGCAGCGGCGCCGGATGGCAGAGGCGCCAGGGGAGCGAGAGGCCGCACCCTGCCCAGGCGACCCGCATCGCGGTCTCACTCATGTCGCCGGTGAAGGGACAGACGAGGACGGGGGTGCCGGCGCCGAGCGCCCGGGCGACGGTGCCGTGGCCGCCGTGGGAGACGACCAGCGAGGCGGCGGGCATCGCCTGGCTGTAGCTGAGCCAGTCGACCAGGACGGCGTTGGGCGGGACCTCGATCGGGCGCTGCGGGACGACCCGGTTGGTCGTCGCGACGACGCGGACGGGATCGCCGGCGAGCGCCGCCAGCGCCGCGCGCACGAGGCGGTTGTCGGAGTCGTGGGCGGTGCTCGGCGCCACCAGCACCAGCGGCTCCTCGCCGGGCGGCAGCTCGACGTCGGGGTGGGGGACCTCGAAGGTCAGCGGGCCGGTGATCTCCACCCCGGCCGGCCAGCGGCGCGGGTACTCGAGCTGCGGGAAGGTCCCGACCAGGGCCAGGTCGGGGCTGATGCCGCCGTGGAAGCGGTCGATCGGCTCCAGGCCGATGCGGGCGCGCTGCCTGTTGAGGTCGCGCCGGCCCTGCTCGAGGCCGATGTCGAGCGCCCGCTGTCCGGCGCGCCAGGCGGTGCGGCCGAGCGGCGTGCGCGGCTGCTGGAGGCCCACCGCGAAGAAGGGAAGGCCCGGCTCGACCACCGGGTAGATGTGCGGGATCAGGGTCGCCAGGGGGATCCCCGCCCGCTCCGCGGCCAGCGACGGCGCCAGCGTGAGGATGTCGCTGACGACGACGTGCGGGCGCATCTCATCGAGCAGCGGCAGCAGCGCCTTCGCCGCCTCGGCCGCGTGGGCTCCCTCGGGCGAGTCGGGGTCGGGTGGCGGGAACATGCGGTATTCCTCGGCCGCGGCGAAGCCGAGCCCGGCTCCCTCGACCGCCGCCCGGCGCTCCTCCCAGGTCTCGATCGTCGCCTCGTGGCCGCGCTCGCGCAGCGCCCGCCCCAGCGCGATCGCCGGGAAGACGTGCCCCGGGTCCCCGAAAGCTGCGATCAGGAAGCGCATACCGACCAGGCTCTGGCGTTGTCAGGCAAGGAGGCGGGGAGCCGGGACGGCGGTGCCATCTCGGCTCCCGAAGACGCCGCGTAGCGGCGCCAGAGGCCGTCAGGGAGTATCGAGGCTCTCTCCCGGGCGGGTGAAGACGATCTCGGGCACATGGCAGTTGCGCGAGGTGCGCAGCAGGAAGCGCACCGCCTCGGCGAGGTCCTCGGGCCGGATCATCTCCTCACCCGGGATCTGGCCCTGGACGAACTCGGTCATCGGCGTCTCGACGAAGCCGGGGGCAAGCGCGGTGCACTGGATCCCGTCGGAGCCCGCCTCGCGGTGGGTCGACTGGGTGAAGTTGATCACCGCCGCCTTGGTCGCCGCGTAGATCGAGAGCCAGGCCTGGCCGCCTTTGCCGGCGATCGACGCGGTGTTGACGATCAGCGCCTTGCCGTGCTCGGCGCCGGCTTGGCGCAGCATCGGCAGCCCCTCGCGGGTACCGACGATCAGCGCCCGCAGGTTGACCGCCAGCTGCATGTCGAGGTGCTTGGTCTGGATCTCCTCCATCGGGGCGCCGATCCCGACCCCGGCATTGTTGACGAGCGCGTCGAGCCGGCCGTAGGCCTCGCGGTGCTTGGCGAAGACGCCGATGAGCTCCTCCTCCGACGTCATGTTGGCGGCGACGGCCTGCGCCTCGACGCCGTCCTCGCGCAGCGAGGCCGCGGCGGCCTCGAGCTTCTCCGGGCGCCGCGCCGCGACGGTGAGCGCGTAGCCCTCCTCGCCGAGCACCCGGGCGATCGCCAGCCCGATCCCGCTCGACGCTCCGGTGATGAGTGCAGCTCGCTCCGCCAATTCCGTCTCCTTCCCCTCGACCGCCTCGCCGGGGGACCCTACCTCGCGACCGCTGGCGATGCGCCTCGGAGCGGGCTCTCGGCTCACCGCGCTCAATAAGATGGCCGGGTGCTCCCTCGCCGTGCCCTGGCCACGCTCGCCTGCCTGCTCACCGCGCTCGCGCTCGGGCTGGGCGGCTGCGGCGATGGCTCGGACTCGACCGCCGAGTCCGGGTCGGGCGGCGCCGGGAGCAGGCCCGCGCCGCCGAGGAGCGACTTCCCGAGCGCTTCCGGCAAGACGCTGGCGCAGGTGATCGAAGCGGCCGACGGCCCCTCGAGCCTGGTCGTCTCGCCCGCCGCGCTCGCCTTCTACGAAGGCGAGAACCGCTACCCGTTCGGCGTCTTCGAACGCGACGGCAGCCAGGTCGACGAGGCTCAGGTCGCCCTCTACTTCGCCCAGGTGCCGCTCGAGCCCGGTCGGCGAACGAGCGCGAGCCGGACCAAAGAGGCCGCGGCTGAAGCGCTCGAGCAGCCCGCCATCGGGCCCTTCCCGGCCGCGATCGAATCGCTGGCGACGAAGCCCGCCTTCCGGGCGAAGACGACGACGGACGACCCCGACGCGGCGAGCGTGGTCTACGTGACCGACGTCGACTTCCCGAGCGAGGGAGAGTGGCGGATCGTCGCCCTGGTCCGCGGGGAGGACGGCGAGCTGCGCTCCTCGCTGCTGCCCAGCGCCTCGGTCGGCAAATTCGACAAGGTGCCGCGGCCGGGCGAGATGGCGCCGCTGATCCACACGCCGACCCCCGAGGACGTCGGCGGCGACCTCGAGCAGCTCACCACGCGGATCCCCCCCGACACGCAGCACCAGGTCGACTACGCCGACGCGCTGGGCGGCAAGCCGATCGTGCTGCTCTTCGCGACGCCGCAGTTCTGCGTCAGCCGGGTCTGCGGCCCCGTCGTCGACATCGCCGAGCAGGTGAAGCAGACGCACGGCGACGGGGTGGAGTTCATCCACATGGAGATCTTCAACGACAACGATCCGAACAAGGGCCCGCGCCCTCAGGTGCGCGCCTTCAGCCTCAAGGTCGAGCCCTGGTTGTTCGCGATCGACCGAAGTGGCAGGATCGACGCTGAGATCCAGGGCGCCTTCGGCGTCGACGAACTGAACCGTGTCGTGAAGGGACTGAGCCAGGAATGAGCGAGAACACGACCCCCGACGGCGAGCTGCTCGCCTCCTTCGCCGAGGAGGCGCGCCGGCGCTGCGACGTCATCGCCGCCGGCCTGGCCACCGAGACGAGCGACTTCGAGACGATGCGCCTCGAGGCCCACGCCCTGCGCGGCGCCGCCGGCGCGGTCGGCCTGCGCCGCCTCGCCGAGCTGGCCGGCCTGATGGAATCCGACCTCGCCGAAGCGAAGAAGACCGGCACCATCCGCGGTGGTCGCACCCATCAGATCGCCGACGCCGCCAAGGCCCTCGCCGAAGGCGCCGCCGCGGCGGCCAAGGGCGAGGAGGAGCCCCCCGACGTCGGCCGCTCCCTCGCCCAGCTCTTCAGCGCCTAGCGCTACTCTCATCCCCTCCGGGGCGGTAGCTCAGCTGGTCAGAGCAGCGGACTCATAATCCGTCGGTCGAAGGTTCGAGTCCTTCCCGCCCCATCGCAGCGACGACCAAGGGTCCTGCGGAAGAGGCTCAGGACGATGTGCTCTCAGATGCTGCCGCGGCAGTTGCTTTTGGGGAAAGATGAAGGATGTCTCCTAGGGCGAGGTAGGTCGCCGTGATGAAGCGTGACGCTTCGAGACGGTCAACTTTTGGCGTGTGCCCCCTTCTGACCCCCGCCATCAGCAGCGTCCAAGCGGTTCCCGAGGTACGCAAGATCAGAAGTCGCAACCCCAACGGCAGTGTCGCTATCTGAGTTCAGCTGGATCCAGCCTATGAGGCGATTGATGTAGTTGCCGTCGCCCATCTTTCGGCCCTCGACGTCGGGGCCCGGTGGTCGCAGCTCATCGGCAACGGCCTTGAGGAGGCGACGGCACGTTCCCGCCGCATTGGCCCAGTGCTCGGGATTCACCGAGACGGCGTTTTCGAATGCAGCACTGAGCATTGGCAGGGCGTCGGGAACGAGGCTGCCGATCGATTTGTCGACCTCCTGTCGGACCACTTCAAATGCGGTCTCGACAGTCGAGCCAAATCGCAGTTCCTGGTACCTATCGGCGACATATGCGTGGACCGAACCCATCACGGCATCGATGATCGACTGGGCCTGGAGTGCGCCGTTTTGCACCTTGGTCCGCTCGACGGGGAGGCTCGACGAGTTGTGGAGTACAGCCTGGGACGATTCGACGAGTGCGGTGAGCCGCCCGAGCCCCTCGCACCGGAAATGGACCCCTGTGGTCCCATTTGGGAGATCCGATGCCGCAACAACCCGGCCCGATCGTTTGGCTGCAGCGGAGGCATCCGCCGGAAGTCCTGACCCAGCCTGAGGGTACCCGGTCACCTCGAAGCCCAGCCAGGCCATCGCATCGGTGTCGTCGAGAAGGCGCGCGAGGCGGCTTGCCTTTCTGGTGGCCGCGGCCGGTGAGAGGGATGACAGCTCGATTTCCCTTAGCAGCTCGTCAGCGAGCACAAGAGCTTCAGCCCTGCGCGATTCAGGCGTCTCCACTGGAGCCAGGCTAACACGTTATGTGCAGATCTGTGTATCATTTCCGCAATGGCTACTAGTCCAAAGCGCATCAATGTGACGCTTGACGAGGCGCACGCCCGCAAGCTTGCGCAACTCGCCGATCGGACTCACGTACAGGAAGGGACCCTTGCTAGGTCGCTGCTTTCAACAGCCCTGGACGATGCCGCCCCAGACGCGGTGCGCATCACCGAGATCCTCGACGCAATTCCGGGCGCGTGGGAGCGGACGCAGGAGGGCCTAACCCAAGCAGCTCGCGGCGAGGGAACGCCGCTCGACGAGCTGGCTTCCTGAATTGGCGCAGATCATCGTCACCCCGCGGGCTCGGCGGGATGTGGACGACGCGATCGCCGCGCTCCACCTTCCCGATGACGCTTGGTCGCGAGTTGCGCGGTCGCTAAGAGCGCTCGAAACGTTTCCGCTTGCTGGCACCGAGCTTCGTGGCCGGTGGGCGCCGACTCGGTTCGTCCTGGGGCCTTGGTCTTGGATGCTCCTGCTTTATCGCTATGAGGAACCATCCGATCGCGTCTTCGTCGTTGCAATGCATGACGCGCGATCGGGGGCTTCGGCCACAGCAAGCCGGACCTAAAGACTTGGTCCCGAAATTGGTCCCCGACTCCACCAAACTCAGCCGAGCTCCCTGGACGTAATTCGCTCTGTCAGGCGAGATTCGGCTCTTTAGACGGCTTCCGGCTCGACTCATAATCCGTCGGTCGAAGGTTCGAGTCCTTCCCGCCCCATGTCCACGCCTCGCGACGCTGCCTGCGCCTGGGAGCACTCCGATCCTGTCGTCGCATTTGCGGAACCTGGCAGTCGTCGGCATCTGGGGGAGGCCGCAGAGTGGGGCCGATGACCGCTGCAGAGCAACGCCGCGAGGAAGAGCACTTCCGCAAGGTGGAGGGCGCGATGCTCTACGTCGAAGATGCTGCCCGCCGCCTCGACGAAGCGGCCAAGGAGCTCAAGAAGGACGAAGCTGCGCCGTATCTGATCGCTGCCCTGGAGACGGCAGCTGCGGCGGCGCGGGCCGATCACTCGCAGCTGATGAAATCGGTCTATTGGCGAGCGCCGTCCGCCGACCAAGCCGAGTTGGTTCCGGTCGCCGAGGAGCAGCAGCGACTCGCTTCCTGAGGCGCGGGCTCGACTCCGCGATGAGCATTGAGCTGCACCGGGTCCGCTACTTCACGGCTCGGGTGGGCGGGCGAGCGGTCGACCCGCATCTTCCACAGCGCCAGGACACCTACCTGCGTGCCGTGGCGACGCTGTCGGAGGTGTCGGTTCACGAGGGCTACTTCCAGACCAAGCCGGCTCGGCTGCCTCTCGCCTCTTCACCGGCTCACTTACCGGAGATCGTCGAGGTTCTGCGGACGGAGGAGAAGGGCTCCGACGTGAACCTCGCCACCCACCTGCTGCTCGACGCCTTCCGTGAGGAGGCCGAGATCGCTGTGGTCGTTTCCGACGACTACGACCTCAAGGAGCCGTTGCGGATCGTCGGCAGCGCTCTCGGCCGGACGCTCGGCGTCGCAAGCCCGCGGTGCAGCCCGCGACTCGGCCGCGCCGTGGAGGCGAGCTTCTACCGGCCCGTTCACGAGGCGACGCTGCGCGAATGCCAGCTCCCGGCGACGGTGGAGACGGTCGGCGGTGCGATCAACCGACCCGCCAGCTGGTCGCCCTGAAAAAAAGTGAGGCCGCCTTGCGGCGGCCCCCCTCCGGCTCCCGAAGCAACCGGAGTAAGTGCGTGCAGAGTAGCAGGACGTCAGGTTCTCAGCGCCGGGGAGGGGTGAAAGGGAGTCGCTCAAAGCCGGTCCGACGGCCCCAAAAACTTGGTCCCGAAATTGGTCCCCGACTCCACCGAACTCCACCGAACTCCTTGGACCTGCTCCGCTCTGTCAGGCCAGATTCGCCTCTACAATCTCAGGGCATGAGCCCGTCGAACCGGCGGCGGATCTCGTCGCGGTCCAGGGCGGCGAGGAGCGAGAGCATCAGCAGAATCCTCGCCTTGGGACCGTCGAGCGCGCCGGCGGGGATCAGGCCGCGGCGGATCAGGTCGACCTCGGAGCCGGGGAAGTCGTAGGTCGCACGCAGGACTTCACCGCTGCCGACCCTGGTGCTGAAGACGACCGGCATGCGCTTGACCAGCGTGCCGGCACGCTCGGCCATCGGCGCCGGCAGGTGCCCTCCCCCTAGTGCCTCGATTACGACGCCGGCGAAACCGGCATCGGGGAGCCCGTCGAGGAGTCGACCGTCGTCGCCCAGCGAGGCGGTGATCAAGGCGACCGGAGCCGGGTCGGAACCCGGCGAGACGGTGATCCTCGTGTGCTCGACGGGCGTCAGGACGATGCTGACTCTCTCCTCGCAGACCCACCCGATCGGTCCCGGGGAGGAGCTGAACGCGCCGAGGCCGGAGGAGTGGCTCTTTTGGACCAGGCGCGCCGAGTGGATCTCGTCGTCCATGACGACGAGGACGCCCGCGCCGGCGGCCTCGGAGCTCGCGGCGACACGGACCGCTGCCGAGAGGTTGGCGGGGCCGTCCGCACTGAGGACCGAGGGATTGCGCATCGCGCCGGTGACGACCACTGGGCGCGACGGGCTCAGCAAGAGGTCCAGCGCATAGGCGACCTCCTCCAGCGTGTCGGTGCCCTGGGTGACGACGACGCCCGCGCCTTGGTTGAGCTCGCGCTCGATCCGTCTCGCGAGCTCGATCACGTCCTCGAGCTCGAGGTGCGCGCCCGGCAGCCGCCGGAAGCCGACGGCACTCAGCCTGGTTACGCGGTCGAGGCCGGGGACCTCCCTGAGCAGGTCGGCGGCGTTGAGGCTGGGGGCGACGCCGTCGCCGGCCTCGACCGGGATCATCGCGATCGTGCCCCCGATCGAGATCACCGTGACCGGAGACGGCTCGCCCGTCGTCTGCTCAACCGAGGATGGCAATGGCCTCCACCTCGATTCGCAGCTCGGGCCGGACGAGCCGATCGACGACGAGCAGGGTGTTGGGCGGGTACTCGCCCTCCGGGAAGAGGTCGGGGAAGAGGCGTTCCCTGATCTCGAAGAACTGGTCGATCTCCTCGGCGCTGACCAGGTAGGTGGTGAACTTGGTCGCGTCGCGCAGGGAGCCTCCCTGGGAGCCGAGCAGCGTGGCGAGGTTCTCGAACGCCTGGGACGCCTGGGACGCCAGGTCCTCGCCGGCCAGCTCGCCGTCGGCGCGGAGCCCTACCTGTCCGGCGACGAAGAGGAGGTTGCCGGCGCGACTCAGGTTCGAGTACATCCCGATCGGGGCCGGCGCTCCCTCCGGGTTGACGTAGGCGGGGTGGTTCATGCGCGCTCCTCCTCGTGGTAGGCAGCCCTGACCTGGCAGGTGTTCTTCAGGGTTCCGATCCCCTCGACCTCGACCTCGACGACGTCGCCTTCGCCCAGGAACCGAGGGGGCTCGCGAAACGCTCCTACGCCCAGCGGCGTGCCGGTCGCGACGACGTCGCCCGGCCGCAGCGTGAAGGACCGGGAGAGCGTGGAGATGAGCTCCGCGACCCCGAAGATCATTTCCGCCGTGTTCGAGTCCTGCATCGTCTCTCCGTTGACGCGGCTGCGGATGGCCAGCGCCTGGGGATCTTGCAGCTCGTCGGCGGTGACGACGAGCGGCCCGAGGGGACAGAAGGTGTCGAGGCTCTTGGCCCGCACCCACTGCGCTTCGGCGGACTGGACGTCCCTCGCGGTGACGTCGTTGACGATCGTGTAGCCGAAGACGAAGTCGAGGGCAGCGCCCACCGGAACGTCCTTGGCCACGCGGCCGATCACCACTCCCAGCTCCGCCTCCCAGTCGACGGCCTCGGTGACTGCTGGCGACCACTCGATCGCTTCTCCCGGCCCACAGACGCTGGAAGGGAGCTTGGCGAAGACGATCGGCGCCTCGGGCGGGTCCGTGCCGAACTCCCGGCAGTGGTCGAAGTAGTTGAGGCCGATCGCGACGATCGAGCCCGGTGTGAGCAACGGCGCCAACTCCGCCTCGCCGGCGCTGCCCCCGGTGGGGCCGGGAGCGTCGTCGAGCGCCGCGGCGATCGCCGCGCGCCAATCGCGAGGGTCGCGGATCAGGGCGTCGAGGGTCGGCGGGGCGCCGTCGAGCACATCGCTGACCATCTGGCGGGCGCCGTCCACCTCGATGAACAGCTCCGGTCCCGCCGGCCCCCTGATGTGTCCCAGCCGCATCTATTCCTCCCTTGGAGCGGTCATCGTGACCAGGCCAGAAGACGGCGCTCGAGCCCGCCGAAGACGATCGCGTCGACAAGCCGCATCAGAACGATGAAGATCAGCGCCAGGGCGATCATCTCAGCAGCGTTCAACAGGCGGAACTGTTCGTAGATCTCGCTGCCGATCCCGCGCGGTTGGCTGATCGCCTCGACCAGGACGACGATCTTCCAGGCGAACGCGAACGACGTCCTGGCCGCGGCAAACAGGGCGGGCGTCACCTGGCGGGCGAGGACCTGGCCGAGGTAACGGCGCCGGCTGAGCCTGTAGACCGCGCTCATCTCGTCGAGCTGGCTCTCGCGCGCTTTCACCGAGCCGTGGACGATGGTGACGACGAAGGGGATGAGGGCGAGGGTGAGCGCGATGACGCCGCTCGACTCCGCGGTGCCGAGGACGAGGATCGCGATGATCACGTAGAGGGGGTCCGGCGTCGCCAGGGCGATCACGACCAAAGGACGGAAGAAAGCCTCGGCTTTGCGGTTGAGGCCGCTCGCGAATCCGATCGCGACCCCGATCGCGGTCGAGGCGGCAAAGGCGATCAGAATCCGCTTCGACGTGATCCAGATCTGGTCCCAGGTGTCGGCGGCGACCACGGAGTCCACGGTCGCGTCGGCGATCTCGCCGACGCCAGGGATCCAGCCGTCGGAGATCCAGGTGGCGATCTGCCAGGCGATGACGCCGAGCGCGATCGCGGCGAGAAAGGCCAGCGCCTTGCGGACCGGGCCGACGTCGATGTCGAACCCCGTGGCCGGCGTCGAGGCGGCGTTCATGCGGCCGCTGGCTCCTCGTAGCCCCAGACGCCCATCACCCGGTCGACGATCTCGCTCTCCAGCTCGGTGATCTCAGCGTCCTCGTAGCGGCGCGGCCGGCCGATCGGGACCGCCACGTCCTCGAGCAGGCGGGCCGGCCCCCTGGTCAGGATCACGACCCGGTCGGCGAGGAAGATCGCCTCGCGGATCGAGTGGGTGACGAAGACGATCGTCCGCGAGCTCTCCTGCCAGAGGTCGACCAGCTGCTGGCGCATCGTCCTCGCGGTGACCTCATCGAGCGTGCTGAACGGCTCGTCCATGAGGACGACGGCTGGATCGATTGCCAGGGCCCGCGCGATCGAGACCCGCTGGCGCTGGCCGCCGGAGAGGCGCATCGGCCAGGCGTCGCGGAACTGGCCGATCTGGAGGATGTCCAGGTAGTGGTCGATGCGGGCATCCCAATCGGCCTTGGGGATCCCGGAGGCGTCGAGCACCAGCCTGAGGTTGCCGGCGACGGTCCGCCATGGCAGCAGCCGGTGGTCCTGAAACACGTAGCCGACCCGGGGCCGGTCGGAGTTGGAGCGGGTCATGTCCATGCCGGCGATCGTCGCCGTGCCGGCGACCGGGCGCAGCAGGCCGCTGAGGACCTGCAGCAGGGTCGACTTGCCGCAGCCGCTCGGGCCGAGGACGGCTACGAGCTCGTTCTCGTTCACGTCCATGTCGACGCCGTCGAGGGCGAGGTGCTCTCCGTCGTAGGAGGCCTTCAGCCCCTCGACATCTATGTAGGGGCGGCTCATAGCGCGCCTCCTCGCCAGCGCAGCACCCATCGCTCGAGCGGTCGCAGGATCAGGTACTCGGTGCCGAGCAGGAGGACGATGAAGACGAGCAGCCAGAGCGCCACGTCGACCAGCAGGAAGCGGTCGTAGGCCTGGGTGAAGCGCCAGCCAAGGCCGCTGTTGACCGCGAACAGCTCGGCGATCACGACGACGCGCCAGGCGTGGGCGTACTCGTTGCGGATCGAGGCCAGAGTGAACGGGACCAGGTGCGGGATCGTCACGTTGCGGATCTGCGAGATCCCGCCGAAGCGATAGACCCCGCTCATCTCGCTGAGGCGCCGGTCGAGGGAGAGGAACCCCTGGCGCAGGGTGATCGCGACGAACGGGAAGCAGGCGATCACGACCACCACGAAGACGCCGATCTCCGAGCGCTTGAAGATGAAGAGCGCCAGCAGGGCGGCGATCGTGCTCGGCAGGCCGATCGCGAGGTCGACGTAGCGGGCGACCACCAGTCCCCAGAACCCGCCGCGCGCCATCAGGTAGGCCGCCCAGAAGCCGACGATGACGGCGACGGCGAGCGAGCCGACGACCCGGGTCAGGCTGTCGGCGATGTCGCCGTAGATGTCTTCCTCGGTGAGGAAGGTGGGAATCGCATCCAGCACTTCGCCGATCGGCGGGACGAAGTCGCTGGTGACGCTGCCGAACCACCAGAGCGCGACGAAGCTGAGCAGTCCGAGGGCGCTGAACCACCGGTCGGAGCCCGAGCCGCCACCCGACCGCCACCTGCGGCCGGGCCGCAGAAGTGGCCCGGCCGTGGATGCGGTCTGAGAGCTGGCCATCGCCCAGTGCTATTTATTGCGCGCCGTTGCCGAAGAACTCCTCGAGCTGAACCGCCACCGGCTCCGCCGCCGTCTCCTCGATCAGCACGTTGTTCTCGGCCATCAGGGCCAGCCAGTCGTTGAGCTTTTCGATGTCCTCGTCGGTCCAGCTGGTCACGAAGCACGGCAGCTCCGCGCAGTAGTCGATGAAGGCGTCGAGCTCCTCCTGGCTGGCCAGCTGCAGGAAGCCGCGGTAGGGCTCCTCGGCGAAGATCTCGTAGTCGGTCTCCTCGATCCGTTCGACCGCTTCGAGCCAGGCGTCCTTCGCCTCCAGCGCCAGCTCTTCGTTTTCTTCCAGCCAGTCGACCCGCGCGGCCAGGTTGGTCAGGTAGGGCGACCAGCCCTCTTCGCGCTCCGCCCATGCTTTCGCCGGCTCGAAGAGATAGCGGCCCGGCGTTTCCAGCACGGCCCTGAGAGCCAGCGGCTCGTAGTCGAAGATCGCGTCCACCTGTCCGCCTTTGAGCAGCTGCGGCAGCGCCGAGGGGCCGGCTTCGCGCAGGTCGTATTCCTCGAAGACGTCGATTCCGTAGAGCTCCTGCAGCATTAGGGCGATCACCGACGTCGTCCCGGAGTCGACGCCGAAGTGGCCGACGCGTTGACCTTTCAGGTCCTCCGGCGTGCGGGCGGAGGAGTCGTTGGGGACGACGACGCTCATCATCGTGTTGAGCACCGGGAAGAAGGCGACTCCCTCCTCACCCTCCTGCTGGGCGAGGGTCATCGTCACCGCGTCCTGCTCCATCGCGATGTCGCTCTCGCCGAGCAGCAGCGTGTTCGCGGCGGCGTCCGGATCGACCTCGATGAACTCGGCTTTGAAGCCGTGTTTGCTGTCGAGGCCTTCCTCCTGCATCACCAGCATCGGGATCGCCGCCGGGTCCGCGGGCAGCCCCTGGAACCTGATCGTCGGCAGGTTGGCGGTATCACCGCCACCACCCCCATCATCGTCGTCATCGCCGCAGGCCGCCACGCCAAGCACCAGCGCGGCGAACACGGCAAGCATCGCCATCAGCCTCGTAAGTCGCATGATCCACCCGTTCCATGTAGTTGGCCCAGGGCCGAGCACATCACCGCGGCCCTCCTTCACTCGTGCCCGCGACGAGCGGCATCGGCACGCCGGCGGGAAAGATCGTTGCCCTGATCGGACTGGGGTCGAACCCGGTGCAGGGGTTGTTTTCCTGGGGGCAGTTGGAGATCGCGACGAGCAGGTCCATCTCCGCCCGCAGCACCATTTCGTCTCCGGGCTTGGAGGGTGCCTCACGGTCCATCGCGACTCGCCCGCCCTCCCGCACGGGGTAGTCGAGGAAGATGTTGAAGCACATCGGGATGTCGGCCCGGGTGAGGCCCCAGGGCTTGATCGCGGCCTCGAAGTTGTCCATGCAGCCCGGCGCCGCCTTCTCGGCCCCGTAGCGGACCTCGTCGAGCGCGGCCGAGCAGGATCCGCAGATGACGTCGTTGACGCCGACCGAGTCGGCGAGGATGGTCATCATCGGGTTGGCCATGTCCGAGTAGAGGACGTGACCGGTGCTGACGTAGATGGTCCCGTTCAGCTTCGCCGTGTGGGCGGCCCAGAGCTTCTCGTTGAGGTCGTCCTTCGCGCAGCAGATCAGGTCGATCGCCTGCTGGCCCTGCACGTCTTCGAGCCGGAGCAGCTCACCGGCTTCGACCTCGTGGGCCCAGTGGCCCTTGGCGGGGATCACCTCGTCGTGGCGTGGGGTCGAGCTGAACGTCATATCCAGCATCTGTTACATCGTATACGATGTGCGAAGTCTGCTGGAGACGTCGCCTCGCCTCGCGCAGCTAACCTGCCTCACGATCCAGGCCCGATCAAATGCCCCCGCAGAGCGCCATACCCCCATCGCGCCGACTCGCCGACGTCGCCCATCGCACCGCCCAGGAGCGCGTCGAGGAGGTCCTTCGCCAGGCGATCCTCGGCGGCGAGCTCAGCCCCGGCGAGCCCCTCGTGCTGGATGAGCTCAGCGCTCAGCTCGGCGTCAGCCGGACCCCGATACGGGAGGCGATGCGCGCGCTCGCGAGCGAGGGCCTGATCGACATGGATTCCTTCCGAAGCGCGACAGTCCATACGCCGAGCCTCGAGGAGGCACGCGAGATCTACGACCTTCGCCTAGTGCTCGACCCGATCGCGGTGCGCCGGGCGGTCGAGTGGATCAAGCCGGAGGAGCTCGCGACGGCCCAGGCCATCCACGAGACCATGCTCGGCACCGACGACCTCGGCGAGTGGGTCGACGCCAACCGCGAGTTTCACCGAGTCCTCCAGCAGGCGGCCAGATCCGATCGGCTGATCGGCATCATCGACGGGCTCCGCAACTCTGCCGCGATGCAGGTGGCGCTCTCCCTCAAGGCCGAGAGCTCACAGGTCACGCAGGCGAACACCGACCACGCGAAGATCCTCCAGGCCTTTCGCGACCACGACGCCGACGCCGCGGTGCGGCTCACCGAAGACCATCTCCGCAACACCCTCGAGGTGATCGAGCGCTACGAAGCCGACCTGGCGGCGCAGTAATTCGAGACGGCGGCGGAGTAGATCGACCCACCTTTGCCAGGGGTCGACAATGAGTTGATCTTGAGATTGCACCAAACCTGGTCCCGAAATTGGCCCCCGATTCCACCGAACTCAGCCGAACCCCTTGGACGTGACTCGCTCAATCAGGCGGGATTCGCCTCTATAGGCGGCTTCCGGCGCGACTCATAATCCGTCGCGCGCAGGTTTCGAGTCCTGCCCGCCCACTACCTGAAGAGCTCTTCGACGGATTTGCGGAAAGAGGCCGGGTCGATCGCCGGGAAGCGGTAGAGCTCAGGCTCGATCGTTTCGAACTGAGCGCGGACGTCTGCGGGCTCCACCAGGCCGCTGTCGAGCATCTGTCGTATGTCGATGCGGTCCTGCTCGTGGCCGCGCTCGGCCTTCGCAAGCGCCTGGGCCACCGGGTCGAAATGGTGAAAGGAGACACTGCCCTCTCTGCGGATCAGGGGGCTGCGGTCCTCCCATCCACCGGGGAGTGGGATGAAGTCGGAGGGAGCCGCAAGCTCGACGTTGAGGTCCAGCTCCTCCTTCAGGCGGGGTATCTCGCGGAGGATCTCATCGCTGTCGGGGACGAGCTTTATGTCGACGTCGATGGTCGCCTCCCGCCAGCCGTGGAGCACGGCGGTCGCTCCGCCGGTGAGATAGACGCGGCCCTCGGCCTGGGCGGCTCTCCCCAGCTCGCGCATGAAGCGCTCGATGCGAGTCGAGTCGGCTAGCTCGCGCATGCCGCCGCTCGCTCGAAGCTGACGAGCCGGCGGATCAGGGCGTTGTAGGCCGAATGGGCGCCGTCGCCCCGCTCGCGGGCAAGGAGCAGATAGAGCTTGTGCTCGGGGGATGCGATGGGCGCGGACATCCCAACGCCCACCGACCGCAGGCGCGGCGCGCCGATCGACACGAGCAGGGCCTCGGCTGATTCGCGACCGGCATCCAGATCTTCGATTCCGCGCTCAACCAGGTCAGCGCCGGGGAGGGTCTCCAGGTCGGCAATGGCCATCAGCTGTGAGGTTAGCGGCCCCTGGACCCATTCTCGGACATGACGACGACCGGGGACTTGCTCCCGAAATTGGTCCCCGACTTCACCGACCCCAGCCGAACTCCTTGGACGTGATTCGCTCCATCGGGTCGGGTCAGCCTGGGGTCGGGACCGCCTCCGGGGCGGGGCTCCCGTCTCTTTTGAGGGACTCGTTCGCGCAGGGGGGAGAGATTGCCCTCCGCTGGCCTTAACCGGTTATGACCGTGCCCGAGCCAGGAGTCCGTGCGGCCTCCCGGGAGCTGATCGAGGAGCTGATGGGCGCCGTCGTGGCGGTCGACTTCGTGCTCCAGACGCTGATGGACCTGCCGGCGAGTGCGCTTCCCGGCGAGGACAGGACCGAAGCGATACGCGAGCTGCTGACCGCGAGCGCCTGCCGCGAGGTGGAGACGGTCGGGGAGGAGGCCTGTCGGGCGGCGACCGCGCTGATCGAGGCGGTCATCAACCGGATCGCAGACGACGCCGGCGCCGCTGCGGTGCTGGCGGAGGCGACCGGGCAGCGACCCTGCTGAGGCCGGCGCTGCAGCAGACGGCGCCTCCCTGGGGTAGGGGGTCTGGCACGATACGGCGATCCGAGCGATCTCCGCATGCGTCGTCCTCGTCATGGCGGTCGCCTTGGCCGCCTGCGGTCCCTCCCCGGAGCCGCGGTCCGGCGCGCAGGGCGGCGACGCGATCGTCGGCGGCTGCGAGCCGATGGCCGTCGCGGCGCGGCTGGGCGATTTCCTGAAGGCGGTCGCGGCGCGGCGCCGGGCGGCGGCGCTGCGCCACCTCGCGCCGGGCGAGGAGTTCCTCAGGGCGACGCTCTACCGCGGCTCGGGGCCCGGGGCGCCGAGGATCGACGCGAGCGCCCCGGAGGAGCTGTACGACGCCCTCGTGGCGGCGGTCGGCCCGGGAGAGGGGACCGCCCCGGTGCTGGTCGCGGTCGGCGGCGCCGCCCCCTTCGCCCACGAGTACGAGGAGAGGGCGGGCGCCGCGCCGACCGCGGGCGTGGAATTCGCCGCCCGGATCGGCGCCGGCGAGTCGCTGTCCGGCAAGGTCGGGGTCGAGTGCCGCGGCGGCGGGATCTACCTTGGCGCGATGCACACCGCTCGCGGCCTCAGGCCCCAGGTGCAGTGTGGCCAGCGCGTCCGCCTCGACGCGCAGAGGCCGTTGCTCTGCCGGATCTGAGGCGGATTGGGTGGAGCGTGCATCGCCGCCCGCCGGGCTGCCGCTGACGAGCCGGCGGATCAGGGCGTTGTAGGCGGAGTGGGCGCCATCGCCCTTCTCGCGCGCCAGCAGCAGGTAGAGCTTGTGCTCGGGCGCTGGGATCGGCGACGGTGGATCGATCCCGGGCGTGCGCAGGCATATCATCCGCGCGTCTACCTGGGAGAGTGGATATGAGCACTTCCGATTCGCAGGGGCGGCTCGCCGAGCGGCTGCGCGCGGTGGTGGCCGAGGCTCTCGCCGACCCGGCGGTGAGCCTGCGCGGCCTGCGACGGCTCAGCGGCGGCGCCAGCCGCGAAACCTGGGCCTTCGACGCGGTGCTCGCCGGCGGCGCCGAGCGGGCCCTGATCCTGCGCCGCGACCCGCCCGGAGCGGCGCGCGGCGGCGGCGCGATGGCGCGCGAGGCGGCGGCGATCGAGGCGGCGGGGCGTGCCGGCGTGCCGGTGGCGGGGATCGTCGCCCGCGGCGAGGGAACCGGGGCGCTCGAGGCCCCCTTCATCGTCATGGACCGGGTCGAGGGCGAGACCGTCCCGCGCCGCATCCTGCGCGACGAGGCGCTCGCCGCGACCCGCCCGCGCCTGGCCGAGCAGTGCGGCGAGATCCTCGCCCGCGTGCACGCGATCCCGCCCGCGGAGGTGGCGGGGCTGGAGGCCCCAGACGCCCTCGCCCAGCTGCGCGGCGCGCTCGACCACTTCGAGGAGAGCAGCCCGGCCCTCGAGCTGGGCATGCGCTGGCTGGAGCGCAACCGGCCCGCCACCGAGCCCACCGCCGTCGTCCACGGCGACTTCCGCAACGGCAACCTGATCGTCGGCCCCGACGGCGTGCGCGCCGTGCTCGACTGGGAGCTCGTCCGCCTCGGCGACCCGATGGAGGACCTCGGCTACCTCTGCGCGCGCTGCTGGCGCTTCGGCGCCGTCGAGCGCCCGGTCGGTGGCTTCGGCGAGCGCGCCGACCTCTTCCGCGGCTACGAACGGGCCTCGGGGCGGCGGGTGGACCCGGAGCTCGTCCACTGGTGGGAGCTGCTCAGCACGGTCTGGTGGGGCGCCGGCTGCATGGTCCAGGCCTCGCGGCACCTCTCCGGCGAGGTCCGCTCGATCGAGCTGGCGGCGATCGGACGGCGGGTGCGCGAGCAGGAGTACGACGCTCTGCTCTACGTCGGCGGGGGAGGCTGAGGTGGCGCGGGGAGTGCCGACGACGGCGGAGCTGGCGGGGGCGCTGCGCGGCTTCCTCGCCGAGGAGGTGATGCCGAGCGCGGAGGGACGGCTCGGCTTCATGGCGCGCGTCGCCGCCAACGTCGCCGCCGCGGTCGAGCGCGAGGTGGCGCTCGGGCCGCGGCTGGCGGCGGAGCACGCCCCGCGGCTGGCGGCGCTCGGCTTCGGCGACGACGCCGAGCTGGCCGCGGCGATCCGTGCCGGCCAGCTCGACGACCGCCTCGAGGAGGTCGCCGCGGCGATCCGCCCCGGGGTCGTCGCCCGGCTCGGCCTCTGGAACCCTCGCTACGTCGAAGCGGAGGACGCCGGCCAGCTCGCCGAGGCGTCCGGCTCGAACACCCCGAAGAGAGGCGGATGACGCGGATGGACTACGAGCTGCCCCAGGACCTCGTCGACTTCGTCGCCGCGCTCGACGGGTTCATCGAGCGCGAGATCGGCCCCCTCGAAGCCGAGAACATGCAGTTCTTCGACCACCGCCGCGAGTGGAAGCGGACCGACTGGGAGAACGACGGCGTCCACGCCCGCGAGTGGGTCGAGCTGCTGGAGGAGATGCGGCGCCGCGCCGACGCCGCGGGCTTCTACCGCTACGCCCTGCCGGCGCGCATGGGCGGGCGCGACGGCACCAACCTCGGCATGGCCGTGATCCGCGACCACCTCGCCGCCAAAGGCCTCGGCCTCCACAACGACCTGCAGATGGAGTCCTCGGTGGTCGGCAACCTCGTCTTCCCGCTGATCCTCGAGCGCTTCGGCAGCCCCGAGCAGAAGGAGGCCTTCCTCGATGGCGCGATCTCGGGCGAGCTGGCCTTCGCCTTCGGCCTCACCGAGCCCGATCACGGCAGCGACGCGACCTGGTTGGAGACGACGGCGCGCCGCGCGGGCGGCGACTGGGTGATCGACGGCGAGAAGCGCTTCATCAGCGGCCTCGGCTTCGCCCGCCACGCGATCGTCTTCGCCCGCACCTCCGGCGAGCCCGGCTCGGGCCGGGGCATCACCGCCTTCGTCGTCCCCACCGACGCGCCGGGGCTCGAGGTCCCCTACATGCACTGGACCTTCAACATGCCGACCGACCACGCCGAGATGACGCTGAACGGCGTGCGCGTGCCCGACGGCGCGATCCTCGGCGAGGAGGGGATGGGCCTCGCCACGGTGCTCTTCTTCGTCCACGAGAACCGCATCCGCCAGGCCGCCTCGGGGGTCGGCGCCGCCGACTACTGCGTGCGCCGCTCGGTCGAGCGCGCCCGCTCGCGCCGGACCTTCGGCAAGCCCCTCGCCGAGCGCCAGGCGATCCAGTGGCCGCTGGTCGAGCTGGCGACCGAGGTCGAGATGCTGCGCGGCTTCGTGCGCAAGACCGCACACGAGATGGACGCCGGCGAGGACCGGGTCGGCGGCGTCAGCGACCGGGTTTCGATGTGCAACTACCGCGCCAACCGCCTCGTCTGCGATGCCGCCGACCGGGCGATGCAGGTCCACGGCGGCGCCGGCTACACCCGCCACGAGCCCTTCGAGCACATCTACCGCCACCACCGCCGCTACCGCATCACCGAGGGCTCCGAGGAGATCCAGATCCGCAACATCGCCGGCCACCTCTTCGGCTTCGTCTCACGCTAGGCCCGTTGCGGTCGTAGTTGTTCCGCTCAGCGGGAACAACTACGACCGCAACGGCGGGGGGTGGTCTGACCGTTAGCCCGCCCGCCCGCCGACCCACGCGGCGATCAGGTCGGCGAGGGTCGAGCGGGCGCCCTCGACGCCGCGGAAGTAGTGGTCGCCGGGGAGTTCCTCCAGCCGCTTGTCGGTGGCGGCGAGGCCATCGTGGATCCGGCGGGCGTCGCTGGGGAAGACGCCCGTGTCCATGCTCGGCTGGACGACGAGGGAGGGGAGGGAGATGGCCGCCAGGTGCTCCTCGGAGTTGCACTGGGACTCGGCGAGGCTCCACATCGAGAGCCAGCTGCGCAGCGTGTTGAGGTTGCCGATGCCGAGCACGCCGCGGTTGGCGGCGCGGGGGTCGCCGAGGTAGCAGGCTGGGGTGGGGCGCTCGGAGGGATCGAGCGCGGGGTCGAGGAAGCGCGGGTCGGCCCAGGTGCGGTGGACGGTGAAGAGACGGTCGAAGTGGCCGGCCGCCCGCAGCCGCTCCAGCTCCCGCTTCGCCCACTCGGTGATGCGCTCGTTGCGGGCCCGCTGGGCGGCGCGGTAGCGGGCGACGAACTCGGGCGCGTAGGGCGGCCCGTTGCGCTCGTCGAACATGTCCAGGGAGGGGTCGGTGGCGAGCGGGTCGGCCTCGTCGGTGACGGCGGGGTCGAGCCAGGCGGTCAGCACCTCCGGCCGGCCGGGGTGGGCGGCGAGGCTGACGTAGAGGTCGCCCGGCTCCAGCTCGTCGAGGCCCTCGGCGAGCGGCATGCCGAGCGCCGGGCGGATCGCCGGCCGCTGGGACTGCGCTTGGTAGGCGGCGACCAGCGAGCCGCCGCCCGAGTTGCCCAGCAGCACGACCGTCTCGGCGCCCCGCTCGCGCAGCCAGCGCACCCCGAGGCCGATGTCGAGCAGGGCGCGGTCGAGCAGGAAGAGGGCCTCCATGCCGCGGAAGCGGGTGTTCCAACCGAGGAAGCCGAAGCCGCGCCGGGCGAGGTGGTCGGCGAGGTAGTGCTCGGAGAAGTCGATGTTGTAGTGGACGGCGAGGAAAGCGACCTCGGGCTGGGCGCCCGCCGGACGGTGGTAGACGCCCTGGCAGGCGTGCGAGCCCCAGCCCATGCGCGGCGTCTGCGGCCCCGAGAGGGCGACGAGCTCGCGCTCGACGCCGTGCAGGTCGAGCGGCTCCTCCGCGATCATCCGGCAGTCCGCTCCCCGGCGCGCCGGGCACGGCGCATGCCCAGCTTCGCCTGGCCGCCGTTGACGAGCGCCGTCGCGGTGCGGCCGCGCGGGGTGCGGTAGCGCTGCCCGGTGTGGGGCGCGTAGCGGATCGTCCCGTCGCCGCCGGACTCCAGCCAGCCGGTGTGCTGGCGGGCCAGCAGAGCCGTCAGCTCGGGGCCGAAGCGGTGGCCGAGCAGGCCGGCGCGGCGACCGCCCGGCGGCACCGAGCCGGCCGGGTCGAGCAGGGCCAGCCCGTCGCGGTCCGTCGCGGCGATGCCCACGGGGGCGACCCGCGGGAAGCCGTCGGCGTCCGCCCAACCGAGCAGCAGGTGGGGCAGGCGGCGCAGGCGCGCGGCGGCCCGGCGGGCCGCCAAGCGCGACGCGGTCCCGCCCCGGGGCTCCGCCTGGGCGGGCGGCGGCGCGGCGGGGAGCGGCGTGCCGTGTACGGCGGGGGTCCCCGCCCCGTCCGCCCGGGGCCAGGTCGCGACCCGCTCCACCGCCACCGTGACCGGGACTCGCTTGACGTAATACTCGTGCATCCACCAGCGCCAGAAGCGCCCCGCCTTGGGCGGCGAGAAGAAGCGCCCCATCCCCTCGGCCAGCGCCCGGCCCTGAGCGGCGCGGTCGGTCCAGCCGATCGTCGCGCGCCCCTGCACGAGGACGAAGGCGTCGCCAGCGGCGAAGCCGTGCTCGCGGGCATGGAAGGCGAGCGCGACCCGTTCCTCGCGACGCATCCGCTCCAGCTTGCGCCCGAAGGCGAGCGAGGTGGTGAAGGTGACGGTGCCGGCCTCGCGGTCGCGCACGCCGCAGGTCGTGATCGGGGCGACGACGGCGCCCCGCGCCGGCGTCAGGTAGGCCAGCGCCGTGGCGACGTCGCCGTCGAGGATCGCGTCGGCCTCATCGCCCCAGCCCGCCCCGGCCGGCGGCGCCAGGGCGCCGGGCGCCGTCGCGCTCATCCCGGGCCGGAGCCGTCGCGCTCGCGCAGGTGCGCCGGCACCGCCTCCGGCGAGAGGCCCATGAAGCTCGTGTACTGGGCGACGAGAGGGTCGTCGAAGAGCGCCTCGCGCGCCGCCTCGGTCCAGCGCAGCGGCGTCGCCGTGTCGAAGTTGAGCCGCATCTCGCGCAGCTCGCGCACCGGGTTGGGCGGGTAGGAGGCGGGCATCTTGAAGCCGGGGTGGGGCAGGGTGCGCGGCAGCAGCCAGAGGTGGTCCTCGGGCGCGATCCGCGAGCGGTGGGTGAGCCAGAGCTCGTCGTAGTCGTTGAGGTGGGAGGGCGCCCCGACGCTGCCGTGCGGCGCCGGCGTGTTGGGGAACGGCTGCACGGTCAGCGCGTTGAAGAAGAACTCGCGCTCCTCGCCGAGCAGCACGCAGCCCGCCGGCGGCGTCAGGTGGCCGCGGCTGGTGCCGAGCCCGGGCACGTCCCAGATGCTCATCTTGAAGAGGAGCGGGTCGCCGATCCAGCCGATCACGTCGCGGCAGGGGTCGTGGTCGTAGGTCATCGAGTGCAGCTCGCCCTCGCAGCGCACCCGCACCTCCGTCTCGCCGCCGATCTCCTCGCCCCCCTCGGGCTCGGGCAGCTCCATCGCCGAGTAGTCGATGAAGAGGCTGGAGAAGCCGACCCCCTCCCACATCTCCCGCGCCGGGCGGATCGTCGCCGTCGTCTCGAAGACGAAGACGGCGCTGCCCTCCCCGTCCAGCGGCGTCTCGCGGTAGATCAGCCCGCGGGGGATGACGGCGAAGTCGCCCTCGGCCAGCTCCAGCGGGCCGAGCTCGGTCTCCAGGCGGAAGCTGCCGCGGTGGTAGAAGCGGATCTGGCTGGCGTCGACGTTCTTCTCGGCGAAGGGCATCGGCGCGGCGCGCTGGGAGAGGGAGACGGCGTGGCCCTCCCCCTCCAGCAGCCGCAGCGGCTCGCCGCAGGGGTCGGTGGCGTCGGGCGCCCGCAGCGCCCCCGAGTCGAGGCCGCTGTACATCAGGCGCTCGTCCGACCAGGCCGTCGGGTGGGCGAGGTTGCGGCGCCGGTAGAGGTGGGCCCACTCGCCGAAGAAGCCCTTCAGCGAGTAGATCTCCTCGGTGTACTCGCCGAAGCCGCTGGGCGAGTAGGGGATCCTGCCCTTGCGGATCGAGCCCACCTCAGCCGCCCTCCGCGGCGAGCGCCTCGCGCAGCGGCGCCAGGTCGACGTAGAGGTGCTGGTGCTGGAAGCACCCGTCGCGGATCGCGCAGAAGACCGCCCCGGCGAGGGAGACCTCCCGGCCGCCGCCGAGCTGGTAGGCGATCTCGACCTCGTAGGCGACCTCGCCGCCGGCGCCCTCGACCACGGCGGCGATCTCGTGCCGGGTGCCGACGACGCCGCGCAGCTCGCGCGCCATCTCCCGCAGCCCCTCCATCCAGGGTCGCTCGGCGCCGTTGCCGGCGCGCACGGTCGCCTCGGCGGCGAAGCGCGCCAGCGCCTCCTCCGCGCGCCCCGCGTCGATCGCCTCGTAGTAGCCGCGCAGGAACTCGAGCGTCCCCGCGCTGGCCTCTGTGGCCGCCATCCCGCTCCTTCGCTTCAGGTACTCGGGCATCCTCGCAGCCTCGCCACCGATAGGGGAAATACAAATGACCGCGGCGGTCATTAGCCGTCCCTCTATGCCTCTTCGCCCAGGACGCGCTTCGCGACCCGGAAGCCGTCGTTGGCGGCCGGGACGCCCAGGTAGACCGCCGCGTTGAGCAGGACCTCGGCGATCCCCTCCTCGTCGAGGCCGTTGCGGCGGGCGGCGCGGACGTGCAGCGCGAACTCCTCCATGCGGTTGGCGGCGAGCAGGGCGGTCAGGGTCGCGGCGCTGCGCGTGCGCCGGTCGAGCCCCTCGCGCGCCCACACGTCCGCCCAGGCGGCGCCGGCTAGGTAGCGCTGGAAGTCCGCGTCGAAGGCCGTGGTCGCGCTGTTCGCGGCGTCGACGTGGGCGTCGCCGAGCACCTCGCGGCGCACCGCCGTGCCGCGCGCGTGGCGACCGCCGGGACCGCCCTCGAGGTGCTCGGCCAGCATCGCGGCCACCTCCGGGGCGCGCTCGACGGCGGCCAGATGGGCGGCGCCGTCGAGCACGGCCAGGCGCGCACCGGGGATGCCCGCCGCGAGCGCCGCCCCGTGCTCGAGCGGCGTCGCCGCGTCCTGGAGGGCGGCGAGGACCAGCGTGGGCGCGCGGATCGCCGCCAGCCGCTCGCGCAGGTCGAGGTCGCGGATCGCGGCGCAGCAGCCGGCGTAGCCCTCGGCAGGGGTCGCGGCGAGGGCGTCGCGCAGCTCCCGCGCGAGGCCGGGCTCGCGCGCGGCAAACCCGCCGGTGAACCAGCGCTCGACGACGGCGTCCGCGACGCTCTCGACGCCCTCCCGCTTCACCGTGGCGATCCGCTCGTCCCACCACTCTGGGGCGCCCAGCCGTGCCGAGGTGCAGAGCAGCGCCAACCCCTCGATCCGCTCGGGCGCCTCGGCGGCGAGCCAGAGGCCGACCATGCCGCCGATCGAGACGCCGCAGAAGGAGGCACGCTCGACGCCGAGCTCGTCGAGCAGGGCCAGCACGTCGCCGCCCATCTCGGCGATCGAGTAGGGCCCGGGCGGCACCTCGGAGTCGCCGTGACCGCGGTGGTCGCAGCGCAGCACGCGATGGCGGGCGGCCAGCGCCGGCAGCAGCGGCTCCCACATCGCCGTCGTCGTCCCCAGCGAGCCGCAGAGCACGACCGCCGGCGCCCCCTCCGGCCCGTCGAGCCGGTAGCCCAGCCGCGCGCTCACCGCCCCCCACCCCCCTTCCGGTGCGCTTTATGTACCTGTGGGGTCCAAAAGGCGCACCGGAAGCTCATCGGCGGGCCTTCAGGGCGCGGGAGACCAGGGCGGTGGCGAGGTGGGTGGGGGGGTCCGGGGCGGGGACGCCGCTGCGCGCGAGGTTCTCGCCCATGCGCTCCGCGTTCACCTCGAGCCCGGGGAGGACGGCGGCCATCGCGGCGGCGACGCCGCCGCTCATCGCCAGCGCCTCGCGCAGCGCCGCCCACTCGGCGTGCCAGGCCCCCGTCGCGGCCCGCTCGTGCTCCTGCAGCATCGAGCCGGTGAGCAGGCCGGCCGCGGCGTGGGCGCGTCGCGTCGCGGCGAGGGCGAGGACGCTGCCGATCGGGTTGCGCTTGTGGGGCAGGGAGGAGGAGCCGCCGCGGCCCTCGCCGGCCGGCTCGGCGACCTCGCCGACCTCGGCCTGGGAGAGCAGCACGACGTCGAGCGCCGGCTTGCCGGCGGCCCCCGCCGCCTCGTCGAGCGCCCCGCCGAGGGCGTGGACCGGGCCGCGCAGCGTGTGCCAGGGCAGCGGCGGCTCGGCCAGCTCCAGGCGCCGCGCCAGCGCCGCGACCAGCGCCGGCCCCCGCTCGCCGAAGTCCGCCAGGGTGCCGGCGGGGCCGCCGAGCTGCACGGCGAGGCGCCGCTCGGCCACCTCGCGCAACCGCGCGCGGGCGCCCTCGACACCGGTCAGCCAGCGCGCCGCGACGAGGCCGAAGGTCGTCGGCAGCGCCGGCTGGAGCAGCGTGCGGGCCAGCATCGGCGTCTCGCGGTGGCGCTCGGCCAGCGCCGCGCAGGCCGCCGCGACCGCCTCCAGGTACAGGTCGATCGCGGCGCCCGCCCGCCGCGCCACCAGCATCGCCGCCGTGTCGACCGCGTCCTGGCTGGTCGCGCCGCGGTGCACCCACTCGCCCGCCTCGGCGCCGGCCGCCTCGCGCAGCGCCCGCACCAGCGGCTCGGCCGGGGCGCCGGTGCGGGCCGCGTCGCGGCCCAGCTCGCCGGCGTCGAAGCGGCCCGCCCGGGCGGCGGCGCCGATCCGCTCTGCGGCCTCGGCCGGCACGAGGCCCAGCTCCGCCCCCGCCGCGGCGAGGCCGGCCTCGAACTCGAGCATCGCCCGCACCCAGGCGTCGTCGCCGACCTGCCGCGCCAGCTCGGCGGGCACGAGGGCGGCGTCGAGGAGCCCCTCAGGCATCGACGAACACCGTCTCGCCCTCCCCCTGGAGGACGACGTCGAAGCGGAGCGCGTCGCCGTCGGGCCGGGCGAGCAGGCCGCCTGGGTCCTCGAGCCCGCGCAGGAAGGGGTCGCGCGCGTTGGCCTCCGGCTCGTCGGGGAAGTAGATCCGCGTCACCAGCCGCCTCATCAGCCCGCGGGCGAAGACGGAGACCGTGAGGTGCGGGGCCTCCGCGGCGCCGGTCGCGCCCCGCGCGGGCTTGACCGTGAGGAAGGCGAAGCTCCCGTCGGGCGCCGTCGCCGCGCGGGCCCACCCCTCGGGCTGCCACAGCTCCAGCAGCGCGTCCGGCACCGGCTCGCCCGCCCCGTCGCGGACGACGCCGGCGATCTCGATCGCGCCGGCCCGGCCCGGGCTGGCGAGCGCGCCGCGCGAGCCCGCGCCCAGCCCGAGCGAGAAGAAGGGGCCGACCGTCTGCCAGGGGGTCTCGCCGGGCATCGCCGCTCAGTCTCCCACCGGCGTGGCGCCCGGGCCGCGCAGGACGAGGTCGAAGCGGTAGCCGAGCGCCCGCCCCGGCTCGCCGGCGCCGAGGTCGAAGCGGGCGAGGAGCCGCTCGCGCGCCGCCGCCTCGGGCACGGCGTTGAAGATCGGGTCGAGCGCCAGCAGCGGGTCGCCGGGAAAGTACATCTGCGTGACGAGGCGCTGCGCGAAGGAGCGGCCGAAGACCGAGAAGTGGATGTGGGCCGGCCGCCAGGCGTTCGCGTGGTTGTCCCACGGATAGGCGCCGGGCCTGACCGTGGTGAAGCCGTAGCGGCCCGCGGCGTCGGTGAGGCAGCGCCCGGCGCCGCCGAAGTTGGGGTCGAGCGGGGCGGGGTGGCGGTCGCCGGCGTGGGCGTAGCGGCCGGCGGCGTTGGCCTGCCAGACCTCGATCAGCGCCCCGGACAGGGGCCGGCCCGCCGTGTCGAGGACGCGGCCGGCGACGACGATGCGCTCGCCGAGCGGCTCGCCGCCGTGGCCGCGGGTGAGGTCCGCGTCCTCCGGCTCGACCCGGCGCTCGCCGTAGACCGGCGCGTCGAGCGCGGCCAGGGCCCGCGGTGCGATCGCCAGGGCTCGCCGCGGCACGCGCAGCTCGCCGGCGCGGTAGGGGGGCGGCGCGGGCGGGGCGCCCCCCGCAGGCCCCGGAGGGCCTGCCGCGGGCGGCACGCCGGCGCGCTCAGGCACCGCCGGCCTCCGCGGCGAGCGCCCGCCAGGCGAGGCCGGCGTTGAAGGCGGCGCCGAGGTCGGGCAGGGCGGCCAGCTCGGCCTCGCTCAGCTCGCGCGGCGCGGCGCCGAGGCGCGCCAGGTCGACGGTCACCGCGAGCAGCGTCTCCAGGTTGACGGCGAGCACCGTCGCCTCCTCGATCGAGGTCGCGGCGGCGAGGATGCCGTGCCCGCGCAGCAGGCAGACCGGCCGCTCGCCCATCGCCCCGAGCAGCTCCAGCGCCGCCTCGCGGCTGTCGATCAGAGCCGGGCTGTCGAAGACCGGCACCCCTTCGAGCGCCAGGCGCAGCGCCGGGATGTCGTAGGCGCCGAAGACCGGCCGCGGCGCCAGCCCGGCGAGGCCGGCGAGCAGCGCCGCGCGCGGGTGGGCGTGGACCACGGCCCCGACCTGCGGCCGCGCCCGCATCGGCTCGGCGTGGATCGGCAGCTCGTTCGGCGCCGCGTAGCCCTCCGCCAGGTCGACCGGCCGCCCCTCGAAGTCGAGCCGCCAGACGTCTCCGGAGCCGCTCCGCGCCAGCCCCCTCTCACGCGGCCCGCGGCAGCGCACGACCAGCTCGCCCTCGCCGACCCGCGCCGAGACGTGCCCGAGCACCCCGTCGACGAGACCGCGGGCGGCGAGCACGCGGCAGGCGGTCGCCACCTTCGCGCGCAGCTCCGGCCCGTCGGCGTGGACGGCGGTCACCGCGCCGCCAGACCGCCGTCGGAGCGGACGATCTCGCCGCTGACCCCGCGCGAGCGCTCGCTCGCCAGGTACACGTAGGCGCCCGCGTGGTCCTCCGGGCGCAGGGCCACGCCCAGCGGGGTGCGCTGGCGCAGCTCCTCCTCGCGGCCGGGCCGCTCGTCGAGCCGCTCGCGGTCCTGGCCGAGGCTCGCCATGCCGCGCAGGTCGGTGGCCACCGTGCCGCCCGGGGCGACGCCGTTGACGCGCACCTGCGGGGCCAGCTCGTGGGCCAGCTGCACGACGAGGCCGCGCAGGGCGTGCTTGCTCGCCACGTAGAGGGCGCCGCCGCGGCCGGGGTAGAAGCTCGAGCTGGAGCAGGTGACGACGACGCTGCCGCGGCGCCGCTCCAGCTCGGGCAGGGCGGCGCGCACCGCGTGCGCCACCGAGGCGACGTTCGTCTCGAAGGCCTCCGCGAAGGCCGCCTCCAGGCGCGCGGCGGGGATCTCCGCCAGCGGCATGTAGTTGTCGAAGACGCCGACGCAGGCGACCAGCGCGTCGAGCCGCTCGAAGCGGTCCAGCGCCTCCGCGACGGCGCGCTCGTTGTCGGCGGCCGAGGTGGCGTCGCCGCGCACGGCGTGGACGCGGGCGCCGAGGCGGGAGAGCGCCGCGCACTTCTCCTCGTCGCGCTCCAGCACGGCCACCCCCGCCCCCTCTTCGAGGAAGGCGCCGAGCACGGCGCGGCCGATCCCCGAGCCGCCGCCGGAGAGCAGCGCCACCCTGCCGGCGAGCCAGCTCACTCGGCCTCCGGCTCGGGCCCGAAGGGCGTGCGCAGCAGCTCCGAGAAGGCCTCGTGCGTCTGCCAGGTCAGCGCCTCCAGCTCGATCGGGTCGAGGCGGATGCCGCGGCCCAGGCGCGGCGCGACGATCTCCAGTCGCACGCCGTTGCCGGTCCGCACCCGGCGCACGGTGACCGCCGCGTACTCGTTGGCCAGCTCGACGGCGTCGCCGTCGGCGAGGCTGCCGCCGCTCACAGGAACACCGCCAGGTTCTGGGTGCGCAGCACCGACTCGTCGACGGCAAGCTCGCGGCGCGCCAGCTTCAGGTCCCCGCCGACGCGGCGCAGCACGTCGCGGCGGCCGGCGGAGAGAAGGTCCGGCGGCGTGCGGTCGCCGCGGCTGCGGAAGAGCAGCACGCTGGCGGCGACGCGGACCTCGCCGTCCGCCTCGCCGGCCCAGGCGCGCACGTTGGCGACGAAGCGGCGCGTGCGCGAGGGTGGGTCCTCGGCCCAGGCGTGCTCGGTCTCCAGCCGCTCCACCCGCTTGAGCAGCGAGTGGCGGTCCTCGTCGAAGTGCGCCATGTCGGCCAGCAGGCTGTCCTCGAGCGAGTGCGCGGTCGTCGTCCGCACCGGCATCCGGTAGACGACGTCCTCGGTCAGCATCGCCAGCCAGTCGCGGTGGCGGCGCTCGTCGAGCGCCGCGGCCTCCTCGTAGGCGAAGGCGAGCACCTCGCCGTAGGCCTCGCCGTTGCAGGGGAGCGCGGCCGCCATCTCAGCCCAGCGTCGCCACGCGACCCGGCGCCTCGCCGCCCTCGCGCGCGCCGTCGCCGCCTTCCAGGTAGTCGCACCAGAGCCCGAGCAGCTGGCGCTGGTTATGCTCGCCGAAGCCGACGAAGGCGCGCCCGGGAGCCGGCCAGCTCGCCAGCGGCGGCGTCAGTGGCTCGCCGTCGCGGTCGAGGCCCATGCGGCCGTGCAGGTTGAGCCGCTCGGCCATCTGCCCGCGCGCCATCGCCGTGATCGAGGTCCAGTTCTCGACGTCGTCCTGCTCGAACATCCCCGAGCTGCCGAAGCAGGTCAGGTAGGCCCGGTAGGAGGCCTCCTTGAACCACTCGGGGGCGCCGCGGTCGACGGCGAACCAGGAGAGCACCTCGATCCGCGTCGGCCCGAGCGGCTGCCAGAGGCGCAGCGAGACGAAGGGGGTGACGCGGCCCTCGGCGCCGACCCGCGGCCAGTTGTGGACGAAGCTGAGGTTGGGCAGCACGGTCGCCGCCGAGCACATGAAGCCGGCCTCGCCGACCAGCGCCCGATGCTCGGCCGACCAGGCCGCCTCCATCGCGTCGACCATCTCCTCCGGGTAGCCGACGTGGGCGAGGTTGCCGCGGAACCCCTCGTCGGGCAGCTTGTAGGTGGTGCCGCCGCCGCGCCCGGCGAAGTAGGAGGCGCCCTCCTTGCGCTTGCTCGCCTTCGGCGCCGCGAAGAGGTCGATGTCGACGACGCTGGCGTGGGTGTGGGGGGTGTGGTAGCTGTCGCCGGAGAAGTTCTCGGCGGCGATCTTCCAGTTGGCGTCGACGAGGAAGCGCTGCGGGCCGCGCAGCTCGGCGCCCGCCTCGCTCTGGCCGAGGTAGACGCGCAGGAAGAAGCGGAAGTCGCCCAGATAGTCCTCCAGGTCCGGCGCGCCCGCGTCGAGCGAGGCGAAGATCAGCCCCTCGCAGACGCCGACCCGCGGCGCCGGCAGCAGGCCGACGCCCTCGCGCGGCAGCCCCGCCTCGCCGCCGTAGGCGTCGTGGTGGAAGGGCACCCCGGTCAGCTCGCCGGTGTTCTTGTAGGTCCAGGCGTGGTAGGGGCAGCGGAAGTGGGAGGCGTTGCCCAGCTCCGAGCGGCAGACCTGCATCCCGCGGTGCAGGCACATGTTGAAGAGGACGCGGACGGAGCCCTCCTCGTCGCGGCAGACGATGAAGGAGTCCTCGACGATCCGCCGCACCACGTAGTCGCCGGGGTCGGGGATCTCGGACTCGTGGGCGAGGAACATCCAGGCGCGGCCGAAGAGACGGCGCCGCTCCAGCTCGAAGAGCTCGGGATCGCTGTAGACGGTGGCCGGGACCCTGCCCCGGCGAACGTCGGAGATCGCCTCGCGAAGGTCCACCTCGGGGCGATGGTGGCGCAGGGTCACCTATAGTTCCAATACCTTTTATCCTGGGATGCAAAGAGATTTGACTATCGACCGCCGCATCAACCTCCACAAGCTGGAGGTGCTCTGCCTGGTCGTCGAGCTAGACAGCGTCACCGCCGCCGCCGAAGCGCTGTTCGTCGCCCAGCCGGTCGCGACGGCCCACATCCGCACGCTCGAGAACCGGCTGGGGACGAAGATCTTCTACCGCGAAGGGCGACGGCTCCACCTGACCGAGTCCGGCCGGGCGGTGCATGCCTGGGCCGCCGACGTGCTCGCCCGCACGCGCGAGCTGGACCGCCACCTGACCGGCCTCTCGGAGGGCAGCCGCGGCAGCGTCGCCGTGGGAGCGAGCATGTCGCTGGGCAGCTACCGCCTGCCGCCGCTGCTGACCGAGTTCCGCCGTGCCAACCCGGGGGTCGAGCTGCGGCTCGGCATCGCCGACACCGAACACGCGATCGACGACGCCCGCGCGGGCGTCGTCGATTTCGCCCTGGTCGTCTCGGACGCCGACCTCGAGGTTCCCGGGCTGGCGAGCGAGCCGCTCGGGCACGAAGAGCTGGTCCTCGTCGCCGCGCCCGGCGCCGAGCCGGCCGGGGGGGAGGTCGGCCCGGAGGAGCTCGCCGGGCTGCCCTTCGTCGAGGCCCCGGAGGGGATCGTGCGCCGCCGCTTCGTCGACCGCTGCCTGGGCGCCGTCGGCCTCGGCGAGCGCGACGTCGTGCTGGAGCTCGGCCACCCCGAGGCGATGAAGCGCGCGGTGCGGGACGGTGTCGGCGTCAGCATGCTCTTCCGCAGCGCCGTTGCCGAGGAGGTCGAGCTGGGCATGCTGCGCGAGGTCCGCCTCGCCGGCGCCGACGTGCGCGTCCCCGTCTACCTCGTCCACCGCAAGGGCAAGGAGTTCTCCCCGCCCCATCGCGCCCTGCTCGACGCCATCCGCGCCGAGTTCGCCTAAGCGACCCCTAACCGGCCAGCCGCACGGGCAGCGTCTTCAGCTGGTTGAGGAAGGCCGACTCGACGAACCTGGGCTCGCCGTCGAGGGCGATGTCGGGGTAGCGGGCGAGGGTTTCCTCGAGGAGGACCTTCAGCTCGAGGCGGGCGAGGGCGGTGCCGAGGCAGAAGTGGCGCCCGCCGGCGCCGAAGGCCTGGTGCTCGGGGTTGCGGGTGACGTCGAAGCGGTCGGGGTCCTCGTAGCGGCTCTCGTCGCGGTTGGAGGAGGCGTACCACATCACCACCTTCTCACCCTCTTTGATCTGCCTGCCGTTCAGCTCTATGTCGCAGGTGGCGGTGCGGCGGAAGTGGGCGAAGGCGGGGAACATGCGCAGCGACTCCTCGACGGCGCTGGGGATCAGGCCCGGGTCCTCGAGCAGCAGCCGCAGCTGCTCGCGGTCTTCCATCAGCGCCCGCATGCCGCTGGCGTAGGTGGCCTTGGTGCTGTCGTTGCCGGCCGCGACGAGCAGGAAGAAGCCCATCACGATCTCGTGCTCCTCCAGCGTCTCGCCTTCGACCTCGGCGTGGACGAGGACGCTGGTCAGGTCGTCGGTGGGGCTCTCGCGGCGCGCCGCGATCAGCTCGTTGCAGCGGGAGAAGATCTCCGGGATCGCCTTCTCGAGCGCTTCCTCGACCCCGCCCGGGCTGAGGTCGGGGTCGCCCGCCCCCAGGGTCGAGTTCATCAGGGTCGCCCAGACCTCGTCGTCCTCGGGCGGGATGCCCATGAAGCTGCCGATCACGCGGGAAACCGCCGGTTGGGCGACGTCGGCGACCAGGTCGCAGGTTTCGCGGCCCTCGAGCCGGTCGAGCGCGCCGCCGACGATCTCCCGGATCGCCTCCTCGTGGGCGGCGATCCGCTTCGGCGTGAAGCCGGCCTGGAAGAGCGCCTTGACCCGGTCGTGCTTGGGCGGGTCCATGCCGATGAACATCGCTCGCGAGAGCTCGATCGGGAAGACCTCGTTGATCGCGGTGACGCCGCCCAGCTCCGAGGAGTAGGCCTGCCAGTCGCGGCTCACCTCGTGCACGTCGTCGGCCCTCGTCACCGACCAGAAGCCCGCCGCCTCGGGGAACTCGGTGACGTGCGAGGTCCAGTGGAGCGGGCAACCCTGTCGCAGCTGCTTGAAGAGGGCGTGGGGCGGGCCGTCGGCCCAGTGCTCGCGCTCCATCACGAGCATGTCGTCGTGCTTCGTGTCGGCTGGGTTCACTGGGGGGCTCCTCCGGTCGCGGTCGGGACGCCGATCCTAGCGCCGACTGGCTGACCGGCCAGTCCCCGTCCCGGACGTGCCGGTGATTGACCGCTCCTATGGGTGGTCGATCACCGGCACGTCGCGGGGGCGGGCGCCTCGGCGTGCGAAAATCGCGGCCTGTGCCCCTGCGAGCGATTGGAGCGACTGTGTTGGGTAGAGATTTGAGTTGGCGGGCCGGGCGCGCGGCCCGGGTTGCGGTGCTGGCCCTCGCCCTGGGTGGCGGGGCCCTGCTGGCGGGCTGCGGGGACGACGGGGCCGAGAGCGTCTCCTCCGATGCCCAGGAGCGGATCGAACGCGGCGCCGAAGAAGCCCGGGAGGGCATCGAGACGGCCAAGAAGGAGGTCGAGGAGGGCTTCGAGGAGGCCGAAGAGGAGGCCAAGCAGGGGATCGAGAAGGGCAAGGAGGAGGCGACCGAGGGCGTCGAGCGGGGCGGGGGCGAGGCTCGGGACGCGATCGAGAAGGCCGAACGGGAGGCCGAGGAGGGAATCCAGATGGGCAGGGAAGAAGCCGAGCGGGCGATCCGCGAAGCCGAGAAGCAGGCCGAACGGTACGGCTACTGAGGGCCTGTCCTGAGCGATGCCGCTCGCTCCGGCGGCGCTACGCCGTCGCCGGGGCGAGCGGCGGGGCCGGCGCGGCTTCCTCGGCGATTTCGGCCTCCAGCGCGGCCACCACGCGCGGGTCGAACTGCGTGCCCGAGCAGCGGCGCAGCTCCGCGAGGGCCTCGGCGACGCCGAGGGCGGGGCGGTGCGGGCGCTGCGAGGTGAGCGCGGCGAAGGCGACCGCGGCGGCGATGATCCTGGCGCCGAGCGGGATCTCCTCACCCGCGACCCCGTCGGGGTAGCCGCTGCCGTCGAAGCGCTCGGAGCTGCCCCTGACGAGCCTGGCGACCGAGGCCAGGCCGGGCGCGGCGGCGATGATCCGCTCCCCGGCCACGGTGTGCCCGCGGATGCTCGCGGCCTCGCTCTCGCTGAGGTGCTCTTCCTTGCCCAGGACCGACTCCGGCACGGCGAGCAGGCCGACGTCGTGCAGCTCCGCGGCGAGCGCGACGTCGTCGATCTCCTCGCGCTCGACGCCGAGCCGCCGGGCCAGGCCGATCGCCCGGTAGGCGACCACGCGCAGGTGGTCGCGCAGCTCCGGCTGGCGCGTGCTCAGGGCGGCCATCAGGACGGCGTGCGCCTGGCGGCGGGCGGAGCGCTGTTGGCTCTGCTTCTGGGCGGAGAGGCGCCGGCCGGCGAGCTGCAGGGCGCCGGCCGCGTCGCCCGCCTCGGCCGGGATCGCCACCTCGCCGTAGGCCTTGGAGACGAGCAGGTCGCGGTCGTCGCCGCGCAGCGAGGCGGTCGCCGCGAGGAGGATCTCGCCGAGGTTGCCCTCGCCGGCGGGGACGAGGGCGGCGAGGCGGCTCCCCTCGGCGCGGTAGGCGGCGCCGCCGAACGGGGCGACGGCGTCGACCAGCGCCTGCGCGGTGCGGCGCAGCAGCTCGTCGCCGGCCTCGTAGCCGAAACGGTCGTTGTAGGCGTGCAGGCCGTCGAGCTCGAGCAGCATCAGCATGCGCGGCTGCTCGGGGAGGGCGAGCGCGGCCTCGAGGCCGGCGCGCAGCGAGCGGTCGTTGCCGAGGCCGGTCACCAGGTCGCAGAGCTGCTCGCGGCTGCGCCGCTCCAGCTCCCCGGACTGGCGGCGGATCGTGTCCATGACCCGCGCGAAGACGGTGACGATCAGCGCCAGGGTGAGCCAGAAGAGCACCTCGGTGACGCGGTTGTTGACGTGGTCGTAGATCAGCAGCGCGATCGCGACCACGGCAAAGGCCGTCGGACCGGCCACGGATCTCCAGCTGAGGGCCTGCAAGACTCCCTCTTCATCGGTCAAATCGACCCACCCTGCAAGCCTCGCGGACGATTGATCGAAGGAGGCGCCGGGCCCGCCGCTGGCGGGAGAGGCCGCGCTCGGTCATCCTTTGACAGATGACCGATGCCGGGGGCATGGACGAGTTCGAAGCCCTGGTCGCCGACGCGATCGACGCGCTTCCCGAGCAATTCCAGGGCCTCCTGGAGAGGGTTCCCGTCGTCGTCTCCGACCTGGGCACCGAGGCGCAAGCCTACGGCCACTACTTCGGCGACGGTCTCGCCCGCGAACGCTACGAGGACCGCATCGTCATCTACCGCGACACGCTCGAGCGCGACTTCGGCCACGACCCCGAGCTGCTCGCCAGGCAGGTCGAGCGCACCCTGCGGCACGAGCTCGCCCACCACCTTGGCTGGGACGAGCGCGGCGTCGGCGGCCTCGGCCTCTGACCCCGCCGACCCGCCGCCGCTCGGAGGCCACCGGCGGTACGCAGGCTACGGACGCGCGGTGGGGCGGGGCCGGGGGGTCAGCCGCGCACCCGGCAGTTGCCCTGGAGCCGGCTGACCAGCCGCTTCTCGCCGGGGAAGGTGAAGGTCGCCTTGGCGAGCTCGAAGATCGCCGCCGGGAAGCCCGCCGGGGCGGCGCAGCTGGCGCTGAGGAAGCTGCGCCGCTTGCCCGCGTGGCGGTAGGTGCGGCCGATCGTCAGCGAGATCTCGGTGACGTAGCCGAGGTCGGAGGCGAGCTTGGGGATCCTGGCCGAGAAGACGGTGCCGAACTCCCCGCGCGAGAGCCGTTCGATCTTGAACGGGAGCACGAAGGCGGCCCGCACCGGGCTCGTCCCGAAGAGGTGGAGGAGCATCGACGGGCGCCCTCGCCGCCTGCTGTTGAAGACGAGCACGCGCCCGCCGACCGGGAAGAGGGGCGCGACGTCGAAGTCGACGTTGGCGCCGAAGCGACCGTGGCCGACCAGGGCGGCGCGGCAGCGCTCGAGCGCGGTGGAGGTGCTGGTCTGCTGGATCGCCGCCGCCGGGCAGCGCGGCAGGCCAGCGGTGAAGAGCCGGCCGGCACGGTTGACCGCGATCGAGATCTCGCGCAGCTGCGGGGGCCTGCTGCCGTCGACGCTGGCCACGGTCCCGCCCAGCCTCACCGTGACCGGCGCGGGGCGCTCGCGCGGCAGGGCGCGGGGCAGCAGGTGGCCGCCGAAGGTGACGCGGACGCCCCCTTCCTGGACGACCTGGCGCTGCGCAAGCGCCCCGCCGGCCGGCAGGGCGAGGGCGAGGGCGAGCGCGATTGGCGCGAGGACGATGACGAGTGCGTGGCGGCGCATGCTTCCCCCGCCAAGTCTGACAGGAGGAATCGGCGAAACCCGCCGGCTGGCGGCGGCGGGCCAAACCCCGTCCGGGCCGGCGGCGGCGGACCCGGTGCGGTGCGGCGTCCTGCGCCGCCCCCTTCGTTGCGGTCGTTGTTGTTACCGCACAGCGGGAACAACTACGACCGCAGGGCGAGGCGTAGGCTGAGGGGATGGTCGGGCCGGCTGACGGGATCGAGCTCTCCGCGGGGGAGGGGTTCGCCGGCTACCGGATCGAGCGGCGGCTGGGGAGGGGCGGCATGGGCGTGCTCTACCTGGCGCTGGAGCCCGGCCTGGAGCGCCGCGTGGCGCTGAAGCTGATCGCCCCCGAGGCGGCGGCGGACGAGGTCTTCGCCCGCCGCTTCGCCGAGGAGTCGCGGATCGCCGCCTCGATCGAGCACCCCAACGTGGTGCCGATCTACGCCGCGGGGGAAGAGGGAGGCGTCCGCTTCATCGCGATGCGCTACCTCTCCGGCGCCGACCTGGCGCGGCGCCTGGCCAGGGAGGGCCGGCTCGACCCGGCGACCGCGGTCGAGCTGACCGCCCAGATCGGCAACGGGCTCGACGCGATCCACGCCGCCGGCCTCGTCCATCGCGACGTCAAGCCGGCCAACGTCCTGCTCGGCGGCGGGGAGGGGGCGGAGCACGCCTACATCACCGACTTCGGCGTCGCCCGCAACGTCTCCACCGAGTCCGGCCTGACCCAGACCGGCCGCTTCGTCGGCACCCTCGACTACGTCGCTCCCGAGCAGATCTCCGGCGCCGCGGTCGACGCCCGCGCCGACGTCTACGCGCTCGGCTGCCTGCTCTTCAAGCTGCTCACCGGCGAGGTGCCCTTTCCGCGCGAGGGCGACGCGGCGCGCCTCTTCGCCCACCTCAACGACCCGCCGCCGGCTCCCTCCCTGCACGCGTCCGGCGTCTCCATGGCGCTCGACGACGTGGCGATCCGGGCGATGTCCAAGGCGCCGGAGGACCGCTACCCCTCCGCCGGCGACCTCGGCCGCGCCGCGCAGGCGGCGCTCGGCGGCGAGGCGCCGACCGTGCCCGAGCGCACCGTGGCGACCGGCGCCGCGGCGACCCGCGAGGCGGAGACGGCGAAGGCGGAGACCGCCAGGGCAGCGGCGCCCCTTTCCCCTGCGCCGGCCACGACCCGTCGTACCGGCCGACGGCGCGGGTTGGCGCTCGGCGCGGGCGCCGTCGCCCTGCTCGCGGTCGCCCTCGCGGCGGTGTTGGCAGCCGGCGGCGGGGGCTCCGATCCGAGCCCGGTCGCGGGCGGATCGCAGGCCGGCCCCGACGGCGGCCCGTCGAGTCGGGGTGCCGGTGGCTCGGAGCCCGAGCAGCGGCCCGGCGCCTCGCGGTCGCAGCCCGAGCCGCTCGCCGCCGCCGAGCTGGTCGAGCGCGCCGACGCGGTCTGCGCGGCCAGCCAGCGCCGCTACCTGGAGATCCGCGACCTCGAGCGCGAGTACTCGGCCGACGTCCCCTATGCGACGGCGCTCGTCGAAAACGCGAGGTCGCGGGTCCGCGGCCTGGGCGAGCTGACGCCGCCGCGGCGGCTCGCCGCGCCCTACGGCGCCTACGTCGAGGCGCAGCGACGGGTCCTGGAAACCGACGAGAACGTCCTCGCCGCCGCGCGGGCCGGCGACACGGCGGGGGTCGAAGCGGCCCGCGGCGAGCGGGACGCCGAGCGGGCCGAGCGCTACGACCTCGCCCGCGAGATCGGGCTGGAGCGATGCAGTGCCAGCCGCAATTGATATGAGAGCTACCCAGAGGAGGAGAGAGTGAAGTCGCACACCGCCTACATGACCTTCGAGACCAGCGAGCGCCGCGAGCTGATCCGCATCACCGAGGAGGTGCAGGCCGCCGTCGAGGAGGCCGGCATCGCCGAGGGGATGGTGCTGGTCTCGGCGATGCACATCACCGCCGGGGTCTGGGTCAACGACGACGAGCCCGGCCTGCACGAGGACGTGCTCGAATGGCTCGACAAGGTGGCGCCGGCGAGCTGGAAGCCGGCCGCCGGCGGGGTCGCCGAGGACCTGCTGCCCGACGGCGGCGACTACCGCCACCACCGCGGCGGCGAGGACAACGGCGACGCCCACCTGAAGAACCTCCTCGTCCACCACCAGGCGATCGTCCCCGTCACCGACGGCCGCCTCGACCTCGGCCCCTGGCAGCAGGTCTTCTACTGCGAGTTCGACGGCCGCCGCCCCAAGCGCCTCGTGATCAAGGCGATGGGCGAGTAGCGCACGCCGACTCTCACCCATCCCGGCGTGGCCACAGTCGGCTGCGCGCCCTACTCGGTCGGGTGGGTGATCCGTTCCGCCCGCTGGCGCACTTCCTGGGCCGCCTCGCGGGTCGCGGCGGCGGCCTCGTGCTGGACCGCCGCGACGCCCTCGCTGGGCTTGCCGCCGACGATGTCGCGGAAGGCGTTCTTGAAGCGCTCGGTGCGGCGGTCGGGCGGGAAGCGCCGGACGGCGCGCGCCTGCTTGCCCGGGTCGCGCTCGCCGTAGCGCCGCCGCGCCCAGGCGGAGCCCGGCTTGCCCAGCCGGCAGGCGCCGTAGATGGCGAAGGGCAGCGCGAAGAAGCCGACCCAGCCGTGCAGCAGGCGCTGCTTGGCGAAGCAGGTCGCGACGAGGGCGAGGACGAGCAGGGCGCCGAGCAGGCTGACGGCGATCTCCACCGGCGAGCTGGTGTCGAAGCTGAACGGCGTGAAGCCGAGCAGCAGCATGCCCATCGCGGCGACGGCGAGCACGGTGGCGTCGATCGAGCTGCGCCCCTCCTCGGCCCAGTAGACGTCGTCGAGGTAGACCCAGAGGGCGAACTCGTCGATCGTCAGGCCGGCGCCGACCCCGAAGGCGAAGGCGCAGATCTCGGTCCAGGGGCTGTCGCCGAGCGTGCTCAGGCCGAGCGTCCCGGCCACCATCATCGTGACGATGCCGAAGACGAGGTGGTGCAGGTGCACGCCGCTGTCGCTGACCACGCTGCCCGGCCACCAGGGCACCTTGGGGCTGCGCATCAGCCGCGTGCTCATGCGGATGAAGGCGAAGGAGAGGACGAAGCCGGCGAGGACGAGGAAGAGCGCCTGCTCTTCGTGCTCGACCAGGTTGCTCCAGAACTCGCTGAGGATCGAGGCTGCGGTCACGTCGCCGGCTCCGAGTGTAGTTCGATCGCTTTGCCGTCCTTCTCGCGGATCCGGTCGACGGTGAGCAGGACGGCGGCGACGGCGAAGAAGGGCGTGAAGGCGAGGTTGGCGAGCACGTCGGCCAGCCACCTGGAGAGCAGCGTCTCGCCGAGCAGGTCGTGCGCGAGGGCGGTGGCGAGGCCGGTCAGGCCGCTGCCGGTCAGCTCGATCGGGACCAGCACCGCGGCGACGAGGAGGAACCTGCCGCGCACGAGCTGGACGCTGCGCGCGAGCGCGGCGCGGACGCCCCGGTGCTCGATCTCGACCACGGGCGCGGCGAGCCCGAGCCAGACGAAGGCGGCCAGCCCCGGGGCGACGAGGAGCACCAGGCCGACCGCCACCGCGACGCCGTAGATCAGGTCGATCGCGACCAGCGGGCCGTAGTTGACCAGGCGCGCCGTCTCGCGCAGCGTGGGCGGGCGGCCGTCGTGCGGGTGGGTGAGCGAGATCGCCACCGCGCCGGTGAAGAAGACCTCGCCGAGCAGGCCGGTGAGGGCGAGCGCCAGCACGGCGAGGAGCGCGGCGAAGACCTCGACCAGGCCGTCGACGTCGAAGGAGCCGATCTCGGCGTGGACGGTGATCGCGTGGACGAGCCCGAGCGGCACGAAGACGACCAGCGCCAGCGCCAGCAGGGTCGGGGCCCAGCGCAGGTAGGTGCGCCAGATCCGCGTGTAGGCGGAGGCGATCTCCGCCCGGTGGCCCATCTGGCGGTCCACCGCTAGCGGTGGCGGCGCCGGCCCGCGGGCCGGCGCCCGCGCTCCTCCAGCCGCGACCGCGCCGACTCGGAGGTGGGCACTCGCCGCACCTCGCCCAGCTCGCCGACCAACAGCTCTTCGGCGCAGCGGCGGTGCCAGTGGTGGTGTTCTGTGCCGCCGCGGCGGAAGACGTACTGGACGACGACGTGCTCGCCGCCGATCTCGATCTCGCCGTGGCAGGCGGGGCAGCGGTAGAGCTTGCGCGAGATGCCGCGGATCAGCCAGGCCTCGTCGCCCTCTTCGGTGACGCCCCGCAGGCTCCAGCGTTTGTCGGGCAGACCGGCGAGATCCGCCATCGGGCTACTTCCTCGAGAGCCAGGCGAAGCCGGCCGCCATCGCCAGGTTGGCGACGCCGGCGAGGCGCAGGCCGGCCTTGGCGCCGGGCCGGCTGACAGCGGCCGACTCCGACCAGAGCGCGTCGGTGGCGATCTCGGTGCCGCGCAGCCAGGCCAGCGCCCACCAGTCGCGGTCCTCGCCGCGCCGGTCGGCGAGCGCGTGGGCGGCCGCGAAGGTGAGCCAGATCGGCCCGCAGCGCCGGAAGAGGTGCTCGGCGTCGGGCGAGGGGTGGTCGTGCCCGAGCACGCGCAGGGTCGCGGCGGGCGCGGCGATCGCGGCGCCGCCGAGCAGCAGGTCGAAGGCGATCATGTTGCGGTTGGTAAGGCGCAGGGCCCGCTCGAGCGTCATCGCAACGCCAATCCAACCAGAAACCCCCCGCCGACGGGCCGATAGGTCAAGTCAGCCTTGACATTTCGGCCCGTCGGCGGTCGGGGAAGGGATGGAGGGAGGGCTGGCGAAACTGACGGCCGTGACCAAGACTGCGACGAAGTCCCCTCAGCTGAAGAGCCTCTCCGACTACATCCAGGAGCGCTTCGACGAGTTCTCGCGCTCCCAGAAAGACGTCGCCCGCTACATCGTCGACCACCTCGACGAGGCCGCCTTCCTCACCGCCGAGGAGCTGGCCAGGAGAGCGAGCACCTCGTCCTCGACGGTGGTGCGCTTCTCCCAGTCCCTCGGCTTCGAGGGCTACCCCGAGCTGCAGCAGGCGGCGATCGAGGAGTACCGCACGGCGGGCGCGCCGGTCAACGGCGCCAGCGCCGGCTCGCTCTTCTCCTTCGACCACTCCGAGCTGGAGGCCTCGCTGGGCGCCGACTACTCCAACCTCGAGGAAACGGCGCGCAAGCTGACCCGCGAGCACGTCGACGGCGCCGTCGCGGCCCTGGCCGAGGCCCAGCGCGTGGTCATCGTCGGCGTCGACCAGATGGCCTTCTTCGCCAGCTACCTGCGCCACACCCTCAGCCTGCTCGACATCCGCGCCGAGATCGTCGCCAGCACGGGTGGCGAGTCGCTCCAGCGCCTCGGCCGCATCGACGACGAGACGCTCGTCATCGTGCTCTCCTCGGGGCGCGCCCACCCGCTGCTGCTGCGGGCGATGAAGCTCGCCCTGCACCGCGGCGCCCGCACCCTGGCCGTCTCCGACGCCTCGATGTCCGAGGTCGGCGAGCACGCCGAGCTGACCCTCTACTTCTCCTCCAACAGCCCCTCCTTCGCCCGCTCCAACACGGCTCTGATGGCACTCGTCCAGGCCCTGGCCCACGGCCTCTACGCCCGCGACGAAGACACCCACAAAGATCGCATCCGCGCCTACAAACTGAAGTAGCGCCCGGGGGCGGCGGGTGAGCTTGGCGGTGCCGTCCGCGTAATATGCGCTGCATGGCCGAGCGGGCGACATTCAGGGTCAAGACGGGCCTCGCCGAGATGCTCAAGGGCGGGGTGATCATGGACGTGGTCACGCCCGAGCAGGCGCGGATCGCCGAGCAGGCCGGCGCCTGCGCGGTGATGGCGCTGGAGCGGGTGCCGGCCGACATCCGCAGGGACGGCGGCGTGGCGCGCATGTCGGACCCGGCGACGATCCGGGGGATCCAGGAGGCGGTGAGCATCCCGGTGATGGCGAAGGCGCGGATCGGCCACTTCGCCGAGGCTCAGGTCCTGCAGGCGCTCGAGGTCGACTACGTCGACGAGTCGGAGGTGCTGACGCCGGCCGACGAGCGCAACCACATCGACAAGCTCGCCTTCGAGGTGCCCTTCGTCTGCGGCGCCACCAACCTCGGCGAGGCGCTGCGGCGGATCGGCGAGGGCGCGGCGATGATCCGCTCCAAGGGCGAGGCCGGCACCGGCAACGTGGTCGAGGCGGTGCGCCACATGCGCGAGATCGTCGCCGGCGTCAAGCGGCTGGCCCAGCTCGGCCCCGAGGAGCTGGCCGGCGCCGCCAAGGAGCATCGGGCCCCGCCGGAAGTCGTGCGCGAGGTGGCCGAGCGGGGCCGCCTGCCGGTGCCGCTCTTCTGCGCCGGCGGGATCGCCACCCCGGCCGACGCGGCGCTGATGATGCAGCTCGGCGCCGAGGGCAACTTCGTCGGCTCGGGGATCTTCAAGAGCGGCGACCCCGAGCGCCGGGCCAAGGCGATCGTCGAGGCGACCACTCACTTCAACGACCCCGAGCGGGTGGCCGCCGCCTCGATCGGCCTGGGCGAGGCGATGCCGGGGCTGGAGATCGCGGAGCTGACCGCCGCCGGCGAGCTGCTCCAGGACCGCGGTGCCTGAGCTGCGCGTCGGGGTGCTGGCCGTGCAGGGCGGGTTCGAGGCCCACGAGCGCGTACTCGCCGGGCTGGGCGCCACCAGCCGGCAGGTGAGGACCGCGGCGGACCTGGTCGGGCTCGACGGGCTGGCGATCCCCGGCGGCGAGAGCACGACGATCTCCAAGGGGATCGAGGCGGCCGGGCTGGCGGAGCCGATCCGGGCCCTGCACGCCGGGGGCGGCACGGTGTTCGGGACCTGCGCCGGGATGATCGTCTGCGACGACGCCCACCTCGGCTTGATCGACGCGACCGCCGAGCGCAACGCCTTCGGCCGCCAGCTGCAGAGCTTCGAGGCCGACCTGGCGATCGAGGGGATCGGCGAGGAGCCGCTGCGCGCGGTCTTCATTCGCGCGCCCTGGCTGGCGCGGACGGGCCCGGCGGTCGAAGTGCTCGCCGAGTACGAGGGGCATCCGGTCGCGGCGCGCGAGGGCCGCGTGCTGGCCTGCGCCTTCCACCCCGAGCTGAGCGACGATCCCCGCCTGCACGCGCTCTTCATGGCAATGACGACGAGCGCCCGCGAGGCGACTCTGGAGGAGGCCGAGGCTTGAGGGACCCAAGGGTGGAGAACCTGGCGAAGATCCTGGTCGGCTACTCGACCGAGGTGAAGGAGGGGGAGGTCGTTTCGATCGACGGCGAGGCCGGCGCGGAGCCGCTGCTGCGCGCCGTCTACGAGGAGGTGCTGAAGGCTGGCGCGCATCCGATCCTCAACGTCGGCCTCCCCGGCCTCCCGGCGATCTACTTCAAGCACGCCAGCGACGAGCAGCTCGACTGGATCTCACCGCACCTGGAGTGGACCGTCGACAACGCCGACGTGCGCATCGGCATCGGCGCCAGCGCCAACACGCGCGAGCTCTCCGGCGTGCCGCCGGAGCGCCAGACGCGTCGGCAGACGGCGACCGGGCCGGTGCTGAACCGGATGATGCAGCGCAGCGCCGCCGGCGAGTTCCGCTGGTGCGCGACGCTCTTCCCGACCAACGCCTTCGCCTCCGAGGCGGAGATGAGCCTCGCCGACTACGAGGACTTCTACTTCGGCGCCTGCCTCGCCGACGACGCCGACCCGCTGACCGCCTGGAAGCGCGCCTCCGCCGAGTGCGAACGCCTCGCCGAGTGGATCGAGGGCCACGAGGAGGTCCGCGTCACCGCGCCGGGGACAGACATCAGGCTCGGCATCGCCGGACGCCGGTTCATCCCCTGCGTCGGCGACCACAACATGCCCGACGGCGAGTTCTTCACCGGGCCGGTCGAGGACTCGGTCGAGGGCGAGGTGACCTTCCACCTGCCGGCGCTGGTCGGCGGTCGCGAGGTGTCCGGCGTGCGGCTGCGCTTCGAGGCCGGCAAGGTGGTCGACGCGAGCGCCGCGCGCGGCGAGGGGTTCCTGCTCGAGCTGCTCGACACCGACGAGGGCGCGCGGCGGCTCGGCGAGCTGGGCATCGGCACCAACTACGCGATCGACCGCGGCACGCTCGAGGTCCTGCTCGACGAGAAGATCGGCGGCACCGTCCACATGGCGGTCGGCAAGTCCTACCCCGAGTCGGGCGGCCTCAACGACTCCGCCGTCCACACCGACCTCGTCTGCGACCTGCGCCAGGGCGGGCGGATCGAGGTCGACGGCACCGTCATGCAGGAAGACGGCAGGTTCGTCGTCTGACCTCCCGGCGCGGCGGGTCCTGGCCGGGATCGGGGACCGCACAGCTGGCGAGAGCTTGGCTACTGGTTGGGGATCGGGGAGCCGGCGAGGAGGAAGAACCAGAGGGTGAGGGCGACGGCGGCGAGCAGGACGGAGCCCATCAGCACGGCCTCGACGACGGTGGTCGAGCCGTGCCCGGAGGGCGTGTCGCGCATGCTCTTCAGCCAGGCGGCGCGCATCGGCGCCAGCTTGTTGGTGCCGGTAACCTCGATGTAGAGGCGGTTGAGCCGGCCGAGCAGCCAGGCGACGAGCAGGACGGAGGCGATGATCCCGGCGCCGACGACGAAGTAGGGCCCGGTGCTCGGGAACTGGGTGTCGGAGACCTTGGAGCCGATGTAGATCCAGGCCAGCGGGATCGCCGTCCAGAGCGAGAGCGCGGCGAGCAGCATGACGAGGAAGACGCCGCTGGCGGCCAGTCCCCTGGCCGTCCTTTCGCTGCGCGAGCCGGTGGCCATACCTCGTTCATAGAATGGCAGTTGTGTCCGGACACTCGAAGTGGTCCTCGATCAAGCACAAGAAGGGCGCCGCCGACGCCAAGCGCGGCAAGCTCTTCACCAAGCTGGCGCGCGCCATCACGGTCGCGGCGCGCGACGGCGGCGGCGACCCGGACGGCAACCCGACGCTCGCCACGGCGGTCCAGAAGGCGCGCGACGCCTCGATGCCGAAGGACAACATCCAGCGCGCGATCGACCGCGGCGCCGGCGTCGGCAGCGACGCCGAGGCGATCGAGCGGGTCCTCTTCGAGGGCTACGGCCCCGGCGGCGCGGCGATCCTGGTCGAGGCGCTGACCGACAACCGCAACCGCGCCAGCGCCGACGTGCGTCACGCCTTCAGCAAGCACCACGGCAGCCTCGGCGAGCCCGGCTCGGTCGCCTGGATCTTCGAGAAGCGCGGCGTCGTCGCGGTCGACGGCGAGCGCTACGGCGAGGACGACCTGATCGCCGCGATCGACGCCGGCGCCGAGGACGTGCGCGAGGACGGCGGCCAGCTGCGCGTCGTCTGCGAGCCCGCCGACCTGGCGGCGGTGCGCGGAGCGCTCGAGGCCAGCGGCGTGGAGGTCGAGTCCTCCGACCTGGCGATGGAGCCGAAGAGCACCGTGACCGTCAAGGGCACGGAGGCCGAATGGCTGCTCAGGCTCCTCGACGCGCTGGAGGAGCACGACGACGTCAACGCGGTGCACGCCAACTTCGACGTGCCCGAGGAGATCATCGCCAAGCTGGCCGCCCCCTAACAGCGGCGCGCCTTGCGGTCGTA
>Ga0299914_10000012_pt1 | contig 131343 bp, 121 predicted proteins | sample RVTome_10_FD_201361 | JGI IMG/M metagenome (GOLD analysis project Ga0299914, IMG submission 201361) | Soil microbial communities from uranium-contaminated site in the Upper Colorado River Basin, Wyoming, United States - RVT153D57 (version 2) ... | reverse complement strand
CGATGGAGACGCGGTGGGCGAGGAATGAGTCCCTTGCAGGCTCGTGGACCACCGATCTGAACGGGGAGGCCGACCTACGTTTTCGGTGATCATCGACCTACATTTTTCAACGATCATTGACAGAAGGAATTGCGCTGTGTGAGGCGGACGAGTTACCCTGTCCTACTGAAAGCCTGGTGGATACGGTTCACCTGGAACTGAAAGAGGGGACGAACTGGCTCTTCTTAAGCAGCATAGTCACCATCTTATGCTTAGAGGTGTTAGAGGAACTCCATGTCGAGGAACCGCTCTTAGACGACGAAACGCTCTTCGCGGTCGTATTAGCGACGTTCGGCGGTTGCGGGACAAACGGCGCCCATACTAATTGCACATTAAAAACCCTGGAAAATAGGTTAATTGCGATTGAGAAGCAAGGTGGAAACGGTTTAGCCGTGATCAGCGGCACCGGCGCTCAACCGGGCATCCTCAACCTCCAGTGCACGATTATCGGCTTCCCGCTCAACTGCGACTATCTCGGCCAAGAACTCACCTTCCCTGTTGAAGGTGCCGGACATACCGAAGGTGCCGGTAATGGCCGGTTGATTGCCGAAAAAACACCCGCAAAAATTACCGAAACGTTAGGCGGGCTCTTCTGTCCGGCCGAATCGGCGCTCGACGGAGAACTCGTGTCGTCAGACCCGGTCTACATCACCGGTTGAGCCAGCTTCGTTAGAGCCGGCCGAGAAAAAGTCAGGTGGCCGCCCCGATCCGGGGCGGCCACCTCAACCGTCCTCCGAACCGATATGGCGCTTCCACGCCAGTTCCGCGCGCACGCCGATCGGCGCACATGGACACCGGCGCTGTCTTGCGCCTGCCCTCCCGGAGCGCTAGAAGGGCTCCCAAGCGACCTCGGCGGCAGGGGCCGCCGGGAAGGGAGGCGAGATGAGACTCGCAAGGACGTTGGGCACGGCCGCGATCGCGGCCGTCGCAGCGCTGATGCTGCTGGGGGCAGGAACGGCCTCGGCAAAAGATGTCGCACTTTGTGAAAAAAATCAATTACCGTGCCCAGAAGGAAACCTTATCTCCTTAATGCATTTGGAACTCAAGAAAGGTACAGTATGGCAAATATTAAGCAGCATCGCCACAATCTTATGCTTAGGACTGTTAAATGAAATTCACGTTGATGGGCCACTCTTAGCATCTCATTCCGTGAGCTTTATCAACTTATTAAGCGCCACCAATTGTGGCACCAATGGCGCTCATAGCAATTGCACGATCGAAGTCCTCGAAAACGCCTTAATGGAACTGGTGAAGACTGGAGCAAACTTAGGCATACTGAGCGGCACTGCGGCGGTGCCTGGTGCAATCAATGTGCAGTGCACGATCATCGGCTTCCCGATCAACTGCGACTACAGCACTGAAAAACTCAGCTTCCCGATTGAAGGCGCCGGACATACCGAAGGGGCAGGCAACGGCCGGCTCGTCGCCAACAAAGCGCCAATGGAAGTAGTCGAAGCGTTAGGCGGTCTATTTTGCCCGGAAAACCCAACGATTGATGGGGAACTGGAATTAAGCGCTTTTTACATTACCGGCTAGTCAGTTCCTGACTGGAGAATTGGCTGAAAGGGGCCGCCCAGGTTTGGGCGGCCCCTTGCTTGCTCCTAATTGCTCCAGATCGCGCGTTCGCCGAACGGCGTGAATAGGCACCAAGGATGTCTTGAGGTGCCGATGCGATGCCGGTAGAAACGTTTGGCAAAGGCTACCGGTGACTGGCTCGCCGGGAAGGGAGAATCAAAAGTGAGACTCGCGAAGACATTTGGCATCGTCGCGCTGGCGGCACTTACCGCGATGACGGTGTTGGGGGCCGGGTCGGCCTCGGCTGAAAGCACGGCGTTGTGCAGCACGCACGAAGAGCCGTGTGAAGTGGCGAACCAGGTGGAAGGGGTTCACCTGGAACTGGTCAAAGGGACGGTGGCGCAAATGTTAAGCGGGATCGCCACCGTTTTATGTTTAGACGTTTTAATCGAAGGACAGTCGGCAGAAGAAACGTTAAGTGATCCCCTGGAACTGGACGTGTTGCTTGAATTCAACGGATGTGGCTCCAACGCGGCGCATAGCAACTGCTCAATCAAAGTTCTCGAAAAACCAGGTTTCTTACTCTTAAAGACAGCCTTAAACTTAGGTGAACTCGGGGGTTACTCAGCGCAACCGGGCGTGGTCAACGTGCAGTGCACAATCATCGGCTTTCAGGTCAATTGCGATCTCAACGCCGAAGAACTTGGCTTCCCAGTCGAAGGCGCCGGACACACCGAAGGTGCAGGCAACGGAATGATCGTGGCCCACGAAGTTCCGACGGGAGCAGCCGAACCGTTAGGCGGTCTTGAATTCGCCTGTTCCGAAAGCTCGGAGATGGATCTCTTACTCGAAGCCTTAGATCCCATCTACGTCACCAGCTGAGGCTACTGTCTTGCCGGCGGTAGTAGTGTAACTACCCGTCGGTCTGTTCAAGCGACCTGCGGATGCCGGCACCCTCCTTCGGCTCTTCATCGCCCTGGCCCTCGAGGGCCAGGGCGATCGACTCCACCGAGAGGTAGCGGCGGGCGACCAGCCACTCATCGTTTTGCTGATCAGCAGGGCGCCGGGGAGCCGCAGCGCCGAGGCGTCATTGGGGAAGATCCCGACGACGTCGGATCTGCGGCCGACCTCGCGGTTGACCCGCTCCAGGGGTTGGTGGAGCGCCGCGAGCTCGTCGTCGTGCACGCCAACGGCGCCGCGGCCCGCGTGAGGTCGCCCGCCACGCTGAGCACGCCCGTGCGTCGGCGATCGCCTCTGGGCCGATCGAAATGGATCGGAACGGTTCAGGGCCTTGATGTATACGGCCGCGTGCTTTAGGCTGGGGGGTGCATGGGGGACGACGAGCCGGCTTTCGAGCGTCTGTTTTCCGACGGGCCGCCGCCGACGAACGTCGAGGCGGCGGTGCTCGAGGCGCTCACGATGGGCATCCTGGCGCAGCAGGTCTGGGAGGCGGAGAGGGACGAGGACGAGCCCGCGCCTCCGGAGGGGCAGATGGTGCTGCGGAGCTCGATCGCCATGCTGCGCACGCAGGGGACCGTGGTCGCCAACCTGGCGCTGTCGCCCGAGACGCGGGCCGAGCTGAAGGAGAGGATGGCGAACGCGATCGAGTACGTGCCGGCCTGGATGGAGGCGAAGGTCTTCGGGGTGGAGGTGATGACGGCGCGTCTCTACGCGTGCGGCATGTGCCAGGTGCTGCGCGAGCACCGCGCGGCGATCGAACAGGTCATCGAGGAGCAGGTGAACGACCGGGAGCCGCTCGAACGGCTCCTCGAGGAGGCGCCTCTTCCCGAGCTTGCCGACGACGAAGCGGGTCCCGAGATCCTCCAGGCCAACAGCGAGGCGCTCGGCGCGCACATGCAAGTGCTGGTCGATATAGCTCACGAGATCGACCAGACGCTCAGCTGAGCCTGAGGCGCTGGCCCCGCCGGCGCTGGGCCCTGGGGGTGCGTATAGGCGCGCGCGCCAGCCTGTCACGCTGGCGAATGCAGGCAGATCGGCGACCGATCTTCCCGGCCACCGTCCCGCGACTCACGGGGTAAGCACCTGTCTTGACCGGCCCCCGGCGGCCCGTTATTCATTGCCCCGCCCCGCTACGCAATGCGCACTGCAAGACGCGGGACAAGTCGGCCCCCCGACGTCGTCAGCAAGGGGGGACGAGCAGCGGAATGGGGCGGAGCTCCGGAAGCTCCGCCCCAACCGCCGCACCCGGGGTGCCGTGTCAGCGGACGACACCCAAGGCGGGGTCTCGATTGGAGGAGTACCCTAAAGCAAAGATAGCGCAAATCTCAGTTGAGCGCTATCCCAGTACCGGATCGCCACCGCGGTCGGTCCCGGCGATCAGCTCGTCCGGCGCGGGCCCCTCGGGGACGAAGCCCGATTTCATCCCGAAGTAGACCGCCTGCGGGTGGTGGGCGATCAGCGCGACGGTCGACTGCTCGGGCAGCACGGCGTAGCCGTCGGAGAGGGTCATGCCGATCGCTTCGAGGTCGAGCAGGCGCCAGACCTTCTCGTGCTCGGATTGATCCGGGCAGGCGGGGTAGCCCCAGGAGTAGCGGCGGCCCTGGTCGAGCGGGATCTCCAGGGCCCGCCGCGCCTGCGAGTGCAGCCACTCGGCCAGGCCCTCGGCCGCCTGCACGCCGAGCCCGTGCACGTAGAGCTGCTCGGCGAACTCGCCTTCGCGCTCCAGCCGCTCGATCAGCTCGGTCACCTCGGGCCCCACGGTGACCCCCTGCAGGGCGACCACGTCGCGCTCGCCCGAGTCCAGCGGGCGGAAGAAGTCGGCCAGGCAGATGCGGTCGTGGGCGGGCTGGCGCGGGAAGACGAGGCGCTCCAGCTCCCGCCCGGAATCCTCGGGGTCGAAGACGACCAGCTCGTTGCCCGCGGCGGCGGCCGGGAAGTAGCCGAGCCGCGCCCGCGGGCGCAGGTAGCCCTGCTCGCGCCACATCCGCTCCAGGCGGGGGGCGAAGCCCTCCTCCTCGCCCGTGCCCTCGACCAGCTCGCGCCAGGCCTCGCCCTTCACGCCGCGCCCGCCCCAGTGCAGCTTGAAGAGCACGTGGCGGTCGAGGTGGGGGAAGACCTCGTCGAAGTCGACCTCGACCTCGCGCACCCCCCAGAAGGGCGGCTCGGGCACAGGCACGTCGGTGCGGGCGGCGGAGCGGACGCTGTCGTCGCTCGTCGGCGGGCCCTTCGCGGCCCCCTCGGGCTTGTCGCGCAGCTGCCTCGCCTCGGCGCGGATGCGCTCGACCAGCGCCTCGCGGGCGGGCTCGTCGACCAGGGCGTCCATCGTGTCGAGGCCCTGGAAGGCGTCCTTGCAGTAGAAGACGCCCGGCGCGTAGACCTCGTCGGACTCCTTGCCGTGCGGGTAGAGCGTGCGGCGGCCGAAGTCGCGGTTGATCGCCGCCCCGCCGATCAGCACCGGGAAGGGGAGGCCCCGCTGGTGCAGCTCCTGCACGCAGATCGGCATCTGCTTGGAGGTGGAGACGAGCAGCGCGGAGAGCCCGATCGCGTCGGCCTCGTTCTCCACCGCGGCCTCGATGATCGTGTCGACGGGGACCTGCTTGCCGAGGTCGACCACGGTGTAGCCGTTGTTGGTGAGGATCGTGTTGACCAGCGACTTGCCGATGTCGTGCACGTCGCCGAAGACGGTGGCGATCACCACCTTGCCCTTGCTGTGGCCCTCGATGCGGTCGAGGTAGTTCTCCAGCCGCGCCACGGCGCGCTTCATCGCTTCGGCCGACTGCAGCACGAAGGGCAGGATCAGTTCCCCCGCGCCGAACTTGTCGCCGACCTCCTTCATCGCCGGCAGCAGCACCTCGTTCAGCGTCGGCACGGCGCCGATCTTCTCCACCGAGCGGTCGATCCAGGCCTCGACTCCGTCCTTCTTGCGGCGCAGGATGTGCCAGTGCAGCGCCTCCTCGGGCTCCATGCCCTCGGTCGGGTCGCCGGCCTCCTCGGCCTCCTCGGTGCCCTTCGACTCGAAGTGGGCGATGAAGCGCTCCAGCGCGTCCTCGCGCCGGTCGAAGACGAGGTCGTCGGTCAGCTCGCGCTCCGCGGCGGAGATCTCCGCGTAGGGGGTGATGTGGTTGGGGTTGACCATCGCCAGGTCGAGCCCGGCCTCGACGCAGTGGTGCAGGAAGACCGAGTTGAGCACGGCGCGGGCCGGGGGGGAGACGCCGAAGGAGACGTTGGAGACGCCCAGCGAGGTCTTCACGCCGGGCAGCTCGGCCTTGATGCGGCGGATCCCCTCGATCGTCTCCACCGCCGAGGGCCGCCACTCCGCCTCGCCGGTGGTGAGGGTGAAGGTGAGCGCGTCGAAGATCAGCGCCTCGGGGTCGAGGCCGTGCTCCCCGCAGGCGATCTCGCGGATGCGCCCGGCGATCTCCAGCTTGCGCTCCGCCGTCTTCGCCATCCCCACCTCGTCGATCGTCAGCGCGATCAGCGCCGCGCCGTGCGCCTTCGCCAGCGGCGCGACCACGTCGGCCTTCTCGCGGCCCGCCTCGAGGTTGATCGAGTTGACGATCGCCCGGCCGGGGATCTGCTCCAGGGCGGCGCGGATCGCCTCCGGCTCGGTCGAGTCGACCTGGATCGGCGCCGGCTGGGTGAGCGAGACGCGCTTGACCACGGCGGCCATCTGCTCGTCCTCGTCGGCGCGCTCGGTCAGCGCCACGCAGACGTCGAGCACGTGGGCGCCGCCCTCGACCTGGTCCTCGGCGACCTGGACGAGGCCGTCGTAGTCCTCGGCGAGCAGCAGCTCCTTGGCCTTGCGCGACCCCTGCGAGTTGACCCGCTCGCCGACCAGGGTCGGCCGCGGCTCCTGGACGAGCGGGGTGGAGGTCATCATCGAGGAGACCTGCGGGGGGCCGGGGGCGGGGCGCTCGCCGGGCACGCGACCCGCGACCCGCTCGCGGATCGCGGCGATGTGCTCCGGCGTCGTCCCGCAGCAGCCGCCGACGATGCCGACGCCGTAGCGCTCGACGAACTCGCCCAGGGTGGCCGCCAGCGGCCCGGGCTCTTCGGGGAAGATCGTCTCGCCGTCGGGCCCCTGCAGGGGCAGGCCGGCGTTGGGGATGCAGTGGACGGGCAGCGGCGAGGCCTCGCCGAGGAAGCGGATCGCGTCGCGCATGTCCTCGGGCCCGGTCGAGCAGTTGAGCCCGATCACGTCGACGTCGAGCGCCGCCAGCGTCGTCAGCACCGCCTGGATGTCGGTGCCGAGCAGCATCTTGCCGCCCTGGGGCAGCAGCGAGACGCTGGTCTGGATCGGCAGCGCGCGGCCGGCGGCGGCGAAGGCCTCGCGGGCGCCGAAGATGGCCGCCTTCACCTCGAGGATGTCCTGCGCGGTCTCGATGACGATCAGGTCGGCGCCGCCCTCGACCAGGCCGCGCGCCTGCTCGGCGAAGACCTCGACCAGGCGGCCGAAGGAGATGTCGCCGAGGGTCGGGTCGGTGGAGGCGGGCAGGAAGCCGGTCGGGCCGATCGAGCCGGCGACGAAGCGCTCCGGCCCGGCGGCCCGGCGGGCGATCTCGGCCGCCCCGCGGTTGATCTCGAGCGTGTGCTCGCCCAGCCCCCACTCCTCGAGCTTCAGCCGCGAGCCCTGGAAGGTGTCCGTCTCGACCACCTCGGCGCCGGCCTCGAGCATCGAGGCGTGCACGCCCTCGATCACGTCGGGCCGGTTGAGCACCAGCGCCTCGTGGCACTTGCCCTCCAGCCCGCCGTAGTCCTCCCGGGAGAGGTCGAACTGCTCCAGCGTCGCGCCCATGCCGCCGTCGAAGACGACGACGCGCTCACGCGTTGCGGCGATGAAGTCACGCTCGGCCATATTGCTCAAAAGAGGCTACCGGCCGGTAGCCGTCTCATTCCAAGACGGGCCGAGCGAAGAGCTCAGGGCCACAGGCGGCCGGTATCGAGAGCGTCCAGGAGGGTCGCGACCGGCCAGACGTCGATCCCCTCCTCTGTCCTGGTGGCTCGATCGCCGCGATGGACGAGGATCCGTCGCCGCAATCCCGGCAGCTCCCCGATCGCGCTCAGCCCCGCCAGCTGCCCCGAGTGGACCCGGCGGGCGGCCTTGACCTCCAAAGCACAGAATTCCGAGCCGCGGCGCAGCACGAAGTCGACCTCGTGCCGTTTGGATTCCGCCGGAGCCCAGTAGGCGATCTCGTCGGCAAGGTCGCGCTCCTCCATATAGGTGCGAAGCAGGGTGTGGACCCATCCCTCGAGGAGCGAGCCGGCTTCCTCGGGTGCGACCTCGCCGTGCACCCCCTTTGCCGCCCGAACGACCCCTGGGTCCACCCAGTACAGCTTTGGATGCTGGCGCTCTCGCACGCGCAGGCGGGCCTCGTGCGCCGGCAGCCGTTTGGCGAGGAGCGTGTCTTCGAGGATCTGCAGGAAGCCCTCGACGGTGGTCCGCGCCACGCCGGTGTCGCGGGCGACCCCCGCGACGTTCAGCAGCTGCCCGTGGAAGAGAGCGGCGACTGGGAGGAAGCGCGCGAATCCCGCGAGGTTGCGCACCAGCGCCTCGCCCTTGATCTCCTCGCGTAGGTAGAGCTGGACATAGGCACGGAGCGTCTCCGGCGGCGCACCGGAGTCGAGCACGAGAGGGAGCGCGCCGATCTCCAGGGTGCGCTCGAGGTCGAAGCTCCCGCCCAGCTCCTCGGGCGTAAGCGGGAACATCTCCCGCCAAAGGGCGCGACCCGCGAGCAGGTTTACGCCGGCGGCCCGAAGCTTGCGGGCGCTCGAGCCCAGGAGTGCGAAGCGAAGCTCGCGCTCCTCGATGAAGCGGTGCACCTCGTTCAGGAGGCCGGGCAGGCGCTGAACCTCGTCGACCACCACCCAGCTTCCGGGTTCCAGGCGGCGCAGCTCGCCGGCAAACTGGCTCGGGTCGGTCAGCAGATCCTGATAGAGCCCCTCGTCGAGGAGGTCGAATCGATGCGCATCGGGCAGCTGCTCCCGTATCCAGGTGCTCTTGCCGACCCCGCGCAGGCCGAACAGGAAGAAGCTGCCCCCGGGGAGACGGTAGATGCGGGAAACCTTCTGCAATGACATGTCGCCGTCATTTTACGCCGAAAAATGACGGCAGGGCGAACTATCACTGGGCCGATGGGCCGATATGTCAAGCCAGGCTTGACATATCGGCCCATCGGCCCCGGCTGGCGCGCTGAGCGACGATTGCAGGGTTGACCCACGCATTCGGTGGCAAAGCATGCAGGCTGTCGAGTTCACCCCCTCGCTCAGCTCGCGGTGTCCAGTGCCGCGTCAGCCAACGTTCGCCCCGTTCTGGCGATGATGTCGGGCCTGCGCCTGGCGGCGTCCTCGGTCGGCGAAGTAGCGCTGCTACTCCGCCTCCCTGCGTCCTACCCAGGCTTGCCTTTCGCTCGCCAGAAGCGGGCCGACGTTGCCGGACGCGGCACTAGCCGACGCCGGCGACGATCAGGCCGATCGTGCCGGTGACGATGGCCGCGATGAGGGTCAGCTGGAGCCCGTCGAAGCGCTTGGTCAGGGTGTCGAAGCGCCTGTCCATCTCGGAGCGCATCGCGAGGATCCCCTGGCGGAGTTCGGCGTTGGACTCCTTGATCTCCTGCCGGAGTTCGGCGTTGGACTCCTTGATCCCCTGGCGGAGTTCGGCGTTGGTTTCGTTCATCTCCTGCCGGAGCCCCGTGCTCGTCTCTTTGACCTCGACTCGGAGGGCGACCATGTCGGCGTGAGCCTGTGCGAAGCGTTCGTCGACCTGCACGAAGCGCGCATCGACCTGGGTGAAGCGCTCGTCGGTTCGCGCGAAGCCCGTGGCCACCTGCCGTGAGAGGTCGTCCATACGGTCGTCGGTCCACTGCTCTCGCATCGCTGCCTCCATGATGCCACTGTAGACAGTAGATTGCAGCGGCGTATTAGGGAACTGTCACAAGAGTGTCAATTCCTGGGCTCGCCGGCCCGGCGGCGATCAGGCCGCCCCGGACGGCCCCCGGGCGGCTCAGCCGCGCAGGCCGAGCCGACGGCGCAGGCCGCGGGCGGTGAAGGCGCGGGCGATGCGGCCGACCAGGCCGGTGCGCGAGCGCGTGTAGGGGAACCAGCTCGGCTCGCGCTTGCCGGCGAGGCGGCTGATCACGATCGACTCGGTGCGGCAGTACTTCTTGATCCCCGGCTCGCCGTGGCGGTAGCCGATCCCCGACTGCTTCCAGCCGCCCATCGGCACGTCGGTGGTGAGGTAGTTGACCAGCACGTCGTTGACGTTGACGGCGCCGCACTCGACCCGCCGCGCCACCCGCTCCGCCCGCGCCTTCTCGCCGAAGACCGAGCCGGAGAGGCCGTAGCTGGTGTCGTTGGCGAGGCGCAGCGCCTCCTCCTCGTCGCGCGCCTTCATCACCCCCACGACCGGGCCGAAGGTCTCCTCGCGCATCACCTTCATCGAGTGGTCGACGTCGACCAGCACGGTCGGCTCGTAGAAGTCGCCGGCGCCGGGCACGCGCTTGCCGCCGGCCAGCGCCCGCGCGCCGCTCGCCAGCGCGTCGCCGACGTGGTCCTCGACGATGCCGATCTGGTTGGGCGAGGTCATCGCGCCGACCTCGGTGCCGTGGCCCTTCGCGTCGGGCCCCTGGCGCAGCTTGCCCACCTCCGCCGTGAGCTTGGCGACGAACTCGTCGTAGGCGGGCTCCTCGACGTAGATGCGCTCCACCGACATGCAGATCTGGCCCGAGTTGAGCATGCCGCCCCAGGCCGCGGCGTTGGCGGCGCGGTCGATGTCGGCGTCGGCGAGCACGATCATCGGGTCCTTGCCGCCCAGCTCGAGGCTGACCGGCGTGAGCGTCTCGGCGGCGCGCGCCATCACCTTTTTGCCGGTGCGCTCGGAGCCGGTGAACTGGACGAAGTCGACGGCGTCGACCAGGGCGCCGCCCGTCTCGCCGATGCCGTGCACGCACTCGAGCACGTCGGGGCCGCCGATCTCCTCCTGCCAGGCCCGCACCACCTCGGTGAGGCCCAGCGGGGTGAACTCGGAGGGCTTGACGACGACCGCGGCGCCGGCCTGCAGGGCCGGGATGGCGTCGCCGAGGGCGAGGATCAGCGGGAAGTTCCAGGGGCTGACGATGCCGACCACGGGGTGGGGCCGGTACTGGACGCGCAGCTTCTTGGAGGCGAGCAGGGGGGAGTGCGGCCGCACCGCCTCCTCGCCGATGAACTCGGGCGCCTTGGCGCCGTAGAAGTTGATCAGGTCAGCCAGGTAGATGACCTCGTTGGCGGCGTCGGGCCGCACCTTGCCCGTCTCGGCGACCATCGTCTCCAGGACGCGGTCGGAGTTGTCGAGCAGCCAGTCGCGCAGCTTGCCGAGCCAGTGGAAGCGACCCTCGATGCCGATCGCCTCCCACTCGGCCTGGCTGGCGCGCACGCGGGCCACGGTCTCCGCCACGGACTCCGGCGAGTCGACCGCGACGGTGGCGATCAGGCCGCCGGTAGCCGGGTTGCGCACCTCGATCCGCTCGGGCGACCCGTCGCCCGCTCCGTTTGAGGCGCCGAGCGCCTCGCCGCTCCTCTCAGCAGTGCCGCTCTCCACCGGAACTCCCTTCCTCGACCCTTGGCTGGTCAGCCAAGGTTAGCTGCCAGGCCGTGACCGTGCCGGCGCGCTCAGCCGCTGGGGATTGGCTCGGCGCAGCTGTCCAGGCCGTACGCTCGGGCCAGTTTGGGAAGCTCCCCCAGCCTGCCTTCGATGTTGCGGGCGAAGTCGCGTGGGTCGTCGCTCGCATAGTCGGCAACCTGCTGGAATGCGTCGAGTATCGCGGCGACCTGCTGCTCGCCGCCGCCGGCGGGGGTGCCCAGCTCGCTGATTTCCTCGATCTGCGTTTCGAAGTTCGGCGCGGCAATTTCCGGGTAGAGCCTTTCCTCTGGCGCACCTTCGGAGGGCTTGGCGGGGTTCTGCTGTTCTTTCCGTACGAAGGCACCGAATTCGCCGTAGAACTGCCCTCTGCGCCGTGTGCAGATGGCGTTCGCCTGTTTGACGAACTCGGCTTTCGAAAGGGAGCCTGCCTCGACCGTGGTTCCGCCATCGTCGCCATCGCTGGAACCTTCCCCACTGTCCGTTCCTCCCTCGCCAGTCCCGTCCGTCTCGCTGTCACCGGTGCCTTCGTTGTCCGTGTCGGTCACCTCGGCGGTCTTCCCGGCGGCTCCGTTGGCCGAGTCGTCGCTGTCGCCGCAGCCGGCGGCCACGAGCAGCAGCGAGGCCACCGCCAGGAATGCGCAAACCCCCCGAATGCTCAAAATAACCTCCCTCATTCCGGGGCGCAGCATAGCAGGAGACGGGCGATTGCGCGAGGGAATTTGAGCAAGGCGTGCGCCGCTCCGGCGAGCCCCGTTCGCCCCGGGGGCGACCCCCCTCCTACCGCCCCACGAGCCGGTACACCGGCCCTTCCAGGGAGGTGACGTAGACGCGCCCGCGAGTGTCCTGCCCGAAGGAGCTGGGGGCGGCGACGGAGAGGCCGAGGCGGCGGTCCCCGGTGGCGCGGCGCAGGTGGGGGTCGAGGGCGCGCAGCGCGCCGGCGCAGAAGTCGGCGTAGACGTAGCGGCCGCGCAGCGCGGGCAGGCGGGGGTCGCGGACGACGTAGCCGCCGACGATCGTGCAGCTGCCGCCGTCGCGGGCGCGGCCGTAGGCCATGATCGGCCTCGTCGTCCCGCCCGGGTCGGGCGTGCCGCTGTTGGCGCCGGTGTAGCGCGCCCTGCCCTCGAAGGCGTCCCAGCCGAAGTTGGCGCCGCGCACGCCGCGCACGGTGCCGTAGTCGAGCTCCTCGAAGCGGTCCTGGCCGACGTCGCCGATCGCGATCCGCGCCGCGCCCGGGCCGCCCGTGTCGAAGGAGAAGCGGTAGGGGTTGCGCAGGCCGTAGCTGTAGATCTCGCCGCGGCCGCGGCGGCCGACGAAGGGGTTGTCGGAGGGGATCGAGTAGGGCCGCCCGCCGCGCGGCCGCGGGTCGATGCGCAGCAGCTTGCCGAGCAGGCTGTCGAGGTCCTGGGCGTTGTTGGGCGGGTCGCCGCCCGAGCCGCCGTCGCCGGTGCCGAGGTAGAGCAGCTGGCCGAGGAACTGCAGCTGGCCGCCGTTGTGGTTGGAGTTGACCGGGTGGGGGACGCGGAGCACCGTGCGCCGCGAGCCGCGCGCCGCCCGCGCCGGGCCGCGACGGCGGAACTCCTCGACGCGGATGTCCCCCGCGTCGTCCGTGTAATAGACGTAGAAGTGGCGGCTCTGGCGGTAGTCGGGCGGGAAGGCGATCGAGAGCAGCCCCTCCTCGCCGCCGGAGCGGACCAGGCCGCGGATGTCGAGGAAGGGGCGCGAGAGCTTGCGCCCGCCGCGCATGACCATCACCCGGCCGGGCTGCTCGACGACGAAGAGCAGCCGCGGGTAGCCGGGCGCGCCGGTCACGTAGGTGGGGCTGGCGAAGCCGCCGATCCGCTGCAGGGCGACGCCGCCGCCGCGCCGCTCGGCCGGCTCGCCCCCGCCCGGGGCGGAGCGCTCGGCCGGCCCGTCCCGCTCCGGCTCCCGGGCGCCGCCGCAGGCGGGCATCGCCACCAGTGCCACCAGCGCGAGGGCGAGGAGAGCGCTGAGCTTCGATCGGCGACCCACCGGGGACACGCTAGCGAAAGGCGACGTGGCCCCGAACCAGGTAGACTGAGACGTACCAATTGAACGATCCGGATTCGAAGCCGAAGTGGTGGAGGCCGCCCAGCTACGAGGAAACCGTTCTCAGGTCGCTGAGCTCCGTGCGGAGCTTCCGCGAGCGCTTCGAAGCTGAGGAAGAGAGAGAAGGGCAGACCGACGAGGGCGTCGCGCCGCTCAACGCGCTGGCGAACTTCCTCAAATTCCAGGGCGTGCTGATCGCCCATCTGGCCCTCAACGAGGACACCGGCGAGGAGCTCGTCCAGGCGTCGGTGCACGCCGCCGACCGGGTCCCGGCATGGATGGAGATGCGCGTCTTCCAGCGAGCCGACGATCCGCCCCGCCAGTTCACGCTCGGTTGCGTGCAGCTGCTCAAGGAGCAGCGGACGGCGCTCGAACGGATCGCCGAGGAGCAGGTGGACGACGCCGAGCCGATCGAGCTCCTCCTGGCCCGCGGGCCGCTGCCGGAGGGTTCGGAAAGCGAAAGCAACGAGGAGATGCTCGGGGCCTGCAGCGTCGGCCTGAGCGCCAACTTCCAGGCGACGCTCGCGATCGCCCGCGACCTCGACGAATGGATCGAGGAAGAGATGCAGGAAGCCGAAGCGCGCGCGAAGGCGGCGGGGGTGGAGGTGGAGGGCACCTACGAGGACCTCCTGGCGCTCGCCGGCGAGAACCTCGAGGAGTACGAGGAGTACCTCGACGAGGACGAGGACGACGAGGACGAGTAGAGGCGTCGCCGCTCGCCGGGGGGCGCTACCTCGACCCGGAGCGCGAGCCGATCGGCACCACTTCGCCGGAATCGGTCACTTCCTTGCCGAGCGGGGCGCGGCTGATCCGCACCGCGAAGGAGCCCCCCGGCCGCACCCCGCCGCGCGTCACCGCCTTCGCCTCGCCCCCGGTGCCGGCGCCGATGCCGTAGCGGAGGCCCCAGCGCCCGGCGCGCACCGCGCTCAGCTTCCAGACCACGTCGGCGGTGGCGCCTGGCTCGAGGCGGCCGAAGTCGAAGGTCTTGTCGCTGAAGGTCTCGGTGCCGCCGGGCTCCTCGGAGCCGGCGAGCCTCGGATAGCGCTCGGCGAGCACCCAGACCGGCCGGTCCGGCTGGGCCAGGTCCGACTGGGGGTCGCGGATCGCGAACGGCAGGGTCGAGTTGCGCCCCTCCTCGCCCGCCACCGAGACGTCGACGGTCAGCGCCGGGATCGTCCTCTCGCCGGCGTTGCGGATGCCGAGCCGCAGCAGCGAGGTCTGGCCGAGGCGCTGCCGGGTCGGGAAGCTGGCGCTGGTCACCTCGACCGGGTAGCTGCCCGCCGCTTCGCCCGTCGCGGAGCTGGAGTCGCCGCCGCCGCAGGCCGCCGCGCCGAGCGCCAGCGCCGCCGCCAGCGCGCCCGCGACCGCCGCCCGCGGGCGGCAACGCGAAGCGTGTATGCGAGGCCCCCCCACAGCGGCCGCAACATAGCACGGGGCAACGGCCGCTCCGAGGCGCTTTAGCGCCAGCTCAACAGTGCCCGCCAGGGCATCGCCTAGACTCGTCTCGAGGAGGAGGAATGGATGGTCGGATCCGCCGTCAACCGGGCGTTCCTGCCCGCCAAGTCGAGCCCCTGGCTCGACCGCGAGCGCCGATAGGAGGCTGAAGTAGGCTTATGGCAATGGACGATCCAACCCGGCCCGGCGAGGCCGACTTCGAGGCCGAGGCGGAGACGACCACCGAGGTGGGCGAGCCGGGGCCTCCAACCCCGGTGAGCAGCGGGCCCTACGTGAGCGACGACGGGTCGGTGATGGGGCGCGACTTCGTCATCCCCGGCGTCGACCCCGCCGAGTCCGATCCCTACCGCTTCCACACCGGCCGCAAGCGCGACCACGGCGGCACCGACGCGATCGAGATCATCGACCTCGTCAAGCAGTTCGGCCGCGCCCGCATCCTCAACGGCCTCAATCTGGGCCTGCCCGAAGACCAGATCTCGATCGTGCTCGGTCCCTCGGGCACGGGCAAGAGCGTGCTGGTCAAGCACATCGTCGGCCTGCTCTACCCGGACTCCGGCGACGTGCTGGTGCACGGCGAGTCGATCCCCAACATGACCGACGACGAGCTCTTCGAGGTGCGCAAGAAGTTCGGCCTGCTCTTCCAGGACGGCGCCCTCTTCGGCTCGATGAACATCTACGACAACACCGCCTTCCCGCTGCGCCAGCACACCGACAAGAGCGAGGAGGAGATCGGCGAGATCGTCAACCGGCGACTGCGCGAGGTCGGCCTCAGCGAGGCGATCTACAAGATGCCCAACGAGCTCTCCGGCGGCATGCGCAAGCGCGCCGGCTTCGCCCGGGCGCTGGTCCTCGAACCGGCGATCGTGATGTTCGACGAGCCCGACTCGGGGCTCGACCCGGTGCGCACGGCGCTGCTCTGCGAGCTGGTCCGCGAGGTGCACGAGGAGAACGGCGGCTGCTACCTGGTGATCAGCCACGACCTCAACACGGCGCGGCGCATCTCCGACTTCATCGCGGTGCTCTGGAACGGCAAGATCGTCGAGTCGGGCCCCAAGGAGGAGCTGTTCGACTCCGAGAACCAGTTCGTGCACCAGTTCCTCAACGCGGACGTCAGCGGTCCGCTGTCCATGGATTGAGGCGCGCGGCGCGCGAGTCCTGTCGCGGGGATGAGGGGGCCCCGCGGACGGGCAACGATCCGTCCTCGAGCCCCTCGCCCCACGCCACCCGCGCGAGGAGCCGACCATGAAGGACCGCTACTCGATCGGGGTCGGGCTGCTCTTCGCGGCGGTGATCGCGGTGGCGCTGGTGAGCACCGTCGGCGAGGACGAAGGGACGCTCGGGCTCGACGAGGTGGCGGAGCGCTGGGCGCTGCCGGAGTTCGCCGTGCCGCGCGCGGCGGGGCCGCTGGAAGGGGACGCCAACCTCGCCCAGGACGACTGCGAGACGGCGGGGACGCCCTGCCCGGCGGGGGAGCGGCGCCCCCCCGCCTGCCGCATCCGCACCCCCGGCGCGCTGCGCGTCTGCGATTTCTTCGCGCGGCCGCTGGTGCTCTCCTTCTGGTTCTCCCGGGGGGGCGACTGCGTCGCCCAGCAGGACGCGGTCGACGCGGTTTACGCACGCTACCGTGGGCGCGTGGCCTTCCTCTCGCTGAACGTGCGCGACGATCGCGACGCGGCCCGCGAGCTGGTCGCGAGCCACGGCTGGGGGATGCCGGTCGGCTACGACCGCGACGGCGCCGTCGCCGGCCTCTACCGCGTGGGCGGCTGCCCGACCTTCGCCTTCGCCTATCCGGGCGGCACCCTCCAGGACGCCGCGATCGGCGAGCTCACCGAGGCCCAGCTCAGCGCCAGGGTCGAGGCCCTCCTGCGCGCCACCCGCGCCGCCGAGGCGCTCTCCCGGCAAACCAGGCGAACTGCATCAACTTTGCCCCCTGCCAGGGGGCAAAGTTGATGCAGTTCGCCTGGGTGGGGGGCGTGGCGCCCGAGCGGGGCAGGGTGGCGCCGCACGTCGCCGCCGAGCTGCCGGGGCTGGGGATTGCCTGGGTCGAGGTCGACGGGCGGCCGCGCCGCAGCCCCGAAGCGGTGCGGCGGCGCCTGCGCGACCTCTCCGACCGCTTCTACGGCTCCCACGCGATCCACATGCGCGAGCGCACGATCCCCTGGGCCTACCGCGTCTTCTTCCGCCAGATCGGCCTCGACCCCGACAGCACCCGCACCCCGGTCGAGCAGCTCGCCCTCGACCGGCTCCGCGACGGCGCCTTCCTCACCCGCGGGCTGCCCGACGACGCGATCACGGTCGCCACCGCCGAGACCGGCGTCGCCCTGCGCGCCTTCGACGCCGGGCGCCTGCGCGGCGCCCTCTGCATCCGCGACTCCGCCCCCGGCGAGTCGCTGCCCGGCAGGACGGGCGAGCTGGCGCACGGGACGCTGACGATCGCCGACGAGGAGGGCCCGGTCGAGCTGCTCTTCGGCGGCACCGAGGAGCGCCGCGCCGACCGCGCCACCCACCGCGTCGCGATCGTCGCCGTCCAGGTCAAGGGCGTCGCCCAGGCCTCCGTCGAGGAGGCCCTCTGGATCGCCTCCTCGACGATCGAGTCCACCTAAGGGTCGCGCCCGGCACCCCGGCTCCCGCGGCACCCCGGCTCCCGCGGCAGCCCCGGCAGCGCCCGGCCGGGTTGGGGGCCGGATTGCGGTCGGTTGCGGGCTCGGTTGCGGCTGGTTGGAGGTGGGGGGTGATTTAGACTGGGCGGGATGTCGGTTCGGGTGGACAACACGTTTGGGGCGCTTCGCACCGATGGGGACGAGAAGCTGGCGCGGGTCGAGCTGCGGCGGCAGATCGGGCGGCTCGAGGGGGAGCTGGCGCGGCTCGCCGCCGAGGCCTTCCCGCGGCTCGGGATCGACACCGGCGTGGCGGCGGCGGGGCCGCCGCGGGTCGCCGGCCTGGCGGAGCTGGAGCGGCTGCGCGACGCGCTCGCCGCCCGCGTCGCCGACGCCCGCGCGGCGCTGCGCCGCAGGGCCGAGCTGGAGACGCGCAACCGCGAGCTGCTGCGGCGCATGCTCGCCAGTCCCGCCGACTACAAGTGGGTGCGCGTCTCGCGCGAGGACCTCGGCGAGCCCGGCTGCGGGCATTGGCACTCGCGCCCGCGGCTCGGCCCGCTCGGCATGCTGATGGGCTGGTGGCGGGTGAGGATCTCCTCCGGATGCCCCTCAGCCGGGCGGCTTGCGGCCGTTGAGCGGTAGGGACGCCGGGAAGGAGCGGCCGCCGGCCCCGTGGGGGAGCTTCCCGCTGGCCGAGCTGAGCGTGCTGGCCGGCATCGTCATGCTGGCGATCGGGCTCTTCGGCGGCAGCCCGACGGCGCTGGGCGTCGGCGTCGTCCTCGCCGGCCTCGGCGGGCTCGAGGTCTCGCTGCGCGAGCACCTCGCCGGCTACCGCTCCCACACCACCCTGCTCGCCGGCACCGTCTTCGTGCTCGTCGTCGCCGGGCTCTTCTACCTCGCCGGCCTGATCCTCGCCGTCTGCCTCGCCGCCGGCGCCGCCGCCTTCCTCGCCGCCTTCCTCGCCCTGCGGCGCGCCTTCCAGAAGGCGTCCGGGGGACTCTCCTTCAAGCTCACCCGCTTCGGCGGCGACTGACCGCCCCAGCCGCCGCCACGCGGCGTCCTCGGTCGCTCGCGTGCAAAGCACGCCACGCTCCCTGCGTCCTCTTGCCTGACGGCGGCTGGGGCGGTCAGGCAGATCATTCGGTCAGTCAGACCATCAGAACGGCTTCGCGGCTTGCCAGCTCGGTCGAGAGCAGGGCGCGTTGGCGCTGCGTGAGGGTGCCGATGCGCTTGTTCTCGCTCATCGCCAGGCCGAGCAGGAACTTGCGGGCGCGGGTGCGGCCCCAGCGGCGCTGGCTGGTCAGCAGCTCGGCCAGGGTCATGTTCTCGGTCTCCCAGGGGCACTTGCGGATCACCTCGGCCGCCTCGACCTCCCCGCGCGCGACCGATCGCTTCAGCTCGGCCCGGGCGAGCCGCACGCGGTTTGCACGGGCCAGCGCCCGCATGTGCTGGGGAGCTGCGGAAGCGGTCGTCTGAGCAGGGGCGATCGAAGCGGTCACTAGGGCTCCTCCCTCTGGGGGTTTGTCGACTGGGTAGCTCGTTGCGCCGAACCGGAGGCGGCGGGCCTCGGCTTGGTCGAGTCGAGTTCTCTGACCGATTCGCTTCCCTGCCCCGGGAGACGAGCGGCGCGAGGAGCAAGCTATGCGCTGGGACGGGCAAGCGTCAACCCGCGATCCGGCCGGGCCCTCCCGGTCGGGTCGCTAAGAGCAGCAATTTCGTCGGGCGGGTGTCGATTCCCGGCGAGGGGGGTTCGCAAACTACCCAGAGCGGGGTAGGTCGGGGAACTCGGCGAGGACCCGGCCGATCGTCTCGAGCGCGGCGTCGAGGTGGCGGCGCTCGTGGGTCGCCATCAGGCTGGTGCGCAGCAGCGCCCCGCCGGGCGGCACCGCCGGGTGGATCGCGACGTTGGTGTAGACGCCGGCGTCGAAGAGCGCCTTCCAGAGCAGCACCGCCTGCCAGTCGTCGCCGACGACAACGGGGACGACCGGCGTGGTGGCGACGCTGCCGTCGGGCAGCGTGCCCGGCTCGACCACCTTCAGGCCGAGCCCGCGCAGTCCCTCGCGCAGGTACCCGGCGTTGGCGAGCAGCGCCTCGAAGAGGGCCGGGCCCTCGGCGCGGATGACCCGCAGCGCCGCCAGCGCGGCGCCGACCGCCGCCGGCACCGCCGAGGCGCTGAAGACGAAGGAGCGCGAGGCGATGCGCAGGTACTCGACCACGTCGGCCGGGCCGGCGACGAAGCCGCCGCAGGAGGCGAGGCTCTTGGAGAAGGTCCCCATGCGCAGGTCGACCTCGTCCTCGAGCCCGAAGAGCTCGCAGGCGCCGGCGCCGCGTGCGCCGAGCACGCCCGCCCCGTGCGCCTCGTCGACCATCAGCCGCGCCCCGTGCGCCCGGCAGAGCTCGACGACGCGCGGCAGCGCGCAGACGTCCCCCTCCATCGAGAAGACGCCGTCGACGACGACGAGCACGCCGCCGCCGTCCTCCGCCGCCCGCCGCAGCATCTTCTCCAGCTTGTCCATGCGGTTGTGGCGGAAGGGGCGCAGGCGCGCCCCGGCGAGCCGGCAGCCGTCGAGGATCGAGGCGTGGTCGCCGGAGTCGACGACGACGGTGTCGCCGGGCCCGAGGATCGTCCCGATCGAGCCGAGGTTGGCCTGGTAGCCGGTCGAGTAGACGATCGCGTCGTCGGTTCCCATCCACTCGGCCAGCTCGCGCTCCAGCTCGACGTGCAGGGGCGTCGTCCCGTTCAGCAGGCGCGAGCCGGTGACGCCGGTGCCGTAGGCCTCCAGCGCCTCGCGCGCCGCCGCCTTGACCCGCTCGTCGCCGGTCAGGCCGAGGTAGTTGTTGGAGCCGAGCATGATCATCTCGCGCCCCTCCATCTCGACCACCGGGCCGGCCTGCGAGGTGAGCAGGCGGAAGTAGGGGAGGAGGTCGTGCTGGCGGGCCGCCTCCAGCTGCTCGAGCCGGTCGTGCTCGCGCGCCTTGGCGAAGACGTCGACGGGAGCCTTGGCGGTCTCGCCCATTGGGCAGAGTGTAGGTTCCGGGGCGTGATCGCGGGGCGAGCAAGCGTGCACATCCGGTCCTTCGCGCGGTGAGCGAGGCGGGGCCCCGATCCATGGCAGGCGTGACCGTCCGCCCGGTGCGCACCCGTCGCGAGCTGAAGCGCTTCGTCAAGGTCCCCTTCCGGCTGCACCGCGACCGGCCGCAGTGGGTGGCGCCGCTGATCTTCGAGCGGATGCAGTTCCTCGACCGGCGCCGCAACCCCTGGTTCGAGCACGGCGAGGCGGAGCTGCTGATCGCCGAGCGGGGAGGCGAGCCGGTGGGCCGGATCAGCGCCCACCTCGACACCCGCTGGGACGCCTACCAGGGCGGCGGCGACGCGATGTTCGGCTTCTTCGAGAGCGAGGAGGACCCGGCGGTCGCCGCCGCTCTGCTCGGCGCCGCGACCGAGTGGGCGCGGGCGCGGGGCCGCGACCGCATCCTCGGCCCGATGGACTTCACCACCAACGACGAGATCGGCATCCTGGTCGAGGGCTACGAGCGGCCGCCCTTCATCCTCCAGCCCTGGCACCCGCCCCACTACCGGCGCCTGCTGGAGGCCGAGGGCTTCGTCAAGGCGATGGACGTGCTGATGTGGGAGCTGCGGCTCGGCGACCTCAAGGAGGGGAAGCGGTTCGACCCCTCGATCCACGCCGCCGCCGAGCGCGGCCTGCGCGAGGAAGGGATCGTCATCCGCGGCATGCGCAAGCGCGAGATGGCCGCCGAGGTGCGCCGCTTCATGGACGTCTACAACGAGGCCTGGGGGGACAACTGGGGCTTCGTGCCGATCACCGACGCCGAGGTCGAGTTCCAGGCCAAGGCCCTGAAGCAGGTGCTCGACGAGGACTGGGCCTTCATGGCCGAGAAGGACGGCGAGACGATCGGCGCCGCGCTGACGCTGCCCGACGTCAACCAGGCGCTGGCGAAGCTGAGCGGCCGCCTGCTCCCCTTCGGCTGGCTGCGCTTCCTGGCGGCGCGGCGGCGGATCGACCGGCTGCGCGTGCTGGCGCTGGGCGTCAAGCACGAGTACCGCCACAGCGGCGTCGCCGCCGGCCTCTACCTCAAGCACCTGGAGGCGGCGAGCCGGCCGGGCGCGATCACCTGGGGCGAGATGGGCTGGATTCTCGAGACGAACGAGCCGATGAACAGGGCGATGGAGGGCATGGGGGGAGAGGTGGTCAAGCGCTACCGCCTCTACGAGAAGGCGCTGGACGGGTGATGCCGATTTGGGCGCCGGCCGGCTTGGCCGGTCGCGCTCCCGCGGCACGCAAATAGCGGCATCGGTCGCCCGGCCTCCTCCGTCTCGGCTGGCCCACATCGCTACAGTCGGCTGGTGAGTGGAATGGAGCTGGAGCCGGTTCCGGTGCGGGTCGTTCCGCGGGACGAGCCTGGCGCCGTCGCGGTGCGCAGCGAGGCGAAGACGGCGGCGCTGGCGGCCGCCGGGGGCGTCCTCGCCGGCGCCGCCACGGTGGCCGCCGTGCGCGCCGTCGCCGCGGTCGGCTCGCGCCCCCGTCCCGCGCGGCGCCTCTCGCGCCGCCGCGAGCGCGCCAACGTCCTCGCCAGCCGCTCCTTCCTGATCGACGTCCACCTCCTCGGCCGCTGAGCGCGGTGGAGGTGGAGGTGCGGCCGGCGTCGCCGTTCCGGCTGCCGGCGCGGGGCAGCGAGGACGGGACGATGCGCGCGGAGCGGGGGGTGCTCTCGCGGCTGCTGCACGTCGAGGGGGCGCCGGTGCTGGTGCGGGCCTGGGAGCCGGGACGGGACCGCGTCGCGCTGCGCGCCGAGCCGCTCGACCCGCGGTCGATCGCCGCCCCCGGCCGGGGCGCCGCCCAGCGCTCGTCCCTCGCCGCCGACGTGCCGGTGATTGACCACCCATATGGGCGGTCAATCACCGGCACGTCGGGGGACGAGGGGTCGGGGGCTCGGGAGGCCGGGGCGGCGGAGCTGGGGCTGGCGCTGGAGCGGATGCGCTTCGCGCTCGGCGTCGACGAGGACCTGAGCGAGCTCTACCGCCGCTTCCGCCGCGACCCGCTGCTCGGCCCGCGGCTGCGCCGCCGCCCCCACCTGCGCCCGCGCCGCACGCCCTGGCCCTGGGAGGCGCTCGCCTGGGCGGTCGTCAAGCAGCTGATCGAGAGCGCCCGCGCCGCCCGCATCCAGCGCCGCATCGTCGGCCGCTGGGGGCGGCGGCTCGGCGCCGGGCGCGAGGGCCTGCGCGACGTGCCGACGCCCGCTCTGATCGCCGGCCGGGCGCCGGCCGAGCTCGAGCAGCTGGGCCTGGCGCCGAAGCGGGCGATCGCGTTGCGCGCGATCGCCGCCGAGATCGCCGCCGGCCGCTGCGACCCGGCCGCGCCCACCGCCGACCGCCGCCTGCGCTCGGTCCGCGAGATCGGGCCCTGGACCGTGCAGTGCCTCGGCTTCTACGGCCGCGGCGACCCCGACTCGCTGCCCGCCGGCGACCTGACGTACCTGAAGCTGGTCGGCCGCCTGGCCGGGCTCGGGCGCCGCGCCACGGTCGAGGAGGTGGAGGAGCTCTTCGCCCCCTACGCCCCCTTTCGCGGCCTCGCCGCGGCCTGGATGGCGCACATGTAAAGGCCCACGCCGGGACGCCGATAAGGCGGGTGATGGAGCCACCGGCGCGGGGCGGCAGCTGGCCCGAGAAGAGAGTCACCGAGTTCCTCGACCAGATCTCGGCGGGGGGAGAGGACTACCGCCGCCTGGTCGAGCGCCTGCCGGCGATCGTCTACGCGGCCGAGCTGGGCGAGAACGGGCGCTGGCGCTACGTCAGCCCGCAGGTCGAGGAGATCCTCGGCCACACGCCCGAGGAGTGGCTCGCCGACCCCGGCCTCTGGGCCAGCCTGCTGCACCCCGAGGACCGCGAGCGCGCCCTCTCCCAGGAGACGCGCAAAACGATCGGCAACCGCAACCCGCCGCCGGTCGACTACCGCATGGTCACCCGCGACGGGCGCACGGTCTGGATCCTCGACGAGGCGGTGCTCGAGCCCGACGAGGGCGGCACCCCGGTCTGGCACGGCGTCCTCTACGACATCACCGAGCGCAAGGCGGCCGAGCAGGAGGCGCGTCGCGCCGCCGCCCAGCAGGCCGCGGTGGCGCGCCTCGGCGGGCGGGCGCTGAAGGACGGCGACCCCGACGCGCTGATGGCGGAAGCGACCGGGCTGATGGCCGGGATCGAGGGGGTGGACTGCGCCTGCATCTGGGAGATCGGCCGCGACGGCCGCCGGCTCGGCCTGCGGGCCGGGCTCGAGGACCGCGTCGTCGGCTCGGGGCGCGCCTCGGCGGCGCGCGACTCCCACGCCGGCGCCGCGCTCGACTCGGGCCTGCACGTGATCGTCGACGACTGGTCGGGCGAGCGCCGCTTCTCGATGCCCCCGGCGCTGCGCGTGATGGGGGTGCGCAGCAGCCTCGCCGTGCTGATCGACGGCAAGGACCGCCCCTTCGGCGTGCTCGACGTGCACTCCGCCGAGGCCAACCGCTTCACCCCGCAGGACGTCCACTTCGTCCAGGCCTCCGCCAACGTGCTCGCCGACGCCTTGGAGCGCCACGCCTCCGACCAGGCGCTGCGCCACCGCGTCCTGCACGACCCGCTCACCGGCCTGCCCAACCGGCTCAGCTTCGTCGACTCGCTGGCCGACGCGCTGAGGCGCAGCGCCGTCTCCGGGTCGCCGGTCGGCATCCTCTTCCTCGACCTCGACAACTTCAAGCAGATCAACGACAGCATGGGCCACCACGCCGGCGACGAGCTGCTGCGCGCGGTGGCGCCGCGGCTGCGCGGCCACCTGCGTCCCGGCGACATCGTCGCCCGCTTCGGCGGCGACGAGTTCGGCATCCTCGTCGACCGCCTCGCCGACGAGGACGAGGCGGTGGCGATCGCCGACCGTCTCGCCGCCGCCTTCGCCGAGTCCTACGAGATCGGCGGCGTCGACCACTTCGTCAGCGCCAGCGTGGGCATCGCCGTCGCCCGCCCCTCCGGCAGCGAGCCGATCGACGCCGAGATGCTGATCCGCGACGCCGATGCCGCCATGTACCGGGCGAAGGAGCGCGGCCGGGCCCGCTGCGAGCTCTTCGACGCGGAGATGCGCGCCGGGGCGCTGCGCCGGCTGGAGGTCGAGCGCGAGCTGCGCAGGGCGCTCGAGCGCGAAGAGCTGGAGCTCCACTACCAGCCGGTCGTGGCGCTGCGCGGCGGCGAGATCACCGGCCTGGAGGCGCTGGTGCGCTGGCGCCACCCCGAGCGCGGCCTGCTCGACCCCGGCGACTTCGTCCCGGTCGCCGAGGAAAGCGGCCTGATCGAGCCGATCGGCCGCTGGGTGCAGGAGAGCGCCTGCCGCCAGGCGCTCGAGTGGCACCAGCTGCAGCCGGATCGCCGCCCCTTCGACGTCTCGGTCAACCTCTCCGCGCGCCAGGTCAGCCACCGCGACCTGGCCGGCTCGATCGGCGAGGTCCTCACCGCCAGCGGCCTCGACCCGGTGCACCTGCGGCTGGAGATCACCGAGAGCGCCCTGGTCGAGGAGTCGGCGACGGCGATCGCCACCCTGGAGCGGCTCAGCGGGCTCGGCGTCGGCCTCGTCCTCGACGACTTCGGGACGGGCTACTCCTCGCTCGCCTACCTCAACCGCTTCCCGATCGACGGCCTGAAGATCGACCGCTCCTTCGTCGAGGCGCTCGGCGTCGAACAGGAGCGCACCGCGATCGTCGAGGCGATCGTCGGCATGGCCCGCGCCCTCTCCCTCGACGTGATCGCCGAGGGGGTGGAGAACGACGCGCAGCTCTCCGAGCTGGTCCGCCTCGGCTGCGACTACGCCCAGGGCCACCTCTTCTCGCGGGCGCTGCCGGCGGAGAAGATCACCGTCCTGCTCGAGGAAGGCGCGCCGCTCTACTCGGGGATCTCGCCCGGCAGGTAGTCGTTGCTGAGCACGGCAGAGGGGGCGGGAACCGAGTCGAGCTGGCCGTTGTCGCGCATCCAGCCGGAGAACTCGATCCAGCGGTCGGGGTCCATGTAGCCGTAGGGGCGGCCGTCGCGCGGCGGGTCGAGCAGCGGCAGCGTCGCCACCACCTCGGCTTCGGTGAGGCGCGGTTCGAGGTCGGGGTTCGCCTCCAGCAGGGCGTTCGTCGTCGCCGTGCGGCTCTCCGCGGCGGCCGTCGTGCCGCGCTCCAGGGCGGCGAGGAAGAGCCGGAACGGCTCCGGGTCCTCCTCCAGCCGCTGGCGCTGGGCGACCAGCACCAGCTCGTCGTAGCGGGGCACGCCGAGCCGGTCGACCGGCTTCACGGTGGGCTTCAGCCCGCGCAGGCGCAGATCGACCCCCTCGACGTTGCGGAAGCCGCCCAACATCGCGTCGGCGCGCCCGCCGGCGACCGCCGGCAGCAGGCCGAAGCCGACGTTGACCGTCTTCACGTCCGCGGGCGTCAGGCCGGCGCGGGCGAGGATCGTCTTCAGGTAGGCGTCCTGGTAGGGGATGCCGGCGGTGGCGATCGTCTTGCCGCGCAGGCCGGCGATGCCGCCGATGCCGGATTTGCGCAGCCAGATCATCGAGGTCAGCGGCCGGTCGACCATGGCGGCGACGGCGATCACGTCGAGCCCCTGCTCGCGGGCGAGCAGCACCTCGGGCTCGTAGGAGATCGCCAGGTCGGTGCGGCCGGCGGCGACGTGCTTGATCGGCAGGGCGGGGTCGGCCGGGGTGTGGATCGCCACGTCGAGCCCCGCTTCCTCGAAGTAGCCGCGCTCCTGCGCCATGTAGATGCCGGCGTGGTCGGGGTTGGGGTAGAAGTCGAGCGTCAGGTCGAAGGCCTGCGTCTCGGCCGTCCCCTCCTCGCTCTTCTCGCCGCAGGCGGCGAGGACGAGGGTGAGCGCGAGCAGGCAGAGGGCGGCGGCGAGGGCCGCGATGCGGGAGAGGTTCATGCCCGGGTTTCTATCGCCAACGGACGACGCGGCGCTCCGCGAGGGCGACGAGGCCGACCAGGGCCATCGTCATCGTCGCGAGGACGAGCACGGCGGCGAAGATGCGCGCCGTCCGCAGCTGGGCGTTGTCGAGCAGGATCAGGTGGCCGAGGCCGGCGTCGGCGCCGACCCACTCGGCGAAGACGGCGGCGATCGCGGCGACGGCGACGGCGATCCGGGCGCCGCTGAAGAAGTAGGGCAGCGAGGCCGGCGCCTCGAGCCGCCAGAGGATCTGCGCCCGCGAGGCGTCGAGGCTGCGCATCAGCTTGCGCGCCTCGGGGTCGACCGAGCGCAGGCCGGCGAGCGTGTTGACCGCGATCGGGAAGAAGCAGATCAGCGCGATCACCCAGAGCTTGGGTCCGATGCCGAAGCCGAACCAGACGACGAGGATCGGCGCGACCGCGATCACCGGGATCGTCTGCGAGGCGACGATCAGCGGGTAGAGGGCGAGCCGCAGCGTCTCTGAGAGGTGCATGGCGACGGCGAAGCCGAGCCCGGCGAGCACGGCGCAGCAGAGGCCGAGCAGCATCTCCTTCAGCGTCACCCAGGCGTCCTCGGCGAGCAGCGAGCGGCTCTCCCAGAGCGCCTCGCCGATTTCGGCGGGCGAGGGGACGAGGAACGGCTCGAGCCCCAGCGCGCCGGCGATCGCGCCGCTGCTCGCGGCGACCTGCCAGGCCCCGACCAGCAGCGCCACCAGCCCCGCCGGCAGCGCCCAGCGCCTCACGACGCGCCCCCCGCCCCGTCCCGTCGCCCGTTCCACCCGCTCCACCCGTTCCGGTGCGCCTTATGGACCCAGAGGGTCCATAAGGCGCACCGGAACGGGCCGGGAGCTCCAGGTGCTCCGGGTGGGCTCATCGGGAGCCTCGGTGGAGGGCGTGGAGGGCGCGCTCGCGGGCGGCGACGAAGTCGGGGTGGGTGACGGCGGCGTCGCGGTCGGCGACGCGTGGGGCGGGGGCGCTCAGGACCTCGACGACGCGGGCGGGGCGGGCGGAGAGGACTGCCACCCGGTCGCAGAGGTAGAGCGCCTCCTCGACGTCGTGGGTGACGAGCACGACGGTGCGCGGGTCGCTCGCCAGCGCCCCGGCCAGCCAGGCCTGCATCTCGCCGCGGGTGATCGCGTCGAGCGCGGCGAAGGGCTCGTCCAGCGCCAGCACCGGCTTGCCGGCGACGAGGGTGCGCAGGAAGGCGACCCGCTGGCGCATCCCTCCCGAGAGCTCGGCCGGGGCGGCGCGCTCGAAGCCGGCCAGGCCGAAGCGCTCGAAGAGGCGCCCCGCCTCGCGCCGCGCCGCGCCCCGCCGGACGCCGCGGTTGCGCAGCGCCAGCGTCGCGTTGTCGAGCGCCGAGAGCCAGGGCAGCAGCAGGTCGCGCTGGGGCATGAAGGCGCAGCGGGCCAGGCGCCCCCGCGCCGCGCGCGCGTCACCGAGCGCGACCTCGCCCGAGCACGGCTCCTGCAGGCCGGCGATCAGCTCGAGCAGGGTCGACTTGCCGCAGCCCGAGGGGCCGACCAGGCCCAGCACGCCGTGCGCGCCGATCTCCAGGTCGAGCCGCTCGATCGTGCGCAGCGCCCCGTAGGCGTGCGCGAGGCCGCGGATCGCGACCGGGACGCCGGCCTCGCCGCGGGCAGGCGAAGAGCTCGCGACGGCGAAGTCGCTTGCTTTCACGGGCATCTTGGTATCCTGGCGCACTTCAGGCTTCTGACCAAATAGGTCAGGAAAGTCGATAACGAGTTCCCGAACCCCCAGCATGGACCCCGCGATCCTCATCTTCGGCTTCGGCATCGGCGCCATGGTCGGCATGACCGGGATGGGCGGCGGCACGTTGATGACGCCGCTGCTGATCCTCATCTTCGGCGTCAAGCCGATCACCGCGATCGGCACCGACATCTTCTACGCGGCCGTCACCAAGACGGTGGGGGGCTGGCGCCACCTGCGCATGGGCACGGTCAACATGGGCCTCTCGCTGTGGCTCGCGGCGGGCAGCGTGCCGGCCGCCGTCGGCGGCGTCTGGGCGATTGCGATCCTGCAGAGCCGGATCGGCGAAGAGCGGCTCGACTCGCTCGTCTACGCCCTGCTCGGCGGCACCCTGCTGATGGTCGGGATCGTCACCCTGGCGCGGGCGCTGATCCTCAGCAACCTGATCGAAGAGCGCGAGGACTTCGTCCTGCAGCGCCGCCACAAGGTCGCCGCGGTCGTCATCGGCGCCACGACCGGGTTCGTGATCGGGATCACCTCGGCGGGCTCCGGCACGGTGATCGCGATCCTGCTGATCGCCGTCTACCGCCTCGCCCCCAGGAAGGTCGTCGGCACCGACGTCTTCCACGCCGCGATCCTGCTCTGGGCGGCCGGCATCGCGCACTGGGTCGGCGGCAACGTCGACTTCCTCCTCGCCGGCAACATCCTGCTCGGCTCGATCCCGGGGGTGATCGTCGGCTCGCACTTCGCGGCGCGGGCGCCGACCGGGTTCCTGCGCACGGCGCTGGGCGTCGTCCTCGTCGCTTCGGGGGCGATGACGGTTCGCGAGGGCGACGCGACGGTCTGGCCGATCGCCGCCGCGGTGGCCGGCGTCGGCCTCGCCCTGCTGATCTGGTTCCCGCGCTGGTGGAACGAGCGGCGCCGCAAGCGGGAGGCGGCGGAGGGAGCGGTCGACCGCTCCTCCGAGCTGGCGCCGGAGTCGATCGGCTGACCGCGGCTGATTAACTAGCTCCCATGCGCGTCACAGCGAAGGCCGACTACGCCGTCCGCGCCGCGGCGGAGCTGGCCGCGGCGGCGGAGGGGCCCGTGAAGGGCGAGCGCCTGGCCGACGCGCAGGACATCCCGCTGCAGTTCCTCGAGCACATCCTGCTGGAGCTCAAGCACGCCGGCATCGTCCGCGCCCGCCGCGGCGCCAAGGGCGGCTACTGGCTCGCCAAGCCCGCCGAGGAGGTGACGATCGCCGACGTCGTGCGCGCCGTCGAGGGCCCGATCGCCCACGTCCAGTCCGCCCCGCCCGAGTCGATCGAGTACCGCGGCAGCGCCGAGAGCCTGCAACAAGTTTGGATCGCTGTTCGCGCAAACCTTCGAGCGGTGCTCGAGCACGTCACCCTCGCCGACCTCGTCTCCGGCGAGCTCCCCTCCGACATCGAGTCCCTCGCGGCCTCCCCCGACGCCTGGGCCCCCCGGTAGGCGGCCGCCCCGGCGAACCACGCTTCCGGTGCGCCTTTTGGCCCCTATGGGTACATAAAGCGCACCGGAAGGCCTCAGTCGGTGGCTGGGGCGCCGCCGGCCACGACGTCGACGAAGCTCTCCAGGTGCCGGGTGGTCCAGCACTCGAAGGCGCCGTCGCAGTGGCGCTCGTAGGCGGCCATCACCGAGTCGCCGTAGTTCCAGTAGAGGCGCGGCTCGGGGTTGAGCCAGAAGAGGCGGCCGGCGCGCTCGGCGACGCGGGCGAAGACCTCGGCATGGGGCTCGCGGCCGTTGGTGCGGGCGTCGCCGAGCACGATCACGGTCGAGCGCGGGTCCAGCTCGTCGGAGATCCGGCCGAGGAACTCGAGCCAGACGCGGCCGTAGTCGGTGTAGCCGGAGACGTCGGCGACGCCCCCCTCGCTGCCGATCCGCTTGGCGATGACGCGGAAGTCCCGCTCGTGCTCGAAGACGTCGGTCACCTCGGAGATGCGCTCGATGAAGACGAAGCTGCGCAGCTTGCGGAAGGAGTCGTGCAGGGCGTGCAGGACGGAGAGGAAGAAGACGCTGGCCGAGGTGACCGAGGTGGAGACGTCGCAGAGGACGTAGATCTCGGGCCGGCGCGGGCGCTTGGGCCGGTGGCGCAGGCGCAGCGGCACGCCGCCCGTCTCCAGCGAGGCGCGCATCGTGCGGCGCACGTCGACGGTCTGGCTGCGGCGGCGGCCGCGCTGCTCGTGCCCGAGCGTGGCCAGGCGCCGCTTCATCTGGGAGACGGCGCGGTGCACGGCGGCGAGGTCCTGCGTGGGGCTGGTCGGCAGGGCGCGGTCGAGCTCGGCCAGCGGCCGCGCCGGCGGCAGCGTCGAGGTGCGCTCGATCAGCTCGCGCTCCAGCTCGCGGCGCAGGTGGCGCTCGAAGGCGCTCAGCCGCTCGCGGTCGATCGGCGGCAGCTCGGCGGCGCCGTCCTCTGCGGGCGGCTGCTGGCCGGCGGAGAGGCCCAGCGTGCGGCGGATCCGCTGCACGTCGACCCCGACCACGCCCGACCCCTCGCCCTGGCGGCCGAAGGCCGAGATCGCCAGCCGGGCCAGGTCGCGCATCGCGCCGTCCTCGCCGGCGGCGATCGCCTCGCGGACCTGTTCGCGCAGCTCGTCGAGGTCGAGCCGCTCGCCGCCCTCGTAGCGCTCGCCGCCCTCCTCGACGCCGCGCTCGACCGCCGCCGCCTCGGCGACGCGGAAGAACCAGCGCTCGAAGAGCAGCTCGAAGAGGCGGCGGTCCTCCTGGGACTTGGCGATCGTCGCCGCCAGCGCCTCGCGGAAGTCCTCGCGCGAGGTCCACGGCACCTGCTCCAGGGCCGCGAAGGCGTCGAGGATCTCCGAGGTGCCGACGGCGACGCCCTCGCCGCGCAGCTCCTCGCAGAAGCCGAGCAGCTTCGCCGCCAGGCCGGGCGGCCCGGCCTCAGCTCTCGGTCCGTAGGGGGTCGGCAAGCTTCACCCCGACTCGCTCGGAGACCAGCTCGATGTCGGTGCGGTGCTTGACGATGATCGACATCGATTGCTCGAAGGTCTTCTGGTCGATGTCCTCGGCGCCCATCAGCAGCAGCGTGCGCGCCCAGTCGATCGACTCGGCGATCGAGGGCGGCTTCTTGAGGTCGAGCTCGCGCACCATCCGCACCACCTCGACCAGGCGCCGCGCCAGCGCCTCGGGCAGCTCGGGGGCGTGCAGGCGGACGATCTCCAGCTCCCGCTCCAGCTCGGGGTAGTCGAGCCAGAGGTAGAGGCAGCGGCGCTTCAGCGCCTCGGTCAGCTCGCGCGAGTCGTTCGAGGTGAGGACGACGATCGGCATCGTCGTCGCCGCGACCTCGCCCAGCTCGGGGATCGTGATCTGGAAGTCGGAGAGCAGCTCGAGCAGCATCGCCTCGAACTCCTGGTCGGTCTTGTCGATCTCGTCGATCAGCAGCACCACCGGGTCGGGGCTGGCGATCGCCTGCATCAGCGGCCGCTCGAGCAGGAACTCGCCGCTGAAGATGTCCCCGTGCACGTCCTCCCAGCCGTCCTCGCCGCCGGCCTGGATGCGCAGCAGCTGCTTGCGGTAGTTCCACTCGTACAGCGCCTTCGCCTCGTCGAGGCCCTCGTAGCACTGCAGGCGGATCAGCTCGCGGCCGCTGGCGCGGGAGAGCGCCTTGGCCAGCTCCGTCTTGCCGACCCCCGCCGGGCCCTCGACCAGGACCGGCTTGCCGAGCCGCTGGGCGAGGAAGGAAACCAGCGCCGCGGGCTCGTCGGCGAGGTAGCCGACCCGCGCCAGCGCCTCCTTCACCTCGGTCACGGAGCCCGCAGCCATCGGGGCGATGATAATCGTCGCCGTGCTCGAGCTCGTCCCGCTCCTCGCCGCGCTGCTGCCGCAGAGCGCCGGCCCCTACATGGCGCTGATGCTGATCGGCTTCGCGGTGGGGATCCTCGGCCACCTGACGGCGTCGCGCTGGCTCGTCGCCACCGGCGTGATCCTGATCTTCCTCGGCGCCTTCCTCTTCCCCCTCGCCCTCAACCTGACCGAGGACCCCCCGCCCCGGATCGAGACGGGGCGCTGAGCTTCCCTTCTACCGCGTAAGCTTTGCGCGGGAGGGTCCCACCGCCCTCGAGGGAGATTGATCGTTCTGATTCGACTTAGGACAATCGCGACGCTCGCTGCCGCGCTGGCGCTCGGCGCCGGCCTGGCCGCCTGCGGCGGCGACAGCGCCGACCCGCAGGCCCTGGTTGACGACGCGACGCTTCAGGGAATCGAGAGCGGGGTGTTCGACCTCGAGGTCGACCTCAAGGTGGCCGGCGACAAAGGTGGCCGCGTCTCCATCGCGATCGCCGGCCCGTTCCAGGGCGAAGACCCGCCGGAGCTTCCCCGGCTCGGCGTGACGGCGACGGCGAAGGGGTCGCTGGACGGCGAAGAGATCGATTTCGACGGCGGCCTCACCCTGCTCGGCGAAGAAGCCTACGTTCGCTACGACGGAGTCGAATACGAGGTCGACCCGACCACCTTCGGCTTTGTCAGGTCGACGCTGCTCCAGCAATCGGGGCCGGGGCAGAGCCCCGACGAAGTCAGCGCCTGCCAGGAGGCCGTCGGCCAGCTCGAAGTCGGCGAGTTCGTTGACGATCCCAGTGAGGCGGGCGAGGTCGACGTCGGCGGCACGAGCACGACGAAGCTCAGCGGCAACCTCGACGCGGCCGGCGCGGTCGATGCGTTGATCGAGCTGACCGACGATCCGGACTGCCGGCAGCAGCTGAGCTCGATTCGCGAGCTGCCTTCGAGATCGGAGCTCGAGGAGGCGAGGAAGACCGTGCAGGACTCGGTCAAACGGGCGAGGGTCGAGCTCTACGTGGGGGACGACGACATCGTGCGCCGCCTCGTTGTGCGGGCGACTATCGAGCCGCCCCCCGGCGCGGGAGCCGACGGCGCGAAACGGGTCGACCTCGATCTCGACATGACGCTTACGGGCATCAACGAGGAGCAGCAGATCTCAGCGCCGCGGCGCTCCAGGCCTATCGGCCAGCTTTTCCTCAAGCTGGGTGTCAACCCGATCGAACTGATCGGCATCCTCGAAGGTGGGGAAGAACTCGGCTCCGGGGGGCTGGACGGGCTGCTCGAACGCCTCAGGGGCGCCGGAAGCGGGCAGTAGCCGCCACCAGCGCATAGGCTCACGCGACTTTGGAGGCCTTCCTGCTCTTCCTCAGCTTCGCGGTGATCCTCTCGGGGGCGCTCCTCTTCACCAACGCGGTCGAGTGGATCGGCCACCGCCTGAAGCTGGGCGAAGGGGCGGTGGGGAGCCTGCTCGCCGCCGTCGGCACGGCGATGCCGGAGACGCTGATCGCGATCGTCGCCCTGCTCGGGGCGGCCGAGGGCGCCGACCAGGTGGCGATCGGGGCGATCGTCGGCGCGCCCTTCCTGCTCGGCACGCTGGCGATGGGCCTGGTCGGGCTCTTCGCCTTCCTCTACCGCCGCCGCCGCGTCCAGGGCCTCGAGCTGAAGGCGCACCGGCCGACGCTGGAGCGCGACCTGGTCTTCTTCCTGATCTTCTTCGCGGTCTCGCTGGCGCTCGCCTGGGGGGCGCCGGCGGAGCTGCGCGTCCCGGTCGGCATCGCGGTGATCCTCGCCTACCCGGTCTACATCCGCCGCACCCTGCTGGCCGCCGGCGACATCCAGGACCACGCGACCCTGCAGCCGCTGATCTTCGAGCGCCGCCCGGAGCGGCGGCGCAGCCCCGGCCTGCTGCTCTGCGCGATCCAGCTGCTGGTCGGCCTCGGCGCGATGGTCGGCGGGGCGCACCTCTTCGTCGAGGAGCTGCTCCACATCGCCGAGAGCCTCGGCATCGAGCCCGTCGTCCTCGCCCTGATCCTGGCGCCGCTGGCGACCGAGCTGCCGGAGAAGGTCAACAGCTTCTTCTGGGTCCGCGAGGGCAAGGACTCCCTCGCCCTCGGCAACATCACCGGCGCGATGGTCTTCCAGTCGACGATCCCCGTCGGCATCGGCCTGATCTTCACCGACTGGGAGCTGACCGCGAACGCCGCGGTCTCCGTCGTCCTCGGCCTCGCCGGCGGTTTCCTCGCCTACGAGATCCTGCACCGCCGCGGCCGCTTCGAGCTGCCCGCCGTGCTCGCCTGGTTCACCCTCTACGCCGCCTTCATCGCCATAGTTGCGATCTGAGCCGAGCGCTCGTGGAAGGATTGCCAGGGCTACAGGCCCGTCGATCCTTCGACGAAGCCCGGCGGACGAGTGGCGCTAATCCTCGCGGCCAGGGTCCTGGCCGTCCTCGCCCTCGTCGAGCTCCTCGTCGCCCTGCTCCAGGGCGGTCGCGGAGATCGAGCCGCCCGAGCCGGGGTGGTAGCGCGTCTGGAAGCGCTCGAGGGCGTGGTCGCGGCGGTCCTCGTCGACGGGGACCTCGTCGGAGACGCGCACCCAGTCGGCCCCCTCGTAGGCCTCCATGTTGAAGACCTCCTGGTCGAGCGAGGTGGAGTCGTCGACGACGACCAGCACCTCGGTCTGGGGGTTGAAGTAGGTGCCGGGCTGCATCAGCAGCTCCTCGACCTCGTAGAGGTTCTCCTCGGCGGCCATCAGTCCGATCCTACGAGATCGGCGAGGCGGCGCTCCGTCTCCCGCTCGACGTCGAGCGGCGCCTCGCCGCGGCGCTCGCGCCAGTAGGACTTCGCCTGCACCATCTGGCGCACCTCCGCCTCGCGAGTCTCGTGGTTGGCCGGCGAGGGGAGGGGGCGAACCGAGCGTGGCGGCAGGTCGGGATCGATCGCGTAGGGGCCGCGACCGATGCCGCGCCAGGCCTTGCTGGCGCCGGCGAAGGCGAAGGCGGCGATCGGCGCCACGACCAGCGTGATCAGCCACAGCACGTTGCCGTACTCGACCGAGGTCGCTGCCAGCAGACTGAGCATGGGACCAAGGGTAGGGGTCCCGCCTCGCCGCCGCCATCCGATACCCTTGGCGGTGATTGACTGACCAGTCAATCGGTGGTCCGTCGTCACCGGCGAGGCCGCATCGAAAGCCGTACGCACGGACCGAAAAGGAGCCTCGACCAGTGGTTGACTTCACCCTCACCGACGAGCAGAAGGATCTTCGCGAGCTGGCGCACAACTTCGCGGAGAAAGAGATCCGCAAGGTGGCCTGGGAGTACGACAAGGACGGCACCTGGCCCCAGGACATCGTCGACAAGGCCTGGGAGGTGGGCTTGATGAACACCCACATCCCCGAGGCCTACGGCGGCCCCGGCCTCGACTACCTCTCCGGCTGCCTGATCGAGGAGGAGATGGGCTGGGGCTGCTCGGGCATCGGCACCAGCCTGATGGCCAACGGCCTCGCCTCGGCGCCGATCACGCTCGGCGGCTCCGAGGAGACGAAGAAGAAGTACCTCGGCATGCTCAGCGAGGCGCCCAAGCTGGCCTCCTTCTGCCTCACCGAGCCCGACGCCGGCTCCGACGTCTCCGGGATGAAGACCCGCGCGGTGAAGAAGGGCGACAAGTACGTCATCAGCGGCTCCAAGTGCTTCATCACCAACGGCACCTACGCCGACTACTTCACGGTCTACGCGAAGACCGACCCCGAGGCCGGCCACCGCGGCATCAGCGCCTTCGTCGTCGACGCAGACCTGCCCGGGGTCACGGTCGACAAGAAGGAGGACAAGATGGGCCAGCGGGCCTCCAACACCGCGACCATCTCCTTCGACGAGGTCGAGATCCCCGTCGAGAACCTGCTCGGCGAGGAGAACCGCGGCTTCAAGCTGGCGATGATGACCCTCGACCGCACGCGCCCGGGCGTCTCGGCGATGGCGGTCGGGATCGGCCGCGCCGCCTTCGAGTACGCCGTGGAGTACTCGAAGGAAAGGGTGCAGTTCGGGGTGCCGATCGCGATGCACCAGGCGATCCAGTTCATGATCGCCGACATGTCGACCAAGGTCGACGCCGCCCGCCTGCTGGTCTGGAACTCGGCCGTCCTGCTCGACCAGGGCAAGCGCAACACGCTGGTTTCCTCGCAGGCCAAGCGCTTCGCCGCCGACTCGGCGATGGAGATCACCGTCGACGCCGTGCAGGTCTACGGCGGCTACGGCTTCATCAAGGAGTACCCGGTCGAGAAGCTGATGCGCGACGCGAAGATCATGCAGCTGTACGAGGGCACGAGCCAGATCCAGCGCCTGGTGATCGCCAAAGAAGTGCTGCTGCCGCGCAACGTCGACGAGAGCACGCCCGAGGCCAAGGCGGCGGAGAGCAGCCAGTCCGAGCAGGCCGCCGCCACCGTCTAGCCTCCCCACTCCGGTGTTTGGCTAGGCGACGGTGCGCTGGCGGGCGGCCTTCTGGCGGCGCAGCTTGTCGAGCTCGACCTTGCGCAGGCGGATCGAGTCGGGGGTGACTTCGACGCACTCGTCCTCGCGCAGGAACTCGACCGCCGCTTCCAGCGAGAGGCGGGTCGGCGGCGCCATCCGCTCCAGCACCTCGGCGCTGGCGGCGCGCATGTTGGTCTGCTGCTTCTCCCTGGTCGCGTTGACGTCGAGATCCTCGGTGCGGGCGTTCTCGCCGACGATCATCCCCTCGTAGACCTCCTCGCCGGGGCCGACGAAGAGGGTGCCGCGATCCTGCAGGCCGAGCAGCGCGTAGCCGGCGCTCCTGCCGCGCCGGTCGGCGACGATCGAGCCGGTGGGGCGCAGGCGCAGGTCGCCGGCCCAGCGCTCCCAGGCCTCGAAGACGTGGTGCATGACGCCGCTGCCGCGCGTCTCGGTGAGGAACTCGGTGCGCAGGCCGATCAGGCCGCGGGCGGGCACCAGGTAGTCCATCCGCACCCAACCGGTGTCGTGGTTGGTCATCTGCTCGAGCCGGCCCTTGCGGGCGGCGAGCAGCTGGGTGATCGCGCCGACGTGCTCTCCGGGCGCGTCGATCGCCAGCCGCTCGACCGGCTCGTGCGGCCTGCCGTCGATCTCGCGGGTCAGCACGCGGGGCTGGCCGGCGGTCAGCTCGAAGCCCTCGCGCCGCATCAGCTCGAGCAGGACGACGAGCTGCAGCTCACCACGCCCCTGCACCTCCCAGGCGTCGGGCCGGTCGGTGTCCTCGACGCGGATCGAGACGTTGCCGACCAGCTCGGCGTCGAGCCGGGCGCGGATCTGGCGCGCGGTCAGCTTGTCGCCCTCCATGCCGGCCAGCGGCGAGGTGTTGACGCCGACGACGATCGAGAGCGAGGGCTCGTCGACGGCGATCGCCGGCAGCGGTCGCGGGTCCTCGGGGTCGGCGAGGGTCTCGCCGATCGTCACCTCGGGCAGGCCGGCGACGGCGATGATCTCGCCGGGGCCGGCCTGCTCGGCCGGCACGCGCTCGAGCGCCTCGGTGACGTAGAGCTCGGAGGCGGCGGCGCGCTCGACGCTGCCGTCGGCGCGGCACCAGGCGATCGGCTGGCCGGCGCGGATCGTGCCGTGGCGGACGCGGCAGAGGGCGAGGCGGCCGACGTAGGGGGAGGCGTCGAGGTTGGTGACGTGCGCCTGCAGGGGGTGGTCCGGGTCGTGCTCGGGGGCAGGGATCCTCTCCAGCATCAGGTCCATCAGCGGCGCCAGGTCGGCGCCCTCGACGCCCTCCTCGAGCGAGGCCCAGCCCGCCCTGGCGTTCGTGTAGGCGATCGGGAACTCGATCTGGCTGTCGTCGGCGCCGAGGTCGAGGAAGAGCTCGTAGACCTCGTCGATGACCGCGGCGATGCGGGCGTCGGGCCGGTCCACCTTGTTGACTACGAGGATCGTCGGCAGCCTCGCCTCCAGCGCCTTGCGCAGGACGAAGCGGGTCTGGGGGAGGGGCCCCTCGGAGGCGTCGACGAGCAGCAGCACCCCGTCGACCATGGTCAGGCCCCGCTCCACCTCGCCGCCGAAGTCGGCGTGGCCGGGCGTGTCGACGATGTTGAGCTTGACGCCGGCGTAGCTCACGGCGGTGTTCTTGGCGAGGATCGTGATCCCCTTCTCGCGCTCGAGGTCCATCGAGTCCATCACCCGCTCGGCCACGTCCTGGCCCTTGCGGAAGGCCCCCGACTGCCACAGCATGGCGTCGACCAGCGTCGTCTTCCCATGGTCCACATGGGCGACGATCGCGACATTCCGTATGTCGGTGCGGAGGTGCATGGCGCTGCGCATTGCGGCGTCCTCGGTGGCTCGCGGGCGGAGCACGCCAGGCTCTCTGCGTCCTAGGTCTGCCTGGCCGTGCCCCCCGCGCGGTCTGCAAAAAAAAGACGGGGCCCACCGAGCGGCGGGCCCCGTCGGACGCTAAGAGCGGGTGCAGCTACGAGGTCTGCTGGACGCTCGCCGCGGCGGGGCCCTTGGGGCCTTCCTCGGACTCGTAGCTCACCTTGGCGCCCTCGGTCAGGGACTTGAAGCCCTCGCCGAGGATGGCGCTGTGATGGACGAAGACGTCCTTGGAGCCGTCGTCGGGCGTGATGAACCCGTAGCCCTTGTCATCGCTGAACCACTTGACTGTTCCGGTCGGCATGCATTGCCTCCACTTCGATGTGCTGCGAACGCGGAGGCTTCGGTAAAGCGACGACGCGAGCGCTAGGCACGACTTTTGCCGGATACCCATCCGGCCTAATGTCGGGACCGTAGCAGCGAACGGCGCGGCGCGGCGCGCTCGGATCGCCGTCCAGCCGTGTTGACTCGTCGAGGAGACTGGCCGATACCGTGTCGACATGATCCGAGAGCGACGTTTCCCCGCGCCATCCGACCCACTCGCTTCGCCGAAGGCAGCCGCCGAGATGGACGACAGGGGAGGCGCTGATTGTGGAGTTGACCCACCTATAGGTGGGTCAACTCCACAATCAGCGCAGCGGGCCTCCGGGGTCCCTGGTGTTTCCGCCTTCGGAGCTCGGCCTCGCCGGCCGATACCTTGACTGTGATGCTGCGGCCCAACTCGCTTTCCCGGCGGGCGGGCCTCTGCGCGCTCGCGACGCTCTGGCTCGCGGGCGGCACCGGCGCCGCGCCCGGGCCCGCTGCCGCCGCCGCCCGGCACGGCGGTGGCGATCTCTCGCCCCGCCTCGCCGACCTGGCTGCGCCGTCGCTGCGCGGCAAGCCTCCGGCGAGGCAGGCACGCGCCCTCGGCCTGCCCGCGGAGGGCCCCGGGAGCCTGCTGCGCGTCGGGAATCGGGTGCTCGTCGAAGTAAGGGCCGCCGGGGCCGTCGCGGCGGCGGGCGGGGCGGTGCGCGCCGCCGGCGCCGAGGTCGTCGACGTGAGCCGGCGCCACGAGACGGTGACCGCGGCGGCGGCGCCGGCCGAGTTGCCGGCCCTCGGCCGCGCCTCCGGCGTCGCCTCTGTCACCGAGGTGCTGGAGCCGCTGGTCTTCGCCGGTCCCTGCCCCTCCGGCGAGCTCGTCTCCGAGGGCGACCAGCAGCTCGCCGCCGCAGCGGCACGGACCGCGCACGGCGTCGACGGCAGCGGCGTCACCGTCGGCGTCCTCTCCGACTCCTACGACGACGATGCGACCGCGCCGACCCACGCCGACGAAGACGTCGAATCCGGCGATCTGCCCGGAGTCGGCAATCCCTGCGGCCACAGCGACCCCGTCGTCGTCCTCGAAGAGCTCGGCGCCGGCCCGGACGGCTCCGACGAGGGCAGGGCGATGGCGCAGATCGTCCACGATCTCGCCCCCGGCGCCTCGATCGCCTTCGCCACCGCGTTCACCGGCATGACCGGCTTCGCCGAGAACATCGAACGGCTGGCCGAACCGGTCGGCGGCGGCGGCGCCGGTGCGGACGCGATCGTCGACGATGTCGTCTACTTCGAAGAGCCCTTCTTCCAGGAAGGGCCGGTCGGGGTGGCGGTCGCCAACGCGACCGCGGCCGGCGCCGTCTACTTCTCCTCGGCCGGCAACAACAACCTGATCTCCGGCGGCCGCGACATCGCCTCGTGGGAAGCGCCGGCCTTCCGGGACTTTGGCGCCTGCCCGGCCGCGCTCGTCATCCTCTCCGCGGAAATCGAAGCCGAAGCAGGGCCCGGCTTCGGTCTGCGCCCGGAGCACTGCATGGACTTCCACTCGGGGGCGCCGGTCGACGGCACGTTCGAGATCGTCGTCTCGGCCGGCGCCACCCTGCTCGTCGACCTGCAGTGGGCCGAGCCCTGGGATGGCGTCGACACCGACGTCGACGCCTTCCTCTTCGACTCCGCGGGCGAACTGCTCGCCGGCAGCATCGGCGACAACGTCTTCGGCAGCCAGCGGCCCTTCGAGCTGCTTGGCTGGGACAACGAAACCGGCCAGGCGCAGGCCGTGCAGCTCGTCCTCAACCGCTACTCGGGGGAGAGCCCGCGGCTGAAGGTGGCCCTGCTGCAGAACGGCGGCGGCGTGACCTCGACCGAGTACCCGGAATCGCGGGGCGGCGACGTCGTCGGCCCGACCGTGTTCGGCCACAACGGCGCCGCCGACGCGGTCAGCACCGGCGCGATCCGCTACGACACGACGACGACGCCGGAGAAATTCTCCTCGCGGGGGCCGGTCACCCATCGCTTCGGGCCGGTCGACGCCGGTGGCCCCGCCGATCCCCTGCCGGCGCCGGAGGTCCTCGCCAAGCCCGACCTGCTCGCCACCGACGGCGGCGTCAACACCTTCTTCGGCAGCTTCCTGGGCGGCGCCTGGCGCTTCTTCGGCACCTCGGCCGCGGCGCCGCACGCGGCGGCGGTGGCGGCGCTGATGCTGGAGGCCGATCCGGGCGCGACGCCGGCCGAGGTCCGCGCCGCCCTCTGGGCGGGCACTGCTCCGGTGGGTGCCTTCGGATCGTGCGCGGTCGGCGCCGGGCTGCTTGACGCCCAGGCCGCGATCGGCGCCCTGCTCGCCGAAGCAGCGGCCGCGCCCCCCGCCTGCACGCCGCCCGAATCGCCGCCGTGGCCGGAGGAGGAAGGCGGAGGGGAAGAAGGCGGCGAAGAGGGTGGAGCGCCGTCCCCGTCCGTGAGCGAGGCCGAAGCGCTGGTCCTGGCGGCGAACCCGCCGGCGCCGCGGGCAACGCCGCCTGCCCCCAGCTCGGCCCTCCGCACGTTCCTCCGGCACCGGCCGCCGAAGGTCCGGTTCACGCGCCACCGCCGCGCCAGGGTGGTCTTCCGCTTCGGCTCCAACGAGCCCGGCGTCGTCTTCGTCTGCCGCATCGACGGTGGCTTCCCGCGCGTCTGCGGCCGTCGCCTGGTCCGGAGGCTCAGGATCGGCAAGCACGTCCTCCGCGTTCGCGCCCGCGACGCCGCCGGCAACGTCGACCGCACGCCCGCCGTCTACCGCTTCCGCATCAAGCGCCGTCGCTGAGAGCTACGAGGCGACCGCGGAGCGGTACGTGTTCTCGTCGACGACGAGCTGCCACGGCCCGGCCGCCGATTCGGTGGCGCGGAAGTCGGCGAAGTCGAAGGTGAGGATGGGCAGCTCGTGCCGCTCGGCGATCGCGCCGGGAACCGCGCGCTACCCGCGCAGGCGCTCGGCGAGGCCGGAGTGGCGGCCGCCGGCGTCGTCGCGGCGCACCGCAGCCGCGAGCGCGGCGCGGTCGCCGATCAGGACGCAGCTGCGGCGCGCGCGGGTGATCGCGGTGTAGACGAGCGGGCGGGTCAGCATGCGCGCGTGCGACCGGTGGCAGACGGCGACGACGACGGGCACCTCGCAGCCCTGCGCCTTGTGGACCGAGATCGCGTAGGCGAGGCGCAGCGTCGCGGTCTCGCCGTAGGGGATGCGCAGCGTGCCGCCCTCGTCTGTCTCGACGACGATCTCCTCCTCGCCGGGGTCGTCCTCGCGCAGGAAGACGATCGAGCCGTTCATCAGGCCCAGCTCGTGCGAGTTGCGGGTCTGGATCAACCGGTCGCCGATCCGGAAGCGGTCGCCGAGGGCGCTGCGCCCGCGCGGGTTGAGCCGCTCCTGGAGGCGCTCGTTGAGGGCGTCGATCCCGACCTGCCCCCGGTACATCGGCGCCAGCACCTGCACCTCGCGGATCGGGTCGACCTCGAAGCGGGCCGGCGCCCGCTCGGCGACGACCTCGACCACGGTGCCGAGAGCGCGCCCGGGGTCGGGCCTGTCGACGAAGAAGAAGTCGTGGTCCTGGCCCTCGCCCGGGTCGAGGTGCGGCGGGCGGCCCCGGTTGACCTCGTGGGCGGCGGTGGTGATCATCGAGCGCGCCGCCTGGCGGAAGATCTGGGTGAGCCTGACGACCGGCGCGACGCCGGAGTCGATCAGGTCCTCGAAGGGCTTGCCGGCGCCGATCGGCGGCAGCTGGTCGGCGTCGCCGACGAGGACGAGGTGGGTCGACTCGGCGAGGCCGCCGAGCAGCATCTCGATCAGGCGCAGGTTCAGCATCGAGGACTCGTCGACGATCGCCAGGTCGACCGGCAGCGGGTGGCCCGGCTCGAAGGTCGGCTCGCGCCCCGGCATCCACTCGAGCATGCGGTGGATCGTCTTCGCCTCGTGCCCGGTCGTCTCCCCCAACCGCCGGGCGGCCCGCCCGGTCGGGGCGCAGAGGGCGATGCGCAGCCCCGCCGCCTCGGCCTCGGCGACGATCGCGCGCGTGCAGGCGGTCTTGCCGACGCCGGGCCCGCCGGTGAGCACCGAGACGCGGGCGCCGAAGGCGGCCCGCACGGCGGACCACTGCTCGTCGGTCAGCTCGGCCTCGCCGGCCTCGACCGGCGCCGTCTCGCCGGGCTCGTGCTGGAGCTGGGGCGGCGCCGCCGCGCGCGCGGCCAGCGTGCGGGCGACGGCGACCTCGCTGGCGTAGGTGGCAGCGCGGTAGGCGCGGTCGCCCTCGACCGTCACCCCGCGCGCCTCGACCAGGACCTCGGGCTCCGGCGCGAGGCCGAGCAGCCGGGCCGTGCGGCGGGTCAGCTCCTCCAGCGGCAGGTAGCTGCTGCCCTGCTGCTCGGCCTCGGCCAGGGCGTAGGCGGCGGCGGCCTGGGCGCGCCGCGGCGACTCCGGCGGCACGTCGGCGGCGAGGGCGATGCGGTCGGCGCGGGCGAAGCCGACCCCCTCGACCTCGGTCAGCCGGTAGGGGTCCTCGTGCAGGACGACCATCGAGCGCTCGCCGAAGCGGGCGTGGATCGGCGCCGCCAGGTGCGCCAGCCCGTGCGGCGCGAGCTGCACGTGCAGCTCGCGGATCGCCCGGCTGGCGTGCCAGGACTCGACCGCGGCGGCGGCCTGGTCGACGCTGACGCCGCGCAGCGAGCCGAGCACGCCGTGCGGGTCGGCGGCGATCGCGCCCAGCACCCCCTCGCCGTGCTCGTCCACCAGCCGCGCCGCCCGCGCCGGCCCGATGTGGCGCAGCGTGGTCAGGTAGGCGATCCGCCCGGCCCGGTCGGTGGGGTCGAGCGGCAGCGCCCCCCGGGCGCGCAGCTGGCGCCCGTAGCGGGAGTGCGTCTGCCACTCGCCGCTGACTTCGGCGCGGTCGCCGGCGTCGAGGTGGGCGACCGGGCCGACGAGGGCGAACCCCTCGCCCGACTCGGCGTCCTGCACCTCGAGCACCGCGTAGCCGTCGTCCTCGGCGCGGAAGATCACCCCCAGGACCTCGACCGTGGCCGAGTGGCTGGGCGCGTCGGCGTCGAAGAGGGTGGCGGTCGCGTGCACGGCTCAAAGCTAGCCGCAGGCGAGGCGGCACAGCGGCGGAACCGAGCCCGCTCCCTGCGCCGATCCGCGCTCCACAATGGGGCTGTGGGAGAAGCCGTCCTCTTCGCCGCGATCGCCTCGAGCGCGTTGCCGCTGGGCGCCCTGGTGGCGGTGTGGCGGCCGCCGCGGCGGGCGGTCAACGCCGCCCTGCTCGGCTTCGCCTCGGGGGCGCTGATCACCGCCGTCGCCTTCGAGCTCTTCGAGAAGGCCTTCGCGCAGGGCGGCGCCTGGCGCGCCGGGATCGCCTTCCTCGCCGGCGCCACGGCCTTCATCCTCGTCGACTCCTGGCTGGAGCGGCGCATGACCCGCCAGCGCGCCCGCGGCGGCGTCGTCGGCCTGGCCCTGCTCGCCGCCGTCACCCTGGACGGCGTGCCCGAGAACCTGGCGATGGGCGTCGCCCTGCTCGAGGGCAGCGCCGTGACCCTGCTGGTGGCGATCTTCGCCTCCAACCTGCCCGAGGCGATCGTCGGCGCCGAGAAGATGCGCGAGGAACGGAGCGGGCGGGAGATCGTCGCGATCTGGACGGCCACGGCCGTCCTCCTCGCGCTCGCGGTCGTCGTCGGCTACCTCGCCCTTGAGGACCTCGGCGAGGACGCGCTCGCCTGGCCGCTCGGCTTCGCCGCTGGCGCCGTGCTGGCCTCGCTGGCCGACACGCTGATGCCGGAGGCCTTCGGCGAGGGCGGCCCGCCGGTCGCCTACGCGACCGCGCTCGGCTTCCTCGCCTCCTTCCTGATCTCGGCGGCCTAGGAGGATTGGCGAAACCCCCGTGTGCGCCCTGGCGAGCGCCGGACCAAGCGGGGCAAGGACGCAGGGAGGCCGAATAGCAGCGCTATTTGGCCGACCGAGGACGCCGCCAGGCGCAGGCTCGCAGCACCCCGGATGATGTCGTACTTGTTCCCGCATAGCGGGAACAAGTACGACATCATCGCCAGAACGGGGCGAACGTTGGCTGACGCGGCACTACTAATGGTCCATCCTCAGATCGAGGTTTCGACCCGATGAGCGGCGAGCGGCGGACATCCCCGAACGGCCTCTGCGACGGCTGCGCGCACCAGCGGCTGGTGCGGAACACGCGCGGGTCGGTCTTCTCGCTCTGCGAGCTCTCGCGCGTCGACCCTGCCTATCCGCGCTACCCGGCGCTGCCGGTGCTCAGCTGCCCGGGGCACCGGCCGGAGCCGATTGAGATTCGGGGCTGAGCGGGCGGTGGCGGCAACCAGGTCAACGGTCGGAACCAGCGACGCCGATCCCTCCTGGCCCCGGGTCGTGATTTGGACAACAATCGTCAGTCGCCGCCGGCATCTCGGCGATCGGGTCGGAAGGTCAGGATCACCCAATCACGGGGGACATACCCGTGATCCGAGGCTTCGATCAAGCCCATCGCGAGAAGGGCGTTGACGTCTCGGGTGAGGGTCTTGGTCGTCTTGCCGGCGTACGCCTCGGACAGCGCGGGCGAGAGATGACGCAGGCCGCGCTTCGGTGTCGGCTCGAGGGTTTCCTGGTATTGCGCGGTCAGCTCCAGCGCCAGGCGCAGTCGCCTGCGGTCGGCACCTGTCTTCAGCTCGCCGAAGGTTTCGTAGACGTACTGCTCCCACCTGTCTTCGAACTGCTGAGCGCGGATCGTCGCGAGAGCCTCCCGCAGGCCGTCGAGGAGGCCTCGCACCGCGTATTCGACGAAGGGGATGGGGTCGCTGCGGCGACTGGCAAGGTCGAGCTGGCGGTAGTACTCGCCGCGAGTGAGGTTGTAGTGGTTGCTGAGCAGGTGGGATGCGGGCGCCGGAAGCTCGGCGGCCAGCAGGATCTGAACCTCGACAAGGCGCGCGGTGCGACCGTTGCCATCGCCGAACGGGTGGATCCAGGCGACGTAGAGGTGAGCGACGATCGCCTTCAGGATCGCGAAGGGAACGAGGCCCTCCGGGTCCTCGGCGTTCAAATCGGACTCGTTCAGCCACCCGCAGAGGCGGTCCAGCAGGTACTCACAGTCCTCCGCGGGCGCCCCGCGGTATCGAGCGACGCCGACCGAGTGACCGCGGACCTCCCCCGGCACCGTCGAATCGTCGACCGGCAGATCGCGGAGAACCATCGCGTTGAAGTGCTCGATCTTCTCCCGGGTCAGCCGAGGGGAGATGCCGGAGGAATCGACCAGTTCGCCCTTGATCGCGTTTGCGGCGTCGATGACGTTGCGGATCTCCTGCACCAGGTACTGCTGCGAGGGAGGCCGCTCAAGCGTGCCCTGGATCTCCCGGAGCGCATCGTCCTCGCTGAGCGTGTTCCCCTCGATCGCGGTAGTGGCGTGTACGCCCTTCGCGAGGAAGAGCTGGTGCAGGGCCTCCCCGGTTTCCGGCTTCAGCATCGAGTTCGCGATGTGCTCGGCGTCGGCCGCGGCAGCGCCGAGCTGCATCCAGACGCGAGCCGGGATGCGCCGCAGGTCGAGCCGGAAGTCGATCCACGGATGAGTGGTCAGATATGTCCGTTCCGATGTCCCTTTCATTGTCCCAATTTCAAGATAACAAAACCGCTTGACTACAGGGTTTATCCGATTTCGGCTCAATTTTTGTCCCATAAGGGGGAGCCAATCGAGGCAGGCACGTCCCGCCCGGCCACGCTCGGGGTGACCGGGCGCTGCTCGACCTGCCTGGCCGGCGCGCGCCCCGCCCCGCGCGGTCGTGGGAGCGACCCTCTAGGCTTGGCCGCAAGCGAGCGAGGAGGACCGGATGGACGCAGCGATCGGATTGCCCAACGCCGTGCCGGGGCCGGCGGGCGCCCAGCTCGCCGGCGCGGTCGGCCTCTGAGGCCTCGAGCGGCGGCATGGGGGCGAGAGTCGACGTGGCGGTCGTCGGGGCGGGGCTCTCCGGCCTCTGCGCGGCGCGGGCCGTGGTCGGGGCGGGGCGCGAGGCGGTCGTGCTCGAGGCTCGCGACAGGGTCGGCGGGCGCATCGTCAACGCGACGGTGGGCGACGGCGTCCAGGTCGACCTGGGGGCGCAGTGGGTCGGCGCCCGGCACCCGCGGGTGCGGCGCCTCGCCGGGGAGCTCGGCCTCTCGCTCTTCCCCCAGCACGGCGGGGGCAGGAACCTGCTCGACGTGGGGGGCAGGCGGCGCCGCTACCGCGGCTCGATCCCGTGGCTCGGCCCGCGCGTCCTCTGGGACGTCCTCCTCGCCCGCCGGCGCATCGCCGGGCTGGTGCGGGGCGTCGACCCGGCGCGGCCCTGGGACGCCGCGCGGGCGGCGGAGCTGGACGGCCAGACGCTGGCCGAGTGGTGCGAGCAGAACGTCCGCACGCCTGTCGCCCGCGAGCTGCTCGGCCTCGCCGGGCGGACCGTCTGGGGGACCGGCCCGGAGGAGATCTCGATGCTCCACGCGCTCTTCTACATCGCCTCCGCGGGCAGCTTCGACGAGCTGATCGACACCGAGGGGGGCGCGCAGCAGGACCGCGTCGAGGGCGGCGCGCAGGGTCTTGCGCTCGGCGTCGCGGCGCAGCTCGGCGAGCGGGTGCGGCTCGGCGCGCCGGTGCGCCGCATCGAGCAGCGCGGCGACTCGGTGCTGCTCGCCGGCGAGGGCTTCGAGCTGGAGGCGGGGCGGGCGATCGTGGCGCTGCCGCCGGCGCTCGCGGCGGGGATCGAGCTCGACCCGCCGCTGCCCGAGCGGCGGCGGCTCGGCGAGCGGATGCGTCCCGGCGTCCCGGCCAAGTGCCTCGCGCTCTACGCCGAGCCCTTCTGGCGCGCCGACGGGCTCAGCGGCGAGTCGGTCACCGACGCCGGGCCGGTGACGCTGACCTTCGACAGCTCGCCGCGCGACGGCTCGGTCGGCGTGATGCTGGGCTTCGTCGGCGGGCCGGAGGCGCGCCAGATGGCGGGTATGGGCCCCGAGGAGCGCCGCGCCGCGGTGCTCGCCTGCTTCGCGCGCCTCTTCGGGCCGCGCGCCGCCGAGCCGCTCGGCTACGCCGAACGGCTCTGGAGCGAGGAGGAGTGGTCGGGGGGCGGGCCGACCTCGAACTTCGGCCCCGGCGGCTGGAGCGAGTGCGGCCCGGCCCTGCGCGAGCCCAGCGGTCGCCTCCACTGGGCCGGCACCGAGACGGCCACCGTGTGGAGCGGCTACATGGAGGGCGCCGTCCAGGCCGGCGAGCGCGCCGCCGCCGAGGCGCTCGGACGTGCCGGCGATTGACCGCCCGTGTGGGTGGTCAATCGCCGGCACGTCCGCCCCGGCTAGGCTCGGGGTCGTGGACCGCGCGCTGCTCGACCGCACGCTGGCCGAGGCCGGGGAGCCGGGCTACCGAGCCGCCCAGGTCTGGGAGTGGCTGGCGCGCGGGGTGCGCTCCTACGCGGAGATGACCAACCTGCCGGCGGCGCTGCGCGAGCGGCTCGCCGCCGCGGTGCCGCTCTCCACGCTGGAGCCGCGAGCCGAGGCGCGCTCCGACGACGGCACGGTCAAGGCCCTCTTCCACACCGCCGACGGGCGCCCCGTCGAGGCGGTGCTGATGCGCTACCGCGACGGGCGGCGCTCGGTCTGCCTCTCCTCGCAGTCGGGCTGCCCGCTCACCTGCACCTTCTGCGCCACGGGGCAGATGAAGTTCGGTCGCAACCTCACCGCCGAGGAGATCCTCGACCAGGCGCTGCACTTCCGCCGCGCCGAGGCGATCGACCACGTCGTTTTCATGGGCATGGGGGAGCCGACGATGAACCTCGACGCCGTGCTGGGCGCCTGCGAGCGGCTGCCCGACCTCGGCGTCAGCCATCGCCGCACGGCGATCTCGACGGTCGGCTGGGTGCCCGGCATCGACCGCCTCGCCGAGTGCGAGCTGCCGCTCGGCCTGGCCCTCTCCCTGCACGCCCCCGACGACGGCCTGCGCTCGCGGCTGATGCCGGTCAACGACCGCTACCCGCTCGCCGCGGTGCTCGCCGCCTGCGAGCGCTACCGCGCGCGCCGCCGCCGCAAGGTCTTCGTCGAGTACGTGATGCTCGACGGCGTCAACGACCTGCCCGAGCACGCCCGCCGGCTCGCCACCCTGCTCGACCCGCGCGCCTACAAGGTCAACCTGATCCCCTACAACCCGACCGGCGCCTACGACGGCTCGCCGCCGCAGCGGATCGAGCGCTTCCGCGCGATCCTCGCCGAGTGCGGGCTCACCGCCACCGTGCGGCTCACCCGCGGGCGGGACATCGACGCCGCCTGCGGGCAGCTCGCCGCCGCCGGCGCCGCGGCGGCGGGGTAGCGGGATGGCCCGACGGGCGCGGAGCCGGCTGCCGGTCGTCCTGCCCGGGGAGGAGCGCGGGCCGCTGCGCAAGATCCTCGGCCGGCTGGCGATCGCGCTGGCCCTGATCGCGCTCGTCGCCGGCGTCACCTACGCCGGCCGCGACGGCTACCTCGACCCCGAGGACGGCCAGATCGGCATCCTCGACGCCTTCTACTACTCGACCGTGACGATCACGACGACCGGCTACGGCGATGTGCTGCCGGTCTCCGACGGCGCCCGCCTGATCACCACGGCCGTGGTCACGCCGGCCCGCGTCCTCTTCCTGATCCTGCTCGTCGGCACGACGTTGGAGATACTGGCGGAGCGCAGCCGCGAGGCATACCGACTGGGGCGCTGGAGGAAACGCTTGAAGGACCACACGATCGTCTGCGGGTACGGAGTGAAGGGGCGCAGCGCCGTGCGCGCGCTGCTCGGCAGGGGAGTCGCCCCGAGCGAGATCGTCGCGATCGAGCCGAGCGCCGACGCGCAGGCGCGGGCGACCGCGGACGGCCTCGCCCTCGTCGCCGGCAGCGCCGCGACGCAGGCGGCGCTGCTCGAGGCGGGCATCGGCGAGGCCCGCGCCGTGGTCGTCGCCGCCGACCGCGACGACACCTCGGTGCTGATCGCGCTGACCGCCCGCGAGCTCAACCCGGCGGCGACGATCGTCGCCGCCGTGCGCGAGGAGGAGAACGTCCACCTGCTGCACCAGAGCGGCGCCGACGCGGCGATCACCTCCTCGGGCGCCGCCGGCCGCCTGCTCGGCCTCTCGACGCAGACCCCGCAGGTGACCGAGGTGATGGAGGACCTGCTGACGGTGGGCGAGGGGCTCGACATCGTCGAGCGCCAGATCGCCGACGCCGACGCCGGCCCGGTCCCGCCGCGGTCCCACGAGGCGATCCTGCTGGCGGTCGTGCGCGACGGCGAGCTGATCCGCTTCGACGACGAGCGCGCCGCCGAGCTGCGACCGGGCGACCGCGTGCTGGAGCTCTTCAGCCACCGCCACTGAGCGCCCCGGCGCGGCGCGTCTGGCTGGTCGGCCAACTACCATTGCGACAGATGGCGACGGCCACAGCCCCAGCCCCGACCAGGCGCGTACCCCCGCCCAAGCAGCTCAGCGCCAACCCGGTGCGCCGCGTCGCCGAAGACGTCCGCGCCGAGGTGCGGGTGCGCCGCCGCGCCTCCTACCCGCCGGGACCGCAGGACTTCGACTTCAACCGCACCCTGCAGGCCGCCCGCGAGCCGCTGCCGCTGCTGCTCGGCCTCTACGAGGAGCACGGGCCGATCTTCAGCGTGCGCCTGCTGCACAGCCCGGTGATCTTCATGCTCGGCCCCGAGGCCAACCACTTCGTCACCGTCGCCCAGCCGGAGAACTTCCACTGGCGGGAGTCGAGCTTCGGCGACCTGATCCCGCTGCTCGGCGACGGCCTGCTCACCATCGACGAGGCCTACCACGACCGCGCCCGCGAGATCATGATGCCCGCCTTCCACCGCGAGCAGGTGGCGGCCTCGGTGGAGGCGATGGTCGCCGAGGCGACGCCGGCGATCGAGCGGCTGCGCGCCGGCGAGGTCGTCGACGTCTACGAGTGGATGCGGGGCCTGGCGATGCGGATCGCGATGCGGGCGCTGCTCGGGCTCGACCCCGACGAGGCTGGCAAGGGCGCCGCCGCCGCCGAGCACTTCGAGCGGGCGCTCGGCTTCTACGGCACCGACTTCCACCTGCGCCTGCTGCGCGGGCCGCGCTCGCCCTGGTCGAAGATGGTCGCCTCGCGGGCGATCCTCGACGAGATCGTCTACGGCGAGATCGGGCAGCGGCGGCAGGACCCCGACCCCGAGCGGATGGACATCCTCAGCCTGCTGCTCGGCGTCCGCGACGAGGCCGGCGAGGGCTTCTCCGACAAGGAGGTGCGCGACCAGGTGATGACGCTGATGTTCGCCGGCCACGACACCTCGACCTCGACGCTGACCTTCATGATGCACGAGCTGGCCCGCCATCCCGACGTGGTCGAGCGCCTGCAGGCCGAGCAGGACGAGGTGCTCGGCGGCGAGACGCCGAGCATCGAGCGGCTGGAGCGCGAGATGCCCTACCTCGAGATGGTCCTCGACGAGGTGCTGCGCCTCTACCCGCCGGCCTGGATCGGGCCGCGCCGGGCGGTGCGCGACTTCGAGTTCGGCGGTCACCGCGTCGGCGCCGGCGCCTACGTCAACTACTGCTCCTGGGCCAGCCACCGCATCCCCTCGGTCTTCCCCGACCCGGAGGCGTTCATCCCCGAGCGCTTCACGCGCGAGCGCAAGGCGGCGCTGCCGCGCGGCGCCTACGTGCCCTTCGGCGGCGGCCGGCGGATCTGCATCGGCAAGCGCTTCGGCCAGACCGAGGTGAAGCTGGTGGCGACGATGCTGCTGCAGCGGCTGCGGCTGGACGCGATGCCCGGCCGGACGATGACGGTGAGGCAGATGCCGACGCTCTCGCCGCGGGGCGGTCTGGAGATGCGGGTACTGTCCCGCGCGTGAGCGAGGTCCCGCCGGCGCAGCGCCTCAGCCCCTGGACGCTCTGGTTCGGCGGCCTCGCCTTCTTCGCCTGCTACCTGGGCCAGGCGGTGCTCGGCGTCGTGCAGCCGTCGATCGCCGCCGACCTGGAGCTGAGCGGCTCGGAGGCGCAGTGGGTGGTCAACGCCTTCTTCCTCACCCTGGCCCTCTTCGCCGCTCCCGGCGGCCGGCTGGGCGACTACTACGGCCACCGCCAGGTGCTGCTCGTCGCCCTCGCCGTCTTCGCCCTCGGCTCGCTCTCCGCGGCGCTCTCGCAGGGCTTCGCCTGGCTCGTCGCCAGCATCGCCGTGGCCGGCATGGGCGCCTCGACGCTCTACCCGTCGAGCGCGGCGATGATCGCCAACCGGGTGCCGCTGGAGCGGCGCGGCGACGCGCTCGGCAAGTACTCGGCGATCGGCGTCTCCGTCTTCGTCGCCGGGCCGGTGCTGGCCGGCCTGCTCACCGACGCGATCGACTGGCGGGCGATCTTCGCGGTCGACGCGGCGGTCGGCGCCGCCCTCGTCGCGGTCGGCTGGCTGCGGGTCGACAACCGCGCCGCCGGCGAGCCGGCGCCGTTCGACCTGCGCGGCCTGGCGGTGCTGGCGGTGGGGCTGACGGCGCTGCTGGTGGCGCTGATGCAGGCGCTGGCCTGGGGGTGGGACGCGGCGCCGACGCTGCTCCTCTTCGCCGCCGGGCTGGCGACGCTGGCGGGCTTCGCGGCGCTGGAGCTGCGCACCGCCCAGCCGCTGCTCGACGTCGGCCTGCTGCGCCGCCCGGCGCTGGCCGGGATCGCGATCGCGATGTTCGCCGCCCAGGTGGTGATCACCGGCTACCTGGTCTACGGCGCCACCTACTTCCAGCACGTGCTCGGGATGGGGCCGCTGCTCGCCTCGCTGGCGATCGCCTCCTCGCTGTTCGCCGCGCCGCTCTTCAACATCCTCGCCGGCCGGGCGACCGACCGGATCGGGCCGCGCACGCCGGCGCTGCTCGGCTACCTGCTCACCGCCGCCGCCTTCGCCTGGATCGCCGCCTTCGCCGACGACGACAGCTACGTCCTGCTGCTGCCCGGGCTGCTGGCCCTGAACGCGACGATCTCGCCGATGTTCACCTCGCTGCTGACCGGGCTGAGCAACGCGGTCGGCGCCGAGGAGCGCGGCGACGCCAACGCGCTGATCCTCACCGTGCGCTGGATCGGCGCCGCCGCCGGCACGATGGCGCTGGGGGTGGTCGTCCACACCGGCGGTGGCGCGGTGGTGAGCGACCCCTCCCCCTACGCGACCGCCTTCCTCGTCCTCGCCGCCGTCGCCCTGGCCGGCGGCCTCGCCTGCGCGGCGCTGCTGCGCGGGCCGGCGCACCGGCGCGGCGGCGCCCGTCACCACCCGCGCTTCTGAGTCGGCGCTCGGCCCGGCGGCCGAGCGCTACTTGATGAAGAGCATCTCCTCGTACTTGGGCAGCGGCCAGAGGTCGTCGGCGACGACCTTCTCCAGTTTGTCGGCCGCCTCGCGGACGGCGGCGCTCTTGGCGAGCTGCCCGTCGCGGGCGTGGACGGCGCCCTCGATGCCCTCCAGCGCGACCGGGGCGGCGTTGGCCTTCTCCAGCGCGTCGAGCGCCGCGATCAGCTCGTCGATCAGGCCGCGCACGTCGTTCTCCAACGAGGAGACGCCCGCCTCGCCGATCAGCGCCAGGTGGCGCAGGGCGGCGGGCAGGATCATCGTCTTGGCGATCGAGAAGGTCGTCTCCGCCTCGATGTTGGCGCGGATCGCGTACTGCTCGGTCCAGACCTCCAAGCGCGACTCCAGCTCGCGCTTGGAGAGCACGCCGTAGCTCTCGAAGGCGGCGACGGTCGGGCCGGCCAGCACCTCGGGCAGCGCGTCGGGCGTGGTGCGCAGGTTCTTCAACCCGCGCCGCTCGGCCTCGGCGTGCCACTCCTCGGAGTAGTTGTCGCCGCCGAAGCAGATCTGCTTGTTGGCCGAGTAGGACTCCTTGACCACCTCGACGACCGCCTCGGCGGCGTCCATGCCGCCGCTCGTCTTCGTCTCCAGGGCGTCGGCGAGCTCGTCGATCGCCTCGGCGGCGATCGTGTTGAGCACCGTGTTGGGGAAGGCGAGCGACATGCTCGAGCCGAGCGCCCGGAACTCGAACTTGTTGCCGGTGAAGGCGAAGGGCGAGGTGCGGTTGCGGTCGCCGCCGTGCTTGGGCAGCGGCGGCAGCACCGTTGCCCCGAGGTCGAGGAAGGAGGCCGGCGTGTGGGGGTCGCCCTCGCCGCTGGAGATCGCCTCGAAGACCTTCTCGAGCTCGCTGCCGAGGAAGATCGAGATGATCGCCGGCGGCGCCTCGTTGGCGCCGAGGCGGTGGTCCTGGCCGATGTTGGCGACCGAGGCGCGCAGCAGCCCCTGGTGCTTGTTGACCGCCTGGATCACCGCCGCGCAGAAGAAGAGGAAGTGGACGTTGTCGGCGGGGGTGTCGCCCGGCTCGAGCAGGTTGGAGCCGGTGTCGGTCCCCATCGACCAGTTGTTGTGCTTGCCCGAGCCGTTGACCCCGGCGAAGGGCTTCTCGTGCAGCAGGCAGACGAGGCCGTAGCGGCGCGCGACCGCTTCCAGCACCTGCATCAGCAGCTGCTGGTGGTCGGAGCCGACGTTGGAGTTCTCGAAGACCGGCGCGATCTCGTACTGGGCCGGCGCCACCTCGTTGTGGCGGGTCTTGACCGGGATGCCGAGCTTGCGCATCTCCAGCTCGGACTCGAGCATGCAGGCGAGCACGCGCTCGGGGATCGAGCCGAAGTAGTGGTCGTCGAGCTCGTGGCCCTTGGGCGGCTTGGCGCCGAACAGGGTGCGGCCGGTGGAGATCAGGTCGGGACGCTCGAAGTAGTACTGCTCGTCGATCAGGAAGTACTCCTGCTCGGGCCCGACGGTGGTGAAGACGCGCTTGCTCTCGCCGTCGCCGAGCAGGCGCAGCGCCTTGATCGCCGAGCGCGAGAGGGCGTCCATCGAGCGCAGCAGCGGGATCTTGGCGTCGAGCGCCTCACCGGTCCAGGAGGCGAAGGCGGTCGGGATGCAGAGCAGCGAGCCGTTCGGGTTCTCGAGGACGAAGGCGGGGCTGGTCGGGTCCCAGGCGGTGTAGCCGCGCGCCTCGAAGGTGGCGCGGACGCCGCCGGTGGGGAAGGAGGAGGCGTCGGGCTCGCCCTGGATCAGCTCCTTGCCGGAGAAGCCGGCCAGGGCGCGGCCCTCGCCGGCGGGCTCGAAGAAGGAGTCGTGCTTCTCTGCGGTGGAGCCGGTGAGCGGCTGGAAGACGTGGGTGAAGTGGGTGGCGCCCTTCTCCAGCGCCCAGTCCTTCATCGCGGCGGCGACGGCGTCGGCGGTGGCGGAGTCGATCGCCTCGCCGGCCTCCAGCGCGCCCTGCAGCCTGTCGAAGACGTCGCCCGGCAGCCTTTCGCGCTGCACCGCGACGGAGAAGACGTTGGCGCCGAAGGCGTCGTTCTCGGGCTGGGTCAGGTCGATCGCGCCGAGGGCCTCGCCGTTGGAGCTCCACTGCGCTGCGGTCACGTTCTGCTGGCGGATACGGGTCATCGCTCTGGTCGTCCTCGCTTGGCGTCGCGCCCGCCGGGGGCGCGGTCGGTTACCGGTCCACTCCCACTGCAAGAGCCAAAGGAGCCTAGCGACGACGGCCCGGCGATGCCTTTGTACCGCCGTACAAGGATCGCCGCGGGCCCTTGTCCCGCCTGTCGTCCCTCCCGAGCCGCCGCAAGCACCCCTGGAGCGGTGCGGCTATAGCCTTCGGCAGGCCCCCGACCCCTGGAGGAATCGCAAGCCAATGTTCGTTTCCAAGGCCGCCGTCGTCGGCGGCGGCACGATGGGCGGTGAGATCGCGCAGGCGATCGCCGCCGCCGATGTTCCCGTCGTCGTCAAGGACGTCGAGCAGAGGCTCGTCGACGCGGCGCTGGAGAAGGCGCGCGCGGTGACCGAGGGCCAGCTCGCCCGCCTGGTCGAGAAGGAGAAGCTGACCCGGGAGCAGGCCGACGCCCGCCTCGCCGAGGTGACGGGCCTCCTCACCGGGACGGTCGCCTACGAGGGATTCGGCGACGTCGACTTCGTCGTCGAGGCCGTGCCGGAGCGGATCGAGGTCAAGCAGGCCGTCTTCCGCGAGCTCGACGCGGCGACGCCGGGCCACGCGATCCTCGCCTCCAACACCTCCTCGCTCTCGATCGCCGAGATCGGCGAGGCGACGCTGCGCCCCGACAAGGTCGTCGGCTTCCACTTCTTCTACCCGGCCTCGGCGATGCCGCTGGTCGAGGTGATCGCCGGCGAGGACACCTCCGAGGAGACCGCCACCGTCGCCTACAACTTCGCCCAGGCGATCAGGAAGCAGCCGATCGTCTGCGGTGAGGTGCCCGGCTTCGTCGTCAACCGCGTTCTGATGGCGACGATGGGGGAGATCTGGCGCGCCCAGGAGGAGCGGGGGCTGTCGCTGAAGGCGATCGACGAGGCGATCGCGGCCGCCAAGGTCGCGCCGATGGGCCCCTTCTTCCTCACCGACCTGCTCGGGCTCGACACCGTGCTGCACGTCGCCGAGCACCTCGGCGAGGCCTACGGCGAGAGCTTCTACGTCCACGAGGGGCTGCGCGGGCTCGTCGCCGAGGGCAAGCTCGGCGCCAAGTCGGGCGGCGAGGGCTTCTTCGCGGACGGCGAGCAGAACGTCCCCGGCGAGGCCGAGCCCGACGCCGAGGAGCTGGTCGCGCTGTTCACCTGCCGGGCGCTGATCGAGTGCTGCCTGCTGGTCGAGGAGGGTGTCTGCTCGGTGCGCGACGTCGACGTCGGCATGATGGCCGGCGCCGGGCTCGACCCGCGCAAAGGCCTGCTGCCGCCGTTCTGGAAGGCCGACGTCGAGGGGCTCGACGCGGCGCTGGAGCGGATGGAGGGGTTGCGCGAGCGCCACGGCGAGCGCTTCGCCCCGCCGGTGCTGCTGCGCCGCCTCGTCGCCCAGGGCCGCCTGGGGATGAAGTCGGGCCAGGGCTTCTACCCCTACCCGCAACCCGACGAGGGCGAGCAGGCCGAGACGGTGAAGCTGGAGACGCGCGGCGAGGTCGCCGTCGCCTGGCTCGCCAACGCGCCGATGAACGCCGTCTCGCCCGACGTGATCCGCGACCTGGAGGCGGTCTGGGAGCGGGTCAAGGCGGACGAGGAGGTGGGGGCGATGGTGATCGCTTCCTCGATCCCCCTCGTCTTCTCCGCCGGCGCCGACATCAAGGCCTTCACGCGGATGGACGAGGAGGGCGGCGAGGAGCTGATCCACACCGCCCACGCGCTGCTGCGCGACCTCGGCCAGGCGCGGGTCGCCACCGTCGCCGCGGTCAACGCGCTCGCCTTCGGCGGTGGCTGCGAGCTGGCGATGGCCTGCGACGTGCGGATCGCCGCCGAGGCGGCCGTCTTCGGCCAGCCCGAGGTGAAGCTGGGGATCGTCCCCGGCTTCGGCGGCACGCAGCGCCTGCCGCGCCTGGTCGGGCCGAGCAGGGCGCTGGAGATGAACCTGGCCGGCGAGGCGATCCTGGCCGGCGAGGCGCTCGACTGCGGCCTCGCCAACCGCGTCGTCCCCGACCACGAGCTCCTCGAGACGGCGCTGCTGTGGGGCCGCAAGCTGGCCGGCCAGGCTCCCGTCGCGGTCGAACAGATCAAGCGCGTCTCGGCCGCCGGCGACCTCGACGAGGGCATCGAGGCCGAGAAGCGCGCCTTCGCCGAGGCCTTCCGCAGCGCCGACGCCCGCGAGGGCATCGCCGCCTTCCTGGCCAAGCGAACCCCCCGATGGAGCGGCAAGTAACCCACGCCTCTGAGGTGGCGCGGCTTGCCATGGCTCTCGTGGGGGCTCGGAGTGCCGTGGCGCTTACCGGGGCGGGGGTGTCGGTGCCGTCGGGGATCCCGGACTTCCGCACGCCGGAGACGGGGCTCTGGGCGAACGTCGACCCGATGGAGGTCGCTCACATCGACGTCTTCGAGCGCGACCCGGCGCGTTTCTGGTCCTATTACCGGCCGCGCTTCCACTCGCTGGGCGAGAAGCGGCCCAACGCCGCCCATGAGGCGCTGGCGGAGCTGGAACGGCGCGGGATGCTGGAGGCGACGATCACGCAGAACGTCGACCGCCTGCACCGAGCCGCCGGGGCGCGCGAGGTGGTCGAGGTGCACGGCTCGATCGAGACCTCCACCTGCCGGGCCTGCGGCACGTCCTTCGGGATCGAGCAGGTCGACGGGCTGTTCGGCGAGGACGGCGTGGCGGCCTGCGCGGAGTGCGGCGGGCCGGTCAAGCCCGACGTCGTCCTCTTCGGCGAGATGCTGCCGGCCGGTGCGATGGCGCGCGCGCAGGAGCTGGCCGAGCGCGCCGAGCTGATGCTCTGCGTCGGCTCCTCCCTCGCCGTGCACCCGGTCGCCGCCCTGCCGGGGCTGACGCTCGAGCGCGGCGGGCGCCTGGCCCTGGTCACGAAGGGGCCGACCCCCTACGACGGGGAGGCGGAGCTGAAGCTCGAGGGCGAGGTCGACGAGGAGCTGGCCGCTCTCGTGGCGGCCCTGGCGTGAGCGCCGGCGGCCCGGCGGCGCCCGCCGCGGTGATCTTCGACAACGACGGCCTGCTGCTCGACACCGAGTCGGTCTGGACCAGGGCGGAGAAGGACCTCTTCGACCGCCGCGGGCTCGAGTTCACGCCCGCCCACAAGCGCGAGCTGGTCGGCACCTCGGCCGAGATCGCCGCCGGCATCCTCGAGCGGCGCCTCGGCGAGCCCGGCCGCGGCGAGCTGCTGATCGAGGAGCTCAACGAGCTGGTCGTCGCCGAGCTGGAGCACGGCGTCGAGGCGATGGTCGGCGCTCGCGACCTCCTCCACATGCTGAAGCGGCGCGGCACCCCGATCGGGCTCGTCTCCAACTCGCCGCTCCTCTTCGTGCGGCGCTCGCTGGAGATCGTCGGCTTCCACGACCGCTTCGACGTCGTGCTCAGCGCCCACGAAGTCGCCGCCCCGAAGCCGGCGCCGGACCCCTACCTGGAGGCCTGCCGACGGCTCGGCGTCGAGCCCGGATCGTCCGTGGTCGCCCTGGAGGACTCGCCGACCGGCGTCGCCGCCGCCTGCGCCGCCGGCCTCACCGTGATCGGCGTCCCCTCCCTCGACGGCATCGAGCTCAGCGAAGCGCACGAGATCGCCGAGTCCCTGCTCGACGCGGTCGTGGCGCGGCGGCTGGCCCTCTGAGAGCGCGGGGGAACGGGCGACGGGAACGGGCGACGGGAACGGGCGACGGGGAGGGGCGACGGGGAGGGGGACAGGGACGGGGGGACACCGCGCTCTGACGACCCCCCGGGGCGCGCCGCGCTGCTCGGCGTCAGCCGCGCAGGACGCGGCGGCGGCGCAGGACTCGCTCGCAGATGGAGAGGAGCTCCTCGATCCGCTGGGACTGCTCGGCGCTGAGCTCGCCGCGCAGGGCGGCGTTGGCGAGGTCGCCGACCTCCTGGCGGCGGGACTCCAGCGTCGCCATGTCCTCTGCGTGACCCGGGTCTTCGAGGGCGTCGCGCAGCTCGGCGAGCAGGGCCTCGAGGCCGACGCGCAGCTGCAGGGCGGCCTCGCGGGCGCGGCCGGCGTCGCGGTCGGCGCGGGCGCGGAGCAGCAGGGCCTCGCAGGCGTCGAGGCTCTCACGGCCGCCGAGCACGGCGGCGAGGCGTTCCTGGGGCCGCAGCTCCTCGCTGCGCCGCCGGCGCGGCGAGTCGCCGCCGCGCAGGTCGAGGTCGAGCGCCGCGGCGAACTCGCCGTCGGCGACCTGCTCGCCGCTGCCGTAGCCGATCCGGGCGTCGGCGGCGCGGCGGGGGGCGACCGACTGGGGGTCGGGATCGCCGGCGGCGACGGCATGGACGTGGAGCGCGCGGTTGAGCAGGGTCGTCGCTTCGGCGAGGAGCGCGTCGGCGGCGCTCGCGTCCTCGCCGGCCTTGCGCAGCCAGTCGCGCGCCGCCGCCTCGTCCCCGAAGGGGGCGAAGGCCCTGACCGCGGTGGCCCGCGTCAGCGGCAGCGGCTCCGGGGCCCCGCCGGGCTCAGCCTCGCGGGCGCGCCGCCGGCGGCGGCGCGGGGGAGGCGGGGCGCCGAGCGTGCGCAGCACGAGCACCCGCTCCTCGCCCCCCTCGCGGACGACGTAGCGGCCGTCGGCGAGGCCCAGCGTGCCGGCCAGGTCGAGCTGCGCGAATCCGAATAGCTGCGCCAGGGGGCGATTATCGACTACTCGTCGCCGGAGCCGTCGCGGTCACCGCGGCCGGCCGGCAGCGAGAACTCCGAGGCGCCGATCGGCACGTCGGGATTGTCGATCTCGGCCAGGCGGTCGGTCAGGCGCTCCCACTGGCCCGGCTCGAGCAGCTGGATGAACCTCGCCTTGCCGGTGTCGCCGACCGGGCTCCAGCCGATGTGGACGTGGTCGGCGTGGTCGGCCATCGCGAAGCTCGGGCCGCCCAGCTCCTGGAGGGAGATCAGCTCGTCGGGCACGAGCGTCCCCTGCAGGCGCAAGACCGCCCTGAGCAGGGCCTCGGTCGTCGTCCCCGGCCCCTGGTTGCCGAGCACCGGCACGCCGTCGATCGCGGCGATGTCGACCGCGTTGCCGAAGGAGTGGTTGGAGATGTTGCCGCTGGTGGTGATGCTGCCGTGGCGGCCGCAGAGCAGCGAGGTGACGGTGAGGCGGAAGCCGCGCTCGGAGAGGTAGGCGAGCGTCGCCAGCAGGCGCCGGTCGACCTGGCCGCCGCGGATTTCGACCCGGTCGCACTCGGGCAGCTCGAGCCGCTCGTCGGCGAGGACGCGGCGCTGCAGCGCCTCCTTGGAGAGCAGCAGGACGCCGGCGCCGCCGAGCCGGCGGGCGAACGGGTTCTTGCCCTGCGCCCGGTAGATCGCCGTCGCCTCGAGCAGCTTCCAGCCGTCGAGGAAGGGCTTGGGGTCGATCCGCGGCGCGCCGCGCCCGGCGGGACGGATCGAGAAGTTGACGTGTGGGTCGACGCCGTCCGCGGCGACGCCGATCCGCGCCAGCACCGTCCCGGCTATAACCCTCGACCCGACCTTTATGGTTCCGTCGGCGCCGGGAACGACGACGTTGTCGGTCGGCTCGACGCCCTCGCGCCCCTCGCCCTCGCCCCGCTCGGGCAGCGCGCGCAACCGCGGGCGCAGGTTCTGGCTGTCGATCGGCACGCGCCGCTCCTCGCCGCTGGGCAGCACGATCGTGCGCTGCTCGCGCACCAGCGCGCCCAGCTCGGCGTAGGTGTAGCGGTTGCCGTAGGCGTCGCGCAGGACGACGAAGCGGCCCAGCTCCTCCGAGCGGCCCATCTTCTCGACCATCCCGTCGTTGACGGCGACGACCGGGGCGCCCGCGGCGGCGAAGACGTTGATCCCGCGCCGCGTCGGCGAGGAGGAGATCACGTCGGCGGCGCTGCCGTACGCCTCCTCGGCACCCGGCTCGGCGCGGCGCAGCGCCTCGCGGGCGGAGACGTCGTCGGCGTAGCGGGCGTCGGCGGCGACGGGGAAGTGAGCTCCCTCGGTGAGCCCGGTCAGCGAGCCGACCAGATCGGCCGGCAGCTTGCCGTAGGCGCGCGCGTAGAGCAGCACCTCCTGCACGTACCAGTCGGCGTGGTTGTAGGCGAAGATCGCCTCGTAGAGGTCCTCCTCGGCACCGGCGGCCTTGAGGTAGCTCGCCGCGGCGCAGATCGCGTCGACGGGGTTGTAGGGGTCCTTACGGCCGTCGCCGTTGGCGTCGACCCCGTAGGCCTCCCAGCTGGAGGGGAGGAACTGCATCCAGCCGACCGCGCCGGCGCTGGAGACGTTGAGGTTGGTGCCGAAGCCGGTCTCGATCTTGTTGATCGAGGCGAGCACCTGCCAGGGGATGCCGTGCTCGGTGCCGCAGGCCTGGTAGATCGGCAGCAGGAAGGGCGGGATCTCGAAGGCGTCGATGACGATGTTGGGGACGCCGATCGGGGCCGGGCCGAAGGGGGCCAAGGTGACCGTCGGGTTGGCCGCCGTCGGCGAGCCGCCGCCGCCGAACTGCGAGCCGCCGCTCGCGCCCTCCTGCGGCTGGTCGCCGCCGGTGGCGCGCGGCGCGGCGACGCCGCCGCCGGAGTTGCCGCCGCGCCCGCCGCTGGCGTCGCCGATGCCTTCGTTGCGGCGCGCCCCGCCGGCGCCGTCGATCGTGGCCCCGGCCCGTACGCCCGCCGCGGGCGCTTCGCCAGCCTCGCCAGCCTCGCCGGGAGCGGCCGGCTCCTCGCTCGTGCCCTGCGGCGAGGAGCACTCGGGGTCCTCGCCGTCGAGCAGGCCGTCGCCGTCGTCGTCGAGCCCGTTCGAGCAGGCGGGGGGCTCGGCGACCGGTTGCGCGGCGGAGAGGGGCGAGGCCGGGCCGCTCGCCGGGGCGGCGGGGGAGAGCTGCTCGGCCCCCGCGAAGCCGACGCCGAGGGCGGTGGCCAGGCCGAAGCCGGCCAGGGCCATCGTCAGTGCAAGCTTGTCTCTCATCCGGTGGACGCCTCTATCCCCGCCGCGGTGCGTAGTGCGGCCGTGTGCCCTCTACCCGTGCAGCACGCCCGCCCCAAGCTACTGGCTCCCAGGGGGGTCCGCAACGGCCCGCCGCCGCCCCCAACAAGCCCTTAATCAACGTCTGTTCCATGCGCGCGCGCAGCAGGATTCCAGGTGGGCCGGATGCGCCGGGTAAGCTGCCGTCGATGGACTACGACGATCAGGAGGGCCTGCGGGCCCGCAGCGAGCAGGCGATCGGCGAGCTCGCCCAGGCTCTGCTCGACAGCAATGTCATCGAGAACGCGGTCGCGGCGGCCTTCGGCGCCCGCGAGAAGGCGGCCGAGGCCCAGCACGCGGCGATGAGCGCCCTCAACCTCCCCTCGGCGGGGGACGTGGAGCGCCTCGAGCGCCGCCTGCGCTCGCTCTCCCAGCGCCTCGAAGAGGTCGAGGACCAGGTCGACCGCGTCGCGCGCGACCTCGGCGAAATCCGCCGCCAGATCGCCGCCGACAGGCGCGTCGGGGCCAAAGACTAACCCTCGACTTTAGGGTGAGAGTGCGGCGAGGGCGGCGCGGCCGGCACGCTTGGCCGCCGCCTCGAGCCGCTCCTGGCCGATCTGCTCGCCGCCCGGGGCGCCCTCGGCGACGACGAGCACCGCCGCGGCGCGGATCCCCAGCGCGGCGGCGCTGGCGAGCAGCGGCGCCGTCTGCATGTCGGCGACGACGATGCCGTCGGGCAGCTCCGCCGTGGCCGGGTGGGAGTCGAAGCTGGCGGCGGTGACGGCGCGGGCCTCGCCGTCCAGCGCCGCGGCAAGCGCGGCGGTCAGTGCCGCGTTGGGGGCCACCGCCGCGCCCACCCGTGCCCCGTACGCCTCGGCGCTGCCCCCGGCGGCGATCGCCTCGGCGACGACCAGCAGCTCGCCCGGGCCCGCGCCGCCGCCGGGCGCGGCGCAGGTCCCCACCCGCACCGCCCGCCGCACGCCCAGCTCGGCCAGGTCGGTGAGCACCAGCGCCGCGCTCGGCCCGCCCATTCCGGTCGACTGGATCGTCAGCTCCCGGCCCTCCTCCGCTGACGGTTGTCGAGTCGACCCCCGTTTTCGGTGGTCGACTCGAGAGCCTGCCGTCTTTCCCGTGTAGCCCCAGAGCCCGCGCGCGTGGTTGCTCATCTTCGGCTCCTCGAGCAGCTCCTGGGCGAGCAACAGGGCCCGGCCCGGGTCGCCGACGAGGATCGCGTCGGCGGCTAGTGGGGCTGTCGGCCGGAGGCGTGACGGCATCGCCGGCCGACCCTAGTGCCCCCGCGCCGCCCCGGGCTTCGAGGCTCGCCCAACCCCCCAACCGCCACTTGTGAGAAACCGAGCGGCCGGATTTGCTCCATCCGTCCAAACACAGCCCCGGGGCCCGTCCCTAGCGTGGCCGCAATCGCCAAAACCGCGACCGCCGGGGCCTGCTCCGGCGGGCTAGGAGGGAAGTTCGATGAGAAAGAAGATGGGCCTCGCCGCGCTCCTCGCGGCCTTCGCGGCCCTGGTGCTGCCGGCCGTGGCCTCGGCCGCGACGGTGGACGAGGTCGCTGGCTCGGTCGCCGAGAAGGCGGTCGAGCTCGACATGGTCTGGGTCGCCGTCGCGACCGCCCTTGTCTTCCTCATGCAGGCCGGGTTCATGTTCCTGGAGATCGGCTTCTCGAGGCAGAAGAACGCCGGCACCGGCGTCGCCAAGATCTTCGTCAACCTGGCGCTGGTGACGGTCGCCTGGTGGGCGATCGGGTACGGCATCGCCGAAGGCGGCGGCAACGACCTCTTCGGCACCAGCGGCTTCTTCTTCCATTTCGACCAGGTGGTCGGCCAGGGCGAAGAAGCATTCAACGTGGGCGCCTCGGACACGATGCTGATGCTGTTCGGGATGGCCTTCTGCGCGGTCTCGCTGGCGATCGTCTGGGGCACGACCCTGGAGCGGATCAAGTTCGGCGCCTACGTGATCTACGCGATTGTCTTCGGCGCGGTGATCTACCCCCTGATCGCGCACGCGGTCTGGGGCGGCGGCCTGCTCTCCGACATCGGCGGCAAGCCGGTGATGGACTTCGCCGGCTCCTCGGTGGTTCACCTGACCGGTGCCGTCGGGGCGCTCGCCGCGCTGCTGCTGCTCGGCGCGCGCAAGGGCAAGTACGACGCCAACGGCAAGCCGCGGGCGATCCCGGGACACTCGATGCCGCTGGTCGGCCTCGGCGTGATCATCCTCTGGATCGGCTGGTTCGGCTTCAACGGGGGCTCGACCTTCGAAACCTCCGGCTCGTTCTTCGGCGAGGTGATGCTGAACACCCAGCTCGCCGCCGCCGCCGGTGTGCTCGGGGCCTCCCTGGCCGTCTACCTGAAGAGCCGCTCGCTCGACGTCGGCATGGCCGGCAACGGCGCGATCGCCGGCCTGGTCGGGATCACCGCCCCGTCGGGCTTCGTCGAGTACTGGGCGGCGCCGATCATCGGCTTCGTCGCCGGGTTGATCGTCGTCTACGCGGTGCTGGCGATCGAGAGGTTCCTCGACGACCCGGTCGGCGCCCTCTCGGCGCACGGCCTGGCCGGCATCTGGGGCACCCTCGCGGTCGGCATCTTCGGCTCCGCGCGGCTGGTCAGCGAAGGTGCGGCGCCGGGGCTTTGGTACGCGGTGTTCGGCGACGAGCCGCTGAGCGCGTCGCTGGGCCAGTTCGCCGTCCAGGGCCTGGCGGTCCTCTTCACCTTCGTCGTCGTCTTCGCGATCTCGATCGCCACGTTCGCGATCATCAAAGCGACGATCGGGCTGCGCGTCTCCGACGAGGAGGAGGAAGCCGGGCTGGACATCAGCTCGCACGGAATGTACGGGTATCCCGAGCAGTTCATCCCACAGCCGGAGTACTCCACCGGCCTGCCCAGCACGATGGGCACCGGTGCCGCGATTCCGGCCGCGGCGCCCGCACAGATGACAGCTACCGAGACGCGATAGGAGGGTCGAGCGCATGAAGAAGATAGAGGCGTTCATCCGCCACGAGGCGTTCGAGCCGATCAGGACCGAGCTGCTCGACAAGGGATTTCCGTCCCTGTCGATCATCGAGGCCAAGGGCTCCGGCCGGCAGAAAGGGATCGTCGAGCGGTACCGCGGCTCGACGCTCACCGTCAACGTCCGGCCGAAGCTGAAGCTCGAGGTCGTGGTGGAGGACAAGGACAAGGGACTGGTCGTCGAGACGATCCTCAAGCACGCTCGCACGGGCGAGGTCGGCGACGGCAAGATCTTCGTCCTGCCGGTGGAGGAGGCGGTTCGCATCCGCACCGGCGAGGGCGGGGAGCCGGTCCTGCAGGCACACGAGGAAACGGAGATGCCCGCCTGAGGAGATGCGGGGCGGCCTCTGGGCCGCCCCGCTCCTCGTTAGCCTCGACCTCGATGGCCGACGAGCGGATATCCCTCAGCGAGGCGGCGCGGCGGGCGGGGGTTTCGACCAGCACGCTGAAGCGCTGGGCGGAGGCGAAGGTGGTGCCGGTGCGGCGGGGGCGCTGGACCGGGGCGGCGGCGGCGCAGGCGCGGGTGGTGGCGCGGATGCGCGAGCGGGGTCACTCGCTCGAGGACCTGAAGCGGGCCGGCCGCGAGGGGCGCCTCGCCTTCGGCTTCGCCGAGGACCTCTTCCCGCGGGCCGAGGAGCAGGCGACCGTCGAGGAGGTCGCTCGGGAGACCGGCCTCGAGCCCGAGCTGATCGAGCGCATCCTGGTCATCCTCGGCACGCCGCTGGAGCGCGAGCGGCTGCTCAACCCGCACGACGTGCGGGCGCTGCGCCACTGCGCCCGCGTGCTTGCCGCCGGCTTCCCCCTCGTCGCCTTCCTGCAGCTGGTCCGCGTCTACGCGCAGTCGCTGCGGCGCATCGCCGACGCCGAGGTGCGCCTCTTCCACCTCTACGTCCACGAACCGCTGATCCGCGACGGCGTGCCGGAGCTGGAGATGGCGGAGGAGATGGGCGAGCTGGCCGGCGACCTGCTGCCGCTGGCCTCGCCGCTGACCGACTACCTGCACACCCGCTACCTGCGCTTCTTCCTCGAGCAGGACGTGATCGGGCACATGGAGGGCGACCTGGGGACGAGCGCCGAGCTCGGCCAGGTGCCGGTCACGCTCTGCTTCATCGACCTCACCGGCTTCACCCGCTACACCGAGGAGGAGGGCGACCTCGAGGCGCTCGACGTGGTCGAGAACTTCGTCGAAACCGTGGAGGCGACGCTGCCGCCCGAGGCGACGATCGTGAAGACGATCGGCGACGAGGTGATGGTCGTCTCGCCGGAGGCGGCCTCGCTGACCGAGTGGGCCGTCGGGCTGCTCGCCCGCCTGCCCGAGCGCCCGCAGCCGCGGGTCGGCATCCATTTCGCGAGGGCCGTCTACCGCGACGGCGACTACTTCGGCACCCACGTCAACCTCGCCCACCGGGTGGTCGGGCGCGCCCAGGCGGGGGAGGTGCTCGTCACCGATCGCGTCAAGGAGACGATCGAGCGCCGCCAGGCCCTCGCCTGCCAGCCGATCGGCGAGGTCAGCCTGCACGGCTTCCCCGCGCCGACCGAGCTCTTCCTCGTCCGCACCGCCCCGGCCCGGCCTGACCGGATCGGACGTGCCGGTGGTTGACCACCCATGGTGTCGGTAAACCACCGGCACGTCGGGGCGGGCGCAACACTTAGGGAATGGATGGCGAGCGGATGCTCGAGGCGGTGCGCGAGGGCGGGCTGCTGCCCCCCGGCGCCCCCGCGGTGGCGATGCTCTCCGGCGGGCGGGACTCGGTCTGCCTGCTCGACATCGCAGTGTGGCTGCTGGGCCCGGGGCGGGTCGCCGCCCTGCACGTCAACTACGGCCTGCGCGAGGGCTCCGACGCCGACGAGGCGCACTGCGCGGCGCACTGCGAGCGGCTCGGCGTGCCGCTGGAGGTGGAGCGGCCACGTCGCCCCGAGGGCCCCGGCAACATGCAGTCCTGGGCGCGCGACGTCCGCTACGCGGCGGCGGCGCGGCTGGCGCTGCCGGGCGGGGCGCGCATCGCCACCGGCCACACCGCCGACGACCAGGTGGAGACCGTCCTCTACAGGCTCGCCTCCTCGCCGGGGCGCCGCGCCCTGCTGGGCATGAAGCCGCGCGACGGCAGCCTGGTGCGCCCGCTGCTCGGCTTCAGCCGCGAGCAGACGACCGCCTACTGCGAGGAGCGGGGGCTCGCGTGGCGCGACGACCCGAGCAACGCCGAGGGCGGCTACGCCCGCAACCGCGTCCGCCACCGCCTCGCGCCCACCCTGGCCGAGATCCATCCGGGGGCGGCGCGCAACGTGCTGCGCACGGCCGAGCTGCTGCGCGACGAGGCCGAGGTGCTCGACGCCCTCGTCGACGCCGAGCTGGACGGCGGCGACGGCGAGCGGGGGACGATCGCGCTCGAGCGGCTCGCCGAGCTGTCGCCGGCGCTGCGCCGCCTGGTCGTCCAGCGCCTCGCCGACCGCGCCGCCGGCCGTCCCGTCCCCGGCGCCGCCAACCACGCCGACGAGGTGGCGGCGCTGCGCCGCACCGGCACGGCGATGCTCGACCTCGGCCGCGGCGTCCGCGCCGTCGCCGAGCGTGGCGTCCTCCACGCCGAGCGCTGACCGGACCCTAACCGCTCGCCCCCGACGTGCCGGTGGTCGACCACCCATAGTGTCGGTTAACCACCGGCACGTCTTACACCTAGACTGCGGGCGGTGAGCGAGGCGGAGATAGGGGAGACGCTGGTCTCCAGCGAGGATCTGCGGCGGCGCGTCGCCGAGCTGGGCCGCGAGATCGGCGCCGACTACGCCGGGCGCGACCTCTTCATGGTCGGCGTGCTGAAGGGCGCCGTGCTCTTCCTCGCCGACCTGATGCGCAGCCTCGACGTCCCCTGCGAGGTGGATTTCATGGCCGTCTCCAGCTACGGCTCGCAGACCGACTCCTCGGGCGTGGTGAGGATCATGAAGGACCTCGACGCGCCCATAGAAGGCCGCCACGTGCTGATCGTCGAGGACATCATCGACTCCGGCCTGACGCTCCAGTACCTGATGCGCAACCTGAGGGCCCGCAACCCGGCCTCGCTGGAGGTGTGCGCGCTGCTCACCAAGCCGGAGCGCCTGCGCGTCGACCTCTCGCCCCGCTACGTCGGCTTCGAGATACCGGACCGCTTCGCAATCGGCTACGGCCTCGACCACGCGCAGCGCTATCGCAACCTCTCCTACGTCGCCGCGCTGGACGCTTAGCCCCGAAATCCCCCTGGTACGCTGATTTTTCCCTGTGAGGCGTTTTTTCAAGAGCGCGGCTTTCCCGATCCTGCTGGTGGTGATCCTGGCCTTCGTCGCCCAGCGGATGATCAGCGACCCGTCGACCACGGAGGCCCCTTCCTACAACCAGCTGGTCGAGCCGAAGACGGGCCTGATCGCGACCGGGAAGGTCGAGGAGATCACGCTCAACACCAAGGACAACACGCTCGACGTCGAGCGGCGCAACGGGGAGAGCTTCTCGACCGGGTACCCGCCCAACACCGAGCAGTCGCTGCTCAACCTGATCGAGCGCAACGACGTGAAGACGGAGGTGAAGGGGACCGGCGGCTCCAGCCTGCTCTCGCTGCTCACCTACGTCCTGCCCTTCCTCCTCTTCTTCGGCTTCTGGATCTTCCTGATGAACCAGATGCAGGGCGGCGGCTCGCGGGTGATGAGCTTCGGCAAATCGAAGGCGAAACGGATGTCGGTGGACGCGCCGAAGATCACCTTCCGCGACGTCGCCGGGGTCGACGAGGCCGTGCAGGAGCTGCACGAGATCAAGGAGTTCCTCGAGAACCCGAAGAAGTTCCAGGCGCTCGGCGCGCGGATACCCAAGGGGGTGCTGCTCTACGGCCCGCCGGGCACCGGCAAGACGCTGCTCGCCCGCGCCGTCGCCGGCGAGGCCGGCGTGCCCTTCTTCTCGATCTCGGGCTCGGACTTCGTCGAGATGTTCGTCGGCGTCGGCGCCAGCCGCGTCCGCGACCTCTTCGAGCAGGCCAAGCAGAACTCGCCCTGCATCATCTTCATGGACGAGATCGACGCCGTCGGCCGCCACCGCGGCGCCGGCATGGGCGGCGGCCACGACGAGCGCGAGCAGACGCTGAACCAGCTGCTGGTCGAGATGGACGGCTTCGAGATGAAAGACAACATCATCCTGATCGCCGCCACCAACCGGCCCGACATCCTCGACCCGGCGCTGCTGCGGCCGGGCCGCTTCGACCGGCAGGTCGTCGTCGACCGCCCCGACCGCAAGGGCCGCAAGCACATCCTCGAGGTGCACACGCGCGGCAAGCCGCTCGGCAAGGCGATCGAGCTCGACGCGCTCGCCGGCCAGACGCCCGGCTTCACCGGCGCCGACCTGGCCAACCTGATCAACGAGGCGGCGCTGCTCACCGCCCGCCAGGGCAAGCGCGAGATCTCCATGCAGGAGCTGGAGGAGGGGATCATGCGGGTGATCGCCGGCCCGGAGAAGAAGACCCGGGTGATGAGCGAGAAGGAGCGGCTGATCACCGCCTACCATGAGCTGGGCCACGCGATCGTCGGCCACCTGCTGCCCAACTGCGACCCGGTCCACAAGGTGTCGATCATCAGTCGCGGCCAGGCGCTCGGCTACACGATCAGCCTGCCCACCGAAGACAAGTTCCTCACCTCGCGGGCGGAGCTGACCGACACGATGGCGATGACGCTGGGCGGCCGTGCCGCCGAGGAGATCGTCTTCGGCGAGATCACCACCGGCGCCTCCAACGACCTCGAAAAGGTGACCGAGACGGCGAAGCAGATGGTGATGCGCTTCGGCATGTCCGAGCGGCTGGGCCCGCGCGTCTTCGGCCACGACCGGGGCCAGCCCTTCCTGGGCCGCGAGTTCTCCTCCGAGCCCGACTACTCCGACGAGATCGCGCGCGAGATCGACGACGAGATCCGCCGCATCGTCGAGGCCGCCCACCAGACCGCCAAGGACCTGCTCGGCGAGCGGCGCGAGGAGCTCGACCGGATCTCGCACATCCTGCTCGAGCGCGAGACGATCGACGCCGAGCAGTTCGTCGCCCTGCTCGAAGGCAAGGTCGAGGACGAAGTCTTCGCCGAGGAGGAGGAGGAGGCGGCGGTGCCCGCTGAGCCAGAACCCCAACCGGAACGAGCGCAGCGCGAGGGGCCGGTGGCGCAGCCGCGGCCGCGGCCGGGGTTCGCCGGCGGCGACGCCGGCTAAGGGATCGGGGCTGGCGATACTGCGCCCATGAACCCTCAGCTCATGGGTGTCGTCAACGTGACGCCGGACTCGTTCTCGGATGGGGGGCGGTACCTCGACCCGGCCGCGGCGATCCGTCACGGTGAAGAGCTTGTTCGTTGCGGGGCCGACATCCTGGACGTGGGGGGGGAGTCGACTCGGCCGGGGGCGGAGCCGGTGCAGTGGGGGGAGGAGCTGCGGCGGGTCGAGCCGGTGGTGGCGGGGTTGGCCGGGAGCGGCGCGGCGATCTCGGTCGACACCTCGAAGTCCGCCGTCGCCGCGGCGGCGATCGGGGCCGGGGCCTCGATCGTCAACGACGTGACGGCGCTGGGCGATCCCGAGATGGGGCCCGTTTGCGCGGAGCGCGGCGTGGGGGTGGTGCTGATGCACATGCCCGGCAATCCCCGCACGATGCAGGCCGAAGCCCGCTACGAGGACGTGGTCGACGAGGTCAGGGCCCACCTGGCGGAGAGGTTGGAGCTCGCCCTCTCGGTCGGCATCGCCGAGGAGCGGATCTGGCTGGACCCGGGGATCGGCTTCGGCAAGGCGGCGGAGCACAACCTGGAGCTGTTGCGGCGGCTGGGCGAGCTGCGCGAGCTGGGGCGGCCGCTGGTCGTCGGCGCCTCGCGCAAGAGCTTCATCGGCAGCCTGGACGGGTCCCCTGTGGAGGACCGGCTGGGTGGCACGATCGCCTCCTCGGTGCTCGCGGCGGCCGAGGGCGCCGACGTGCTGCGGGTCCACGACGTCGCCGAGATGGCGCAGGCGCTGCGGGTCGCGGCGGCGATCCTCGGGTAGGTTCTCGTTGCCCGGATTCGCGGTCGGCGCCGGTCGCCGGTCGCCCGCCGGGCGGAGAGCGTGATGGAGGCCCACGGAAACGAGACCGAGTCGAGCGTCGAGGTCGAGCTGCGCGGGCTCTCCATATACACGCACCACGGGGTCAGCGACGCCGAGCAGGAGGTCGGCCAGCGGCTCGAGCTCGACATCTCCTTCGACGTGCCCGACTGCGATGCGGTCCTGACCGACCGCATCGACGACACCGTCGACTACGGCGAGGTCTGCGACATCGTCGCCCTCGCCGCCACCGAGCGCAGCTACCGCACCCTCGAGCGCCTCGCCCAGGTCGTCGGCGAGCGTCTGATGGAGCGCTACGGCTGCGAGTCGGTCCGCGTCCGCGCCGCCAAGCCCGAGCCGCCGCTGCCCCTGGCGATCCAGGAGGTCGCCGTCGAGGTCGTCCACGAACGCACCGAAGAGGACGAAGACGAAGACCCCGGCGAGGCCTGACCCGGACGTGCCGGCGATCGACCACCCATACGGGCGGCTAGCCACCGGCACGTCAGGGGATGGGGGTGCGTGGAAGGGATGATGCGCGCCGGCTACCTGGGGCTGGGGTCGAACGTGGGGGACCGCGAGTCGCACCTGCGAGCGGCCGTCGAGTCGCTGCGGGGGCGGGGGGTGGAGGTCGAGGCCGTCTCCTCGGCCTACGAGACGGAGCCCGTCGGCGAGGTGCTCGACCAGCCGGACTTCCTCAACGCCGCGGTTCGCATCCGCACCGAGCTGGAGCCCGAGGAGCTGCTCGACCTCTGCAAGGAGATCGAGGCCGCGCGCGGCCGCGCCCTCGACGCCCCCCGCCACAGCCCCCGCCCGCTCGACGTCGACCTGCTCCTGCTCGACGAGATCGAGCTGGCGGGCGATTGCCTCACCCTGCCCCATCCCGAGGTGAGGAGCCGCCGCTTCGTGCTCGCCCCGCTGCTCGAGCTGGACCCGGAGCTGACCCTCCCCGACGGCACCCGCCTCGCGGACGCGCTCGCCGCGCTCGGCCCCGGCCAGCGGGTCACCCGGGTCGGCTCGCCCTGACAGGGGCTACGCGGCGAGGGAGGCGCTGCGCAGCGGCTGCAGCCAGGCCGGCGGCAGGATCGGCGGGAAGTCGCCGGCGACCCGCGGCTGGACGCGCATGGCGAGCTCCCCCGCGGGCCGCGACGCGATCAGCGGGCGCAGGTCCTGCATCGTCATCGCCAGCCGCAGGCTGGGGCCGATCTGGAAGTCGGCCACGTTCAGCTCCTCGCCGCCGATCGTCGCCGCCGCGATCGTCGCGTCGACCCGGTCCAGCAGGCCGCCGAGGGCGGCGAGGGCGGCGCGGACGTTCTCGTCGGAGGCTTCGTTGATGCGCTTCTCGAGGGCGACGATCGGCCCCGCGGTGGGCACGGCGAGCCCGACCGGGATCCCCAGTCGCGCTCCCTCCATGTAGCTGCGCAACGGCGATCTGTCTCGCTGGAAGGCCCACCAGAGGATCTGTCGAATCGGGTGCTGGAGCTCCTCGTCGCCGAAGCGCTCCGCCTCTTCGACCTTCGTCCGCAGCTCGGCATCGGCCGGGAAGAGCGGCGGCTCGGGCCGCAGGCGGTCGAGCTCGCGTGAGATCGTGCGCGAGCCCTGCAGCTTCCTGCCGTCGATCTTGAGCGCCGGAACCGTAGGGCCCGGGAAACCAAGGGCCCTGACGACCGCTCGCGAGACGGCGGGGACGAGGTCCGTCCGCTTGAAGGGGATGCCCTTCCGGGCCAGCATCAGCTGCACCGCGACGCCTGGGTGCGAGCCGGGGATCGTGTACAGCCGTGCGCTCACGGCGGCAGATCCTATGCGCCTCGTGTTCGTGCCGCCGCACGCCTTCCGATCCCGCGATAATCGCCAGCGTGCTCCTCGCCGTCGACGTCGGCAACACCCTGACCCACCTCGGCGCCTTCGACGGCGAGCGCCTGGTCGAGCACTGGCGCTTCCAGACGCGCTCGGGCGCGACCGGGGACGAGCTGGCGGAGCGCATTGCCGGGCTCTTCTCGCTCTGCGGCATGTCGCTCGAGGACGTCTCGGCGGTCTGCGTCTCCTCGGTCGTGCCGCCCCTCGGCGTCCAGTTCGAGCAGCTGAGCGAGCGCTACCTCGACGCCGAGTGCCTGACCATCGGGCCCGGGGTGAAGACGGGGATGCCGATCCGCATCGACAACCCGCTCGAGGTCGGCGCCGACCGCCTGGTCAACGCGATCGCCGCCTACGCGCGCTACAACGAGGCCTGCGTGGTCGTCGACTTCGGCACCGGCATCAACGTCGACGTCGTCTCCACCGAGGGCGAATACCTCGGCGGCGCGATCGGCCCGGGGCTGGAGATCTCACTGACCGCGCTGATCGACCGCGCCGCCCGCATCACGCGGATCGACCTGGAGGCGCCGGCGACCGCGATCGGCCGCTCCAGCCGCGCCGCGATCCAGTCGGGGTTCGTCTTCGGCTTCGCCGGCCTGATCGACGGCCTCGTGCGCCGCATCGAGGCCGAGCTGGGCGAGGCGCGCCGCCTCGCCACCGGCGGCCTCGCCCACGTCGTCGTCCCCTTCACGGAGACGATCGAGGAGGTCGACGACATGCTTACCCTGAAGGGGCTTCGACTGATCCATGAGAGGCACGCCGCGACAGCCCCCGCTGACTGATCCCTTCGCGATCGGCGGCGTCGAGATCCCGAACAGGGTCCTGCTGGCCCCGCTGGCCGGGATCGGCAACTGGTTCGTGCGCCTGCAGGCCAGGCGCCACGGCGCCGGCCTGGCCGTCTCGGAGATGGTTTCCAGCTTCGGCCTGCACCACCGCAACGAGCGCACGCTGCGCGAGATGATGCGCATCCACCCCGACGAGCACCCGGTCTCGATCCAGCTCTTCGGCCACGACGCCGAGGTGATGCGCTCGGGCGCCGCGATCGCGGCCGAGGCGGGCGCCGACCTGATCGACCTCAACATGGGCTGCCCGGTGCCCAAGGTGCGCAGGACGGGCGCCGGCGCCGAGCTGCTGCGCGACCACGACCTCGCCCTGGCGCTGGCCCGCGGCGCCGCCGCGGGCAGCGGCCTGCCGGTGACCGTGAAGCTGCGCTCCGGGATCCAGGCGGGCGACCGCTCCGGCTTCGACCTCGCCGTGCGGCTCGTCGAGGAGGCCGGCGTGGCGGCGATCGCCTTCCACCCCCGGGCCGCCACCGCCGGCCACAAGGGCGCCCCCGACTACGCGACGACGCGCGAGCTGGCCGAGCGGCTGGAGGTGCCGGTGATCGTCTCCGGCGGCCTGAAGAGCGCCGCCGCGGCTCGCCGCGCCTACGAGGAGTCGGGCGCCGACGCGGTGATGATCGCCCGCGGATCGCTCGGGAATCCCTGGGTGTTCGGAGAGCTGACCGGGCGCCGCGAGGCCCCGCCCCGGCGCGAGGAGATCGTCGCCGAGCTGCTCTGGGTCCTCGACCGGGCGGAGGAGCACCTCGGCGCCGAGCGCGCCGGCCGCTACCTGCGCAAGTTCTACCCCTGGTACATGGAGTCGCTGGACGCGCCGGCGGAGCTCGCCGACGAGCTGCGGCGCAGCGCCGACCTGCCCCGCGCGCGGTGCCTGATCGCCACCCTGGCCGCTCCGGCTCCCTCGCTATAATCCCGCGACTTCTGGCCCTGGTGTAGCGACTCTAACCGCCGCACCTGGCCTTTTTTTAGGTCCAGAAACGTCTCAATCGAGCAAAGCGAGGTCAGGACAACGTGAGTCGCCAGTCCGTAATCACCCCCGAGGGTCTCGAGAAGCTCAAGGAGGAGATAGATCACCTCACGACCGTGAAGCGGCGCGAGGTCGCCGAGCGGATCAAGGAGGCGCGCGAGTTCGGCGACATCTCCGAGAACGCCGAGTACGACGACGCGAAGAACGAGCAGGCCCTGCTCGAGCAGCGGATCGCGCAGCTGGAAGAGCGCCTGCGCCGCGCGACCGTGATCGACGAGAAGGATCTCGGCACCGACGAGGTCCAGTTCGGCTCGATCGTCCACGTCAAGGACCAGAAGACCGGCGACTCGCAGAAGTTCCAGATCGTCGGCTCGACCGAGGCCGACCCGCTCGAGCGCAAGCTCTCCAACGAGTCGCCGATCGGCAAGGCCCTGATCGGCCACAAACGCAACGACATCGTCACGGTCGAGGTGCCCAGGGGGCCGAAGAAGAAACTCAAGATCACCAAGATCGAGACGGCCGCCGGATGAACGATTCCGATTCCCGCACCCACGGCTGACGCGCCTGGCGCGGCGCTGGGCGCTACGCACGACCTCGCGCGTAGCGCTGCTACGCGCAGCGCTACGCGCAGCGCCCAGCTTGGCCAGTCGCGCCCCCGCGGGCACGCGAATGCGGAATCGGTCATCCGGCGGCCTATAGATTGGCTCGCGCAAGGTGAGCGAGGAACTTTCAGACGTACTGAGGGACCGGCGCAAAAAGCTGGAATCCCTGCGGGAGGCCGGGATCGATCCGTTCCCGCCCGAGTTCGCCGGGAAGGAGGACGTCGGCGAGGTGCGGGCGGCGCACGAGGGGTTGGCGCCGGGGGTGGAAACCGAGTCGCGGCACCGGGTGGCGGGGCGGATCGTGGGACGGCGCGGGCACGGCAAGGCCTGCTTCCTCGACCTGCGCGACGGCAGCGGTCAGATCCAGCTGCACGCGCGCGAGGACCTGCTCGGCCCCGAGCCCTACCGGCTGCTGGTCGACCTCGACCTCGGCGACATCGTCGGCGTCGAGGGCACGGCGCTGGCGACCCGGCGCGGCGGGGAGCTGACGCTGGCGATCGAGCGCTGGCGCCTGCTCGCCAAGAGCCTGCGTCCGCCGCCCGACAAGTTCCACGGCCTCGAGGACGTCGAGACCCGTCACCGCCACCGCGAGCTCGACCTGATCGCCAACGAGGATTCCCGCCGCCGCTTCGCCCTGCGCGCCCGCACGGTCAGCGAGGTGCGGCGCTGGCTCGACGAGCGCGGCTTCGTCGAGGTCGAGACGCCGGTTCTCCAACCGCTCTACGGCGGCGCCCTGGCGCGCCCCTTCACCACTCATCACAACGCCCTGGACCGCGACTTCTACCTGCGCATCGCCACCGAGCTCTACCTGAAGCGGCTCGTCGTCGGCGGCATCGACCGCGTCTACGAGCTCGGCAAGGACTTCCGCAACGAGGGCGTCTCGCACAAGCACAACCCGGAGTTCACGATGCTCGAGTGGTACGAGGCCTGCGCCGACTACGAGGCGACCGCGCGCCGGGTCGAGCAGATGGTCGCCGAGGTGGCCGAGCGGGTGCTCGGCACCACCAGGGTCGAGCGCGGCGAGCAGACGATCGACTTCGCGCCGCCCTGGCGGCGGACGACGCTGCGCGAGGCGATCCGCGAGCGCACCGGCGTAGACATCCTCGCGCACCCGACCCGCGAGGCGCTGGCGGCGGCGATGGGCAGCGAGCCCGACCCCGAGGAGGGCTGGGGCAAGCTGGTCGACGGGCTGCTCTCCAGGGCGGTCGAGCCGGAGCTGATCCAGCCGACCTTCGTGCTCGACTACCCGGTCGAGCTCTCGCCCTTCGCCAAGGCCCATCGCAGCGAGGAGGGGCTGGTCGAGCGCTTCGAGGCCTTCGCCGGCGGCATCGAGATCGCCAACGGGTTCAGCGAGCTGAACGACCCCGACGAGCAGCGGCGCCGCTTCGAGCAGCAGGCCGAGGAGCTGGCCCGCGGCGACGAGGAGGCGCAGCCCTACGACGAGGACTTCGTCGTCGCGCTCGAGCAGGGGATGCCGCCGACCGGCGGCGTCGGCATCGGCATCGACCGCCTGGCGATGCTGCTGACCGGAGCGCGGTCGCTGCGCGAGGTCGTGCTCTACCCCGCGATGCGCTCCTGAGCCGTTCCGGTGCGCCCCGTTCCGGTGCGCCTTATGTACCGGTGAGGTCCAAAAGGCGCACCGGAACGGCCGAGAAGGTCGCTCTGAGCGGTTTTTTGCGGCGCTGAGCCGGGTCGCGGCTCTCGGTATCGTGTTAGGGCACATGGGCGCCTCCCGATCCGCCGAAGGGCGCTTCCGCTACTTACCCGACGGGATCGAGTTGGGTGGATAGAGAGACTTTTGTTCGAGCGATTCACAGAGCGAGCCCGGCAGGTGGTCGTCCTGGCCCAGGAAGAGGCTCGCACGCTGAAGCACAACTACATCGGCACCGAGCACATCCTGCTCGGCCTGCTGCGCGAGGAGGAGGGGCTCGCCGCCCGGGTGCTGGAGTCGCTCGACATCACCACCGAGCGGGTGCGCTCGCAGGTGGTGCGGATCGTCGGCTCGGGCGAGGAGGTCACCTCCGGCCAGATCCCCTTCACGCCGCGCGCCAAGAAGGTGCTCGAGCTGGCCCTGCGCGAGGCGCTCTCGCTCGGCCACAACTACATCGGCACCGAGCACATCCTGCTCGGCCTGGTGCGTGAGAACGAGGGCGTCGCGGCGCGCATCCTGCTCGACTTCGACGCCGACTCGGACAAGATCCGCAACGAGGTGATCCGCATGCTCTCCGGTCCGGGCGGGCGCCGCCAGGGCGCCGGCGCGGGTGCGGGCGCCGGCTCGGGCGAGGGCAAGAAGTCCTCGAAGCTGCTCGACCAGTTCGGCCGCAACCTGACCAAGCTCGCCGACGAGGGCAAGCTCGACCCGGTGATCGGCCGCGAAACCGAGATCGAGCGGATCATGCAGATCCTCTCCCGCCGCACCAAGAACAACCCGGTGCTGCTGGGCGAGCCGGGCGTCGGAAAGACCGCCGTCGTCGAGGGCCTCGCCGCCCGCATCAACAAGGGCGAGGTCCCCGAGCTGCTCAAGAACAAACAGATCTACACGCTCGACCTGGCCGCGCTGGTGGCCGGCTCGAAGTACCGCGGCGAGTTCGAGGAGCGGCTGAAGAAGGTGATGAAGGAGATCACCCAGCGCGGCGACATCATCCTCTTCATCGACGAGCTGCACAACCTGGTCGGCGCCGGCGCCGCCGAGGGCGCGATCGACGCCGCCTCGATCCTCAAGCCGGCGCTCGCCCGCGGCGAGCTGCAGACGATCGGCGCGACGACGCTCGACGAGTACCGCAAGTACCTCGAGCGCGACTCTGCGCTGGAGCGCCGCTTCGCCCAGATCAAGGTCGACCAGCCCTCGGTCGAGGACACGGTGAAGATCCTCGAGGGCCTGCGCGAGCGCTACGAGCAGCACCACCGCGTCAACATCACCGACGACGCGCTGGCCGCCGCCGCCGAGCTGGCCGACCGCTACATCTCCGACCGCTTCCTGCCCGACAAGGCGATCGACCTGATCGACGAGGCGGCCTCGCGGATGCGCATCAAGTCGATGAGCTCGCCGCCGGTCTACCGCGACCTCGAGGAGGAAATCGAGACGACGCGGCGCGAGAAGGAGTCGGCGATCGAAGCGCAGGAGTTCGAGAAGGCGGCGAACCTGCGCGACTCAGAGCGCCAGCTGACGACTCGCAAGCGCCAGCTCGAAGACGAGTGGGCGGAGGGCGAGAACGGCGAGCGCCCCGACGTCGGCGAGGAGGAGATCGCCGACATCGTCTCGATGTGGACCGGCATCCCGGTCTTCAAGCTGACCGAGGCGGAGACCAAGAAGCTGATCCGCATGGAGGAGGAGCTGCACAAGCGGGTGATCGGCCAGGAGGTCGCGATCACCGCCGTCTCCAAGGCGATCCGCCGCTCGCGGGCGGGCATCAAGGACCCCAAGCGCCCGGCCGGCTCGTTCATCTTCCTCGGCCCCTCGGGGGTCGGCAAGACCGAGCTGGCGCGCACCCTGGCCGAGTTCCTCTTCGGCGACGAGGAGGCGCTGATCCGCATCGACATGTCCGAGTACATGGAGAAGCACGCGGTCAGCCGCCTGGTCGGCTCGCCGCCGGGCTACATCGGCTACGACGAGGGCGGCCAGCTGACCGAGGCGGTGCGGCGCAAGCCCTACGCGGTGCTGCTGCTCGACGAGATCGAGAAGGCCCACCCCGACGTCTTCAACATCCTGCTGCAGATCCTCGAGGACGGGCGGCTCACCGACGCCCAGGGGCGCACGGTCGACTTCCGCAACGCGATCGTGATCATGACCTCGAACATCGGCGCCTCGGAGATCGCCAAGAACACCTCGATCGGCTTCACCGTCGCCGATGAGACGGGCATGTCCTACGACGACATGAAGAACCGGATCATGAGCGACCTGAAGAAAGTCTTCCGGCCCGAGTTCCTCAACCGGATCGACGAGGTGATCGTCTTCCACAAGCTGGCCAAGGAAGAGGTCAAGGAGATCATCGACCTGATGATCAACCGGGTGCGCGTCCAGGTCGCCGAGCACGAGCTGCAGTTGGAGCTGAGCGAGGAGGCCAAGGACCTGCTGGTCGAGAAGGGCTGGGACCCCTCGATGGGAGCCCGGCCGCTGCGCCGCGCGATCCAGCGCTACATCGAGGACCCGCTCGCCGACGAGGTGCTGCGCCAGGGCGAGATGACCCCGGGCTCGACCGTGATGGTCGAGCGCGACGCCTCCGGCGACGAGGAGGACCGCCCGCTCAGCCTGAAGATCGTCAAGCCGCGCAAGTCGCGGGCCAAGAAGCAGAAGGCCAAGCCGGAGCCGGAGAAGGTCGGCGTCGGGGCTGGCGCCAAGAAGGACGAGGGCGAGGGCGGCGACGACCAGGGGCCGGATTCGGGCGAGTCCGCCAAGCCCGAGCCCAGTGCCTGAGCCGGGTCGCGTCGCGATAGGCACCTGGAGCGGGGGGCGGTTCCTGCGCTTCGGGGAGGTCGTGGACGAGGACCGCCTGGAAGCGCTGCTGCGCCCGGGGGCTGGCATCGACACGGTCCTGACCGCTGACGCGTACGGCGAAGGAGAGGCCGACTCGGTGCTGGGGCGGGCGGTGGCGGACGCTCCGCGCGACGGCTACCGCCTGGTCGGCGCCGTCGGCCACGACTTCTACGCGGGCGAGCGTGACGGGCCGCGGGGGTTCCCGCGCTTCACCGATCCCGCGCTGCGAGGGGAGGGGGAGTACGCGGGGTACCTGCGGATGGCGGCGGAGCGGAGCCTGGAGCGAATCGGCGTGGACTCCTTCGACCTGCTGCTGCTGCACAACCCCGACCGGATCGGCTACACGAGCGAGGCGGTCTGGGACGGGATGGCGGCGCTGCGCGAGGCGGGGCTCGCCGGCGCGATCGGCGTCGCCCCCGGCCCCGCGAACGGCTTCACCCTCGACCTGATCGCCTGCCTGGAGCGCTTCGGCGACCGCATCGATTGGGCGATGGTCATCCTCAACCCCTTCGAGCCCTGGCCGGGCGAGCTCTGCCTGGAGGCGGCCGAGCGGCACGGGGTGAAGGTGATCGCCCGCGTGGTCGACTACGGCGGCCTCTTCTGGGGCGACCTGCGTCCCGGCATGGAGCTGGCGCGCGGCGACCACCGCGCCTTCCGTCCCGAGGGGTGGATCGAGGCGGGCTTGGAGCGGCTCGAGCGGGTCCTGCCCTTCGCCGAGCGAGCCGGGCTGACGCCGATCCAGCTCGCCTGCCAGTGGGACCTCGCCCAGCCGGCGGTCGAGTGCGTCGTCCCCACCCTTATCCAGGAGGCCGGCCCAGGGGCGCGCCCGGTCGAGGAGAAGCGCGCCGAGCTGGCGGCGCTGCCAGCCGAGCCGAGGCTGAGCGAGGAGGACGTCGCCGCGATCCGCGCGATCGGCGACAACACCGGCTGCATGGCGCTGAAGGGCGCCAGCCCCGGGCACGAAGGGGAGGAGCGGCCGGATCGCTGGCCGCTCGACGAGGAGCTGGCCGGTGTCGGTCGGCGCTGGGGGATCGATCCCGAGCGCGACCTGGTCGCCGCCCCCGGCTGACAGGAAAATAGCGCTGGATTCGCGCAAACTGCGCTTTTCATCAGCGTGTGAGCCCGCGGCGCGGGCAGGGGAGCTAAGAGGGATTGGCGAACCCGCATGTGCTCTCCGGCGAGCACCAGATCAAGCGGGCCTCGCTTCGCTTTGCGGTCGTACTTCTTACCGCTATGCGGGAAGAAGTACGACCGCAAGAGGGATGCGGGGGGTGCAGCCTGGACGATCGGGTGACGAGGTTCCTTGACAAGGGGCATCCCGACCTGTCCACTAGGACATTGCCACACCGCATTCCAAAGCGGTTTTTGGCATGCTAGACAGCGATGTCAGCGCTTCCTGGGGATGAGCTTCACGAGTTGTCGGAACGGCAGGATCCCCGCCTACTGAGGGCTCTCGACGTTGTCGCCCCGGGCGGCGCCCTGCGCGAGGGCCTCGACAACATCGTCCACTCGCGCAGCGGCGGCCTGATCGTCGTCGCCGAGCCCGGCGACATCTCCCACCTGCTCTCGGGCGGGATCAGGCTCGACATCGACTACACGCCGGCGATGCTCTACCAGGTGGCGAAGATGGACGGCGCGATCGTGCTCAACGCCGAGGCGACGAAGATCGCCTGGGCCAACGTGCAGCTGATGCCGGACCCGACGATCCTCTCGGCGGAGACCGGCACCCGCCACCGCACCGCCGAGCGCGTCTCCAAACAGACCGAGGCGCTGGTGATCGCGATCTCCCAGCGCCGCGACGTCGTCTCTCTCTACGTCGAGGGGACGAAGTACATCCTCCAGGACATCCCGGCGGTGCTGGCCAAGGCCAACCAGGGCCTCGCCACGCTCGACAAGTACCGCGCCCGCCTCGACCAGGTCTCCAACCGCCTCACCGCGCTCGAGTTCGAGGGCGGTGGCGTCCTCTACGACGCGCTCGCCGTGCTGCAGCGGGCCGAGCTGGTCACCCGGATGGCGGTCGAGGTCGAGCGCTACATCGTCGAGCTGGGCACCGAGGGCCGCCTGATCGAGATGCAGCTGGAGGAGACGATGGTCGGCGTCGCCGCCGACAAGACGGCGCTGATCCGCGACTACGGCGTCGAAGACTCCGAGGAGAGCCTGGCCACCGTCCAGCAGTCGCTGGCGCGGCTGCCCCACCAGGACGTGCTCGACTTCGGCCGGCTCGCCGAGCTGCTCGGCTACGATCGCAAGCTCAACACGCTCGACTTCCCGGTTGCGCCGCGCGGCTACCGGGTGCTCGGGCGGGTGCCGCGCATCCCCAAACTTGTCGTCCAGAAGATCATCCGCGAGCTGGGTGGGCTGGAGGAGGTCCTGGCTGCCTCCGACGCCGACCTGGAGGCTGTCGAGGACGTCGGCCCGACCCGGGCCAAGGACATCCGCGAGGGCCTGCGCAGGCTGCAGGAGGTCGACCTGGTCGATCGGTACCTGGAGAGCTGAACGGCGATTGGCGCCGTCTAGAAAGAGAAAGGAGCATCCCGATTTCTGAGCTAGCAGAGGAGGCCATGGAGGCAGGCCTCGCAGAGGAGATCCCGTACGTGTGCGACTTCGAAGAGGGCGACAAGGTCGTCTACCCCCATCACGGCGCCGGCCTCGTGATGAAGAAGGAGACACGCGAGCTGATGGACGAGGAGCGGGAATACCTGACGATCAAGATCCTCCACAACGAGCTCACGGTGATGGTCCCCTGTGAGAACGCCGGCATAGCCGGCCTGCGGAGGGTGATCGACGAGGAAGAAATCAAGAAGGTCACCGACGTCCTCACCGACGACGTCTCCGACATGCCGAAGAACTGGAACCGGCGCTTCAAGCACAACCGCGAGAAGATCAAGACGGGGGACGTCTTCGAGCTGGCCGAGGTGGTCCGCAACCTCGCCATCCGCGAGATGGAAAAGGGCCTCTCGACCGGCGAGAAGCAGATGTACACGCGGGCGAAGAAGATCCTCGCCTCCGAGTTCATGTACGCACTCGACAAAGACGAGGTGGGTGCGGAGGAGTACCTCGACGGCCTGCTGGAGGAGCGCTTCGCCACCACGGCGACCGCCTAGCGGGGTAACCGCGGTCCTCGCGGCGGCCGGCTCCGGGGAGAGGCTCGGAGCCGGCGGCCCGAAGGCCTTCGTGCCGCTGGCCGGCCGGCCGATGGTGGAGTGGTCGATCGCGGCGCTGCGTGCCGCGCCCTCGGTCGGCGCGATCGTCGTCGCCTGCCCGCCGGGGCACGCCCACGGGCTCGGCGGGGACGGCCTGGCGGTGGTCGAGGGCGGCGCCACGCGCGCCCGGTCGGTCTCCAACGCCCTGGCGGCGGTGGACGCCGAGGTCGTCGCGATCCACGACGCCGCGAGGCCGCTGCTCACCCCCGAGCTGGTCGAGGGCGTCCTCGCGACCCTGTCGTCCGACCCGGGCGCGGCGGGCGCGATAGCCGCCACGCCGGTGACCGACACGGTCAAGCGGGCCGCGCCGCGCGGGGGCGCCTCGCCGGACCCGCCCGCCGGCGGCGCGGGAGGCGAGGGCGGGCCGCGCCCCGCGGTCGAGTCGACGCTCGACCGCGCGCGGCTGTGGGCGGCCCAGACCCCGCAGGCCTTCCGCCTCGCGGCGCTGCGCGAGGCGCTCGCGGGCGATCCCGAGCGGGTCGCCGCCGCCACCGACGAGGCCTCCCCGGTCGAGGCCGCGGGCGGCCGGGTCCTGATCCACCCCTCGCCTCCCGGCAACCTCAAGGTCACCACTCCCCTCGACCTCCGCCTCGCCGAGCTCCTCCTCGCCCAACGCTGAGCTTCCGGTGCGCCTTTTGTACCTACAGGGTGCAGAAGGCGCACCGGAAGGGCTTGGGGGGGCGGGTTACGGTCGCGGCCGCCTCCCGGCTGGCTCGGTCGAGAGGCCGGCGACGGCGCGGGAGCCGTCGCGGCGGTGGCGCTCGCGGCGCTTGTCGAAGACGCGGCGCTGGAGCGCCAGCGTGCCGACGCCGGCGAGCACGATCGCCGCGAGGTTGACGCTGAGCTGGGCCATCGCCCCGCGCCACTCCGACCAGTCGGTCGCCGCGGCGGAGACGCCGATGTCGGCGGCGGCCGGGATCGTCGTCACCGAGATCAGCACGCCGACCAGCGCGCCCGACTTGGCCGAGGTCAGGGAGAGCACGCCGGCGGTGCCGGCGAAGACGGCGACGACGAAGGAGAAGCCGTCGGGGTGCGAGATGAACTCGGTCAGCGGGTGTTCGGCGCTGGTGAAGTCGGCGGCCAGCATGCCGGTCGCCTGGCAGAGCTGGGTGAACAGGTAGGCGGCGGCGATGCCGACCGGGAAGCCGACCGCGAGAGCCGCCAGGGAGCGCGCCGCGACGTCGCGGCGGCGCTCGACCAGGGCGACGCAGAAGCCCGCGATCGGACCGAACTCGGGGCCGACCACCATCGCGCCGACGATCAGGATCGGCGAGCCGAGGTACAGGCCGACCGAGGCGATCAGGCAGGCGAGCGTCATGAAGGCGAGGAAGTTGCCGCCCAGCTCGATGCTCTCGGAGGTGCGCGCCTCGACCTCCTCCCAGACCACCGCGTCGCCGGGCCGGCCCGTCGCCGCCCGCTCGGCCCGCTCGGCGGCGGCGGAGACCTGCGACTCGACCTCCTCGATCGAGATCGAGCCGCGCTCGCCGACGCCGAGCTCGCGCAGGTCGGCGATCACGACGCTGGCGTCCTCGCGGGCGACGTCGCAGAGGATCACGTCGCCGGCGGGCTTGCGGGCGGCGCCCTCGATGCGGGCGAGGCTGGAAACCGACGCGGTCGCCTCGAGCAGGTCGAGGGCGCGCTCGGCGTCGGCGGCCGGCACGACGATGCGCAGGTGGACCATGCGGCGCGAGGGTACCCGTCGCCGAGGCGGCGGCGGGTGCGACTGCGTAACGTGCGCCGGGTGCTGACCGACTACCACCTGCACCTGCGTCCGGACGAGCCCGGCACGCCGCCGGAGCGCTTCTTCACCGCGGATAACGTCGGCCGCTACGAGGCCGCGGCGGCGGCCGCCGGGATCGAGGAGCTGGGCGTCTCCGAGCACGTCTACCGCTTCCGGCAGGGACTCGACCTCTGGCGCCATCCCTTCTGGGAGGAGCAGGCGCGCGACGACCTCGACGCCTACTGCGAGTTCGTGCGCGGCACGCCGCTGCGGCTGGGCATCGAGTGCGACTTCGTCCCCGGCGCCGAGGAGCGCACCGCGGCGCTGCTCGAGGCGCGCCCGTTCGACTACGTCGTCGGCTCGGTCCACTTCGTCGGCGAGGCGGCCGTCGACCACGAGGGTTGGGACGTCTGGGACCGGGACGGCGACCCCGACGAGGTCTGGCGGCGCTACTTCGACGCGCTCGCCCGCTGCGCCCGCTCCGGCCTCTTCGACGTCCTCGCCCATGCCGACCTGGTCAAGGTCTGGGGTCGCGGCCGGCCGCTGCCCGAGCGCGACCCGCGCTTCTTCTACGAGCCGGCCGTCGAGGCGATCGCCGAGAGCGGCATCGCGGTCGAGATCTCCACCGCGGGCCTGCGCAAGCCGGTCGGTGAGATCTACCCGGCGCGCGAGCTGGCCGCGATGTGCGCCGAGGCCGGGGCGCCGTTCGCCCTCTCCTCCGACGCCCACCTCCCGGAGCAGGTCGGCTACGCCTACGACCGCGCGCTGGAGCTCCTCGCCGGCCTCGGCGTGGGGGAGATCTGCGTCTTCGCGGGGCGGGAGCGCCGCCTGGAGCCGCTGCCGGCGCCGGTGCGCGAGGATTGAGGCGATGAGCGTCGGCATCGGCTACGACAGCCACCGCTTCGCCGAGGGGCGCCGCCTCGTCCTCGGCGGCGTCGAGATCGAGCACCCGCGCGGCCTCGTCGGCCACTCCGACGCCGACGTGCTCACCCACGCCGCGATCGACGCCCTGCTCGGCGCCGCCGGGATGGGCGACATCGGCACCCTCTTCCCCGACGACGACGAGCGCTGGCGCGGCGCCGACTCGGTCGACCTGCTGCGCACGGTGGTCGGCACCGTGCCGGGCGGGATCGTCAACATCGACGCGACGCTGGTCTGCGAGGAGCCGCGCATCGGCCCGCACCGGGCGGAGATGGAGCGGGTCCTCGCCGAGGCGACCTCGGCGCGGGTCAGCGTCAAGGCGACGACGAACGAGGGCATGGGGTGGATCGGCCGCGGCGAGGGGATCGCCTGCATCGCCGTGGCCTCGGTCGAGAGCGACTAGGCTTCGCCTCCGCATGGGCACCCTGGCATCCATCGCAGCGGACGCGCGCAGAGCGGTCGCCGACAAAGCCTTCGAGCTGCGCGTGCTGCGCGAAGCCGGCGTCCTCGGCGCCTCGCGCCCCGACAAAGCCGCCAGGGTCGCCGCCACCTTCCTGCGCTGGGGCGCCTCGCCGGCGACCGGGGTGGCGACGGCGGCGATCAAACACCCGCACGAGCCGATGCTGATCGACGAGCGCGGGCCGCTCAGCTTCGAGCGCGTGCACCGCCGCAGCAACGCCCTCGCCCACTCCCTCGCCGCGATGGGGATCGGGCCGGGCGACGGCGTCGGGATCATGTGCCGCAACCACCGCGGCTTCGTCGAGACCACGCTCGCCGCCGCCAAGCTGGGCGCCAGCGCGCTCTACCTCAACACGATGTTCGCCGGGCCGCAGCTGGTCGAGGTGACGCACCGCGAGGGGCCGAAGGCGCTCGTCTTCGACGAGGAGTTCGGGGGCCTGCTCGAGGGCGTCGACGAGGGCATCGCTCGCGTCTGCGCCTGGGCCGACGGCGAACCGGCCGGCGAGACGCTGGAGGGCCTGATCGCGTCCGGCGACGACTCGAACCTGAAGCCGCCGCCGGAGGACCCGCGCTTCGTCGTCCTCACCTCGGGCACGACCGGGACCCCCAAGGGGGCCCAGCGCTCCAGCCCCGAGGGCCTGCTGGCGATGGCGGCCCTGATCGACAAGATCCCCTACCGGGCGCGCGAGACGATGGTGATCGCCGCCCCCCTCTTCCACTCCTGGGGGTTCCTGCACTTCGTGCTCAGCCTGCCGACCGCCTCGACGATGGTGCTTCGCCGTCGCTTCGACGAGGAGGACACGCTGCGGGCGGTCCAGGAGCACCGCGCCGAGGTGCTCGCGGTGGTGCCGGTGATGCTGCAGCGCATCCTGCGCCTGCCCGAGGAGACGCTCGACTCCTACGACCTCTCCTCGCTGCGGATCGCCGCCGTCTCCGGCTCGGCCCTGCCCGGCGAGCTGGCGATCGAGTGGATGGACCGCTTCGGCGACACCGTCCACAACCTCTACGGCTCGACCGAGGTCTCCTACGCGACGGTCGCCACGCCGGAGGACCTGCGCGCGGCGCCGGGGACCGCGGGCCGCGTGCCGCGGGGCACGGCCGTGCGCCTCTACGACGAGGACGGGCGCGAGGTGTCGCGGGGCGAGGTGGGGCGGATCTTCGTCGGCAACCAGATGTCCTTCGACGGCTACACCGGCGGCGGCGGCAAGGAGGCGATCGACGGCCTGCTCTGCAGCGGCGACGTCGGCCACCTCGACGCCGAGGGGCGTCTCTTCGTCGACGGCCGCGACGACGAGATGATCGTCTCCGGCGGCGAGAACGTCTTCCCGCGCGAGGTCGAGGACCTGCTCGCCGACCACGCCGCCGTCGTCGAGGTGGCGGTGATCGGCGTCGAGGACGAGGAGTTCGGCCAGCGGCTCAAGGCCTTCGTGGTCGCGGCGGCGGAGGCCGAGGTTTCGGTCGAGGAGCTGCAGGCCCACGTCAAGTCGAACCTCGCCTCCTACAAGGCGCCGCGAGAGATCGAGTTCCTCGACGAGCTGCCGCGCAACGCGACGGGGAAGGTCCTCAAGCGGGAGCTGCGGGAGGGCGACGGGGCGGGCGCGCGGAATCTTCGGTAGTTGCGGCTTTCCCGACGGCTGCGGGGTAGCTTGGCCGCCGCCGCGGCTAGTAGGTTGGCGACTTATGGGCGAGGCTGCGGCGCAGCTGAAGGCGGTGGGGGCGGCACGGGAGGAGCTGCGCGAGACGGCCGCGCAGGCGCTCGAGTGGGTGCGGGTCAGCGAGGAGCGCGTGGCGCGGGCCGAGGCGCGGGCCGAGCGCGTCCACGGCGAGGTGAAGGAGCGGGCGCTGGAGGCGCTGGGCGGGATCGCCGCCGAGGGGCGCGGGCGGCTCGCCGCCGAGCGCGACAAGCGCTGCGAGGCGGAGGCGCGCGCGAGCCGCGCGGAAGCGGCGCGCGACGGCGCCGAGAAGTCCTACGAGGAGGCGCAGCGGCGCGCCCTGGGCGACCGCGAGGCGTTCAACCTCGAGCTGACCTCGGTCCGCGCCGAGCTGGAGCGCTCGGTCGCCGGGGCGGTGGAGCGGGCCGGCGAGGAGGCCGAGGAGCGCCACCGCGAGGCCCTCAACCGCCTGAGGCTCGAGGCCGACCAGCGCGTCGCCGCGGCCGAGCAGCGCGCCGCCGAAGCCGAGGCCGCCGCCGCCGAGGCGCACGAGCTGGCGGTGCGGCTCGAGGCGGAGATCGAGGAGCGCGTCATGCAGGGCACCGAGGAGGTGCGCCGCGAGGCCGAGGAGCGGGTGCGCAAGCTGGTCGAGAAGGTCGAGGGGGAGGCGACCGAGCGGGCCCGGGTGAGGGCCGAGGAAGCGCTGAAGGCCGAGTCTGAGCGGATCCGCGTGCAGGCGGATCAGCGCGAGGAGCGGGTGCGCGAGGCCGCCGAGGACGAGATCGAGGCGACGGCGAAGCGGGCGCGCCGCGAGGCGCTGGCGGCGGCCGAGGAGACGGCGCCGTCGTGGGCGCGTAAAGAGGCCGCGGGCGCGGGCCCCGGTTACAGAACCTTCTAGGAAGCCCCGCTACGCCTGGCGGTGCGGACACGGCGCGGTGCGCCCCCCTGGGCCGCCCCCTTCGCTGCGGTCGTAGTTGTTCCCGCTCAGCGGGAACAACTACGACCGCCAAGGCGCAGGCTTGCAGCGCCAGAACGGGGCGACGTTGCCGGACGGGGCACTAGCATCCGCCACCGGAATGCGACCGGTGCGGATACGCGACACACTCAGCGGCGAGCTTGTTGAGCTCGATCCGAAGCGGGAGGCCGGGATCTACGCGTGCGGGCCGACTGTCTACAGCCGCATCCACATCGGCAACGCGCGGCCGTTCGTGGTCTTCTCGCTGTTCGCGCGGTTCCTGCGCGCGGAGGGGTACCGGGCGAAGCTGGTCGTCAACGTCACCGACGTCAACGACAAGATCTACGCGGCGGCGCGCGACGCGGGGGAGGGGTCGGCGGCGTTCGCGGAGCGGATGACGCGCGCCTACCTCGAGGACACCGGGCGGCTCGGGCTGGGGCGGCCGGATGCGGAGCCGCTGGCGACGGAGACGATCGAGGCGATCGTGGCGCTGATCTCCGACCTGGTCGAGAGCGGCCACGCGTATGAGTCCGGCGGCGACGTCTACTACCGGGTGCGTAGCTTCGCGGCCTACGGCAAGCTCTCCAACCGCCGCACCGAGGACATGGACCAGGGCGAGGAGGCCGGCTCGGCCTCGCTCAAGGAGGACCCGCTCGACTTCGCCCTCTGGAAGGGGCGCAAGCCCGGCGAGGACACCTCGTGGGACTCGCCCTGGGGCCCGGGCCGGCCCGGTTGGCACATCGAGTGCTCGGCGATGGCCGAGGCCGAGCTGGGCCCGTCCTTCGCGATCCACGGCGGCGGCTCGGACCTCGTCTTCCCCCACCACGAGAACGAGATCGCCCAGTCCGAGGGGGCGGGGCGCCCCTTCGCGCGCGCCTGGATGCACAACGGCATGGTCGAGGCCGACGCCGAGAAGATGTCGAAGTCGGAGGGCAACATCTTCCAGCTGTCGGAGGCGCTCGATCGCTACGGGTCCGAGGCGGTCGTCGCGTATCTGATTTCAGGGCATTACCGGCAGCCGATTGCCTTTGGGGCGGAGCAGATGGATCAGACCGTTGCTCAGGTTGAGAGGCTTCGGAACTTCTTCAGGGAGCACCCGGTGGTGGGGGAGGCGCCGGGGGAGGGTCGGTCAGACAAAAGCCTGGGAGTGTCTGACCGACCCTCCCCCGGCGCCTCGCACCGCCAGGTGGCTGCCAGGGTCGAGAGCTTCAGGGAGGCGTTGGCTGACGATTTCAATACGCCGCGGGCTATGGCTGAGGTGTTTGAGCTGGTCGGGGAGGCCAATCGGGGGGAGGTGCCGGCGGGAGAGGCGGCTCAAGGGGTAGTGGAGATGCTCGGAGTCGTCGGCCGCAGCACCCGAGCCCGGCCGGATGCGGGGGCTGAGGCCGACGACGTTGCGGGGAAGTTGCTCGAAGAGAGGCAGGCGGCTCGGGAGGCGAAGGACTTTGCGCGGGCGGATGAGATTCGGGACGAGCTTGCGGGGCTTGGCTGGGAAGTGCGGGACTCGGCTGAGGGCGCGAAGCTCGTGCCCAGGGGCTAGTGGTCCATCCTGTAAGTCCCGCACCTGATCTGGCGGCTGCAAACCTTCGCCCGCCTTTGTCCTCGGTCGGCCGAATAGTGCCCACTATTCGGCCTCCCTGCGTCCGCGGCGTGCTCGGTTTTCGCTCGCCATATCGGCACGGGACTTACAGGATGGACCACTAGATGGCTTCGCAGGTGATCTACGGGAAGCAGCCGGTTGCCGAGGCCGAGTGGGGCCGGCGCCAGGTCTTGCGGGTTTGGCGGGCGCCCGAGACGCCTGCCGAGGAGCTGGAGCGGCTTTGCGGGTCCCCCGATCATCAGGGGGTCGTGGCCGAGGTCGAGCCTTATCCATACGCCGGGGCCATTGAGTTGCTGCGCAAGGAGAAAGCGTTGCTGGTCGCACTCGATCAGGTCCAGGATCCGCGGAACCTCGGGGCGGTGGCGCGCTCGGCCGAGGTGGCCGGGGTGGCCGGGCTGGTGATCCCCGAGCGTCGTGCCGCCGAGGTGACCGCGGTTGCCTGCAAGGCGTCCGCCGGCGCCGTCGAGCACCTGGCGATCGCCCGGGTGCGCAACCTGGCCGATTGGCTGGGGGAGGCAAAGGAGGCCGGGTTCTGGATCTGGGGCGCCGATGCCGGGGCGGGGCCGGCGCCATGGGACGTCGACCTGAGCGGATCGGCGGTGCTCGTGCTGGGCGGCGAGGGCAAGGGGCTGCGCCCGCGGGTGGCCGCCGCCTGTGACGGCCTGCTCGCCCTGCCGCTACGGGGCCGGGTCGCCTCGCTCAACGTCTCGGCGGCGGCCTCGGCGCTGCTCTTCGAGGCGGTTCGCCAGCGCTGACGAGCGCCCCTATCCCGCATGCGAACGTAAGTTCGGGGGTTGACAGAACTCCGCGCGGCCGTAAACTACCGCGCCAATAAGGGTGAACCTCAGCTTGAGTCTGAGATCGAACCCAGTCATACCGGGCGCCCCAGGGGAGGTACGGCGCCACGACCCTTCGTTCAAGGAGAAGGATCTGTGGCTCTATCTTCGCCTACCCAGGAAATGCAACTCCCCTCCGGCCGTCTCAACGGCTCGCTCCGCTCGGCCGAGGCTAACCCTCAACCTGAGCTTGACGATCACTACCTCGTCGCCCTCGCCAAGGAGGGCCGGGGCGACGCCTACGACGCGATCGTGCGCCGCTACCGCGGCTTCGTCCGCCTCAAAGCCTCCTCCTACTTCCTGCTCGGCGGCGAGGCCGACGACCTGATCCAGGAAGGGCTGCTCGGCCTCTACAAGGCGATCCGCGACTACCGCACCGATCGCGAGTCGAGCTTCCGCAACTTCGCCGAGCTCTGCATCACGCGCCAGATCATCACCGCGGTGAAGACGGCGACGCGCAACAAGCACACGCCGCTCAACCAGTACGTCTCCTTCAGCCAGACCCCGGCCGCGGCGGGGGACTCCGACACCACCCTCGACGAGATCCTGCCCGGCCCCACGGTCCACGACCCGGTCAACCAGGTGATCGCCTCCGAAGAGCTGGAGAGCCTCGTCTCCTGCCTCTCCGGCGTCTCCGGCGTCCTCTCCGACCTGGAGAGCCGCGTCCTCTCCCTCTACCTCGACGGCCACTCCTACGAGGCGACGGCGGAGCGCCTGGAGTGCGACACCAAGACCGTCGACAACGCCCTGCAGCGCGTCAAGCGCAAGGTCGGCGCCCACCTCGCCTCGCGGGAGGCCTGAGGCCGTGCGGCCGGCGCATGTCCGCGTCCTCGGTCGCTCACCTGCGGAGCACGCATCGCTCCCTGCCTCCTCGATCCGCTTGGCCGCGAGCCCTCAGGGAAGATCTGCGAGGACATAGGCCAGCAGCTCGCGGCCGTGCTCGGAGGCGACGGCGACGTCGCCAGCCTCGATCCGCGCCCGGTGCAGGGACTGCATGCGCAGCACGTCGCCGTCGCAGCGCGGGTTGGGGAAGATGCCCGCGTAGGAGACGCCGAGCGTCTCCAGGTCATCGGCGAGCAGCGCGGTCGCCGGGGCGTCGAGCGGCAGGTCGAGGTAGACGGCGGCCACGCCGGCGCTGTGGAAGAGGTGGTGGCGCTCGGCGGCGACGACCGCCTCGAGGTCGGCGCCGGGCTCGTCGACGGTGAGCAGCGCCAGGTCGTGGTCGGCGTCGACCTCGACGTGCAGGCGGGTGCGCTCCGCCGGCCTCGCCGCGGGAGGCGGGCTGGCGAGCTGGCCGCGCAGCTCGCACAGCTCGAGGGTCCGCGCGACGATCTCCCGATGGCGCTCCGGCGCGAAGACGGGGCGCCGGTGTCCGTCGTTCAGCTTGCCGTAGAAGAGCGCCGCCGACTGGCGCCCGCGGCGGGCGCCGGCGGTGTCGCTGTCGACCGAGGCCGGGATCCAGCCGAGCAGGAAGCCGGTCTCATGGGCGCCCAGCTCGACGTTGGCGCGCTGGCTGTAGGGGTGCGCGGCGGTCGCCTCGCTGAACATCCCGGCCATCCCCCGGGCGGCGGCCCAATCCATCAGGAAGCGCTTCGTCCGGGTGAAGAGGTGCCGCCCGCGGGCCGCCGGCATGGTCACCGCCTGGCCCGAGTGGCCGACCGCGTCGCCGGGCGCCGCGAGGCTCATCCCCTCGTGGCAGAGCAGCTCGCCATCCGCCGTCTCGGCCACGCAGGAGACGTAGGTTCCAGCCGCCAGCCGCCGCGACGCCTCCGCGGCGTCGTAGACCCAGCGCACGTCGTAGCTGTCCCCGTAGGCGGCCCGGATCGCCTCGCCGAGCACCGCTCCCTCGCCGGGCTCGAGGAGGCGGAAGCGGACGCCGTCGGGGCTGTCGTGAGGGGTCATGCCTCTATATTCGACGAGCCCGCCCGCCTAGCTCAACTGGCAGAGCACCGCTCTTGTAAAGCGGAGGTTTCCGGTTCGATCCCGGAGGCGGGCTTGCCGGGACGTGCCGGTGGTTGACCACCCATAGTGACGGTGAATCACCGGCACGTCCGCCTACCGGTTGCCCAGCAGTCGCGCCTTCTCGGCCGCCAGCTCCTCGTCGCTGAGGACGCCCTGCTCGTGCAGCTTGGCGAGGCGCTCGAGGCGCTCGAGGCGGGTCTCCTCCGCATCGGCGGGTGGGGCGGCCTTCGGCTCGGCCGCCTCGGCGCTCCGGCGCCGCTCCGGCAGGCGCAGCTTGGCGGCGCGCTCGCCGAGGTTGGCGTCGCGAACGGCGCCGGCGACGCGGTCGCGGGTGCGGCCGAAGACGTCGTCGTAGGTGGCGTCGGGGAATTCCTCGGTCGCCTGGCGGCGCAGCTCGTGGATGCCGAAGGCGGCGAGGCCGGCGACGAGGAGCGTGGTCAGGAAGGAGCGCAGGTTCTGCGTCGGCGCCGAGAGGAAGTAGATGCCGACGAGGACGGCCAGGGCGGCGTAGGCGAAGGCGACGTGGTCGCGCAGGGTCGGCGCCAGCACGCGGCGGCTCGCGACCGCCGAGCCGCTCGGCGAGGCGAGCCAGCCGGCGATCCCGAAGAGGACGCCGACGACGATCACCGTCGTCGCGATGCTGGTCATCAGCGAGGTCGAGATCGACCAGGCGGCTTCGGCGGCGGGCTGGGTGCCTTCTTCGCTGACCAGCTGGTCGACCACGATGCCGCCGGCGATCTCGCGGAAGACGATCACGGCGAAGCCGGCGGCGACCAGGCCGACGCCGCAGAAGAGCACGGTGACCCAGCGCCCCACGCGCGAGATGTAGATGGCGAGCCCGAAGGCGGCGAAGGTGAGCAGCGAGAGCAGCAGCGCCAGGCCCTTGATCGCGACGACGACGTTCTGCGCGGTGTCCAGCTCGTCGGAGCGCAGGATCGTGATCTGGCCCGCGTCGGGCGGCAGCCGGGACGCGAGGTCGGCGCCGATCCCCACCTGGTCGGCGAGGTTGGTGACGAGGCTGCCGAGGTTGAGGCTGACCTCGCCTTCCTCGGTGGAGACGGCCCCCTCCCGTTCCTCGAGCACCGCGATCAGCTCTTCGTGCGCGGTCCGGTTGGCGTTCTTCCAGAGGTCCTGCGCGGTAGAGGTCTGCAGCACCTGGTCGGCTCCCTGGCCGGCGACCTGGCGCAGGCCACCGGAAACCGGGCCGGCGAGGTCCTTGGCGTCGCCGGGCAGGATGTCGCTCAGTTCGCGTTCGACGTCGACGTTTTCGTAGAGCTGGTCGACCAGGTAGTCGCCCACCGCCTCGCGGATCGTCGCGTCCTGGATCAGCCTGCCGCTGGTCTGGACCCAGTCGTCGGTGTCGAGCGCCTGGCGCTCGGTCCAGATCGCGAAGACGCTGAGGAAGGCGAGGACCGAGCCGAGCGCGACCAGGGCTTTGACCAGGCGTCGGCGTCCGCGGCTCATCTCCGCGGATGCTATACGTGACTCGATGAAGCTCGAGGGCATTCACCACATCACGGCGATCACCGCCGACGCTCAGCGCAACGTCGACTTCTACGCGGGGACGATGGGGCTGCGCCTGGTGAAGAAGACGGTCAACCAGGACAACCCCGGCGTCTACCACCTCTTCTTCGCCGACGAGAGGGGCAGCGCCGGCGCCGACCTCACCTTCTTCGAGTTCCCGGGCGTGCCGCCGGGGAGGGCCGGCGCCGGCGACGTGCACCGGATCGTCTGGCGGGTCGCCTCGCACGCCGCGCTCGACTTCTGGGAGGAGCGCCTGGGCGCGGCGGGGGTCGAGGCCGAGCGCGCCGGCGGCGGGCTGCGCTTCGCCGACCCGGAGGGCCTCGCCCACGAGCTGGCGGTGGTCGAGGTCGCCGACGAGCCGCTGATCGCCGACCATGCCGAGGTGCCGGCCGAGCTGGCCCTGCGCGGCTTCCACGCGGTGTGCGCCTACGGCGGCGCCCCGGAGGCCAGCCGCGCCCTGCTCGAAGCGCTCGAGCTCGAGCCCGCCGGCGACGGGGCCTGGGAGGCGCGGGGCTCCAGCCGCGGCGGCCTCTACGTCTACGAAGATCCCCCCGCCGAGGCGCCCCGGCAGGGGGCCGGCAGCGTCCACCATGTCGCCTGGGCGTCGACGCTCGACGAGCACGAGGCCTGGCGCGATCGCGCCATCTCCGCCGGCGCCCAGCCGACGCCGGTGATCGACCGCTTCTACTTCCGCTCGATCTACTTCCGCGAGCCGAGCGGGGTCCTCTTCGAGATCGCCACGCTCGGCCCCGGCTTCACCGTCGACGAGCCGCTCGAGAGCCTCGGCGAGAAGCTCTCCCTGCCGCCCGACTTCGAGCCCCTGCGCGACGAGGTCGAGGCGAAGCTGCGCCCGGTCGTGAACCCGCGCACGGCGTCCCCCGGGTGAGCGGCAACTTCGTCTGGCGCGACGCGGGCCGCACCGTCGTCTTCCGCGCCGGCGGCGTCGCCGACGCGTCGCGGCTGCTCGCCGAGCACGGCATCGGGTCGTTCGAGCTGCTCTCGACCGGGCGGCACCTGGGCGGCGCGGGCGAGCTGGCCGGCGCCGCGGCGGCGGTGCGCGAGGTGCCGCCCGCGGCCTCCCCGGCGACCGGCGTGACCGCCGCCGCCGCCCGGCTGCTGCCCGAGGCCGGCGGGGGGACGCTGGTCGCGCTCGGCGGCGGCCGCGTCGTCGACACCGCCAAGGCCGTCGCCTCGGTGACGGGCGCCCGCGTCGTCGCGATCCCGACGACGATGTCCGGCGCGGAGATGACCGGCATCCACCGCTTGCCCGCCGGCGCCGAGGACCGCGTCAGGGCGATGGTCCGGCCGGCGCTGACGATCGCCGACCCGGAGGCGATGACGAGCGCTCCGGAGGCCGAGCTGCGCGCCAGCTCGATGAACGCGCTCGCCCACGGCGCCGACTCCCTCCACACGCCCTTCGCCAACCCGCTCGCGCGGATGGCGGCGCTGCGCGGCGCCGGGCTGATCGCGGCCTCGCTGGACGAAGCGCCCGCCGAGCGCGACCGCGCCGCCCTGGCCCTCGGCTCGATCCTCTGCGGCTACGCGATCGACTCCGCCGCCTTCTCCCTCCACCATGTCGTCTGCCAGACCCTGGTCCGCGTCTGCGGCGGCGCCCACGCCCAGGTAAACGCCGCGATCCTGCCGCGGGCGATGGCCTTCATGGCGAGCAGGGTCGCCGACGAGCTCGAGCCGCTGGCGAGCGCGATCGGAGCCGGCGCGGAGCGCATCGAGGCCCGCCTCATCGCCCTGGGCGGCGACCCCCCCGGCCTCGGCGACCTCGGTGCTGACCGCTCCAAGCTCCCGGAAGCCATCGAGTCGATGCTGCTTCGCCCTGAGCTGGCCTTCACGCCGGGACCGCCCACTCGCGACGAGCTGCACTCGTTGGTCGCGGCGGCCTGGTAGCGAGGGTCGGCACCCCTCCGAGCGGATTCTGCTCTTTCGGCAGCCGCCTCTGCGTCGAAAAGGTCGAGAGAGGAGGGGGTGCCCGACCACACGCCCTCGGTAACCCCTGTCCCTCGGTCGTGTAGCGCTACCCGTGGACCCCTCCCGCCTCCGGTCGTACCACGAGTACACCCGCGCTCACGGCGTCAACCCGGTGCTCTACCTGCTGGCGAGGATCTTCATGACGCCGTTCTTCCTCGTCTACTTCCGCTACTCGCGCACCGGCCGCGAGCACGGCCGCCTCGACGGCGGCCTGATCGTCGCCGCCAACCATCGCAGCTTCCTCGACCCCTTCGCGATCGGCGGCGCCCTACCCTGGCGGCGGCCGATGAACTACGTCGCCAAGGTCGAGCTCTTCGAGCGTCGCTGGCAGGGCTGGATCCTCTCCCGCCTCGGCGCCTTCCCGATCCGCCGCGGCGAGTCCGACGAGGACTCGGTGGAGACGGCGCGTCAGGTGGTCGAGCGCGGCGGCGCCGTCTGCATCTTTCCCGAGGGGACGCGGATCCGCCGCGGTGCGCTGGCAGAGCCGAAGCGGGGCGTCGGCCGCCTCGCGCTGCAGACCGGCGCCGCGGTGATCCCGGCCGCCGTGCTCGGCAGCGAAGACGTGCGCCGCGGCTGGCGGATCCGCCCCCGCAAGATCGGGGTCCGGCTCGGCAGGGCGATGACCTTCCCCCGCGCGGCCGATCCCTCGCGCGGCCTCGCCGCCACCGCGACGGCGCGGATCTGGCCCAACGTCGAGCTGCAGTGGGAGGACCTGGGCGGCCTGCCGCCGATGCGCCGCGCGGCGGTGATCGGAGCCGGCAGCTGGGGCACGGCGGTGGCGGTGCTGCTGGCGCGCGGCGGGCTCGAGGTGCAGCTGGCCACCCGCACCGCCGAGCAGGCGAAGGAGCTGGTCGAGGCCGGCGAGAACCGCCGCTACCTGGAGGGCGTGCGCCTGCCGGACACGCTGCGGGTGCGGCAGGCCGCCGAGCTGGAGCTGGCCGGCCTCGACCTGATCTGCCTGGCGATCCCCTCCGGCACGCTGCCGCAGGCCGTCGGCGCGATCGCCGACCGGGTCGGCGATCGCGCCGCGGTCCTGCTGCTGACCAAGGGCCTGATCGCCCCGCGCGGCCTGCTGCCCGCCGAGTACGTCGGCGAGCGGGTGCGAGCCCGGGCGATCGCCTGCCTGGGCGGCCCGGCGCACGCCCGCGAGGCGGTCTCGGGCTCGGCCGCCCTGGTGCTCGGCTCGGCCGACGACGACCTGCGCGACCAGCTGGGCGCGGTCTTCGACCGTGCCGGCCTCGTCTGCGAGCGCTCGCCCGACGTGACCGGGGTCGAGATGGCCGGCGCGGCCAAGAACGCCGCCGCCCTCGCCGCCGCGGCCGCCGAGCCGCACGGGCACAACGCGGCCGGGATCGCCGCGGCGCAGGTCTGGCGCGAGTGCATCGGCCACGCGCTCCGCCGCGGCGCCGCGGCGGAGACCTTCTCCGGCCTGGCCGGGGTCGGCGACCTGACCGCGACCGTGATCGCCCCGGCCGGGCGCAACCGCCGGGCCGGCGAGCTGCTCGGCAACGGCACGCCGGCGCCGGAGATCCCGGGCCTGATCGGCCAGGCCTCCGAGGGCCTCGACGCGGTGCCGCTGCTGGCCGCGGCGACCGCCGCCGAGGGCGCCCCCGCCGAGGCGCTGGCCGGCCTCGCCGCCCTGATTCGCGGCGAGATCGACGCCGAGGCCTGGGTGGCGGGGCTGCGCCGAACCGAGCGCTCGATGAGGGCGGCCTGATGGCGCCCGGTCGTGACCGGGCGGCTGCGACTCGCGAAAAGTCCACTCGTTGTCGAGTTGACCACCGCATGCGTGGGTCAACTCGACACTCAGCTACTCATCTAGGCTTGTGCCGTGAGCGCGGAGGAGAACGTCGAGCCGGCGAGCCTCGACCCGGCCGCGAAGGAGGAGCTCGACCGCGCCTTCGAGGATCTCTACCGGGCCCACCTGCGCGACGTCTACTCCTACGCCTACTACCGGGTCGGCAACCGGCACGACGCGGAGGACCTCACCGAGCAGGCCTTCCTGCAGGCCTACCGGCACTTCGATCGCGCCCGCCGCGAGTCCGACGGGCGGCCCTTGCGGCCGTGGCTGATCCGCATCGCCCACAACCTCGCCTCCAACTACTACCGCGACCGCTCGCGACGGCCGCAGACATCGCTGGAGGTGGCCGACCCGATCGCCGCCCGGCACAGCACCGAGGCGATCGCCGAGGGCCGCGAGGAGCTGCGCCAGGTGATCGCCAAGCTCGACGAGCTTCCCGACGACCGCCGCGAGGCGCTGATCATGCGCTTCGCGCTGGGCATGGACAACCGCGAGATCGCCCGCGCGCTGGGGCGCACCGACGGCGCCACCAAGGTGCTCATCCACCGGGCGATCAAGCAGCTTCAGGAGGAGATGGGCGATGAGTGAGACGGGCGGGCACGCGGGCGGCAGCTGGGACGTCGAGCACCTGCTCGGCGACGCGCTGCGCCCGCTCGAGCCGCCCGAGCGGCTCTCCGGGCGGCTCGAGGACACGCTCGCGGCGGTCACCCAGGCGGCGGCGGAGGAGCTCTCCGAGTGGGCCGAGCAGCTCTCCGAGAGCGAGCTGCGGGCGCTGCGGGACCCGCGCAACTGGGTGCGGCCGGTGGTCGCGCTCGGCGCCGGGGGGGCCGCCGCCGGAGCGCTCGTCCTGCTCGAGGCCCGGCGCCGCAGCCAGCGCCAGGCGAGGGGCCGCTTCCGGGCGCTGGGCGACCGGCTCAGGTAGCCGCGCCCGGCCGGGCGCGCGCGGCGGGCGTCGCCAGCGCCGCCCAGACGCCGCAGGCGCCGAGCAGGAGGTGGAGGAGGTCGGTCCCGGCGTTCACGGGGAGGAAGCCGAGGATCGCGCCGCCGCCGCCCAGCGCGAAGCCCCAGAGGGCGAGGGCGATGAGAACCGCGCCCAGGCCCAGCGAGTAGCCGCGCGAGTGGCGGTCGGCGGCGAGCAGCCCGACCGCCCCGGCGAGGGCGTGCAGGGCGTTGCTCCAGCCGTTGACCGCGAGCGCCCCCAGCATCTCCTCCACTTCGCCTGGCGAGCCGAAGGAGGCGCTGTAGAAGAAGCCGACGATCCCGGCCACGAGCAGGGTCGCGCCGGCCAGGGAGGCGTAGAGGCGGGCGGGGCTGGGACCGTCCATCGGCGGCGATTGTAGGCTGCCCCTCCCGATGGCCGAAACCTGCTACCGCCACCCCGACCGGGAGACCGGCGTCTCCTGCTCCTCCTGCGGGCGGCCGATCTGCCCGGAGTGCATGACGCCGACGCCGGTCGGGATGCGCTGCCCGGAGTGCGCCCGCCAGCGCACCAGGGTGACGCGCGGCGTGGGGGAGGCCAGCCTCTTCTCCCGCGCCCCGGCGACCCTCGTCCTGATCGCGCTCAACGCGGTCGCCTTCCTCGCCGAGATCGTCGGCGGCGGGGGCGGCTTCCGCGTCGGCGGCAGCTCGGTCGTCTTCGACTTCGGCCTCTACGGCCCCCTCGTCGCCGAAGGCGAGTGGTACCGGCTGCTGAGCGGCGGCTTCCTGCACGCCAGCCTCGTCCACATCGGCTTCAACATGTTCGCCCTCTACTTCCTCGGTCGGCTGCTGGAGCCCTCGATCGGCACGCCGCGCTTCCTCGGCGTCTACTTCGCCTCTCTCTTCGGCGGCGCCTTCGGCGCCCTGCTGCTCGATCCGGAGGCACTCACGGTCGGCGCCTCCGGGGCGATCTTCGGCATCTTCGGCGCCACCTTCGTGATCGCCCGCGGGCGCGGCCTCGACACGGTCGCCTCCTCGGTCGGGGTGATCCTGCTGATCAACCTGGCGATCAGCATCGGCAGCCCCAGCATCAGCCTCGGCGGCCACCTCGGCGGCCTCGCCGCCGGCGTGCTCTGCGCCTTCGCGATCCTCGCCGGCGAGCGCGGCCAGCTCGGGCCCAACCACTTCCCGGCCGAGGTGGCGGCGATGGTCGCCGTCGGCGTGGCCGCGGCCCTCGGCGCTCTGGCGATCGCCTGAGGCCGCGCCTCAGCCCCGCGGGCCCGCCGCCGGCGAGTGCACCTCGGCGAAGCCTATGTTGCCGGGCGGGTCGACCAGGTCGGGGTGGAGCAGGTGGCCGAGCAGCTCGACGCCGTCGACGAGGCGTGGTCCGGGGCGGGAGAAGGTCGAGGCGGCGTCGACCGCGAAGACGCGCTCGGCGCCGAGCGCCTCGAGCCTCCCCCAGTGGGCGAGCGCCTGGGCGCGCGAGCCCTCGACGTGCCAGCCGCAGGGCATCGCGATCGCCACGTCGGGGTTGAGCCCGGCGAGCTCCCCCCAGGAAACCTCGGGCGACTTCAGGCCGGGCGGGCCGGCGACGTCCTCGCCGCCGGCGATCGAGATCATCTCGGGGATCCAGTGGCCGCCGACGTAGGGCGGGTCCAGCCACTCCAGGGCGATGACCCGCGGCAGGCTCGCCCCCGCGACGGCCGCGCGCACGGTGGCCAGCCTCCCCTCCAGCTCGCCGCGCAGCTCGTGAGCCTGGTCCGGGATACCGGTCGCCTCCCCCAGCCGTAAGACGTCGTCGAGCATCTCGCCGAGCGTGCTCGGGTCCTGCTGCGCCACCCGCGGCCGGCTGGGCAGGCGGGCGGCGATGTCGAGCACGTCCTCGTAGGAGACGGCGCAGACGGCGCAGAGCGCCTGGGTGACGATCAGGTCCGGCTCGAGCTTCGTCAGCAGCTCCTCGTCGAGCTCGTAGAGGGCGCGGCCCTCGGCGACGCGCGCTTTGACCTGGCGGTCGATCTCGGCGGCGTCGAGGCCCGGCGGCAGGACCGTGCGGGTCAGGTGGGGCAGCGACGCGGCCTCGGGGGGGTGGTCGCACTCGTGGGTGACCGCGACGACGCGGTCGCCGAGGCCGAGCGCGTAGAGCATCTCGGTCGCGGAGGGAACGAGGCTTGCGATGCGCATCCCAGGAGGAATATGGCACTTCTCGCTGGATCCGCAGAGCGGAAAGCTATATTGCCTTACGCCGGATGGCCGACGACGACCTCCCCCGAAGTACCGGGCCATATAGACGATGAGCGCGCTGCTGCTCATCCTGCTGGTTCTGCTGTTGGTGCTGGTCAACGGCTTCTTCGTCGCGGCCGAGTTCGCGATCGTGCGCTCGCGCCGCAGCCGCATCGAGAAGATGGCCGAGGAAGGCAGCGGCGCGGCGGGGCTGGCCCTCGACCAGATCGACCGCGTCGACGAGTACGTCGCCACCTCGCAGGTGGGGATCACGCTGGCCTCGATCGGGATCGGCTTCCTCGGCGAGCCGGCCATCGCCACCCTGGTCGAGCCGCTGCTGCACGGCTTCCTCGGCGACGCCGCCTCCTACGCGCTCGCCTTCGCCTTCGCCTACCTGGTCGTCACCCTGCTGCACGTGATCTTCGGCGAGCAGGCGCCGAAGATGCTCGGCATCGCGCGCTCGGAGCGCCTGCTGCTCGGCATCGCCCGCCCGCTGACGATCTTCCGCCGCCTCTTCCACCCGCTGATCGTGCTCACCAACGCGCCCGCCCGCTTCATCGTCGCCCGCGTGCTGCGCATCGAGCCCGAGGCCGACGAGGAGGTCGGCTCGCCCGAGGAGCTGCGCCTGATGATCGTGCGCGGCGCCCAGCGCGGTCGCCTCGACCCTGGCGAGGCGGGGATGCTCGGCGGCGTCTTCCACCTGCACGAGCAGGAGGCGCGCGAGGTGATGACCCCGATCCCCGCCGTGGTCACCGTCGACGCCTCCGAGACGGTCGAGACGGCGCTGCGGCGCTGCGTCACCTCGGGCCACACCCGCCTCGTCGTGATCGAGGACGAGAACGCCGACCGGGTGAAGGGGATCGTCCACAACAACAGCCTGGCGCGGCTCTACATGAGCGAGGGCCCGGAGGCCGTGATCGCCGCCGCGGTCCGCGAGGCCGTGATCGTCCCCGAGACGCGCCCCCTCGACGACCTCCTCCACGACCTGCAGGTGCAGCGCGCCTCGCTGGCGGTGATCGTCGACGAGTACGGGCGCACGGTGGGCATCGTCACCGTCGAGGACATCCTCGAGGAGGTGGTGGGGGAGATCGAGGACGAGACGGACCCGCGAGCGGCGGCGCTGCGCCAGCTCGCCGGCGGCGACTGGTTCGTGCGCGGCCACGTCTCCCTCGGCGACCTCTCCGACGCCGGGATCGAGCTGCCGGTCGACTCCGACGCCTACAACTCGGTCGGCGGCTACGTCTTCGGCGAGCTGGGCCGGCTGCCCAAGCGCGGCGACACGATCGTCGCCAACGGCTACACGATCCGGGTCGAGTCGGTGCGCGAGAACCGCATCGAGGCGGTCCGCATCAGCGGTTCCGTCCGCCACGATTCCTAGCCTTCCAGGGCAACCCGCGTTCCGCCGAACCCTGGAGGTGTCGCATGTGGGTTGTGCGTTTGAGCGATAGGCAGCTGGAGGTCCTGAGGGCGCTGCTGCGCTCCGAGCAGCACCTGGGCCCGGCGCTCAAGGGAGCCGTCGAGGCGCTCGAGCTGGCGCGCTGGGACGACCTCCCCGAGGCCGAGCTGCCCTGGGCGGAGGTCGAGTCGGCCGCCCGCCGCCAGGGCATCTCCGCGGCCGACGTGATCTGGGACCTCTCGGCCAAGCCCTGACCAAGCACCCGGCGGTCCATCCCGCAGGATGGACCGCTAGGAGCGGTCGTATTTGCTCCCGCATAGCGGGAAGAATTTACGACCGCGACAGTGACGCCGAAATGCGCCGGTCTGGAAAGGCCCTTAGTCGTAGCTGTAGAAGCCGGCGCCGCTCTTGCGGCCCAGCTTTCCTTCGGCCGCCATCTCGACGAGGAGCTTGGGCGGCTTCTGGTACTCCTCGTCGGAGGCCGCGTGGAGCGCGTCGCCGATCGCCTTGCAGACGTCGAGGCCGACGAAGTCGAGCAGGGCGAGCGGGCCCATCGGGTGACCGGCGCCGAGCTTCATGCAGGTGTCGACCTCGCCCGCCTCCATGCCCGTCTGTTCCATGAAGCGGACGGCGTCGAAGAGGTAGGGGAAGAGCAGGCGGTTGACGACGAAGCCGGCCTGGTCGGGGACCTCGACGGCGGTCTTGCCGAGCGCCGCGCACCAGGCCAGCGCCGCCTCGCGGGCGCTCTCGGTCCCGTCGGGGAAGCAGACCTCGACCAGCTTCATGCGCGGCACCGGGTTGAAGACGTGCAGGCCGAAGAGCCTGCCCTCGACGTCGCCGGCCGCGGCGATCTCGGCGACGTTCAGCGACGAGGTGGTGGTGGCGAGGTCGGCACCGGGGCACGCCGCGGCGACCTTCGCCAGCAGCTCGCCCTTGGGCGCCACCTCCTCGACGATCGCCTCGACGACGACGTCGCACTCGGCGAGGTCGGCCGGGTCGGTAGTCACGCGCAGCCGCGAGGCGTCCGCCTCCTCGAGCTTGGCGCAGGCGGCGACCACCTTCTCCTCGGCCCGCCACGCCGAAGCCTCGCTCCTGGCGAGCAGGATCGTGTCGGCGGTTGTGGTCGAGACGGCCGCCAGCCCCGTGGCGATGGCACCGCTCCCCGCGATCCCCGGGCTCTCGTACCCCGTGCTTGCGTTCATGGGGCGGGTTCCTATCACGTAGGCGCGGCGGCGGCGCGCTGGCGTGGTGGGCGCCAACCGTGTAGATTTCTCATATTAGTTAGGAAAACCAAAATAGGAGGCAGGTCAAATGGGTAGGCGGTCGATCGGGGTACTGGTCGCGGGGGGGCTGCTCGCCGCAGTTGGGGCGAGCTGCGGTGGCGACGAGGACGGAGTCGCGAGCGCCTCGCCCGCCAAATCCGTCTACGTGAAAAAAGCCAACTCCATTTGCCAGAAGACATACGCTCAGACCAAAGAGAAATACTCGGACTTCGTTAAAGATCGTGGAGAAGAGGCTTTCGAAGATCCCAAAGCCGTCGAGGAATTTGTCGACACCGTCATCATCCCCCGGCGGGAACAGATGGTCGAGAAGCTGCTCGGGCTGGGTTCGCCGGAGGGCGACGAGCGGCAGATCGAAGAGGTGATCGAAGCATATGAAGAAGGGATCGACGTGGCCGGAGAAGACCCCGAACTGGCCGCCACGTCCACCTTCGGGGTATTCGCTCGGGCCAACGACCTCGCCCAGGACTACGGCCTCGAAGAATGCAACGCCTAAAGAGCCGAGGCTGAGCCCGACCCCTGCGGACCGCGACTGGCCGGCTGGCCAGTCGCCCGCTATGCTGCGCGGCCGATGGACCTGACCCTCTCGCCGTCCGAGCAGCGGTTCCGCGACGAGGTCCGCGCCTGGATCGAAGCGAACCATCCCGGGCCCGAGCCGGAGGGCGGCCTCGAGGAGGTGATGGCCTTCCGCGGCGAGTGGCAGCGGAAGATGCACGCGGCGGGCTGGGCGGGGATCTCCTGGCCGAAGGAGTACGGCGGCCGCGGCGCCAGCCTGATCGAGCAGGCGATCTTCGTCGGCGAGGCCTCGCGGCTGGAAGCGCCGAGCCCGGCCAACGTGCTCGGCCTCGCGATGGGCGGCCCGGTCGTCATCGCCCATGGCACCGACGAGCAGAAGCAGCGCTACCTGGAGCCGATCCTCACCGCCGAGGAGATCTGGTGCCAGGGCTTCTCGGAGCCCGAGTCGGGCTCCGACCTCGCCTCGCTGAAGACGCGCGCGGTCAAGGACGGCGACGAATGGGTCGTCACCGGCCAGAAGGTCTGGACCACCTTCGCCCAGTACGCCAAGTGGTGCATGCTCGTCGCCCGCACCGACCCCGACGCCCCCAAGCACAAGGGCCTCACCTACTTCCTGATGGACATGGAGCAGGAGGGTGTGGAGGCGAAGCCGCTGGTGCAGATCACCGGCGAGGGCGAGTTCAACGAGGTCTTCATCGAGGAGGCGCGCATCCCCGACGCCAACGTCGTCGGCGGGGTAGGCAACGGCTGGACGGTGGCGATCACGACGCTGATGAACGAGCGCGCCGGCCTCGCCTTCGGCGCCATCTCCCAGATCGCCAACGGCCTCAAGCGGCTCTGCGCCCTGGCGGCCGAGACCCGCGTCGACGGCGGCAGCGCCGCCGAGGACCCCGTCTTCCGCCAGCGCATCGCCCAGCTGCACATCGAGGCCGAGACGATGCGGCTGAACGCCTACCGGGGCCTGACCAAGACGATGCAGTCGGGGATCCCCGGCCCGGAGGGGTCGCTCGGCAAGTGGCAGTGGGCCGACATCAACCAGCGCATCGCCGAGCTGGCGCTCGACATCGAGGGCGCCTACGCGCCGCTGGCGCGCGGCGACGAGCACGCGATCGCCGGCGGCGCCTGGCAGTACGGCTTCCTGCGCTCGCGCGCCAACTCGATCGAGGGCGGCACCACCGACATCCTCAAGAACATCATCGCCGAGCGGGTGCTCGGCCTGCCCAAGATGCGATGAGCCGCTCGTGTACTTCGACCTGACAGACGAGCAGCAGGCGATCAAGTCGACCGCCCGCGACTTCCTCGCCGCCCGCTACAGGTCCGAGCGCGTCCGCGCGCTGAGCGAGGTCGAGCACGGCTTCGAGCAGTCCGACTGGAGCGAGATGGCCGAGCTGGGCTGGCCCGGCCTGGCGCTGCCGGAGGAGTGGGGCGGCCAGGGGCTCGGCATCGTCGAGCTGGCGGTGCTCTTCGAGGAGATGGGCTACGCCCTGGCGCCCTCGCCGCTGCTCTCCAACACGGTCGCGGGGTTGGCGCTGGCGCTCTGCGGCTCCGACGATCAGCGCGAGCGCTTCCTGCGCCCGCTCGCCGAGGGCAGCCTGCGCGGCACGCCGGCGCTCTGGGACGCGGGCACCACGGCGAGCGTCGGCAAGTTCGCCATGGAGGCGCGCGCCGACGGCGACGGCGTCGTCCTCGACGGCGAGAAGGTCCTCGTCATGGACGCCGCCGCGGCCGACTTCCTGCTCGTCGCGACCGCCGACGGCAGCCGCCACCTGGTCGAGCGCGGCGCCGCCGGCGTGGCCGTGGCGCCGGCGACCTCGATCGACCCCACCCGGCGCCTCTGCTCGGTGCGCTTCGAGGCGGTGCGCGTCGCGCCCGAGGACACGCTGCCGGCCGGCGGCGAGGAGTACCTCGCGGTCTTCCACCGCGCCTGCGTCGCCCTGGCCGCCGAGTCGACCGGGGTCGCCCAGCGGGCGCTGGAGATGGCCGTCGAGTACGCCAAGGACCGCCAGCAGTTCGGCCGCCCGATCGGCTCATACCAGGCCGTCTCGCACCGCTGCGCGCAGATGCTGCTGGAGGCCGAGAACGCCCGCTCCGCCGTCTACGGCGCCGCCTGGGCGGCGGACGCCGAGCCCGAGTCGCTGCCCAGGGCCGCCTCGATGGCCAAGGCCTACGCCTCCGACGCCGGCTGGCGCGTCCCCGACGCCTCGATCCAGGTGCACGGCGGCATCGGCTTCACCTGGGAGCACGACCTCCACTTCTTCCTCAAGCGCGGCCGGGCGAACGCGGCGACCTTCGGCGACGCCAAGTGGCACCGCGAGCGGGTCGCCGACGCCGTCCTCGCCGCCGCCTCCGAGCCGGTCCCCGCGTGACCGCCGGCGCCACCCGCGCGTTCCGGTGCGCCCTTTCCCCGAATGGCCGGGAAAAGGACCACCGGAAGGGGGCGCGAGCCCGATGACGGCCCTGGAGCGCATCTCCGTGGCCGCGATCGGCGGCTCGGTGGCCGATCTCGAGGCGGAGGTGAAGCGCGCCGAGGAGGCCGGCGTGGAATGCGTCTGGGCGCCCGAGCTGTTTCGCTCCTCGGTCACCCAGGCCGCCTACCTGGCGGGCAGGACCGAGCGGATCGGCATCGCCACCGGGATCGCCTGGGCCTTCACGCGCAGCCCCTTCATCCTCGCCGTGAGCGCGCTGGACGTCGACGAGATGTCGGGCGGGCGCTTCCGCCTCGGCCTCGGCTCCGGCGTAAAGCGGCTCAACGAAACCTGGCACAACGCCGAGTACGGCCGCCCGGCGCCGCACCTGCGGGAGGCGGTCGAGGCGACGCGGCTGATCATGCAGCAGGCCGGCAAGGGCGAGCCGATCCGCTACCAGGGCAGCTACTACGACATCGACATCAAGGGCTGGATCCGCCCCCACCCGGCGCCGCGCGAGTCGGTGCCGATCTACACCGCCGGCGTGCAGGGCGGCATGTGCCGGATGGCGGGCGACGTCGCCGACGGCCTGATCGGCCATCCGATCCAGAGCCTGCGCTGGATCGACGAGGTCGTCGTCGCCTCCTTCGAGGAGGGCCTGAGCCGCTCGGGCCGCGAGCGCTCCAGCTTCGACTACCTGCCCACCGTCTGCTGCGCGATCGACGACGACGAGGCCAAGGCGATCGAGATGGCCCGCCGCACGATCTCCTTCTACGCCACGGTGAAGACCTACATGCCGCTCTGGGAGCTGCACGGCTTCGCCGACGACGCCGCCGCCGCGGGCGAGGCCTTTCGCCGCGGCGACCTCGCCGCCGTCCCCGCCGCGATAGGCGACGAGATGGTCGAGGCCTACTGCGCCGCCGGACCGCTGGACAAGGTGCGTGCCCGGGTCGAGGCTACGGCTGAGCGCGCCGACGGCCTCTTCCTCACCCCGCCCACCTACTTCATCTCCCCCGAGGAGCTCTCCGAGTACCAGCGCCGCATCATCGACGCCTTCGGCCCCGCGTCCTGAGCCCCGAGCGGCGTGGCATGGGCTGTCGGGTGCCCTCCCCAAAACACTCAAGCGCGGCTCCTGCCGCGCGTTTTGGGGAGGGCACCCGACAGCCCTCTCGCCCCGTTACTCCTCGCGCGGGGTGATGCGGTAGGTCGAGACGACCTCGGCCTGTTGGGCCTCGGGGTGGACGACGTAGGCGCTGGGACCACCGCCGAACCAGCCGGCGCTCTCGTTGTCGGCGACGAAGATGCCGGGGTGGTGGCGACCCCCGCCGTCCTCGACCCAGACCTTGTCGCCCTCCTCGAACCCGTGCGGCGCGTCGCCCATCGGCGCCAGGGTAGCCAATCCCTCCTAGTGGTGGGCGATGCCCATCGTGCCGCGGGGGTCGCCGCTGTGCTCGGCGAGGTCCTCCAGCTCGGCGATCTTGCGCTCGCCTTCGCGGCGGGCGGGGTCGTCGGGGGGGAGGGGCTCGATCAGGCGGCGGATGCGGTTGCGCACCTGGAGGGCGAAGTGGGGGGTCGAGGCGCCGGCCAGGGCGCGGACGTCCTCCGCGGTCACCCGGTGGTCGGGGTGGAGGAGCTCGGGGGCCTCGGCCTCGCTCACGGCTGCCCGCCCCCGATCCTGGCCAGCTCGGCCAGCTGGTCGATCTCGGCTTGCTGATTCACGTCGATGGCCTCCTGGTCTCCGATCACCCACACATGGTTGTAGAAGGCGCGGGTCGGGTCGGTCGTGTAGCCCGGCTTGACGTCGAGCAGGTAGTCCCGCAGCGCCGCCGGCAGCCTAGCGGCGTCGTCCGTCAGCAGCAGCGGCCCCCACGTCCCCGAGGCCGAGAGCGGCGAGGCGACGGCGGCCACGGTGGCGGCGTCGGCGCGGGCGACGACGAAGCCGTGGCCGGGGTCGTTGACGTTCCAGCCGAAGCCGCCGCGCTCGTAGCGGGCCAGGGCGATCGCGTTGGCGACCGCGTCCTCGCCAGAGACGCGCCGCACTCCGGGGGCGATCGCGGCGGCTTCGCGGACGACCGCGGAGGAGATCGCGGAGGAGGGGCCGAGCACGTAGACGGGGACGTCGCGGTGGCGGCGCAGCGCCCGGGCGGTGGCGGCCGGCAGCTCGCGAGGTCCGCTGAAGAGGACCGGATCGCCCGAGCGCGCCGCCCAGGCGGCGGCGGGAAGGGCCAGCTCGGGCCGCGCCAGGGGCGCGAGGACGAGGTGGGCCGGCGGCCGGCCGGCGAGCTCCTCGCGCGTCGCCGCGATCTCGGCGGCGAGCGCGGCCACGCCCCCGTCCGCCTCGACCCGCGCCGTCTTCAGCGTCCCGGGCGTCGCCGCGGCGCCGATCGCGAAGGCCTCCGCGCCGCCGCCCGCCGGCGTCCCCGCCGGGGCCAGCGCCTCGAGCGCCTGCTCGGTCGGCTCGGGGAGCTCGCCGGCGGAGCTGACGAGGAGGGGGAAGCCGAGGGGCGGGGCCATCAGCACGGAGGCGGCGACGGCGGCCTGCCACTCGCCCTCATCGACGAGGGCGACCGCCGCGGGGCGCTGCGCCGGGGTCGCCGAGGGAAAGACGGCGAGCGCCACGGCGGCGCCCACCGAGGCGGCGTCCGCGCCGCCGACCCGCACCGTGTTGCTGGTCGCAAAGGAGGGGAAGCCCAGCTCCTCCGCCGCCTCGGCGGCGGGCGTCGACGGCGCCTCCTCCTCCGCCGGCTCGGCGGGCGTGGCGACGGGCGCCGGCGCGGTCTCCTCGCCGGCGTCGTTGGTGCCGCCGCCGCCCAGCACGGCGGCGACGAGGAAGACGAGGGCGACGGCGACGAGGCCGCCGATCGCCTTCAGCGCCGCCGGGACCGGTCGGCGCCGGCGCCGGCGCGTGGCGGGCGGCTCGGAGCGGGGTCGCTCCCCCGCCGCCGGCTCCGCCCTCGGCGGGCCGGGAGCCGCGGCGGGCTCCGCCGGGGACGGCTCGCGCAGCGGCGGCAGGTCGGCGTTGATGGGGCGCTTCCGGGCCATGACCGCGAACGCTACATGCGACTCGCCGGCTGGCCGTTCGGCTAATCTCCAGGAGACTGGTTGACTGACCAGTCAATCAGTCACAGCGCCGAGCCAAAGAGGGGATCGCCGATGGATTTCGCACTGAACGAGGAGCAGCAGGAGTTCAAGGACCGCTGCCGGGCCTTCGCCCGCGAGGTGATCCGGCCGGCGGCGCGCAAGCACGACGAAGAGGAGAGCATCCCCTGGGAGGCGATCAAGGAGGCGCGCCGCCAGGGCTTCGGCGGCCTCGAGTCCATCCAGCGCTCGGCCGGCGACCCCGAGGGGCAGCTGCAGGTGATCTCGGCGGAGGAATTCCACTGGGGCTGCGCCGGCATCGCCCTGGCGATCTCCGGCTCCGGCCTGGCCGCGGCGGGGATCGCCTCCTCCGGCACACCCGAGCAGATCGCCCGGTGGGTGCCCGAGTGCTTCGGCGCCGGCGAGGAGATCAAGCTGGGCGCCTACGCCGTCACCGAGCCGCAGGCGGGGTCGGACGTGAAGAGCCTGAAGACGACCGCGAAGCGCGACGGCGAGGAGTGGGTCCTCGACGGGACCAAGGTCTTCATCACCAACGGCGGCATCGCCGACGTCCACGTCGTCGTCGCCACCGTCGACCCGGCGCTCGGCACGCGCGGCCAGGCCTCCTTCGTGGTCGCCAAGGGGACGCCCGGCCTGAGCCAGGGCAAGAAGGAGTCCAAGCTCGGCATCCGCGCCTCGCACACCGCCGAGGTCGTGCTGGAGGACTGCCGCATCCCGGCCGAGAACCTGCTCGGCGGCGAGGAGAAGCTGGAGCGCAAGCTGCAGCGCGGCCGCGAAGGCAAGAAGTCGCGCGGCGCCGACGCGCTGGCGACCTTCGAGATGACCCGCCCCCTGGTCGGCGCCTCGGCGCTGGGCATCGCCCAGGCCGCCTACGAGTGGACGCTCGAGCACCTCGACGGCCGCAGCGAGGGCGGCAGGCCGCTGCTCGGCGAGCAGCGCATCCAGCAGGTCCTCGCCGACGTCGCCACCGAGATCGAGGCCGCGCGCCTGCTCGTCCAGCGCGCCGCCTGGATGGGCCGGCAGGGCATCCCGATGACCGGCGGCCAGGGCTCGATGTCGAAGCTGAAGGGCGGCGACGTCGCGATGTGGGCGACGACGACGCTGATGGACCTCGTCGGCCCCTTCGCGTGGAGCAGCGAGTGCCCGCTGGAGAAGTGGTTCCGCGACGCCAAGATCTACCAGCTGTTCGAGGGCACGGCCGAGATCCAGCGCATGGTCATCTCGCGCATGCAGGCGCGCGAGTACGCCGAGCGCCTCGGCTACGCCGCCGAAGTGGCCGCCCAGGCGGCGGAGGAGAAGGCCGAGCCGGTCGCGGCGTAGGGCGCGCAACCCCGGTTGCAGGGCCAATGGCCCTGCAACGGAGCGATTTCGCAGCCACTAGCCTGACTGGCGATGCGCAAGGCTCGCCTCGCCCCGGCGGCTCTGCTGGCCGCCGCGGCGGCGCTGCTCGTGCTGCTCGCAGCCGGCACGGTCGCGCTCGCCGACGATCTCGAATCGAAGCTCGACGCCAAGGAGGCGAAGCTCTCCGAGGTGCGCGAGCGCGCCAGCGTGCTGACGACGACGATATCGCGCTACCGCGAGCGGGTCGAACGGCTCACCGACGAGGTGGCGGCGCTGCGCGGCCGCGAGGCCGCCGTGCGCGCGCGGCTCGAAGCCAAGCAGGCCGAGCTGGACCGCGCGGTCGCCGAGCTGGACACCGCCAAGCGGCGCCTGGCCGTGGTCCGGGCGCGCCTCAAGCGGGCGCTGATCGCGCTGCGCGAGCGGCTGGTGGCGATCTACGAAGCCGGCACCCCGGACGTGCTCAGCGTCATCGTCGGCGCCGACGGCTACGACGACCTGGTCGAGCGCACCGAATACCTCAACCACATCCGCGGCATGGACGAAGCCGTCGTCGACCGCGTTCGTGACCTGCGCGACGAGGTGAAGCGGACGGTGGCGCGGCTGCGCACCGTCAAGGAGCGGATCGAGGCCGCCCGCGACGCGATCGCGGTCGAGCACCGGGCGCTCGTCGACGCCCGCGCGGCCGTGCAGCGGCGCCAGTCGGCGCTGGTCGCGACGCGCCGCCGGCGCGAGGCGGCGCTGGAGAGGATCGAGGCCACCGAGCAGGAGCTGCACGGCGAGGTGACCGAGATCCAGGCCGAGCTGGCGGCTCGGCTCGGCGAAACCGCGTCGGCGCCGCTCCCCGCCGGCCCGATCCGGTACGGCTCCGGTCAGCTGATCTGGCCGGTGAACGGGCCGGTCGTCTCCGGCTTCGGGATGCGCTGGGGGCGCATGCACCAGGGCATCGACATCGCCGTCTCGGCGGGCACGCCGATCCGTGCGGCCGACGCGGGCACGGTGGTGCTGGTCCAGTCCGAAGCGGGGAGCGGCGGCTACGGCAACTTCACCTGCCTCGACCACGGCGGCGGCCTGCAGACCTGCTACGCGCACCAGTCCTCCTTCGCGGTCACCTCCGGCAGCGTCTCGCAGGGAGACGTGATCGGCTACGTCGGCTGCACCGGCCACTGCTACGGCGATCACCTGCACTTCGAGGTCCGGATCGCGGGCAGTCCCACCGACCCGCTCGGGTACCTGTAGGCGCGCGCCTACCCAAAATCACTCAGAAATTCAACTATTCGGTATGGCCGTCGGGTGGCGCCGTGCCACCCTGGGTGGTCGAGCGATCGGGGAGGCGACACCGCTTGATCCGCCAGGCCCAATCCTATCTCGCAGGCGCCGTATCGGCGACCGCGCTGGTCGCGGCGGCCGTGGTCGCCTTCGTCGTGCTGGTTTCGGTGCAGGCGCTGCGCGACTGGCCCCTGGCCGGCCTCGGCGGCGGCGATGGCGTGGCGCTCGCGCCCTCCCAGGCGGTCGAGCCGGCCGGGCCCGCCGCCGGCGCCGCGAGCGGCGCGGGCGCGAGCGGAGGGGACGCGGCCGGCGCCGGCCAGGGCCGAACCGTCTCGGGGCGCGATGGGGGCGGCGCGGTCGGAGCGCCGAGGGCAGGGGCCGGCGCGCCGGGCGCCGACACTCCGGCCTCGAGCCCGGTCGCCGGTGGTGGCGACGGCCGGGGCGGCGGGGCCGATCCCGGCTCGCCCGACGCGCGCTCGGCCGGCGGCGGCGGGGCGGGCGGCGGCAGCGCGCCGGCGCAGCCCGGCGGCAGCGGCGCCGGCAGCGGCAGCTCGGGCGGCCAGTCGACCTCCGGCGCGCTCTCCGGCACCGTCAACGACACGGTTTCCGGAGTCGACGAAGCGCTCGGCGGGGCGCTCGGCGAAGCCGGCGTCACCGCGGTCACCGAAGGCGCCGTGAACGGGCTCGCCGGCCCCGAATCGACCGTCGGCAAAACGGTCGACAAAGTCGTCGAGACGGTCGGCGGCCTGCTCGGCGGCAACCGGTAGCGGGGCCGGCAGCCGGAGCCTCCCTCCCAACCGTCACAATGCCCGCCTATGGCGGAGCGTGGACAGGCGGGCGCGGTGGCGGACCCGGTCGAGGGCTCGGCGGTCTACCCGGCCGGCAGCCGGGTCGACGAGCGCGGCCGGCTGGAGATCGGCGGCTGCGACGTGGTCGAGCTGGCGGCCGAGCTGGGCACGCCCGCCTACGTCTACGCCGAGGAGGACATGCGCGGTCGCGCCCGCGCCTACCGGGAGGCGTTCGCGCGTCGTGGCGCCGCGGCGGAGGTCCTCTTCGCCAGCAAGGCCTTCCCCTGCACGGCGGCCTACCGGCTCTTCGCCGAGGAGGGGCTCTCCGTCGACGTCGCCTCGGGCGGCGAGCTGCACATGGCCCTGAAGGCGGGCTTCGACCCGGCGCGCATCCACATGCACGGCAACAACAAGACCGACGAGGAGATCCTCTTCGCGGCGCGCTCGGGCGTCGGCCACCTGATCCTCGACTCCTGCGACGAGATCGAGCGCTGCGAGCGCCTGCTCGAGGGCCCGCAGGACGTGTTGATCCGGGTCACGCCCGGGATCAAGCCCTCGACCCACGACTACGTGCAGACGGGGCAGCTCGACTCCAAGTTCGGCTTCGGCCTCGAGGACGGCCTGGCGGCGCGGGCGATCGAGCGCGTGCTCGCCTCCGACGCGCTGAACCTGACCGGGCTGCACGCGCACATCGGCTCGCAGATCTTCGAGCTGGAGCCCTACGCGCTGGCGATCCGGGCGATTGGCGAGCTGGCCGGCGAGTGGTGCCGGATCGTCAACGTCGGCGGCGGGCTGGGCATCGCCTATACCGCCGCGGACGAGCCCCCCTCGATCGACGCCTACGTCGACGTCAAGGTGCGCGGCGTCGCCGAGGTCTTCGGCGAGGGCGTGCGCATCCTGGTCGAGCCGGGCCGCTCGCTGGTCGGCAACGCCGCCGTCACCGCCTACCGGATCGGCACGGTCAAGGAGATCCCCGGCGTGCGCACCTACGTCGCCGTCGACGGCGGCATGTCGGACAACATGCGACCGATGCTCTACGGCTCGCGCTACGAGGCGCTGATCGCCGACCGCGCCGGCGCGGTGCCCGACACCCCGGCGACGATCGCCGGCATGCACTGCGAGTCGGGCGACGTGCTGGTCCGCGACGCGACGCTCGCCGCGCCCGCCGTCGGCGACGTGCTCGTCACCCCCGCCACCGGCGCCTACGGCCACGCGATGGCGAGCAACTACAACGGCGTGCCGCGCCCGCCGGTCGTCTTCTGCCGCGACGGCGAGGCCCGCGTCGTCGTGCGGCGCGAGACCTACGAGGACCTCACCTCCCGCGATGTCGATGCCTGAGCCCGTCCGCATCGGGCTGCTCGGGCGCGGCACCGTCGGCGGCGCCTTCGCCGAGCTGCTCGAGGCGCGCGCCGGGGCGGTCGAGGCGGCGACCGGGCGGCGCCCCGAGATCGTCGGGACGCTGACCCGCGCCGAGGGCGACTTCGGCGCGATCCTCGAGCGCTCCGACGCGATCGTCGAGCTGATCGGCGGCACCGACCCGGCGCGCGGCTTCGTCGTCGAGGCTCTGCGCGCCGGCAGGCCGGTCGTCACCGCCAACAAGCAGCTGCTCGCCCAGCACGGCGAGGAGCTCTTCGACGTCGCCCGCGAGGCCGGCGTGCAGCTGCGCTTCGAGGCGGCGGTGGCCGGGGCGATCCCGATCGTGCGGGCGATCCAGGAGAGCTTCGGCGTCACCGAGATCGCCAAGGTCTTCGGCATCGTCAACGGCACGACCAACTTCATCCTCTCCGAGATGGCCGCGACCGGCGCCCCCTACGAGGAGGTGCTGGCCCACGCCCAGGAGCTGGGCTACGCCGAGGCGGACCCGATCGACGACGTCACCGGCGCCGACGCGGCGGCGAAGATGGCGATCCTCACCCGCCTCGCCTTCCACACCGAGGTGACCCTCGGCGAGGTCGCCTACGAGGGGATCGAGCAGGTCAAGCCCGACGACCTCGCCTACGCCAAGGAGCTCGGCCTCTCGCTGAAGCTGCTCGGCGTCGCCGAACGCCGCGACGGCGGCGTCAGCGTCCGCGTCTTCCCCTGCTTCCTCTACGGCGGCCACCCGCTGGCGCCGGTCGAGGGCCCGTTCAACGCGGTGATGGTCGAGGCGCCGGAGATCACCGAGGTGACGATGTCGGGGCCGGGGGCGGGGGGAACGCAGACCGCCTCGGCGGTGCTCGGCGACCTCGTCTCGATCCTCAACGGCGACGCGCCGGTGCACGAGACGCGCGAGCGGCTGCCGCTGGTGGCCGACGTCGCCTCCTCCTTCTACCTGCACCTCGAGGTCGCCGACCGGCCCGGCGTGCTGGCCCAGATCGCCCAGGTGCTGGGCGACAAGGAGGTTTCCGTGAAGAGCGTCGTGCAGCGCGGCACCGGCGAGGACGCGCGCCTCGTGATGGTGATCCACGAATGCCTCGAGTCGCGCTTCGCCGAGGCGCGCGAGGCGATCGACCGGCTCGACGTGCTGCGCTCGCCGCCGCGCGCGATCCGCGTGATCGAAGAGGAGTTCGTTTGAGGCCTCTGGTCGAGCGCTATCGCGATCGCCTGTCGCTGGAGGCGAGCGATCCAGTCATTTCCCTCGACGAGGGGTCGACGCCGCTGATCGAGGCGCCGCGGCTCTCCGAGCGGCTGGGCGTGCGGGCCTACCTCAAGCTCGAAGGGGCCAACCCGACCGGCAGCTTCAAGGACCGCGGCATGACGGTCGCCGTGTCGCGCGCCAAGGGGCGGGGCGCCGAGGCGGTGATCTGCGCCTCGACCGGCAACACCGCGGCGAGCGCCGCCGCCTACGCGGCGCGGGCCGGGCTGCGCGGCGCGGTGATCGTGCCGGAGGGCAAGATCGCGATCGGCAAGCTGGCCCAGGCGCTGATGCACGGCGCCCGCGTCGTCGCCCTGCAGGGCAACTTCGACGATGCCCTGGCGATCGTCCGCGAGCTGGCCGAGCGCCACCCGGTCGAGCTGGTCAACTCGGTCAACCCGCACCGCATCGAAGGGCAGAAGACGGCCGCCTTCGAGGTGCTCGAGGAGCTCGGCGAGGCCCCCGGCGCGCTGGCGATCCCGGTCGGCAACGCCGGCAACGTGACCGCCTGGTGGCGTGGCTTCCAGGAGGGCGGCGCCGCTCCCCTCCTCTACGGCTTCCAGGCCGACGGCGCGGCGCCGCTGGTCCACGGCGAGCCGGTCGCCAGGCCCGAGACGGTCGCCTCGGCGATCCGGATCGGCAACCCGGCCCGCTGGGAGGAGGCGATGGCCGCCTTCACCTCCTCGCGCGGCCGCGTCGCCGCCGTCTCCGACGAGCAGATCCTCGACGCCTACCGCTGGCTGGCGGCCGGCGAGGGCGTCTTCTGCGAGCCCGCCTCCGCCGCCTCGGTGGCGGGCCTGCTCGCGCACGGGCTGCCGGTCGCCGCGGGAGCCGCCCCGCCGGAGTCGGTCGTCTGCGTGCTCACCGGCCACGGCCTCAAGGACCCCGACACGGCCCTCTCGAAGGCGCCGCCCGTGGTCAACTGCGAGAACGACCTCGGCGCGGTCGAGCGGGCGGTATTCGCGTGACCGCTCGCCACCGTCTCGTCCGCGCTCCCGCCTCCTCGGCGAACCTGGGGCCCGGCTACGACGTGCTCGCGGCTGCGGTTTCGCTGTTCTTGGAGCTGGAGGTGGAGGAGGCTGGGGAGTTCTCCCTCGACCCCGGCGGGCTCGACGTCCCGACCGGCCGCGACAACCTCGTCGTGCGGGCGTTCGAGTGCCTGCGGCCCGCCGACGGCATCGCCTTCCGGCTGCGCAGCGAGATCCCCCTGGCGCGCGGCCTCGGCTCCAGCGCGGCGGCGATCGTCGCCGGGCTCGCCGCCGCCGACCACCTCTTCGAGCTGGCCCTCTCGCGGGAGGAGATGCTGGCCCGGGCCAGCGAGATCGAGGGGCATCCCGACAACGTCGCCGCGGCGATCCACGGTGGCTTCGTGATCTGCGGCGCCGGGGCGGACGGTGCGCCCCGGGCGGCCCGCTTCGAGCCGCCCGACGGGCTCGAGACGATCGCCGTCGTCCCCGCCGAGGAGGTTTTGACCGCCCGCGCCCGCGAGGCGATCCCCGCCGAGCTGCCGCTCGCCGACGCGGTGGCGAACGTCGCCGCCGCCTCGCGCCTCGTGCTCGGCCTGAAGAGCGCCGACCTCGACCTCGTCGCCGCCGGCCTCGCCGACCGCATCCACCAGGAGCGCCGCCGCGCCCTCTACCCCCGCTCGATGGAGCTGGTCGACGAGGCGCGCGCCCTCGGCGCCCTCGGCGCGACGATCTCCGGCGCCGGCCCCACCGTGCTCGTCTGGACCACCTGGCAGGACGCCGGCAAGGTCGCCGAGGCCCTCGACGCCCGCTGCGCCGCCTGGGCCGAGGTCCGCCGCCTCCCCTTCACCCCCCACGGGGTGGACGTGCCCGAGCTGTAGCGGGGCCGATCGGCGATGAGCTACGGCGGATGGCCGGCTACGCGATCATGCACCGGGGTTGACTGCTCGCGAGGGGCCGGCTCTATACTCCGGCGACTCGTCAACCCGTCGCGCGCCCGCTCGGAGAAGGCGCGGAACCCGGGAGGTCAGATTGTCCGCCAGCCCAGCCCGCTACTCGCCGGAGCGTGCCTACCGGCCGCTCGTCTCGCCGCCCAGCGTCGAGGACAAGGACGCCTGTGCAATCTACGCCTCGGTGCGCAAAGACGCGACGCCGAGCCACCGGCCGATCGAGCTGGCGATCCCCGCCCTGCAGAAGATGCTCCACCGCGCCGGCAACGTCGACGGCGAGGGCGACGGCTGCGGGCTGCTGCTCGACCTGCCGCGCAAGATCTGGGCCGAGGAGGTGCGCGCCGGCGGCCACGACCCCTCGCTCGCCCTCGACGACGCCTTCGCCATCGCCCACGTCTTCGTCGAGCGCTCGCAGGACCGCGAGCGGATCCAGCATGACGCCCGCGAGCTGCTCGGTCGGGGCGGCTTCCGCATCCTCGCCGAGCGCACCGGCGTCGTCGACTCGACGGCGCTCGGCCCGACCGCGCGCGAGGAGGAGCCGCACTTCTGGCAGGTCGCCGGCCTCGTCGCCGACGCCTCGCGGCGCGACCGCGTCCTCTTCGACCTGCTGATCGAGCTGGAGGAGAAGCTGGGCGTCCACGTCCCCTCCTTCTCGGCGACGACCTGCGTCTACAAGGTGATGGGCGCGCCGAAGGTCCTCGGCGCCTACTACCCCGACCTGCGCGACGAGCGCTTCGAGGCGATCGGCTGCTTCGGGCACAACCGCTACTCGACCAACACCTGGCCCTCCTTCAAGCGCGTGCAGCCCTTCTCGATGCTGGGCCACAACGGCGAGATCAACACGATCGCCCAGCTGCGCCAGGAGGCGAGGATGCTGGGGGTGCCGATCCAGCCCGGCTCCTCGGACTCGCAGGACCTCAACCGCGCGATCGACACCCTGGTCAGCCGCGACGGGCTCAGCCTCGCCGAGGCGATGGAGATGGTCGTGCCGCCGATCGTCGAGGAGATCCGCACCCTGCCCGAGGACCTGCGCGGCTTCTACATGTACCTGCGCCAGGCGATGGGGCCCTTCGCGCAGGGCCCGGTGGCGCTGATCGCCCGCCACGCCGAGGAGTGCGTCTTCTCCTCCGACGCACTCGGCCTGCGGCCGCTCTGGCAGGTCGAGACGAGCGAGGACTTCGTCTTCAGCTCCGAGCCCGGCGTCGTCGGGGTGAGCGCGATGGTCGCCGAGCCGAAGCCCCTCGCCCCGGGCGAGAAGGCGCTGGTGACGATCGACCGCGAGCACAAGCGCTCCGCCCTGCACCCGCACGACGCGATGCTGCGCATCGTCCGCGAGAGCTGGCTGCGGCGCAACGGCACCGCCGAGGTGGCCGGCTACGAGCGCGCCCTGACGGCCGGCGGCCCGCTGGAAGGCGAGGAGGTCCCCGGCTACTCCGACGCCGGCCCCGAGGAGCCGGTCAAGGTCGCCGACCGCGTGCTCGCCGGCTTCGGCTGGCAGCGCGACGACGTCAAACTGGTCCAGCAGATGGCCTCGAACGGGTCCGAGCCGGTCGGCTCGCTCGGCTACGACGGCCCCCTGGCCGCCCTCTCGCCGGAGCGCCAGAACCTCGCCGACTACTTCAAGGAGACGGTCGCCGTCGTCACCAATCCCGCCATCGACCGGGAACGGGAGACGGAGCACTTCTCCACCCGCGCCGTCTTCGGCCGCCGCCCCTCGCTCGACGCCGCCGGCGAGGACACCGGCACGATCGAAACCGCCTTCCCGGTGATCCTCGGCGGCCACCACGGCCTGGCGCCGCTCTCCGACAAGAACTACCGGGCGATCGCCCGCAAGCACCGCACCTACCTGCTCGAGGACCTCTGGGAGGAGTTCCGCGGCCGCGCCGACGCCGTCGACGTCTCCCTGCTCGAGTCCGAGACGACGCGGGGGGCGATCGAACGGATCAGGCAGGAGGCGGTGAAGAAAGTCCGCGACGGCGCCGAGCTGCTGGTGCTCACCGACCGCACCGTGCACGACGCCGACCGCCGCTACCTCGACCCGCACCTGGCGACCTCCGCGGTCGACCAGGCGCTGAAGGGCTTCCGCGTCGAGCCCGGCGAGGAGAACCTGCGGCGGCGCTGCGGGATCGTGCTGCGCTCGGCGGCGATCCGCAACGTCCACGACACGATGCTCGCCCTCGGCCTCGGCGCCAACGGCGTCTGCCCGTACACGATGGTCGAGGTGGTCTGCGTCGAGGACTACGAGACCGACGTCTCCAACCTCTGCGACGCGCTCAACAAGGGCATCGAGAAAGTGATCTCGACGATCGGCATCCACGAGGTGCGCGGCTACGCCCGCCAGTTCTCCTCGATCGGCGTCAAGCCGGAGCTGGCCGAGATCTTCATCACCGAGGCCTTCGCCGCCAGCGAGTCCGGCGGCGTCGGCTTCGCCGAGCTCGACGAGGACACCAACGAGCGGGCTCGCATCCTCGCCGGCGAGGACGACGCCGCCAAACCGGCCAAGACGTTCCGCTTCTACCCGAAGGTCTACAAGGCGGCGATCGCCACGGCCAACGGCAGCGGCTCCTACGAGGAGTACTCGCAGAAGGTCCGCGACCTGGAGGAGCAGAGCCCGATCTCGATGCGCCACATCATGGGCCTGAAGGGCGACCGCGAGCCGGTCGACCCGGCCGGCGTCGACGCCGGCGTCGGTCACCACGACTACCCCGTTGTGATCTCCTCGATGAGCTTCGGCTCGCAGTCCGAGCCCGCCTTCCGCGCCTACGCCGACGCGGCGAAGGCGATCAACATCCTCTGCGTCAACGGCGAGGGCGGCGAGATCCGCGACATGTACGGCCGCTACCGCAAGTGGCGCGGCCAGCAGGTCGCCTCGGGCCGCTTCGGCGTCTCCGCCGAGATGATCAACTCCTCCTACGTCGCCGAGATCAAGATCGGCCAGGGCGCCAAGCCCGGCGAGGGCGGCCACCTGCCGGGCAAGAAGGTCTCCGAGAAGGTCGCCGCGGCCCGCAACGCCTCGCCCGGCACCGACCTGATCTCGCCCTCCAACAACCACGACCTCTACTCGATCGAGGACCTCGCCGAGCTGATCGACGAGCTGAAGACGGTCAATCCGGACGTGCGCGTCTCGGTCAAGGTGCCGGTGGTGCCGAACATCGGCACGATCGGCCTCGGCATCGCCAAGGCGGGCGCCGACATCATCACGCTGTCGGGCTTCGAGGGCGGCACCGGCGCCGCCCGCCAGCACGCCCTGCGCCACGTCGGCCTGCCCTCGGACATCGGCACCCGCGCCGTGCACCGGGCGCTGATGGAGGCCGGGCTGCGCAACCGGGTGGAGATCTGGGCCGACGGCGGCTACCGCCACGGCCACGACGTCGTCAAGCTGCACTGCATGGGCGCCAACCGGGTTGGCTTCGGCACCCTGGCGATGGTCAGCCTCGGCTGCACGATCTGCCGCGGCTGCCAGCTCGACACCTGCCACGTCGGCATCGCCACGCAGATCGAGACGGTCGAGCAGGCCCAGGAGCACGGCCTGAAGAAGTTCACCCCGCAGGAGGTCGACACGGCGGCGGAGAGCTGCGCCCGCTTCTTCAGCGCGATGGGCGAGGAGGTCAAGCTCCTCGTCGCCTCGCTCGGCTACGAGCGCGCCCAGGACCTCGTCGGCCGCTACGACCTGCTCGAGCAGGTCTCCCACCACGACCGCATCGACCTGGCGCCGCTGATCACGCCGCTGGAGGAGTTCCTCGACCTGGAGCCGATCGACCTGCCGGTCGCCGCGCGCGCCGAGGAGCGCGCCGAGGCCGGCCTGGTCGCCGCCCGGCCGATCCGCATGGAGGCCAAGCAGGCCTCGGCGCAGATCGCGGCGCTGGCCGGCGACGTCTGCGCCGGACGGACGATCCGCAACGAGTTCCCGCGCGCCACCGACGCCAACGACCGCGTGCTCGGCACCGAGCTGGCGGGGGCGATCTCGCGCTCGCGCATCTTCGACGAGGGGGGGCCGGAGGCGGGCGAGGAAACGCTCGCCAGCCTCGAGTTCAACGGCGGCTCGGTCGCCGGCCAGGGCCTCGGTGCCTTCAACGCCTACGGCGTCGCGATCCGCGTCGAGGGGGGCGCCCAGGACGGCGTCGGCAAGGCGATGCTGGGCGGCAGCGTCGCCGTGCTCAAGGGCAAGGGCGCCAGGGGGCGCCGCCTGAACGGCTCGGTCGGCAAGTCCTTCGCCTACGGCGCCCAGCGCGGCCGCCTCTTCGTGCAGGGCTCGGCCGACTCGCGCTTCTGCATCCGCCTCTCCGGCGCCGACGTGGTCCTCGCGGGCGAGCCGGAGGGGGACATCGACGACAGCCGCGGCTGCATCGTCGACCGCGCCAACGCCAAGGGCTTCGCCTTCGAGTACATGACCTCCGGGCGGGCGGTCGTGCTCGGCGACCTCGGCCCCTGGGCCTGCGCCGGGATGACCGGCGGGCGCGTCTACGTCCGCCACGACGCCTTCGGCATCGACCGGGCGGCGATCGAGCGGCGGCTCGGCAAAGGCGCCAAGGTGGAGCTGAAGGAGCTCGACGCCGAGGGCTCCCTCGACGTCGACGACCTGCTCGCCGCCTACGCGGTCGAGCTGCGCGCGACCGGCCAGGACGAGGAGGCCGAGCGCGTGCTGGGCATCGCCGCGGACGCCGCCGCCAACTTCATGATGATCGTCCCGCACAGGGTGCAGGCCGACCCGAGCATCTCGACCGAGTGAGCCGGCCGGCTACCTCACCCCGGTGAGCAGGTCCGCGATTGCACGGACCTCGTGGAGGAGGCCGTCGAGCATCTGCTCGGTGCTGGCGTGGATGCGCCACTCGGCGTAGCGGCGGTCCTGCTCGACGCGGTCGAGTCGCTCTTCGAGGGCGTCGGTGCGCCGTTCGGCCTTGTCGACGCGCTTGTTGAGGCGCTTCTCGGCCTTGCGCACGCGGCGTTTGAGCAGCTGGCTCGCCTCGGCGCGCAGGGCGTCCAGCTCGCGCCGCAGGTCGGGCCCGTCGACGGCGCTCTCCTGCTCGGCGAGCATCGCCTCGACCCCGGCGCGGACCCGCTCGATCTCCTCGTGCAGCCGCTCGCGGGCGCGCTCGGCGGCGACCTCCGGAGGCTCGGACCCATTGCTCACGCCCCCATCCTAGGCTCCGCCCAGGCCGGAATCCCAGGCTGCGCGGCGCGGCCCCTTCGTTGCGGTCGTAGTTGTTCCCGCTCAGCGGGAACAACTACGACCGCAAGGGCGAGGCGGTGGCCACAGCCCTAAACCACCACGCCGCGAGCGCCACCACGCCGCGAGCGCCCACTCAGGCTTCGAGGGCGATGAGGCGGTAGCGGCCGATCGCCAGCTCGTCGCCGTCCTTGACCCGGCCCCACTCGACGACGTCGCCGTTGAGGAAGACGCCGTTGAGGCTGCGGTCGTCGAGCACGCGCAGCGAGTCGGGGAGCTCGGAGACGATCAGGGCGTGACGGCGGGAGACGCTCGGGTCGTCGAGCCGGATGTCGGCCGCGGCGCTGCGCCCGATCCGCGTCCAGCCCTGCTCGATCCGGTGCACGTGCGCTTCGTCCTCGTCGCGGTAGGCGAGGTAGCGTCCCGCGCCGGCGAGCCTGGCGCGCGCCTCCGGCAGCCAGTCGGGCGGCGCGAGCGTGTCGGGGATGGCCAGCTCGGCCGTCTGGCCGTGCTCCTGCATCGGCTCGAAGATCGAGTCGCGGCGGAACTCGGTGCCGCCGCAGCGCGGGCACTCCGGCAGGCTGTCGTCCTCGCGCAGCGAGAGCTGCGACTCGCAGGCGGCGCAGAAGTACGTTCCCGAGCCGGGAATCGTGCCGACGGTGAAGCTGTCTACGCCGATTGGGGGACTGGTGCTGGTGGGGATGACGGTCTCCTTCCCGGCGCCTCCGTTGCGGAATGCTAGCGGTACGCCTTGGTTCTTGCATCGGGGAATTCCCGCAGACCCCTCCGCTCAAACCTGCCGCCGCGTAGAATCGCGCCGCGATGGGGCCGGTCGGCGCAGAGGTGGGGATCGACGTGCCGCGCGAGCGGGCCTACGAGGCGATCGCCGACCTCTCCCTGCGGCCCGCCTTCACCGACCGCTTCCTCACCGGCTTCCACCTGACCCGGATCGACCCGGTGGGCGTCGGCGCCGGGGCCCGCTTCCGCATCGCCGTGCCGCCGCGGAGGGTCTGGGCGGACAGCGCGATCGTCGCCGCCGAACGGCCGCACCGGGTGGTCGAGCACGGCTGTGGCGGGCGCGGCAACCGGATCCCCTCGACCACGCTCTGGGAGCTGACCGAGGGCCCCGGCTCGCTGACCGTCGTGCGCGTCTCCCACTGGACCGAGCCGGCGAATCCCGTCGATCGGGCGCTCGAGCTGCTCTCCGGCGCCTCGATCTCCTACGAGCGCCGCTGGCGCCAGGCGCTGCGCCGCCTGCGCGACCTGCTCGAGGCCGGGCCGGTCAGCGGCGAGCGCGCCGTCGTGGCCGGCGGCAACGCCCACGCTACGGGCATTCCCTGAAGCCACTTCTGTAGGCTCTCGCCGCCGATGTCCCGCCGCCGAACGGTCTACCCGCTGCTCGCCGCCCTGCTCCTCGCCCTGCTCGTCTCGGCCTGCGGCTACGAGAGCGACGAGAAGGAGGTCGTCGAGGGCCAGCACGTCGAGCTCGGCGAGCTCAGCTACAACGTGACCTTCTCCCGCTTCCTCAACCCGAGCGACAACGAGGACTCCGCCTACCTGGTCGGCCAGCCGCCGCCGCCCGAGGCCTCGGCCTACTTCGGCGTCTTCCTCGAAGTCCAGAACGAGAGCGAAGAGCCGCAGCGCCTCGCCGGCTCGCTGAAGATCGAAGACGCCGACCACCAGGTCTTCGAGGCGATCCCCAGCGAGAGCCTCTACGCCCTGCCGCTGGGCGAGGAGGTGGAACCGCAGGAACAGGTGCCGGTGCTCGACTCGACTCCCCAGCAGGGGCCGATCGAGGGCTCGCTGGCGCTCTTCCTGCTGCCCGCCTCGGCCTCCGACAACCGCCCCCTCGTCCTCGAGATCCCCGGTCCCGGCGGCCCCGCCGAGGTCACCCTCGACCTGTAGACCCGCACCTGCCGTAGCAAGGGGGCCACGGGTGGCACCCGATCGGCGCGCGTCGGGGGGGTCGCCGGCTACAGGCCGGCCGAGAGGACCTGGCCGGCGATCGGGGCGGCGACTTCGCCGCCCGAGGCTTCGGCTTCGACCAGCAGCACGCCGACGGCGAGCCGCGGCTTCTCGGCCGGGGCGAAGGCGATGAACCATGCGTCCTTGATCTGCTCGGGACTCTCGGCTTCCTCTTCGCCCGGCTTGGGGCCCAGCTCGGCGGTGCCGGTCTTGCCGGCCACCTGCGCCTCGGGGATCGCCGCCGCGTAGCCGGTGCCGCCGGCGACCACGCCGACCATCAGCCCGGCGACCTGCGCGGCGATCCTCCTCGACATCACCCGTACCGGCCGGGCCCTCGGGCGCAGCTTGGGGTTGGCGACGATCGAGGTCGGCTCGCGCACGCCGCCGCCGGCGATCGTCTGCGCGACGCTCGCCATCTGCAGCGGCGTCGCCAGCACTTCGCCCTGACCGAGCGCGCTGACGCCGAGGTCGATCTCGGCGCCGATCTCGGCCGGGATCGTCGATTCCGCCGGCTCGACCCGCTCGACGACCTCCTCCGCGTAGAGGGTGGGTGGCGAGTTGAAGCCGAACCGCTCCGCCGTCGCCACCAGCGCGTCGTTGCCCACGGCCGGGCCGAGCGGGGCGAAGACGGCGTTGCAGGAGCCGGCGAAGGCTTCGCGGAAGCTGCCGCCGCAGAGCTCGCCGTTGGCGTTTTCGATGAAGCGGCCGCCGACGTTCACCCCTTCGCCGATCTCGAACTCGTCGTCGAGCGCCACCTCGCCCTCCTGCAGGGCCGCCACCGTGGTCACCGGCTTGAAGGTGGAGCCGGGCGGCTGGGGGGCCGAGAAGGCCAGCCCGGCGAGGGCGCGGACGTTGCCGTCGCGGGTGTCGAGCACGGCGACGCCGCCGAGCCGGCCGGCCAGGGCCGCCACGGCCGCCTCCTGCAGCTCGGGGTCGATCGTCGTCTTCAGCGGTGCACCCGCCCGGGGCTCGGCTTCGGCGAGGGTGTGGGTCTGCCCGCCCGCGTCGGCGGCGGCGAGCAGCGAGCCGCCGGGCCTGCCGGCCAGCCTCGCGTTGAAGGCAAGCTCGAGGCCGCTGACCCCCACCGGGGTGCCGGGCGGGAAGCCCTGGCGGGCGAGCGCCCGCGCGTCGGCTTCCTCGTCGACGCCGACTTCGCCGGTGACGTCGATCGCGGCGCTGCCAAGGGGATGGGAGCGGGCCGCGGCGGGCCCCTCCGCCAGGGGCGTGCCGTCGGCGGCGAGGATCGCCGCCCGCGGCGCCAGCTCGACGCGGCTCTCGAGGTGCTCGCCGCGGCGCAGGCCGGGGAAGGCGAGGCTCTCGTCCCAGGCGATGCCGCCCGCAGCGAAGCGCAGCTCCAGCTCCGCCTCGACGACGCCGAAGGCGGCGGTGCGGGCGAGCACGGGCACGAGCACCGTCGTCGTCGCGCCGCCGGCCGCCGAGACGGCGCCGGGGGGGCCCGCCTCCAGCGAGCGCAGCGTCGCCACCTCGTCAGCCCGCCGGTAGGCGAGGACGAATTCGTTCAGCTCGACCCGCCGCCGCGACGCCGGGCTCAGCTCCCTGTGCATCGCGGCGAACCTTTCGCCCTCCCAGGCCGTCGCGAAGCGCTCGGCCGCGTCCCGCTCCGGCGAGCCCGGCGAGCCCGCCTTCGCCCCGAGCAGGAAGGCGACCAGCGCGAGCAGGGAGAGCGGGAGGGCGCGGGTGAGGAGGCGGCGGCGCCGCTCCACCGCGGGCGGGAGAGTTGTGCTCATTTGCGGGAAACTTAGTGGAGGGGTCGGCATCCCTCATGATCCGTGGGTGACCTTGCTCGACTGGGGGATAGTCGCCTTCGCCGCGGCGCTGGCGCTGTGGGGGTACCGCCAGGGCCTGATCGTCGGCACGCTGACCCTCGTCGGCTTCGGCGCCGGGGCGCTCGCCGGCAGCCGCATCGGGCCGCTTCTCCTCGACGGGGGGGCCGAGTCGCCCTACGCGCCGCTCTGCGCGGCGCTCGGCGCCCTGCTCGTCGGGGCGCTCGTCGCCGTGACCCTGGAGAGCCTCGGCCTCGGCCTGCGCTCGCGGCTGATCCGCGGGCGCGGCCTGCGCCTCGCCGACGGGGCGGGGGGCGCGGCGCTGGTCGCCTGCCTGGCGCTGGGAGCGGCCTGGGTCTTCGGAGCGGTGGCCCTGCACGCGCCCGGGGCGGCGCAGCTGCGCGCCGACGTGCAGCGCTCGGCGATCCTGCGCGGCCTCAACGACCTGCTGCCGCCCTCGGGGCCGCTCCTGCGGGCGCTGAACCGCGTCGACCCGGCGCCCTCGGTGGGCGGGCCGCTCGCCCCGGTGGCGCGGCCCGACGCGGCGGTCCTCGCCGACCCCGACGTGCGCCGCGCCGGCGCCTCCGTGGTGCGTGTGCTGGGGACCGCCTGCGGGCTGGGGATCGAGGGCTCGGGCTGGGTCGCCGCGCCGGGGCTCGTCGTCACCAACGCGCACGTGGTGGCGGGCGAGGAGGACACCGTCGCGGTCACCCGGGAAGGCGCCTCGCTCGAGGCGACGCCGGTGCACTACGACCCGGCCAACGACCTCGCCGTGCTGCGCGTCGACGCCACGCTGCCGGCGCTGCCGCTCGCTCCCGACCCCGAGCCCGGGTCCGGCGCCGCGCTGCTCGGCTACCCGGAGAACGGGCCCTTCGCGGCGGCCCCCGCCCGCCTCGGCGAGACGCGGCCGACGATCGGCGAGGACTCCTACGGTCGCGGCCCGGTCCAGCGCTCGATCGTCTCCCTGCGCGGCGGCGTGCGCAGCGGCAACTCCGGCGGTCCCCTCGTCGACGCCGGCGGCCGCGTCCTCGGCACCGTCTTCGCCGCCACGACGTCCGGCGCCCAGGGCGGCTTCGCCGTCCCCAACGACGTGGTCGCCGCGGCCCTGCGGGACGTCTCGGCCCCCGTGGACACGGGCCCCTGCACGGGATAGAGCCGTCGCTTACGTTCGGTAAGCTGGACCGAGCTACTTGGAGGCCGGGTCCCCCACCCAAGATCAGGCCGTCGACGGCGTCGACGGCGTCTGTCCGCACTTCCACGCGGCGATCGAGCTGATCGGCAAGCGCTGGACCGGCGCCATCCTCTGCGCCCTGACCGAGGGGCCGCTGCGCTTCGGCGAGCTGGGCCGGGCGGTGCCCGGCCTCTCGGACCGGCTGCTCTCCCAGCGCCTGCGCGAGCTCGAGGCCGAGGGGCTGGTCGCGCGCGAGGTCGAGCCCGGCAGCCGCGTCCACGTCAGCTACTCGCTGACCGAGAAGGGCGCCGGCCTCGAGCCGGCGATCGGGGAGCTGAAGGCCTGGGCCAAACGCTGGCACGAGACGGGATGACCTGAGCGGGTGGAGCTGCCAGGGCCGTTTCCGGTGGGGCGCTATGCGCGGACGCTGCGCGACGAGCTGCGCAAGCGCGCCCGCGTCCAGCTGATCGGGGAGGTGACCGGGCTGCGCCACACGGCGAAGCAGTCCTACTTCGAGCTGCGCGACGGTGACGGCGCCGTGCCCTGCACGATCTGGGCCAGCGACCTGGAGCGCCTCGCGCTTCCCGAGGGCGCCCTGCGCGACGGGGCGGAGTTCGTCGCCGGCGGCGGGCCCGACTACTTCGTCGGCAGCGCCACCTCCTCGCCCGCCTTCTCGTTTCGCGTCACGCGGCTGCGCCTGGCCGGCGAAGGCGACCTGCTGGCGCGGCTCGAGGCGCTGCGCCGGCAGTTGCGCGCCGAGGGCCTCTTCGAGCTGCAGAAGCAGCTGGCGCGGCCGTTGCTGCCGCGTGCGATCGGCGTCGTCACGGCGGAGACGGGCGCGGCCCGGCGCGACCTGCTGGCCGGGCTGGAGCGGCGCGGCTGGCGCGGCACGGTCGTCTGGGCCTTCGCGCCGGTGCAGGACCGCCGCGCCGCGCCGGCGATCGCGGCCGCGATCGGGGACCTGGCCGCGCAGCCGCGGGTCGAGGCGATCGTCGTCACCCGCGGCGGCGGCAGCCTCGCCGACCTCTGGGCCTTCTGCGACGAGACGCTCTGCCGCACCGTCGCGATGCTGCGCGTGCCCGTCGTCAGCGCCGTCGGCCACGAGCGCGACTCGACCCTGATCGACGACGTCGCCGCGGTCGCCTGCTCGACCCCCACCCACGCGGCCGAGGCCGCCGTGCCGCTCGACTGCGGCGCCGCGCGCGGCGCGCTCGACGGCGCCGCCGCCTCGCTGCGCCGCGCCGGCGACGGCGCCGTGGCGGCGCGCACGCCGCACCTAGTCGCCCTCGCGCGCGGGCCGGCGCGGGCGCTGCGGCGCGAGCGCCAGGCGCTCAACCAGAGGACCCGCGAGATGCGCGCCTCCTCCCAGCGCGGGTTCGCCGAGCGGCTCGGCTTCCAGCGCCGCATCGCCAGCGTCGTCCTGGAGCGGGCGCGCCGCCGCGCCGCCGGGGCCGAGCTGGAGCGCCGCCGCGAGGCGCTGCGCCGCGCCGAGGTGACGCTGCGCGCCCACGAGCCCGAGCGCACCCTCGAGCGCGGCTACGCGCTGGTCGAGGGCGGCGGGGGAGAGCCGCTGACCAGCCGCGCCGGCGCGGTCGCCGCCGGGCGCGTCAGACTGCGCTTCGCCGACGGCGCCGTGGGCGCCAGGATCGAGGAGGACGATGAGCGAAGCGGCGAGTGAGGGGCCCGAGAGCTACGAGGCGGCGGTGGAGCGCCTCGAGCAGATCATCGACCGGCTCGACTCCGGCCAGGCCGGCCTGCGCGAGACCCTCGACCTCTGCCGCGAGGGCCGCGAGCTGGTCACCTACTGCGCCGCCGAGCTCGACGCCGTCGGCGCCAGCCTCGAGGAGCTGCGACTGGACGAGCTGGCCGCCCAGCTCGCCGGCGGGCCGGGCGGGGAGTGAGCGAGGGGACGATCCCTTTCCTATAGATGGTACAATCCCGCTAACAGCAAGAGTACGATCCCTATATCAAAAATGGTACGATCCCTCGGCTCATGGAAAGGCGCGAGCGCATCGTGGAGAGGGAGGTGGCGGCCCGGCTACGCGCTCACGGAGCTGTCCTGCTCACCGGGCCGAAGGCGGTCGGCAAGACCACGACGGCGCGTGGCTTCGCCGCCTCCGAGGTCCGCCTCGATCGTGACCCGGCAGCGCTCGCGGCCGCCCAGGCCGATCCGCGCCTCGTCCTCGACGGCGAGTCGCCGCGACTGATCGACGAGTACCAGCTCGCGGATGGTGTGTGGAACGCCGTCCGTGGCCGGGTCGACGACCTCGGCGGCAAGGGGCTGTTCCTCCTCACCGGCTCCTCGACGCCGGAGGCCGACCAGGCTAGCCACAGCGGGGCACGCCGCATCGCGCCTGTCGCGATGCGGACGATGACGCTGCTCGAGCGGGGCTTCTCGAACGGCGCGACCTCGCTCGGAGCGCTGCTCGACGGCGAGGTCCCCGCGGCGCCTGCACCCGGGCTCGGGGTCGCCGAGACGATCGAGGCGCTTGCGGTCGGCGGTTGGCCCGACAACCTCTGCCTCTCGACGTCCGACGCGCTCGATGCCAACTCCGACTACCTGGACGTCATCGTGGCCGTTGACGTAAGTCGCGTAGACGGGGTCAGCCGCGATCCGGACGGCGTTCGCCGGCTGCTCGCCTCCTACGCGCGCAACGTCGCAACCGACGCCTCGCTGCGCACGATCGGACGTGCCGCCGAGGAGCCGCTGAGCGAGGCGACCCTGCACGCCTACCGGCGGGCCCTGGGGCGCCTCTTCCTGGTCGAGGACCAGCCGGCCTGGAAGCCGAGGTTGCGGTCGCGTGTCCGCCTGGCGGTCACGCCGAAGCGCCATCTCGCCGATCCTTCGCTCGCCGTCGCCGCGCTCGGTGCGACTCCGCAGCGCCTGCTTGGACCGGAGATCGAGCTGGCGGGCCACCTCTTCGAGTCGCAGGCGATCCACGACCTCCGCGTCTACGCCCAGCCGCATCGCGGCGCGGTTCGCTTCTACCGCGACAACAAGGGGCTCGAGGTGGACGCCATCGTCGAGGCCCGGGACGGCCGCTGGCTCGGCGTCGAGGTCAAGCTCGGCCACAATCGGGTCGACGAGGCCGCCGGCAACCTGCTGCGGATGAGAGCACGCCTCGCCCCCGAGGCGAACGCCGCCTGCGGCGCGCTCCTGGTCGTGATCGCCGACAGCCCCGCCTACAGGCGCCCCGACGGGGTCGTGGTTGCGTCGCTGGCATCGCTGGGGCCCTAGTGGTCCATCCTGTAAGTCCCGCACCTGATCTGGCGGCTGCAAACCTTCGCCCGCCTTTGTCCTCGGTCGGCCGAATAGTGCCCACTATTCGGCCTCCCTGCGTCCGC
>Ga0299914_10000011_pt1 | contig 140597 bp, 135 predicted proteins | sample RVTome_10_FD_201361 | JGI IMG/M metagenome (GOLD analysis project Ga0299914, IMG submission 201361) | Soil microbial communities from uranium-contaminated site in the Upper Colorado River Basin, Wyoming, United States - RVT153D57 (version 2) ... | reverse complement strand
GGATGTTCCAGAACCCCCCCGACCTCTTGTTCAGCTTGATCAAGGGGATGGTGATGGCGACCGCCATCGTCTCGGTCGGCTGCTACTACGGCTACACGGCGAGCGGCGGACCGGTCGGAGTCGGCACAGCGACCGCCAAGTCGATGGTGCTCAACATCGTCCTGGTCCACATCATCGGGATGCTTGGCACACTGATCTTCTGGGGACTTTCCCCAAGGGCGCCGATAGGCGGATGACGGCTGAGAACGCAATGCGCCCCGAAAAACCCCGTCAGGACAGACTGGTGGTTGCTCTGTTGTTGATTGCCATGGCATTCGGCTGCTTCTTGCTGGTGCTCGGCGTTCCGGGGCTGGTGCTTTGGGTCGTCTCCGTGCTCACCGACTCGTCGCTGACGCACTTCGTCGTCAGCCTCGTCCTCGTGCCGATCGCGATCCTGCTGTTCGCCTGGCCCCTCGGGCAGCTGAACCGTCTCTACCTCGATGTCTCGGGAGCAGCGAGCGCGGCAGGCGAGGGTGTTCGCCTCAAAGGCCCGCTGGAGTCGATGCTCGTAGGCACCCTGGTGCTGGCGATCGTCGGTCTGGCGGTGTGGTTCGTGCTCTTTGCGGATGGACCGGTCGTCGGCCCGTTCGTATGAGCGGAGTTCGCTGTAGTACCTTGACCCGAGGCGACTTCGGAGGATGAGCTTGTCGGTCGCGGTTGCAGAGAGGTTCGGAGCGGCGCCCGAGTCGAGAGCCGCCCGGGAGCGGGTCGGGTCGGATGCCGTGCGGCGCGAGCTGCGACGGCAGATCGGGCGCCTGGAGGCGCAGCTGGCCGGGCATGTTCGAGACCTGCCGGGCGAGGCGCCGGTTGCCGCCCCTGTCGAGGCGAGGATCGCCGGGGTGGAGGAGCTGGAGCGGACGCGCGACCGCTTGGTGGCGCGGATCTCCGAGGCGAAGCGGGCCGCCGCCGACCGCGCCGGCGCCCAGGCCCGGGCGCGTGCCCGGCGGGTGGCGATGTACCGCGACCCCCGCGCCCACAGGTGGGAGCGCGTCTCCGCCGAGCAGGCCGGCGAGGCGGGCTGCGTCGAGTACCGGGTCGTGCCCCGCTACGGCCCGGTCGGCCTGCTTCTCAACTGGTGGCGGGTCAAGGTCTCCAGCGGCTGCCCGTTAGCCGCGCCGCGTGAGGCGGCACCCGCTCAGCAGCGCTGCGGGCCGTCGCGGTAGGGGAGGCGGATGATCCGCTTCGAGCGGTTGTTGCGCTCGTTCGACTCGTAGAGCAGGTTGCGCGGGTCGACGTGCATGACGAAGGCGAAGCAGCCGCGCAGGCCGGTGACGTTCACCCACTGGCGGTCGTAGTCGGCGGGGTAGATGTCCGACCAGCCGACCGAGGTGCCCAGCTTCACGTGCTTGCGGGTGGGGTCCTGGCTGCAGGCGGGGTAGACGCGCCTGGGCGGGGAGCGGCGCATCGGGCGGGTTCGCTCCAGGTCGCGGAAGCAGTAGAACACCTTCGGTCCCTTGCGGACCCGCCGCACCAGCCGCCGCCGACGATCGATCGACCAGATCTCCATGCTGAGCGGGTCGGCGACCTTCCAGTAGCCGCCGCCGTACTCATAGCCGACGTCGAAGAAGCGCAGCTTCGCCCTGGTCGGGAAGACGCGCACTCCGCCCCCGACCCGGTGGATCGCCTGGTTGGCGCGCATCCAGCGCTTCGCGTAGCGGTGGCCGCGCAGCTCGATCGGGCCACGGCCGCGGGAGCGGATGTCGTTGCCGGCGTGCAGCAGGACGCTGCGACCGCCCCCGTAGCCGCCCGCCGGGCCCCGGCGCTCGACGTAGAGGTCGAAGGCGGGGCCGACCAGCAGGTCCGGGCAGAGAAGCCGCCGCGCCTCCGGGCCCAGGCAGGGATTGCCGGGGTTCTGGGCCCCGGGGCCGACGCCGCCGGGCGCGCCGCCGGCCGGGGCGGTCGCGAGCGCGGCAAGGGCCAGAGAGGCGGCGGCGAGCGCGGCTGCGGAGGCTCTCTTCACCGGGCTCAGGCTATCCATGGGCGCTGGTATCGTCGCTTGCCTTGAGCGACCTACCCGAAAACCTCCAGGCCGCACCCCTTTCCGAGGTCGACCCCGAGATCGCCGACGTGCTGGAGCGCGAGCTGCGCCGCCAGCAGGGAACCCTGGAGATGATCGCCTCGGAGAACTTCGTCCCGCAGGCGGTGCTGGACGCCGTCGGCTCCGTGCTCACCAACAAGTACGCAGAGGGCTATCCGGGGCGTCGCTACTACGGCGGCTGCGAGGAGGTCGACGTCGGCGAGCAGCTGGCGATCGACCGGGCCGAGAGGCTGTTCGGCGCCGAGCACGCCAACGTTCAGGCCCACGCCGGCGCGCAGGCCAACAACGCCGCCTACATGGCGCTGCTCGAGCCCGGCGACAGGATCATGGGGATGGCGCTCGACCACGGCGGCCACCTCACGCACGGGATGAAGCTCAACGTCTCCGGCAAGCTCTACGAGGTCGTCGCCTACCACGTCCGCCGCGAGGACCTGCGGGTCGACATGGAGGAGGTCGAGCGGCTCGCCCGCGAGCAGCGGCCGAAGCTGATCGTCGCCGGCTGGTCCGCCTACCCCCGGCAGCTCGACTTCGCCGCCTTTCGCGAGATCGCCGACTCGGTCGGCGCCAAACTGATGGTCGACATGGCCCACTTCGCCGGCCTCGTCGCGGCCGGGGAGCATCCCAACCCGGTCGAGCACGCCGATGTCGTCACGACGACGATCCACAAGACCCTGTGCGGGCCGCGCAGCGGCATGATCCTCTGCCGCGAAGAGCACGCGAAGGAGATCGACAAGGCGATCTTCCCCGGCCAGCAGGGCGGGCCGCTGATGCACACGATCGCCGCCAAGGCGGTGGCGCTGCGGATCGCCGACAGCGAGCCGTTCCGGGCCAAGCAGCGACAGACGATCGCCAACGCGAAAGCGCTTGCCGCGGGCCTGGAGGCGGGTGGGGTGCCGGTCCTCACGGGAGGCACCGACGTGCACCTCGTGCTGGTCGACCTGACCCCGACCGGGCTCGACGGCCAGACCGCCGAGCAGCGGCTCGAGGCGGTCGGGATCACGGTCAACCGCAACGCGATCCCGTTCGACGAGCGGCCGCCGATGAACCCCTCCGGATTGCGGATCGGGACGCCGGCGCTGACCACCCGCGGCCTCGACGAGGACGACATGGGCGAGATCGCCGAGGTGATCTGCACCGCCCTCTCGGACGAGTTCGAGTCCCGCCACGACGCGCTCGCCGAGCGCACCCACGCGCTGATGGAGCGTTATCCCCTCTATTCGCAGCTCTCCGCGACGCCGGTCTAGCGCTCGGCCGGGGTAGGCAAGGCCATGCGCGTCCTGGTCGCTGACATCCTCAGGCCCGACCCGGGCGCGCCGCAACGGGGGAGCTTCGTGCGCGACCAGGTCGCGGCGCTGCGGCGGGCCGGAGTCGAGGTCGAACACGCCGGCTTCCCGGCCGGTAAGCGCAACTATCCGCTCGCCGTCCGCGGCCTGCGCAGGCTGCTCAGGGCGGGCCGCTACGACGTCGTCCACGCCCACTACGGACTGGTCGGCTGGTTCGCGCTGCTCGCCGGCGCCCGCCCGCTGGTCGTCACCTTCCACGGCACCGACGTCAGGCATCCGGTTGTCGGCTGGATGTCGCGGCGGCTCGCCGGTCGCCTGGACCTGATCGGCGCCGCCTCCGAGGCGCTGTTCGAGGAGGAAACGGGGCGCCCGGGGCTGCCCCGCCCGCCCGGGCGCAGCGCCGTGCTGCCGATCGGCGTCGAGCTCGGCCGCTTCGGCCCCCGGCCGCGAGAGGAGTCGCGGCGCCGCCTCGGCCTCGACCCCGACGGGCGCTACCTGCTCTTTCCGGCGGCGCCCGACCGCCCGGTGAAGCGGCACGACCGCGCCGCCGAGGTGGCGGAGCGCTGCGGCGCGGAGCTGCTCACGGTCGGGACCGCCGAGCCGGACGCGATGCCCGACTGGGTAAACGCGGCGAGCGCCGTGCTGGTGACCTCCGAGAACGAGGGCTTCGGCCTTGCCGTGCCCGAGGCGCTGGCCTGCGACGTGCCGGTCCTTTCCACGCCCGTCGGCATCGCGCCGACCCTGCTCGAGGGGGTGGAGGGCTGCCTCTGCGCCCCTTTCGACCCCGCCGTCTGGAGCGACCTCGCCGGCGAGCACGTCTCCGCCGCCCACCCCCGCGTCGACGGCCGCGCCCGCGCCGAGGAGTACTCCACCGACCGCATGGCGCAGCGCCTCCTCGACGCCTACCGCGAGGTGATCGAGCGGGCGGGTCCCTAACTCGGCGCCGCGAACAGGTCGGCGCGTCCCATCGCCTCCAGCCAGACCGTGCGTGCCTTCTCGCGCCCGGCCCGCTCGGGCAGCCGCTCCGCCACCCACTCCGCGACCCGGGCGTCCGTCTCGCCGGGGGAGATTGCGGCGATCCCAGGCAGGCGCTCGTCGCCGAGCGACTCGCCGGGGCCGATCAGCACCTCGCTCTGCGTCTCGCCCTCGCGCACGCCGAGCAGGTCGATCTCCGGCTCGCCGTCGCCGCGTGCCGCCGTCCAGATCCGCGCCGCAAGCTCGCCGACCGGCAACTCCGCCGGGTCGGCCGCGGTGACCAGCGACTCGCCCTCGGCGGCGAGCAGCGTCGCGTGAGCGGCCAGCGTCGTAGCGTGCGCCATCGTGATCCAGTAGCGCAGCATTCCCGTGTCGGTGATCGTCAGCGGCACCCCGGCCCGGGACTGGCGCAGGAAGAGGTCCGAGGCGCTGCCGGCGCTGCCGAGCACGTTGACCAGCCGCAGCGCGACGCAGTCAATGCTCGCGTCGCGCCCGGCCAGCGCCGCCAGCTCCTCCATCAGCCGCTTGGTCCGGCCGTAGAAGCTCGCCGCCGTGGCCGCCTTGTCGGTCGAGGCGACGACCACGGTCTCCGCCCCGGTTGCCTTCGCCGCTTCCAGCACGTTCCAGGTCCCGTGCAGGTTGGTGTCGGCGAACTCCTCGGGGAAGGCCTCGGCCCAATCGACGTGCTTGTAGGCGGCCAGGTGGTAGACGACGTCGGGCCGCGCCCGCTCGAACTCGGCCTCGAGCCTGTCCCGGTCGCGTATGTCGCAGAGCGCGTGGGAGACCTCGACGGCCGAGCCGGCCCGGGCGCGACGGTCAGCGGCGAGGGATGCCTCGTGCGAGTCGAGCAAGGCGATCCGCTCCGGCCGGAAGCCCGCCAGCAGGGAGGCGAGCCTGCCGCCGATCGACCCCCCGCCGCCGGTGATCAGCACGCTTCGCCCGGCCAGCCGCTCCTCCAGCTCGAGCAGGGCCGGAACCGGGTCCCGCCCGCCGAGGACTTCCTGCCAGTCGAAGCCGTCCTCCGGCGGGCGCCTCTGCGGCCGAGCCGGGCGTGCGCCTCCGGCCAGCGCCCGCTCGACCCGCCGGTAGCCGTCCTTCATCGACTCGGAGCGCGACTGGTCGGGCTCGTTGATCTCGGCGACGATCAGCGGCACCAGCTCGCCGAGCCGGTGGACGAGCGGGTCGAGGTCGACCTCGCCGTCGTCGTAGGGGAGCCCCTCGCCGAGCAGTCCCCGCGCGTTTGACACGTGAGCGACCTCGGCCCCCGGGCCCAGCTCCTCGACGAAGCGCTCCAGGTCGAGGTCCGCGTCGGAGGCGAGCCCGTAGGGGCTCGGGTAGGCGGCCGCGAAGGAGCGGAAGAGCGCGGCGTGGGAGACGTCGAAGGTGAAGCCCAGCTCCGGCACCCGCTCGCGCCACTCCAGCAGGTCGCGCCAGTGGCCGCCGACCGGGGAGAAGAAGACCCCTCCGACCCGCATCCTCAACACCGGCGGCACGTTCTCGATCAGTGGGGTGACCCCCTCCGCCCGGCAGGCGTCGGCGTAGAAGCGCATGAAGCGCTCGATCTCCGCCGCGTCGGGCTCGAAGCCGGAGCGCAGCTCATCGGGGGTGACGGGGGTGAAGAGGTGAATCGTCAGCACCGGGGAGCCGATCCCGGCCGCGAACCTGGCGCTTCGCTCGATCCCCGCCCGCGCCTCGTCGTCGAGGCGGTCGACCCGCACGAAGGCGCCGCTGGGCCAGGAGACCGGCGCCTCGGCGGCGACGGTCAGCCCGTCGAGGCTCTCGCGAACGACCTCGACCGCGCGGTCGACGGCGGCGCCGTCCGCGACGTGCCGGGGCAGCAGGCAGAGCTCGAGCCCCTGCCAGGGCCCTCCTTCGAGGCGATCGGAGAGTTGGTCCCGCTCAGGCGCTGCCTTGAGCAGCGGGATGGCGGCCGAGCCATTCGACATACGCGCTGATTCCCTCCTCGAGGGCGCGGGGGCGTGAGTATATGGGTGAGGTGTCCGGCTCCGGGGCGTAGCTGTCGTCCTCTCCCGGGGGAAGCTCACCGCCCGGTGTCTCGATCGGGACGGAGGAGCCGACGGCCTCGTGGACCAGCTCCGCGGCGCGCAGCAGAGGGGTCGATTCGCCGCTTGCGACGGTCAGAACCCGGCCCCAGGCGGAGTCCAGGACGACCCGTTCGATCGTCTCGACGACATCGTCGACGTAGACGAAGTCCCGGCTGCGCCGCGGGTCGCCGGGAATCACGATCGGCTCGCCCGCCAGCGCCCGCGCGGCGAAGGCGGCGATCGCCCCGGTGGCCCCCTCGGCCGCGACCTGGCCCGGCCCGAAGACTGACGTCAGCCGCAGCGCCGTCGCTCGCGCCTCGTGCAGCTCGCAGGCCAGCTCGCCGAGGCGCTTCGAGTAGGCGTAGGGGTCGGGCGGCGGGCTCGCCGCGGCGCGGACCGTCGACGGGTAGACCAGGCCGGCGCCGGCGTCCCGGCAGCGCTCCAGCAGGTTGAGCGTGGTTCCGGCGTTCTCCCGCACCGCCCGCGCAGGGTCCTGCCGGGCACGGGCCGGATCCGGCATCCCGGCGAAGTGGAGCACCGCGTCGCAGCCGGCGATCAGCTCTCCGATCGCCGGGTCGCCGGCGTCGACCCGCTCCACCTCGAGCCCGCCCGCGTGAGGCCGCTCGGCGCCCCCCGGCCGGGCGGTGGCGAGAACCTCGTGGCCGCGCTCGGACAGCAGAACGGTGGAGCGCCAGCCGAGGAAGCCCGTCGCGCCGGTGATCAGCAGCTTCATCGGCCCAGGTAGCTCGCCACGTCGTGGCGGTAGGAGAAGGGGGAGAGGTAGGAGCAGGCCGGCTCGTCCCGCGGGGCGCGGCCCTCCGCCAGCGCCGCGACGTCGGCGACCGTGAGCGTCTCGGCGGCGATGTTCTCGACCGAGACGCCGGGCTCCCGCGGCAGGCCGAGCATGATCTCCGCCACGTCCTCGACGTGCGCGGCGCCGATCGTCGCGGCGCCGCCGCCGTCGAGCGGCAGCGGCTCGCCCGCCGCCGCCAGCGAACGGAACTTGTCGATCACCGTCTGAGACTCGGGCCTGCCGTGGGTGACCGGGCTCGGCCCGTAGACGATCCCGAGGCGCAGGATCGAGAGGCCGAAGCCGCCCCGCTCCGCGTGCATGCGCAGGCACAGCTCGGCGTAGACCTTGGAGAGGTGGGCGAGGTCGCCCTGCGGCCCGTAGGGGGTGTCCGGGCCGGCCTCGCCGCGCACCGGGCCGTAGACGTGCAGCGAGCTGGCGTAGACCAGCGAGGCGGTCTCGCTCCGGGCCACCGCCTCGGCCACCCGCCGCGCGCCGGTCAGGTTGGTCTGCTCGGTGTAGTCGGGGTCCCGCTCGGAGAGCGGTCGGCTCGCCTGCGCGGCGAGCAGGTGGACGCGGTCGGGCGCCGGCGAGAGCAGCCGCTCGACGTCGCCGGGCTCGCGGATGTCGGCGTCCTCGATCCGCGCCCCCTTTCGCTCGAGCCCGTCGAGCTGTTCGCGATCCGTCGCCCGCCAGTTGTCGGCCAGGACGACTTCGCTCCCCTGCTCGAGCGCCCGCGCCGCGAGCGCGGCGCCGATGTAGCCGGCGCCCAGGATCAGCTCGGCGGGCACCTCAGCGCTCCCGGTGCATCAGAGTCGCCGGACCGTGGGCCCGTCGGGCACCACGTTGCGGGCGTCGACGATCATCGACGCCCGGTCCCAGAGCGGCTCGTCGAGGAACCGGCTGTGCGCGGTCAGCACGACCACGCAGTCGGCTCCGGCCACGGCTTCGGCTCCCCATTCGACCGAGCGGTGCGTCTCCCCGTCCAGCTCCAGCTCCGGCACGAACGGGTCGCAGTAGGCGACCTCCGCCTTGCGCTGCCGGAGCTGGCGCATCACCTCCAGGCTCGGCGACTCCCTGGTGTCGTGCACGTCCGGCTTGTAGGCGATGCCGAGCAGCAGGATGCGTGAGCCGTTCACGGCCCTGCCCGCTTCGTTTAAGGCGTCGACCACCTTGTGCACCGTGAACAGCGGCATCTGGGCGTTGACCTCGTGGGCGGCCTCGATGATCTGCGCCGAGTAGCCGTATTCCCGCAGGCGCCAGGCGAGGAAGTGGGGGACGATCGGGATGCAGTCGCCGCCCAGGCCCGGGCCCGGATAGTGGGGAAGGAAGGCGAACGGCTTGGTCGCGGCGGCGTCGATCACCTCCCAGGCGGAGATCCCGAGCCGGTCGCACATCAGCGCCAGCTCGTTGGCGAGCGCGATGTTCACCGCGCGGAAGGTGTTCTCGTGCAGCTTCGCGGTCTCCGCCACCGCCGTGCCGGAGACCGGCACGACCTCGTCGATCACCTCGCCGTAGAGCAGCTCGATCCGCCGCCTGCACTCCTCCGTGATCCCGGCGACCAGCTTCGGCGTGTTGCGGATCGTGTAGCTCGGGTTGCCGGGGTCGACGCGCTCCGGCGCGTAGCCGAGGAAGAAGTCCTTGCCCACCTCCAGGCCCGAGCGCTGCAGGATCGGCAGCACCAGCTCCTCGGTCGTGCCCGGATGGGTGGTCGACTGCAGAACGACCAGCTGCCCGGGCCGCAGGATCTCGGCGAGCGACTCGGCGGCGGCCACGACGTAGGAGACATCGGGCGTGCGGGTCTTGGAGAGCGGCGTCGGTACGCAGACGGTGACGGCGTCCAGCTCGGCGACCGCGCCGTAGTCGTCGGTCGCGCTCAGCCGTCCCTCGCTCTCGGCGTAGCGCTCCGCCGGCACGTCGACCAAATAGGAGCGCTGCTCGCGCACGGCTTCGACCCGCTCGGCGTCGAGATCGATGCCGACCACCTCGAACCCGGCCTCGGCGAAGGTCATCGCCAGCGGCAACCCGGCGTAGCCGAGCCCGACGATCCCCAGCTTCGCCTCGCGGGTGCCGATCCGCTCGTCGAAGCTCGCTGCAGCCGCGGAGAGAGCCCCATCCATGACCGGCGCCATGCTACCCAACGGGCACGTCCGCCGAGCCCTGCTATAGATGGCTCGCGCCCGCATGACACTGCCCGATTCCCTCAGTGCGCTGGCCGAGAACTCCGATGCGGTGCTGGGGTTCCTGATCGCCGCGGTCCTGGTGCTGGCGCTGACCCCCCTGGTCGGTCGGCTCGCCCCCCGGATCGGCGGCGTCGACGATCCCTCCGACCGCCCGCGCGTCCACAGCCATCCGGTGCCCCGGATCGGGGGCCTGGCGATCGTCGCCGGCATCATGGTCCCGGCGTTCGTCCTGATCGAGCCGAGCGGCCCCTACCTGGGGATCCTGATCGGCACCCTCTGCGTCGCGGCGCTGGGACTGCTCGACGACCTGCGCGACATCTCTCCCGCGGTGAAGCTGGCCGGGGTCGTGGCGGCGGCCCTGATCCCGGTGGTCGGCTACGACGTCGCCTTCGACCGGGTCACCCTGCCGCTGGCCGGGGACCTCGACCTCGGCTGGACCGCCTACCCGCTCACCGTGCTCTGGATCGCGCTGATCGCAAACCTGATCAACCTGATCGACGGGATGGACGCGCTGGCCGCCGGGATCGTCGCGATCGCCGCCCTCTCCTTCGCCCTGCTCGCCGCCTCGTTCCTGCGCGCCGACGCCGCCGCCCTGGCCCTGATCGTCTGCGGGGCGACGCTCGCCTTCCTCTGGCACAACTACCACCCGGCGAGGATCTTCATGGGCGACGTCGGCGCCCTGGCGCTCGGCTTCCTGCTCGCCTCGCTGGCCGCCGAAGGCGTGCTGAAGACCGCCGCGACGATCACCCTCGCCGCCCCGCTGCTGGTGATCGCGGTGCCGATCCTCGACACGTCGTTCGTGGTCCTCAAGCGCCTCAAGTACCGCCGGGCGCCGTGGGGGGCCGACCACAACCACTTCTACCACCGCTTCATGCGGATCGGCTTCTCGCAGCGGAGGACCGCCGCCTATCTCCATCTCTGGGCCGGGCTGCTCGCCGCCTTCGCCCTGCTCGCCCGCTTCCTGCCGCCCCGTCCGGGCGGCGAGTGGGATACGGACAACACCGCGATTGTCGCCGCGTCGGCGCTGCTGGTCGTCGCCGCCTCGGTGTGGATGGTCTACACGCTGGAGATCCTCAAGGCGCGCCACCTGCACGCGCTGGGCCTCAGCCGCCTGGTCCGCACCCGGATGGGCGAGGAGGGGAAGGAGATAACCGAGGAGTTCGAGGCGCTGCCGGCGGAGCCGGTCGCCGAGGAGGACTCGCTCGAGCACGCGCTCAGCGCGCACGACCTCGAAGCGGAGGAATCGCCATCCGGAGCAGCTCCTCCGGATCGCGCCTGACCCTGTCGCGGAGCGACGCCGGGTCCTTCTTCGCCGGCACGACCTCCTCCGGGTCGTCCAGCATCCGCAGCCTGCCCTCGCGGATCAGCATCTCGTCGACCGCTCCGAGCCGGCCCTCGAAGATCGAGTAGGCGGGCGTCCCCAGCACGGCCGCCTCGCGGTTCATCGTCCCGCCGGCGGAGACAAGCACGTCGGCCAGCGCGACGAGGCTGCCGCCGTCGAGCGCCCGGTCGGGGACGACGACGCGCTCCAGTCCCAGGGCGGAGATCTCCGCGGCCTGCTCGGGAGTGCGCGGGAGGACGACGGTGCGGGCCTGCTCGAAGCCGTTCAGCCGGCCCAGCAGGCGGGGCAGGAAGGCGCCCTCGGCGCCGCGCAGGTAGAGCGCGTAGGAGGGGGCGGTCCGCACCACGCAGAGCACGTGGCCGGGGTCGATTCCCAGCGGCTCGAGGACGCCGGTGTCGGGCTCGAACCCCGACAGGTAGTACTCCTCCTTCAGGCCGGCGTAGCGGATCAGCTTCGGGGGTCGGGCCCCGATCCGCGCCATGCGGTCGAGCGGGATCGCCTCCGGCGCCAGGACCCGGCCGGCGAGCCTGCAGTTCCAGCCGTGCTGGGCGGTCGCCCACTCGTAGTCGAGCATCGTCGTGCTCGGCACGCCCAGCAGGCGTGAGGCGAGGGGGAGCTCCGTCGACCCGTGCGCGAGCGAGAAGTCGAAACCCTTGCCGCGCCCGAAGCGCACCATCTCTCGTGCCCGGCCGGCGGCGGCGCGCGCCTTATCGACCGGCTTCGCGCCGCCGTGCCGGCCGAGGGCGACGTAGGGGTGTCCCCAGTCGTCGAGCAGCTCGAGGGTGTGCGAGAGAGGGCGAGCGGTCAGCTCCACCTCGTGGCCGCCGCTCTCGAGCAGTTCGACCAGTGGCCGGAGGACGAGAACGTGGGCAGAGTTCGTGAAGTCGATCCAGGCGCGGATTCGGATATATTCGCCAATCCCGCAGCCGACCGGCATTTTGCCGGATGACGCGAAGTTATGTCTCCTCCAAAGCACGTCGATCTACTGGCGCTCGTCGCCGCCTTGGCCGTGTTCGTCATCGGAGGGTTTCCCCTGGTCGGCTTCGCCGTCGGCGCCGGGATATGGCTGGCGCAGCGGGGCGTGCAGATGCTCGCCGCCCGCCGCGCCGCGGTCGCACTCGCCGACGGCGACCGCAGGCGCGCGATGGGAATGCTGGCCGCGACGACGCTCGGCCGCGTCTGGATGATGACCCTGGCCGTGCTGCTCACCGGCCTGCTCGCCGATCGGGACGCCGGCCTGGCCGCCGCTGTCCTGGTCGCGGGGCTGTTCACGCTGAGCATGGCGGCTCGGGGGATCGCCCATCTGTTCGGTGACGAGCAGGGCGAGCTGCACGCCGCGCCGCGGGTCGCCGGCGGGGGAGGGCCGCGATGAGCGCGACGAGCACCAAGGCGAAGGTCTTCCTCGGCCTGGGCGCCTACTTCGCGATCGCCATCGCCCTGCTCTTGATCTTCGGCGACTCGGGCAAGAACGAGACCTTCCAGCCCCAGAACGAGTTCAAGCTCGAGTCATGGATCCCGATCGAGATCGCCGGCATCGACCTCAGCATCAACAAGGCGGTCCTCTACCTGTTCCTTGCCAGCATCCTGACGATCGGCACGATGACCTGGATCTCCCGCCGCATGGGGGAGAAGCCGAACCGGGTGCAGACGATGGTCGAGGTCTCCTACGACCTGACCCGCAACAACATCACCGGCGGCAACATGGACCCGAAGCTCGCCGCCCGCTGGTTTCCCTTCCTCGGCGCGCTGTTCTTCTTCATCTGGTTCTCGAACATGATCGGCTTCATACCGCTGCCGATCAACGCGGAGCACCCCGTGGACATCTTCGGCCTCGAGGTGCCCGCCTTCGCGCTCTACGCGGCGACCGCCAACCTCTCCGTGCCGCTGGTGCTCACCCTCGTCGTCTGGGTCTCCTACCACGTCGAGGGCATCAGGGCGCAGGGCGTGGGCCCTTACTTCGCCAGCTGGCTGCCCCCCGGCCTGGAGGACATGCACCCGATCGGCAAGGCGTTCATCTTCACGATCGAGTCGATCTCCCACTTCGCCCGGCTGATCTCGCTCTCGGTGCGGCTGTTCGCCAACATGCTCGCCGGCCACCTGCTGCTGCTGTTCATGGGCGGCGGCCTGGCGGTGCTGCTCGGCATCGCCGCGCTCGGCGCGCTGACCTTCCCGCTGGCGTTCTTCTTCTTCGTCCTGGAGGTCGGGCTGATCGCCACGCTTCAGGCGTTTATCTTCTCGACCCTCACCGCGATCTACATCGGCGGAGCGACCTCCGCAAGCCACTAGAAAAGGAGTCACCTCAGATGGATCCCACGTTGCTACCGATCGCCGAGGTCACCGATGCCGGCGTGACCGACGCCGGCAAGGCCGTCGCCCTCGGCGTCGGCGCCGGGCTCGGCTCGATCGGCGCCGGTATCGGCATCGGCTTCATCTTCGGCAAGGAGATCGAGTCCGTCGCCCGCCAGCCGGAGATGGCAAGCGAGCTGCAGAGCATCCGCTGGCTCGGCTTCGCGCTGACCGAGGCGGTCGCTTTCTACACCTTCATCTTCGGCCTGATCGCCTTCTTCCTCTAGGCCGGCGTGGAGCTTCTGGCTGACATAGCCGGCGGCCTGCTCGTCCTCGCGCAGGAGGGGCACGGCGCCGAGGAGGAGGGCGGCAGCTTCCTGGTCACCCCGGGCCTCGGGCTGATGGTCTGGACGCTGGTCCTCTTCGGGTTCACGATGTGGGTGCTGAGCAAGCTCGCCTTCCCGCGGATCCAGGAGGCGCTCGACAAGCGCGCCAACGCGATCAGCGAGTCGATCGACGCCGCCAAGCGCCAGCGCGAGGAGGCGGACGAGCTGCTGGAGGAGTATCGCCGGCGCCTCGCCGAGGCCCGCGAGCAGGCGGACGACATCATGGCCCGCGCCCGCAAGGCGGCCGACACCGCCAAGGAGGAGGCGACCGAGCAGGGCAAGGCGCGCCGCGAGGAGCTGGTCACCGCGGCGAAGCGGGACATCGAGGCGGAAACGCGGCGCTCGCTGGAGCAGATCCGCAAGGAGGTCGCCGACCTCACCGTCTTCGCCACCGAGAAGGTGACGCGGAAGTCGCTCACCCCGGAGGACCACCAGCGGCTGATCGAGGACGCCCTCTCCGAAGCCGACTTCAGCACCCTGAGCGGGTCGGAGAAGGGCTAGGCGTGGAGGAGGCCGCCCGCGTATATGCCGAGTCCCTCTTCGAGGTGGCGAAGGAGCGCGGCAAGCTGGACGCGGTTCGCGAGCAGCTCGGCCAGTTCGCCGACCAGCTCGACTCCGACCGGCAGATGCAGGTCTTCCTGTTCAGCCCGCACCTCTCCTCGACGGAGAAGAGCGAGGGGTTGCGGCGGGCGATCTCCGGCGCCGAGCCGGAGCTGATGAACTTCCTCGAGCTGCTGGTCGAAAAGCACCGGATGCCGCTCGTCTTTCGCATCCGGGCCGATCTCGACCGGCTCTGGAAGCGGGAGAACCGCAAGATCGACGTGACCGTCACCAGCGCCGTCGAGCTCGATCCCGGCGTGCTGCGCCGGATCGGGGACGAGATCGAGAAGCAGACCGGACAGAGCGTCGAGCTGGCCGGCCGCGTCGACAAGGACGTGCTGGGCGGCATCGTGCTCCAGGTGGGCAACATGGTGCTCGACGCGAGCATTCGCAACCGGTTGGAGAAACTTCGAAAGAGCGTCGCGCAGGCGGCCTAAGGAGGCAGAACCGCAGTGGAGATCAAGCCGGACGAAATCGCATCGATTCTGAGAGAGCGGATCGAGGGACTCGACACCGAGAGCGCAGACCTCTCCGAGGTCGGCACCGTTCTCTCCATCGCCGACGGGATCGCCCGCATCCACGGCCTCGACGAGTGCATGGCGCTGGAGATGCTCGAGCTGCCGCACGGCGTCACCGGCCTGGCGCTGAACCTGGACGCGGACAACGTCGGCGCCGTGCTGTTCGGCCAGTGGGACAAGATCGTCGAGGGCGACACCGTGAAGCGCACCGGCCACCTGCTGCGGATTCCCGTCGGGGAGCAGCTGCTCGGCCGCCTGGTCGACCCGCTCGGCCGCCCGCTCGACGACAAGGGCGAGATCGCCACGACGGAGACGCGCCCGGCGGAGTTCAAGGCCCCCGGCGTCGTCCAGCGCCAGCCGGTCACCGAGCCGGTCCAGACCGGGCTGATGGCGATCGACGGGATGATCCCGATCGGCCGCGGCCAGCGCGAGCTGATCATCGGCGACCGCCAGACCGGCAAGACCGCGATCGCGATCGACACGATCATCAACAACCGCGACAAGGACCTGATCTGCATCTACGTCGCGATCGGGCAGCGGATGTCGACCGTCGTGCAGCTGATGGAGGTGCTGGAGGAGAACGGCGCGATGGAGAACACGATCGTCGTCGCCGCCCCCGCCGACGAGGCGGCGCCGATCAAGTTCATCGCCCCCTACGCGGGCTGCGCGATGGGCGAGCACTTCCTCTACGACGGCAAGGCGGCGCTCTGCGTCTACGACGACCTCACCAAGCACGCCTACGCCTACCGCCAGATGTCGCTGCTGCTGCGCCGCCCGCCCGGCCGCGAGGCCTACCCGGGCGATGTCTTCTACCTGCACTCCCGCCTGCTGGAGCGGGCGGTGAAGCTCAACGACGAGCTGGGCGGCGGCTCGCTGACCGCGCTGCCGATCATCGAGACGCAGGCGAGCGACGTCTCCGCCTACATCCCGACCAACGTGATCTCGATCACCGACGGCCAGATCTTCCTCGAGGGAGACCTCTTCTACTCCGGCGTCCGTCCGGCGATCAACGTCGGCATCTCGGTCTCCCGGGTGGGGGGCAACGCGCAGACCAAGGCGATGAAGAAGGTCGCCGGCAAGCTGCGCCTCGACCTCTCCCAGTACCGCGACCTGGAGGCGTTCGCCCAGTTCGGCTCCGAGCTGGACCCGGAGACGCAGAAGACGCTGAACCGCGGCCAGCGGCTGGTCGAGCTGCTCAAGCAGAAGGAGCGCGAGCCGCTCGAGGTCGCCGATCAGGTGGCCGCGATCTACTCCGGCACCGGCGGCTTCCTCGATCGGATCAAGACCGAGCGCGTCGGCGAGTTCCTCGCCGATCTGCGGACCAGGCTGCACGCCGAGAAGGCGGAGCTGCTGGGAAGGATCGGCGAGACCGGCCTTCTCTCCGAGGAGGACGAGGAGGAGCTGGGCACGGCGATCCGCGAGTTCGTCGACGACTTCGGCCCCGACTTCGACGAGCACGGCGACCCGCTGGAGGCCGGCGAGTCCGACCGCGTCCAATCCGAGAAGGAGCGCGCCGAGCCGGCCACCGAGGCTGAGAAGGAGGCCGCGCCCGCGTAATGGCGACGCAGAAGGACGTCAAGAATCGCATCGCGTCGATCAAGAACATCAACAAGATCACGCGGGCGATGGAGATGGTCGCGGCGGCGCGCCTGCGGCGCGCCGAGCAGCGCATCGAGGACCTGCGCCCCTACGCGCAGGGGATGCGCAAGCTGACCCGCCGCGCCGCCGAGCAGGCCGGCGGGCTGCCCCGCGTCCCCGTGCTCGAGGAGCGCGAGGACGTGCGCCGGGTCGGCGTCGTGCTGATCACCGGCGACCGCGGCCTGGCCGGCGCCTTCAACAGCAACATCATCCGCGACGGCTTCCGCTTGAAGCGCGAGCTCTCCGAGCAGGGGATCGAAGCCGCCTTCTCGGCCGTCGGCCGCAAGGGGGCCTCGACGCTCGGCTTCCGCAAGGAGGAGGTCCGCACCTCCTACGTCGGCTTCACCGACCGGCCAGGGTTCGCCAACGCGCGCGAGATCGGCGAGGAGCTGACCGCCCGCTACGTGGACGGCGATCTCGACCGGGTCGAGATCGTCTACAACCGCTACGTCTCGCCGCTGACCCAGCACGTCTGGCGCCAGACCCTGCTGCCCCTGCAGCGGGCGGAGGTGACCGGCGAGGGGGTCGCCGAGGAGGAGGAAGCGGCGGAGGAGACCGAGATCGAGAGGGCGCACAGCCGCTCGCTGTGGGTCTACGAGCCCGACGCGGAGGAGCTGCTCGCACGGCTCATCCCGGAGTACGTGAACATCTCCGTGTACCGGGCGCTGCTCGAGTCGGCGGCCTCCGAGCTGGGGGCGAGGATGACCGCGATGCGCAGCGCCGCGGAGAACGCGGAGACGATGATGGACGACCTGACCCTGGAGATGAACCGGGTGCGCCAGGCGGAGATCACGCAGGAGATCCTGGAAGTCGTCGCCGGCGCCGAGGCGCTTGGATGACCCCGAAACTTGTGAAAAAGGAAGAGGACAACTGAATGGCTGAAGGCAACGGAAACACGGGCAGGGTCGAGCAGGTCACCGGCGTCGTCGTCGACGCCGTCTTCCCCGACGAGCTGCCCGAGATCTACTCGGCGGTGACGATCGAGATGGCCGGGGACGACGGCGAGACCTCCGAGCTGGTCTGCGAGGTCCAGCAGCACCTCGGCGACGACCGGGTCCGAACCGTCGCGATGGACGCCACCGACGGGCTGAAGCGCGGCGACCTCGTCCACGACACGGGCGGCCCGATCACGGTCCCGGTCGGCGACGCGACGCTGGGTCGCATCTTCAACCTGCTCGGCGAGCCGATCGACGAGGGCGACCCCGTCGAGACGGAGGAGCGCTGGCCGATCCACCGCCCGGCGCCCGATGTCGAAGACCTCACGCCCACCCAGGAGATCCTCGAGACGGGGATCAAGGTGATCGACCTGCTGGCGCCGTACGCGAAGGGCGGCAAGGTCGGCCTGTTCGGCGGCGCCGGTGTCGGCAAGACGGTGCTGATCCAGGAGCTGATCCGCAACATCGGCGAGGAGCACGAGGGCCTCTCGGCCTTCTGCGGCGTCGGCGAGCGCTCGCGCGAGGGCAACGACCTCTGGCTGGAGATGAAGGAGTCCGGCGTCCTCGAGAAGACGATGCTCGTCTTCGGCCAGATGAACGAGCCACCCGGCGCCCGCCTGCGCGTCGCCCTCTCCGGGCTGACGATGGCCGAGTACTACCGCGAGCGCGGCGGCCAGGACGTGCTGCTGTTCATCGACAACATCTTCCGCTTCGTGCAGGCCGGCTCCGAGGTGTCCGCGCTGCTCGGCCGGATGCCCTCCGCGGTCGGCTACCAGCCGACCCTGGAGACGGAGATGGGCGGCTTGCAGGAGCGGATCACCTCGACCGAGCGCGGCTCGGTCACGTCTGTGCAGGCCGTCTACGTCCCCGCCGACGACCTCACCGACCCGGCCCCCGCCTCCGTGTTCGCCCACCTCAACGCGACGACGACGCTCTCGCGGGCCATCTCCGAGAAGGGGATCTACCCGGCGGTCGACCCGCTCGACTCGACCTCGACGATCCTCAAGCCCGACGTCGTCGGCGAGGACCACTACAACACGGCGACCGAGGTTCAGGAGGTGCTGCAGCGCTACAAGGAACTGCAGGACATCATTGCCATCCTCGGCATCGACGAGCTCTCCGACGAGGACAAGCAGACCGTTTCGCGGGCGCGCAAGATCGAGCGCTTCCTCTCGCAGCCGTTCTTCGTCGCCGAGCAGTTCACCGGTCGCGGCGGCGAGTACGTGCCGATCGAGGAGACGGTGCGGGGTTTCCGCGAGATTCTCGACGGCGAGCACGACGACCTGTCCGAGGGCGCCTTCTACATGAAGGGCTCGATCGACCAGGTGACCGAGGACGCGGGAGCGGCCGCGGCCGCATAGGGGCATCGCCTTGGCAGAGAATCTCTTTGACGTCGAGGTGCTCACCCCCGAAGGGGAGGTGTTCAGCGGCGAGGTGCGCCAGGTGTCCACGCGCACCGCTGTCGGCGAGGTCGGCATCCTCGCCAACCACGCGCCGCTGCTGGCGGCGCTGCGGCCGACCGAGCTGCGCCTTCACCTGACCGAGACCGAGACCAAGCGCTACGCGCAGGCGCACGGCTGGATGCAGGTGTTCGGCAACCGGGCGCGGCTGCTGGTCGAGGAGGCAATCTCGCCCGAGGACCTCGATACGGCGACGCTGCGCGAACAGCGCGACGACGCCGAGCGCCGCCTGGCGGAGGCCGAGGAGGGCAGCGGCGCCCGCGGCATAGCGCAGAAGGACCTGGACAGGGCGGAGGCCTTCCTCGCGATAGCCGACGGATGAGCGGAGCGGCGCGATGAGCGAGCTCGTCGCCCTCGCCGAGCGGTTGATCGGCTACGAGACCTCCGAGCCGGAGGCGATCTCCGAGGCTGCGGGCTTCGTCAAGGGCTGGCTCGAGGCTCGGGGAATCGAGGCGATCCAGGAGGAGATTCGCGGCCTGCCCGTGACCCGGGCGGAGGTCGGCCCGGCGGGGGCGCCGACGGTGGTGCTGCACGGCCATCTCGACGTGGTCCCGGGCCGGCCCGGGCAGTTCGAGCCTCGAACCGAGGGGGATCGCCTCTACGGCAGGGGCGCCTACGACATGAAGGGCGCTCTGGCGGCGATGCTGGTGGTCGCGGCCGGGATGCGAGACCAGGAAGAGGTCCGGGTGAGGCTCGGGATCGTCGGCGACGAGGAGTCCGAGGAGGAGACGGACCGCGGCAGCGACCATCTGGTCGACAGCGGCTTCATCGGGGACTTCGCAATCACGGGAGAGCCGACCGACCTGCACATCGGCGTCGAGGCGAAGGGGGTGCTGGCCGTGCGGCTCGCGGTAGCCGGCACCGCCGCGCACGGGGCGACGCCCTGGCTCGGCGACAACGCCGTTCTGAAGGCGATCGACGTGTTCCGCGGAATCGAGTCGCTACCGTTTGCCCGGCACAGTTCCGAGCTGTTCGACCGGCCCTCGATCAACCTCGGCAGGATCTGGGGGGGCGACGCGTTGAACAAGGTGCCCGACCGGTGCGTGATCGACGTCGACATCCGCTACTTGCCCGACCAGGACTCGGCCGAGGTGCTGGACCAGGTCCGCGGCCTGCCCGACGTGGAGGTCCTCTCGACCTTCTGGCGACCCCCGGCGGTCGTCGACCCGGGCTCGGTCTTCGTCCGCGCCCTGCGCGAGGCGGCGGCCGTCCACTACGAGGGCGAGCCGACCAGCGTCGGCCGCGACGGCGCCTCGGACGTGGTCTCCTTCCAGCGCGTCGGTGTCCCGGCGGTCGAGTTCGGGCCGATCGGCGCGGGGCATCACGGCCCCGCGGAGTGGGTTTCGGTCTCCTCGCTGGAGAGCTACCGGCAGACGCTGGACTCGTTCCTGCGCCGGATCCCGGAGCGGCTCGATGACTGACGAGCCGCCAAAGCCGAAGGCCTACTGGTGGCGGTTCACGCTCGCCTCGGTGCTGATCGTCGCCGCCACCGCGGCCGCCACCGCGACCAGCGTCCTCTTCTGGCTGGATGACATCGCCGACGCCCTCGCGCACAACAACGTTCTGAAGAACAAGGTCGACCGCTACCTGGCGACCGTCCAGGGAGGCGCTCCGGAGAACATCCTGATCCTCGGCTCCGACAAGCGGGTCGGGGTCACTCCGGACGATCCCGGCCGCTCCGACACGACGATCCTGCTGCGCCTCGACCCGAACCGGAACGCGATCGCCGTGATGTCGATCCCCCGCGACCTCAAGGTCGAGATCCCCGGCTACGGGACGGACAAGTTCAACGCCGCCTACACCTACGGGGGGCCGAAGCTGACGCTGCGGGTCGTCAAGCAGCTCACCGGGCTGCCGATAAACCACATCGTCAACGTCGATTTCCTCGGCTTCGTCCGCGCGGTCAACGCGATCGACTGCGTCTACGCCGACATAGATCGCCGCTACTACCACTCGAACGAGGGCGTCCCGGCCGACCAGCAGTACGCGGAGATCGACGTCAAGCCCGGCTACCAGCCGCTCTGCGGCGAGCGGGCGCTGGAGTACGTGCGCTACCGCCACACCGACACCGACCTGGTCCGCTCGGCCCGCCAGCAGGACTTCCTCCGAGAGGCACGTCGACGGGTGCCTGTCTCCAAGCTCGTGCCGCCGGGCCAGGGGGAGCTGATCGAGATCTTCACCGACCACACGACCTCCGACATCAGCGATACGGCGACGATGGTGCAGGTGATGAAGCTGTTCATCGCCTCCCGCAACGCGAATATCAACGAGGTCCGCTTCCCGGCGACGCTCGGCCAGAGCTTCGTCTACGCGACGGCGGCCGACATCCGCGGCGCGGTGCAGAAGTTCCTCGGCATCGAGGCCAGCGGCGGCCCGCGCGGCTCGCTCGACGACGACGACGAGGGGCGCCGCGGCCGGGGCGGCGGCAAGGCGAAGAAGAACCGGCGCCAGCGGCGCAATCGGCCGAAGCTGAAGCCGAAGCCGCCCGGCGACGACGGCCTGGTGCCGGCCGCCGGGAGCGGCGAGCTCGAGGCGAAGCAGGCGACCCCCTTGCTCGGCGCCGAGTTCCCCGTCTACTACCCGACCCGGCTGCCCTCGGCCGCGTCCTACGTGCCCGGGTCGACGATCGAGCGCTCGCGCAACCCACGCGTCTACCGGATCAGGACCACCGACGGGCAGCGGCGCGAGGCCTACCGGATGGTGCTCGGCGTTTCACTGCCGGACGGCACGCACTACTTCGGCGTGCAGGGGATCCGCGGCTGGGAGGACCCGCCGACGTTGGGACACCCCAGCATCACCAGGACGATCGGCGGGCGCGAGTACGAGATCTTCGTCGACGGCGACCGGGTGCGGCTGGTCGCCTGGCGCGACGACGGCAACAGCTACTGGGTGTCCAACAGCCTGCTCCAGGTGCTTACCAACGACCAGATGCTGGGCATCGCCCGCTCCGTCAAGAAGATCCGACCGAACCCGAAGCCGCGGCCGCTACCGGTCGCGGCCCGATGAAAAGGAGCGAGGATGAGTGAGCACGAGCCGATCGGGGTGATCGGCGTCGGCTGGGTCGGGCTGGTCACGGCAGCCTGCTTCGCGGACCTCGGTCACCCGGTGGTCGCCCGCGACATCCTCCCGGAGAAGGTGGAGTCGCTGTCCCGCGGCGAGCTGACGATCCACGAGCCGGAGCTCGGGGAGCTGCTGGCGCGCAACGCCGACCGGCTCACCTTCACCACCGAGATGGGCGAGCTGCTCGACTCGGCGCGCCTGCTCTTCGTCTGCGTCGACACGCCGCCCACCTACTCGGGTGACGCCGACCTCTCCCGCGTGCAGGCGGTGGTCAGGGAGATGAGTGCCGACGGCGGCCACGTCCTGGTGATGAAGAGCACAGTCCCGGCCGGCACCGGGCGCGCGATCCGGCGGGAGCTGCCGGATACTCCCTACGTCTCCTGCCCGGAGTTCCTCAAGGAGGGCTCCGCCGTCCAGGACTTTCTCCATCCGGACCGGGTCGTGATCGGCGCCGACCCCGGCGACGAGGGGGCGGCGGACGCCGTCGCCGCGCTGTACGAGCCGCTGGGCGGCGAGCTGGTCCGCACCGACGTCGCCAGCGCCGAGATGATCAAGCTCGCCTCCAACGCGTTCCTCGCCACGAAGATCTCCTTCATCAACGAGATCGCCAACGTCTGCGAGGAGGTCGGCGCCGACGTGGCGGAGATCGCCCGCGGCATGGGCAAGGACGAGCGCATCGGCCCGAAGTTCCTCAACGCCGGCATCGGCTGGGGCGGAAGCTGCTTCGGCAAGGACACGATCGCGCTGAAGAAGCTGGCAGGCAACTCCGGCTACCACTTCCAGCTGCTCAGCGCGGTGATCGAGGTCAACGAGCTGCAGAAGCGGCGGGTCGTCGGCAAGCTCAAGGAGCGCCTCGGCTCGCTGGCCGGCAGGCGAGTGGCGCTGCTCGGCCTGGCCTTCAAGCCCAACACCGACGACATGCGCGACGCCTCCAGCCTGGTGCTGGCGGCGCGCCTGGAGGGCGAGGGGGCGAAGGTTGCCGCCTACGACCCGGTCGCCGAGCCCCGCGCCCGCGAGCTGCTCGGCTCCGTCGAGCTGTTCCCGTCGGCGCTCGACGCTCTGGAGGGTGCCGACGCCGCGGTGCTGGTCACCGAGTGGCCCGAGTTCGCCGAGCTGGACTGGGACATCGCCGCCGGCCGCATGGCGCGCCCGCTGATCGTCGACGGGCGCAACTTCCTCGACCCCGAGATTCTGCGCTCCGTCGGCTTCGAGTACGAAGGCATAGGCCGGCCCGGGCAGAACGGCGGCGAGTAGTGCAGGCCGTCGTCCTTGTCGGGGGGGAGGGCACGAGGCTGCGGCCGCTGACCGAGAAGGTGCCCAAGCCGGCGCTGACTCTGGTCGACCGGCCGTTCCTCGCCCACATGATCGAGTGGCTCGCCGGCCACGGTGTGAGCGAGGTGATTCTCGCCTGCGGCTTCCTGCCCGATGCGTTGCGCGAGGCGCTCGGCGACGGCCGGCACGGCGGTGTCGCGATCCGCTACCTGGCCGAGCCCGAGCCGCTCGGCACCGCGGGAGCGATCCGCTTTGCCGCCGACAGCCTCGGCGATGGGCTCGACGATCGCTTCCTCGCCCTCAACGGCGATGTCCTGACCGACCTTGACCTCACCGCGCTCCTGAACGCCCATGCCAGGAACAAAGCTTCGGGGGGTGGGAGGCCGTCGGCGACGATCGCCCTGCACCCGGTGGAGGACTCTTCCGCCTACGGCCTGGTGCGCACCGGGGAAAGCGGGGAGGTGCTCGAGTTCCTGGAGAAGACCGGCAGGCAGGAGCCGGGAGAGGTCAACGCCGGCATGTACGTGCTCGAGCGCTCCGTACTCGACCTGATCGAGCCCGGCCACGCCGTCTCGATCGAGCGCGACGTCTTTCCCTGCCTGGTCGGCGATGGCCTCTATGCCGAGTGCCTGGAGGGCTACTGGATGGACATCGGAACCCCGGATCGCTACCTGGCGGCGAGCTGGGACGTCCTCGAGGGCCGGGTCATGACGCGGACGCGGCCGACCGCCCCTGGGCTGTACGTCGACCCGGAGGCTGAGGTCGACGCGCGCGCCTCGGTCGGCCCGCGGGCAGTGGTCGGCGCCGGCTGCCGGGTCGGGGCCGGAGCGCAGGTGTCCGGCTCGGTCATGCTCGCCGGCAGCCGGGTCGGAGATGAGGCCACGGTGGCTTCCTCGATCCTCGCCCCCGGCGCCGAAGTCGGCGCGGGCGCCGAGCTTGACGGCGCCGTGCTCGGCACGGATGAGAAGGTGCCCGCCTGATGGCGACTCCGATGCGCGATGACGTTCTGGCGATCCCGGACCACGTGCGCGACGCGCTGTGGCGGGTCGAGTCCGCTCGGCTCGAGCCGGTCGAGGCGGCAGGCGTCTTTGCCTGCGGGATGGGGGGCTCGGCGATCGGGGCTGACCTCGCCGGCGCTGCGCTCGGGGACAGGCTGACGCGGCCGATGCTCACGGTGCGGGGATACGAGCTGCCCTCCTGGGCGACGCCGGAGTGGCTTTCCCTCTGCTGCAGCTATTCCGGTGACACCGAGGAGACGCTGGCCTGCTTCGCGGCGGCGGAGGCGCTTGGCGCGCCGCGGGTCGTCGCCGGCACCGGCGGGGCCCTGGTGGAGGAGGCGCGCGAGGCCGGGGTCCCGGTGATCGGGCTGCCCGGTGTCTTCCAGCCGCGCGCGGCGGTGGGCTACATGCTGGTCGTCGCCCTCGAAGTCGCGGCGCTGTCCGGAGTCGCGCCCCGCATTCGCACCGAGCTCGATGCCGCCGCCACGAGCCTGGACGCCGCCGCGAGCGCCCTGGATGAGCGTGCCTCGGAGCTGGCGGAGGCCCTGAAGGGAAGGGTGCCTGTCGTCTGCGGCGCCGACCTGACGGCTCCGGTGGCGCGTCGCTGGAAGACCCAGGTCAACGAGAACGCCAAGCTGCCCGCATTCTTCTCCGAGCTGCCGGAGGCAGACCACAACGAGCTCGCGGGTTGGGACGGAGCCGGCGACCACGAGCTCGCGGCCGTCTTCCTCGCCGACCCCGACCAGCACCCGCGGGAGGTCCGCCGGATCGAGCTGACCGCCGCCGCGGTGGAGGCGGCCGGTGTGCCCGCATCGATTGTCGAGACGCAGGGCTCCACCCGGATCGAGCGCCTGCTCTGGGCCGTTGTGCTGGGGGATCTCGTCTCCGTCGCCCTTGCGGAGGGCCGGGGCGTCGACCCCGTCCCGGTCGAGGCGATCGAGCGCCTCAAAGACGCGCTCGGCCGTCCGTGACCCATCTACGTATCCTTCGCCCCGGAAGAGAACGAAGAAAGGAATCGATGGCAACCGCCACCGCAAGCTACAAAGTCGCCGACATCGACCTCGCCGATTTCGGGCGCAAGGAGATCGCCCTCGCCGAGGTGGAGATGCCCGGCCTGATGCAGACCCGCGAGGAGTTCGCGGCGCAGCAGCCGCTGCAGGGGGCGCGGATCACCGGCTCGCTGCACATGACCGTGCAGACCGCCGTGCTGATCGAGACTCTGGTCGCCCTCGGCGCCGAGGTCCGCTGGGCCAGCTGCAACATCTTCTCCACGCAGGATCACGCCGCGGCCGCGATCGCCGCCGCCGGCATCCCGGTCTTCGCCTGGAAGGGCGAGACCCTGGAGGAGTACTGGTGGTGCACCGAGCAGGCCCTGCTCTGGCCCGACGGCGAGGGCCCCAACATGATCCTCGACGACGGTGGCGACGCGACTCTGCTCGTCCACAAGGGCGTCGAGTTCGAGAAGGCGGGCGCGGTGCCCGACCCGGCCTCGGCCGACTCGGAGGAGTTCCGCGTCGTGCTCGAGACCCTGCAGCGCTCGCTCGAGTCCGACCCGCAGCGCTGGACCCGGGTTGCCGAGGGGATCAAGGGGGTCACCGAGGAGACGACCACCGGCGTGCACCGGCTCTACCAGCTGGCCGAGACCGGGGACCTGCTCTTCCCGGCGATCAACGTCAACGACTCGGTCACCAAGTCGAAGTTCGACAACCTCTACGGCTGCCGTCACTCGTTGATCGACGGGATCAACCGCGCCACCGACGTGATGATCGGCGGCAAGGTCGCCGTCATCTGCGGCTACGGCGACGTCGGCAAGGGCTGCGCCGAGAGCCTCCGCGGCCAGGGCGCCCGCGTGATCGTCACCGAGATCGACCCGATCTGCGCCCTGCAGGCGGCGATGGAGGGCTACGAGGTGCGGACGCTCGAGGATGTCGTCGAGACGGCGGACATCTTCATCACCGCCACCGGCAACAAGGACGTGATCACCGCCGACCACATGTCGCGGATGAAGCACAACGCGATCGTCGGCAACATCGGCCACTTCGACAACGAGATCGATGTCGCCGGGCTCGAGTCCTCGCCGGCCGAGAGGGTCAACATCAAGCCGCAGGTCGACGAGTGGCGCTTCCCCGGCGGGCACTCGATCGTCCTCCTCTCCGAGGGCCGCCTGCTCAACCTCGGCAACGCGACCGGACACCCGAGCTTCGTGATGTCGAACTCGTTCACCAACCAGGTGATCGCCCAGATCGAGCTCTACGGCCGGCCCGACGGGTTCACGGCCAGGGACGTCACCGTGCTGCCCAAGCACCTCGACGAGAAGGTCGCGCGACTGCACCTCGCGGCGCTCGGCGTCACCCTCACAGAGCTGTCCGGGGAGCAGGCCGCCTACCTCGGCATCCCGGCCGAGGGCCCGTATAAGCCCGATCACTACCGCTACTGAGTCAATGCGGGCCATGGTGCTCGCCGCGGGGCTCGGCACCCGGCTGCGACCGCTCACCTACGAGATGCCGAAGCCGATGGTGCCGGTGCTGGGCCGGCCGGTGATGGAGCACATCCTTCGCCTGCTGGCCCGGCACGGCTTCGCCGAGGCGATCGCCAACCTGCACTGGTTCCCTGAGCTGATCCGCGGGCGCTTCGGAGACGGCTCCGAGCTGGACATCGACCTCACCTACAGCGAGGAGGAGCGGCTGCTGGGGACCTCGGGGGGCGTGCGCAACGCCCGCGAGTTTCTCGGCGACTCCTTCCTGGTCATCTCCGGCGACGCGCTGACCGACCTCGACCTGGCGGCGATGCGCGAGTTCCACGAGTCCCACGACGGGATCGCGACCCTGGCCACCAAGCGGGTCGCCGACACCAGCCAGTTCGGGGTCGCGATCACCGGTGCCGACGGCCGCATCCAGGGCTTCCAGGAGAAGCCCGACCCGGCCGAAGCGCTCTCCGACCTGGCCAACTGCGGCATCTACATGTTCCGCTCCGAGATCTTCGACTTCTTCCCCGAGCCCGGCACGAGCAGGGCAGCAGGGCCGGACGACCCGCCCGGCTTCGCCGACTGGGCGATGGACGTCTTCCCGGCGCTGCTCGACGGCGACGTCCCCTTCTACTCGCACGAGATCGACGCCTACTGGAACGACATCGGCAACCTGGAGGAACTGCGCCAGGGCAACTTCGACGCGCTCTCCGGCGCCGTGGCGGTCGACCCCGGCGCGCCGCAGGTGGCCGAGGGGGTGCGGGCCGCGAGCGATCTGGGCGATGCCGAGGTCGAGGCCCCGGCGCTGATCGGCGACGGGGTGGATATCGGCGAGAGCGTGCGCATCGCCGGCCCGGTCGTGATCGGCGACGGCTGCCGGATCGGCGAGGGGGCGCTGCTGCGCGAGGCGATCCTGCTCGACGGGGTCGAGCTGCCGGCGGGAACCGTGGTCGCCGGCGGGATCGTGGCACGGGCCGCCCACTCTCTCTGACGGATTGCTGACTCTTTGCGCGCCATCCGCGCGCCCGGCGCCGCCAGACTTGCCACATGGACCCGTTGCGCGCCCTCGCTGCGGCTCTCGTGCCGCCGCTCTGCGCCGCATGCGGTCGCTCCTGCCCCCGCCCGGGCATCCTCTGCTCGCGCTGCCGGTGGGAGCTCGAGGCACTCCCGGCGCCGGGCGGCGGCCCGCCGCCCGGGCTGGACGCGGCCTTCTCGACCGCTGTCCACGACGGCGTCCCTCGGCAGCTGGTCGCCGCGCTCAAGTTCCGCTCCCTGCTGCCCGTCGCGGGCCTGATGGCGGAGCGGATCGCGCTGCTCGCGCCGCCCGGGGCGCTGGCGGGCGACCTGGTCCCGGTGCCGGCCGCGCCGCTGCGGCTGTTGCGGCGCGGCTTCGATCCCGCGACGGAACTGGCGGAGGCGCTCGGCCGTCGATCCGGTAGCCAGCCCTGCGCCTGCATGGCGCGTCGCGGTGGCGGCCGTCAGGTCGGTCGCGGCCGGACACGGCGCCTCGGCGACCCGCCGCGTGTGCGCGTCGCCGCCGCGCCGCCCCTCGACGCCGTCCTCGTCGACGACGTCCTCACCACCGGCGCGACGCTGTCGGCCTGCGCCCGGGCGCTGCGCGAGGCCGGCGCCCGGCGGGTCACCGCCGTTACGTTCAGCCGTCGACCCTAGTAGGCAGCCTCCCGCCCCTGCAGCCGCGCCACTGCGCGGCGGGTTTGAGATCGCTTGCGGCGCTTCTCGCGATGCTTCTTGACCTGGCGCCGGATGTCCTCCGCCAGCTCGTGAATCGTGTGCATCATCTTGGGCGATGCCTCGCGGGCCCTCAGGGTGACGCCCTTCAGCCGCAGCGTCGCCTCGGCGACCTGGCTGTCGGGAATAGCCGGATTGCGCTCCTCGTAGAGCTGGACATCGAGCGTCGCCAGCTCCGAGACCTGCATGCCGATCCGACGGAAGCGCTGCGTCACCTGCTCGCGAAGCTCCTCGGTGACCTCGACGTTGCGACCTCGAACCTCGATTCGCACGGTGCCTCCTTGGTCGCTTTCCGCTGTTCGCCGATGCTACGCCCCGGCGCCTTCTGGGGCAAGGGCGCGGGCAGCTAATCTGTCCCCGATGGCCGATGCCAGGGACATGGTCACCCGCGCGCTGCGGGTGGGAGAGGGCCGCAAGTTCAAGGCCTACGAGAAGCGGGTCGGGGCGATCAACAAGATCGAGCCCGAGATGGAGGCGCTCGAGGACTCCGAGCTGCGCGAGGTGGCCGACGAGCTGCGCGAGCGCGCCCGGAGCGGCGACTCGCTGGACGACCTACTGCCGGAGGCCTTCGCGCTGACCCGGGAGGCGGCGCGCCGCACGATGGGCCAGCGCCACTACGACGTGCAGCTGATCGGCGCCATGGTCCTCCACGACGGCGCGATCGCCGAGATGAGGACGGGCGAGGGCAAGACGCTGACCGCGACTCTCGCCGTCTTCCTCAACACCCTGGCCGGCGACAGCGTCCATCTGGTCACCGTCAACGACTACCTGGCCCGCCGCGACGCGGAGTGGATGTCGCCGATCTACGAGGCGCTCGGAGTTAGCGTCGCCTCGATCCAGGAGGACGACGACCACGAGGCGCGGCGCCGCAAGTACGCCCACGACGTCGTCTACGGGACCAACTCGGAGTTCGGCTTCGACTTCCTGCGCGACAACATGGCCGAGGCGCTCGAGCACTGCGTGCAGCGAGGCCACCACTTCGCGATCGTCGACGAGGTCGACAACATCCTGATCGACGAGGCGCGCACCCCGCTGATCATCTCCGGCGCGCCCGAGCAGGCCGCGCAGACCTACTACACGTTCGCCCGCCTCGCCAAGCAGCTGACCGGCGTGCCGACCAAGCAGAAGCTGCGCTCGATGGGCGAGTCGAAGGACACCTCCGACGTCGACTACGACTACGAGTACGACGAGAAGCACAAGACGGTCGCGCCGACCGAGCAGGGCGTGCAGAAGGCGGAGGAGTTCATCGGCGTCGACAACCTCTACGTCTCCGAGCACGGCAGCCTCGTCAACCACCTCGTCCAGTCGCTGAAGGCGGAGTCCCTCTACAAGCGCGACAAGGACTACGCGGTGGTCGACGGCGAGGTGATGATCATCGACGAGTTCACCGGCCGCATCCTCGAGGGGCGGCGCTGGTCGGAGGGCCTGCACCAGGCGATCGAGGCGAAGGAGAACGTCGCGATCCGCGAGGAGAACCAGACGCTGGCGTCGATCACCCTGCAGAACTACTTCCGTCTCTACGACAAGCTCTCGGGGATGACCGGCACCGCCCTCACCGAGGCCACCGAGTTCATGAAGATCTACAAGATCCCGGTGATCGAGGTGCCGACCAACCAGCCGATGGTCCGCGACGACCAGAACGACCAGATCTTCAAGACCAAGGACGGCAAGTGGAAGGCGGTGATCGCCGAGCTCGACGCCCGTCACCAGACCGGCCAGCCGATCCTGGTCGGCACCGCGTCGGTCGAGGTCTCGGAGATGATCTCCGACGAGCTGACGCGCCGCGGGGTCGAGCATGTCGTCCTCAACGCCAAGCCCGAGCACGCGCAGCGCGAGGGCGAGACGATCGCCCAGGCGGGCCGCAAGGGCGCGGTGACGATCGCGACCAACATGGCGGGCCGCGGCGTGGACATCAAGCTGGGCGGCGACCCCGAGGGCATGGCCCGGGCGGAGGTGGCGAAGAAGGGCATCCGGCCCGGGGACGAGGGGTTCGAGGAGGCGCTCGCGGAAAGGACCGAGGAGCTGCGCCCCCAGACCGCGGCCGAGGCCGAAGAGGTTTGCGAGCTCGGGGGCCTGTTCATCTGCGGCACCGAGCGCCACGAGTCGCGCCGCATCGACAACCAGCTGCGAGGGCGCTCCGGCCGCCAGGGCGACCCGGGCGAGTCGCGCTTCTTCCTCTCCGCCGAGGACGACGTGATCCGCCTCTTCGCCGGCGACCGCATCTACCGGATCCTCGACCGGCTGGGGCCGGTGGGGGATGAGGGCGAGGAGATGCCGCTGGAGGCGAAGATGCTCACCCGCACCGTCGAGAACGCGCAGAAGAAGGTCGAGGAGCAGAACTTCCTGATCCGCAAGCGCGTCCTCGAGTACGACGACGTGATGAACGAGCAGCGCCGCATCGTCTACAAGTACCGGCGCGAGATCCTCGAGGGCCGCGACATGTCGGAGGTCGCCCGCGAGGAGCTGTCCGGTGTCATCGGGCGCCTGGTCGACGAGTACACGCCCGGAGACGAGCTCGACGACTGGGACATGCCGGAGCTGGAGACGCAGCTTCGCCTGATCTGGCCGGTCAGCCACGACGTCGCGGGGCTGTCCCCGGAGGCGGTCGAGCCGGAGGCGCTGAAGGCCGAGCTGATCGAGGACGCCCTGGCCGCCTACGACGAGCGCGAGGAGGAGTTCGGCGAGGAGATGATGCGCTACCTGGAGCGCTCGATCCTGCTGCAGGTGACCGACACCCGCTGGCGGGAGCACCTCTACGACATGGACTACCTGCGCGAGGGCATCCACCTGCGCGGCTTCGCCCAGATCGACCCCCTGGTCGCCTACAAGAACGAGGGCTACTCGATGTTCGAGGAGCTGATGCACGCGATCTGGGAGGAGTTCAGCAAGCTGATCTTCCACGTCGAGGTCAGCTACGAGGAGGCCGAGCAGGCCTTCGCCCCGCCCGAGGAGCCGTCGGTGCTCGACTACTCGGGCGGCACGCCGGACGCCCAGCCCTCCGCCCTGCAGGAGGTCGCCGCCGCCGGTTCCGGCGGCGGGGTCGCGATGGCCGCCGCCGAGGCGACCTCGCCGGCGTCGGACGACGGCGAGGTGGTCGAGACGGTCGTCAAGGACGAGCACGACAAGATTGGCCGCAACGATCCATGTTGGTGTGGCAGCGGTAAGAAATACAAGAAGTGCCACGGGGCATAGACCCCGTCAGGGAGTTCATCCGCGCCTTCAACGAGCGCGACCTGGACGCGTTCGTCGAGGTCCTCGACTCCGATGTCGAGCTGCACGCGATGCGGGGCCTGCGCAAGGGCAGGGAGGCGGCGCGGTTGTGGGCGACCAGGCCGCCCGGTGGGGTGCAGCAGACGATTGAGTTGGATGAGCTGTACGAGGACACGGATCGGGCGGTCGCGTTGATACGACGGGTTTGGCATTGGGATGAGGACGGGTCGCCGGCGGGGGAGGACGAGATGGCGTGGTGTTTCGAGTTGAGCGATCGGCGGGTGAGGAGCTGGAGGCCGTTCGAGGACCGCGTCGAGGCCCTGCACGCGGGGGGCTTCGACCACGGCGTCGGCGCCGAGTAGTCTGCCGGGCATGGCCGAAGCCGCCCCAGCGGAATCAGTGCCCGCGCGGCTCGCCGAGATCCGCGGCCAGCTGAAGCTGCTCGCGGATTACCTTTGACCCGGCTGCGCTGGAGAGCGAGGTCGGGCGGTTCGAGGCCGAGATGCAGCGGCCCGGCTTCTGGGACGACCAGCAGGCGGCGGCACGAACTTCGGCCGCGCACGCCCGCGCGCAGAAGCGGCTGAAGACCTTCCGCGAGCTCGAGTCCGACGCCGGCGACCTCGACGAGCTGGCGGAGATGGCCGCCGAGGACGAGGAGATGGCCGCCGAGCTGAGCGCGCAACTCGCCTCGGTCGAGCGCCGCCTCGCCGAGTTGGAGGAGTCGCGGCTGTTCAGCGGCTCCTACGACGCCGGCGACGCCGTGGTCAGCGTCCACGCCGGGGCCGGCGGCACCGACTCCCAGGACTGGGCGGAGATGCTGCTGCGCATGTATCTGCGCTGGGCCGAGCGGCGCGGCTTCGCGGTGGAGATGAAGGAGGCCTCCGAAGGGGAGGAGGCGGGCCTCAAGTCCGCCACCTTCGTCGCCCGCGGCGAGAACGCCTACGGCCTCTTCGCCGCCGAGCGGGGCGTGCACCGGCTGGTGCGGATCTCGCCCTTCGACTCCTCCGCCCGGCGCCACACGAGCTTCGCCCAGGTCGACGTCGGCCCGCTGGTCGACGAGGACGTCGAGGTGGAGATCGACGAGGGGGACATCCGCGTCGACACCTACCGGGCGTCCGGGGCCGGCGGCCAGCACGTCAACAAGACCGACTCGGCGGTGCGCCTCACGCACACGCCGACCGGAGTCGTGGTCCAGTGCCAGAACGAGCGCTCGCAGACGCAGAACAAAGCCGTCGCGATGCAGCTCCTGCGCTCCAAGCTGATCGAGCTGGAAGAGCGCAAGCGGTCCGAGGAGCTGGCAAGGGAGCGGGGCGAGGTCAAGGACGTCGCCTGGGGCTCGCAGATCCGCAGCTACTTCCTGCACCCCGACCAGCGGGTCAAGGACCACCGCACCGGGCACGAGTCGGGCGACACCGAGGGCGTCCTGAACGGCGAGATCGACGACTTCATCCGCGACTACCTGAACAAGACAGCCGCGGCGTCGTCGTCCACCGCATAACGCCGAACGTCCCGGACTCCCCCGTATGGCGGGTGCTCTGGGACGTTCGATCGTGTTATTCGAGGATGCCTTCCATTTTGAGGAGGGCCTTCTTCATCGGGAGGCCGCCGCCGTAGCCGCCGAGGGCGCCGCCGGTGCGCAGGACGCGGTGGCAGGGGACGACGATCGGCAGCGGGTTGGAGCCGCAGGCGGTGCCGGCGGCGCGGACGGCGCGCTCGTTGCCGGCGCTCGCCGCCATCTCCGTGTAGGTGCGCGTCTGCCCGTAGGGGATCGTCGCGATCGCGTGCTGGACCCGGCCGCGGAAGCCGTCGGTCAGCTGCCAGTCCAGCGGCAGGTCGAACTCGCGCAGGCGGCCCTCGAAGTAGAGGCCCAGCTCGCGGCGGGCCTCGTCGAGCCGGCCCGGCGCCTCCAGCACCCGCGGGGAGACGCGGGCCACCAGGTCGGCGAGCACCTCCTCTTCGTCCTGGTTCGGCAGCCCCACCCGCACCAGGCCGCGCGGCGTGGACGCCAGCAGCAGGGTGCCGAACGGCGAGTCGGCAGTCGTGTAGGCGACGTCGAGCAGGCCCTCGGCTGGGGGGGCGGCAGGGGGAGGTGGGGTGGCGATCGACGCGGTCAGACCACGAATCTAGTGCGCCGAATGGCAGATCGCCAGGCACGACGGCCTTTCTTGCCGCTAAGTGGGGCAATTTGCGATGCACATGCGTGGAATACGCTCCCGGCTCACCACCTCCCACTTGCAACTACTTGAATAAGACTTGAAATGTGCCTGGAAAACGATGCATCCACTTGATTTCAGGGCGATCGTCGAGCGGGCCTTGGCCGAGGACATCGGCGCCGGTGACGTCACCGGCGAGGCGACCGTGCCCGCCGACGCCCGCGCCCGCGCCCGCATCGTCCAGAAGCAGCCGGGGGTGGTGTTCGGTATGGCGGCGGTGGAGGAGGCGCTGCGCCAGGGCGGCGCCGAGGGCTGCGACCGGCTGGTGGCCGAGGGCCAGTGGCGCAAGGACGTGCCGGCGGAGGTCGTCCTCGCGGGCGGCCCGGCGCGGGCGCTGCTCGCCGCGGAGCGCACAGCGCTCAACTTCCTCGGGCACCTCTCGGGCGTGGCGACGCTGACGGCCCGCTTCGCCGAGGCGGTCGCCGGCACCGGCGTCCGCGTCCTCGACACGCGCAAGACGACACCCGGGCTGCGGGCGCTGGAGAAGGCCGCGGTCGCCGCCGGAGGCGGCGTGAACCACCGCATGGGCCTCTACGACGCGATCCTGCTGAAGGAGAACCACCTCGCGCTCGCCGGCGGCATCGCCGGCGCGGTCGCCGCCGCCCGCGCCGCGCAGACCTCACTGCCGGTCGAGGTCGAGTGCCGGAGTCTCGACGACGTCGAGGCCGCGCTCGGCGCCGGCGCCGAGCGCCTGCTGCTCGACAACATGGACCTGGAGACGATCCGCAGCGCGGTGGCACGGCGCGACTCGGCGCCCGGTGAGCGGGCCGAGCTGGAGGTCTCGGGCGGCGTCACCCTGGACACCGTCCGCCTGGTCGCCGAGACCGGCGTCGACTACGTCTCCGTCGGCGCCCTCACCCACTCCGCGCCGGCGCTCGACTTCAGCATGCTGATGGAGCCGGCCTGACCGGCGGCGCTCAGCGCCGCACGCCCAGCTTCATCCGCATCGTCCGCGGGTGGATGGTGCAGACCAGCAGGTAGACGCCGCGCTTCCGGAACCGCTTGGCGAAGTTGACGCCGCGCCTGCTGGTCGTCTTCGAGCGGAAGCGCCGCCCCGGGCCGCGGGCCTTGGTCACGTTGTGGGGGTTGCGGCCGGCCCAAAAGAAGCGGACCACCGTGCCTCTCCTCACGACTTTCCTGGCAGGCTTGAAGAAGTTGTCGCCCAACTTGACCGCGGTCGCTCGCCGTCCGTCTGCGACGCCGCCGAGCTCCGGGACGAGAGCCACCGCGGCGACGGCGGTGATCACGCCGAGGGCGATGACGAGGGGGATCCTGCGGATGCGCATCCGGGCCTCCTGGGTCTGGTTCCGTTGAGTGTAGGGGCGGGGTCCTTTCAGGGTGGTTACGTCGGCGCACCGCCCGGGGTTCACTTCAGCAAGCGGGAGAGCCGCCTGTCCTTGAGCACCCGGCCGCCCGTCTGCTCCTTCGGGCAGTAGTTGGTCTGGTGCTCGGCGAAGAAGACGGCCTCGATAGTCGTCCCGCAGCGGGTGCAGGGCTCGCCCTCGCGCCGGTGGACCCGCAAAGGCATCGGCAGCTTGTCGGGGACGCGCTCCCCGACCTCCTCCTCGTAGCGGTCGATCGCGTCGCCGAGCACGCCCAGCGCGCCGCGCAGCCGCTCGACCTCCTCTGGGTCCAGATCCGAGCCCTTCCTGAAGGGGGAGAGCCGCGCTTCCCAGAGGATCTCGTCGACCCAGGAGCGGCCGATCCCCGCGATCGCCCGCTGGTCCCGCAACAGCGGATGGAGGTGACGCGGCTGGTCGACCAGCTCGGCAAACCGCGCCGCCGCCGGCGCCGGCCACGCCTCCGGCCCCAGCGTGGCGACCATCTCGTCCTCGCCGACCCCCTCGGCCGGCAGCAGCTTCGCCCAGGCCCGCTGCTTGGTGCCGAACTCCCGCAGTCGCAGCTCCCGCCCGTCCTCGAGCCGGATCAGGACGCGCGATGCCCGGTCCCTGGGCGACGCCCGCTTCTCGAATTCCCGCAGCCGCCCGGCCGACATCAGGTGCACGAGCAGCGCCAGATCGCCGAACTGAACGACGGGCATCTTCCCGGTCCGCCTCACCCCCGTCACCTCTCTCCCGACCAGCTCCTCCAGGGGCGGCTCGAAGGTCTTCATCACGTTCATCCCCGGCGCCACGGCCGATTCCACCCGAGCTCCCCCCAGGGCCGCATTCAGCCTTCTCGCCGTGATCTCGACCTCCGGCAGCTCGGGCATGCCGAGAGAGTAGACTCGGGGCAGTTCATTCGACTGGTTTTAGGCGCGAGCCGGGCCAGCGAACATCAAATTCGACCGCCCGCAAGGGGCCGTTGAGGCAACCGCTATGAAAGAGCTGCCCACGATCAACGAGCCGGTCACCATGCTCGACCTCGATCCGGAGGAGGTCGAGGAGATGTCGCGCGAGGTGCGCGAGCTGGCGGCGGAACGCGACGCGGTGATCCTCGCCCACAACTACCAGGTGCCCGAGGTGCAGACCGTCGCTGACTTCGTCGGCGACTCGCTCGGCCTCTCGCGCCGCGCCGCGGAGGCCGACGCCGAGGTGATCGACTTCTGCGGCGTCCACTTCATGGCCGAGACCGCCTCCGTCCTCTCGCCCCGGAAGACCGTGCTGATCCCCGACCTCGAGGCCGGCTGCTCGCTCTCGGACTCGATCACCGCCGGCGAGCTGCGCGACTGGAAGGCCCGGCACGACCCCGACGCGGTCGTCGTCATGTACGTCAACACCTCGGCCGAGGTGAAGGCGGAGACCGACTACTGCTGCACCTCCTCCAACGCGGTCAAGGTCGTCGAGCACATCCTCCGCGAGCACGGCCCCGACACTCAGATCCTCTTCGGCCCCGACATGTGGCTCGGCTCCTACGTCGAGAAGGTCACCGGGCACCGGATGCACGTCTGGCCGGGCGAGTGCCACGTGCACGCCGGGATCCGGCCCGACGACATCGTCGCCCAGCGCGAGGCGCACCCGGACGCCGAGTTCCTCGTCCATCCCGAGTGCGGCTGCGTCACTCAGATCATGGAGTTCGTCGCCTCCGGCGACGTCTCCGAGGAGGGCGTCCACATGCTCTCCACCGGGCAGATGCTCGACTACGTGGAGCGCAACCCGGAGGGCGAGTACATCGTCGCCACCGAGAACGGGATGCTGCACCCGCTGCGCCAGGCTGCCCCGCGGGCGCAGCTGGTCGAGGCCAACCGGATGGCCTACTGCAAGTACATGAAGATGATCACCCTGCCGAAGCTGCGCGATTCGCTGCGCGAGATGAAGTTCGAGGTGCGCGTTCCGGAAGACATCGCCGAGCGCGCCCGCGTCCCGATCGAGCGAATGGTCGCGATCGGGTAGCCTCGCGGCTGTCGTGTCCCACCTGAAGCCGGTTCCCGACCCCGCGCCGCCGCCGGACGCCGGCCGCGATCCCTCGATCGCGGAGCTGGAGCGCTACGCGACGGTCCTGCGGATCAACTGCGTGCGGATGCTCGCCGTCGCCAAGTCGGGCCACCTCGACTCCTCGCTCTCGGCCGCCGATGTCGTCGCCGGCCTCTACTTCAAGGAGCTGCGCCACGACCCGTCAAACCCGCGGTGGCCGGAGCGCGACCGCTTCGTCCTCTGCAAGGGGCACGCGGCGCCGATCCAGTACGCGGCGCTGGCCGAGTTCGGCTACTTCCCCCACCAGGACCTGATGGGCCTGCGCAAAATCGGCCAGCAGCTTCAGGGCCACCCGGACATGACCCGCACCCCCGGGGTCGAGGTCTCGACCGGCTCACTCGGCCAGGGGCTCTCGATGTGCGTGGGGATCTGCCTGGCGCTGCGCCTCGACGGGCTCAGCGACACATCGCACGTGTTCGGCGTCCTCTCCGACGGCGACTGCCAGGAGGGGGAGACCTGGGAGGGCGCCGCGGCCGCCGCGCACTTCGACGTCCCGAACCTGACGGCGATCGTCGACTACAACCACCTGCAGACCGACGGCACCACCGAAGAGGTCATGGACACCGGCGACGTGCGCGCCAAGTTCGAGGCCTTCGGCTGGGACTCGGTCGAGATCGACGGCCACGACATGGGCGCGATCGTCGAGGCGCTGCAGCGCAGCCGCACGCTGCGCAAGCCCGCGGCGATCGTCTGCCAGACGAAGAAGGGCCGCGGCGTCTCCTTCATGGAGGACCGCTTCGGCTTCCACGGCAAGCCGCCCAGCCAGGAGCAGGCCGAAGAGGCGCTGGAGGAGTTGGAGGCGCGGCTTGCCGAGCAGGAAGAAGCCTTGAAGGCGGCCGCGGGAGGAGACGACGGTGCCGCCTGAGGCGAAGACGGAAGCAATCGCCACGAGGCAGGCCTACGGCGACGCGCTGGTCGACCTGGGCGAGGCGCACGAGGAAGTCGTCGCGCTCGACGCCGACCTCGCCGTCTCCACCCAGTCGATGAAGTTCGGCAGGCGCTTCCCCGAGCGCTTCTTCAACTGCGGCGCCGCCGAGGCGGGGATGATGTCGATGTGCTGCGGGCTGGCGGCGACCGGCAAGGTCCCCTACGCCTCCACCTTCGCGGTCTTCGCCACCGGTCGCTCCTACGACCAGATCCGGCTCGGGATCGCCCACAACGAGCTGAAGGTGCGGATCGGCGCCAGCCACGGCGGCGTCTCGCTCGGCGAGGACGGCGCCTCGCACCAGATGATCGAGGACATCGCCCTGATGCGGGTGATGCCCCGCATGCAGGTGGTGGTCCCCGCCGACTACAACCAGGCCTACCGGGCGGTGATCGAGTCCTACGAGCGCTTCGACGCGCCCCAGTACCTGCGCTTCGGCCGGCCCTCGACCCCGATCGTCTACGAGGACATCCCCGAGACGCTGGGCGACGGCGTCGACGTGCTGCGCGAGGGCAAGGACATCTCGATCTTCGCTTGTGGGCACATGGTCTGGCGGGCGCTCGACGCGGCCGAGACGCTGGCCCGCGAGGACGGTGTCGAGGCCGAGGTCGTCAACGTCGCGATCCTCAAGCCGCTCGCCTCGGAGAAGGTGATCGAGTCGCTGGCCAAGACCGGGGTGGGGGTGACCGCCGAGGAGCACCGTGTCGTCGGCGGCCTCGCCGGCGCGATCCGAGAAGCGGCCGCGGAACAGCACCCGGTGCCGATCTTCGCCCTCGGCATGGGCGACCGCTTCGGCGAGTCGGGCACCGCCGAGGCCTGCATGGAGTACTTCGGCCTCACCGCCTCGGGAATAGTCGAGACCGCCCGCGAGGCGCTGCTGAAGAAGCCGATCGTCTCCCATCCGCCGATCCACGGCGGCGAGTGGGGCTGACAAGTAATTGCTAAGGGTTGCTTGAACGAAGAGTAGTATCTGTGCCATTGTGCGCGCAGGAGCCCAGGCGCTCTCGACCCTGGTCCCGCCCCTCACCGGCCTGATTCTGCCTGCGCTCGCGGAGCGCTCGCTGCCCCCGGCCGAGTTGCGCCGAGCGGTCGGCTCACCGGCGGCGGCCACCTTGCGCCGGCGCGTGCGCGCGCTGCGCGCGGACGGTTTGCTTGCCGACCGTCGGGATCCCGGCGGTGGCGCCGTGGCCCTCACCGGACGCGGGCGGGCGTTGCTGCCCGTCGCCCGCCACCTCGAGCACTGGCTGGCGGCTGCCCCGCGCGAGCCGCTCGCGCTGGGTGGCGAGCCCGCCGGAGCGGCGATCCGGGCGCTGGTCGCGGGCTGGGAGTCGACTCTGCTGGGCGAACTCGCCGGCCGGCCGCTGACGCTCACCCAGCTCGACATCGAGATCCCCGAAGTCAGCTACCCGGCGCTGGAGCGGCGGCTCTCGGCGCTGCGCGCCGTCGGCCTTGTCGAGCCGCGTCCCGGGCCGGGGAGGAGGGTCCCCCACGCGGTGTCCTCCTGGGCGCGGTCGGCGGTCGGGCCGCTGGCGGTGGCCGCCCGCTTTGAGGACGCCTGGATGGGAGGCGAGGCTGCCCCGGTGACCCGAGTCGAGACGGAGGCCGCCTTCCTGCTCTCCCTGCCCCTGGTCTCGCTCCCGCTCAGCGCCCGCGGCTCCTGCGCACTTGCGGTCGGCACCGGCGGCGAGGAGCGCGTGGCGGGCGTTCGGGCGGAAGTGGAGCGCGGCAGGGTCGCGGCGGTGGAACCTGGGCTCGAGTCGAGGCTCGCCACCCTCGCCCTCGGCACGCCCGCCGCCTGGTTCGAGGCCGTGATCGACGACCGCGCCGATCGGCTCCGCCTGCGCGGCGACAGCCGCCTGGCGCTGAGCCTCGTCCGCGGCCTGCACGAGGCCCTGTTCGGCTGAGGGCTCCGGCCGGTGGCCGGGGATAACAGACACCCTCTCCCGCAAACCGGCGGCACGAAGTGCGACCATGCCGGGTATGGCGGTATCTAGCGCGCCTGGTGCCCGGTGGTCGAGCCATTCAATCGGGGAGTTGACGGCTGCGGCTCTTGGCCGCGAGTTGTCGATGGCTGGAACGCTGGAACTGGTCGAATCGATCTCGATTGATCGTCCCTCAGCACCGTCGACAGGCAATGGGGCAATCTCGACTTGGGTCGGCTCGGTTGGCTATGAGCGGTATCGATCGGTCGAAGATTTCGCTTGCCTGCTATCGAGGAGGGGAGTTGAGCGGTTGATCGATGTGCGCGAGCTGCCGATTTCACGCCGTCGAGGCTTTGCCAAGACCGCGCTTGCCGCCGCTCTCGCGGAACAGGGCATCGAGTATCTGCACCTTCGCGGTATGGGCAACCCGAAGGAGTTTCGGGATCTCTACAAGTCCGGCCGGGTAGCTGAAGGCCGTGCGGGCTACGAACAACTCTTGGCCGAGGATCGAGCGGATGACCTGCGCGAGCTTGCCGAGACGATCCACGAGAAGCGGTCTGCGCTGATGTGCGTGGAGCACGACGAGGCGGTCTGCCACCGCCAGGTCATATTCGCTGCCCTTCGAGATCAGGTGGGACTTGAGCTAAGGATCGACCGCATCGGTTAGCGATAGCTGCTGCGATCTCGGCGGCCACCAAACGCCAAGGACGAGAAAGCCGTCTGGGTATTGGTGCTGATTGCCAACGATGAACGCCGCTTCCCTGTCAGCGCCGCACATCTGATCGAGCCACTTCTTGCGGATTAGTTCTTTCCAGTTCGCTTGATCTCGGACGTTGCGGAACAACTCGACGATCTCCCAATCGACGATTGACTGTAGATGGCCTTGGCAGGCAGTGTCTGAGCATCGGTAGCGATACTGGAATCTGAACGGAATCTGCTCAAGAGCTTCGCGCTGCTGCCATAGCTCGCCTGCGTCAAGAAGCGAACCCTGGGCGGCCCAGGCCTCCGCCATCTCGCTCTTCTCTGGGTCTCGTTCAACCTCATCAATGACTAGGTCCGAGACATCATGCACTCGGAACATCCCAAGTGAAGTGCCGACCTCCTGCTGAGCGCGGCGAATAGCGCACATGGACGCGCCGATTGCCGGCTCGACAATCGGCCGACGAGCCTCCCACCCACGAGCGGTGCTTATTACCGGCGCGGTCCGCTCGATGGAATCCGCATCTACCCTCCAGGACTCCGGCCTGCGGTCTGCCGTTCGCCTTTGGACTGTGGCGCGAATCGGCTCGTACTTGCGGAACTTCTGTTTGTCTTCAAGTGACCTGAACGGCACGGGGTAGAGCCGAATCCATTTGCCGTTGTCCAAGTCGAGACCCGCAATGCAGGCAACCTCACCGTACTTCCTACTCAGGTTCGGATACGCCTTGACCAAGGGCAGAACCTCAACCTTGTGCACCTGGCTGGAGGCGACCATGGGCCGATGCTACGCACGGCCTCGGCCGGTCCCGCGAGAGTCGGAGGTTGAGCGACCTACGGTCGGTGACGTCGCAGTCGGCGGACGTTGCGCGGCTGCTCCAGTAGTTGCACCACCACGACCGCCGCGCCGGTGCCGAGGACGATGCCGCCCCCTATCGCTCCTTCGGGCCAGCTGAGAAGCAGGCCGGCCGTGAGCACGGCGACGGTGACAGCGAGCATCGCGAGGAACATCGTCCACATCCCGCGCCCGTTGATGACCGGATCCCCGTTCATCGCGTTCAGTATAGGCCGCTCATCAGGCCGAACAGGTAGACCCCGATTCCAATGCCCGAGCCCAGGAATCCCGATGCGAAGGGCCGGTTTGGGCTATCGCGCGCCATTTGCAACGCGCGTCAAATGGCGCGCGTTGGGAATGAGCGACCCCTCGATTTGCAGGGGAAAAGCGGTCGCACGCGGGCTCGGCAAAGACAGGAAGGCGCCGGCGGAAGAAATTTCTTGACCGCTTGACCGGCGGTCGGTTAGCAACTGCGGCAACGGAAAAGCGCGGAGCCCCGGGCGTGGCCCGAGGCTCCGAGAGTGGCGGGCAGAGCCCGCCGGATGGAAGGAGACTCTAATGAGAGGCAAGAGGCGATTCAACCTCGCGCTCCTCGCTGCGCTGGCGGCGATGAGCGCGACGGCGCTGGCGGCAAGCTCGGCGGTGGCGACGGAGGTACTGCCGACCAACGACAAGATCACCGCGGTCAACAAGACGCCGACCGAGTTCATCCCCAACAACGCCTACTCAACGGTGGGCCTCAACTGTTACGACTCGGAGGCCGGCTTCGTTGTCGACAACACACGAGACCGCAACATCAACCGGCCCAAGACGGGCACGTTCTCGGACGACTCCGGCTCGGTGATCACCGATATGAACGACAATGACCAGGATCCTTCGGCTCGGGCTCCGGTCTTCGATGACTGCTGGGTATCCGTCTGGGACCCGATGAACCCGCAGGATCCGCCGACCGACATCGACGACGACGTCACGGTCACGACCAGCGACGTCAACGGCTGGTGGACGATCGCGGCGGACGCCGTCAAGGAGAGGGAGGAGAACGACGTCGTCGCGATCGGCGTGCCGATGGAGGGCGCCACGGTCGACATCGGCCTGCTCGGCTGCACGATCACGGTTTCCCCGAATCAGGCCTCGTCGGTGATGGCCGACTTCACCGACGGCGACAAGCAAACCGCGGCGAATCTGCAGGTCGACGGGCAGATCGATTTCGACGGCTGCGATCTCGACTCGCCGGCCCAGTTCGAGGGCGACTTTGCCGTCACCTCCGCTTCGGGCGCAGCGGTAGTCATCAACTACTGACCCGATCGGTCCCGAAAGCGCGCCGGCGCGGGGGCCCCGCGCCGGCGCGCACCGGGAACCGCCCGATGGCACTTCGCCAACTACGCCCGACCTTAGCCTTGATCGCGCTCGGTGCGGTCGCTCTCCTTGCGGTGCTGCCGGGTTGCGGCGGCGAGGGGGCCGGCGAGCCATCGCCACCGGTCGAGTCCTTGGCCGAGGCCTCCGAACGCGCCGGGGTCGAGTGGTACCTGCCCCCGGAGGAGATCCCCGGCGTACGGCAGCGCCTCGTCGGCAGTGGCCCCGATGCCGCCGTCCTCCTCTGGCGTGAGGGAGAGAGGCCCCCGCGCGAGGCGATCGTCTACCTGCACTCCTGGCTTCCCCTGCCGCCCAGCGCCGAGCTGCGGCAGGAGCGCCGCTACCTGCGCCGCGGCCGCTCGATCGTCTATCCCGTCTACCAGGACCCCGACACCCCGGCCGGGCAGGTGCGCCGGCACGCGGTCGCCGGGATCGCGGCGGGACTGGAGGCGATCGGCGCCGACCCGCGCACCCTGGTGGCGATCGGCGCGACCAGCGGCGGCGCCCTCGCCTTCGACTACGCGGCGCTCGCCCCTCGCCTTGGCCTGCCCAGGCCCCGTGCCGTGATCGGCGTCCACCCCGGCCGCAACCCCGACGGCGTCATCCCGCCGACAGACCTCTCCCGCATCCCGCCCGGCACCCGCCTGATGGCGATCACCTCCGAGGACACGAGGATCCCCGACGGCGAGGCGCAGGCGCGCGCCCTGCTCGGCGGGGCGACCCGGGTGCCGCGCCGCAACCGAACCCTGCTTCGAGCAACCATTTCAGGTGGAAAGCGATCCACCGACTCAACCCGTAACGGCGACCGCATTCGGCTCGCAATCGACTATTTCATCGGAAAAATATCGCGCTGAAGTTGGGGGCGCTTGACAAGCGCCCCCACCGTATGCGATATATCCCGGCGCAACTTTCCCTTACCGGAGGGTTGAAGGGAGCGAACCGATGGAGTGAGGAGGGGAGTCGAGGCGATGGACTGTTGCGCGCTCATGAAATCAGGGTGCCGAGCCTTGCTCGCGGCGCTTTCCATTGCATTGCTCGGGGCGCTCGCCCCGGCCGCTGCGTCGGCTGCTCCCCTCACGGTCACCCTGACCGGCAACGGGGAGGGGACCGTCACCAGCAGCGCCGGCACCCCCGACCCGATCGACTGCTCGATCTCCGGTGGAGTCGTCTCCGGCGATTGCAGCACGACGATCCCCGACTTCACACCGGTCACGCTCACCGCCGGCGCCGGCGGCGGCTCAACATTCGCGGGCTGGGCCGTGGGCGCCGGCAACTGCGACGGCACCGACACTCCCTGCACCATCCTCAGCGTCAGCCCCTCGATCCCGTTCGCGCTGACGGCGGAGTTCACCATCCCGGAGACGCTGCCCAACGTCGAGATCGACGCGGTCGCCCCGGGGGACGTCTCCGCCACGGGGGCGACCTTCCACGGCAGCGTCGACCCCAACGACTCCTCGCTCAACGCCTGTCGCTTCGAGTGGGTGCGCGAGGACGACCCCGGCGGTTTCGGCGGCACGGGCGTGGAGAGCGAGCCCTGCGACCCCGACCCTGGCGACGGCGACGACCCCGTTGAGGTCGAGGCCACCGCCACCGGACTGCAGCCCAACACCACCTACCGCGTGCGGCTGCTCGCCGCCAAGGCCAGCACCATCGAGACGATCGACGAGGCGGACGACCCGTTCACCACCGAGGCCGTGCCGCCGCTGGTGACCACGGGCCGCGCCTGGTCGGTCTCTGACACCACCGCGACCCTGGAGGGAACGGTCGACCCGCAGAGCTCCTCGACTGCCTACCGCTTCGAGTACGTGACCGAGGAGGAGTTCCAGCAGGAGGGCTTCGACGGCGCCGCTTCCACCCCGGTGCAGGACGCCGGCTCGGGTGGCGCCGCCGTGCAGGTGACCGCCGAGGTGGAGGGCCTGCAGCCCGCCGCCGCCTACCGCTTCCGCCTGCTCAGCGACAACGGCGTCCCGCTCGACCCCGAGTGCGACCCCGAGTGCGAGACCCTCGTCGACGGCGACGGCGCGAGCTTCGCGACCCGCTTACCGATCGTCTTCCCCGAGCGCGCTTACGAGTTGGTCAGCGCCCTGGAGACAAACGGCATCAACGCGGAAACCGTCCTCGCCTCCGCCGACGGGGAGCGCTACGCGTACAAGACCTACATCCCCGCGCCGGGCTCCGAGAGCGCGCACACCAACTACCACTTCGTCTCGCAGCGCTCCGCCGACGGCTCCTGGTCGCCCGCTCCCTGCTGCGCGCCGACTCCGCCTCCGGGCGAGCAGATCGGCGTCAGCCAGCCGCTTCTCTCGGGAGACCTGTCGGTCGCGGCGTTCGCCACCGGCCAGGCCCTCGACCCCGACGACCAAGCCGGCCCGCAGGGTGGTTCAAGCGGCGGGGATGTCTACGTCCGCGACCTCGGCACCGGGGCGCTGACCTGGGCTTCGCGCGACCCGGCGATCGCGCCCGGGACCCTCCAGACGGACCCGGCCAACGCGGACGATGTCCTCTACGTCTCCGCCGCCGGGGAGCGCGTCTACTTCCGCCCGCGGCGCCACCTGCTTCCCACCGACAACGGCGGAGGGACCTCGCAGACCGCGAGCCTCTACCAGTGGACGCGCCAGCCGGGCGCCGGCGGTCAACTCAGCCTGGTCGGCATCCTGCCCGGCCAGACCGAGGGGACCGCGGAGGGCTCCACGCTCGGCAGCGGCGATCACCGGATGAACGCGGTCTCCCGCGACGGCTCCCGGGTCGCCTTCAGCTCGCCCCCCGATGGCTCCGACCGCCGCCTCTACCTGCGCCTCGAGGGGGAGAGCACGGTCGAGGTATCCGACGGGCCCGGAGCTGTCTACCGGGGTGCCGACAGCGAGATGACCAAGGTCTTCTACACCCGCGACGACGACCTCTTCGCCTACTTCGTCGACGACGGCACGCGGCTCAACCTCAGCCAGGGGGGCGGCGTGCAGCGCGTCTACGTGGTCGCCGGCGACGGCAGCCGGGTCTACTTCGCCTCCGCCGCCAAGCTCACCGGCGGCGAGGAGGGGACGGCGGGGGAGTCGAACCTCTACCTCGCCGAGTCGGCGGGCTCGGGGGACCCGGTCCAGCTCACCTTTGTCGCCACCGTCGACGACCCGGACGGTTTCAGCAATAACTACGGGCTCGAGCAGTTCAGGGAGCGCCGGGCCGACGACGACGCTTCGCTGCTCGCCTTCCGCTCGGTGGTCTCGCCGATCCCAGGCCGCGCGACCGGGGGAGAGCCGCAGATCTTCCTCTACGACGCCGCTCGCGACCAGGTCGGTTGCGTCTCCTGCCCGACCGACGGCTCGGAGCCGACCGGCCCGGCAAACCTGACGCCGTCCAGCTACATCGGGGGAGGAAGTTTGATCCCGAACGGTGGGACAGCCGACCTGCTGCCGCCGAGCCGCAACGTCACCGACGACGGGACGGTGTTCTTCCAGACCGAGACCGCGCTGCTGCCCGCCGACGTCAACGGCAGGATCGACGTCTACGAGTACCGAGGGGGCAAGCTGCGGCTTGTATCGGCCGGCACCGGCCCCCTGCACGCCAGGTTCGCCGGCGCCTCCGCCGACGGCGGGACCGTCTTCTTCCGCGCCGCCGACAGCCTCGTGCCGGGCGTCCCGTCGGGGATCGCCCGCATCTACGCGGCCCGGACCGGCGGAGGTTTCGTCCCGCCACCGGCTCCGAGCCCCCCTTGCGCGGGGGGCGACTGCCGCGAGCCCGCTGCCGCGGCGCCGGATCCCCCCGGCGCCGCCAGCTCCGTGCTGCGCGGCGGCGGCAACCTGAGGCCCGCCGCGCGGCGGGGAAACCGCTGCGCGCGCTTCGGCCGCCGGGCGCGGTCGCTCGGCGGCCGTGCCCAGCGCCTGCGCCGCGGCGCCGCCCGCGTCTCCGGTGTCAGGCGCAGCAGGCTGATGCGCCGCAGGGCGCTTCGCCTGGCCAGGCAGGCCAGGCGGCAGGGCCTGCGGGCGAGCCGCTGTAGGCAGGGCGAGCGGAGGGCGAGACGATGAGCGCCGCGATCGCCCCCCGGCTCCGCCTCGCCGCCCTGGCGGCGGTCGTGTTGGCCGCCACCGCGACGGCTTCGGCGGAAAGCGCCTCGGCGGAGTTCGGCATCGTGCCGGGCAGCTTCGTGGCCAAGACGCACGCGCCGGTTCCCCTGCAGGTCACATCGGGGACCGGCCTTCCGCAGCAGCGGGCTGTCGACGTCGCGGCGATCGCCGCTTCCCCGCCGTTGACCGGGGCCGGCGCCCACCCCGACGCGACCGCCAGCTTCGACTTCAAGCTGACGGGCATCATTCCCGATGACAGCGTCAGGGACGCGGTCGTCAATACCCCGCCGGGCTTTCTCGGCAATTCGGAGGCGGTGCCAGCGTGCAGCCGCGAGGCGTTTGCGGAGACGTTCCGGAGCAGTGTGAGCTCGGCGCCGCACCCGGACGGCTGCCCACCCGCCTCCCAGGTTGGAGTCGCCACCGTCCTCCTAGCGCCCTCGATCTGGCCCCGCAACACCGCCCCGGTCTACCGGATCGCGACCGCCCCCGGCCGCCCGGCGTCGTTCGGCTTCGGGGTCGGCGCGCAGGGCATCGTCTTCAACCCCGTCCTGCGCAGCGACGGCGACTACGGCCTGTCGGTGTCAGCCACCGACATCGCCGGCAAGCCGTTCGGGGTGGGCAGGTCGGCGATCACCCTCTGGGGCGTCCCCGCCGATCCGATCCACGACTCCGAGCGCTGGGACCCCACGACGCCGAGCTGGGGCGCGCCCTCCGACGTCCCGATCCGCCCCTTCCTGATCAATCCGACCAGCTGCGACTCCGGCCCGCTGCCGACCCGGCTCAGCATCCGCTCCTGGCAGGACCCTGGCACCTGGCTGCCCGCCGATCCCGCCGACCCCGACTACGTCGACGTCTCGCCGGAGCCCACCGATTGCGACCAGCTCAGCTTCGGTGGTCCGAGCGCACCGGTCGAGCTCACGATGCAACCCGCGGCGCGGGTTGCCGGATCCCCGTCGGGCTATGAGACGACCCTCACCCTTCCCTACAGCGACGATCCCGACAGCCTGGCGAACCCGACCCTGCGCGACGCGACGGTTAGGCTGCCCGCCGACGTGGTGGCGAACCCGGCGGCCGCACGCGGCCTGGGGGCCTGCTCCTCCGCGCAGATCGGGCTGCGCGGCACCGACTTCCCCGAGCCGCACCCGAACCGCTTCACCGACGAGTCGCCTGCCTGCCCATCTTCCTCGAAGATCGGTGCTGTGGAGGTGGCCACGCCGCTGCTGGATGAGCCGCTGCGGGGGGCCGTCTACCAGGCCGCCCAGGGCGACAACCCGTTCGGCTCGCTGCTGGCGATCTACATCGCGATCGACGACAAGCGGAGGGGCTTGACGATCAAGCTCGCCGGCGAGGTCACCCCGGACCCCGACACCGGTCAGCTCACCGCGACCTTCTCCGACAATCCGCAGTTGCCCTTCACGCGGCTCGATCTGAGTTTCTTCGGCGGTGAGAATGCCGTTCTGGTCAATCCCCGCACCTGCGGCGAGGCGATAACGCGGGGGGAGTCCACCCCCTGGTCCGCGCCGCACTCCGGCCCGCCGGCCGAGCTCGCCGATGGCTTCGCCGTGGAGGGCGACTGCCCCCCGACCCTCGCCGAGCGCCCATTCGACCCCGGCTTCACGGCCGGGACGGTCAACCCGATCGCCGGGTCGACTTCGCCCTTCGCCGCGCGCTTCACCCGCTCCGACGGGGAGCAGGAGTTCGACCGGGTCGAACTGACCGTGCCGGAGGGGCTGACCGCCAGGCTCGCGGGCATTCCCTACTGCTCCGAGGCGCAGATCTCCGCCGCCCGCGCCAACGACGGCACGGCCGAGCAGGCCGATCCCTCCTGCCCGGCGGCCTCGCGGGTCGGCACGACCGCGATCGGCGCCGGGGCGGGGTCCAGCCCGCTCTACGTCGGCGGAGGGGTCTACCTCGCCGGCCCCTACAAGGGGGCGCCGCTCTCGCTGGCCTTCGTCGTCCCCGCGGTCGCCGGGCCCTTCGACCTCGGCGTTCAGGTGGTCAGGGCCGCCCTGCGCGTCAACCCGGTGACCGCGCAGATCACCGCGGTCTCCGACGAGATCCCGAAGATCCTCGAGGGGGTGCCGCTGCGGGTGCGGGACATCCGCGTCGCGATCGACCGCGAGGGCTTCTCGCTCAACCCGACCAGCTGCGCCGAAATGGGAGTCAGCGGCATCGTCTCCGGCTCGCACGGGGCGGCAGCCGAGGTCTCCAACCGCTTCCAGGTCGGCGACTGCGCGGCGCTCGGCTTCAGGCCCCGCACCTACCTGCGTCTCTACGGCAAGCGCTTCACGCGCAGCGCCAACCCGCGGCTGCGCGCGGTTGTCGTGCCGAGGCCCGGCGACGCCAACATCGCCCGCACCGCGGTGAAGATGCCCAACTCCATCCTTCTGGACCAGGACAACATCCGCACCGTCTGCACGCGCGCCCAGTTCGCCACCGACACCTGTCCGGAACGCTCGATCTACGGCCGCGCCGCGGCCGTGACCCCGTTGCTGGACCAGCCGCTGCGTGGCCCGGTCTACCTGCGCTCCTCCGACAACCCGCTGCCCGACCTGGTCGCCGACCTCAGGGGTCAGGTCCGGGTCGAGCTGGCCGGGCGCACCGACAGTGTCCGCGGCGCCCTGCGCAACACATTCGACATCGTGCCCGACGCGCCGGTGTCGAAGTTCGTGCTGCTGCTCCAGGGCGGGCAGAAGTCCCTGCTGGTCGCCAACCGCAACCTCTGTCGGGGCCCCCAGCTCGCCCGGGTGAACATGGTCGGCCAGAACGGCAGACGGCACCTGGTCAGACAGCGGATCAACATCCCCTGCCGGCGGGCGGCCAAGCGGCGGCAGGCACGGCGCCAGGCGGCGAAGCATCGCGCGGCACGCAGCGCCGGGCTCAGCCGTGCCCGGCAGGCGCGCTGAGGCGGGCTCCGGCGGGTTCCTTGCGGCGCTTCTCCCTGGCGTCGTGCAAGAGGGCGAGAAGGGGGGCGTCGGCCTACTCTCTCGCCGACCGTCCCCTCGCCCTGCCTACTTGCGCTCGAGCATGTAGAGGCGCATCAGCTCGTCGGGCGCGACGTCGAGCGCCCGCCCGATGGCGACCAGGGGGCCGAAGGTGGGGCTCAACTCGCCGCGTTCGATGCGGCCGACGTAGTTGCGGTGCAGGCCTGCCTCGAGGCTGAGCTGCTCCTGCGACATCTGCTTGACCATCCGCAGCCGCCGGATGGCCGCGCCGAGGGCGCGCAGGTCATCGTTGGGGCGGGCGGTGGCGGACACGCGCGTGGGGAAGCTCTCAGGCCGCCCACCCGCAGTCGACCTGTCATACGGTTACATCTTATAGGGTGAATACTTCCACGGTTCGCATCACAGAGCGAAACGTGGAGCTGAAGACGGCCCGGCGACGGCTCTGCAACCACCGATTTTGGTGCGATTGCGTGCGCGGGCTTCGATGAGTGCAAGCGTTTACTCATATTCCGTTAGCATTTCGCAGACTTTCAGGCACGGGCAGGAGGGTTTCGGTGCCCGCAGAACAAAGCGGAGCTATGGCGGAAAGCGGAAAGCAGCGCCGGGGCGGGCCCCCGATCGTCGATCTGCGCGACGTGACCAAGGTCTACCCGGGCGGCCACATGGCCCTGGACCGGGTCTCGCTGGCGGTCGACCGCGGCGACTTCGTCTTCCTGGTCGGGCCGACCGGCTGCGGCAAGTCGACCCTGATCAAGCTGCTGGTCCGCGAGCTGGCGCCGACCGACGGCAGCGTGCGGATCGCCGGCCGCGACGTCGGCACCCTGCCGGAGAAGAAGATCCCCCACCTGCGCCGCAACGTCGGCACCGTCTTCCAGGACTTCAAGCTGCTGCCCAACCGCACCGTCTACGACAACGTCGCCTACGCGCTGCAGGTGATCGGCGCCAGCCGCGCCGAGATCCGCGAGCAGGTGCCGGCGACGCTGCGCCTGGTCGGCCTCTCGACCAAGCTGCACAGTTATCCGGACCAGCTCTCCGGGGGAGAGCAGCAGCGCGTCTCGATCGCCCGCGCCTTCGTCAACCACCCGCCGCTGCTGCTCGCCGACGAGCCGAGCGGCAACCTCGACCCGGTCACCTCGATCGGGATCATGCAGCTGCTCTACCGGATCAACAAGACCGGCACCACGGTGCTGGTCGTCACCCACGACCGGGAGATGGTCGACAACATGCGCCGCCGGGTGATCGAGCTCTACGAGGGCCGCGTCGTCCGCGACGAGGTCAGCGGCGGCTACACCGAGGAGTCGACGACCGAGTTCGGCCTGCGGATGCGGGCCGAGATGGGCGTCGCCGAGGGCCAGGCCAACGGCCACGACACCGAGAAGCTCTTCTAGATGACCCGGCTCTTCTTCTTCATCCGCGAGGCGTTCCGCGCCCTGCGCCGCAACGCGGCGCCGAGCATGGCCGCCATCGTCACCACGATCGTCACCGTGATCCTGCTCGGCGTGCTGATCCCGGTCCTCCAGACCGCGCAGTCGAAGAGCGAGGAGGTGCGCGACAGCCTCGAGTTCCGGGTCGCCGTCTACGACGATGCGACGCCGGCCGAGATCGCCGCGCTGCGGCGCCGGCTCGCCGCGATCCCGAACGTCGAGTCGCTGCGCTTCATCGACAAGGCGGAGGCGCTCGACGAGCTGGCCGCGTCGCTGGAGTCCGACCGCAAGGAGATCCTCGCCCAGCTTCGCGACAACCCGCTGCCGCGCAACTTCGCGGTCAAGGCGGACGACGCCGCCAACCTCGCCGCGGTGCGCTCCGCGGTGGCGCCGCCCGGTCCCAGCGGCCGGCCGACGCCGATCTCGCCGATTATCCCCACCCCGATCGAGGAGGGGATCTTCGATCGTCAGCAGGAGTCGCAGCAGATCGAGCAGGTGACCGGCGCCCTGAAGGTGGTGCTGACGATCATCACCGTGCTGCTGGTGATCGCCTCGCTGATGCTGGTCGGCAACACGATCCGGCTCTCGATCTACACCCGTCGCCGGGAGGTCGAGGTGATGCGCCTGGTCGGCGCGACCCGCTGGTTCATCCGCTGGCCGTTCATGATCGAGGGGATGGTCGTCGGCTTCGCGGGAGGCTTGGCAGCCATACTCATACTGTGGCTCGGCAAGGTGACGATCGTCGACCCCCTCGGCGACACGTTCTCCTTCCTCGCGGCGCAGAACGCGAGCACCCTCTCCTTCCCGCTACTGGTCGCGATCCTCTTCAGCGCCGCAGTGCTGGTCTCCGCGATCGGCTCCGGCATCACCCTGCGGCGCTTCCTGAAGGTCTGAGGCGCCGGTGAGAGCGGGGAGGGCGGCGGCCCTGGCAGCCGCGCTCGTGGCCGTGCTCTGCGGCGGCCTCTGGCTCGGGGGGCACCCCGGCGAGTTGCCGCTGCCGCTGCGCGAGGCGTTCGTCGACGACAACGCCGGGCTGACGGCGGAGGCGAGCGAGCTGATCGAGGGCAACTACTACCGCCGCGTCGACGCCGCGCGGCTGGGCGACACCGCGCTGCAGGGGATCGTGCGCGGGCTGCGCCGCCGCTACGACGACCGCTTCTCCCAGTACCTCTCGCCGGCGGCGCTGGCGCGCTTCAACGAGGCGATCACCGGCCGCTTCTCCGGCGTCGGGCTCAGCGTCAGCGAGGTGCCGCGCGGCCTGCTGGTCGGCAGGGTCTTCAAGGGCTCGCCCGCGGCGGGCGCCGAGATCGCGGTCGGCGACGTGATCGTCTCCGCCGACGGCCGCCCGCTGGCCGGCCTCGACGCGGAGCGCGCGACGGCGCTGATCAAGGGGCCGGAGGGGACCCCGGTCACCGTCGGCGTCCTGCGCCCGTCCACCGGCAGGCGGCGCGAGGCGCGGCTCACCCGCGAGGAGATCGCCGTGCCGATCGTCACCACGAGCATCCGCGACGTCGGCGGCGTCGAGGTCGGCTACGTTCAGTTCGCCAGCTTCACCGAGGGGTCGCACGGGCTGCTGCGGCGGGCGGTGCGGCGCGTGCAGCGGCGAGGGGCGGGGGCGCTGGTCCTCGACCTGCGCCACAACGGCGGCGGCATCCTCCAGGAGGCGGTGCTGGCGGCGAGCGTCTTCCTGCCGGAGGGGGAGCTGGTCGTCACCACCCGCTCGCGCACCCAGGGCAGCGAGGAGTACCGGACCTCGGGCGGCAAGCTGCCGTCGCTGCCGACGGTCGTGCTGATCGACCGTGCCACCGCCTCGGCGGCGGAGATCCTCGCCGCCGCCCTGGCGGACCGGGGAGGCGCGACGCTGGTCGGCACGCGCACCTTCGGCAAGGGCGTCTTCCAGCAGGAGATCGACCTCTCCAACGGCGGCGCGCTGAAGCTGACGATCGGCGAGTACTTCACCCCCGACGGGACCAACCTGGCGGGAACCGGGGTGCAGCCGGGCGTCCGGGCCCGCGACCGGGCCGGGACCGCGGCGGACGAGGGTCTGCGACGCGCCCTGCGGGTGGCCGCCGGGCGGGCGGGCGCTTGAAGGGCGGCAAGCCGCGGCAGCGGGGCCGGCAGCGTGGCCGCGGCCGGCGGGGGGCGACGCCGCGACGCGCCGCGGAGGCCGTCGACGCGCTGCTCCGCGAGGGCCTGGGCAGTCGTGGCTTCCCCGACGCCCTGGAGGCGGAGGCGCGCGAGGCGGCGAGGACGGCCGGGAAGCGGGCGCGAGGGCGCCGCGACCTGGCCGAGCTGCCGACCTTCACCGTCGACCCGGCAAGCGCCCACGACTTCGACGACGCCGTCTCCGCCCGGCGCGAGGGAGGCGGGTTCCGGCTCTGGATTCACATCGCCGACGTCACGGCCCACGTGCGGCCGGAGTTCGGGCTCGACCTGGAGGCGCGCCGCCGCGCCAACAGCACCTACGCGCCCGGCACCTCGGAGCCGATGCTGCCGAGGGCGCTCAGCGAGGAGGCGTGCAGCCTGGCGCCGGGGGTCGAGCGGCTTGCGGTGACCGCGGAGATCGAGCTCGGCCCGGGGGGCGAGCCGGGGCCGGCGAGCTTCTACCGCAGCCTCGTCCGCTCCGACTCCCGCCTCGACTACGACCAGCTCGACGAGGTCTTCGCCGGTCGCCGCTCCGCCCCTTCGCGGGTCGCTGAGCCGCTCGCCGTCGCCCGCGACGCGGCCGCCGCGCTCGGCGAGCGGCGCTCCGCGACCACCCTCGACGTCGAGTCCTTCGAGCCGGAGTTCAGCTTCGACGCCGGCGGCGAGGTGACAGCCGCCCGCGCGGTGCCGCAGACCGAGGCTCACCGGCTGATCGAGCGGCTGATGATCCTCGCCAACGAGTGCGTCGCCGAGCTGCTCGAGCGCCGCCGCGTGCCCACCGTCTACCGGGTGCACGAGCAGCCCGACCCGCCGCGGATCGAGCGGCTGGTCGGGCAGCTCGCCTCGCTCGGGGTGCCGACCCCGGCGCTGCGCAAGGGGATCTCCCCGCGGGAGGCCGGTGAGCTGGCGGCGGAGGCCAGCCGCCTGGTGATCCGCGAGGCCAGGCGGCGCGGGCACGGCCGCGAGGCGTATACATCGCTCGTGCTCCGCTCGCTCAAGCAGGCCCGCTACGACGCCGCCAACGCCGGCCACGCCGGGCTGGGCAGCCCGGCCTACTGCCACTTCACCTCGCCGATCCGCCGCTACCCCGACCTGCTCGTCCACCGGGCGCTGCTCGGCGCCCTGGGGGAGGGGGAGGAGGGGCCGTCGGCGAGGCTGGCCGCTGACGCCGCCTGGCACTGCTCCGAGCGGGAGCGCGACTCGGCGAAGCTGGAGCGCGGCGCCGACGACGTCTGCGCCGCCTTCCTGCTGCGCCGCGAGCTGGCCGAGCGCGGGCGGGAGCGCAGCTTCGAGGGGGAGGTCTCGGGGGTGGTCCGCTCCGGCGCCTTCGTCTCCTTCGGCGGGGAGCTCGGCGACGTATACGAGGGCTTCGTCCCCGCCCGCACGATGAAGGGCGAGTACTTCGAGCTGAACGAGGTGGAGACGGCGCTGGTCGGCCGCGCCGGCGGGCGAGCCGTGCGGCTGGGCGACCCGGTCTCCGTGCAGGTGGAGCGGGTCGAGGCGCCCCGCGGGCGGGTGGACCTGAGGCCGGCCGATGGCTAAGAAGGGGAAGGGGAAGCGGGCGCCCGAGTCGGGCGACGTGGCGACCAACCGCCGCGCCCGCCACCGCTTCGAGGTCGTGGAGAAGATGGAGGCCGGCATCGTCTTGCAGGGCACCGAGGTGAAGGCGCTGCGCGAGGGCAAGGCGCAGCTGGCCGACGCCTATGCGGTGGTCGAGGGGGGTGAGGTCTGGCTGCGCAACTTCCACATCCCGCCGTATGAGCCGGCCAGCCGCGAGAACCACGAGCCGACCCGGCCCCGAAAGCTGCTCCTCCACAGGCCGGAGATCGAGAGCCTGGTCGGCAAGACCTCGCAGAAGGGGCTGACGCTGATCCCGACCCGGGTCTACTTCAAGGGGAACCGGGCCAAGGTCGAGCTCGCTCTGGCGCGCGGCAAGGAGGGGCGCGACCGCCGGCGGGAGATCGCCGAGCGCGACGCCCGCCGTGAGGTAGAGCGGGAGTTCAAGGCGCGGATGCGTTAGGGCGGCGCCTTGCGAGACCGCGCCCCGTCCGTCATTTCCCCTCCCGGCATGCAAGGATTGGCCTAAGGTGGGCGACTTCGTAAGCGACAACATCGAGGCCCTCCTCGTTGGCCTGATCGCGGCGATCCTGCTGCTCTTGATCGTCGTCAGCATCCTGCAGCGCCGCGGCAAGGGCGCAGCCACCGAGGTCGCGACGCCTCCAACCGCTCCCCCCGGCGCCGCCGCGCCACCCCCGCAGGGCCGCGAAAGCAAGCGCGAGCGGCGCAAGCGCGAGCGTGAGCGCCAGCGCGCCGAGCGCGCGCAGCGCCGCCGGCAGCGCAAGGCGCAGGCCGCGCAGCGGCGGGTGAGCCCCACCGCCGCCAAGATGTCCCGCAAGCAGCGGCGCGAGATGAAGAAGGCGCAGAAGGACGCCGAGCGCCAGGAGCGCGGGCGCGCCGCCGCGCAGGCGGCGCAGGAGCGCGAGTCGCTGATGCGCGAATCGCAGCCGCAGCCTCCGCCGGCACAGCCGCAGCCGCAGGCCCAGCAGCCACAAGCCCCGCCGACGCAGGAGCAGTCTTTCCAGCCGCCGCCTGCCGCCCCGTCGCCCGCGGCAGGCTATGCCGCGCCGCCGCAGCCGCCTCTCGCTTCGACCACTCCTCCGACCGCTTCGACCTCCGCCGACCCCGCCGCGGAAGAGCGGGTGCGGGCCAAGCTCGACGAGGTCCGCCGCGAAGAGGAGCGGATTCGCGCCGAGGCGGACCGGCGCATGCAGGAGGCCGAGCGGCTTCAGCGGGAGGCGGAGGAGCGGGCCGCCGGCGCCCAGGCCGCCACCACTTCGGAGATGCCCGGCGCCGGCCCGTCGCCGGGCGGCGAGCCCGCGCAGCAGCAGCAGCGCGGGGACTCGATGTTCGAGGAGGCGCAGGCGAGGCTGCGCGAGATCGAGCGCCGGGCCGAGGCCGCGGAGCAGCGCGCCGACTCTGCCGAGCGCCTCGCCCGCCTCAAGGAAGAGGAGGCGGCGCGCGACGAGCGCATGGGCGAGCTGTTCGAGAGCATCGCCAAGGCCGAGGAGCGGGCGCGGGAGGCCGAGCAGCGCGCCGAGGCCGCCGAGAAGGCCGCCCTGGAGGCGGTCGAGCGGGGCCGCAGGGCGCTGGAGGAACGCGGCTCACCGCCATCGCCGCAGTCCTACAGCCCGTAGGCCTCCAGCAGCTTCAGCCAGATCTCGCTGCGCGTCGGGAAGGCCGGGACGGCGTGGCGCAGTTTCTCCAGCGGCACCTCGGCGACGATCGCGACGGTCGCCGCGTGCAGGAAGTCCGCCGTCTCGAAGCCGGTGAAGGTGGCGCCGACGATCGTGCCCCGTTTCTCGTCGACGACGATCCGCGAGGTGCCGCCGGTCCCCTTGCCCTGGAAGCTCGCGCCCGCGGTCCCGTCGGTGTCGACGTCGATGGCCCTCGCGTCGATGCCCGCCTCCTCCGCCTGGGCCAGGGTCTTGCCGGCGGCGGCCACCTGCGGGTCGGTGAAGGTGACGCGTGGCGAGCCGATCTCCTCGGCGATCGCCACCGGCCCCCTGCCGAGCACGTTGTCGGCGGCGACCTGGGCCTGGTACTTGCCCATGTGGGTGAGCAGGGCGCGCCCGTTGACGTCGCCGACCGCGTACAGCCACTCGCGCCCGCCGACCCGGAGGCGGTCGTCGGTCTCCAGGAAGCCCCCCTCGCCGGGCTCCACCCCCGCGGACTCCAGCCCGATGCCCTCGGTCCGCGGCCTGCGGCCGACCGCGACCAGGATCTCCTCGGCCTCGACCCGGCCGCCGTCGCTCAGCTCGACCTCCACCCCGGCGGCGGAGGCGCCCACCCGCTCGGTGAGCACGCCGGTCCGCACGTCGACGCCGTGCTCGTCGCGCAGCGCCGCGGCGACCTGCTCGCCCGCGAACGGCTCCTCCCGCGGCAGCAGCCGCTCCTCGCCCTCGACCAGGGTCACGTCGGCGCCCAGCGTCGCCCACGCCTGCGCCAGCTCCGTCCCGACCGGCCCGCCGCCGAGCACGACCATCGAGGCCGGCACCCGCTTCGCCGTCGTCGCCTGCCGGTTGTTCCAGGCCTCGACCGAGTCGAGCCCTTCGATCGGCGGCATCGCCGCCGCGCTGCCGGTGGCGACCACCACCGCCCGCCGCGCGCTGAGGGTCTCCTCGCCGACCGCGACCTGCCGTTCTCCGTCCAGTCGCCCTTCTCCGCGGAACAGCGCGATCCCGCGCTCCTCCAGCCAGGGCTCCTGGCCCGAGTCGTCGAGGTCGTGGATCACCTCGTCGCGGCGGTCGAGCACTGCCTGGGGGTCCAGGTCGCCGGTGACCGCCGCCGCGGTGCCAGGCACCCGCTTCGCCTCGTCGAGCAGCTCGCTCGGCCGCAGCAGCGCCTTGGAGGGCATGCACGCGTAGTAGGAGCACTCGCCGCCGAGGAGGTGGGGCTCGACGATCGCCACCTCGAGGCCGCTCTCGGCCAGTCGTCCGGCGCAGACCTCGCCCGGCGCCCCGGCCCCCAGCACGATCGCGTCGAACTCGCGGCTCATACCGGTCCCATACCCGACACCGTACAATTGAGGCACATAGCACGGGGGCGACAGGCTTCGACCTGGTCGGCTCGTGCGAACGGTTGCAGGCCGAGGTGTCCGGAGGCCTCGTAAAACACCGGAACCAACCAATATGTGCGGACCATGAGTTCGCCCTTGTCGCTTAGCTAGAACCTAAGCGATGAGAGTCGGTCCTCCCTCGCCCGTGGGGAGGGGCACCGGCTTCAATTACGGGCTTGCCCGGGCGGATCGCCCCGTCCGCCGGGGGACTCCTAAGAGGGCTTTGCCTCCCGCAGTGCCCGCCGGCGCGGACCCCGGGAGACGAGACTCAAGCGCCGGCTATGCCTGTAGACGCCGGTCGTCACGCGACCAGGGACCCGAGTTCGATTCTCGGCGCCTCCACTGACTACGAAGCCGGTGGGCTGATGTCGCCCCGCGGCAGGGCGGCGAGCTGGACATCGCGGCTGACGGAGCCGATTTCGTCGGGAAGCTCGGAGAGGCGGGCGTTGCCGACGAACTCCAGCGGGCAGCCGAGGGGGCGGAAGAAGTTGTCGTAGTGGGTGGGTACGACCGCCTTCGGGTTGAGCTTGGGGAGGATTCGCCGCCAGTAGTCCTCGGTGAAGGAGCGGCCGGCGACGCCGGCGAGGAAGACGTCGACGTCGCGCTCGCGGACCGCGTCGTCGACGAGGTTGGCGCTGCCCTGGTGGTAGAGGCGGACGCCGGCCACGTCGATCGTGATCCCCCAGACCTGGCCGCACCTGTAGGCGGCGGGGGAGAGGCTGTCGAGGTGCTCGCAGGTCAGCTCGCCGTCGTAGGGGACGGCGAGGCCGAGCAGCAGCTTCGAGTGGGCGCTCGGCGTGAAGCTGACTGTGAAGGGGCCGAGCTCGTAGCGGCGGTAGGGCTCGACCTCGACGGTCTGCCCGGCCAGCCCGTGCAGCGCCATCAGCCGCACGAGGGAGCTGGAGCCGTAGGCCTTGCAGCCGAATCGTTGCGCGATCGCCGGGGCGTCGACCGCGTGGTCGAAGTGGGTGTGGCCGACCAGCACCCCGGCGACCTCTCCGGGCGCCCGGGCGAAGCGGTCGAGGGCGGCCGGGTCGGGCATCGCCGGCTTTCGGGTAACGAGGCTGCGCAGCGGCACCCTCGACACGTAGGGATCGATAAACAGCGTCCGGCCCTCGTGGGTGAGGCGGTAGCCGGACACCCCGAGCCACTCGACCTTCAACCCGGCCGGCAACTCCAGCGGCCTTGCCTCCAACTCGCTCGTCGCCTGCGCGTCGTCGCGCTGCATCGAGCTCCTGGTCGCCCTCGCCCTGGCGAGCTCGCCGATATGCCGGATCGGGTTCGGCATCTCGGCTCGAATCTAACCCTTCGGCTGTCCTAGAGTCTCGGCAGATGATCTTTCGGCAGATCACCCACGACGACCTCGGCTGCGCCTCCTACCTGGTCGGCGACGAGGGCGCCGGGGTCGCGGCGGTGGTCGATCCCCGCTTCGAGATCGACGAGTACCTGGAGCTGGCCCGTTACATGGGTGTCTCGATCGAGCACGTGCTGGAGACCCACAACCACGCCGACCACGTCTCCGGGCACGGGCGCCTGGCCGCCGCGACCGGCGCCAAGATCTACATCCACCGCGAGGCCTCGCCCGGATACGAGCACGTGCCGATCGACGACGGCTTCGAGCTGGAGATGGGCGAGGTGACGGTGCGGGCGCTGCACACCCCCGGCCATCGCCCGGAGCACACCGCCTTCGCCCTGATCGACCGCGGGCGCAGCCCCGAGCCGTGGGCGGTGCTGACCGGGGACACGCTGTTCGTCGGCGACGTGGCGCGGCCCGACCTGGCGATCGAGAAGCGCGACGGCGCCCGCGGCATCTTCCGTTCCCTGCACGAGAAGCTGCTGCCCCTGCCCGACACCTGCGAGGTTTGGCCGGGGCATCTGGGCGGCTCGATGTGCGGGGGGCCGGGGATGGACATGAAGGTCTCCTCGACGATCGGCTACGAGCGCGCCCACAACCCGACACTCTCGATCGCCGACGAGGAGGAGTTCGTTGAGCAGGCGGTCGCCAAGCTCGGCCCGCAGCCGCCCAACTTCGAGGCGATCGTCGCCCTCAACACGGGCCCGTTCATCACCGAGGGGGTCGAGGCACTGTCACTCGCCCCGCACCGGGTCGAGCAGAAGCGCGCCGACGGGGCGTTGGTCGTCGACGTGCGCACCGATCAGCAGTTCGACGGCGCCCACATCCCCGGCGCGGTCTGCATCCCGATGCTGGGAATGGGTTTCGGCTCCCGCCTCGCCTGGATCGCCGACCGCGACCAGGAGGTCGTCTTCGCCGGCCGCGACGACGACGACGGACGCCGCGCGGCGCGCCTTGCCGTCGCCGTCGGCATCCGCAAGCTGGCCGGCTTCCTCGGCGGCGGGATGACCGCCTGGCGCCAGGAGCGCCGGCCGGTCGAGCAGGTGGAGCGGCTGCCCGCCGCGGAGCTGCCCGACCGCGCCTCCGAGTCGGGCCTCCAGATCCTCGACGTGCGGGAGCGCTCCGAGTGGGAGGAGGGCCACATCCCCGGCTCCCTCTTCCAGCCCTGGCACGACATCGACGGAATCCCCGAGAGCCTCGACCCGGACCGCCCCGTCGCCGTCCTCTGCGGCTCCGGCTCCCGCTCCGCGGTCGCCGCCGGCCTGCTCCAGCGCCACGGCGCTCGCGAGGTGATCCACGTCACCGACGGTGGCGTCGGCACCTGGGCGAAGCTGGGTAATCCTCTGGAACAGCCGGGCGGCTGAACCTACCCGCCGGCCGCGACCGGCTCGCGGTCGGCGTCGCGCTGCCGGAGGGAGCGCAGGGGACGCTTCAGCACGACCCGGGTGCCCTTGCCCGGGGTGAGGGTGATGTTGCGGACCGCGACCCGCTCGGGGCGGGGGTCGGGGGCCTCGAGGTCGGCGCGCTCGAGGATCGCCTTGAGGATGACCCGCATCTCGTACTGGGCGAAGGCGGCGCCGATGCAGCGCCGCACGCCGCCGCCGAAGGGGATCCAGGCGTAGCTGTCCGCGTCCCCCTTCAGGAAGCGCTCGGGCCGGAACTCGTGCGGCTCGGGGAAGAGGTCTTCGCGGAAGTGCAGGGCGGCGATCGCCGCCATCACATAGGTGCCGGCCGGCAGCTCGTAGCCGCCGATCCGCAGCGGCGCGGTCAGCTTGCGGGCGGCGTCGACGAGCACCGGGCGGATACGCAGCGTCTCCTTGACCGTCGCGTCGAGGTAGTCGTCCTCGCCCGCCGCGACCGACTCGCGCAGCTTCTCCAGCACCCGCGGCGTGCGCAGCAGCCGCTCCATCGCCCAGGCCAGTCCGGTCGCGGTTGTCTCGTGCCCGGCGGCGAGCACCGTGACCAGCTCGTCGCGCAGCTCCCCGTCGCTCATCGGCGAGCCGTCGTCGTGGCGGGCGCCGAGCAGCAGGGAGAGGACGTCGTCGCGCTCCCCATCGCTGCCGGCGACCTCGGCGCGGCGCAGCGCGATCTCCTCGAAGATGAAGTCGTCCATCGCTTTGCGGGTGCGCAGGAAGCGGCCCCACGGGCTCCAGCGCCCCAGGTCGCGGCGCAGCGGCGGGAAGGCGGTGACCAGGTTCAGCCGGGCGCTGAAGGCGTCGATCAGCCGCTCGAAGCGGGCCAGCCGCTCCTCGTCGTTGACGCCGAAGACGGCGCGCATGATCACCGCCAGGGTGATCCGCTGGGTGTGCGGGCGCAGCGCGAACGGCTCGCCGACCGGCCAGCTCTCCATCTCGCGCAGCGTCGCCTCTCGGATCAGCTCCCCGTAGTGGCTGATCCGCTCGCCGTGGAAGGGAGGCAGCAGCAGCTTGCGCTGGCGCATGTGCGGCGCCTCGTCGAGCGTCAGGACGGAGTTCGGGCCGAGCGCGGGCTCCAGCACCGTGGCGTTCGCCTCGCCGGCGTGCAGCTGCTCCGGAGAGCCGGTGAACAGCTGCTTGACCAGGGCGGGGTCGGAGACGTATACCAGCCGCTTGAAGTAGGGGAAGGAGATCGTGAAGACATCGCCGTAGCGCCTTTGGAAGCGAATCAGGACGCCGAGCGGGTCGCGCACGTAGCGCAGCGCCTGCCACGCCGCCGGCGTCCTTGATCCAGGTGGAAAGCTCATGCCCAACACCCTAGGACATCGACTGGCTGTTCAGCCAGCTCACCGAACGTCCCAATCTGCACTGCATAGCGGGTGCTCCGGGACGTTGACTGCCTGAGGGGTTCAAAAGACGACGGTGCGAGCGCCGTCGAGCAGGACGCGGTCGTCGAGGTGCGCCTGCACGGCACGGGCGAGGACCAGCCGCTCGATGTCCCGCCCGGTCCGCTTCAGGTCGTCGACCTCGTCGCGGTGGCTGACCCGGGTCACGTCCTGGTCGATGATCGGGCCGGTGTCCAGCTCCTCGGTGACGTAGTGGGCGGTGGCGCCGATCAGCTTGACGCCGCGCTCGTGGGCGCGGTGGTAGGGGTCGGCGCCGACGAAGGCGGGCAGGAAGCTATGGTGGATGTTGATCGCGGGAGCGCCGAGGCGCTCGAGGAAGCCGGCTGAGAGGACCTGCATGTAGCGGGCCAGGACGAGCAGGTCGGTCTCGCCGGCGAGCAGCTCCAGCGCTCGTTCCTCCGCCTCGTCCTTCTTCCCGGTCTCGACCGGGACGTGGTGGAAGGGGAGGCCGAGCGAGGTGACCTGGCCGGCGTGGTCGGGGTGGTTGGAGATCACCGCGACGACGTCCCCGCCCAGCTCGCCGCTGCGCCAGCGCCAGAGCAGGTCGGAGAGGCAGTGGTCCTCACGCGAGACCATGATCGCCACCCGCTTGCGATCGCTCGACTCGGCGAAGCGGTGGTCCATCTCCAGTGGCCCGGCCACCTGCTCGGCGAAGCGGCGGCGCAGCTCCTCCCGCTCCTCTTCGGGGGCGGGCTCGAAGACCATCCGCATGAACAGCCGCCCCTCCTCGGTGGAGTGCTGGTCAGCGTCGACGATGTTCAGGCTCGCCTCGGCGAGGAAGCCGCTGACCGCGGCGACCAGGCCAGGACGGTCGGGGCAGGCAAGCAGCAATCGGGAGGTCGGCGCGGCGCCCATTCCACCATGATCCCGCCCCGCGATAGGTGCTCCCGAGCCGCGACCCGGGGTGCACGATCGATTTCAGGGGACGGCGCGGCCTCTTCATCCGCGCCTGAGCAAGTGACGAATGCCACGTCCTTCTTAGGAGTGTGGGCGGAGTCACACATATGAGCCGCCGAGATCGCCAGGGTGCCCGACTTCCCGACCGGAGGTTAAGCACTTGCTCACAAAACGGATTGGCATCTCGATCGCGCTTGGCCTCGCGGCCGCTTCGCCGGCGGCCGTGGCAGCGGCTGCCGACGGGGGCGGGACGAGCGCCGGCCCGGTCGCCGGCGACGAGCAGGCCGCCGGCCTCGGCGGCGCCCGCCTGCTGGAGCGCCCGGGGGAGCGGCTGCACCGCGCTATCCGCGTCCACCTGCCGGAGATCCGGGCCGAGCGGCGCGCCGAGCGCCGCCGCGAGCTGCGAGAGGAGCGACGTGAGGCGTTCGCCTCGCTGCCGGGCGGGGTCTCACGCTCGACCCTGGAGGCGATTGCCGCCTGCGAGTCCGGCGGCGACCCGACGATCGTCTCCGCCGACGGCTCCTACCGGGGCAAGTACCAGTTCTCCTACGGCACCTGGGCCTCGGTCGGCGGCAGCGGCGACCCGGCTGCGGCGGCGGAGGCGGAGCAGGACTACCGCGCGGCGCTGCTCTACGCGCAGTCGGGCTCCAGCCCGTGGCCGGTCTGCGGCTGATATGCCTGGCGGCGCCGGACACACTTCGCGGGGCGTTGTCCTCAGTCGGCCAAATGGCGCTGCCATTCGGCCTCCCTGCGTCCTACCCCCGCTCGGCCCGGCACTCGCCAGCCGCTTCGGATAGTCACTGAGTGAAGGAGTGGTTAGGCGGCCGCTTCGCGCTCGGGCGCGAACGCGGTCGCCTCTTCCACGCCACCGGCCTCACCGGCTTCCTCGACCGCGCGCGGGCCTGTGCGCGGCGCGAACTCGGCCAGCTGGCGCTCGATGCAGGGCGTGCAGCAGCACTCGGGGATGTGCAGGCTTGTGTGCGGGCAGACGGTCATGCGCTCCTCACCCTCGATAACACGGGAAGCTAGCTTCGGAAGCGGCGGGAAAACCTAGACGATCAGGGCCTGTCTCGTAACCCCGCGTGTGCGGGAGGTTGCGAGACAGGCCCTTACTGCAAGGATGGGCCCCATGAGCGGCGAGGGCGTTCCCGCCCCCGATCCCGAGGGCCCCGGGCGCAAGCCCCTCGCGGAGGCGGTCGTCGAAGCAAGGGTCCGCGCCCCCACCCGCGGCAACCGCAAGCTGGAGAGGTTCCTCGACGCGGTCAACGCCGACGAGCAGGTGCGCGCCTGGTGGCACATGGCCCAGGTGCACGCCGAGCGGCTCGGCATGTCCGACCACTCCTGGGTTCACGTGCAGATCGTCCTCAACGTCGCCCTGCGCCTGCTGCGGCTGCTGGCCAAGGCGGGGGTGAAGCCGGCGGTCGTCGCCGACCACGGGCTCTCCGACCGCGACGCCGAGGTGGTCGTCGCCGGCGGCGCCCTGCTGCACGACGTCGGCATGTCGATCCACCGCGCCGACCACGAGGAGTACAGCCTCTTCCTCGCCCACGGGGCGCTGCAGCGCCTGCTCGCCGACTGCTATCCGGAGCCGCAGCGCAGCGTCGTCGAGGCGGAGATCCTGCACGCGATCATCGGCCACCGCCGCCGCGGCGAGCCCTACACCGTCGAGGCCGGGATCGTGCGGGTCGCCGACGCCCTCGACATGGCCCAAGGGCGCACCCGCATCCCGCTGGAGGCGGGGCAGGAGGGGATCCACTCGATCTCCGCCGCCGCCGTCGACGAGGTGCGGATCGAGGCGGGGGAGGAGCGACCGGTGCGGATCGAGATCGATCTGAACAACTCCGCCGGCATCTTCCAGGTCGACGACCTGCTGGCAACCAAGATCCGCGGCACGCCGCTGGAGGGCCGCGTCGAGGTGGTCGCCAAGGTCGAAGGGGAAACCGAAAAACGGCTGTTGACCGGGTTCCGGTTGGCGGATTAAAAGCGCTGGAGCCGGTGCCGCTGCTCCTTGCGCCGCTCGAGGCGACCCTGGACCAGCGAGAGTGCGGTCACCAGGATCGCGAAGAAGGCGATCACGCCGAAGCAGAAGAAGGTGATCTCCTTGTCGGTGACCGGGCCCAGCCAGCCGGCCCCTTCGGAGGCCATCGCCGCGGGGGCGAGGGCGAGCAGGCCGAGCGTTGCCGCGGAGAGCGCGGCGAGGGCGCGTGCGGTGCGGGCTCCGTGCCTCACGAAGCGAGACTCTAGCTGACCCGCCCACATATCTAGCGCCTGCCCGGGCGGCCCGGGCGCGCGACTAGGATGCCGCGGATGTCCGAGCTGGAAGCCCTCCTCCTCGGGATCGTGCAGGGGCTGACCGAGTTCCTGCCGATCTCCTCCTCCGGCCACCTGATCATCGTCCCCTGGCTTCAGGACTACACCTTCCTGCTCGACAACCCGGAGTTCAACAAGACCTTCGACGTCGCCCTGCACGCGGGCACGCTGATCGGCGCGATCGCCTACTTCCGCCGAGAGGTCGTGGAACTGACCCGCGGCTTCCTCGCTTTCCTCGGCAAGAGGGCGATCGAGACGATGCAGGAGCGCCTCTCGGTCGCTATAGCGGTGGCGACGGTCCCGGCGGTGATCGCGGGCGGCCTGGGCGCGAACTTCATCGACGAGCAACTCGGCGAGCCGTGGATGATCGCCCTCCAGTTGATCTTCTTCGGCTTCATCCTGGCCGCCGCCGACCGCTTCCCGCAGCAGCGGGACCTGACCGGGGCAGGGATCCGCGACGGGGTCTGGATCGGTCTCGCGCAGGTCCTGGCGCTGGCGCCGGGCACCTCGCGCTCCGGGATAACGATCGCCGCCGGCCGCTGGCTCGGACTGGACCGCGACGCCGCCGCCCGCTTCTCCTTTCTGATGCTGATCCCGGTCGTCTTCGGCGCCACCGTGTACGAGGCGGCGGGGGCGGCCTCCGACGGCCTGCCGGCCGGAGTCGCCGGGCCGATGGTCGTCGGCACGGTCGCGGCGGCGGTCTCCGGCTTCCTGGCGATCGCCTTCCTGCTGCGCCTGGTGCGCACCGCCAGCTACATGCCCTTCGTCTACTACCGCTACGCGGCGGGGGCGGCGATCCTGCTCGTGATCGCGCTGGGCATCCGCCCGGCCACCTTCTGAGACGCCGGTAAAAGCCGCAACGCGGGGCTTTTGCCGCCGTTCGGTCGTCCGCTCCGCCTACAATCGCGCTTGCCGGGTGGATGGCAGGCCCGTCCGCACGGCGCTGCCGATGGCAACGCAACCACAGACGATCCGGCTCGCGGTGGTCGACGACGACAGCGGTTTCGTCACCGTGCTCGCCAAGCGCTGCGAGGCGGCGGGCTGGCAGTTGCGGCACTCGGCCGGCGCGATTCCCTCCGAGGAGCTGGTGGCGATGAAGCTGAACGCGCTCGTCGTCGACCCGGCGGCGCTCGACGGCGAGGGTTGGGCCTACCTGGAGCAGGCCTGCGGGATGCTCCCCGACCTCGGCGTGGTCGTCTGCACCGGCCGCTCCAGCGTCGCGCAGCGGGTGCGCGGCCTGCGCCTCGGCGCCGACGACTGGGTGACCAAGCCCTGCCACCCCGAGGAGGTGATCGCCCGGGTCGAGGCCGTTTCGCGCCGCAGGCGCCGGGGAAGCCCGGCGGTCGAGTTCGGCCCGCTCGTCGCCGGCGAGCTGGAGATCCGCGCCGACCAGTACCAGGCCTTTGCCGGCGGCCAGAGCGTCGACCTCACCCGCCGCGAGTTCGAGCTGCTGCACCTGCTCGCCGACATCAAGGGCCAGGTGATCGAGCGCGAGGCGATCTACCAGCGCGTCTGGGGCTACGCGATGGCCCACGGCGACCGCTCCGTCGACGTCTTCGTCCGCAAGCTGCGCCAGAAGCTGGAGCGCCGCTCGCCCGGCTGGTCCTACATCCACACCCACTTCGGCGTCGGCTACCGCTTCGACCCGGAGCCGAAGGCGCCGGGGACGGAGCCCGGCGAAGGCTCCGACGGGGCGCCCGAGCCTTCTGCGGAGGTTGCGGAGACAACCGCCGCAGCCCCCGCCTGACCACGGCTTTTTCACACCTTTTTCACAACCCCGCTACAGCCGCGTAACAAGCTGCTGGGGGGTTCGGCGCGATTGTGCTTGTCGTCGGCCACTGCGGCCGGCGGACGAAGCGAATCGACAAGAAAAAGGAGTCTCAGTTGAGAAGCTCTAGATGGATTGCGGTCGTCGCCTCGGCGTCCCTCCTCACGGTGGGCGTCGCCGCATGCGGCAGCGATGACGACGACAGCGGCAGCGGCGGCGGGGGCGACCTCTCCGGCACGATCCGGATCGACGGCTCCAGCACGGTGGCGCCGCTCTCCGAGCCGGTGGCCGAGCTGTTCATGGAGGAGAACCCGGACGTCAGGGTGACGGTCGGCACCTCCGGCACCGGCGGCGGCTTTGAGAAGTTCTGCAACGGCGAGACCGACATCTCCGACGCCTCGCGGCCGATCGAGACCGACGAGGAGCAGGCCTGCCGGCAGAACGGGATCGAGACCTCTCAGCTGACCGTCGCCAACGACGCGCTCAGCGTGGTGGTCAACCCGGAGAACCCGGTGACCTGCATGACCGTCGACCAGCTTGTGCAGGTCTGGGGGCCGAACTCGGAGGTCGACAGCTGGAGCCAGATCGACGGCCTGCAGCCGGCCTACGACGCGGAGCTGACCCTGTTCGGGCCGGGCACCGACTCCGGCACGTTCGACTACTTCACCGAGGCGATCAACGGTGAGGAGGGCGTGCAGCGCTCCAACTACAACAACGTCGGCGAGGACGACAACCAGACCGTCACCGGCGTCTCCGGCGCCCCCGGCGGCATGGGCTACTTCGGCTTCTCCTTCCTGCAGGAGAACGAGGGCAAGATCAAGGCGCTGGAGATCGACGGCGGCGACGGCTGCGTCGCTCCTTCGGCGGCGACCGTCCAGAACGGCACCTACGTGCCGCTCGGGCGCGGCCTCTTCATCTACCCGTCCGCCGAGGCGCTGCAACGGCCCGAGGCGCAGGAGTTCCTCCAGTTCTACCTCGACAACGTCAACGACGTCGCCGAGCAGGCCGGGTTCATCTCGCTCACCGATGCGCAGATGAGCAAGGCCCAGTCCCAGCTGGACGCGCTGCTCGGTGAAGGCGGCGGCGAGGAGACCACCGGCTAGCGCCGGACCTCTCCGCCAATGGAAGCGCGGGATGCGATGGGGGCCTTCGGGACCGGGGCGGCGGGGATGCCGCCCCGGTCACTGGAGGCCCCTTCCCCGCGCTACGGCGAGAAGGCGATCCAGGGCCTGCTCGCCCTCTGCGCCGCGGTCTCGGTGGCGACGACGACGGCGATCGTCGTCTCGCTGCTGGTGCCGACCCTCTCCTTCTTCGGCGAAGTCCCGATCTTCGACTTTCTCTTCGGCACCGACTGGGCCCCCACGTTCACCCCGGCCAGCTTCGGCGCCCTGCCGGTTGTGGTCGGCACCCTGAGCACGACCCTCTGGGGGATGCTGGTCGCGGTCCCGGTCGGGCTGCTCTCCGCGATCTATCTCAGCGAGTACGCCAGTCCGCGAGTGCGCCGCGTGGTGAAGCCGGTGATCGAGGTGCTGGCCGGCATCCCCACGGTGGCGATCGGCATCTTCGCGCTGATCTTCCTCAGCCCGACGGTCGAGAGGGTCCTCCCCTTCTTCGTCAAGGTGCCGCCCTTCAGCGCCGGCGTCGCCGGCCTCGCGATCGGGCTGATGATCGTGCCGATCATCGCCTCGATCTCCGACGACGCGATGCGGGCCGTCCCCGGCGGCCTGCGCGAGGCCGCCTACGGCCTCGGCGCGACGCGGATGAAGGTGGCGACCCGGGTCGTCTTTCCGGCGGCGATCTCCGGCATCGTCGCGTCGATCGTGCTGGCCGGCTCGCGGGCGGTGGGGGAGACGATGGTCGTGCTGCTGGCGGCGGGCGCCTCGCCCAACCTGACCTTCGACCCCGGGGTTTCGGTGCAGACGATGACCGCCTTCATCGGCACCACCGCGACCGGCGACATCGCCACCGGCACGACCACCTACGACACGATCTTCGCGGTCGGCTCGCTGCTCTTCGTGATGACGCTGGCGATGAACATGGTCGCGATCCGCCTGGTGCGCCGCTACCGCGAGGTGTACGACTGATGGCCCCCTACGACTGCCCCCGCAGCGAGCGCGCCAGGCTGGCTACGGCGGGAGCGCGCGCCACGACGGTCGGCTCGCTGAACCGCCAGCCGGGCGGCGACGTGCTGAAGGGCAACGTCTTCCTGGCGCTGCTGCTGCTGGCGCTCGCCGTCAGCCTGCTCGGGCTGACCGCGATCATCGTGCAGGCGGCGGTCAACGGCGCCCCGGCCTTCAGCCTCGGCCTGTTCACCGACCCGCCCTCGTCGCTGGCGGAGCGGGCCGGGTTCCGGCCGGCGCTGATCGGCACCCTCTACCTGATCGGTGGGGTCATCCTGCTAATCGTGCCGCTCGGCGTCGGCGCCGCGATCTACCTGGAGGAGTACGCGGACGGAACCCGCTGGTGGAACCGGCTGGTCGAGCTGAACATCCAGAACCTGGCCGGGGTCCCCTCGATCATCTACGGCATCCTCGGCCTCGCCTTCATCGTCCGTGGCCCGCTCGACCTCGGCTTCATCGTCGCCGCCGGCTCGCTGACCCTGGGGCTGCTGGTGCTGCCGACGGTGATCCTCGCCGCCCGCGAGGCGATCCGCGCCGTGCCGCCCTCGATCCGCGAGGGCTCGCTGGCGCTCGGCGCGACCCGGTGGCAGACGATCCGCCGCCAGGTGCTGCCGGCCTCGGTCCCCGGCATCGCCACCGGCGTCATCCTCGCCATATCCCGGGCGATCGGCGAGACGGCGCCGCTGCTGCTGGTCGGCGCGACCACCTTCGTCACCTTCAATCCGAGCTTCTTCGGCGACGACGGCTACTCGGCGCTGCCGGTGCTGATCTTCAACTACGCGACCCGCCCCCAGGACGAGTTCCGCGTGCTCGCCTCGGCCGGGGTGATCGTGATGCTCATCGTGCTGCTGGCGATGAACGCATTCGCGGTTTGGCTACGAAATCGTTACGAGCAGCAATGGTAGATGAATAAAGTGAGCGAGCGGATGGCACAGGACGAGAGCAGACCAGAGACCGCCCGGGAGGCGCGAGAGGCGGCGGCCGAGCGCGCCTCGATCGCCGTCCGGCCAGAGTTCCAGCAGGGCAGCGGCAAGATCGGCAAGGAGAAGATGTTCGAGGCCAGGGGCGTGACCGTCTCCTACGATGGCCAGACCGCGGTCAAGGACGTCTCGCTGGACATCTTTAAGAACGAGGTCACCGCGCTGATCGGGCCCTCCGGCTGCGGCAAGAGCACGCTGATCCGCTGCCTGAACCGGATGAACGACCTGATCCCGGGAGCGGAGGTGAGCGGCCGGATCCTCTACCACGGCGAGGACCTCTACGGCCCCAAGGTCGACCCGGTGCAGGTGCGCAAGATGATCGGCATGGTCTTCCAGAAGCCCAACCCGTTCCCGAAGTCGATCTTCGACAACGTCGCCTTCGGCCCCCGCGTCCTCGGCCTGAAGGACCTCGACGAACGGGTCGAGCAGGCGCTGCACAGCGCCGCGCTGTGGGACGAGGTCAAGGACCGGCTCGACCAGAACGCCTACGGGATGTCGGGCGGCCAGCAGCAACGGCTCTGCATCGCCCGCGCCCTCGCCGTCGACCCGGACGTGATCCTGATGGATGAGCCCTGCTCGGCGCTGGACCCGATCTCCACCGGAAAGATCGAGGATCTGATGACCGAGTTGAAGGAGAGCTACTCGATCGTCATCGTCACCCACAACATGCAGCAGGCCGCCCGCGTCTCCGATCGCACCGCCTTTCTGATCGTCGAGCTGAGCGCGTCGGAGACGGAGCGCTGGGGCCAGCTGGTCGAGTACGACAAGACGGAGAAGATCTTCACCAACCCGGCCGACAAGCGGACCGAGGACTACGTCACCGGCAAGGTGGGCTGATGCCGGGCGCGAGGCGATAGCGATGGCCGAGACGGTCCGCGTCCAGTACCAGGAGGAGCTGGAGCGGCTCGAGGCGAGCGCGCTCGACGGGCTCAACATGGTCACCGCGGCGCTCGACCGCACGATGGAGGCGGTCCAGCACCAGGACGTCGAGCTGGCGCAGCTGGTGATCGCCGACGACGACCGCATCGACGGCCGCTACCTGGAGGTCCACCAGAGCCTGATCGCGCTGCTGGCGATGCAGTCGCCGGTCGCCACCGACCTGCGGCTGATCTCCGCCCTGCTGCACGTGCTGAAAGGCATCGAGCGGATGGGTGACCAGTGCGTGAACGTCTGCAAGCTGCTGCCGCTGACCGGCAACGATCCGCCCGCCGACGAGCGGATGGTCGAGCGGATCCTGGCGATGGGGAAGAACGTGCGAGCCGAGATCGGCCAGGCGAAGCGGGCCTTCGAGGACCGCGACCTCGGCCTTGCCCGCGATCTCGTCCGTCGGGACGATGCGGTCGACGAGCTGAACAAGGAGTGCTTCCACCTGGCGCTGAAGATCGGCGATGACGCCGACAAGCGCGAGTGGGCGATGACGATGCTGCTCGCGGCGCGGGCGCTGGAGCGGATCGGCGACAACGCGGTCGACATCGGCGAGCAGGTCGCCTTCGTCGTCACCGGCCTCTTCCGCGAGTTCGAGGACGCCTCGCACCCGGAGGAGACTCCCTCCTAAACCGGTCCGGGGATTCTGGGAACATGAAGCGCAGTTCCCGGATGCTCTGCGCGGCGATAGACATCGGCTCCAACACCACCCGTGTGCTCGTAGCCGAGCCGCTGGACGGGCAGTTGAAGAAGGTGATGGAGCAGCGGGCCTACACGCGGATCAACAAGTCCGTCGATTCCTCGGGAGACGTCGAGGCCACCAAGATCGAGGAGGTGGCCGAGGTCGTCGCCACTCAGGTGCGCCTGGCGCGCGAGTTGGGGGCGGAGACGATCCGGCTGGTGGCGACCGCGGCGATCCGCGAGGCGGGCAACCGCGACGAGGTGGCGGCGGCGATCGCCGCCGCTTCCGGCTTCGACGTCGACGTGCTGAGTGAGGAGGAGGAGGGCCGGCTCTCCTTCATCGGCGCCACCAAGGCGCTCGGCCACCCGGTCGAGGGCAAGGTCGGCGTCGTCGACGTCGGCGGCGGCTCGACCGAGGTGATTCTCGGCACGGTGGCGGGCGGGGTCGAGTCGGTGCGCTCCTGGAAGATCGGCTCCGGCGCGCTCGCCGACGAGCTGATCGAGTCCGACCCGCCCTCGGCGGCGGAGATCCGCAAGGTGCGCGACCGGGTCGACGACATCTTCGAAGGGGTCGAGGTGGAGCAGCCGGGGCAGGCGGTCGCGGTCGGCGGCAGCGCCACCTCGCTGCGGCGCCTGGTCGGCGCGGTACTCGAGTACGAGACGCTGGAGCGGGCGATTCGGGTCCTCGCCGGCGAGCCGGCCGCGGAGGTGGCCCGCCGCTTCGAGCTCGACCCGCGGCGCGTCCGCATCCTGACCACCGGCGTGCTGCTGCTGGAGAAGATGAGCAAGCTGCTCGGCCAGCCGCTGCAGATCGGCAAGGGCGGCCTGCGCGAGGGCGTCATCCTCGACCTGCTGAACGGCCATGCCAATGGCTCGACGCCGGCCAAGCTGGCCGCCTGACGCACTGCTCGGGCTCGGTGTCGCGGCGGCGGTGGGCGCCACCGCGGTCGCGGCGCGGGCGATCGGCAGGATGCGAAGCGGAGGCGACGGCGCCGAGGGCCCGAAGTCCTCGGTAGCGACCAGGGCGATCGACAGGCTACGAGGCGACGCCGCCGCCCGCTCCTACCGGCTGAAGCACGAGGAGAAGGCCGGCCGCGGGCTGCGCCGCATCGCGCTGGGTCGGGCCGAGCACGCGCTCGAGCAGCTCGACGAGGCCGAGAGCGGCGACTTCGCGACCTCGGTGCACGAGTCGCGCAAGGACCTGAAGAAGCTGCGGGCGGTGCTGCGCCTGGCCCGCAGGCGGCTGGGGGAGGACCTCTACCGGGCCGAGAACCGTCGCTACCGCGACGCCGGCCGGCTGCTTTCCGCCGGCCGCGACGCGGAGGTGAAGCTGGAGACGCTCGACTCGCTCGCCGAGCGCTTCGGCGAGGAGTTCCCGGCAGAGGGGGTGAGCGGTTGGCGCGAGGTGCTGGTGCTGGAGCGGAAGGTGACCGCCCGGGTGGCGAAGGGCGACGGGATCGTCGCCGAGGCCCGCTCCGAGATCGCCGCCGGGCGCGAGCTGATTCTCGCCCTGCCGCTGAAGGGGAGCTCCTGGGGCCTGGTCGGGCCCGGCCTCGCGCGCAGCTACCGGCGCGGCAGGCGGGCGATGCGGCGGCTGCTCGACGAGCCGAGCCGAGAGCTCGTCCACGAGTGGCGCAAGCGGGCCAAGGACCTCTGGTACCAGCTGCGGATCCTGCGCGGCGCCTGGCCGGCGGTGCTGGGCGAGGCGGCCGAGGAGGCGCACCGCCTCACCGAGCTGCTCGGCGACCACCACGACCTCACGGTCCTCTCCGAGGACGCGGCGCGACGGCCGGGCCTGCTGGGCAGGGCCGAGCCCGGCCTGCAGGCGCTGATCGCCCGCCGCCAGGAGGAGCTGCTGGAGGAGGCGGTGGCGCTCGGCCGACGCCTCTACGCGGAGAAGCCGGATGCCTTCGGCGCCCGCTTCAAGGCCTACTGGGACGCCTGGCGGCGGGCTTCCGGCCCGTAACGAACGGTTCACGAGCGAAGCCGTCCCGTGGGTACGATTGCTCGATCGACGACCCGTCCCTCTACTTCAATCGCGAGCTGTCCTGGCTCGACTTCAACGAGCGGGTCCTCGAGCTGGCCGAGGACCCCTCCGTGCCGCTGCTGGAGCGAGTCAAGTTCTGCGCGATCTACGCCAACAACCTGGACGAGTTCTTCATGGTCCGGGTCGCCGGCCTCTTCGAGCAGCTCGACGCCGGGATCGACGCGCGCGGTCCGGACGGGCTCTCCCCGGCCGAGCAGATCGACGCGATCCAGGCCCGCGTGCTGGAGCTGGACCGCCGCTTGCACGCCTGCTTCGGCGGCGCGCTGCGGCCGGCGCTGGAGGAGCACGGGATCCGGGTCGCCTCCCTCGACGCGGCGAGCGAGGCGGAGCGCCGCGAGATCGACGCCCGCTTCCACGAGCAGGTCTTCCCGGCGCTGACGCCGCTGGTGATCGGCCTCGGCCGTCCCTTCCCGTATATCTCCAACCTCTCGCTCAGCCTCGGCGTGCTGCTCAACGACCCCGAGTCCGGGACCGAGGTGATCGCCCGGGTGAAGGTGCCGAAGGAGCTGCTTGGCCGCTTCCTGCCGGTCGGCGAGGAAGGGACCACGTTCGTGCCGCTCGAGGACGTGATCGCCGCCAACCTCGACGCCCTGTTTCCGGGCACCGAGGTCGTCGACCACGGCTACTTCCGGGTCACCCGCGACGCCGACTTCACGGTCTCCGACGAGGCAGACGACCTGCTGCAGGCGGTGCAGGACGAGATCCGGCGCCGCCGCTTCGGCGAGGTCGTACGGCTCGAGGTGGAGGCGGGGATGAACCCGAAGCTGCGCGCCCAGCTGGTCGACGCGCTGCGGCTGGAGGACCGCGAGGTCTACGACATCGACGGGCTGATCGACCTCGCCGACCTCGGCGACGTGGCCGGGGTCGGCGGTCACGCCGAGCTGCGCTACCCGCCCTGGGTCCCGGTCACCCAGCCGCGCCTGCAGGGCGAGGACGACGAGCCGATCGACATCTTCGCCGCGATCCGCCAGGGAGACATCCTCGTCCACCATCCCTACGACTCGTTCGCCACCTCGGTGGAGCGCTTCGTCGAGCAGGCAGTCGCCGACCCCGACGTGCTGGCGATCAAGCAGACCGTGTACCGGACCAGCGACGACTCGCCGCTGGTGCCGGCGCTGATCCGCGCTTCGGAGCGCGGCAAGCAAGCGGTCTGCATGGTCGAGCTGAAGGCGCGCTTCGACGAGGAGGCCAACATCCACTGGGCGAAGTCGCTGGAGGAGGCGGGGGTGCACGTCGTATACGGCATCCCCGGCCTGAAGACGCACGTCAAGTCGATCCTCGTCGCCCGCCGGGAGGGCCGGCGGGTGCGCCACTACGTCCACATCGGCACCGGCAACTACAACCCGAAGACCGCCCGCCACTACACCGACGTCGGCCTGTTCACCGCCGATCCGGAGATCGGCTCCGACGTCGCTGAGATGTTCAACTTCCTCACCGGCTACGGGCGGCCGGCCCGCTACCGCAAGGTGCTGGTCTCGCCGACCACGATGCGCGACCGGATCCTCGAGGAGATCGAGCGGACGACGGAGGCGAAACGGCGCGGGGAGGAGGCGCGAATCCAATTGAAGATGAACTCGCTGGTCGACGCGCGCTGCATCCGGGCGCTGTATGAGGCGTCGCGGGCCGGGGTGCCGGTCGACCTCAACGTGCGCGGCGTCTGCTGCCTGCGGCCGGGCGTGCCCGGCGTCTCGGAGAACGTCCGCGTCAACTCGGTCGTCGGCCGCTTCCTCGAGCACTCGCGCCTCTACGTGTTTCGGCGCGGCGAGGAGACGCGGCTGCTGACCGGCTCGGCGGACCTGATGCCGCGCAACCTCGACAGCCGCGTCGAGCTGGTGGTCCCGGTCGAGGACCCCGAGCTGCGAGCCGAGCTCCTCGACGCGCTGGAGCGTAGCCTCGTCGACAACGTCAACTCCTGGGAGCTCGACTCCGAAGGCGCCTGGACTCGGTGCGAGCCGGGCGAGGAGCCGCGCAGCGTGCAGGCGGAGCTGCGTGAGCGCCATGCGGCGAGGGCGGCCGAGTCGCTGACCCCCCCCACCGCGGAATCGCCGCTGCCGCGACCGGCCGCGGCCGGGCGGCCCTCATAGGATTGCCGGGCGTGGCGCGCTTCTCACTCCTACCCCGCGATCGCACCTTCTTCGACCTCTTCACCGAGGCGGGCCGGAACACGCTTCACGCGGCACAGCTCCTCGACCGGATGATGGGCGAGTGGCCCGACGACAACGGGCGGGCGCGGGAGATCCTCAAGGCGGAGCAGGAGGGCGACCGGATCACCCACGACATCGTCCAGCGGCTCAACTCGACCTTTGTCACCCCGATCGACCGGGAGGACATCTACGGGCTCGCGACCCAGCTCGACGACATCGTCGACTACACCGAGGAGGCCGCCGACTTCCTCGGCCTCTACCAGATCGAGGCGCCGATGGCGCAGTCGCAGGCGTTGACCGGTGTCCTTGTCGCTGCCTGCGAGCAGCTGGCCGGCTGCCTCGACGATCTCCGCGGGTTCAGGGGCCTCGACCGGTACTGGATCGAGATCCACCGGCTCGAGAACGAGGGCGACCGCATCTCCCGCGACGCTGTCGCGTCGCTGTTCTCCAACGGCATCGACCCGATGGTCGTGATCCGCTGGAAGGACATCTTCACGGTGCTCGAGAACGCGATCGACGCCACCGAGCATGCGGCTCAAATAATTGAAGGCATAGTCATTAAGAATTCGTGACGGTCCCAGACGCCGCCATGCTGTGTCCTCAGTCGGCCTCCTCGGGTCACGCACTAATAAGTGCGCTCCCCTCGTCTGCCTCCCTGCGTCCTTGCCTGGCGACGTCTGGGACTCGTCACGTATGAGTTCGGACGTTGTCATCGTCATAGTCGTAGGGGCGGCGATCGTGTACGGGTTCGTGAACGGGTTCCAGGACGTCGCCACGACGGTCACCTCCGCGATCTCGACCGGGGCGGCGAGCCCGGGGGTGGCGGTCGCCGCCGCGGCGCTGCTCAACTTCGCCGGCGCCTTCCTCTCGCTGAGCGTGGCCGCGACCGTGGCGCGGGAGATCGTCGACCCGGAGGTGGTGACGCCGACGACCGTGCTGGCCGGCTTGGCCGGGGCCATCGCCTGGGTCGTCCTCACCGCGCGCCTCGAGCTCCCCTCCAGCTCCTCCCATGCCCTGCTCGGGGGCGTGGTCGGTGCGACCCTGGTTGCCTTCGGGGCGGACGGGATCCTCGGCGCAGGGCTGGTCGACAAGGTGCTGCTGCCGGCGCTGGCGGCGCCGCTCGTCGCCTTCCTCGCCGCCGGGGCTGCAATCGCTCTCATCTATCGATTGGTGGCCCGGCGCCGTCCCAGCCCGGTGCGGCGCGCGTTCCAGGCCGGGCAGGCGCTGTCCGGCGGGCTGCTGGCGGTCGCCCATGGCGCCAACGACGCCCAGAAGGCGATGGGCGTGATCGCCCTGGCCCTGATCGCCGAAGGCTCGCTGGGCGGCGGCGCCGACCCGCCGTTCTGGGCGATCGCCTCCGCGGCGTCCGCGATCGGGCTCGGGACCTACACGGGGGGCTGGCGGATGCTGCGCGGCGGGCGGGCGCAGGTGCTGGAGATGGACGCCGCACAGGCCTTCTCGGCACAGGCGGCGGGGGCGGGCACGATCCTCGCCGCGACGCAGCTCGGCTTCCCGATCTCGACGACCCACGCGATCAACGGGGGGGTGATGGGCGCCGGCGCAGCGAAGCGCCTCTCCGCGGTCCGCTGGGGAGTGGCCGGCCACATTCTCGCCGCCTGGCTGCTCACCCTGCCGGCCGCGGCTGCGATCGGGGCGGCCGCCTACGGCCTGCTTCGCCTGCTCGGCGTCGGGCCGTAGGCTTTGACCATGCATACCGCCCGCAACGTCGCGATCATCCTGCTGCTGGCGCTCGGGGTCGCCTTCGTGCCGGGCGGTGGAAACGTCGCGGAGGCGGTCTTCACCGCGATGGTGCTGGGCTTCCTCACCGGCATCTCCTGGATGCTCTACACGCTCGGCCGCCGGGAGCGGCTGACCCTGGACACGCTCAACGACGGGCGGCGGGCGATCCTCTTCGGCGCCCTCGGCATGATCGCCCTATTGATCGCCGGCACCGACGAGCTCTTCTCCAGCGGCCCCGGGACACTTGCCTGGATCGTGCTGCTGGGCGCTTCGGTGATGGCGATCTGGCAGGTCTGGCGCGAGGCGAACGCGTACTGAGGTCCTCCGAATCGAGCTAATCAAGACATAAACGACCTAATTTGAGGTCAAATTAGCTTGTTTATGTCAGAATTAGCAGCATGTACAGCTTTGTCGACCTTGACGCCACCTTTGCCGACCAGCCTCGCGAGCTGGGAGCGCTGCTCTCGCGAATCGACACCGGCAGGGGCCGGGAGCGACTTCTCGAGGATCAGCTTCCCGAGTTGCTCCGGCGGTTGTCCGAGTACGCGCGAATCGCCTCGATAACGGCCTCCAATGCGATCGAGGGGGTTCTGGTGGACACCAAGCGTGCCGAGCAGATCGCCGAGGGGGGCGGTCGATATCGAAACCGAAACGAGCGCGAGTTTGCCGGCTACCGGGACACCATCGACATGTTGATGCGACTCGATTCATACGAGCCGTTAGGCGTCCCATTCGTCCTGCGTCTGCACCGCCTGCTCTTCGCCCACACCGCAGGCAAGGGCGGCGCCCTGAAGACCGACGAGAACTTGATCGTCTCCTATGAGAGGGGCCGGCGGGAGGTCGTTTTCACTCCCCCCTCTCCGGCGGAAACCGAGTTTCTGCTCACGGAGCTGCTGGTCCGCTACGAATCCGCCAAGCGAGAGGGGGATACGCATCCGCTCGTCTTGATCGGCGCCTTGGTCCTTGACTTCCTCGCGATCCACCCAGTCGCCGACGGCAACGGACGACTGGCTCGCCTGCTGACCACCAACGAGTTGCTGGCTCAGGGCTATGGGGTCGCCCGCTACGTCAGCATCGAGCAGAGGGTCTACGACTCCAAGAACAGCTATTACGCGACCCTCTGCGAGTCCCAGCGAAACTGGCACCAAGGTAAGCACGACGTCTGGCCGTGGATCACCTACCTCTGCCGGATCCTCGTCGAGGCATACGACGACTTCGAGCAACGTGTCGCAGCTACCGGGCGACAGGCCGGCGGCAAGCAAGAGCGGGTCCGCGATTACATCCTGCGCCAGGCACCCGCGCAGTTCCGTCGACGCGATGTCGAGCGCGCGCTTCCCAGCGTCAGCTCGGCAACGATACGACTCGTCCTCGCTGCGCTTCGCGACGAGGGAAAGATCGAGTCGGCAGGCTCGGGTCGCGGAGCTCGTTGGCGGAGGCTCTGAATAACGTTTCTAGTCGCTGAGGGGCGCAGAATCGTTTGATTCTGCGCGCAACGCGTGCGCCCGGCACTGCGACCGTCCGCGCATGCCGCGCCGGGACGCCAGCACAGCTCCATGGGAGGAGGGGACGGCGTCGGTCGAGCTGGTTGCCGTCGTCCCTTGCCTGCTGCTGGCCGTCCTGGTCGCGGCACAGCTTGCGGTAGCCGGGCATTCGCTGTGGTCGGCGGGGGTTGCGGCGCGGGCGGGGGCGCGGGCGGCGCTGGTGGGGGGTGAGCCCGAGCGGACGGCCCGGCGGGCGTTGCCGGCGCCGCTGCGCGAGGGTGCCGAGGTCGACGGCCCGAGCCCGGTCTTCGTCCGGGTTGCGGTGCCGCGGCTGCTGCCGGCGCTGCCCGACCTGACGGTGCGCGCGGGGGCCCGCCTCGAGTCCGGCGATGGCTGACGGGCGGGGACAGGCCTCGGTCGAGACTGTCGCGGCGGTGCCCGCGCTGCTGCTCGCCGGGGCGCTCGCGCTGCAGCTGCTCGTCGCCGGCTACGCGCTAACCCTGGCCGACGGCGCCGCCGAGGCGGGGGCCCTGGCGCTCGTCGCGGGGCAGCCGAGCGCGAAGGCGGCGCGGGGAGCGCTGCCGGGCTGGGCGGAGGACGACATCGACGTCTCGGTGCACGGCGGTCGCGTCATGGTCCGGCTGGAGCCGCCGGCCCTGCTGGGCGCATTGGCCGACCGCCTCACGGTGACGGGCACTGCCGCCGTAAGGAGGCCGGCGGAGTGAGGACGAGACCTCTGTCGAGTGCAGTCAAGCCGGGGCCGCTGCTGGTCTCTGTGGTCGGGACCGCGGAGGGCTCGCAGGCCGCCGCCGCGGCGCTCGCCTGCGCGATCGCCGTCGAGGAGCGCGCCGCTCTGCTCTTCGACGTGGGCGTCGCGGGCCGCCCGCGACCGACGGTCCTCGCCTCCTCACAGGCGAGGGAGCTGGAGGAGCGCTTCGCCGCCGAGCTGCCGGAGGCGCGCTCTGCCGCCCGAGGCGTGCTCTGCCGGGTCTCTCTGCCGGAACCGCCGGCGCTCGCCGGGGCGCTGGAGGCGGCGGGCGGCTGTCCCTGCGTGGTTCACGCCCCGCCGGAGCTGTTGCACGAGTCGGTCGACCTCCTTCCTCGCCCTTGCGGGGTGGTGCTGCGCGCCGAACTCGCCTCCGACCTCTCGCTCACCGCGCTGGCAGTCGGCGACCTGCGCTCGCGCGGCCTGTGGGTGCGGGTGCTGAAGCGCCCCCTCGGCTGGATCGCGGCCCGCCGCGCCCTCGCCGGCGCACTTCCCGGGACCGCAAACGGCGGCCTGCCGCCCCGCTTGCTCACCGGCCTCCGAGACGAGCGCGGCCAGGCGCTGATCCTGGCCCTGGGTGGGGTGCTGGCGCTGATCGCCGCGGTGCTTGCCCTGGTAGCGATCGCCGGTGCGGTCGCGGGCAAGGGCAGGGTTCAGCGGGCGGCCGACTTGGCGGCGGTCTCCGCCGCGCGCTCGATGCGGGACGACCTGCCGCGCCTGCTGGCGCCGGCACGATTGCCGGGCGGCGCCCCGAACCCGGCTCGCATGGAGAAGCGGGACTATCTGGAGAGGGCCCGGCTGGCTGCCGCCGAAGCTTCCGTGGCGAACGGCGTCGCCGCGGGCCGGGTGCGGGTCCGGTTTCCGGATCGCGCCTCGTTCGCGCCGCTGCGTGCCAGGGCGATCGTCTCGGCGCGGCTGGAGCTGGGGCGCGAGGCGGGGGCGCCGGTGGTCGCTTCGGCGACCGCCGAGGCCGCGCCGCCGGGCATCGCTGCGGCCGGCGAGACGACGCAAGCGAGCGGCGGCGGCTACGGCGGCGCGCTGGCCCGCCGCCAGGGCGAGGGAATGCGCCCGGACGTCGCCGCCGCTTTCGACCGGATGGCCGCCGCCGCAACCGCCGCCGGCCATTCGCTGCTGGTCACCTCCGGCTTCCGCTCCGACGCCGAGCAGGCGGAGCTGTTCGCCGCCAATCCGGACCCGACCTGGGTGGCGCCCCCCGGCCGCTCCCTGCACCGCTGCGCGACCGAGCTCGACCTCGGCCCGCCCTCGGCGTACGCCTGGCTTGCGGCCAACGCCGGCCGCTTCGGCTTCGTCAAGCGCTATTCGTGGGAGGACTGGCACTTCGGCTACGAGGGTGGCCCGCCGCCGTGCTCGACCGCGGGCGACTCGGTCGAAGCGGCCGGTGCTGTCACCGGTGGCGGGGGAGACGGTCGGCTCGCCGGCTCCGACGGCCTGCCCTCTTTCGTGCCGGACCGCTACCGGGCGCCGCTGAGCCGCGCCGCGAGTCGCTGGAACGTCTCCGCCGTGCTGCTCGCCGCGCAGCTGATGGCGGAGTCGAACTTTGACCCCGATGCGGTGTCTCCGGCGGGCGCTCAGGGGATCGCCCAATTCATCCCCTCCACCGCAGCCGCCTACGGCCTGCGCGACCCGTTCGACCCCGAGGCGGCGATCGACGCCCAGGCGCGCCTGATGGCCGACCTGCTGGAGCAGTTCGGCTCCCCGCAGCTCGCCCTCGCCGCCTACAACGCCGGCCCGGCGCCGGTCTCCGCCTGCGGTTGCGTTCCCGACTATCCGGAGACCCAGGCCTACGTCGCCCGCATCCTCGCTCTGCTCGAAGGCACCGGCGCCTCCCTCGCCCCGCCGCTCGAGGTTCGCCTCGTTGCGTAGCCTCGACGAAAATTAGTACGCAGCTCGGCTATGGCTCGAGCGGCTTGCAGTTGCACGCTCGCCTGTCACACTTTCGGCATTCGGGCTGAGGGCAAAGGGACGATGGGACCGTTTTTACGTCGTGTTGCGCTCGTGAGCATCGGCGTGCTGCTCGCCATCGCACCTGCTGCATCCGCAGAGCTGCGCTATGCGGGGGCAGACAGCGGGAAGACGGCGACTCCGTGCACACAGGCATCGCCGTGCGACCTGCGCTTCGCGGCGGAGGAGGCTGTGGTCGGCGACGAGGTCGTGGTCCTTCCCGGCGCGTACGGGACCGCGGCCGTCCCCTACCCCGGAGGTCAGTTGACCGTAAACGCTGACGTGTTGCGGGGGCTGCCCGGGCGCCCGCCGAAGATTTTCGTCGAGACCGCCTTCCCTGACCGAGGCATCGCTTTCGGCGGCGATGAGATGCGGGACATTGAGCTCGTCAAGTCTGGAACCGGGCACGGCATCCTCGCTGGATCACCAGACCTCGTCGTCGAGCGGGTGAGGATCCGCGCAGCCGGGGTCCTCACCTGTGGTAGTCGGGGTGTCTGGCGCGACAGCCTTTGCATCAACACCGGTGACGGACCAGCCTTCAGAACGAGCTTTGGCGAGGCCACGCTGGTGAACATGACGGCGATCGGACAGGGCGCGGGGTCCGTCGGTGTCACCGCCTCGTCGAGCGGCGGAGCTGCGGCGAGCGTCCAACTCGTGAACACGATCGCGCAGGGAGGGTCCGCCGACGTTTCCGCGACCATAGTCGATGGCGACGGGAGTGCGGTTGTGACGGCCACGAACTCCGCGTTCGAAACGACATCCACCTCTGGCGCTGGGACGACCGCGGTCCCGAATCCCGCCGTGGATGGAAACACCACCGCCGATCCGATGTTCGTCGATCCATCGTTGCTGGACTTCCATCTGGGATCCGGATCTCCGCTTCGCGATGCCGGGGCCTCCACGCCCCTCCTCGGCGGTCACGACCTCGATTACACGTCCCGAGTGCAGGGCAACGCGCCCGACATGGGGGCCTACGAGTTCTTCGTGGACAGCCCCGAACCACCTCCGAGTCCGAGTCCAAGTCCAAGTCCAAGTCCACCGATGGACACGACCAATCCAGGGGTGTCCGGCTTCGCCTTGGCGCGTACTCGCTTTCGCGTCGGGCGACGCCCGACCGCGCTGACTGCTCGGCGCCATCCGGTCGCGAAGGTGGGCAGCGCATTCCTGTTCGGACTTTCGGAGAGCGCCGATGTCGAGGTGGCGATCGAGCGCCGCAGTTTCGGTCTACGGATTCGTGGTCGCCGCTGCCTCGCAGCAACACGGCGCAACCGGATTCGCTTGCGCCGTGCCCTTGCACGAACAGGCAGCATCCGTCGGCTTCCCGGCGCTCGTCGCCGCGTGGCGATCAGACGCGCGGAGCGCAAGCGGCGCTGTGCACGGGGGTTCGTCCCGTTCGGCACGATTACCCGTCGCGGGCTGACCGGCGGGCGGAATCGGATCGTTTTCACCGGCAGGCTCGGCCGCAGGGCCCTTCCGCCGGGCCCCTATCGTGCCTCGATCGTCGCGACCGATGCGGCCGGGAACGCCTCGAGGCCGCCTGCCCGCGCCGCTTTTCGGATCGTCAAGCGCTGAGTGTCACTTCGCGCACCCCGTCGCGGCTCACGCGTGCATAGACTGCGCGGCGATGGCACTGACTGGAGTCGAGGGAATCGAAGGGATGGAGACGCTCGTCGGGCAGGAGATCGGCCCGAGCGAGTGGCGCAGCGTCACCCAGGAGGACATCGACACCTTCGCGCGGGTCTCCGGCGACGACCAGTGGATCCACGTCGACGTCGAGCGGGCCAAGGCGGAGAGCCCCTTCGGGACGACGATCGCGCACGGCAACCTGACCCTGTCGCTGGTCGACGGCTTCCGCAAGGAGATGATCTCCTCCAGCGGCTTCACGCTGGGCGTCAACTACGGCTGGAACAAGATCCGCTTCCCGGCTCCGGTGCCCGTCGACTCCCGGGTCCGCGCCAAGGCCGAGGTCGTCTCGGTCGAGGACAAGGGCAACGACTGGCACGAGGTGGTCACCCGCTTCACCCTCGAAGTGGAGGGCAACGAGAAGCCGTGCTTCGTGGGCGATTCCGTCACCCGCGTGCTGCCGGGCTAGCTTTTCCGCTTCGACAGCCGCTCGAGCTGCTTGCCGAAGGCTGTGTCGACCTGGTCGGCCATCGTCATCTGGTAGATCGCCAGCAGCGCCTGTAGCGAGAGGGGCCGCAGCTCCTCGAGTGATTTCCGCACGGCGGGCCACCGCTCCTCCGGATAGCCCTCAGCCTCGAACGGCTTCCAGACATCCTCGAGGAAGAGCCGCACGAACTCGCGCGCGATCGACCGGCAGCCGCTCTGGACCTTCGCCAAGACGACCAGCGCGTGCTCGAGGGAGACCCCGGTGGCGATGACGCCCTCGGCGGCGTCCAACAACGAAGGAAAGGGAGCCTCAAATCGGTCGTCGCCGATCGGGACCAGGGCGCCGGAGCGGAGCACCTCGTCGAGCGCGTCGTCGACCTCGTCGCCGAAGCGGGCGATCAGCTCGGCGCGGGTGAAGGCCTGCGGCTCCTCGCTCTCGAAGGCGCCCAGCTCCCGCTTGAAAGAGAGGAACTGCTCGGCGGGGCCGATGCTCTGCTCCAGCAGCCTCTTGATGCCCTTCAGGTTGAAGCCCTCCGCCTGGAGCTCCTGGATCATTCGCAGGCGGGCAAGGTGCTCGGGGCCGTAGTAGCCGATCCGGTCGCGAACCTCGGGGGCGGGGAGGAGGCCGCGGGCGCGGTGGGAGCGGATGTTGCGAACCGTGATTCCGGACTCCGCCGCGAGCTGCTCGATCGTCAGGTCGTTCTCGCCTTCCCCTTCGGCCCCGCGACGGGTGTCGACGGCTGTTTCGCTGCCGGCGCCCATCTGTGCAAATTATCACAGAACAACGTCTCGGCTATTAACGTGACGTCATTTGATGTTACGCTGCCCCGATGCTTGGCACGAGACTCCTCGACGCGCTCGCCGGCCCCCACGGCGTTGACGGCTATCTGGAGCAGATCCGGCCGACCTGGGTGCGGCGCGAATGCCGCGCCCGGATCGTCGCGGTCGAGTACGGCACGCCCGACAGCGCCACCCTGACGCTGCGCCCCAACGGCAGTTGGCAGGGCTTTCGCGCCGGGCAGTTCGTCCGTGTCGACGTCGAGGTCGACGGGGTCCGTCGCAGCCGCTGCTACTCGCCGGCCTCGGCTGCGGTCGGCCACGGCGACCTCGAGCTGACCGTCAAGTCGCATCCCGGGGGACTCGTCTCCAACTTCCTCGTCGAGCGCGCCTGCCCCGGCATGTTCGTCGAGCTCTCCGAGGCGGATGGGGACTTTTATCTGCCCGACGAGCGTCCCGGCCGGATTCTGCTGATCAGCGGCGGCAGCGGCATCACGCCGGTGATGTCGATGCTGCGGACCCTCTGCGCCGAGGGGCATGCCGGGCCCGTCACCTTCCTGCACTACGCCCCGGACCCGGGCCGGGCGATCTATCGCGAGGCGCTTGAGCGGCTTGCGGCCGACCATCCCAACGTCCGCCTCGTCCGCTCCTACACAAGGGAGCCGGGAGCCGGGGAGCTGGACGGCCATTTCGATCGCGACCGCCTCGCAGCAGCCGAGCCCCGCTTTGCGGACGCGGAGACGTTCGCCTGCGGCCCGCCGAAGCTCTTGGACGCGGTCAGAGCCGCCTGGGAGGGCATGGAGAAGAGGCTCCACGTCGAGAGCTTCGTGCCGCCGTCTTTCGCGCCGGCGAGCGAGTCGGAGGGGACGGTGCATTTCGCCGCCTCCGGCATCCAGGCGCAGAACGATGGCGCTCCGCTGCTCGAGCAGGCGGAGTCGGCCGGACTCGAGCCCGAGCACGGCTGCCGGATGGGGATCTGCCGCTCCTGCTCCTGCCGCAAGCGCGAGGGACGGGTGAAGAACCTGCAGAGCGGCGAGGTCTCCTCCGGCGAGGAGGAGGACATCCAGCTCTGCATCTCGGCCCCGGTCGGCGACGTCGTCCTCGAGCTTTGACTTTCGAACCTTCGACCAAGGAGATCCAATGACTGCCACCGCCATGCCGGACGCCCCCGCAGCAGCCGACGCGGGCGAGGTAACCCTCCTCCCCGAGCAACTCGACTCGCTCGGGGAGGAGTTCGACGCGATACGCCAGCGCGTCCTCGACGACCTCGGAGAGCGCGACGCGCGGTACATCCGCTCCGTCGTCCGCACCCAGCGCGGGCTCGAGGTCACCGGGCGAGCGCTGCTCCTCGCTGGCTTTCTGCCGCCGGCCTGGCTGCTCGGGACCGGGGCGCTCTCGGTCTCGAAGATCCTCGACAACATGGAGATCGGCCACAACGTCATGCACGGCCAGTACGACTGGATGAACGACCCGAAGCTCTCCAGCAAGGCATTCGAGTGGGACAACGCCTGCCCAAGCGACCAGTGGCGCCATTCCCACAACTACATGCACCACACCCATACGAACATCGTCGGCAAGGACCGCGACATCGGCTACGGGGTGCTGCGCATGTCCGAAGACCAGCGCTGGACGCCCTACTACCTGGGCAATCCCGTCTATGCGGCCCTGCTGGCGACGTTCTTCCAGTACGGAGTCGCCGTCCACGACCTCGAGGTAGACCGACTGGCCGCCACCGGGCGCGGCAGCCTGAGCGAGAAGCGTGAGCTGCTGCAGGGGATCTGGAGGAAGGTCCGCCGCCAGACGTTGAAGGACTACGCGCTCTTTCCTGCTCTGGCGGGCCCGGGCTTCGCCTTCACATTCGCCGGCAACGCGACCGCGAACCTGGCCCGGAACCTGTGGTCGTTCACGATCATCTTCTGCGGCCACTTTCCCGATGGCACGCAGGAGTTCTCCGAGGAGGAGACCGCGGAGGAGAGTCGCGGCCAGTGGTACTTCCGCCAACTGCTCGGCTCCGCGAACCTGACCGGCGGCAGGCTCTTCCACCTGATGGCCGGCAATCTCAGCTTCCAGATCGAGCACCACCTCTTTCCGGACCTTCCGGCCAGCCGCTACCAGGAGATCTCGGGTGAGGTGCGCGAAATTTGCGAACGCTACGGCCTTCCATACAACACCGGCCCGCTGCACAGGCAGTTCGGCAGCGTGGTCAAGAAGATCTTCCGGCTGGCGCTGCCCAACCGGGACGGCGACGCCGGAACGCAGTCGGCCGCTACCTGACGGTCAGCGTTCCCTCCATGCCCGCTTGCCTGTGGCCGGGCACAGTGCAGTAGAAGGTGTATTCGCCGGGCTGCATGTTCTGAAGCGTGACCGAGGTCGACTCCCCGGTGACGATCTCCGACTTGCCCAGCTCCTTACCGGAGTCGTCCTCGACCGCGACGTCGTGGGCGATCGGCGCCGGGTTGTCCAAGTCGATCGTGATGTTGCCGGAGTCGGCCGTCAGCGTCTCGGTGTCGTAGGCGAGCTGGCCGCTGGGGTCCGCTTCCAGCTGGACGATGCCGCCACCGCCACCGCCACCTCCCCCGCCACCGGTGGTCGTCTGCGTCGTCGCGGGCGCCTGGGTCGTGGCCGCCGTGTCCCCGTCGTCATCGTCGCTGCCGCAGGCGACGAGCGCGAAGGACGCGGCGAGGGCTAGGACCAGAACGGCGGCGAGCTTCTTCATCGACGGATCCTTTCCTGGACGGCGAAGGTCGCAGAAGACTCTAGCGGCACGCGCCCTGCGCGCAAAGGCCCCCGGTCAGCGTCCGCTGAACTCGGGCTTCTCGCCGCCGAAGAACGCCGTGACCCCGGCTCGCAGGTCCTCGGTGGCCATGCTGTCGGCGATCCCGTGCCGCTCCAGCTGCAGGTGCTCGGTGAGCCGATTCTCGATGCTCTGCCCGGTGAGCAGCTTCGCCATCTTCACGTAGTGGGGAGCCTTTGCCGCCAGCTTCTCCGCCTTCTCCCGGGCCCGGCCGGCCAGCTCGTCGGCGGGCACGACCTCGGCGACGATCCGCTCCGCCAGCGCGTCGGCGGCCGTCATGTTGGGGTCGTTGAGGAGGATCTCCAGCGCCCGGCTCGGCCCAACGACCCGGGGCAGGAAGTAGGTCATGCCGCCGTCAGGCGAGGCGCCGATCCGGCCGTAGGCGCAGGCGAAGAACGCATTTTCGGAGGCGATCCGCGTGTCGCAGGCGAGCGCCAGCGAGAAGCCGGCGCCGGCCGCGGGGCCGTTGACGGCGCCGATCACCGGATAGGGGATGCGGCGCAGGTCGACGATCGCGGTGTGCAGCGCCTCGGCGCCGCGCCGCACCTGCGCGGGCAAATTGACCGACTCGCTCTGGACTCCGTCCTTGAAGCTGTTGACGTCGCCGCCGGCGCAGAACGCTTGTCCGGCGCCGGTCACGATCAGCGCCCGCAGCGGCGCCTCGTCCGCAAGCCAGGCGAAGGCGGTGCCCATCTCCAGGATCATCTCCGGGCTCATCGCGTTGAAGGCGTCCGGGCGGTCGAGCGTCATCGTGCCGATCTCGCCGTCGATCTCGATCCGCAGGGTGTTCAGGTCCGGGGGGCTGAGGGTCTCGGTCGTCATCTCGCTCTCTCCTCGTGGCGCCGTCTGGCCGTGCGGCCGGGAGCCTACTCTTTGAACGGTGGGCAGAGGCGAGGCAGAGGAAACCCGAGCGGAGCGGATCGCGCGCCGCCGCCGCGAGCTGCCCGACTCGCCCGGCGTCTACATCTTCCACGGGGCCGACGGCGAGGTCCTCTACGTCGGCAAGGCGCGCTCCGTCCGCAAGCGCGTCGCCTCGCACTTCTCCGGCGGCTCCGGCGAGCTGACCTCCCGCATCGACCGGATCGAAGTGCTCGCCACCGGCAGCGAGGCCGAGGCGCTGCTCGCCGAGCAGAGCTTCATCAAGCGCCACCGGCCGCGCTTCAACATCCGCCTGCGCGACGACAAGTCCTACCCGTACGTCGCGGTCAGCCTCGACGAGGACTATCCGCGCGTCTACTTCACGCGGGAGAAGCACAGGCCGGGCCGCGCCTATTTCGGCCCCTTCTCCAGCGCCAAGCGCGTGCGCGAGACCCTCGACCTGCTCGGCAAGCTGTTCCAGTTCCGCACCTGCGAGGGGCCGGAGCCCGGCCGCCGCTCCGGCAGCCCCTGCCTCGACTACTTCATCAAGCGCTGCGGGGCGCCCTGCGTCGGCTACGTCGACCGCGACGAGTACCGTCGCAACATCGACGCGATCGTGGACTTCCTCTCCGGCCGCTATCGCCAGGTCGAGCGCGAGGAGCGGCGCGCGATGGATGCGGCGGCCGAGGCAAGGGAGTACGAGCGGGCCGCCGTCCACCGCGACCGGCTGGCGGCGATCGCCTCGCTGTTCGAGCGGCAGAGCGTCGCCGGCGGCTCGGTCGGCACCGCCGACCTGATCGGGGTCGCGGCGCAGGGAGCCGACGCGAACGCCCAGGTCTTCCAGGTGCGCGACGGAGTCCTCGCCGAGCGGCAGAGCTTCTACCTGGAGAATCGGGGGGAGCGCGAGCCGGCAGAGGTGGCGGAGGAGTTCATCGGCCAGTACTACGCGGCCTCGCCGTTCGTGCCGCGGACGGTCGTCGTCGGCCCCGAGCTGGGCGAGCGGGTCGAGCTCCTCGCCACCGCCCTCGGCGAGCGCCGCGGTTCCCCGGTCGAGGTCCGCGTGGCGGAGCGCGGCGACGCCCGCCGCCTGCGCGATCTCGCCGAGCGCAATGCTCGCCTCGCTCTCGATCAGGACCGCCTGCAGCGGGAGCACCGCCGCCGGCGCCGGGTGGAGTCGCTCTCCGCGCTCGCCGAGGCGCTGGGGATGGAGGAGTTGCCGGTCCGGATCGAGGGCTACGACATCTCCAACCTCGGCGCGGAGCACACGGTCGCCTCGATGGTCGTCTTCGAGGGGGGCGCGACGAAGAAGGCCCACTACCGCCGCTTCCGGGTCCGCGGCGACCTGGATGGGAACGCGAACGGCGGCCCGGACGACTTCGCTGCGATGGAGGAGATCCTCTCCCGGCGGATGGCCCGCTACCTCGAGCAGGCCGACCTCTCCCCGCACGACTCAGGCCGCGACGAGAGCTTCGCCTCGCTGCCGTCGCTGGTCGTGATCGACGGCGGCAAGGGGCAGCTGGCCGCCGGGATGCGGGCGCTGCGCCCGCTTGCGGAGCGGGGAGCGACCGTCATCGGCCTGGCGAAGCGCCTGGAGGAGGTCTACCTGCCCGATCGCCCGGGCCCGATCGACCTGCCGGCGGACTCGGAGGCCTCGCAGCTGCTGCAGCGGGTGCGCGACGAGGCCCACCGTTTCGCGATCGAGCATCACCGCGGCCGGCGCGACCGGGCGATGACCGCCTCGGTGCTGGACGACTTGAAGGGCGTCGGCCCGGCCCGCAAGCGGGCGCTGCTGCGCCACTTCGGCACCCCGGAGCGCTTCCTGGCCGCGACGCGTCAGGAGCTGGAGGCGGTGCCGGGCGTGCCCGGCAAGCTGGCACGGGAGATCCACGAGCAGCTGCACAGGACGGGGTGAGGCCGATGTGGGAGGCGGCGGCGGAAGGCGACGGCAAGCAGGTGAAGATGGTCGTGATCACCGGCCACTCGGGGGCCGGCAAGTCGGAGGCGATCGCCGCCTTCGAGGACAGCGGCTGGTTCTGTGTCGACAACCTGCCGCCGCGGATGATCGGCAGCCTCGGCGAGCTGTTCCGCCTGGAGGGCAGCGGCGTCGAGCGCGCCGCAGTGGTCACCGACGCGCGCGGCGGCGAGTACTTCGACGAGCTGCTCAACGTGCTCGACGAGATGGGGAGCGACGGGATCGACCCGACCCTTCTCTTCCTCGAGGCGGACGAGGAGACCCTGGTCGACCGCTACAAGGAGACCCGCCGCCGCCACCCGATGGCGCCCGAGGGGAACCTGATCGACGGGATTCGCGCCGAGCGGGAGCTGCTCGCGCCGCTGCGCGCCCGCGCCGACGTGGTGATGGACACCAGCGACGAGACCGCCGGCGACCTTCGGCAGCGAATCGCCGAGCAGATGCTCGGCCGCCACGACACCGGGAAGATGGCGTTGACGCTGCTCACCTTCGGCTTCAAGAACGGGCCGCCGCGCGACGCCGACCTGACCCTCGATGTCCGCTTCCTGCCCAACCCACACTACGTCGACGAGCTGCGGCCGCTGACCGGCGACGACCAGGAGGTCCGCGACTACGTCGAGTCGGGAACTCAGGCGGGTGAGTTCTACGGCCGGCTGCTGCCGCTGCTGGAGTTCCTCGTCCCTGCCTACGTGGCCGAGGGCAAGAGCCACCTGACGATCGCGATCGGCTGCACCGGCGGCCGCCACCGGTCGCTCACCGTCGCCGACCGCATCCGCCGCGACCTGGCCGGCCGCGGCGATGCGGTCGTCAGCGTCAAGCACCGGGACGTCTAAGCCCCACGTCCATAAGATCGGCTGACTTTGTCCGACTCCGTGATCTCAGTGCGCGGCCTGCGCAAGAGCTACGGTGACCTCGAGGCGGTGCGTGGGATCGACCTCGAGGTGCGCCGCGGTGAGGTCTTCGCGCTGCTCGGCCCCAACGGCGCCGGCAAGACGACCACGGTGGAGATCCTCGAGGGCTACCGGCAGCGCAGCGGCGGAGAGGTCTCCGTGCTCGCCGAGGACCCGGCCCGCGCGGGGCGCGCCTGGCGCGAGCGGCTGGGGATCGTCCTGCAGGCCTGCCGGCTCGACCCCTACCTGACCGTGCGGGAGATGCTCGACCTCTACGCCGGCTACTACCGCGACCCGCGGCCCACCGACGAGGTCGTCGACCTGGTCGGCCTGGCCGGCAAGGCGGACGAGCGGACGGGTCGCCTCTCCGGCGGCCAGCAGCGCCGGCTCGACGTCGGCCTGGCCCTGATCGGCGACCCGGAGCTGCTCTTCCTCGACGAGCCGACGACCGGCTTCGACCCCTCCGCCCGCCGCCTCGCCTGGGAGACGATCGGCGGGTTGCGCGACCTGGGCAAGACGGTTCTGCTGACCACCCATTACATGGACGAGGCGCAGCGCCTCGCCGACCGCGTGGCGGTGATCCGGGGCGGCGAGGTCGTCGCCACCGGCACTCCGGCCGACCTTGGTGACCGGGAGAGCCGCCCGGCGACGATCCGTTACCGGGAGAGCGGCCGCGACGTGGAGCTGAGGACCTCCACGCCGGTCGAGGCCCTGAACGAGCTGACCGGGCGGGCGCTGGCCGAGGGCCTCGATCTCGAAGGCCTCGAGGTGACCCGCCCCAGCCTCGAGGACGTCTACCTGGAGCTGACCTCCGAATGAGCGGCGCCGCGCTCGTCGCCCATCAGTTCCGCTACGACCAGAAGGCGTTCTGGCGCAACCCTGCGTCGGTCTTCTTCACGGTGATGTTCCCGGTGATCCTGCTGCTGATCTTCGCCACCGTTTTCGGCGACGAGACGCTCGACATCGACGGCGGGGTCAAGACGACCGTCTACTACGTGCCGGCGATCATCACCCTCTCGGTCATTTCGGCGACGATGCAGACGCTGGCGATGTCGCTGGTGATCGCCCGCGAGGACGGTCGGCTGAAGCGGGGGCGCGGCACGCCGATGCCCCCCTGGGTCTTCATCGCCGGCCGGATCGGTAACTCGGTCGTCGTCGCGGTGCTGATGCTGGCGCTGATCTCGGTGCTCGGGCGCGTCCTCTACGGGGTCGCGATTCCCTGGGAGCGGCTGCCGGAGGTGCTCGGGGTGCTGGTCGTCGGCGCCGTCTCCTTCTGCTGCCTCGGCGTGGCGCTGACCGCCGCGATCCCCTCGCAGGACGCCGCCGCGCCGATCGTCAACGCGCTGCTGCTGCCGCTCTACTTCCTCTCCGGGGTGTTCATCCCCAGCAGCCAGCTTCCGTCGGGCGTCATCCACTTCGCCGACATCTTCCCCGTTCGCCATTTCTTCGAGGCCTTCTTCGACGCCTACGTGCCGTCGGGAGCCGGCGGCTCCGGCCCCGAGTGGTGGCACCTGGCGATCCTCGCCGCCTGGGGGGTTGTGGGCATGCTGATCGCGATCCGAACCTTCCGCTGGGCCCCGCGGTCGGATTGATCCCGCCGCACCGCCCGGCCGCCCCGCATCCGGATAGCCTGCCGCGCGATGATCCACCACGTCCGCTTGGCGGTAGCCGACTTGGAGCGCAGCGCCGCCTTCTACGACGCGCTGCTGGCGCCGCTGGGCTGGCGCCGCCACTTCGACCGGGACGGCACGGTCGGCTGGGGGATCGCCAAGCCGGTCTTCTTCATCAGCGACGGGGGAGGCGCCGGCCCTGGCTTCGGGCAGGTCAGCTTCTCGGCCCGGGGCGTCGTCGCCGTCAAGGCGGCCTGGGAGGCGGGCGTCGCCGCCGGAGGGAAGGATGTCCGCGCCCCAGGGCAGGCCGACGAGGTCGGCTCCGGCACCTACTCGGCCTTCCTCGCCGACCCGGACGGCTACCGGGTCGAGGTGACGATCGGGGCCGACTGAGCCCCGCCGGCAACTCGTAAGATCGACTCCCAGCGAACCAGGAGGGTGGCTTCATGGCAGTGAAGGTCGGGATCAACGGCTTCGGCCGCATCGGGCGCAACGTCTTCCGCGCCGCGCACGCGGCGGGCGCCGACTTGGAGTTCGTCGCGGTCAACGACCTCACGGACACCGCGACGCTCGCCCACCTGCTCAAGTACGACTCGATCCTCGGTCGCTTTCCGGGCGAGGTCGAGGCCGGAGAGGGGTCGATTCGCGTCGACGGCGCCGAGCTGAAGGTCCTCTCCGAGCGCGACCCCGCGGCGCTGCCCTGGGCCGACCTCGGCGCCGACGTGGTGATCGAGTCCACCGGGCTGTTCACTGCCCGCGCCGACGCCGCCAAGCACCTCGAGGCCGGGGCCGCGAAGGTGATCATCTCCGCCCCCGCCAAGGAGCCGGACGTGACGGTCGCCCTCGGCGTCAACTTCGACTCCGACTACGACCCCGAGAGCCACGACATCATCTCCAACGCCTCCTGCACGACCAACTGCCTGGCGCCGCTGGCCAAGGTGCTGCACGAGTCGTTCGGGATCGAGCAGGGGCTGATGACGACGATCCACGCCTACACGGCGGACCAGCGCCTCCAGGACATGCCCCACAAGGACCTGCGCCGCGCTCGCGCCGCCGCCCTCAACCTGATCCCGACGACGACCGGCGCCGCGAAGGCGGTCGGCCTGGTGCTGCCCGAGCTGAACGGCCGGCTGAACGGTCTCGCGGTGCGGGCGCCGGTGGCGACCGGCTCGGTCGTGGACCTGGTCTTCACGCCTTCGCGGCCGACCGACGCCGACAAGGTGAACGCCGCGGTGGAGGCGGCCGCGAACGGGCCGTTGAAGGGCATCCTCTCCTACACGGAGGATCCGATCGTCTCCACCGACATCGTCGGCGACCCGAACTCCTCGGTCTTCGACGCCGGTCAGACGATGGCGATCGGCGACGGCAAGATGATCAAGGTGGTCAGCTGGTACGACAACGAGTGGGGATACTCCAACCGTTGCGTTGAACTGGCGACCAAGGTCTCTCCGCCTGAGCCTTGAGCTTCTCCAAGGCAAGCGTCCGTGACATCGACGTTGCGGGCAAGCGCGTCCTTGTTCGGGTGGACTTCAACGTCCCGTTGGCGGACGGGCAGGTCGCCGACGACACCCGTATCCGTGCGGCGCTGCCGACCCTGGAGTTGCTGCGCGAGCGGGGAGCGGCGCTGATCCTCGCTTCCCATCTTGGGCGTCCGAAGGGAAAGGTCGACCCCGATCTCTCGATGAAGCCGGTGGGAGAGAGGCTGGGGGAATTGCTCGGGTGCGAGGTTCGCCGGGCTCCGGGAGTGGTTGGCCCGGAGGTTGAGGCGATGACCGGGGGGTTGAAGCCGGGCGACGTCCTTCTCCTCGAGAACAGCCGCTTCGAGGCGGGGGAGACGGAGAACGATCCGAGATTGGCGGCGGGGCTGGCCCGGCTGGCGGACGTGTACGTGAACGACGCCTTCGGCGCCGCGCACAGGGCGCACGCGACGACCGAGGGGGTTGCCCATCTGCTACCCGCCTATGGCGGATTGCTGCTGGAACGGGAGGTGGCGGAGCTGAGCGCCGTGGTGGAGTCCCCGAAGCGGCCGCTCGTCGTCGTCCTCGGCGGCGCCAAGGTGACCGACAAGGTCGGGGTCATCGACCGCTTCCTCGAGGTCGCCGACGAGATCCTGATCGGCGGCGCGATGTGCTTCAGCTTCTTTCGGGCGCAGGGGGTCGCGACCGGGGACTCGCTGGTCGAGGAGGAGGGCGTCAAGCTTGCCGCCGAGGCGCTGGAGCGGGCGAAGGGGTCCTCCTGCGGGCTGCGGCTGCCGGTCGACCTGGTGCTCGGCGACCGCTTCGACGCCGCCGCCGAGCGGCGCGACCTCGACGGCGTCGAGGTTCCCGACGGCTGGATGGGGCTCGACGTCGGGCCGCGCACCGCCGCCGCCTACGCGGAAGCGATCGCCTCCGCGGGCACGGTGCTGTGGAACGGGCCGATGGGCGCCTTCGAGCTGGAGCCCTTCGCGGCCGGCACCCGGACGGTCGCCGGCGCCGTCGCCGGCGCCCCGGGCACGACGGTGGTGGGGGGCGGCGACTCGGTCGCCGCGCTGCAGCGCTTCGGCCTGGCTGAGAAGGTGGACTGGCTCTCGACCGGAGGAGGAGCGTCATTGGAGCTGCTGGAGGGAAAGCCACTTCCAGGTGTGGAGGCGCTGGGAGATGCCTGAGCGCAGACCGTACGTCGCGGCCAACTGGAAGATGCACAAGACGGTCGAGGAGGCGGAGGCCTTCCTCGGCGAGTTCCTGCCGCGGGCGCCGGGCCCGGAGGGGCCGGAAGTCGTCATCTGCCCGTCGTTCCTGGCGCTGCGCGCCGCGGTCGCCCACTGCGCCGGGACCGCCGTCCGCGTCGCGGCGCAGAACATGCACGGCGAAGCCGAGGGGGCGTTCACCGGCGAGGTCTCGGCGCCGATGCTGCTGGAGGCGGGCGTCGAGGCGGTGGTCCTCGGCCACTCCGAGCGCCGGCAGCTGTTCGGCGAGTCCGACGAGGCGCTGGCGGGCAAAGTTCCGGCCGCCCTCGCCGCCGGCCTGGAGCCGATCCTCTGCGTCGGCGAGACCGAGGAGGCGCGCGACACGGGGCAGACCGACGCCGTGCTCGAGCGCCAGCTCCAGGCCGACCTGGCCGAGGTGGAATCGGGCGGGCTCGGCCGCGTCGTCGTCGCCTACGAGCCGATCTGGGCGATCGGCACCGGCCGCACCGCGACTCCCGAGCAGGCGCAGGAGGCGATCGGCTTCATCCGCGACCTGCTGCGCGCCCGGGGCGGAGGTGACGCGACCCGGATCGTCTACGGCGGCTCGGTGAAGCCGGGCAACGCGGCGGAGCTGATGGCGCAGGCCGACATCGACGGCGCCCTGGTCGGCGGCGCGAGCCTCGACCCGGAAGACTTCGCGGCGATAGTCGACGCAGCATGAAGACGCCGGTTCCTTCCCTTGCCTTAGTGATTCTCGATGGTTGGGGGTTGGCGCCCCCGGGCCCCGGCAACGCGATCTCCCTCGCAAGAACACTTGTCTTCGATCGCCTCTGGGACGAGTTCCCGCGCACCAGCCTCTCGGCCCAGGGCCGCGACGTCGGCCTTCCGGACGGCCAGATGGGCAACTCCGAGGTCGGCCACCTCAACCTCGGGGCCGGGGCGATCGTCAAGCAGGACCTCGTTCGCGTCAACGACTCGATCGCCGACGGCAGCTTCTTCGACAACGAGGCGCTGCTCGCCGCCTGCGAACGGGCCCGCAACAGCCCCCGCGGCCGCCTTCACCTGCTCGGACTGGTCTCCGACGGCGGGGTGCACTCGGGCTGGGAGCACCTCGAGGCGTGCATCGAGCTGGCCTCCCAGGAAGGGGTGCCCGACATCGTCTTCCATGCCTTCACCGACGGCCGCGACACGCTGCCGCACGGGGGTCGCGGCTACCTGGAGGAGCTGGAGCGCTGGCTGCGGCTCGCCGGCCGGGTCGGAACCGTCGGCGGCCGCTACTACGCGATGGACCGCGACACCCGCTGGGAGCGCACCAAGCTCGCCTACGACGCGATCTCCCACGCCGCGGGCATGCGCGCGGCGAGCGCCGAGGAGGCGATCTCCTCCGCCTACGAGCGCGGGGAGACCGACGAGTTCGTCCGGCCGACCGTGATCGGCGACTACGACGGCACCGCCGAGGGCGACGTGGCGGTCTTCGTCAACTTCCGCCCCGACCGCGCCCGCCAGTTGACGCGGGCACTGGCCGAGCCCGGCTTTGACGATTTCCCGCGCGCCGGGGCTGCGCTGCTCGACCTGACGACGATGACCGAGTACCGCAAGGGCTGGCCGTATCCCGCCGCCTTCCCCGAAGCGCGCCCGGAGACGACCCTGGCCGAAGTGGTCGCCGAGGCCGGCGGTCGCCAGCTGCACGTCGCCGAGACGGAGAAGTACGCGCACGTCACCTACTTCTTCAACGGCGGCCGCGAGGAGGAGTGGGAAGGGGAGGAGCGGTGCCTCGTCGACTCTCCGCGCGACGTTCCGACCTACGACCACCGCCCGGAGATGAGCGCCCGCGCCGCCGCCTCCTCCTTCGCCGAGCGCTGGGCCGCCGGCGGCCACCGCTTCGGCATCGTCAACTTCGCCAACCCCGACATGGTCGGCCACACGGGCGTGATCTCCGCCGCGGTCGAGGCCGTCGAGGCCGTCGACGCCTGCCTCGGCCGGGTGGTCGAGGCGGTGCGCGAGTCCGGCGGCGCCTGCATGGTCACCGCCGACCACGGCAACGCCGACAACATGCTCGAGCCCGACGGCTCCCCCAACACCGCGCACTCGCTCAACCCGGTGCCGCTGGTGGTCACGGTCCCGGGGCTGGAGCTGCGCGGCGGCGGCACCCTCGCCGACGTCGCCCCGACCGCGCTGGAGCTGCTCGGCATCCCGCAGCCGGTGGCGATGACCGGCCGCTCGCTGCTGGCGTGAGGTCCGATCCCAGGCGGCTGAGCTTCGAGGTCGAGGCGCGCGACGGCGCCGCCCGCGCCGGGGTGCTGCGCACCGCGCACGGAGAGGTCCGCACGCCGGCCTTCATCCCGCTGGCGACGAAGGGGACGGTGCGGGGCCTGGACTCCGCCGAGGTGGCAGACCTCGGCTACGAGCTGGTGCTGGGCAACACCTACCACCTGTTCGTCTCGCCGGGGCCGGAGCGGATCGAGGCCGCCGGCGGCCTGCACGGGTTCATGGCCTGGGAGCGGGCGCTGATCACCGACTCGGGCGGCTTCCAGGTCTTCTCCCTTGCCCACGGCGGCGTCGCCGCCGAGGTGAAGGGCAGCGGCCGGCCGGGCGGGACGGAGGGCTCGGTGCTGGAGATCGCCGAGCAGGGGGTCCGCTTCCGTTCCTACCGCGACGGCGCCGAGCTGTTCATCTCCCCCGAGGTCTCGATGGGGGTGCAGGCGGCGCTCGGCTCCGACATCGCCCTCGCCTTCGACGAGTGCACCCCCTACCACGCCGACCGCGACTACACCGCCCGCTCGACCGAGCGCACCCACCGCTGGCTCGACCGCTGCCTGGCCTGGCACGAGCGCGAGGGGCCGGCGCGACAGGCGGTCTTCGGCATCGTCCAGGGGGGCGTGCACGAGGACCTGCGGCGGGAGTCGGCGCAGGCCGTCTCCGAGGCGGCCGTCGACGGCCTGGCGATCGGGGGGACGCTCGGCCGCGACAAGGAGGAGATGCGCGAGGTGCTGGCGATGACCGCCCCGCTGCTGCCCGAGACGGCGCCCAAGCACCTGCTCGGGATCGGCGAAGTGGATGACCTGCTGGCCGGCGTCGCCCTTGGCCTCGATGTCTTCGACTGCGCCGTGCCGACCAGGCTCGCCCGCCACGGCGTCGCCCTGGTGCCCGACCCGGAGTCCCGCTTCCGCCTCGACCTGCGCAAGTCGGGTTGGGCGGGAAGCCGGGAGCAGATCGCCGCCGGCTGCCCCTGCCCCGCCTGCGCGCGGCACGACCGCGACTACCTCAGCTATCTCTCGCGCGCCGAGGAGCTGACCGCCGTCCGCCTCCTCTGCTTCCACAACCTCACCTACATGCATGCCCTCACCGCCGGCGCCCGCACGGCAATAGCGTCAGGAAGCTTCTCCTCTTACCACGAGTCGATTCTGGAGGGCCAGGCACCTTGGGAGGCAACCGGGAAGTAGGGATCTTTCCTCCGCGGGTGGTGTGCAGAGTCCGATACCGGCCAGTCGGCCGGGAGCGGACTCTGTGCGACAGGACCCGCGGCCGGAGCGCTACTGCGTGTTGTCGCGTACCAGCTGCTTGAGGTCCTGCGCCACGCTGTCGACGGTGTCCCCGGCGACCTCGCTTATCTGGACCCCCGACGCCTGGTCCGTCGCGAGGATAACCGCGGTGGCGACGGCCGCGGCGATCAGGACCAGCGCCACCAGCGCGATCACGCCGCGCGCGAAGCGCCCGAAGGCCGAGCGCCCCTTCGGCTGCTGCATCGGCGCGGGCTCCCGGCGGGGCGGCGGGGGAGGGACCGGCCGGTGCTCGGTCCGGTCCAGTCGCCGGGTCGCGGTCTCCGTGCCACCCAGCAAGCGCGTCGGCGTGTCCTCCTCGACGAGCGCCACCGTCACGTCCTCGCCCCGCATCGCTCGCCGCAGGCAGTCGCCCATCTCCTCGGCGCTGCGGTAGCGCCGGCCCGTGTCCCCCTCCAGCGCCCGCAGGACCGCGGCACTCAGCGGCTCCGGCACGTCGCTGTCGTAGGTGGACGGGGGCAGCGGGCGCTCGTTCTGCTGGCGCACGGCCAGCTCGGCCAGCGAGGAGCCCTCGTAGGGAAGCCTGCCGGTGAGGAACTGGTAGAGGACCACGCCCAGCGCGTAGGCGTCGGTGGCGGGCGTCGCCTCTTCGCCGCGCACCTGCTCGGGGGCCAGGTAGGCGGCGGTGCCGACCACGGAGCCGACCTGGGTGATGCGCGTCTGCTCCGCGGCGCGGGCGATGCCGAAGTCGGTCAGCTTCACGGTCATCTCTCCCTCGCCCGCCGGGCCGCCGACGATCATCAGGTTGCCCGGCTTGACGTCTCGGTGGATGATCCCGCGCCGGTGCGCGTAGTCGAGGCCGAGGCATGCCTGGACGCCGATCTCGACCCCTGTATCCGGATCGAGCGGGCCGTGGCGCTGGAGCAGCTGCGCCCCGGAGCTGCCCTCCACGTACTCCATGACGATGAAGTGGCGGGCCTCGTCGATCCCGGTGTCGTAGACCTGGACGATGTTGGGGTGGATCAGCTTCGCGACCGCCAGCGCCTCGCGGCGGAAGCGGGCGACGAAGCGGTCGTCGTCGGAGAGGTGCTCGGCCAGCACCTTGACCGCGACGGTTCGCTCGAGGACGACGTCGGTCGCCCTGTAGACGCTCGACATCCCGCCCGAGCCGAGCCGCTCGCCCAGCTCGTAGCGCCCGGACAGCGTCCCCGGCGCCATCACTGACCGCTCGCCGGGGTGTTCGGCTCGACTCCGCCGGAGGGGGGCTCTGCGGGCGCGCCGTCGTCGTCGCCCTCTTCCTGCCCGGGAGGCACTGCCGGGGGTGTGACGGGAGGGGGACCCTCGCCCCGATCCCCGTCCCCGTCGGCCTTTTCTTTCGCCTTCTTCACCTTTTCCTGCTTCTTCTCCGCTTCCCTGCCGTCCTCCTTGCTCGACCTGGTCCTTTTGTCCTCGTCGCTTTCGGTCGGGACCGTGGCCTCAGTCTCGGTCGTCTCGGTTGTCGTCGTCTCCTCGCAGCCGGCGACCACCGTCTCCAGGCGGTCGGTGCCGCGGCGCAGCGCCTGGATCAGCTCCCGGTCGACCCCGCTCAGCGCGTCGACCTGCCCACTTACCTCGGCCGCCGCCCGCTGGGCGCCCTCGCAGTCGCCCTCGGCGGCGAGCATCTCGACCGTGTCGAGGTTGTCGACGATCTGCTCGGCGGTGTCGCCCGGCAGCAGCTCGGCATCGTCGCCGCCGCAGGAGACAAGCGCGAACGCGGCTGCCAATCCCAGCCCGAGCGCGACGATGGGGACTATCAGGCGAGCCATCTGGGAGCGAGTCTAGACAACGCCTCGGTGCGCGGATTCACCTGCATCTGACGCACTGGGGCCTTCATTGCCCGAGGTAGAGGCGCTCGGCGAGATGGGCGGGGAGGCCGGCGCGCACGATCGAGGCCGCGGCGCTGTCCACGTCGTAGGCGACCCGGTGGAATCGGGCCGTTCGCTCTTCGGTGTCCAACTCCAGCCAGGCCGCCCGCGGGTCCGCGTCGCGGGGCTGGCCGACGCTGCCCGGGTTGACCAGCCAGGAGCCGTCGTCGGCCAGGTCGAGCGTGTCGCCTTCAGCGGCGGCCTCGGCGCGGATCGCCCCCGGGCCGTTGCCGGCCGACCGCGAGAAGTAGAGAGCGACGTGGGAGTGGCCGATCAGCGCCACCCGGTCGTCGTGGGCGTCCATGCCCGCCTCGGCCTGCACGGTGTCGAGCACGTACTCCCAGACCGGATCGCGAGGGGAGGCGTGGAAGAGTCCGATCTCTTCGCGCCTGCCGCTTGCCTCCAGCGGGCGCAGCAGATCGAGCGTGTGCTCCGTCGCATTCTCGCGGGTCCAGCGGATCGCGTCCCCCGCCGCGGGGGAGAAGGAGGAGATGTCGATTTCGCCGAGCGCGGCCAGGTCATGGTTACCGGCCAGCAGCACGTCGCAGCGATCCTGCGCCAGCTGCGCGCAGGCGTCGGGGTCGGCGCCGTAGCCGACGACGTCGCCCAGGCACCAGATCTCCTCGACGCCGGCGGCGTCGATCGCCGCCAGCACCGCTTCGAAGGCGGGCAGGTTGGCGTGTATGTCGCTGATCGCAGCTGCGCGCATCGCTTCGCGTCGTTTCGTCGCGCGGGCCGCCCTGTCGACCGCCGAGGAAGGCCGTCTATCGTAGACGGACGTGGTCGGCCGCACGCCCCTGACGAGGCACGGAGCCATTCGGATCGGAGCCGTCACGGTGGCGGCCCTGGTCGTCGCCGAGGGGGCGGCGTGGTTGTTGCGCCCGAAGGACGAGCCGATCGAGCCGGTCTCGGTCTCCGAGCGCGCCTATTTCGGCGAGGCGCAGCTGGAGCGGGCCGAGGACTTCCGCGACGGTCAGCGGCTGATCGGGCTCGGCGCCCTGGCGGTCGAGGGCGGGGCGCTGCTCCTGCTGGCGCTCTGGCGCCCGGCGCCGGTGCGGAGGGCCTTCGACCTGGCTGCGCGCCGGCCGCTGCTCGGCGCCGCCGTGGTCGGCGCCGGGATCTCCCTGACCCTCACCGTCGCCGGCCTGCCGCTCGGCGCCCTCGCTCACGAGCGCGCTCGTGACGTCGGCCTCTCGACCCAGTCGCTGGCGCCCTGGCTCGGAGACCGCGGCCGTGCGGCGGCGATCGGCGCCGGCCTCGCGGCGCTCGCCGCGGCGGCCGCGATGGCGTTGCTACGGCGGCTGGGCAGCCGCTTCTGGATCGGAGGCGCGGCGCTGGCCGTCGCCGGGGTGGCGGCCTTCACCTGGTTGGCCCCCGTCCTGCTTGCCCCCGTCTTCAACCGCTTCGAGCCGCTGCAGGAAGGGCGGTTGCGCGCCGAGGTGCTGGAGCTGGGCCGCCGGGCGGGAGTCGACATCGGCGAGGTCTACCGGGTCGACGCCAGCCGCCGCTCGACCGCGCTCAACGCCTACGTGGACGGGCTTGGGCCGACCAAGCGCGTCGTCCTCTACGACAACGCGATCAGCGAGCTGTCGCCGGCGGAGCTGCGCTCGGTCGTCGCCCACGAGCTGGGCCACGTGAAGGGGGACGACATCCGGCGCGGGTTGCTCTTCGTCGCGCTGGTGGCGCCGCTGGGGATGCTCTTCGCGCAGCGGCTGGCCATGGCGCTCGCGCGGCGCACCGGGGACAACGCGGGCGAGCCGGCCGTGCTCCCGGCCCTCGCCCTCTCCGTGGCTCTGGCGGCGTTCGTCCTCACCGTGCCCGGCAACCGGCTCTCGCGAGACGTCGAATCGCGGGCCGACGCCTTCGCCCTGGAGCTGACCGCCGACCCGGCGGCCCTCGTCGCCCTCCAGCGACGCCTCGCGATCGCCAACGTCGGCGACCCGAGCCCGCCGGCCGTGAGCCACTTCGTCTTCGGCACCCACCCGACGACGATGGAGCGGATCGGCGCGGCGGTGGCGTTCGAGCGCCGCCGCCCGGATCGGCCCTAATATCGCCGGCGCAATGGCCGGCGCCGACCCGATAACCGAGCTGCGCGCCGCGGTCGGCGACGCGGCCGCCGCGCTCCGCGACGGGGAGCCCCCCGGCCCCGAGCCCGCGCTCGAGCGGCCGCCGAAGCCGGAGCTCGGCGATTACAGCTCCAACGCGGCGATGCTGCTGGCGGCGCCGCTCGGGGAGAAGCCGCGCGATGTCGCCGAGCGGCTGCGCGGGGAGCTGATCCGCGAGCTGGGCGGAAGCGTCGAGCGGATCGAGGTCGCCGGCCCGGGTTTCGTCAACCTCTTCCTCTCCGACTTCTGGTACCGCCGTGCGATCGCCGGCCTGCTCTCGGCGGAGGGGCTCGGCGTCGGCCCGGTAGCGCGCCCGGAGCGGGTCCTGGTCGAGTTCGTCTCCGCCAACCCGACCGGGCCGCTGACCGCGGCCGGCGGTCGCCATGCCGCTTTCGGCGATGCGGTCGCCCGCCTGCTGGAAGAGGTGGGCCACGAGGTCGAGCGCGAGTTCTACGTCAACGACGCCGGCGGCCAGGTGGAGCGCTTCGCCGCCTCGATCGCGGCGGCTATGACGGGCGGCGAGCCGCCCGAGGACGGCTACGAGGGCGCCTACGTCGCGGAGCTGGGCGGGCGCCTCGCGGCCGAGGGCGTCGACCCCACCGACGCCGAGGCCGTCGGTCGACGCGGCGTCGAGCTGATGGTCGAGAGCGTCCGGGCGACGCTGGAGCGCTTCGGCGTGCGCTTCGACACCTGGTTCTCCGAGCGCGGCCTCTACGAGCGGGGCGAGGTGGAGGCGGCGCTCGACAGGCTGCGCGAGTCCGGCCACGCCTACGAGGAGGAGGGGGCGCTGTGGCTGCGCAGCTCGGAGCTGGGGGACGACAAGGACCGGGTCTTGGTGCGCGACTCCGGCGAGCCCACCTACCTGGCCGCCGACGCCGCCTACCACCTCGACAAGCTGGAGCGCGGCTTCGACCGTCTCGTCGACGTGCTCGGCGCCGACCACCACGGCTACGTGCCGAGGATGCGGGCGGCGCTCGAGGCGCTCGGCGCCGACCCCGGCCGCCTGGAGGCGCCGATCATGCAGCTCGTCCATGTCGTCGAGGGCGGCGAGCGCGCCCAGATGTCGAAACGCCACGGAGAGTTCGTCTCCCTTGACGAGCTGATCGACGACATCGGCGCCGACGCAACCCGCTTCTTCATGTTCCAGCGCAGCCACGAGATGAAGGTCAACCTCGACCTCGACCTGGCCCGCCGCGAGTCGAGCGACAACCCCGTCTACTACGTGCAGTACGCGCACGCGCGGATCGCGAGCATCCTGCGCAAGGCGGGGGAGGGGGCGGAAGGCGCCGCCGGGGTGGCGGAGCTCGGGGCGCTGCTGGAGCCGGCCGAAAAGGCCCTGGTCAAGCGGCTGCTCGAGTTCCCGGCCGAGGTTCACGAGGCTGCGCAGCGACGCGCCCCGCACCGTCTCTACACCTACGCGATGTCGGTGGCCGCCGACTTCCACGCCTTCTACCGCGACTGCAAGGTCGTCGGCGCCGAGGGCGAGGGCGTGCAGGAAGCGCGCCTGGCGCTCTGCCTGCTTACGCAGAGGACGATCGCCCGGACGCTCGGCCTGCTCGGCATCTCCGCGCCGGAGCGGATGTGAGAGGCCCGTGGCGGCTGGGCTGATGCTCCCGGTGCTGGCGGAGATGTCCGGCTCCGGGCCGGCCAACGCCCGGGCGGGAGCTGCTGGGCCGCCCCGCATCCGCCGCGAGGACTTCGAGGCGTTCAGCGCCTTGCCGGCGGCGCTCGCCGGACGGTTCGGCGCCGAGCCGGGGGTCGTCCTGGTCACGGGCGACGGCGACGGCAAGTGCGCCGCCGGCGTCTGTCTCGCCGCCGCCGCCGCTGTCGCCGGCCGCCGCACGGCGCTGCTGGAGTGCGACTTGGCGGCTCCGGCGCTCGCCGCGTCGCTGGGGCTCGAGCCGGCGCCCGGCCTGAGCGAGTACCTGCGCCGGGAGGCCCGGGCGGGAGACATCCTGCAGAGGGTCGACCTGGCGGGCTCGGCGGTGCCGGACGGCTCCGAGGGAGCGAGGCTCGTCGCCGTAGCCGCCGGCGCACCTGTCGTGGACGGCACCAACCCCCTTGCGGCCGCGGACTTCGGCCATGCGATCGCCAAGCTGCGCGGCGCCTACGAGCTGGTGGTCGTCGACGGGCCGCCGGTCGCCGCCGGCACCACCGCGCTTGGATACGCCGCGGCGCACGCCGACGCGACACTCGCCTGCGTCAACCGCTCCAGGGCGTCGGGGCGCCGGGCTCGCGAGCTGGAGGCGGCGCTTTCCGCGCTGGGCGCCCCTACCGCCGGCGTGGTTCTGGTCGACGGCTGACACGCCGAACGTCCCGGACTCCCCATTTGGGCCGGCGCTCTGGGACGTTCGGGTCCCCTACAGGTCGTACTTGGCCATGTCGGCGTCGAGGCGGTCGCGCTCGGCGCCCGCGGGGGGGCTGGTCACCGGCGTCCCGCCCCGTCCCGCGCGGCGCCAGCGCAGGACGGCGAGCGCGATTCCCCCGGCGGCGAGCGCGAAGCCGACGATCGGCACCACGTAGGCGGAGAGGTCGAAACCCGAGTCGTCGGGAAGGGCCAGCACCTCCTGCCCGTACTCGGCGACAAGCGCGTCCTTGATTTCCTCCTTCGTGCGCCCCTGGGAGATCAGCCGCGAGATGAAGACCCGCTGGCGCTCCGCCTGCGGGGCGGCGGACAGCTCCAGCAGCGTGCCGCAGATCGGGCACATCACCTCGTCCTCGATGTCGAGCAGGGTGGCCTGCGGCTGGGCCGCCGTTGCGCCGGCGGGCGCCGCGAGCGTCGCCAGCGCCAGCAGCGCCGCCAGCAGCGCCGTGAGAATGCGCCGAGCGTCCGGGAACCCCCTGCATGGCCTGTGCTCCGGGACGTTCGCCATGCGAGCCGTCACGATTTCCTTTCCGGCAGCATCGGGATCGCGTAGCGGCGCAGGTACTCCTCCGTCACCGGGCCGCGGCGCAGCAGCCGCACCCTGCCCTGCGGGTCGACGAGGAAGTTCTCCGGGACGCCGGTCGTGCCGAACTCCTCCGCGGCGGCGCCGTCGCCGTCGCGCAGCTGCGGGTAGGTGAGGTCGAACTCGCGCACGAAGGCGCGGCCATCTCCGCTCAGGTCACGGGTGTCGATGCCGAGCACCGTGAATCGGGGACCGCCGCGGGCGCGCTGGAGGCGCTCCAGCGCCGGCGCCTCTTCCCGGCACGGGTCGCACCAGGAGGCCCAGAAGTTGACCAGCACCCAGCGGCCGCGGTAGTCGGCGAGCGAGCCCTCGCCGCTGCCGGAGAGGCGGGGCAGGGGACCGGCGGGCGCCGGCTCGCCGATCGCCACCCCCGCCGACCCCTTGCTCAGCAGGCCGAAGCCGAGCAGGCCGAGGAGGGCCAGAACGGCGAGGAAGGCGGCGAAGGAGCGGGCGCCCATCGGATGGGGAAGGGTAGATGCCACCCGAGCCCGACGGTAGCGCGCGGTGAGGGGGCGGCCCTAGAATCACCTCCACGCGGACGTAGCTCAGCTGGTAGAGCGCGAGCTTCCCAAGCTCGAGGTCGCGGGTTCGAGACCCGTCGTCCGCTTTAGAAGAGCCCCTCTCAAGATGAACGTGGCCCGGATGAGGCCGAGTGACCGGCGCGGATACGGCCCCTCCCCGATGTCCCGCGTAGCGCTGCTACGCGGGAATCGTGTCGTGACCGTCCCGCTTGGCCATCGACCTCCCCGGCCTCACGTTCATCCCGTTCGGGGCTCTTTTTAGAGATGTGTGGATCTTGTCTTCCGGGGTACTACCTACATATTTCCTGGTATAAGTCATACTGAATTTCAAGTAGTACATCAGCGGAGGAGGGATCGATGAGGATCAGAGGGCGCGGCGCCTTGCTCGTTCTTTTGGCGATTGCGGTGGCGGTGGTTGGTGCCCCGGCGGCCCAGGCGGCGACGGCCGACAACATCGAGCCGCCGCACGATCGGGACAACCCGCAGGTGGACAGTGGCTGGCAGGCGGGCGTCTGTCACTCGGATCCTCCGTGCAGCGTGGCGACGCCCGACGAGTTCTTCCGCGAGGCAGCCGGGCACCCGCCGGTCGGCTTCACCCAGTTCATCGTCCGGAACGGTGGCGATCAGATCCCGGACGAGAGCCTGAAGACCGTCCGGGTCGACCTCCCGGTCGGCCTGAGCGTCAACCCGCAGGCGACGCCGCAGTGCCCGGTCGAGATTTGGGACGGCGAGAGCACGGACCCCAGCAATTGCCCGGCGGACACCGCCGTGGGAGAGAGCCTTGTGACGGGCGCCCTGGGTGTGCCGGTCGTACCTGCGCCGGTCGTCTACAACCTCGAGCCGGTGTTCGGCGAGCCCGCCCGGTTCGGATTCCACCTGCTCGGCAACGACATCTTCCTCGAGGCGGACATCGCCTGGCACGACGACTACCACGAGGGTTTCACGATCCACGTGCCGGAGATTCCTCTGCTCCCGGGAGGCTTGATTCTCAAGAACCGCCTTGTCTTCGACGGCACGGAAGGAGACGGCACCTTCATCACGACGCCCAGCACCTGCCTCGACCCCCACGACCCGGCGCAGCCGCAGTTCAGGCATGTCTACTCGACCTGGCTGCTCGCCAGCTCGATTTCCGAGGAAAGCAATCCCGGCTATTCGTTCCCCGAAGATGCCCGCCCGCCGCTCGAGTCGCCGCTGCCGCCGGGTGAGAAGCCGATCGACTGCGAGAGCATCCCCTTCGATCCCTCGATCGACGTCAACCCCGAAACGGGTGAGGCCGACTCTCCCGCCGGTGCGGCGGTGACTCTGAACGTCCCCCACATCACCGGCGGGGAGAACCGCGCCAGCTCCAACCTGAAGGCCGCGGAAGTGACGCTGCCGGAGGGCATGGGCCTCAACCCGGCCGCCGCCGACGGCCTGGTCGCCTGCACCGATGAGCAGCTGGGCAAGGGAACCAGAAATCCTGTCGCCTGCCCGGCCGGGTCGAAGGTCGGCACGGTCGAGATCGAGGCGCCGCCGCTGCCGCCGGGGTCGCTCTCCGGCGAGGTCTACGTGGGCGAGCCGCTCAGTGACGACCCTGAGTCGGGTGAGCAGTTCCGCATCTTCGTCGTGGCGGAGTCGGCTCGCCACGACGTCTCGGTGCGCTTGGTCGGCAACGTCAGCGCCGATCGACGCACCGGGCAGCTGACCACCACCTTCTCCGACAACCCGCAGGTCCCGTTCAGCTCATTCGAGCTTGACTTCGACGGCGGCGCGCAGGCCGTGCTCAGCACCCCGGGAACCTGTGGGCCGCACACGACCTCCACGGCGCTGACGCCGTGGTCGGGCAATCCCGACGCGACGCCGTCCGACGGCTTCACGCTGACCGAGGCCCCCGGTGGGGGCCAGTGCGCGGAATCGCTCGGTGGGCGCCCCTTCGCCCCCGTCTACGACGCCCGGCCGCGCAGCTCCCAGGCCGGCGCCTTCAGCCCGTTCGACCTGCGCCTGGGGCGGCCGGACGGGGCCCAGGAGCTGAAGCGAGTCGAGGTGACGCTGCCACCGGGCATGGTCGCGAGGCTGGCCGGCGTCGCCTACTGCCCGGAGAATCTGATCGCGGCCGCGGCGGCGAACGACGGGGGGGGCGAGCAGGCATCGCCCACCTGCCCCGCGCAGAGCCTGGTCGGCCAGGCGCGGATCGCGGCCGGCGTTGGGCCCGAGCCGCTGCAGATCGACGGCAGGGTCTATCTGGCCGGCTCCTACGGGGGGGCGCCGGTCAGCCTCGTCTTCGTCACCCCCGCTGTCGCCGGCCCCTACGACCTCGGCACCGTGGTCGTGCGCGTCGCGTTGCACATCGACCCCGAGACCGCGCAGGTCACCGCCGTCTCCGACGAGATCCCGCACGTATTCGGGGGCGTCAAGCTCGCCGTCCGCTCGGTCGACGTCGCGATCGACCGTGAGAACTTCACCCTCAACCCGACCACCTGCCGCGAGCAGTTCGGGATCGCCGCGACGGTGTTCGGGGGCGGCGCCAACCCGCTTGACGCGGGAGCCTTCTCCGCGACAACGGCCTCCAGCCCGTTCCGGGCAAGCGGCTGCCGCGCCCTCGGCTTCAAGCCGCGGCTGTTCACCCGCCTCTTCGGCGGCAAGCGGATTACGCGGCGCAGCGCCAACCCGCGCTTCCGGGCGGTTCTCGCCGCCCGACCCGGCGACGCGAACATCCGCCGCGCGGCCCTGATCCTGCCCAGCTCGACAATCCTCGACCAGAGCCACATCCGCACCATCTGCACCCGCGACCAGCTGGCCGCGCGCGCCTGCCCGAGGGGCTCGATCTACGGCTTCGCGCGGGCGACGACGCCGCTTCTCGACGGCATCCTTCGCGGGCCCGTCTACCTGGTCTCCTCGGACAACCTGCTGCCGGACCTGCTGGTCGACCTTCGCGGCCAGGTCAACGTGCGCCTGCGGGGCGTGATCTCGGCAACGCGCGGACGGCTGAAGACCGTCTTCTTCCCGACGCCGGACGTCGCGGTGCGCAAGTTCCTGATCGCGATGCGCGGCGGAAAACGAGGCCTGCTGGTCAACTCCCGCAACCTTTGCGCGAGGCGCCAGTTCTCGTTCCTCAACCTGAAGGCGCAGAACAGCCGGCGGGTGCGGACGAAGCGCCTGAAGCTGCGGGTGCCGGGCTGCGAGCGCGGCAAGCACCGGCCCGGTAGACGCCGCGGTCGCTGAAGTCCTCAGGCCGACACACCCGGTGTAGTACCTTAGAAAGTGCGGGAGGCGGGTAGTCCCTTATGGAACCCGTCTTTGAGGAGAGAGCATGAGAAGGACCCTCGGCCCCGCTGCGCCACTCGCGCTAGTCGCCGCACTCTTCGTCCTTGCCTTTGCAGCGTCGCCCGCCAAAGCCGAGTTCGGCATCGCGCCCGGCACATGGCAAGCGCTGACCTGCGAAATGAATTCGGATGTTCCCGCTGCGCCGGCGCCACCCCCGCTGCCCCAAGCCATGGGTCAGTGCACGGATGGCACACCGGGTCAGTGGTTCACGCAGGCTGCGGGACACCCCGATTGGGGAATCACCAACTTCTTCTTGAACACAACTGGCGGGTTCCCTGATGGCTTCCTTAGGGAAATTGTCGTCGATACCCCTGAAGGCTTGGGCGTCAATCCCGAGGCTACGCCTAAATGCCCCATCCCCGCGGGCCCAGTGCTTGGATGCGCTCCAAATACCCAGGTTGGTACCAACTATCTGACTGTGGTGGCAGCCACTTCCCCGACGCTTCTTCAGACTCGGGTTGCACTGCCTGTCTACAACATGGAGCCATTTGATGGCGTGCCTTCGATGGTTGCGTTTCAGACGATGGAAGGTCCGACCTACATCGTTGGCTCGCTCGATCCGGTCGACCAGCACGTGATCTTCACGATCAGCGACATCCACCCGCCGTCGATGACGAACCCACCCATAGTTGGCTCGCGGCTTGTGTTCGACGGGCAGTCGGGTAACGGGACGTATCTGACAATGCCTAGCAATTGCGCAGGTGGGCAGACAAGTGAGCTGCATGTGGAGGAGCAAGTGCCGCCTGGAGGCTCTGACTCCGCATCTTTCACGACGGCAGTTGGTGCCGACGGCTGCGACCAAGTTCCGTTCGACCCAGCGATCGATGTCACGGTCAACAGCGAAACGGATTCGCCCGAGCCAGTCACGCTCGACGTCCAACTCCCGTTCGATCCCAACGAGCCGATCGCCAACTCCCATCTGCTCACCGCACAGGTCCAGCTTCCCGAGGGCGCGGGGCTCAACCCCTCGGTCGCCAACGGACTCGAGGTCTGCACCGACGCTCAGTTCAAGAAGGGGACCGACGACCCGATCGAGTGCCCGGCGGCCTCGCAGATTGGCTCGGTCGAGGTGCAGACGCCGTCCCTGCCGCCCGATTCGCTCGACGGCGCGGTGTACGTCGGCGCGCCGACCAGCAACGACCCGACATCCGGCAACCAGTTCCGCATCTTCATCCACGTCGTCTCCGAGCGCTATGGAGTCAACGTGCGGTTGATCGGGAACGTGTTCCCCAACCTGGATACGGGTCAGCTGACCGCTGTTGTCGACGACAATCCGCAGGCGCCGTTCACCTCCTTCCAGGTCCACATCGACGGGGGTCCGAGGGGCGCACTTACCTCGCCTGACACCTGTGGACCACATACGACGAACACGGTGATGACTCCCTGGTCCGGTGGGGCTGACGAGACGCCGTCGAGCAGCTTCAATCTGACGAATGCACCCGGCGGCGGTCCCTGTGCCGAGACGCTCGCCGACCGGCCGTTTGCGCCCGGGTACGACGCGCAGGTGCTGAACTCGACGGCTGGCGCCTTCAGCCCGTTCTTCCTGCAGATGACGAGGCCCGATGGGGCGCAGGAGATCAAGGAGGTCGACATCAAGCTGCCGCCCGGCGTGGTCGCCAAGCTGGCCGGCGTCCCGTACTGCTCCGAGGCCGCGATCGAGGCGGCCCGGGGCCGCAGCGGCGTCGACGAGCAGAACTCCCCGAGCTGCCCGGCGGCGAGCCACGTCGGAGAGGTCGGCATCGACGCCGGCTCGGGCCCGGCGCCGTTCCATGCCGACGGCGACGTCTACCTGGCCGGCCCCTACAAGGGCGCCCCGGTCAGCATGGCGTTCGTGACACCGGCAGTGGCGGGGCCGTATGACCTCGGCACCGTGGTCGTGCGCACCGCGCTCCACATCGACCCGGCGACCGCCCGGGTCAATGCGGTGTCGGACCGGATCCCGAACGTGTTCGGGGGCGTGAAGCTCGGCATCCGCCAGATTGACGTCAACATCAACCGGCAGGACTTCACCACCAACGCGACCACCTGCCGGCGTGAGTTCAATTCCGGTGGGTTGATCTACGGGGGCGGGGCCAATCCGCTCAACCCGGCCGCCGGCGTCGGGTTCCCGGTCTCGAGCAGATACCGGGCGGTGGATTGCCGCGACCTGCAGTTCAGGCCCCGCTTCTTCACCCGCCTGTTCACGAGTGGCAAGCGTGGCACGCGGCGCAGCTTCAACCCGCCGTTTCGCGCCATCCTCGACGCTCGCAACGGCGATGCAAACCTGCACCGCGCGGCGCTGATCCTGCCCAATTCCACGATCCTGGATCAGAGCCACATCAGGACGGTCTGCACGAGGGCCCAGCTGGCGTCCCGCAACTGCCCGAAGGGCTCGGTCTACGGGTCCGCGGTGGCGACGTCCCCGCTGCTCGGGGGCCGCCTCCGAGGAGGTGTGTTCCTGGTGTCCTCGGACAATGTGCTGCCGGACCTGCTGGTCGACCTGCAGGGGCAGGTCCCGATTCAGCTGCGGGGGGTGATCAGCGCGACGCGCGGCAGGCTGAAGACGGTCTTCTTCCCGACGCCCGACGTCGCGGTGGACAAGTTCATCCTCAACATGAAGGGCGGCAACCGCGGGCTGCTGGTCAACACCCGCAACCTCTGCGCGCGGCCCAACCTCGCCTTCCTCAACCTGAGGGCGCAGAACAGCCGCCGAGTGAGGACGAACCGCCAGTTGCTGAACGTCCCGGCCTGCCGCCGAGGCTAGGCCGGGGCCGGGGATCGGGCGGCCTCTTGCGATAATCAGCCGCTCGTGGACCCTCAGCGCAAGAGGAAAATCCGCCTCGTCGTCGCCCTGACGGCGGCGGTGCTGCTTGCCTCCGCGCTTGTCTACACGTCTTTCAGCGCCTCGACCGAGGCGAAGGAGCCCTCGCAGCTGCTCAGCGCGGCTCCGGGCCAGAGCTACGAGCTGACCGGGAGGGTCGTGCCGGGCTCCGTGCAGCGTGAGGGAGGCCGCCTCCGCTTCCATGTCGCAGACCGCGACGGCGGAAAGAGCATCCCGGCGACCTACTCGGGGACCGTTCCGGACCCGTTCCGCGGCGGCAGGGAGATCATCCTCACGGGAGAGGTCCGCGGGGGGGTCTTCGTCGGCGAGCCGGACACTCTGGTCACCAAGTGCCCCTCGAAGTTCACCGAGGAGAAGGAGAAGCGGCATCAATAGCCTCGGCGCCGTGGCGCTGGCGCTCGCCCTGCCCACGGCGCTCTTCGCGATATTCGCGGCGTTGCGCGGCCGCGGTGGGGAGCGGCGCTGGGTGGACCTCTCGCGCCGTGCCGCCTACGCGCTCTGCGCGCTGCTGACCCTCTGCGTCGTCCTCATCGAGGTCGCCTTCGTCGGCGACGACTTCTCGCTCGCGGTGGTCGCCAACCACTCCTCGATCGACACTCCGACGCTCTACAAGTTCGGCGCGATGTGGTCCAGCCAGCAGGGCTCGCTGCTGCTCTGGGCCTGGGTCCTCTCGGTCGCCGCGAGCGCGGCGCTCTACGCGACTCGCAACCGCCTACGCGAGCTGGTCCCCTACGCGACCGCGGTGATGATGGGCGTCGCCGTCTTCTTCGTCGGGCTGATGCTGTTCGGCGGCGGCGTCAACCCGTTCTCACGGATCAGCCCGGTCCCGCCCGACGGGGCCGGCCTCAACCCCCTGCTTCAGCACCCGAGCATGATGATCCACCCGCCGATGCTCTACTCGGGGTACGTCGCCTTCACGGTGCCGTTCGCCTTCGCGATCGGGGCGCTGATCACCCGCCGCCTCGGCGCCGAGTGGATCCGCGCCACACGGAGCTTCGCGTTGATCGCCTGGGCGCTGCTCGGGCTGGGGCTGCTGCTCGGCGCCCGCTGGTCCTACACGGAGCTGGGCTGGGGCGGCTACTGGGCCTGGGACCCGGTCGAGAACGCGGCGCTGATGCCGTGGCTGATCGGCACCGCCTTCCTGCACTCGGCGATGGTCCAGGAGAAGCGCGGCATGCTGAAGACCTGGAACGCCAGCCTGATCGTCGCCACCTTCGCCCTCTCGCTGCTGGGCACTTTCCTCGTCCGCTCCGGCGTGCTTCAGTCGATCCACGCCTTCGGCGACAGCACCGTCGGCCCCTACATCCTCGGCCTGATCGCGGTGGTGCTGGTCGGCTCCACCGCGCTGGTCGTCTCCCGCCGGGAGGACCTGCGCTCGCCGCGCCGGATCGACTCGCTCGCCTCCCGCGAGGCGATCTTCCTGGTCAACAACCTGCTGCTGGTCGGGCTCACCGCGATCGTCTTCTGGGGGACGTTCTTCCCGCTGATCTCGGAGCTGTTCACCGGCCGGGAGGCCTCCCTGGCGGCGCCGTGGTTCGACCGCTACACGACGCCGCTGGCGGTCGCCCTGGTGCTGTTCACCGGGGTCGGGCCGCTGCTCGCCTGGCGGCGGATGAGCTGGGCCTCGGCCAGGCGCGTCTTCGCCTGGCCGCTCGCGGTCGGGGCGGCCGCGGGCGTCGTCCTCATCACGACGACGGACGCGACAGGGTCGCCCTGGGCGCTCGGGCTCTTCGCGCTTGCCTCCTTCACCTTCACCGCGCTGGGCCAGGAGCTCTGGCGAGCGGCCACGGCGCAGCGTTCCCTCGCCGGCGGCCGGCTGCCCGCGGCCGCCCTGGCGGTCGTCGCCCGCAACCGGCGCCGCTGGGGTGGCTACCTGGTCCACGCCGGGATCGCGACGATGCTGATCGGGATAGCCGCCTCCTCCAGCTTCCAGACCAGCCGCGACGTGACCCTGCGGCCGGGCCAGAGCGCCGAGGTGAGCGACTACCGGGTCACCTACGAGCGGCCGACGGTGGCGGTCGACGACGAGGCGATCTCCTTCGGCGCCATGCTGGACGTGCGCCGCGACGGCGAGCCGTTTGCGGCGCTCGAGCCGACCCGGCGCTACTTCCGGCCCGGCGGCGCCCGGGTGCGCACGATCCGCGGCTTCTTCCAGGGGGAGGCGACCAGCGAGGTCGGCCTGAAGGCCGGCCTTCGCAGCGATTTCTGGACGGCGGTGCAGCCGCGAATCTCGGGCGTGGTGAGCCGCGCCCGCAGCGCCGACGAGCGATTCCGGGCGCTGATGTCCGTCGTCGCCCGGCAGGTGGGCGAGAACCCCGGCCAGGCCGCCGGAGCGGCTCGCTTCGCTCGCGAGGTGCAGGAACGGACCGTGGCGCGGGTGGCGGCCACCTACGCGGGCGCGGCGATGCCGGCGACGTTCCGGGTGATCGTCAACCCGCTGGCCAGCTGGCTGTTCATCGGCGGCGCGATCGCGCTGGCGGGGGCGCTGATCGCGGTATGGCCGACGTCGGGCCCGAAGCGCACCCCGGTCGCCGCCTCCGAGAAGGAGGCGCGCAAGCAGGCCAAGTACCGGGAGATCCGCGATGCGGAGCTGGACCACGCCGCGGGCAAGCTCGACGACGAGGACTTCCGGCTGCTCGACGCGGAGCTGCGGCGCGAGGCGGTCGAGATCCTCGACGAGGCGGACGGCCGGCGGCCCGAGAAGACGCCCGGTTAGAATTCCGCCCGCATGTACTCGCTTCTCGGAATATTCCAGGTGCTGATCTCGGTCGGCCTGATCTTTCTGGTGCTCCTGCACTCGGGCAAGGACGCCGGCCTCTCCGGCGCATTCGGCATCGGCGGAGGGGGCAGCGCCTTCGGCGGCGGCTCGCTCGTGGAGCGCAATCTCACCCGGTGGACGATCTTTTTCGCGATCGTCTGGGTCTTGAACACTTTTGTGCTGCTGAAGCTCTAGCTGCCTGCTGCAAACCGGCGCATCTCGGGGTCTTCAGTCGGCCTCCTCGGGTCACGCACTGAAATGTGCGCTCCCCTCGTCGGCCTCCCTGCATCCCCCGACCTGCTTGGTTTTCGCAGGCAGACGAATGGGACTTCAGACTTTTCTGAGGACGCCGATGACGCGGCCGAGGATCTTGGCGTCGTCGGTGACGATCGGCTTCATCGAGGAGTTCTCCGGCTGGAGGCGGACTTTGCCGTTCTCCCGGTAGAGGCGCTTGACGGTGGCCTCGTCCTCGAGCAGGGCGACGACGATCTGGCCGTCGTCGACGCTGTCGGCGGGGCGGACGACGACGTAGTCGCCGTCGAAGATGCCGGCCTCCTTCATGCTCTCGCCCTTCACGCGCAGCACGTAGTCGCCGTCCTGGCCGCCGATCACGTCGGGGATCTCGAGGTAGTCCTCGATGTTCTCCTCGGCGAGGACCGGCTCGCCCGCCGCGACCTGGCCGATCAGGGGCAGGCCCTCGCCGGGGGAGATCGCCTTCTTCGCCCGGTCGAAGAGCACCTCGATCGCCCGCGGCTTGGACGGGTCGCGGCGCAGCAGACCCGCCTTCTCCAGGTTGGCCAGGTGGGCGTGGACGGTGGAGGAGGAGTGCAGCCCCACTGCCTTGCCGATCTCCCTCACCGTCGGCGGGTACCCGGTCTTCGCCGCGTACTTGCCGATGAAGTCGAAGATCTCCTTCTGCCGCTTGGTCAGGTCGAGGTCGACCACTGCGTATCAGCCCCCTGTCATCTCTGTCGAACGCACGTTCGCAGCGTATCTGCCACCACGGACATTTTCAAGCGCGTCTAGAATCCGTCGCCCTCGAGCGGCTGTGGCGGAACTGGTAGACGCGCAAGGTTGAGGGCCTTGTGGCCTTAACAGGCCGTGGAGGTTCGACTCCTCTCAGCCGCATTGAAAGCCCTCCGGAAATCGGGGGTTTTCGCTTGGTTGGAACCTGGCGCGATGTACTTCTCGTCGAACTCCTACTCTGATGAGTCCGTTGCGCTGCCGTTTGCGCTCGATCAAGCGAGCGTCTCACTGGACGGAACAATCTCGTGGTGAAATTTATGCGGTCTGCGCAGATCTCCGAACCGCCCCTGTCACCCTCTCGATGATTGACGCTGGCGCTTTCTCCGGAGAGCCGGTGTCGAAGGGCGGCTGGGGGTCGTACTCGATCCCTAGCTGCACGGCTTGCGCCACTTCCGTCCCGGCCTCGCGGCCGACCAGGTGCAGCGCCATGTCGATCCCGGCGGAGACGCCCGCCGCGGTGATTGTCTTGCCGTCCTCGACGAAGCGGCCGCGGACCGGCTCGGCGCCGAAGTCGCGCAGCCGCTCCAGAAGGGCCCAATGCGAGGTGGCCCGCTTCCCTTCCAGCAGGCCGGCGGCGCCCAGTAGCAGCGAGCCCGTGCAGACCGAGGTCGTCCACTTGGTCCCCGCGTCGACCGCGCGCAGCCAGGAGAGGACCTCCTTGTCCTCCATCAGCGGGCGGTTGCCTTTGCCGCCGGGGACGAGGAGGACGTCGGATGCCGTCACCTCGTCCAGCGAGTGATCGACGTGGAGGCCGAGGAAGCCGCTCTCGGCGCGAACCTCGCCCTTGCGCGGCCCGACGAACTTCACCTCCCATCCGGGGACTGAGCGAAAGACCTCGTAGGGGCCGATTGCGTCGAGGGCGGCGAGCTCGTCGAAGATGAGGACGGCTATCTGCATGTGACGATCATCGCTGAGACCGCACTCGGGTTCCAGTGTCAGGAATGCCAGACGTCGACCGCGCCGCCCTCTATGTCGACGAGGGCGAGGTGCTCACCTCGGCCGGGCTCAGCGCGGGAATCGATCTCGCCCTGCACGTCGTTCGCAAGGATTTCGGCGCGGCGGTGGGAGAGCGGGTCGCTCGCCAGATGGTCGCCGCCCCCCACCGCGAGGGCGGTCAGGCTCAGTTCGTGAAGCGCTCGCCCGCTGCCGCGGGCGGCTCGCTGGAGCCAACCCGCCGTTGGGCGAGGGAGCGAGCGGCCTGCCGGTCGACGAGGTCGCCTGGCGGGCCGGCTTCGCCACGGCCGCCTCCCTGCGTGAGCACTTCCGCCGCGCTACCTCGACCACTCCCACTGCCTACCGCCGGGCCTTCGCGGGGACGCAGAAGGCGTAGACGCGGGGCCGACAGGCGCACTCTAGAGAGGGAGCAGCGCTCGTTGGGACCTGCTACACCCGATCCGCTTCCCAGATGACCACAGCAGGAACGCCTGTCAGGGCATCTTCGAAGGCGTCGGTCCGATGCTTCTTGGCCCGCTCTCGTGCCTGCTCGGCGGTCAGGAGCGGCTCGATGCACTGGCGAACGACGAAGCCGCCGTCGCGAAAAGCCGCGATGTAGTCGCTGTGCAGATGGGGGTACTCGGGGATCATCGAACGCTGTCCATCTGAGTCGACAAACACGGCCCTCCAGCCGAGGATTGCGGTCGCGAATGGATGGGGGTTCGAGACGACGAGCCTTCCTCCGGGCGCGACCACGCGGCCAAGCTCTCTGATTGCCGGACCGACTTCGGGCAGATGGCTGAGGGCAAGAGCGCAGACGGCGCCGGAGACCTCTCCGTCATCGAGTGGCAGGGCAGTCAATTCCCCGACGCGAAAGTCCGTGTCGGGGAGCTTGGACTTGGCATGGGCGAGCATTTCCTCGCTGGCATCCACACCGATCACCTGTGGGCGGCCGAGTTCCCGCAGGTACGCAGCGTGCCGACCGGTGCCGCAGGCGGCGTCGAGGATCGGGCCGTCTGGTAGCTGCCGCAGCAATTCCTGGACGACGGGCTCCTCGGCCGTGATCGTGTCGTTCCCAGGATCGTCGTAGTCGTCCGCCCACTCGGCGTAGCCCTGATCTGCCGCGACCTCGGGAAGATCACGCCTGTTGGAATAGGGCAGCTCATCGAGCCGCGCAGCGATCTCGCGTATTTCATTGGCGCGCTCGTCGACGCTGGCGTACTCGCGCCGTGCTCCGCTTCGCAACAGCGCCAGCCCCTCGATGCCAAGGATGTAGTGGCCCTGTCGGAACTCTCCCGCCATGATTCGACAACGCTACTCAAGGCAATGCTCGCGACGCCGCTCTGCTGCGTCGATGCGGCGGGCTAGGGTGGAGACATGAAACGCGCCCTGCTGGACCCGTGCCGACCGCAGGTAGTGTGGCGCGGATGAGTGGAGGTCAGAGCATCCACCGGGCACGGGTGCAGTGGGATGCAGACCAGGATGATGTTCGCGCTCACGCGGTCAGGCTGGCGGACCAGACGCTCGATGCCTCGAGCGCACCGGAGCTGACGCTGCTTGCGATGAAGCAGCGCTCGTGCGCACGGTGGTGCAGGGACTCGACCTGCTGGCCGTCGCGGACTTCGCCAAAGGTAACCCGAGGGGGGAGTAGGACGCTCGTGAACCGGCTGCCGTCCATCGTTCCCTCCGGGTGCCCGGTCACTGTCGAGCCACAGCCCGCCTAGGATTTCGCAATGACACGGGGCGACGTCTATGCATCGTCCTTCGGCGCCTTATACAGCGCCTACATGGAGCGACCGCGCCTCAGCCGCTCGATCAGCAGGGTCGTCGGGGGGCTGCACTGCTTCGACGATCCGCGGGGCGCCCTTGCAGAAGCCGCCCGCATCCTCAGGCCCGGCGGGCGGTTGGTCGGGTCGTCCTTCCTGCGGGGCACCGACAGTCTCCGCCAGCGCTTCCTGATACGTCCGGGCGCCGGCGACTTCGGGCGCGTCGCAACCCAGGGGGAACTGGAGGCCTGGCTGCGCGAGAACGGTTTCGAGTTGTCTACGCAGCGGCGCGCCGGTCCGATGTGGTACTTCGACGCGCGCTTGCTTGGCGCCACCAAGTGAGCCAAATGACAAATGCGACCCCGGACGAGCCGATCCGGCTCGTCCCATACGACCCCTCCTGGGCGGATCGCTTCGCGAAGAGCGGGATGCGCTGGAAGGGGGTGATTGGCGGCTGGGCGGTAGGCGGCATCCATCACGTGCACCCGAGTGTTGCGCGATGCGTAGGGCGAGGTCCTCAGGCCGGGGCGGCTTATCGCGGCTCCGAGCCAAGGCTCATCACGATGAAGCGAGCGCTTTCGCTCGTGCAGACGAGGGCGCCCTTGCCGACCATGCGGAACCACCTTCGCCGGTTGAAGCCGGCCGCTCGGCGGCGTCCCTCGAACGAGAAGTTGCCCCACCTCGGCGAATTGCCGTTCCAGCGAAATGCGGTGAGTCGCATTCGATCACGCTTTCTATGGCGCCAGCGGAAGTAGCGCACCAGTGTGCCTCGCTGTTTTGCCGCACGCCCGAGGCGCCTACCGGGTGGGGGCGATGAATACCACTGGAACTGCGGCTCCTTGGCGAAGAGCTGATCGAGTCGCCCGTACCGCCCTCGGTTGAAGGCCGCGATGAAGGTGCGGAGGTTGGTCCGAGTCTTCCCTGGGGTGCAGCGCGAGATGCCGGAGGCCGATGCGGGGGTGTCCTCAGGTTCCGCCGGGCTTTCTGCCTCCACGGTCAAGCCTCCGGCCAGAGCCAGGACACAAATGGCGAGTGCTGTTCGGGAACCTCCGCAGCTCATCGAGTGCCATCCAGCTCCGCGACGACGAGCCGCAGGCCGACGTCGAACTCCGCCCTGCTGAGCAAGTCGGCGTTCCTGCGCTCCCAGGTGCCGCCGGCCAGGTCCCTGCGTAGGCGATCGATCGCGGCCGAGACCTCTGCTGCGGGCAGGCGGTGGAAGACGGAGATCGCCGCTCGGACGGCCGGGTCCAGGTAAGCGTGTGGGCGCCGCCAATAGGCTTGGTAGAAGCCGTCGTGGCAGTCGTATCGGACGGGCACGGTCTGCACCTCGATTGGGCCAAGCTGGTCCCGCAACTCCTGCTCCCAGTAGCCGGGGCGCCTGTAGGGATCGGGAATCAGGCTTAGAAGACCCGGCAGATAGTCCCGAGTCAGCCAGAACCGCTCGGCGGCGCCGGGATCGGCGTTGAGGAGCAGCACACGCCTTCGCGCGACCCGGCGCATCTCACTCAGTCCCCTTGCTCGATCGCTCCAGTGGTGATCGCTGAGGAGCGTCATCGCGGCATCGAAGCTACCGTCCTCGAACGGCAACTCCTCCACCCTCACCTGGATTGCTTGCGCCAGTTTCTCTGGGCGCTGCGCGATCATCTCGGCTGAGGGCTCAACGGCAGTGACGGCGCGACCGATCGGCTCGTAGGAGCCTGTGCCGGCGCCAATGTTCAGAACGCTCCGTGCATCGTCCAGAGCGTCGTCGATTCGCGCGGCGATCCCCGGATCAGTCTGCCGGGCCATTGCGTAACCCCGCCCAATGCGGTCATAGGTCGCCCCGCTCACTTGGGCAAACGGTATTTGAATCGATCGTCGCTTTCGTAAGTGCCGATTCGGGACCCGGGAGAAGGAGTCTGCATCGAGCGTGCCGTGGAGGTTCGACTCCTCTCAGCCGCATTGAAAGCCCCCTTAAATCGGGGTTTCGCTTTTCATCTCGCATTTCACGCAGGTGCGAGAAGAAGAAAGGCCCAGTTTGGGTCGTAGCGCTTAGCGGTGCTACTCACGGTGCGAGTCCCCGCGTTCCGGGGGGGTCTCGTCGGTCCAGTAGTCAACGCCTGTGGCCCGACGAAAGAAGGCCCGCAGGCCGCCACCGCGAGGGAGTCGCTCGCCGACTCCGATCTTGTCCGAGTCGGGGTAGACGACCACGTCTGGTCGGCCATGGCTGGAGACGGCCAGAAAGCGAACCTCCTCTTCTGTGCGGTTGAGGATCTGGTGGGCTCCGCTCTCACCGAGTTCGAAGCGAACCGCATCGCCGGGCTCCAGCTCGCGATTTCCGTCCGGCGTCCTCAGGGTCGGTCGGCCGGAGAGCACGATGACCATTTCCTCGTCTGCGTAGTGGTAGTGGTAGGGATAGGCGGCTTCTCCGGGTGGAACCTCCCAGAGGCTCGCGCCGATCAGCTCTGTGCCAAGTTCGTAGCCGAGCCGCGCACGCTTGGCGCGGAAGCCCTCGGGCTTCTCGCCATCCTCGAATGAAGGCCGAAAGATGTTCGGCATGGCGGAAGTCTATGCGCGGTCACCGTCGAGCCGCAGTCCACATAGGATCTTTGGCGACGTGGTTCCGCCTCCGCTGATCTACGCATCCGGTTTCCTCGCCGGAGTCGCGCTGGAAGTCGCCTTTCCCCTTGGCGGGTTGCCCCTTGCGCTCGCTGTGACTCTTGGCGTCTTGGGCTTTGTCGCCTGGCTTGCCCTGGACGGGGTGGCCATGCTGCGGTTCCGCGGGGCCGGAACCAGCCCGAACCCCGCTCGGCCGACGACCGCGCTTGTTACCTCAGGTCCCTATCGGTTCACCCGCAATCCGATGTACCTGGGCATGGCTGCCCTGTACATCGGACTCGCCCTGGCGCTTGGAGTGATCTGGGCACTGGCGCTGCTGCCGGTTGTGCTCGCCGTTGTCGACCGCAGGGTGATCCCGGTGGAGGAGCGCCGGCTGGAACGGAATTTCGGCGAGCAGTACGTTGCCTATCGAGAGCGTGTTCGTCGCTGGCTCTAAGCCCCCGACCCGGAACGATCAGCCGCCGACGTGAGCGGCGAGATTGCGAAGCGAGGAGGCCAGGCCGGCCGCGTGATCGTCGGCGGAGATGCCGGCGGGGACGTTGTCGGCGCGGATCTCGATCCGCGTCCCATCCTCGACCGGGGAGAGCTCCCAGGTCATCTTCATCGCACCCTGGAAAGCCGGGTCATCGGAAACGAAGTCCACGATCTGGACAACGCGCTCGCCGGGGACGATCTCGACGAACCTCGCCTCCACCACGTCCGAGTCGGCGGTCGACTTCCCATCTGCGGCCGAACCGTCGGCGTAGGTCAGGATCAGCCGGTACGAACCCCCCGGTCGCGCGTCGAACCGTTCGAATCTGCCGCTCATCCCTTCAGGCGGCAGCCACTCCGCCAGCGCCTTCTGATCGACGAGCGCCGTGTAGACCTCTTCACGCGAGGCCGAGATCACCCGGGAGGCTGCGTCCGTGCGTGTCACGGCCTCGGATTTTAGGGAGCGCCCTTGTCGACCATACGGAACCACCTGCGCCCGTTGACTGCCAGAGCACGGCTCAGACTGCGACCAGGATTTCTCCCAGCTCGTCGGTCTCCAGGCCGACTCCGCGGTCGCGCTCGACCAGGTGGCGCAGGTCGAACTCGTTGCGAAACACAGCCAGCATCTCTCCATCGGCCCGGAAGAGGACGTCTGTCCCGTGCGTGGCCCGGAGCTTCGACTCCAACTCCCGCTCGGCACGCCGCGAGGTCGTGAATGGCAGCGGCTCGAGTCTGAGGCTGACGCCGAACTCGCTGCGCATCCGCTCGCTCACCGCCTCGAATTGGAGCTCCCCGAGGCCGGCGAGGACCGCTTGCGGATCCTCCGGATCGCGGCGGAGGATCTGGATCAGCCCCTCTCCGTCGAGCTGGCGCAGGCCGCGCTCGAACTGCTTGTAACGCTGACCCCCCTCGTTGCGAACGAGCGCGAAACGTCCCGGCTCCAGGCGTGGAGGAGCAGGGAACTCGACCGGCACTCCGTCGTAGAGGCTGTCGCCGACGCGCAGGTCGGCGACGTTGACGACGCCGATCACGTCGCCCGGCCATGCCTCGTCGAGGGTCGAGCGCTCCCGCCCGAACAGCTCCTGCGGGTAGTTGAGCGCAAGCTCCTTGCCGGTTCGCGCGTTGGTCACGGACATGCCCCGTCGGAAGCGGCCCGAGCAGACACGCACGAAGGCAAGGTTGTCACGGTGGCGCGGGTCCATGTTCGCCTGCACCTTGAAGACGAAGCCGGAAAAGGGGGTGTCAAGCGGGCGCGGCGTCCCCTCGGCGTCGGCGCGGGCGGCGGGGGAGGGGGCCAGATCGGCGATTGCCTCCAGCAGCATCCGCACCCCGAAGTTCCAGCTCGCCGAGCCGAACATGAGCACCGCCTGCTCCCCGGCCTGAAAGCTCTCCCGGTCCACGATCAACCCGGAGGCGCGCGCCAGCTCCAGCTCCTCCCGCGCCCGCCGCCACGCTTCGCCCTCCTCGTGCTCGGCCCGGGCCGCGGGAATCGTCTCCTCGTCGGCGGCCGTGGCGCCGTGGGCTGTCCTCGTGAAGCGGATCAGCCCGCCGCTCCCGCAGTCGATCAGCCCCCGCAGGTCGCCCGGGTCCCCGACCGGCCAGTTGAGCGGAGTAGGCGGCAGGCCGGTTCCCTCCTGCACCGAGTCGAGCAGCTCCAGAGGCTCCAGGTCGGGCCGGTCGCACTTGTTGACGAAGACGAAGAGCGGCATGCCGCGTTCGCGCGCCACCGTCAGCAGACGCGCCGTCTGGCGCTCGATGCCGCGGGCGGCGTCGAGCAGGACGACCGCGCACTCGGCGCCGCTCATCACCCGCAGCGTGTCCTCGGAGAAGTCGTGGTGGCCGGGTGTGTCGAGCAACGTCATGACCGTGTTCCGGTAGGAGAATCGGAGCGCGGTCGCGGTGATCGAGATCCCACGGCGACGCTCGAATTCCATCCAGTCGGAGGTCGTCTGGCTCTGTCCCCGCCGCGCCTTCACCGAGCCGGCGCGCTCCAGGGCGCCGGCGTAGAGGAGCAGCTTCTCGGTGGTGGTCGTCTTACCGGCGTCGGGGTGGGAGACGATTGCGAAGGGGCGCCGTCGCGCCGCCTCGGTTGCGATCGCCCCCACGCCCGCGGCGGCGGGCGTCATGGGCATCGCTCAATCGCCTCCGGTGGCCTCGTCGCGGATCCGGCGGGCGAAGCTCTCCGCGCTGCGCAGCTGTCGCCTCAACTCCGCGCAGCGCTGCCCGGCGAGCTCGGCGAAACGCTCCAGGCGATCGCGGGCCTCGGCCCTCTTGCCGGCGCTCGTGCCGGACGCCAGCTCCGCGCGAGCCCCCAGCAGCGCCCGCATCTCCTCGATCGAGAGCCCCAGCGGCTTCATCTGCTTGATCAGCTTCAGCTGGTCGAGGTGCTCGGGCCCGTAGAGGCGGAAGCCGCCCTCGGTGCGCTTCAACGGCGAGAGCAGGCCCATCTCCTCGTAGTAGCGAACGGTGCGCAGCGAAAGGCCGACCTGCTTGGCGATCTCGCCGATCCTGTGCAGCTCCTCCGTCGCGATCTCAGCACCCGCTGCAGCTTCCATGGGCAAATAGACTACATTCACGTAAGGTTAGATTCGAGTTTCCCGGCATCTGCCAGCCTTGTACTCGATTCGACTCACGTCACGTAAGTGTCTACCGAAACTCGCCCCCGGCGCCCCGGGTTCAGGACTTTGATGAAGCCCAACGCAACCCAGCGACGACTCGTGCTCTGGCACGGCCGATTCACGCGACTGACCGCCATGGTGATCGGCCTGGCGCTGCTCGGCTCCCTGGCGTGGATCGACGACGGCTCGAAGGCCCGGGCGGCGACCGCGCAGAAGCCGAGCTTCGTCCTCATCCAGACCGACGACCAGACGCTCGACAGCCTCTATGCGACCTTCCGCCGCTTTCCGGGCGAGCCCGCGCTGCGGGCAATGCCCAGCACCCTTGATCTGATCGCGAAGCGGGGGATGACCTTCACCCGCTACTACGTGCCCTACCCGCTCTGCTGCCCTTCGCGGGTCAGCCTGCTGACCGGTCGCTACTCCCACAACAACAACGTGCGCGGCAACAACCCGCCCGGGGGCGGCTTCACCGGCTTCATGGCCCGCAACGCCTCGCGGCACAACATCGCCACCTGGCTGCAGGACGCCGGATACCGCACGGTCCACGTCGGCAAGGTGATGAACGGATTCGGCCAGCCGCCGTTCGACGACGGCACGACCGTTCCCCCCGGCTGGAACGCCTGGTACGGGGTCGTCAACGAGGACCGGACCCACTACTTCTACGGCTACACGCTGAACGTGAACGGCCAGATCGACGGCCCGTTCGGGGACTCCGGAAGCTGGGACACGCGCGAGTACGGCGTACGCGACGACCCCGGCTGCCCTTCCGCGCCCACCGACGAGCGGCCCTGCTTCCACGTCACCGACAAGCTGACGGAGATCGCTGTCGACGAGATCGAGGCGACGCCGCGACGCCGTCCCTTCTACGTGCAGCTCGACTACACCGCGCCGCACGGCGACTTTCGCCGGCCCGCAGGACCGGAGCCTGCGCCGCGCCACTACGACTGGTTCAGGGGAAAGCGGCTCCCTCACAATCGCTCCGAAGGGCTCAACGAGGGCAACGTCTCCGATAAGCCCCGCTTCATTCGCGACGCCCCCTTCCTGACCCCGATCGAGCGGCGAATCTACCGCGTCTACTACCAGAAGCAGCTCGACTCGCTGCGATCCGTGGACGACGGGGTGAGGGAGGTGATCGGGACTCTCGGCCGCCTTGGGCGCCTGCGCCACACATACGTGATCTTCGTCTCCGACAACGGCTTCTTCTTCGGCGAGCACCGCCTGCTGGGCGGCAAGTTCCTCGCCTACGAGCCGTCGACCCACATGCCGTTCCTGATCCGTGGGCCGGGGATCGAGCCCGGCAGCATGACCGGCGAGCTGGCGGCGAACATCGACATCGCGCCGACCCTGCTCGAGCTGGCCGGCACGGAGGCGGAGAAGAGCGTCGACGGCCGATCCCTGGTGCCCTATCTGCGCGACCCGGAGCTGCGCAGCCGCCGGCCGATCCTCTTCGAGTCCTTTGTCGAGACTGCCGACGTGGAGCCGAGCAGGGCAGACTCCAGCCGCGCCGACGGTGGCGCCCGCTCGTCGATCCTGGCTCCCCCGAAGGACTACGCGGGGGTCAGGCTCGGCCCCTACAAGTACATCGCCTGGCCGACGGGCGAGAAGGAGCTCTACGACATCAGCCGCGACCCGCACGAGCTCAACTCGCTGCACCGGGTCCCCAACCTGTTCCCGATCCGCAACTTCCTCCACCGCCAGATGCGGCGGATGGAGGATTGCGTCGGGCGCGAGTGTCGCGCGGTGGCGCCTCCCCTGCCACTGACCCGCAAGGAGGCGCGCCGTCTACGCGCCGAGAAGCGGCGAGAGATTCGCCGGCGGGAGCGCGAGCGCGAGCGGGCTCAGCGCGAGCGCGAGCGGGGGCGATGAAGGAAGGCGCGCCTGCGCACGTCGCAGGAGGAGGCAGCCAGATCCCTGCCGGCGCCGCCGTTGCAAACATCGCCTCCCGGGCCGCCGAACAGGAGATCGCGGTCGGGTCCCCCGTAGAGCAGATCGTTTCCCATGCGACCGAAGAGCTTGTCGTTCCCCGCGCCGCCCAGGAGCTTGTCGTCACTGCGACCGCCGATCAGCAGGTCGTCGCCGGGCCCACCCCTCAGCGTCACCGGGACATCCACGGTTCGCTCCACGATCACCGTGTCGTCGCCGGGTCCGCCGTTGAACAGGAAGCCGGCGATCGCGCCCGATCGGCAGAACAGCCGAGTCGACGTCTCGGACGAGTGCGTGCAGACTCCCCCCGCCCCCTCGAGGCTGCGATTGGAGTCGATCAGGTAGTTGCGCCGGTTTGCGTCCAGGGAGATGCGAATCTCGGTGGGGCCGGGGCTGCCGGCCAGGATGAGCGTGGTCGAGCGGGTCTTTGCGGCGACCTCCGCGTCTCCCATGGCGACGCCGTGTGAGACGACCTGGGAGAAGCCGACTGCTCCGAAGGCGAGCAGGGCAAGAGCAGGCACGATTCTCGTTCGCAACGCGAGCGCAGCTCGCGGCTGGCTTCCCGGCCCGGACACTGTGTTCTTGAGAAACAAGGCGGCCATGGCCGGGTTGCGGTACAGCAGGGCGATGTGCTGATCGGCAAGATGTCGGATTCTTCGATGAAACGCGGACGGCGACTCGCAGCCGGGACGGTGCTGCTCGCAGCTGCCTTTGCCGCGCATGCCTTTGCAGACACAAGCCCGGACCCTGAGGGAATGCGCTGCGGGGGCAAGTCGGCGACGATCGTCGGGACCGGGGGGGACGACGTGCTGCGGGGCACCGAGCGCCGTGACGTGATCTGGGCCGGCGCCGGCGACGACGTAGTGCACGGGATGGACGGTGCGGACATCATCTGCGGCGGGCCGGGCGACGACGAGCTCTACGGCAACAGCGGCCTCGACCGCATCCACGGTGGCCTCGGCGATGACCTGATCGTCGGCGAGCTGGGCAGCGACGTGCTGATGGGCGGCCCGGGCACCGACACGATCCACGGGGGCCGCGGCAACGACACCGTCGACGGCGGCGCCGGCGACGGCGATCGCCTCTTCGGCGGCGCCGGCGACGACCTGGTTCGCGGCGGCCCCGGGGACGGCGACGTCCTCGACGGGTTCCTCGGCATCGACGTCGTGAACGGGGGTCCCGGTGACGGCGACGTCGTGCGGGGCAGCTACGGCTGGGACATCATGGACGGCGGCCCCGGCCGCGGTGACGTCGCCTCCTTCGCCACGGCGGTACGCAGCGATCGCAAGGGCGGTGGCGTCTGGGCCTCGCTGACGACCGGCCGGGCGTACGGCGACGGGCGCGACAAGCTGCGCCGCTTCGACAGCCTGGAGGGCTCGGCCTTCGACGATGTGCTGATCGGCGATCGCCGCGCCAACCGCCTGCACGGCGGGCCGGGAGACGACCTGCTCCGCGGTGGCCGCGGAGCCGACCAGCTATACGGCGACCTGGGCAGCGACCGCTGCCGGGGGGCGGTGCCCGGACGGCGCTCGTCCTGCGGGCGGGAGAGGGGCGCGCGGGCGCCCGTTCACGTCTACGGCAGCTCCGGCCTCCTGCCCGCCGGCGCGGGGGTGGCGATCGTCGCGGGGCGGCGGAGCAACGACCTGACCGTTGCCCTGGACCCCGGCAGCGGCGAGCTGGCGATCACCGCCAAGCGAGGGATTGCGGTGCACGGCGAGTGCACGCGCCCGGGCACCGAGCTGAACGAGGCGGTCTGCCGGCTCGGGTTCGCGCCGCGCTGGCTGAGCGTCGACCTGGGGCCCGGAGACGATCGCTTCCGGGTCGAGGGCTCGCTGGTGGGGATCGGCGGCGTGCGGGTGGCCGCCGGCCCGGGAGACGACGTGTTGCGCGGCGGCCCGGAGGAGTCGCTGCTGGAGGGCGGCCCGGGCGCCGACCGGCTCTACGGAGGCGCCGGCTCCGACGCGCTGGTCGCCGGTCGCCACGACGGCCCCGACCTGCTCGACGGCGGCCCCGACGGCAACCTACTGGCGGCGGGCCCGCCGTGCTCCGGCGGCAGGGTGATCGGCGGCTCCGGCTCGGACAACGTTTCCTTCGCCGAGCTGCCGATCCAGCCCGGCGTTCTGGTCGCCTCGCTGGCGCGCGGCTTCGCCTACGTGCGGGGCGTGCGCAACTGCCGCCCGGTTCGCATCTCCCGTTCGGTGGAGAACCTGGAGGGCTCCTTCGGTCCCGACGTCCTGATCGGCGACCGCCGCGCCAACAACCTGCTCGGCCAGCCGGGGGAGGACCGCTTCTACGGCGGCGGTGGGGACGGCGTGATCGATGCTCGCGACGGCGGGCGGGACGGCCTCATCCAGTGCGGAAGTCGCGGGCGGCCCGACGGCCTGGCGCTGATCGACCGCGGCGATCCGACTCCCCGTGGCTGCGCCCGCGTCCGAGTCGGCGAGCCGATCCCCGGCCTGCCCAAGTGACCCTGAGGTTGGATTCCTCCGGCCGCCTTCATCTATAGCCTGCCGCGCCCGTGCCTTCGATCCTGGCGTTCGCGCCTCCATTTGCCCTCGGCCCCAAGTGGCTGGATCCCGACTTCCTGATCGAGACGTTCGGGATGCTCGGCATCCTCGCGATCGTCTTCGTCGAGTCGGGCCTGCTGATCGGCTTCCTGCTGCCCGGCGACTCGCTGCTGTTCACCGCGGGGCTGCTTTCGGCGGCGGGCACGCTGCCCGACATCTGGCTGCTGCTGGCGACGATCCCGCTCGCCGCAATCGCCGGCGATCAGGTCGGATACGCGATCGGGCGCAAGGCCGGCCCGGCGATCTTCAGGCGACCCGACAGCCGCTTCTTCCGCGCCGAGTACGTGGACCGCTCGCATGCGTTCTTCGAGCGCTACGGGGCGCGGACGATCGTGATCGCCCGCTTCGTGCCGATCGTCCGCACGCTGGCACCCGTGATGGCGGGGGTCTCGCGGATGAACTACCGGGTCTTCGTCACCTACAACGTGATCGGCGGCATCGGCTGGGGGGTGGGGGTGACAGCGCTCGGCTACTTCCTCGGCCAGGTGGCCTTCGTGAAAGCGAACATCGAGCTCATCATCCTCGGCATCGTCGCCCTCTCGGTGCTGCCGATTGCGATCGAGATGACCCGTGCCTGGCGGGAGGCCAAGACAAGGCCGGAGGCAAGCGAGACCTTCCCCGGCTAACGTGCGCGCCGGTGGAGGCGGCAACCCGGCAAAGCGGGTCGGTGGAAGTCGACGGTCGGCGGCTGGCGTGGCGGTCGGCCGGCAGCGGGCCGCCGCTGCTGCTCGTCAACGGCACAGCCGACCTCGTGATCCCGCCGGAGAACGCCACCGCGCTCGCCGCCCACTGGGCCGACAGCCGGGTCGAGCGCTTTCCCGGCTGCGGCCACGCCCTCATGGCCCAGGAGCCGCAGCGCTTCGCCGATCTGGTCACTACCTTCACGCGGGAATGAGCGACTGGTTTCGCAGGCGTCGGCGCTGGGTGGTGTTTGCGTCCCTGGCGGTCGTCGTGGTGCTTGGCGTCGTGGCGGCACTGAGCTGGCACTTCTCTTCCACCGCGCTGGTGCCCGACCACTCCGACTGGCCGGAAGACGTGACCATCGAGGAGGTCGACGGCGAGAGGGTGGTGCTGTCCAGCTCCGAAGACACCCGGCGGCAGGGGATATACGGGCTCTCCTGGCAGGGCGGGCACGCGATCATCGGCAACGTGGTGAGCAGCGATGACGATCGTGTAACACGAAGGCTTCGCGACGTGCAGGGGTACCTCGCCCCGGGGATGGAGGTCGCATTCGAGAGGCCGTACGTCGGCAACCCACGAAAAGCGCTTGGCGCCCCCTTCTCGGGCGTGCGAGTCCCCGGCGAGCTGGGCCCGATGCCGGCCTGGCTGGTGCCGGGCCGTTCCCGCACCTGGGCGATCGTCGTGCACGGGATCAACGACACCCCCGAGGGCGGGCTCATGGTCGTGCCGGCTCTGCGCCGTGCCGGGCTGTCCTCGTTGCTGGTCACCTACCGCGAGGATCTTGGCGCTCCGTCCAGCCCGGACGGTCTGCACCACATGGGGCTCACCGAGTGGCGCGACCTGCAGGCCGCCGCCCGCTACGCGTTTGCGCGAGGGGCGCGGAACCTGGTGTTGATCGGCTACTCGATGGGAGGGGCAATCGTCTCCCAGTTCATGCAGCGCTCACCCCTGGCCGGGCGCATTGCCGGTCTGGTCCTGGACGCGCCGGCCCTCTCCTGGGAGGAGACCTTCGACTTCAACGCCACGGAGATGGGGATGCCCACCTTCTCCACTGTGCCGCTGAAGTGGGCGATCGACGCCCGCATCGACGTCGACTGGGACAGCCTCGACGCGCTGCGCCACCCCGAGGACTTCCAGCTGCCGATCCTGCTCTTCCACGGCACGGACGACGAGCTGGTGCCGATCTCGACCAGCGACGCGTTCGCGGAGGAGCTGCCCCGCCGGGTCGACTACTTCCGAGTCCCAGGGGCGGGCCACACCCAGTCGTGGAACGTCGACCCGGCGCTGTACGAGCGGCGGCTCGTCGCCTTTCTGAGGCGGGTCGGCGCCGTGCAGAGGGGTCTCGAGCGTGCCGATCGGGAAGTCGGCGATTGAGAGCACCGGCCGCACCTCGGCGCGGCGGAGGAGCCGTGGCTCAGGCGAAGGGGGCGGTGCTTTCGGCGAGCACCCGGTTCACGTACGGGCCGAGCAGCGCGGTGACCGAGGCGGCTGTCGTCTCCGGCGATCCGTTCGGGGTGGTGATGTAGCTGATCGCGAGCCGGACCAGTGACTCGGCGAGCACGCGGATCTCCTCGACCGGGGCCTCGGGCCAGCTCGATGCGATCACCGCGCCCAGCCGCTCCGAGGCCCAGTGCACGACCGGGGTCCCCTGCGTGGTGACGAAGGGCAGCATGCCGCCGGTGCCGTCGTCGCTGAGCAGAGTCCGGATCAACGGGTCGTCGCCGGCGGCCGAGAGGAAGGCCCCAAAGGCGGCTTTGATCGCGGCGCGGGGGTCGTCGGCGTGGGATCGCACCGAGTGCTCGACCGCGTCGAGGAAGTGCTCCGCCTCGCGGATCACGAAGGCCTGAGCGAACTCGTCGCGGGAGCCGAACTCGCGGTAGAGGGTCTGCCGGCTCAGGCCGGCCGCGCCGGCGACCTCGGCCATCGTCACCTCGGACCAGGTGCGGCTCTCCAGCTGTCGCCGCGCGGCGTCCAGCAACGTGTCGCGCAGAAGCCGGCGCGCCGCCTCCTGGTAGGGGACCTGGGCCTCCTGCTCCACGGTCTCAGCCATCGGCGCTCTCGAAATCCACCTTGTCGTAGATGCCGCAGTCGGGGCAGTGCCAGTCGTCGGGCACGTCCGCCCACGAGGTGCCGACGGGGAAGCCCTCCCGCGGGTGGCCCTGCTCCTCGTCGTAGACGTACCCGCAGCCCGGGCAGCGCCAGGCGCTCACGAGGCCGCCGCCCCGTAGCGGGCCAGCACCCGCTTTCGCGCCCGCGGCTGGATGTTGGCCCGTGTGACGTCGCCCTCGTAGTGATCGACCAGCCGCTGGTCCATCACCCGGCGCCATACCGGCGGCAGCCAGGCGAGGACGATCATCCCCGCGTAGCCGGTCGGCAGCTGCGGCGCATCGTCGACGTGGCGCAGGGCCTGGTAGCGCCGGGTCGGGTTGGCGTGGTGGTCGCTGTGGCGCTGCAGGTGGTAGAGGAGGACGTTGGAGGCGACGTTGTTGTTGTTCCAGCTGTGCTCGGGGAGGCAGCGCTCGAAGCGGCCGTCCTCGCGCTTCTGCCGCAGCAGCCCGTAGTGCTCCAGGTAGTTGACGACCTCCAGCAGCGAGAAGCCGATCACCGCCTGGGCCAGCAGGAAGGGGAGGACGACGACGCCGAACACGGCGGTCAGCACCGCGAAGAGGCCGACGGTCATCGCCCAGGCTTGGAGGATGTCGTTGTGGATCGACCAGGGGGAGCGCTCCATACGGGCCAGTCGGGTGCGCTCCAGGCCCCAGGCGGAGGCGATGCTGCCGACGACGGTGCGCGGCAGGAAGGCCCAGAAGCTCTCGCCGAGGCGGGCGCTGGCCGGGTCCTCGGGGGTGGCGACCCGGACGTGGTGGCCACGGTTGTGCTCGATGAAGAAGTGGCCGTAGCCGCTCTGCGCGAGCGCCACCTTGCTGAGCCAGCGCTCCAGGCTGGCCCGCTTGTGGCCCAGCTCATGGGCCGTGTTGATCGCGATGCCGCTGACCATTCCCATCGTCAGCGCCAGGCCGATGCTCTCCACGGCCGAGAGCCCGCCGTACGCCCAGAGCCAGCAGGCGAAGATCAGCCCGGCGTACTGGAGCGGGATGTAGGCGTAGGTGCACCAGCGGTAGTAGCGGTCCTGCTCCAACCACTTGATGAGGCTGTCGGGCGGGTTCTCGGCATCCATGCCGATCGCCAGGTCGAGCAGGGGAAAGATGACGAAGACGAGCACCGGGCCGAAGAACCAGAAGGCGCCGATGCCGGTCAGCTGCACGTAGGCCCAGGCCGTGAACGGCAGCAGCGGTACGACCAGCCCCAGCATCCAGGCGTAGCGCTTGCGGTCGCGCCAGGTCGCCGGGTTGAGGTCCTCGGCCGTGTGCTCGGCGTGTCCGCCTTCGAAGGCGAGATCGGGGCTGCTCATTCAGTCCTCCTGGTCAAAGTCGGCCATTCCGTAAGGGCGCGTTACACAGTAGCGGATTTTGTCCGCAAGCGAGCAATAGGGCTCAAGGTGTCCGAAAGTCCCCTTGCTCCGGTGTGCCTTATGACCGCACAGCGAACAGAAAGCGCACCGGAACCCGCCGACCGCGCGCTGCGTCAGCTTGCATCCGGGCGGTGCAGGGCTACCATCTGTGGGGCGAGCCGAGTGGCCGCGGAGCGGGGAGAGACAACCTCGCTGCCGAGGAAAGTCCGGACACCACAGAGTGGGGCGGTGGGTAACGCCCACCCGGGGAAACCCGCGGGAAAGTGCCACAGAAATACACGGCCGATGGCGCGGCCTCAGCTGAGTCGCGCACAGGCAAAGGTGAAATGGTGCGGCAAGAGCGCACCGGCGTCGCGGCGACGCGGCGGCCAGGCAAACCCCGCCCGGTGCAAGGCCAAGCAGGACCGACGACCCGACTCGGCGAGGTCCAGGTGGGTCGCAGGGCCGCACATGGCGGCCCCTCCGGGGTGCGAGCCCCGGGGAGATGGATGGCCACTCGCGACAGGATCCGGCTTACAGGCTCGCTAAGGGAAGAGCCCCCGAGAGGGGGCTCTTTCTATTGGCTTCGCTGGTTTCCTTTCTGTGCGCTGCGGGGCGAGAGCGCGGGGCAGCGAGGGGAGGGACTCGGGCACTCAGGAGTTGTTGAGGAATTGTCGTCCTTTCGTGTGAGGCTGCTCACATTTCGTTGACATTTCCGCCCGCAGCCTTGTTAGGATGCTCGCCTTCCGCTGAGTCTCCGACACATATCTCGGAGATCGGGGGACCCGTTAGGTGGGGCGAATCGTCGGCATCCGCCGCGTAGCGCAGCTCTTTCAGCGCGAGCCCGTCAGCTAACCCCGTAAGCGCCAGGAAAGAGAAATGGGAGCAGGCAGGAACCGCCCCGGGCGGGACAATCGACTGCGGCAAACGCGTGCGTTCGTAGCGGAGCGCCCCGACCGGCCCGCTCTGTGGGCGCTGCTGCTCGGCATCTTCCTGCTGGTGCTCGTGACGGCCTCGGCGCAGGCGTCGATCACCGGCTCGCTGACCGGCGGCACTTCCCCTCTGGAGTCGGCAGAGAAGCAGATCAAGAAGCGGGCGCAGTCGATGCGAAGCGCGGGGGCCACCTGGTACGGCCCCGGCCTCTACGGCAACCGCACCGCGTGCGGCCGGGTGCTGAGACCGGGGACCGTCGGCGTCGCCCACAAGTCGCTCCCCTGCGGCACCCGGGTCGTCTTCCTGCACCGGGGTCGCGCCCTCGTCACCCGCGTGATCGACCGCGGCCCCTATGCCACGGGCTACCAGTGGGACCTGACCAACGGCGCCCGCCTCCGCCTCGGATTCAAGGGAACCGGCCGGATCCGCTACGCAGTCGTCCGCGGTGCCGCCAAGAGGCAGAAGCGGGCCCGCAACGCCCGCCGCCACCGCCGCTAAGGCCCGCTCGCAGCCGTCAGGCCGCGGTAGGCAGCACTCGGGGGGTGGCCTGATCCTTGGGCAGGTCCGCCGCGGCGGCGATCAGGCTCTGGAACTCGTTCAGCGCCAGGTGGCCCACCGCCTCGAGGATCTCCTCGTCGGTCCAGCCCACCTCACGGGCCTCTTCGTGCAGATGCGCCGGGGGATCCCGGTCCGCGTCCAGCGCCGCGCAGAGGAAATCGAGCAGCGCCGCCTCGCGCGGGTCGGCTGACGTGAAGGCCCGTGCCCGGGAGACTTCGTCCAGCCCGAGCCCGGCGCGGCGTGCCGCCTTTGCGTGCTGGGCGATGCTGTAGCCGTCGTCCCTGTACTCGGCGACCGCCAGCGCGATCCGCTCGCGTGTCGCCTCGGGAAGGACTCCGCTGCGAAGCTCCGATCGCATCCGCATATAGGAGCGCAGCACCGCCGGTGCCCCGGCGAGGACACCGACGAACTTCGTCACCGCTCCGCCGGCGGCCTGGATGCTCTTCAGCAACGGCGCGCTCTCCTCGGGAGCGGTCAGTTCGTCGTGGATCTGGAACCTGCTGACTTCGGTCTTGACTGTCACCTTGTCTCGCCTCCGGCTTCTTGCGCGAATCCCGCTTTACGAAGCCTTTAAACTGCCTTAACTTTACTTTAGGCTAGTTACTTACGGGACGTAAGTTATAGCTGTTCCAGCGGCGATCTGCAAGACGTATCCGAGCTATTCGGCTACCCGGATTGGTCGTCTTTGCACTTCCGTCACCTGCGGGCGGAATTCGCCTATCGTTGCCGGACTCCGCAAGCCGACAGAGGGGAACCGGTATGGCCGAGCAGCCCAGGACCGCGGCAGACGTGGCCGCGATCGTCAAGGAGAACGACGTCCGCTTCGTACGCCTCTGGTTCACGGACGTGCTCGGCCAGCTGAAGAGCTTCTCGATCAACGCCGCGGAACTGGAGGACGCCTTCGAGGGCGGGATGGGATTCGACGGCTCGTCGATCACCGGCTTCAACCCGATCGAGGAGTCGGACATGATCGCGATGCCCGACCCGGAGACCTTCGCCCTCGTCCCCTGGCGGCCGGAGGGGGAGAACGCCGTCGCGCGCATGTTTTGCGACATCCGCGTCCCCGGCGGCGACGCCTACGAGGGCGATCCGCGCTGGATCCTGCGCCGGGCACTTAGGCGCGCCGAGGAGATGGGCTTCGACGCCTACAACGTCGGCCCCGAGCTCGAGTTCTTCTACTTCCGCTCGGCGAAGCCCGAGGGCGGCGTTCCGGAGGTGCTCGACGAGGGCGGCTACTTCGACCTGACCACGCTGGACGCCGGCTCCGACCTGCGCCGCGAGACGGTGCTGGCGCTGGAGAAGATGGGCATCCACGTCGAGTACACCCACCATGAGGTCGGCCCCTCCCAGCACGAGGTCGACATGCGCTACAAGAACGCGCTGGCAATGGCCGACGACTGCATGACCTACCGGATCGTCGTCAAGGAGTACGCGATGAAGTACGGCTGGCACGCGACCTTCATGCCGAAGCCGCTGTTCGGCGAGAACGGCTCCGGCATGCACGTCCACCAGTCGCTGATGAAGGACGGCCGCAACGCCTTCTTCGACGCCGACGACCCCTACTACCTCTCGCCGACGGCGAAGGCGTTCATCGCCGGCCAGCTGAAGCACGCGCGGGAGATCGCGCCGCTCTTCGCCCAGTGGGTCAACTCCTACAAGCGCCTCGTCCCCGGCTACGAGGCGCCGGTCTATCTGGCCTGGTCACGGCGCAACCGCTCGGCGCTGATCCGCGTGCCGCTCTACCACCCCGGCAAGGAGGGGGCGACCCGTGCCGAGCTGCGCTGCCCCGACCCCGCCGCCAACCCCTACCTCTGCTTCGCCGGCATGCTCCAGGCCGGCCTGGAGGGGATCGAGAAGGGCTACGAGCTTCCCGAGCCGATGGAGCAGAACCTCTACCACCTCTCGCCGGAGGAGCTGGCGCAGCGGGGGATCGAGCAGCTGCCGGAGACGCTTGGCGAGGCGATCGACATCGCCGCCGACTCGGAGCTGGTCCTGCGAACTCTCGGCGAGCACACGTTCCGCCGCTTCATCGAGATCAAGCGGCAGGAGTGGGACGACTACCGCGTCCAGGTCACTCCCTATGAAATCGACAACTACCTTCCCGTCCTCTGAGGGTCAGCCAGTGCTCCGGCGAGTTGTCGGGAATCGGTGACGGGGGCGCGGCAGGTGAAGTTTTCGCAGGCGTAGGCGGCGGGCCGACCGTCGACCGAAGCGCGGCCTTCGAGTAGAGGCGGCGTGTTCGATCCCTCCGGGCCGCCGGCGAGGACCAAGCGGGGGCGGAAGTCGGCGCGGACGGTCGCGGCCAGCTCGCTCAGGTCATCGCCGACCAGCGCCACCTCGCGGGTGGGGGAGAGCTGGAAGTCGAGCGCTCGCAGCAGGTGGGCGAAGCCCTCCGGTTGGCGGGCGGCGGCGGGCGCGAAGAGGCGCAGGACGCCGTCCGCCTGCTCCGCATAGCGGCCCTCTCCGGTCAGCGCCGCGAGGCGCAGCAGGCCGAGCGCCGCGGCGGAGTTGCCGGAGGGGATCGGATGGTCGCCGACGTCCTTGCGCCGCGCGATCAGCTCCTCGTGGTCGTCGGCCGTGGTGAAGAAGCCGCCGCGCTCGGAGTCGACGAAATGGTCGACGGTCTGCTCGGCGATCTCCTCGGCGCGCTCGAACCACTCGCGCTCGAAGGTCGCCTCGTAGAGCGTCAGCAATGCCTCGACCATGAACGCGTGGTCCTCCAGGTAGGCGCGCAGCCGCGCCTCGCCCTCCTTGTAGGTGCGCAGCAGGCGTCCCTCGCCGTCGCGCAGCCGCTCGAGCACGAAGGCCGCGCAGCCGCGCGCCGCGTCGAGATAGTCGTCGCGCCCCAGCGCCGCGCCGGCGTCGGCCAGCGCGGCGATCGCCAGCGCGTTCCAGGAGGTGAGCCGCTTGTCGTCGAGCCCCGGGCGGACCCGCTCTGCGCGCGCCTCGAGCAGCGCGGCGCGGGCATCGGCCAGCCCATCGGGCTCCGGCGCCGCGGCGCCGCCGGCCAGGTGCAGGACGTTGGCCCCCTCGAAGTTGCCGCGTTCGGTGACGCCGTAGAACTCGAGCACGGGGCCGGCCCGCTCGCCCAGCACCGCGCGGACCTGCTCCGGCGTCCAGACGTAGAAGCGGCCCTCCTCGCCCTCGGAGTCGGCGTCGAGCGCCGCGTAGAAGCCGCCTTCCGGGCCACGCATCTCGCGCAGCAGCCAGCCCAGTGTCTCGACGCAGACGCGCCGGTAGCGCTCGTGGCCGAGCCGCTGCCAGCCGTGCAGGTAGACGCGGGCCAGCAGCGCGTTGTCGTAGAGCATCTTCTCGAAGTGGGGAACCAGCCAGGCGGCGTCGACCGAGTAGCGGGCGAAGCCGCCGCCGAGCTGGTCGTAGATGCCGCCGGCGGCCATCGCGTCCAGGGTGCGCTCGACCACGTCGTCGGCGCTGCCGCGGGTGAGCAGCAGCTCCAGGGCCGCCGCGGGCGGGAACTTGGGCGCGCCGCCGAAGCCGCCGCGCTGCGTGTCGGCGGAACTCCGCATTCCGGCGACCGCGTCGTCCAGCAGACCCTCGTCCAGCGCTTCGCCGGGCGCTTCGACCCGGGCGATCGCGCCCAGCCCTTCGCGCACCCGCGGGGCCCGCTCGCGGATCTCCTCGCGCCGCTCGGCGAAGGCTTCGGCGACCGCCTCCAGCACCATTCGGAAGCTGGGCATTCCCTGGCGCGGCTCGGGCGGGAAGTAGGTGCCGGCGTGGAAGGGGACGCCCTCGGGGTCGAGAAAAACCGTCATCGGCCAGCCGCCCTGCCCGGTCATCGCCTGCACCGCCTCCATGTAGAGGGCGTCGACGTCCGGGCGCTCCTCGCGGTCGACCTTGACGTTGACGAAGCGCTCGTTCATGTAGGCGGCCGTCTCCGGGTCCTCGAAGGACTCGCGCTCCATCACGTGGCACCAGTGGCAGGCGGAGTAGCCGACCGAGAGCAGGATCGGCCGGTCCTCCTCACGGGCGCGGCTCAGCGCCTCCGGCCCCCACGGGTACCAGTCGACCGGGTTCTCGCGGTGCTGGAGCAGGTAGGGGCTGGTCTCCTCGGCGAGGCGGTTCGGCATGCTCCCCAAACTACCCGTCGCGGGCCGTCCTATCCGCGCAGTGCCGCCCGCCTCACCTTGCCGCTCGAGGTGCGCGGCAGCTCATCGGCGAACTCGACGATGCGCGGGAACTTGTAGGGCGCCGTCTCCCGCTTGCAGTGCTCCTGCAGCTCGCGCGCCAGCTCCTCCCCCGGCTCGCGGCCGCGGGGCACGACGATCGCGCGGACCACGGAGCCGCGCTCCTCATCCGGAGCGGCCACGGCGGCGGCCTCGGCGACGGCGGGGTGGGAGAGCAGCGCCGACTCCACCTCAAAGGGGCCGATCCGGTAGCCGGCCGAGAGGATGATGTCGTCGTCGCGGCCCTCGAAGAAGAGGCGCCCCTCCGCATCGGTGCGGACCAGATCGCCGGTCGGCCACCACTCGGCCTCGAAGCGCTCGCCGTCCAGGTAGGAGGAGAAGAAGGTGGGAGAGGAGGAGGCGCGCAGCTGCAACTCCCCCTCGACGATCCGTGTCTCGAGCCCCGGCAACGGCTCGCCCATCGAGCCGGGCACGACCGGCTCGCCGGCGAGGTTGCCGGTCACGTGGCCGGTCTCCGTCTGGCCGTAGCCGTCGGCGATCTCCAGCCCGGTCGCCTCGCGCAGCGCGGCACCGGCCTCGGCCTCCAGCGGCTCGCCGGCGGAGACCATGCGGCGCAGGGAGGGGAGGGGGCGCAGCGTCGCCCGCTTGACCATCATCCGGTACTCGGTGGGTGCCTGGCAGAGGACGTCGACGCCGAGGGCGTCGATCATGTCCAGCCGCTCGGCCGGCTCGAAGCGGGCGTCCTGGATGACCGCTGCGGCGCCGGTCAGCCAGGGCGCGACGAAGACGTTGCGCGCCGACTTCGCCCAGCCGGGCGCGGTCGTGCACCAGACCAGCTCACCCGGCCGCAACCCGAGCCAGTGCTCAGCCTGGACGCGCTGCCCGGCCAGGTAGCGGTAGGCGTGCACGACGCCGCGCGGCTCGCCGGTCGTGCCGGAGGTGAAGACGATCAGCACCGGGTCATCGGCGTCCATTGCCTCGACCGCGGCCGGCGTCGCCTGGGCGCGGTCCTCGTCGAGCGCGCCGGCGACGTCGGCGAGGGTCATTGCCTTTACACCACCGGGCAGTTCGTCCAGCAGTTTCTCCTCGCCGACGCAGAGCTTCGGGTTGGCGGGGGCGACGCGCAGCTCCAAGTCGTGTCGGCGCAGCTGCGGGTTGCAGGGCAGGGCCACGGCGCCCATCCGCCAGCAGGCGAGCAGGGCAAGGACCCACTCGATCCGGTTGCCGACCAGCGTCATCACCACGTCCCCGCGCTGCACGCCACGCGCGGCGAAGGCCCCGGAGAGACCGGCGGAGCGGGCGATCAGCTCGCCGAAATGCCAGTCGCGCCTCCTCCCCTCGGCATCGATAGCGACGACTCCCAGCCGCGAGGCCGGGGCGCGCTCCATCACGTCCTCGACGAAGTTCACGCGCGGCAGTCTGCCGCACCGCCGGCGGGAACGTCCCAAACTCATCCCCATAGCGGAGACTCCGGGATGTTCGGCGGCGAGGCCGTGGACGTAGCCACTGCGAACGTCCCGCACCACCCCGTATGGCAGGGAGTGCCGGACGTTCGGCGGGTCTCAGGCGCTCTCGGCGG